>APMI01002957.1_pt1 | contig 229003 bp, 199 predicted proteins | sample 667938 | NCBI WGS metagenome assembly APMI01 (sample SAMN01084076, study PRJNA167559) | wastewater metagenome | biome: Wastewater | place: Denmark: Ejby Moelle, Odense | collected 2011-11-28
CAGCCACAGACAAGGCTGCGCCTGCTCCTGCCACCCCCGCCCCGGCAGCCCCTCCACCTGCCCCGCCCAAGCCCGCCGCCCCCGCCTTCGCTTTTGCCCGCCCTCTGGATCTGGGCCGGCAGCTCATGCGCAGCCTCTCCACGGGAGATTTCGCCACCGCCGGCAAACTGGCCGCCACTGCGGACTCAGAGCAGTCTGACTCTGCCGCCAAGCTCTTCGAAAAGCTTGCCTCCATGGGCTACAAGCCCGCTGGCGAGGATCAGGCCGAACTCCTCGGCCTCGTTGAGGACCGTACCCGTATCGCCCTGCCCTTTGTCATGCCCGGTTCCCAGGAAACCGTGCGCATCCAGCTCGATCTCGAGCGCGACGAGCACATGGGCTGGAAGGTCGCCAAGGCCACTCTTCCCAAGGCCATGAGCAGCGCCGTCGCCGCAGCCCCCATGCCTGCCGTCCCGGCCGCCAATCCCTCCGCCCCGGCTGCAGTTCCCGCCAAGCCGATCTTCGGCGTGGACGACGGCACCGACGCTCTCGCCTTTGCCAGCGACTTCGTCCGCCACCTGCTCAAGCACGACTTCACCGCCGCTCGCGCCTATGTTGACGAGAAGAAAGTCCCCGCCGAGCGCCTCGTCGGTCTCTGCATCGTCTTTGAGGAAGGCCAGTACAACCTCAACCCCGCCAAGCCGCTCATCGTCACCATCGCCAATCCCGAGGTCTCCTGGGTCATTGCCCAGGTTCAGTCGGAGTCTCTCCAGCAGAACACCGAGTTCGGCGTGGAGCTCAAGCGCGCCGACATCGCCCAGCCCTGGAAAGTCGCCGGACTCAACCTCTCGGACATCCTCGGCTCCTTTGCCAAAAGCGCCTCCAAGCTCGGCGTGCCCTACACCCCCATCGTCAAGAACCCCAAGGGCGGCGAATCCCTCGCCCTCTACTTTGAATACGACCGCGCCGAACTTCACCCTCGCGCCCTCAAGCAGCTCGAAGTCATCTCCGCCCTCATGAAGGCGGACCCCTCCAAAAAACTCCGCATCGCCGGCCACACCGACGAAAAAGGCGAGGACGACTACAACATCCGCCTCTCTCGGGATCGCGCCGAGGCGGTTAAAAGGCAGCTCGCCGCCCTCGGCGTGCCCGCAGATCAGGTGGAAACCACCGGCCTCGGCAAGGCTCAGCCTCTCAGCCCCAACAAAAAGTCCGACGGCACGGACGACCCCGAAGGCCGCAGCCACAACCGCCGCGCTGAGATCTATCTGGATTTCTGATTCTTCGCCTCGCCTTGCAGCGTTATCGCGTCCGCCTAGTCTGGCGCACGCATGAAGAAACACACCCCGCCCTCCTCCCAGCCACCCGAGTCCTCGTGGAAGGCTGGCATGTGGATAGGCGGTTTGGGCGCGGCGGTGGTGGCTCTCATCGCCTGGGCGCTCTGGCCTCAGAAGAAATACACCCAGCTCCCGGTCACTCCGGTCACCATCTCTTTGGCCAAGGCGGAACCTTATGCCATGCCGGAGGAGAAAGCCGTATTCGCCCAATACGCCGGGTCCCAGAGCTGCCGCGAATGCCACGCTGATCAGTTCGCCAAATGGCAGGGCTCTCATCACGGCCTCGCTGAACGCAAACCAGACTCAAAGCTCGACGACCCGGCCTTCGTCCCCACCCGCACCTTCCAGCACGGCACCCAGACCACCGAGACGCGCAAAAACGGCTCCGACTACGAGCTCGTCGCCCTCGGCTTCGAAAACAAGGTCGCCCCCTATCGTGTGGAGCGCGTCATCGGCCACGATCCGCTGCGCCAGTTCCTCGTGGACGGTGGAAACGGCCGCCTCCAGGCCATGGAAGCCTGCCTCGACCCGCACAAAAACGAGTGGTTCAATGTTTATGGCCACGAAGACCGCAAGCCCGGCGAGTGGGGCCACTGGACCGGTCGCGGCATGGTCTGGAACCAGATGTGCGCCACCTGCCACAACACCCGCCTGCGGAAAAACTACGACGCCAAAACCGACGGCTACCACACCACCATGGCCGAGATGTCTGTGAGCTGCGAAGCCTGCCACGGCCCCATGAAAGCCCACAACACCTGGCAGCACGAACACCGCGGCGCCAAAGGAGATCCCACGCTCACCAAATGGACCCGCGACCAGCACATCGACAACTGCGCTGGCTGCCACGCCCGCCGTGGCGAGATCACCGGCGACTTCGTCCCCGGCGAATCCTTCTGGGACCACTACCATCTCACCATCACCGATCAGTCAGACACCTTCTTCCCAGACGGTCAGATCCGGGATGAAAACTACGAGTTCAGCAGCTTCCTCAGCAGCCGCATGCACAATGCCGGCGTGCGCTGCATGGACTGCCATGACATGCATAGCATGAAGACCATCCTGCCAGGAAACCAGCTCTGCATGCGCTGCCACACCCCGGGCGGTTTTCCAAACGCCCCCCCCATCATGCCGGAGGCTCACAGCTTCCATCAGACCGCCAGCACCGGAAACCAGTGCGTGAACTGCCACATGCCCCAGACCGTGTACATGCAGCGCCACCCGCGCCATGACCACGGCTTCACCATCCCAGACCCGCTGCTCACCAAGCAGTTCAACATCCCCAACGCCTGCAACAAATGCCACACCGACAAATCCACCGACTGGGCTCTAGAGGCCACGCAGAAATGGTGGGGTCCAAAGATGGACCGCAGGACCCGCACCCGCTCCACTCTCATCGCCAAGGCACGTCAGGGGAATGACGAAGCCCGCGATGGCCTCGTGGACTTGCTCGGCAGCGATGAAATCCCCCACTGGAAAGCCAGCGCCACCCTGCTGCTGGATCGCTGGATCGACCAGCCGTCAGTCCAGACTGCCGTGCTGGCCCAGCTCCAGCACACCCACCCGCTCGTGCGCGAAAGCGCCGTTCGCACCCTCGAGCCCATGTTGCAGGAAGGCTCCGTCCGCAAAGCCGTCGAGCCTCTCCTGAACGACAAAGTACGCGGCGTGCGCGTCACCGCCGCCTGGGCCCTCCGCGAAACCCTGCACCTCGACTCCGCCGCAGGTCAGGACCTCCAGCACATGCTCGCTTGGAATGCCGACCAGCCCAGCGGCCAGATGCAGCTCGCCCAGTTTGAGCACGCCCGGCGCAATGTCTCCTCCGCCATCCAGCACATGGAAACCGCCATCCGCTGGGATCCCAATTCCCCGCCCTTCCACCACGATCTGGCCCTCATGTACAGCTCCACCGGCCAGATCCAGCTCGCCATCGGCAAACTGAGGGACACCATCAAACTCGCCCCCAATCACGCCGAGTACCACTACGAGCTCGGCCTCGCCCTTAGCGAATCCGGCGACATGCCCGCCGTCATCCACTCGTTGCAGGAGGCCACCCGTCTCGACCCCGGCCTCTCACGCGCTTGGTACAATCTCGGCCTCGCCAAAAACAGCCAGGGAGACATCCCCGGCGCACTCGATGCCCTCCAGCGCGGAGAGCTCGCCAATCCCCGCGACCCCGGCATCCCCTACGCCCGCGCCACCATCCTCGCCCAGCACAACCGCCGCCAGGAAGCCATCGCCGCCCTCGACCGCGCCCTCCTCATCGCCCCCGGCTACGGCGAAGCCCTCCAGCTCCGCGCCGCCCTGACAGGTCGGTGAAAGGCTTTTATTGAGAATTGCATTATAGACTGACGAGGCACCCGATTAAGCCGGGTTGGCATCGGCCTTGCCTGCAGGTTTTAGCACCAAAGGTGCGGCCTAGCGAAGCCCAGGGCAAGCGAGCCTAGGCGAGCGCCGCCCTGGGTATCTGCACCACCAGCAGGGCAGCAAACCCAGCGCTCTCTTCACACACCGCGTGCCCCAGCAGCGTCCTCCCGCCACACCGCAACAGGCATCCTGTGTCTCCGCCACACCCCCGCCTTGGCTCAAGCATGCACATGCGCTTCATTCGCGTCAGCCTATTGCGCAAGACTCAATAGTATCATCCAAAGATGATGCCACATTCAGTTGAACACAGGTCTCTCTTTTGTCGCAAGCCCCCTTCTTCGCACCAACCCCAAAGGGGCTGTGTAGTTGAGCCCAGGGTTAGCCGAGCCTGAGCGAGGCAACCTTGGGTTGCCGCATATCATCCTGGGAAGCAAACCCAGCGCCGTCTTCGCACGCAGTTTTCACCAGCAGCGTTTCTCCGCCTCTCCGCAGCAGAAAAGGTGTTCGCGCATGTTGCAGCATCCAGCTACCCATCCGCCTTTTTCCACTCCTCGCCTTCCTCGTCGTCATCATCTCCGCCGAAGCCATCATCGTACTCGTCATCCCCCTTCTCCTCGGGCTCAATTCCGGCAATCGTGTCGATGTCTTCATCACTGAATTCATCGATTTCGTCATCATCATCGTCCCCTCCCTCTTCTTCCGAGGAAGCCTCGGCCTCCTGCTGCGCTTGCAGCCCCTTCTTCTCGATCTGGGCCAGCGTTTCACTCACATCTTCGACCGAATCCCACACGGACTTGGCCACAAAAATCGGCGCCCCCTGCTGCACCGCCATCGCGATGCTGTCGCTCGGCCGCGCATCCAGCTCGATCACCTTGCGCGTCGTGTGCAGTTCATTCTCGGCGGAGATGATCAGCCGTGCATGAAACACGCTGCCGTTGATGTTGTTGATCACCACGCGCTCCACCTTGGCGCCAAACGCCAGCAGCAGATGCCCCACCAGATCATGCGTCAGCGGCCTCTCCTTGGAAACCCCTCGCATAAACATGGAGATCGCCGTGCCCACGGACTCATCGATGTAGATGACGAAGACCTTCTCTTCATTCCCCAGGAATACGGCAAAGCTGCCCTCCAGCGGCAGCACCGCACGCACCTGCACTTCAATGACATCCTTGTTCATTCACTCCTATTAAAAGCCGCCCGCGCCTGCTGGCAACACGCAGGGTGCGTTTTTCTATGCCTCTCCTGCACTGGCGATCTTCACCACCCCTGCCCCCAGCCCCATCGCCAGATACCTTCTCGACACCTCCACATACTTCAGCGCCAGCTTCGCATTCGCCCGCTGCTCTTCCGGGGAAAGCACTCGCACCACCCGCGCCGGAGACCCGATCACCAGAGATCCCTCCGGTATCACCGTGCCTTTCGTCACCAGCGCCCCGGCGGCGATGATGCTGCGCGCCCCCACCTGCGCGCCATCCAGGATGATGGCCCCCATGCCCACCAGCACCTCGTCTCCCACCGTGCACGCATGCACCACCGCGCGGTGTCCCACCGTCACCCGCTCTCCCAGCACGCAGGCGCAGTCGTCGCTCACATGCAGCACGCTGCCATCCTGCACATTGCTCTGCGGCCCCACCACGATCCGGTTGATGTCCCCCCTCAGCACCGATCCATACCACACGCTCGACTGCTCACTCAGCTCCACCGCCCCCAGCACCACCGCCCCTTGGGCGATGAAGGCATCGGCGGCCACAGACGGCTCTGATTCAGGAAGCAAGAATTTCTTTAGTGGCTCCATGGCGGGTCGGTAGATTTTATGATTGTGAAATTAGGCGGCCAGCGCCATAAACAACGCCGCGCCGCATTCATTCTGGAACGGACTCACCTTCAATCCAACAACGAATCTCTCACGCCCATGAACAAAGCTCAGCTCATCGACGCAGTTCAGGAAATCCTCGGTGGAGACACCTCAAAGCGCGCCGCCGCAGAAGCCCTCGACGCCGTCCTCCAGGCCATCGCCGGTGGCTTGAAAAAAGAGCCCGTTCAGCTCATCGGCTTCGGCACCTTCAAGCCCGTCGAACGCAAAGCCCGCATGGGGCGCAATCCCAAGACCAAGGTCCCCGTCGAGATCAAGGCCTCCAAAACCGTCCGCTTTGTCCCCTCCGCCGCCCTCAAGGACTCCATCTAAAAAACGGCTGTTTCAGCACACGCCTTTCAAAAGGCGCACCACTGTCCGCTCCGGAATCATTCGTGAAAATTCGCGGATATTCTCAGCCATTCGCGTTGAAAGCCTGCTCCCAAAAAAGCCTCTGGCCGCATCATTCACCGCAGCCTCTTCACCGGCCTCCTAAAGCCCGTAGGGCTGCCACAACAATAGCCGTGGGTGCCAACCCACGGTAAGCGTCCCGTACATCGTTCTCTCCCGTGGAACCGCGTAGCGGTGACACAGAACCACCGCCACCCGCACACCTGCCTCACATCACTCAGGTCGCCTCAGCACTTACTCCTCCTTCAGCTCCTGCTCCATCCGCTCGCTCAGCCACTGCTTGATCATGCTCTGGTAGTTCAGGTACCGCCGCCGCGCCACACGCTTGATCCGGCTCAGCATCCTCGGGTCAAACCTCAGCGTGATCGTCGTCGACTCCCTCACATCCGTGCGGTGAATCGAGGACTGCATCAGCCGCGCATCCAGCTGGTGCGCCCCCCAGAATTTCCCTTCCGCCTCGTCGGATTCAAAGACGGGCACGTCTCTCCACGCTTTGATGAGCTTCAGGTCTGCAGGTGCGGTTTCCATGTCGGGTCTGGGTGAAAATCAAAGGTCTTCCGCCTTCTTGCGTTCAAAGAAATCATGCTCGGAGGGCGACATCACGCGCGCAAAGATCACCCGGTAGTGCTTGCCGTCCGTCCAGAACACGCTGAACACCGGCTTCCCCTGCAGCGACTTGCCCAGGTTGTAGTACCGGGCTTCCGCGCTCTCATGCTGCCCGTCCGGCAGCAGCTTGATGGAAAACGGGTCCTCAAACGACTCCTCAATGTCCTTGGGAGGCAGCTTGGAGAGGTCAAAGGCGGCGCCGATCCAGTCAAAGTCCATGAGGCGAATAATACGGATTTATTTGCGGTATTCGATCAGTTCTATCTCATACCCCTCTGGCGCGTCAATAAACGCAAACACCCCGCTCGAGCTCGGCGTGGGTCCATCCGAAAGCGGATACCCCAGCGCCGCCGCATGCTTGGCAAATTCCTCGATGCTCTCCACCTCAAACGCCAGATGCGTCAGGTCGCTGCAAAACGTCACCGCTCCGCTCGCCGGATAACTGCAGATCTCGATCAGCTCGTCGCTGTTCGGTGTCTGCAGAAACACCAGCTCAGACCCACGTGGCGACTTGTGCCTGCGCACCTCCTTCAGCCCCAGCACCTGGGTGTAGAAGTTGATCGTTTTTTCGAGATCGTTCACCCGGTAGCGGGTGTGGAGGAGTTTTTTGACCATCCCGGCCTATGCCACAGGCTCCCCGGCGTGGCAAATGATCCTCAGTGTGGAGGAAAGCTTGATGTGCCGCGCACCGTCTCATAAAACCACACCATGATTTCCATCGACCTTAAAGGAAAAGTCGCCCTCATCACCGGCGCATCTCAGGGCATCGGCTCCCAGGTGGCCCGCACCTTCCATCGCGCAGGCGCCACCGTCGTCCTCAATCACCTCGGCACTCCCGGCACCACCGCAGACGCACAGGCCCTCGCCGGCGAGCTCAATCTCCTCCGCACAGACAGCGCCTGCGTCATGCCTGCAGATGTCTCCCAGCCCGATCAAGTCCAGGCCATGATGGGAGAGATCCAGGCCCGCCATGGCGGCCTCGACTACCTCGTCAACAACGCCGCCATCATCAAAGACCGCACCATCGCCAAGATGGGCCTCGATGAATGGGATGCCGTCATCGATGTCAATCTCTCCGGCGTCTTCTACTGCTGCAAATTCGCCCTCGAAATCATGCGCGACCACGGCGCCATCGTCAGCTTTGGCAGCATCGCCGCCATCCAGGGCTTCTTCGGCCAGGCCAACTACGCCGCCGCCAAGTCCGGCGTCCAGGCCATGATGCGCGTCCTCAGCCGCGAGGCCGCCCGCAAGCATATCCGCGCCAACGCCATCGCCCCCGGCGTCATCGACACCTCCATGGCCGCCACCATCCCCGAAGCCGTCCGTGCCGAGATGCTCAAAAACGTCCCCCTCGCCCGCTTCGGCACCACCGAGGAAGTCGCCAATGTCGTCCTCTTCCTCTGCTCCCCCCTCGCATCCTACGTCACCGGCCAGACCATCGAAATCAACGGCGGCTGGCGCGGCTGATCCCCCGCCAATCTTCCTCTTCCTCTTCCTCTTCCTCTTCCTCTTCCTCTTCCTCTTCCTCTTCCCGGCGCCCCTCACCCCATCTCTGCGTTTTTCCAATCTCTGCGGTGCAACCTCCGCCCCCCCAGCACATCCTCATCACCCACCCCAGAATGAAAACCTCATCTCTGCGGTCTTCTAATCTCTCGCGGTGTTAAATCCGGTCCCCCCCAGCCTCCGCAGCCACTGAAACATGCGCGCACCCGCCATCCTCGCCAGCGCTGACGAAGCCATCGCCGCCATTCCCAGCGGCTCCACCATCACCATCAGCGGCTTCGTCGGCTCCGGCCACCCCGAGCTCCTCACCCTCGCGCTTGAGCGCCGCTTCCTCCAGACCGGCACGCCCACCGATCTCACCCTCTACTACTGCGCAGGCCAGGGAGACCGCGGCGAGCGCGGCCTCAATCACCTCGCCCACGCAGGCATGCTCCGGCGCATCGTCGGCGGCCACTGGAATCTCGCGCCAAAGCTCGGCACACTCGCCCTCGCCAACAAAGTCGAGGCCTACAATCTCCCCCAGGGAGTCCTCTCCGTCCTCACCCGCGAGATCGCCGCCAAACGCCCCGGCCTCTTCACCAAGGTAGGGCTCCATACCTTCATCGATCCCATCCACGGCGGCGGCATGCTCAATGCACGCACCACCGAACCCCTCGTCGAGCGCGTCCAGCTCGATGGCGACACCTGGCTCCGCTACAAGCCCATCCCCATCCACGTCGCCCTCATCCGCGCCACCTACGCCGACCCTCGCGGAAATCTCAGCATGGAGTGCGAGGGCATCATCAGCGAGCTCCTCCCCATGGCTCAGGCCGCCAAAAACCACGGAGGCATCGTCATCGCCCAGGTCGAGTCCGTCGTCGATCAGATCCCAGATCCCAAATCCGTCCGCGTCCCCGGCCTCCTCGTGGACTACATCGTCACCTCCGGCGGCCTCCATCACGATCAGACTTTCGGCGAAGCTTTTATTGAGGACTTCGTCGTCACCAGCGACGGCTCCTTCACTCTCCCCGTCATGCCCGAGTCCGATCGCAAACGCATCGGCGCACGCGCCCTCCAGGAGGTGCGCAAAGGAGACATCGTCAATCTCGGCATCGGCCTCCCCGAAGCCGTCGCCATGGTCGCCGCCGAAACCGGTCGCCTCCACGAGTTCACCCTCACCGTCGAGAGCGGCCCCACCGGCGGCGTCCCCGCCTCCGGCCTCAGCTTCGGCTGCAGCCACTTCCCCGAGGCCATCATCGACCAGCCTTCCCAGTTCGACTATTACGACGGAGGCGGCCTCGACATCGGCGTTCTCGGCGCCGTCGAAATCGATGCCCAGGGCAGCGTCAATGTCGCCAGTTTCGCCGACCGCTTCGCCGGAGTCGGCGGCTTCGTAAACATCGCCCAGTGCGCCCGCCGCCTCGTCTTCTGCTGTACCCTGCAGGCCAAAGGAAACGCCAAATTCGTCAATAAGATCCAGCACGTCTGCTTCCACGGTCCCTCCGCTCTCGCCCGTGGCCAGCAGGTCCTCTACGTCACCGAGCGCGCCGTCTTTGAGCTCACCCCCCACGGCCTCCGCCTCATCGAAATCACCCCCGGCCTCGATCTCCAGACCGACATCCTCGCCCACATGCAATTCACCCCTCTCATAGACATGCCCCAATAACGGCTTCACCGAATTCGTAAAATAAAGCATGGCACCATACCAGATCGTAGGATGGGTGTGGCGACAGCCCGCCCGTCCATCAGCGCACGGCAAACACCATGTCGCACGAGTCCCCTCGCAGCCAGACAACTTGGCAAATCGGCGTTCGTCGTACTGTGATCATTCATTTACCCACACACCACCTTCCGCTGATGGCGCAGCCATCAAAGCCTGTAGCGAGGGGTTGAGCGAAGCGACACCCCTCGTTACCGCCCATCGGCCTCCTCAAACGCACTCGCATCGCGTAGCGATGCCAGCACTCACGTCCCAGCGCATGCTGAAAACGCCGTTCCCCCAACCTCGTCCAATATCTCTCCTTCCGGCCATTCACGTTGCCCCCACTCCTCCCCCGCCCCGCGCCCAAAGAACTTTAAACTTCAAACTTTAAACCTGTAACTTTCCCCTTCCCCATGTCCCCCGTTTACATCATCGACGCCCGCCGCACCCCCATCGGCCGTTTCGGCGGCGGCCTTAAAGACCTCTCCGCCGCAGATCTCGGCTTTATCGTTGCAGACGCAATCATGCCCTGGGAGCTTCGCGAAAAACTGGATCAAGTCATCGTCGGCCAGGTTCTTCAAGCGGGCAGCGGTATGAATGTCGCACGTCAGATTCTGCTCAAACTTGGGCAAACAGAACACGTACCCGCCTACACCGTCAACATGGCCTGCGGCTCCTCCCTCAAAGCCGTCGCCCTCGCCGCCGACTCCATCCGCTCGGGCGAAAACGACCTCGTCCTCGCCGGTGGTGTCGAATCCATGAGCCGAGCCCCCCACTACGCCACCGATCTCCGCTTCGGCAAAAAGCTCGGCGACTCCTCCCTCCAGGACGCCATGTTCGTCGATGGCCTCACCGACCCCTTGCTCAAAATCGGCATGGGCGAAACCGCCGAACGCATCGCTGATAAACATGACATATCACGTCAGGAGCAGGATCTCTTCTCAGTGCTTAGCCAGATCCACGCCGCCGCAAGTCGCGCCGCCTTCAAACGCGAGATCATCCCCGCAGGCGACCTCACCGAAGACGAACACCCACGTGCCGACACCACCGTCGAATCCCTCGCCAAACTCAAGCCCGCCTTCCGCAAAGACGGCACCGTCACCGCAGGCAACGCCTCCGGCATCAATGACGGCGCAGCTTTTGCCCTCCTCGCCAGCGCAGACGCCGTCTCCCGTCACGGCCTCACACCCCGCGCCCGCATCATCGCCAGCGCCGCCGTCGGTTGCGATCCCGCACTCATGGGCCTCGGCCCCGTCGGTGCCATCCGCAAACTCTGCACCCTCACCGGCTGGGCTCTCAACGAAGTGGACGCCATCGAAATCAATGAAGCTTTCGCCGTCCAGGCCCTCGGCTGCGTCAAGGAACTCAGCCTCGACACCGCCAAGCTCAACCCACGCGGCGGCGCCATCGCCCTCGGCCACCCCATCGGCGCCAGCGGCACCCGTGTCCTCGTCACCCTCCTCCACCACATGGAGGACAACCACCTCCGCCGCGGCATCGCCTCCCTCTGCATCGGCGGCGGCATGGGCATTGCCCTGGCCATCGAGAGGGAAAAATAACAAAGCATTCGCCAATTCTGCCTGCATCGGCATAAAAGAACCCCTGCATGATTGGCATTGATCTCGGAACAACGAACAGTCTGGTGGCCGTATGTGATGAGAACGGACCTCGCATTCTTCCAAACGAATTGGGCCAGGATTTGACGCCCTCTGTTGTCGCCGTGGCTGAGGACGGCACCCTGCTCGTCGGGCGCGCCGCGCGGGATCGCCTCATCTCCTCCCCGGAGTCTGGCCGCGCCTTCTTCAAAAGAGACATGGGCACCACCGCCGGCTATCAGTTCGGCGGCAGACGTTGGTCTCCCGTGGAGTGCTCCGCCCTCGTGCTGCGGGAGATGAAGCGCATCGCCGAGCTTCACCTTGGGCATGAGGTGGACTCCGCTGTCATCACCGTTCCAGCTTACTTCCATGACCAGCAGAGGCAGGCCACGGTGGACGCGGCCAAGATCGCAGGACTCAAAGTGGAGCGCCTGCTCAATGAGCCGACGGCAGCCGCACTCGCCTACGGATACAATCGTCAGGACGATCTCAGCACGCTCATGGTCTTTGATCTTGGCGGCGGCACCTTTGACGTCACGGTACTCGAATGCTTTGAAGGCGTGGTGGAGGTCAAAGCCTCTTCTGGAGACGGCCGCCTGGGTGGAGAAGATTACACAGACGCCTTTGCCGCATGGGTGGCCAAGGAGCTCGGCTACACACCTCCGAAGGACCAGGAGATGAAATGGCGCAACACCTTGGAGCATTTGAAACGCAGGCTCACTGAGGAAGACAAGGTCGATCTGCCACTCGGAGATAAGACAGCACCGGTGACCCGCAGTGACTTCATTGAGGCCACCAGGCACATCACCGCACGCCTGCGGCCCTCCATGCGTCGCGCGCTGAGTGACTCGCAGCTCACCCCAAAGCAGGTGGAGGCCGTGCTGCTCGTCGGTGGTGCCAGCCGCATGCCTGCGGTTCAGGAGATGGTGGAGCACGAGTTCGGCCAGCAGCCTCAGCGCAGCCTGGACCCTGACCGCGTGGTCGCCCTGGGAGCTGCCGTCCAGCAGGCGCTTTGCGCAGGTGGCTCCGCGGTCAAAGACCTCGTCCTCACAGACGTATGCCCCCACTCCCTCGGAGTGGAGGTTTCCAAAGCCCTCCTGCCAGGCCACGTCCAGCCGGGTTACTTTGATCCCATCCTCGACCGCAACACCACAGTTCCTGTCAGCCGCAGCCGCACCTACTGCACCATGCACCCGCAGCAGGATGAGGCCATGCTCAAAGTCTATCAGGGGGAAAGCCGCCTCACCAAGGACAATCACCTCATCGGCCAGGTGCGCATCCCCGGCCTGCGCTGCACGCCAGACCAAAAGGACGGCGGCGTGTTCGACGTTCGCTTCACCTATGACATGAATGGCATTCTGGAGGTCGAGGTCACCATCCGCACCACTCAGAAAAAGCTCACGGAAGTCTTTGAGCAAAGACCCGGCACCATGAGCAGGGAGCAGATAGCCGAGGCTCTGAGCAAGCTCGCCCCCATCAAGGTTCATCCTCGTGAAGCCCCGGCCAACCGCGCCAGACTCGAGCGTGCGCAGCGGCTCTATGCCGAGCTCACAGGCGTCCTGCGGGACAGCCTGAGCCAGGAGCTCGATCTCTTCGAGGCGGCACTCGCCAGCCAGGATGCCAGGCTGATCGCCACTGCCGCCAGCCGTCTGGATGCCTTCATGCGCCCCTACTTCTCCAATGAAGACTGAGGACACCCCGGATGATCACTGGAAGGTGCTGGAGCTTGAGCCCGGCACAGCCTCGCTGCAGGACGTGAAGCGCTCATACGCACGCCTGCTCAAAAACTGCCGCCCTGATCGTGATCCTGAAGGCTTCATGCGCCTGCGCGCTGCCTATGAGGCCGCTCAAAATCACCTCAAATCCGGCTCTCCTCCCCCTCCGCTTCCCCGGCTCGATCCCGCACCGGACGCCGCCCCTGCATCCAGCCACCCCGCCACGCCTCCCGTCTCAGCACCAGCACCCGAAATCCCCGCCGCCGTCCAGGCTGCCCTCGCAGCTCTGCAAGCCGCCGTCGCTTCCAAAATTCGGCAGAAAGTCCGCATCGCCTGGGCAGCCTACGAAGCCGCCGCTGACCAGCACGACCTTCTGAAAGAAAGTCGCTGGCTGCTCTTCATCGAGGTCTTCGCCGGAAACATCCCCCTCCTCGCAGATGCCTGTACCGACGACCAGTTGCTCGCACATTTAAAGTCCGGCGAAATGCGCCTGCTGCGCCTCGTCACAGATCTCTGGAGCAGGCAGGGAGATGCCAAAAGGCTGGATGAATTTTGCGTCTCTCTGAACCGCCAGAAACAGCTCCTCGACACCGAGCCCGGGGCGCTCGCCATGGTCATCAGCGCCATCGCCCTCGCTGCGTGGAATCCGGAACAGGCGGCCCGTTTCGCCCAGCGTGCATTCCCTCGCCTGCCCACGGCGGAACGCACGCAGCTCGTGGGAGTGGTGGACTTTGAAACCATGCTCGGTCGCTTGGTGCTGCCCCTGCCACAGCAGTTCAAACTGCCTTGGATCGAAGTGCTGCGCCATGGCGAGAGTTCAAAGCCTTGGAACGAAATCATCTCCCGGGAAATGGTCGTGGCCTTGCTGCGCTGCTGCGGCCCGAAATGGCCCGGCTTGGCCATTCTCAGCCAGAAGCTCAAGCCCGAATCATGGCAGCAGCTTAAAACCCTGGCCGAATCTCTTCTGCGATAGACACAGAAAGCGCATAGGCATCGCGCCGAAGCCGCGAACAACATTGAGACCCGTTCGCAGCAGCTTTTCGCTGGAAATTTGAACCCTCGGCTTGCGCATACGCAGCGTATGTTCAAGATGAAAACCTCCCACATGAGCGCTGTTTTTGACTCCCTCTCTCGATTTTACGCCTCCTCCATCGGCAAGAAGTTCCTCGTCGCCCTCACCGGCCTCGTGCTGATCGGCTTCGTCTTCGGTCACATGATCGGCAACCTGCTGATCTTCGTCGGCAAGGATGCCATCAATGAATACGGCCACATGCTCCAGACCGCCCTGCACGGCGGCGGCGTCTGGATCGCCCGCCTCGGCCTGCTGGCAGCGGTCGGCATCCACATCGTCGCCACCATCCAGCTCACCAGGGCCAACCGCGCCGCCCGCAAAGACGCCTACGGCCAGCACAAGGCCCAGGTCAGCAGCAAGGCCTCCCACACCATGATCTGGAGCGGCCTCACCCTCCTCGCCTTCATCGTCTATCACCTGCTCCACTTCACCGTCCACGCGGGCAACGACTACGGCACCTACCACACCACCCTCCACGGCGAGACCGTCCATGACGTTTACCGCATGGTCATCGCCGGCTTCTCCTGGGCTCCCGCCTCCATCTTCTACATCATCGCCATGCTGCTGCTCTCCACTCACCTCAGCCACGGCTTCAGCAGCCTCTTCCAGACCCTCGGCGTCTCCACGGACAAAACAGAGCCCCTCTTCAAAAAGCTCGGCTACGCCTTCGCCGGACTCGTCCTCGTCGGCAACTGCTCCATCCCCATCGCGATCCTGTTCTTCCACTACGGCCGTTAATTCTTCCCGCGACACGCCATGTCTCTCAATTCCAATATCCCCTCCGGCCCGATGGCCATGAAGTGGTCCAAGCACAAGCAGGACTCCAAGCTCATCAATCCGAAGAACAAGCGCAAGTTCACCGTCCTCGTCGTGGGCAGCGGCCTCGCAGGCTCCTCCGCAGCCGCTACGCTTTCAGAGCTCGGCTACAAAGTAAAATGCTTCTGCTTCCAGGACAGCGCACGCCGCGCCCACTCCATCGCAGCCCAGGGCGGTATCAATGCCGCCAAAAACTACCAGAACGACGGCGACAGCGTCCACCGTCTCTTCTACGACACCGTCAAAGGCGGCGACTTCCGCGCCCGTGAGGCCAACGTCCACCGCCTCGCTGAGGTCAGCGTCAACATCATCGACCAGTGCGTCGCCCAGGGCGTCCCCTTCGCCCGTGAATACGGCGGCATGCTGGCCAACCGCTCCTTCGGCGGCGCCCAGGTCAGCCGTACCTTCTACGCTCGCGGCCAGACCGGCCAGCAGCTCCTCCTCGGCGCCTACTCCGCTCTCAACAAGGAGATCGCCTCCGGCGGCGTCCAGATGTACACCCGCATGGAAATGCTCGACCTCGTGACCGTGGACGGCCACGCCAAGGGCATCATCACCCGCAACCTCGTCACCGGCAAAATCGAAGCCCACGCCGGCGACGCCGTCCTCCTCTGCACCGGCGGTTACGGCAACGTCTTCTACCTCTCCACCAACGCCATGGGCTGCAACGTGACCGCCACCTGGCGTGCTCACCGCAAAGGCGCCTTCTTCGCCAACCCCTGCTACACCCAGATCCACCCCACCTGCATCCCCGTCAGCGGCGACTACCAGAGCAAGCTCACGCTCATGTCCGAGTCCCTCCGCAACGACGGCCGCGTTTGGGTCCCCAAAAAGAAGGAAGACTGCGGCAAGGCCCCCGATCAAATCCCCGAGGCCGACCGCGACTACTACCTCGAGCGCAAATACCCCAGTTTCGGCAACCTCGCCCCGCGTGACATCTCCTCCCGTGCCGCCAAGGAAGCCTGCGACGACGGTCGCGGCGTCGGCCCCGGCGGCCGTGGCGTCTATCTCGACTTCGCAGAGGCCATCCAGCAGTTCGGTGCCAAGACCATCGCCGAGCGCTACGGCAACCTCTTCGAAATGTACGAGCGCATCACCGGAGAGAGCGCCTACAAGCGCCCCATGCGCATCTACCCCGCTGTCCACTACACCATGGGCGGCCTCTGGGTGGACTACAATCTCATGAGCAATCTCCCCGGCCTGCACGTCCTCGGAGAGGCCAACTTCTCCGACCACGGCGCCAACCGCCTCGGAGCCTCCGCCCTCATGCAGGGCCTCGCAGACGGCTACTTCGTCATCCCCACCACCATCGCCAACTACCTGGTGGGCCAGAAGCCCGGCAGCATCACCACCGATCACCCCGAGTTCAAGAAAGCCGTCGAAGCCTGCACCGCTCAGACCAAGAAATTCCTCAACATCAACGGCAAGCGCAGCGTGGACAGCTTCCACCGCGAGCTCGGCCTCCTCGTCTGGGACAAATGCGGCATGGCCCGCACCCGCGAAGGCCTCACCGAAGCCCTCAAGCGCATCCCTGAGCTCCGCGAAGAGTTCTGGCAAAATGTGAAGGTTCCCGGCAGCGGCGACTTCACCAACCCCGAACTCGAAAAAGCCGGACGCGTTGCCGACTTCATGGAGTTCGCCGAGCTCCTCTGCCTCGACGCCCGTCACCGCGAAGAAAGCTGCGGCGGCCACTTCCGCTCCGAATACCAGACCGAAGACGGCGAAGCCAAGCGCGACGACGAAAACTTCAGCTACGCCGCCGCCTGGGAATACACCGGCAACCTCAGCCAGCCCACGCTCAACAAAGAGCCGCTGACCTTCGAAGAAGTCCACCTGGCCGTCCGCAGCTACAAATAACGTTCCTCTCCCGTCCCCATGTCTCTACTCAATCTGCACCTCAAAGTCTGGCGTCAGAATGGCTCGCAGCCAGGCCACTTCCAGGACATTGAAGCCCCGGAAATCCCCGACCATGCTTCCTTCCTGGAGATGATGGACATCGTCAATGAGCGCCTCATCTCCAAAGGCGAAGACCCCGTCGCCTTCGACCACGACTGCCGCGAAGGCATCTGCGGCATGTGCTCCATGCAGATCAATGGCGTCCCCCACGGCCCTGAGAAAGCCACCACCACCTGCCAGCTCCACATGCGCAAATTCCGCACCGGAGACACCATCTGGATCGAGCCCTTCCGCGCCAGCGCCTTCCCCATCCTGAAAGACCTCATGGTCGACCGCACCGCCTTCGACCGCATCCAGCAGGCCGGCGGCTTCGTCACCGTCCGCACCGGTGCCCCTCAGGACGCCAACGCCCTCCCCATTGGCAAGGAAGTCGCAGACGCCGCCATGGACGCCGCCGAATGCATCGGCTGCGGAGCCTGCGTCGCCGCCTGTAAAAACGCCAGCGCCATGCTCTTCGTCTCCGCCAAGGCCGGCCAGCTCAATTCCCTCCCCCAGGGCCAGCCCGAAAAAGACCGCCGTACCCTCGGCATGGTCCGCCAGATGGACAAAGAAGGCTTCGGCAACTGCACCAACCAGTACGAATGCGAAGCCGCCTGCCCCAAAGGCATCAGCGTCCGCTGGATCACCAAGCTCAACCGCGACTACGCCATCGCCTCCGTCAAAGAAGCCTTCGGCAACACCCCCAAAGTCGCCGGCGGCGGCGACTGATAGCCCGTAGTGCAAGCGTCCCGCTTGCCACAGTACTGGTAATACCATGATCTGTTGAAAACAGGTCTGTTCTCTTATCGTCACTCTACCCCTTTTCGCACCAACCCCAAAGGGGTTGTGTATTTAAGCCCAGGGTCAGCCGAGCCTCAGCGAGGCGACCCTGGGTATGCACGTGCAAGACGGGTAAGCAAACCCGTCGCCTTCTTTGCACGCCGCGCTCTCCAGCAGCGTTCCTCCGCCATTCCGCCTCGCCGCGACTCCGTTCCTGCCTCGATTCCACAGGATCAGCCGGAGAAAGACCCGTTTTAAATCGCCTGTGGTATAAGTCTCCGCTGTGTCGGCCCCAAAATCCCGGGTCTGCGCAGCAGCCAGTCTTTACTGGGAGCGCCAGTGTTCCACTGGCTCCGGGTGCCGCTCCGCAGCACCTGCATCCCCGCCACTCGTAGGATGGGTGTGGCGACAGCCCGCCCGTCCACCAGCGCGCGGCAAACACAATCGCGTACGAACATCCCCACACTCCGTTCCTTTGGCAAAAGGACATATAGATGCCGCTCCACAACACCTGCTGCCCCCGCCATTCGCATGACAAGTGTGTCGACAGCACCTCATGCCACGCTGCGCTGAAAACGCATCCGCTGTCGAAAGCACAAGCCGACGGAGGGGGATCATCTTGATCCCCCCACCTGCAGCGTGTTCGCGGATGCGCCATGGCTCCAGCTGCCGCTCCGCATCCCTTGCTCCCCCGCCACTCGTAGCACGTGTGTAGCGACAGCGCATGAGTCCTTCGAAGCACGAAGTGCGAAGAATGGGCCCGCCCGCCCACCAGCGCGCGGCAAACACAATGGCCCTACGAGCATCCTCGCACTCCGTCAGCTTGCCCAAAGGGCATCCAGATCAAATCCACATCTCCCTCAGGCTCCTCCCCACAAAGGCCGCTCACAACGACAAAGGGAGCACAAGCATTCCTCGTATGACGGAGTTGTTCTGCCATCGTAATGGCGGCCAAGCTGCCCGCTCACATCGCTTTTGCCCGGAGACATGCCTTTGAGCACCAAAGGTGCGACCTATCGCAGCCCAGCGCAACGCGCTGGGAAGAACCCACCATCCCCCCACTCTCTCTGGTAGAGCCCTGAAAGGGCGCCCCAACTCCCACACCCCACAAAATCACCTCCCCCTCCGCAATCACCCACCCCCACAGCACGTCCCTCCACCTCCCCTCTCCCAAATCATAAATCACAAATCGTAAATCATAAATCCCCATCCCCCATCTCCCACCTACTCATTCCCCCCGGCCTCATCTCCGTAAATCCTTGCATCCTCGCCCCGCTCCGCTTTCATCCACCACCCATGTCGCAGCCCGCCCTCACTCCCGCCTCCTTCATCGACCACTGGTCCCGGGCCGAGGCCAATGAGCGCGCCAATTCCCAGAGCTTCCTCATCGGCCTCACCCAGCTCCTCGGCCTCCCCGCCCCCTCTCACAATCACGCCGACGGCTACAGCTTCGAATACCCCGTCAAAGTCCCCGGCGGCACCAGCACCAATTTCCTCGACCTCTACCGCCGCGGCCACTTCGTCCTCGAGTCCAAGCAGTTCACCACCCAAAAGCTCGAACAGTCCGCCCTCGAACTCGCCGCCATCGATGCTGGCGCACTCGCCCAGCAGAAAAAATCCGGCCCCGTACGTGGCACCGGCTCCTGGGACGATGCCATGATCCGCGCCAAAGGCCAGGCCGAGCGCTACGTCCGCTCCCTTCCCGCCGACGAGCCCAATCCCCCCTTCATCCTCGTCTGCGATGTCGGCCACAGCATCGAGGTCTATGCCGACTTCACCCAGGCCGGAAAGGCCTACCTCCCATTCCCAGATCCTCGCACCTTCCGCATCCTGCTCAAAGACCTTGAGCGCGAGGACATCCGCGAACGCCTCCGCCTCATCTGGACCAACCCCACCGCGCTCGATCCCGCCAAAGTCAGCGCCGAGGTCACGCGCGAGATCGCAGGCTACCTTGCGGAGCTCGCCAAATCCCTCGAGCAGGAAAAGCACGACCCCGAAGTCGTCGCCCAGTTCCTCACCCGCTGCCTCTTCTGCATGTTCGCAGAGGATGTCGGCCTCCTCCCCGACCACGCCTTTACAGAGCTGCTGCATTCCGTCCCCGCAGACGGCACCGGCTTCCCCGAGCTGCTCAGCACCCTCTTCCGGGAGATGAACACCGGCACCGGAAAGAGCATCTCCGTCGTCCTGCGCAAAAAGCTCCTCAAGTTCAATGGCGGCCTCTTTGCAGACGACACCGTCCTCCCCGTCAATGGCCTCCAGCTCGGCCTCCTCAAGCAGGCCGCCAAAATGAACTGGCGCAATGTCGAGCCCGCCATCTTCGGCACCTTGCTCGAGCGCGCCCTTGTGCCCTCGGAGCGCCACGCCCTCGGCGCTCACTTCACCCCCCGCGCCTACGTCGAGCGCCTCGTCCTCCCCACCGTCATCGAGCCCCTGCGCGAGGAGTTTGAAAACGTCTATGCCGCCGCCGTCACCCTCGCCAGCAAGGGCGACCTCAAAAAGGCCCGGCAGGAGATGAACACCTTCCACGACAAGCTCTGCCACATCCGCGTCCTCGACCCCGCCTGCGGCAGCGGCAATTTCCTCTACGTCGCTTTGCAGCATCTCAAAATCCTCGAAGGCGAGCTCCTCGAGCGCGCCGCCCAGTTCGGCGAGGACATGAAGCTCGAGCTCGAAACCCACACCATCGATCCCCACCAGTTCCTCGGCATCGAGCTCAATCCCCGCGCCGCCTCCATCGCCGAGCTCGTCCTCTGGATCGGCTACCTCCAGTGGCATTTCAAAATCCACGGCCAGCGCACCCCGCCAGAGCCCATTCTGCGCGCTTTCAAAAACATCCAGTGCCGCGATGCCGTCCTCGCCTACGACGGCGAGCCCCAGCCCGCACGAGACGAAGCCGGAAACCCCATCACCGTTTGGGACCGCCGCAGCTACAAGACAGACCTCGTCACCAATCGCGACGTGCCCGATGAAACCAAACGCGTCCCGCTGCTCACGTATGCCAATCCACGCCCGGCAGCATGGCCGGAGGCAGATTTCATCGTGGGAAATCCGCCGTTTATTGGTAACAAGCGGATGAGGGATGCACTCGGAGACAGTTATGCTGAAACGCTGCGCACTACTTACCCCGAAATATCGGAAAGTGCCGACTTGGTAATGTTTTGGTGGGAGAAAGCAGCGCAATTACTTCGTCAAGGCCGTGTAAAACGTTTTGGATTAATCACTACCAACAGCCTCCGCCAGGCTTTCAACCGTAAAATTGTCGAACAACATCTCAGCGAAATTTCTCTCGTATTCGCTATCCCGGACCATCCCTGGGTTGACTCAGAAGAAGGGGCAGCGGTTAGGATAGCGATAACGGTAGCGGCAAAGGGGCGTTACAGAGGTGAACTCAATAAGGTAGAACGCGAGGAGCTTGGTTCCGATGGTGCTATAGATGTGACGCTTTCGAGTGTGATTGGGGAGATTGGTTCCGATCTGACAACTGGAGCTACCCTCACGCAATTGCCTTCACTCAAATCGAATATCGGTTTAGCGTTACGCGGAATGACTTTGGTCGGTGAAGGCTTTCTGTTAAGCCAAGAAGAAGCAAAAGACATGCGACTGAAGCAGTCAGCCGAGATCGAAGATGTTCTTCGTCTATATATCAGCGGCTCTGATCTCACAAACGCGCCACGTAACCGCCATGTTATTGACTTCTTTGGACTGACAGAGGATGAAGCTCGGTCGCGCAGTGCCGTTGCCTATCAATGGATTCTGAATCGTGTTAAGCCCGAGCGACTGCAAAACAAGCGTGAAAGTTATAGGGATAAATGGTGGACTTTTGCCGAGCCTAGAACGGAATTTCGTGAAGCAATTATTGGCCTCTCCCGTTACATCGGCACTTCGATGACTGCCAAGCATCGCACTTTCACATTTCTGGCACCTTCGTCGCTTCCTGATCAAGGACTCATTGCGTTCCCAATCGACGATGCTTTATTCCTTGGAGTATTGAGCAGCAGAATTCATGTCACATTTGCATTAGCTGTTGGAGGCACGCTCGAAGACCGTCCCCGTTATAACAACTCTCAGTGCTTCGATCCCTTCCCATTCCCCCTCTGCTCTGAAGCCGAGAAAGACCGCATTCGCAAACTCGCCGAAGAACTCGACGCCCACCGCAAGCGCGTGCAGGCCGCACATCCCGGTCTGACGCTGACAGGAATGTACAACGTCCTCGAAAAACTGCGCGCGGGCGAGGAGCTGAGTGCAAAAGACAAACTCATTCACGATCAGGGGCTCGTCTCCATCCTCCTCCAGCTCCACGACGACCTCGACGAAGCCGTCTTCGCCGCCTACGGCTGGCAGCATCTCTGGCAGGCACGCAAAGAAAGCCATCAGGGCATCATCCACGACCTCCAGACCGGAGACGTCCGCATGCTCGATGCCACCGGCGACCAGCTTGACGCCGCCATCGCCAAGTTCGACCAGCAACTCGACGCCGAAATCCTCCAGCGCCTCGTCACACTCAATGCCCAGCGCGCCGAGGAAGAATCCCGTGGCATCATCCACTGGCTGCGCCCCGACTACCAGAACCCCGCCGGAAAAGCCTCAGGCATCCAGGACACCCTCGATCTACCCAAGACCAACGGCACCAAGTCCAAAACCAAAACCCCGGCTGCGAGCAAACCCGGCACCAAAATCCCCTGGCCCAAACCCCTCGCCGAACGCATCCGCGCCACCGAGCAGGCCCTCCACGCCGCCGCCCACCCCGTCACCGCCGAAGAACTCACCACCCACTTCTCCCGCGCCAAGACCCCAGACCTCCAGGAAATCCTCGAAAGCCTCGTCACCCTCGGCCGCGCCCGCAAGGATGGGGAAAAGTTTGGGGTATGAGAGTGGAATGCAGAAGCTTCAGGGGCAGATGGGGTCAGGGTGCAAAAAATCAACAAAAGCACCCGCATCTTCTCCTCAACTCCCCCACCTCATCTCAATCACCAGCCCCCTCTGCGTTTTTCCAATCTCTGCGGTGCAAAATCCCCCCTCCTTCTGCTCAGTCTCTCAACCATCGCAAACAGCCGCAAACCAAAGCCACCCAGGTCTCCTCCGTAGCTTTAGCGAAGGGGGATTAGCGAAGGATGGTCGGTGCCAAATCCTCCGCCCCTCATTTCCGGCCAGTCTCTCAACATTCCCCTCTCTGCGGCCTTCCAGCCTCTGCGGTGCAAATCTCAGCGCGAAGCGCACCCTCCGAAGCTCGCTGCCTGTCCTTCGAAGCTTCAGCGAAGAATGGAAGCGAAGAACGGGCCCATCTGCTTGTCTCATTGTCCAACAGCCTCCCAATCTCAGTCTCTGAATTTTTTCTGCCCCCAATCTTTCTGCCCTATTCCCGCTCCTCGTCCCCCAGCGCTCACTCGTCCCCAATCCCTCAAAATCTTTTACCCCCCATCTTTTACCAGCCCTCCGGAACTCCGGCCAAACCACCGTCAACTCTGCGCGAAGCGCACCCTCCGAAGCTCGCTGCCTGTCCTTCGAAGCTTCAGCGAAGAATGGAAGCGAAGGACGGGCCGCACCCCTCACAGCTTCGGCTCCCCAGGCGGCGGCCCTGGCTTGTCCTGATCAGGCGGCGGCCGGCGAAACCCATCCTTCGGATCTCCCCCCCGCTCACGGAACTTCATAAATTCCTGCGCAGCCGCCTCTCGATAAGTATCCCGCAATTTCCGAAACGCCTCCATCCGCTGCTCCGGCGGCAGCTCAGCCAGCCTCGCCAGCGCCTCCTTCACCGCAGGCAGTTGCAGCAGCCGGTCATGAAACCGCTTCGTCTCCTCTCGGCGCTCAGGCCTGGAGATCGACAGCAGCTCAGCCCCCAGCCGGATCGCCGCCATACGCGCAAACTCCGGCGACTCCGGCTTCGGCATCTCCGGCAGCCCACGCTGGTCCATCGGGAACTGCGGTTTGATCTTCTCCAAAATCCCCACCACCTCCGGATCAATCTCCTTCAAAGCCGTATGCAGCGTGTTGCGCATCTCCTCATTAGCCCGTAGCGCTTTGTCTCTCGACGCAATCACCTCCGGCCTCTGCCACGCCTTTTCAAACGCCGCGCGCACCTTCTGCTTCTCTTCTTCGGAAAGCCGTTCAAAGCCATCAAACCCATGCGGCCTTCCCTTGCCCGGCATCATCCCCGGCGGTCCGCGATGCTCCCCCTCACGATGCATCGGTCCCTCGCCCGGCATCGGGGGCGGAGGCGGGGGTGGCGGAGGGCTGGGCTTGTCGCCTTCAGACTGGGCCACAGCCGCTGCGGTGAAGGCAAAAAAGAGGACCAAAGGACGCATGCCGGCCATTTTCCGCCGCTGCGCCTGCTTGGCAACTTGATAGCTGGTCTCCGTTTTCATCGGAGCTAATAACTCACCCACCCATGAAAAGTTGCACTCACCTGATCCGCTCCAGCTTCAGCAGCGGCGCCGCAGGGGAGGAAAACTGCGCCACATAAAGGTTCCCCACCCCATCCACCGCCACCCCATGCGGGTGGATGAAAGTCTTGCGATCGCTCTGCATCGGCTGCAGCACCCCATCCACATAAACCGCCGCCGGAGCCCCGATGTTGGACACGATCCGATACTCCCGGTCCACAATCGAAATGAACCCCGGCGAGTTCCGGTCCTTCGGCCACTGGTCCCCCAGATGCGGCACGATGATATGCTCCCCCCAAAAAACGATGTCCCGCGGATTACCTCCCGGCATCGGGATCTTGTCGATGAACCGCCCCTCGGCCGTAAACCGTTTGATCTCCTGCTGATCGCTCATGGCCACAATCACCCGCGTTTTTGCCGAATCCGACACAAAATCTGACCTTTCCAGCGCGCCGCCATGCGGTCCCCAATGCTTTAACTGATTCTCCCCTTCGCCCAAATTCCCACCCCACCAGCGCAAAAGCGTCCCATCCGGCTTGTAATGGAAGATGTAGTCTTTTCCATACCCGTCGAACACACAAAAGGAACCATCTGGAAAATGGATCGTCTTCGAGGGCCGGTACTCATTCGCGCTCGCATGCAGCTTCGCGCCTTCAGGCCACGGATAATGCGCCAGTTCCTCCCCATCCAGCGTCAGTTTCCGCACCTCATGCAGCTGCGTGTCCGTGATATACAACACCTCGCGTTCTCCTTCCCGAATCAGGCTCATACCGTGCGCGCCGGGCATTCGTGCCGTCCAGTGCTTGATCATGCCACCCGATTTCGCATCCAGAATGACCACATTGTTCCGCGCGTCATCCGTCAGAAAAAACAGCCTTCCTGCAGCATCCAGCGCCACCGCATGCCCATTTTTCACCTTCACCTGCGTCAGCGCCTCGTTCCCCCACCCAGGCACCACCCGGTAGCGAAACTCCCCCTGCCCCAGCACTTCTTCGGAATGGGAAGGCAAAACAGCGCCGATCAGGCAGATGAGCAGCAGGAAAACAGGACGGATCATGCGTCATGCAATCATGCCGTGCCGCAGAACGCAAGATCAACGCACGGATGCGTTGCCAGCCACCGTATTGCTGCCACGGTGCATCTGCTTCCATGTTTATCATCATCGTCATCGCCCTAGCCGCCAGCCTCGCTCTCGCCCGCTGGGCCCAGGGGCGTTATGAGGGCATGATGCTAAAGGGCTCCCGCGTCAACGCCCCCCTCGCCTACACCGGCGCAGAAATCGCCCTCCAGTTCCTTCATTCTGAAGGCGTTGAAGACGTGCAGATCGTCGAGCACAACGCCGTTGTCTCCGACTACTTCGACCCCACCCGCCGCCGCCTCTTCCTGCGCCGGGACGCAGCCCAAGGCACCACCCTGTCGGCATGGGCCACCGCCCTGCACGAAGCTGCACACGCCCTCCAGACCGGCGAAACCCTCGGCGACCTCAAATGGCGCCAGAACTGCATCCGCATGAGCCGCTACATCCCCACCGCCGCAGGCATCGCCATTGTCGGTTTGATGCTCTCACGCGTCCTCATGCCACGATATGCGCTCTTCGCCGTGGCCGGAGTGCTGACACTCCTTCTTCTCCTAAACCTCGGCAGCGTGCCTCTGGAGTTCAATGCCAACAAGCGCCTGCGCCGTTTCCTGGACACGCTCCTGCCAAAACATCCGCAGGCTGCCAGCAGACTCGATGAATTGCTCTTTTGCATGGCCATCCGCGAAGTGGGCGATGCCCTGCGCTCTCCACGCTACTTTTTCTTCAGCGCGCTGCCCGGCACCAGCAAGATGCGGCCACGGTGATCTGTGCGGCAAGGCGCTGCACATGAGCGGCGTTATCCATTCATGGTCAAACTTGCCGCCTTTTTCCTCCTCGCCGCCACCTCCTTCCTTTTCGCAGACACTCAATCACCTTCCTCCTACAGCGGTGATTTTGTCATTCCTGTCCATTATCGCTACCTTCTGAGCAAACCCGAGGGCTATGACAGCAAGACGGACCAAAAATGGCCTCTCGTCATCTTCCTGCACGGTTCTGGCGAACGCGGCACCGATTTGGAGATGATCAAAAAGCACGGCCCGCCAAAGCTCATCGCCGCAGGCCAGAAGTTCCCCGCCATCATCGCCAGCCTGCAGTGCGAGCCCAACCACCTCTGGAATCCCCACGGCGTCAAAGCAGTCACTGACCATCTCGTCAAAACCATGCATGTGGACGCAAAACGCGTCTATCTCACCGGCCTGAGCATGGGCGGATTCGGCACCTGGGACACCGCTTTTGAGTATCCCGAAACCTACGCCGCCATCGCCCCCATCTGCGGCGGGGCCGGCGTCCGCTGGGTCACGGCGCAGATCCTCAAGGACATGCCCTGCTGGATTTTCCACGGAGACAAAGACGGTGCCGTTCCCATCGAAAACAGCCAGAAGATCTATGACGCGCTGAAAAAGATCAATGCTCCCGTCAAATTCACCATTTATCCAGGTGTGGGCCATGATTCCTGGACGCAGACCTACGACAACCCAGAATTCTGGAAGTGGCTGTTTGAGCAGAAGAAGCCATGACAGGCGGGCGTTTGATCTTCCATGATCCGCCCACTCCTGCTGCTGCTCGTTGCTTCCTCATTGCGCGCCCAGGTGCTTCCAGGTACCCAGCCCTTGGAGCCCAATCCCGACTTCTCCGCCACCATGGTGGCAGGAATCGACAAGATGGCGCTCAGGCTGATCGAGAAGTCAAAAGAGGGACGCAAGCCGACTCGTGAGAAATTAAAGGCAGCTCTCGGCATGGTGGACGCACGGCTGCCCATCACCGCGCTTGAGCTTGTCGGAGACACCACAAATCCGTCGCTGCTGGCAGAAACGGCCACAGCCCGCATCCTGCGCGTCCGCTGGCCGGTGTTTGATGGCGTGCACGGAGAAGGCATTCTCATTCAGCCCAAAGACAAACCCGTCGCTCGGGTGATCTACATTCCTGATGCGGACACCGATCCCGAGAAGCTGGCCAATGATGCCATGCTGGCCTACAGCGGCTGTGAAATCGTCATTCCTGCGCTCATCAGCCGCAGCAGTGAGTTCAGCACAAACGAGAAGTTTGGGGTCAAAACAAACATTCCGCACCGCGAATGGATCTATCGCCAGTCCTACGAGCTCGGGCGGCACATCATCGGCTACGAAGTGCAGAAAATGCTCTCTCTGGTCGATTATTACAGCACGCAGCCAAAGCTGCCTCTGCTGGTGGCAGGTCTGGGAGAAGGCGGCCTTCTCGCCATGTACTCAGGTGCCATCGATGAACGCATAAGTTCCGTTTATGTCTGGGGCTCCTTCGAACCGCGCGAAGGTGTGTGGGCTGAGCCGATTTACCGCAACATCTTCGGCCTGCTGCGCGATTTTGGCGATGCCGAAGTGGCATCGCTCATCGCTCCACGTCCGCTGGTGGTGCAGAACCTCGGCTTCCCCAATGTGCAGGGCCCGCCTGAGGCCAAACAGGGCGAGCGAAACATCGCAGCCCCAGGAAAAATCACCAAGCCCAGCCTGGCCGCCGTGCAGGCCGAAGTCGCCCGCGCCAAAGCACTCGCCCCCGGAGACTGGATCATGCTGGCCACGGAAGAACATGGGCTGAAAGAGGTGGTCACGCACCTGCTGCCAAAAGAGATCGCAGCGCAGCTGGTAAAGACCATTGAACCCGTAATGCCGCAGAAAAATGAACAACGCGCCAAAGTGGACGCCACGCGGCAGAAGCGAATGGTGCGCGAACTGGAAACATTCACCCAGCGCCTTCTCGTCACCACCGAACTGGAACGCAAAGCGCAGTTCTGGGACAAGCTGCCGCTCAAGTCTTTGGCGGACTTTGAAAAGCACACGGCCGCAGAACGCGACCGATTCTGGAACGAAGTCATCGGCCGCCTGCCAGATCCGAACCTGCCGGTGAACGCCAAAAGCCGCTTCGTGCGCGAAACGGACAAAGTTTCCATCTACGAGGTGACGATGGACGTTTGGGACGACGTCTTTGCCTGGGGCTGGCTCTGCCTGCCAAAAGATCTCAAGCCAGGCGAAAAGCGCCCAATTGTGGTCTGCCAGCACGGCCTGGAAGGCATCCCCGAAGACACCATCACCACGGATGAGACGCAGAAAGCTTACGCACCCTACAAGGCCTTCACCCTGCGTCTGGCAGAGCAGGGCTTCATCACCTTTGCCCCGCACAATCCCTATCGCGGCAAGGACGCCTTCCGTACCCTGCAACGGAAGCTCAATCCGCTCGGTCTCACGCTCTACAGTGTCATCAACGGCCAGCATCAGCGCATCCTGGAATGGCTGAAAGCACAGCCTTTCACCCAGCCGGACAAGATCGCCTTCTACGGCCTGAGCTATGGCGGCAAGTCCGCCATGCGGACGCCTGCCGTGCTGACGGACTACTGCCTGAGCATCTGCAGCGGCGACTTCAACGAATGGGTGCGCAAGTGCGTCAGCACTGACATGCCCATGAGCTACATCCACACGCACGAGTATGAAATCTGGGAGTGGAACATGGGCCGCACCTTCAACTATGCCGAGATGGCCGCCCTGATCGCCCCGCGCCCCTTCATGGTCGAGCGTGGCCACAACGACGGCGTGGGTGTGGACGAATGGGTCAACTATGAGTTCGCCAAAGTCCGCCGTCTCTACAACAAGCTCCTCATCGGTGACCACACAACGATCGAGTACTTTGACGGCCCCCACACCATCCATGGCGTGGGCACTTTTGAGTTCTTGAAGCAGCGGCTCGGCTGGAAATAGCCACCGTGGCGCATGCCACCTAGGCAATCGTCAGCCCCAGCATTACGAAACAAAGCCTTAGTGCCTTTTGAATCAAGTGCCGGGGGATGCCCTGAGCGTTTGATTTATCGTCCGGGCGATGAGCGTGACCAATTTTTTGCAAAAGCCTGTTTTTTCCCTGCCGGCACGCCAGGAACTGCCCAAATTGCAGGATTTTTTTAGGCGCTTGTGGCTGATTTTCGGCGGGGCTGCCGTGTTGCTGGTGCTAAGTTTCATCTTTTTTGAGAGCACGGGCTCGCACCTGGAGCAAAAGCGGATGGACAGTGTCAGCGCCATGAATCTGCTGGGGCGACAGAGGGCGGACAGCCAGACGCTCAGCCGATTGATCCTGCAGGCTGCAGAAAGCACGCCGCCCATGCAAACTTACTACCTGGGACGCATCGACCTCGTCTGGGGGCTCATGAGCACCTGCCAGGAGGCCCTTCTGAAGGGCCCGATGCTGCAGTCCGCCACAGAGGCTGAGCGCACCGAAATCAGTGACAAACTGGAACAGGCCAAGGCGAGCTTCGCCAAAATCGCAGTGGTGATCAAAAAGCTTCATCCACGCACGGAAGCCACCAACACCGTGCTCAAAGGCCTGGAGGAAATGCTGACCGATGAATGCGACTCCCTGGCCGGTGCCATGGAGCAGGTCTCGCAGAAGGTGCTGGCCATCAGCGCAGGCATCAACGCCGAAATCCGTCTGCTGGACTGGCTGCAGATGACTGTGACAGGGGGGATAGCCCTGGTGACGGCGCTGCTGCTGACACGCGGCCAGATTTCCACCATGGAAAAACTGATCGACACCAGCGTGAAAGTGCAGGAGCTCACCTACCTGCAGAACGCCGTGCTGGAGAGCGCAGCCTGCGGCATCATCAGCATGAACACGAAAGGGTTGATCGCCACTTTCAACTGCGGTGCGGAAAAGCTGACCGGCTACGCCAGGCAGGAAGTGGTGGGCAGCCTGACTCCGGAGCTGTTTCATGAAGCCCCGGAGCTGGAAAGGATGGCCGCCGAACTTACCCGGGAAACAGGTTCCGCAGTCAATCCAGGGTTCGACATCTATGTTTCCTACGCCAGCTGTGGCATCATCCGGGACCGGGAGTGCACCTATGTGCGGAAGGACGGCAGTCGTGTGTCTGTCTCCCTGAGCATGACGGCGATGCAGGATGACAACGGTGAGGTCACCGGCTTTTTGGGCATCGTGGCGGACATCACCGAAAAGAAAAAACTGGAGCAGCAGTTCCTGCGGACCCAGCGCCTGGAGAGCGTGGGCACGCTGGCCGGCGGCATCGCGCACGACCTGAACAACGTGCTGACACCGATTCTGATGTCGATCGAGCTGCTGCGGCTGACGAATTTGAATGACCGCACCCATTCCATCCTGGCCGGCATCGAGACCAGTGCAAAGCGCGGCGCCGACCTGGTGCGTCAGATTCTGACCTTTGCACGAGGCGTGGAAGGCAAACGGACCGAGTTGTGCGCTGCCAAACTCATCAAAGACATCAAAAAATTCATCAAAGACACCTTCCCGAAAAACATCGACTGCATCAGCAGCATCAAGGACGACCTGCCCTCCTTTGAAGGAGATCCCACCCAGCTTCACCAGATTTTGCTGAATCTGTGCGTCAATGCACGCGATGCCATGCCGGCTGGCGGCACACTCAAAATCGCGGCAGGCAGCGAGACCTTGAACGAAGCCGCCGCCGCCCTGCAGATGGATGCCAAACCCGGCACGTACATCACTTTCAGCGTGAGCGACACCGGCGTCGGCATTCCGCCGGAGGTGATCGACAAAATTTTCGATCCTTTCTTCACCACCAAGGAGGTGGGCAAAGGCACGGGGCTCGGTCTTTCGACCGTGCTGAGCATCACCAAGGGCCATGGCGGATTCATCACTGTCACCAGCCATCCGAACGAGGGAACGACTTTTACCATCCACCTGCCAGCCAGCGCAGCATCCACCGGCAAATGCCCCACACCTGCGCCTGCCGAGCATCAGCCTATGCCGATTGGGAAAGGGGAGCTGATCCTGATCGTGGATGACGAGGAGGCCATACGCACTTCCACACGACAAACGCTGGAGGCACTGGAGTACCGCACCCTGGTGGCTGCCGATGGGGCGGAGGCGGTGGCCCTCTACGCGCAGCACAGCCAGGAAATCGCCGTGGTGCTGACTGACATGATGATGCCCGTGATGGACGGACCGACCACCATCCAGACCCTCAAACGGATCAATCCTGAGGTGAAGATCATCGCCGCCAGCGGGGTGCCCCACCAGGGAGGCCCGGCGAGGGTGGCCGAAATGGGGGTGCAACATTTCCTGCACAAACCCTACACCGCCCAGACCGTCATGACGACGCTTGGACAAGTGCTCAACAACACAGACTCCTGGCAGCAGCAGGCCCCCGGCAGCATGACCATGAGCGTGACGCTCTAGCCGAAAGCCACCGCGACAGCCTGTTTGCATTCCCTGCATCGTCCATTAGGCTGGGGGCGTAAACCCAACGCGTCATGCAAACACCCAAAATCACTGCCTACCTGAAAACCTACTGCGGCTGGAGCGAAGGCGTCCGCGCCATCTTCCGCAAATACGACCTTCCCTACGAGGAGAAGGACATCATCAAGAACCCTGCCTTCCGCTGGGAGATGGAACAGAAGAGCGGCCAGCCGCTGTCCCCCTGCGTGGAGATCAACGGCACCATGCTGGCCGACATCAGCGGCGCTGAAGTGGAAGCCTGGATGAATGAGCAGGGCCTGCTGGAAAAGAGCGACGCCCCTGCCGATGCGCCGACGAACTCCGCCTGCTCGGACGCACAGCACGCCGCCATGGCCGCAGGCCAGGTGGGCACCTTGAAATTCGTGGGCTAATTACTCATGCGTTCCCGGCTTTTCCTCTTCGGACTGGTGGCGGCTCTCGCAGCCTGCAACAGCATCTACTATGCCGCCTGGGAAAAGCTGGGCTACGAGAAGCGTGACCTGCTCAAGAGCGCGGTCAAGAAAGCCCGTGGCGAACAGAAGGAGGCCGGAGAGCAGTTTCAGGACGCCCTGACTCAACTCAAAAAGCTGACCAACTACAACGGCGGCAATCTTGAGTCGGCCTACAACCGCTTCAAAGGCGAGTATGAGGACTGCGAAAGCCAGGCGAGCCAAGTGCGCAGCCAGATCCGCGAAGTGGACACGGTGGCCCGGGACCTCTTCCGCGAATGGGAGGGTGAAATCCGGCAGTACCAGAATGCCTCACTGGCCGCCGAGAGCCGTCGTAAGCTGGCTGAGACCCGCAGCCGGTTTGAACCTCTCTCACGTTCCCTGCATTCAGCCGAGGCAACGATGGATCCTGTGCTGCGCCAGTTTCACGACCAGGTGCTCTACCTGAAGCACAATCTGAATGCCGCCGCCATTGGCTCACTGCGAGGAACGGCAGACAACATTCAAGGAGACATCCAGCGCCTGCTGGACCAGATGAACCGCTCCATCGCGGAAGCTGACCGGTTCATTCAGACGTTGTGAATAAAGGGGCCGCCGCCCTTTCATGAAAAAGCCCTCCCGCTTCGCAGCGGGAGGGCTTTTTAGTGATCGCTGAGCAAGATCAGGATTTGATCATGCCATGCGGGTCGATGACGTACTTGCGGGCCGCACCCTTGTCGAAGTCCACATAGCCCTTCGGCGCGCCCTTGAGGGAGATCACCTGCACGTTGGTGGCCTTGGCGATCTTGATCTTGTCATGCAGGATGGCCATCATGAGGCGGCGATGGTAGCGCATGACCGGGCATTGACCGGTGACGAAGGTGTGGCTCTTGGCCCAGCCGAGACCGATGCGGATGGAGAGACTGCCCACTTTGGCGGCTTCATCCACAGCACCCGGATCTCCCGTGACGTAGAGACCTGGGATGCCGATGGCACCGCCTGCCTTGGTGATTTCCATGACACTGTTGAGCACCTGGGCAGGCACTTCCTTGCTGTGGTTGTGGCCGCAGCCACGGGCTTCAAAGCCCACGCAGTCCACCGCGCAGTCCACTTCCGGCACACCGAGGATGTTCTCGATCTGCTCCTGGATGGTGGCGCTCTTGGAGACGTCCACGGTCTCGCAGCCGAAACGACGGGCCTGAGCCAGACGCTCCTTGTTCAAATCCCCGACGATGACGACGGCGGCACCGAGGAGATGACAGGAGGCGGCGCAGGCCAGACCCACCGGGCCGGCACCCGCGATGTAAACGGTGGCCCCCGGGCCCACGCCGGCAGTGACAGCACCATGATAGCCGGTGGGGAAGATGTCGGAGAGCAGTGTGAGGTCCTTGATCTTGGCCATGGCCTGATCGCGGTCAGGGAACTTCAGCAGGTTGAAGTCGGCGTAAGGGACCATGACATACTCAGCCTGTCCGCCAACCCAGCCACCCATGTCCACATAGCCGTAGGCGGCGCCAGGACGGGCGGGATTCACGTTGAGGCAGATGCCAGTCTTGCCCTCTTTGCAGTTGGCGCAGCGACCGCAGGCGATGTTGAAGGGCACGCTGCAAATGTCCCCCTTCTTGATGTATTCCACATCACGACCCACTTCGACGACCTCGCCGGTGATTTCATGACCAAGGATGAGGCCCGCAGGGGCGGTGGTGCGACCGCGCACCATGTGCTGGTCAGAACCGCAGATGTTGGTGCTCACGACTTTGAGGATCACCCCGTGCTGACATTTGCGCTTCTGTTCGCGCAATTCCAGTTTGGGATAGTCAATGCTCTGGATCTCTACTTTGCCGGGTCCCATGTAGGCGACGCCTTGATTGCTGGCCATAATAGTATGTGGTTGTGGTTGGTTGAATTATGGGGATTCCCGGTCATGCTATTGAAATCCGACGGATCGCGTCAATCCCAGTGAAGGGAAAATGTTCACGGTCGGAAAGTCCACAGTGCAGGGGCCGGGAGAGGCTGACACCGCTGTCCTGCACAAACGAACGGCCCTGTGCGCTCTTTCGGATTGCCTCCGCACGAGCAGCCCGCCACAATCCACATGCATGAAAATTACATCCCTTGCATTGTCCCTCCTGCTGCTTGCCACCACTGCTCTCCGCGCTCAGACGGCAGCTCCAGCCACCACACCAGCCGCTCCCGCCGTGGTGCTGCCGCCGCAGCCGCCGGATGTTCCTGCCGAGAAATATGGCAAGGATGGCAAGATCAATCCCGGCTTCATCGCCTCTCATGAGAAGTTCGTCGGCATCGCCAAAGAAGGGAAGGCCCAGCTCGTTTTCCTAGGCGACTCCATCACCGCAGGCTGGGCAGGGAACGGCAAGGAAGTGTGGGCCAAAGCCTTCACCCAATACACGCCTGCCAACTTTGGCATCGGCGGCGACCGCACCCAGCATGTGCTGTGGCGCATTCAGAACGGGGAGTTGGAGGGCATCAAACCCAAGGCGTTTGTCCTTATGATCGGCACGAACAACTCCGGCTCGGATCCGGCTGAGGGCATTGCCAAAGGTGTGACCGCCATCGTCGAAACTCTTCGAGCCAAGCAGCCGCAGGCGAAGATCCTGCTGCTGGCTGTGTTTCCCCGTGGCGACAAGCCCACTGGCAAGCTCGGTGCAGCGAATGAAAAGCTGAAGCAGGTCAACGCCATCATCTCCAAGCTCGATGATGGCAAAAGCATTTTCTATCTGGACATCGGCGGCAAATTCCCGCAGCCCGATGGCGCGCTGACAAAGGAAGTCATGCCTGATTTCCTGCACCTCTCACCTGCAGGCTATCAGATCTGGGCAGACGCCATCGGTCCAAAGCTGGCCGAGCTGATGAAATAATCTGGCTTCAGCCGATGCCGCGTGCATAGAAGGGCCATGCCCCAGCCCGCCATTCTTTCCGACGTCGGCAAAGTACTCATCGATTTCGATTTCAGCATCGCCGCCCGCCGGCTGGCGCAGCAATGCGACCACCCGGCGGAGACGGTGATCGGTCTCTTTGATGACATCAAAGTCCCCTACGAGGTGGGGGACATGGATGACGGGGCATTCATCCGCCACGGCATGGAGCGCACCGGATTCCGCGGCAGTCCGGAGGAGTTTGCCGCCATTTGGAGTGAGATCTTCGCGCAAAACGAGCCCATGCATGCCACGCTGAAATCCCTGGCAGGCAGGCTGCCAATGTACCTGCTCTCAAACACGAACGAGCTGCACAAAGAGTACTTCCTGCGCGAATTTGAGATCTTCCGGCTTTTCCAAGGGGGAGTGTACTCCCACACCGCGCGTTGTGCCAAACCGGGGGAGGAAATTTTCCTGAAAACCGCCGCGCAGCTGGACCTCGATCCGACCAAGACCTTTTACATCGACGACCTGGAGCCCAACATCGCCACGGCCGCACGGCTGGGGTTCCGCACATTTCATTACAGCTTTGCTAAACATCCCCAGCTGCAGGCGGAACTGGACGAATGGCTGCTGGCACAGGGCATCGGTTGACGGGGGCGAGTACCTGTCATAACCAGTACGTGCCGCCGTTCGTATCACACTGTGTGTGGCATGAAGGCTGGCACGACTAATTCCATGAAATGTGACGTTTGCGAAAATGAGGCCACGGTGTTCCTCACCCAGATCATCAACGGTCAGATGACCACGGTGAATCTGTGTGAGACCTGCTCCAAGGCCAAAGGCGTGACCGAAGAGACCGGCTTCGGTCTGGCGGAGGCGTTTTTGAGCCCGTCTCAGCGTTCCGAGTCAGACGTGATGGAGGTCGTGTGCCCTGCCTGCGGGTTTACAGCGTCGCAGCTGAAAAAGATCGGCCGCATGGGCTGCCCGGAATGCTATGCCGCCTTCCGGGATGGGCTGGACGCGCTGCTGCGCAACATGCACAAGGGAACCAAGCATGTGGGCAAGCGCCCCACCCATGTGAGCGCCGTCTCCCCTCAGATACTGCCGAGGCAGCGCATGAACCCTGCGCCAACGGCCCCTGTGCCCCCACCCGCACCGCCTGCAGCCCCCGCTGCGCCGCCGCCCCCGGACCTGGCCAAGCTCCGCGCCGAACTGGATCTGGCCGTGAAAGAGGAGCGCTACGAGGATGCTGCGAGGTTGAAATCCGAGATCGAAAGTCTCCAGCCAAAGACTTCCAAATGACGCACTCACCTGAATGGCGGCCGATGAAGCAGGAGAAAACATCCTGCACCGCCATTCAACGCGTATCCCCATTTACACGTCCAAGATTAGCAAGCCCATGATGCGTTTTGCCACCCTGATCAAGAACCCCGCCGACTGGATGAAAGGCGCGGGGCCGCACTCTGATGTCGTCATGACATCTCGTGTGCGTCTGGCGCGCAATCTCCGCGGCCACCCCTTTCCCGGCTTCAGCCAGGAGCGCCAGCGCATCGAGCTGCTGGAGCGCGCCCGCCCGGTGGTGGAGCAGCTCCCCGAAATGCGGGATGGATACAGCGAGGACTACACAGACCTGAGCAAGATCCGAAAGCAGGTGCTGGTGGAGCGGCATCTGGTGAGCCGCGAGCACGCCGCACGCTCCTCCGGCTGCGCCGTGGTGGTGGACCGCAAGCAGAGCATCTCCATCATGATCAATGAGGAGGATCATTTCCGCATACAGGGCATCCGCCCCGGGCTGAACCTGCACAGCGCCTATGAGGCGGTGGACCGCGTGGACTCCGAGCTGGAAAGCATGCTGCCGTATGCCTTTGACCCCAAGCTGGGCTACCTGACCGCCTGCCCCACCAACCTGGGCACGGGAATGCGTGCCTCTGTGATGCTGCACCTGCCTGCGCTGGTGCTCACGGAGCAGATCAACCCGGTGATCAAGGCCATCGGCAAGATCGGCCTGGCGGTGCGCGGCCTGTATGGCGAAGGCACCGAAGCCCTGGGCAATCTGTTCCAGATCTCCAACCAGCACACGCTGGGGGAGGCGGAGCCAGAGATCATCGCCCAGATCGAGAAGGTCATCGAAGGCGTGGTCCGCTCCGAAATGACGGCCCGTGCCAAACTCAAGGAAGATCACCAGACCATGCTGCAGGATCAGGTGGGCCGTGCTTTTGCCATTCTGAGGTATGCGCACATTCTTGCCTCGAAAGAGGCACTGAACCTGCTTAGCATGCTGCGGCTGGGTGCAGATCTCGATCTTGTCGGCAACTGCGACCGCAGCCTGATCGACATGCTGCTACTTGAAATTCAACCTGCGCATCTGCAGCTGAATGCTGCGCGAGAATTGTCCCCGGAAGAGCGGGACAGCATGCGCGCCGAATTAACCCGTGCACGGTTGCAATCCATTGACGGCCCGGGTAGCTTTCCCCAATCTCCATCAACCTCCGGAGGCACCGCCTCCCCCCCTACCAATGAATAATTTCACACCACGCGCCCAACAGGTCCTGGCCCTCGCCCGCAAGGAGGCGGACCGCTTCAACCACAATTATGTCGGCACGGAGCACCTTCTGCTTGGCTTGATCAAGCTAGGCCAAGGGGTGGCTGTCAACGTGCTGACCAAGCTCGGCCTGGATCTCGAAACCGTGCGCATGCAGGTCGAGCAGCAGGTCGGCTCCGGCCCTGAGACCAAGATGGTCGGCAACATCCCCTACACCCCCCGCGTGAAGAAGGTGCTGGCCCTGGCCTCCAAGGAAGCCAAGGCGCTGAACCACAGCTACGTCGGCACGGAGCACATCCTGCTGGGGCTGCTGCGCGAAGGCGAGGGCGTCGCCGCCCAGGTACTGCGCAACCTGGATGTGAATCTCGACAAGGCCCGCAGCGAGATCCTCAAGGAACTCGATCCGAACTTCTCCTCCCAGAACGAAGAAGAAGAAGGAGAAGAGAGCGAACCCGTCAGCCCGACTGGCAACAATCCCACCGGCGACAAGAAGAAGAACGAAAAGACTCCGGCGCTGAAAGCCTTTGGCCGTGATCTGACCGAACTCGCCATCAAGGGTGAGATGGACCCCGTCATCGGCCGCGCAGACGAAATCGCCCGTGTGATCCAGATCCTGTGCCGCCGCACCAAGAACAATCCTGTTCTCATCGGTGAAGCCGGTGTGGGCAAGACCGCCATCGTGGAAGGCCTGGCGCAGGAAATCGCCGCCGGCAATGTGCCTGAAATCCTGCGCGACAAGCGCGTGATCACCCTGGACCTGGCCCTGATGGTGGCCGGCACCAAATACCGCGGCCAGTTTGAAGAGCGCATCAAGGCGGTGATGGACGAAATCCGCCGCAACAAGAACGTGATTCTCTTCATCGACGAGCTGCACACCATCGTGGGTGCAGGCGGTGCTGAAGGTGCCATGGACGCCAGCAACATCATCAAGCCCGCACTGAGCCGTGGTGAGCTGCAGTGCGTGGGCGCCACCACCCTGAACGAGTACCGCAAGTACATCGAGAAGGACTCTGCACTGGAGCGCCGCTTCCAGAGCGTGAAGGTGGAGGAGCCCTCCGTGGAGGACGCCATCCGCATTCTCTTCGGCCTGCGTGGCAAGTATGAGATGCACCACAAGGCCCGGTACTCTGAGGATGCTCTGAAGTCCGCCGTGAATCTCAGCTCGCGCTACCTGCCCTCCCGCTTCCTGCCGGACAAGGCCATCGACATCATGGACGAAGCCGGCTCCAAGGCCCGCATCGCCGCGATGACCCGCCCGCCGGAGCTGAAGGTGATCGAGGCCGAGATCGAGCAGATCCGCGTCGAGAAGGAAGGCTCCATCAAGGAGCAGGATTTTGAGAAGGCCGCCCATCTGCGCGACCGCGAAAAGAACGCCAAGAAGCGTTTTGACGACGTGCTGGAAAGCTGGCGCTCCAACAATCAGGAACGCATCGTGGATGTGACTGAGGAGGACATCATGGCCGTCGTGTCCAAGTGGACCGGCGTCCCGCTGCAGCGCATGGAGCAGGCGGAAGCTGAGAAGCTCCTGAAGATGGAAACCGAGCTCAAGGGCAAGGTCATCGGTCAGGACGAAGCTGTCATCGCCATCAGCAAGGCGCTGCGCCGCTCCCGTGCGGACCTCAAGGATCCGCGCCGTCCGATCGGCTCCTTCCTGTTCCTGGGCCCCACCGGTGTGGGCAAGACCTTCCTGGCCAAGAACCTGGCCGAGTTCATGTTTGGCACCGCCGAGGCGCTGATCCAGATCGACATGTCCGAGTACATGGAGAAGCACACCGCCAGCCGTCTGATCGGAGCACCTCCAGGATACGTGGGCTACGAAGAAGGCGGCCAGCTTTCCGAAGCTGTGCGCCGTCGCCCCTACTCCGTCATCTTGTTTGACGAAGTGGAGAAGGCCCACCCGGATGTGATGCACCTGCTGCTGCAGATCCTGGAAGAAGGCCAGGTCACGGACAACTTTGGCCGCAAGATCGACTTCCGGAACACCATCGTGATCCTGACCTCGAACATCGGTGCGGAGCAGATCAAGCGTCAGACCAGCCTGGGCTTCATGGCCATGCAGGAAGACACTGCTGACAATGTGGGCATCAAGGGCAAGATCACCGAGGCTGCGAAGAAGTTCTTCAAGCCGGAGTTCCTCAACCGCCTTGATGACATCGTCATCTTCCGCATGCTGGAGAAGGAGCAGCTCAACAAGATCGTGGACCTCGAAGTCAGCAAGGTGGTCACCCGCCTGAAGAAGAAGAACATCCACATCGCGCTGGACGACAGCGCCCGCGAGTTCCTCATGAAGGAAGGTTTTGACCCGCAGTATGGCGCGCGCCCGATGCGCCGTGCAGTGGAGAAGAACATCGAGGATCCGCTGGCCGAGCACCTCCTGCGTGGAGACATCCGCGAGGGAGATGTGGTCAAGATCTCCCATGACGCCGAGCAGAACCGCCTGAAGTTTGCCGCTGAGAAGCGCGAGAGCACGGACGTTCCTGCTGAGACGCCCGCCTCACCCGCCCCTTAACCGGCGGCGATCCTCCGGGCACCGCCTGTCATGATTCGCGCCCTGATCCTCGTCGTCCTGCTGGCCAGCCTCGGCTGGTGGCTGGACCGCGAACAGCACACAGGGCGCTTTCAGCGGGTAGATGAGGTGTTTTTGGACTTCCTCGTGGCCAATGCACGGGACCGTTTTTCCGTGGATGCCAGCGCCACGGCAGCTGCGCCGGTTGTTCTGGTGAAGATGCGTGCTGCTGACAAGGCTGAGTATGCCGGCTGGCCTCCGCGCCCGCTCGACTGGCAGATGGTCCTCAAGGGCCTCCAGGCTTACGATCCCGCCGTCATGGTCATTCCGGAAACACTCTTCTGGGGCCGCCCGTCTCCGGAGTTTGTCAGCGAGGCAGCCCGGGCGCTGGTGCCCGTGCCCAGCACTGTGCTGGGGGTGGAGGCCCAGCTGGCCACCAGCCGTGATGCGCCTGCCTTTCTTGGCGGACTGGACAGCACCCTGCCAAAATTTGAGAAAGTGCAGGGAGACGCAGCCCCTGTGCCCCCCCTGGGAGCTCTGGTGTCTGCACCAGATGACCTGCTGCGCCGCCAGGCTGAGCTGGGGATCGCGCTGCCATTGAGCCCTGGCGCGCCTGGCAAAGTTCCCTACGCCCTGCAGGAGGGCGGCAGACTGCTGCCCACGGTGCTGGCGCAGGCGCTGGTGCGCTACACGCAGACGCCCTACTCCACCCAACGCCTGCTGCTGGGGCCTGGAGCCGGTGCTTTCCTGGCCAACGGCAGCTTTGTCCCACTCTCCCCAGCCGCCGAATTTGTCGTGAAAACAGAGCTGCCGGTTGCTGAGGTGGATGCCCTCAACCTAATGACCTCAGAGCTGGCCGAAGCCCTGTCTGCGAAGGACAAAGCCAGCCTCTCGGGAGGCAAAATGATCGTCATCGGCACGGATGACGACACGCAGGGCGGACTGGCCCGCCAGCATGCCCAGGCACTGGCGCAGATGCTGGCCATGCCAAGGCTGCAGCTGCTGCCTGAGTGGGCGCAATGGATCGCCTGGGGGGTATCCGGGCTGGTGGGAGCATGGCTGGTGTTTTTCGTGCCACGTACCAAAGCCGTGCTCCGCGGGCTGCTGTGCGTCTTTGCAGCGCTGGTGGTCTGCTTTCTGGCCTTTCAGTCCCGCCTGATCTGGGCTCCGCCCACCATTCCTGCCGCCTTGATCGTGGCTTCCACACTGTTTGCGCGGCTCGCCGGCCGCCGGGTGGAGGTCAAGGCCTGAACTTCTCCTTGTGGAACATGGGGATGCCCCTAGTATCGGCCTCCCCCTTTTTTAGACCTACTGCATGCGCTTTCGCAATCTGACCCGCCGACGTGAGATCGGTGCCAACTCCTACCTGCTCGAAGCCGGGGAACATCGTGTCGTGCTGGACTCCGGCATGCACCCAAAAATGGCAGGCTACAAGGCCACACCCGATTTTGGTCCGCTGCCCAACAAAGGGGCCAATGCGGTGATCATCACTCATGCGCACCATGACCACATCGGCTCGCTGCCCCTGCTGCAGCGCCGGCTGCCGGACACCCCTGTGCTGATGACCGAGGTCACGGGCGAACTTTCCTCCGCGATGCTGCACAACTCCGTCAATGTGATGACGAAGCAACGCACCGAGGAGAGCATCCCGGAATACCCGCTCTTCACCCACCGCGAGCTGGATGAGATCCGCGCCATGTGGATCTACCGCGACATTGAGCGGCCCTTTGAAATCCCGGACACGAATCTGGAGGCCACGATGTTTGACGCAGGCCACATCCTGGGCTCCACCGGCGTGCTGATCCGCGAAGGTGGCAACACCCTGTTTTACACTGGGGATGTGAACTTTGAAGCGCAGACGATCTGCCGTGCGGCGGACTTCCCCACCAGCGGGATCGACGTGATGATCGCCGAGACCACGCGTGGCGACTACGCGCGCCCGGAGGGCTTTTCCCGCAAGGCTGAAAAGGAGCGCCTCGCCTCGGTCATTCGTGAAACGCATGAGGTGGGCGGCGCGGTGATGATCCCCGTCTTTGCCCTGGGCAAGACGCAGGAGGTCATGCTGATGCTGCATGAGCTTCATCAGGAGGAGCTGATCCCTGAGATGCCGCTCTATATCGGCGGACTGAGCACGAAGATCACCGTGCTCTATGACCACTATGCCTCCCGCAGCCGCCGCAGCTACCCGGGCTTCCGCCTGCTGGATGACATGAAGATGCTGGTGCCGCGCAAAAACCGGAAGCGGGTGGAACTGGAAAGCAACTCCCGCACACTCTACGCACTCTCCAGCGGCATGATGACGGAGAACACGGTCTCCAACATCTTCGCGCAAACTTTCCTGGATAACCCGCGCAACACCGTCTGCTTCGTGGGCTACACGGACCCTGAATCTCCCGGCTACAAGATCAGGAACGCCACGCCGGGCACCAAGATCAAGCTTTCCAAAGACAAGCCTGCCGTGGAACTGCGGGCGCGCGTGGAGAGCTTTGACCTCAGCGCGCATGCGACCCGCGAGCAGATCGCCGACTACATCGAGAAAGTGAAGCCCAAAAAGCTCCTGCTCGTGCACGGGGAGGAACCTGCGCAGATGTGGTTCACCCGCCGCTTCAACGAAACGATCCCCGGCACTGAGATCATCCGCCCGGAGCCGCATCAGCCGATCGATCTCTGGTAAGCCCCCGCCTTTCCACCGTCATGCGCCTCATTGCCATCGTCGCCATGTCCAGCAACCGTGTCATCGGGCGCGAGGGCAAGCTGCCGTGGCATTTCCCCGAAGACCTGAAGTTTTTCAAACGCACGACGCTCGGCCACCCTATTCTCATGGGCCGCGCTACTTTTGACTCCATCGGCAAACCGCTGCCGGGCCGCCAGAATATCGTGCTGAGCAGCAGCATGGCTCCGCGAGAGGGCGTCACCGTCATTCGCAGCGCCGCAGAACTGCCTCAAGTCTGCGGAGATGCCGAAACCGTGTTCGTCATCGGCGGAGCACGAGTTTTTGAAGAGTTGCTGCCGCGATGTGATGGGCTCTACCTCACCTGGATTTCCCAGCCCTACGAAGGAGATGTGCTGCTCCCGCCCTTCGAGCACCTCTACCAGTTCAAGGAGACCGTGGGGCAATCAGAGGGATTGGAATTTAGGTATTATGAAAGACTGAGGAAAGCGGAATAACACCTCCCCCAAGGAGTTTTCACATCCTCCTTACAACTCATTTACGACCACCTGACGCAAGGTTTCCGAACTGGGCCAGACTACCCTCAGACAATGAGTCAGCGATGATTCAGTCGAAAATTTCAAATAGTGGTTCTTCTGGCTGTTGGACTTCTATCAAGCGACGGGGCGGGTCGGGTGATCCGCCCCGTTTGCTTTTCCAGCAGCGCACCCCCCCGTTGTCAGAGGATGTTTCTGATGCTGAATTGCTTGATTTCCCTGCCCATGTCCCGAAGGTGGGGTGTTCGCCGCCAACCATCAGCCGATGAAATTTGCCATCTTTGGAGACATCCACGCCAACCTCGAAGCCCTGCAGACCGTTCTGTGGGACGCTCAGGAGCAGGGCTGTGCCAATTATGTCTGCCTGGGTGACATCGTCGGCTATGCCGCCAATCCGGCCGAGTGCCTGCAGGCGGTGCAGGATCTGGGCTGCCCGGTGGTCCGGGGCAATCACGACGAGGGGGCTGCCAGCGAGAGCTCCCTGGAAGAACTGAACCCCCTGGCCCAGAACGCCCTGCTGTGGACCCGCAGCCAGCTCAGCGAGGAACAGCGCCAGTGGTTGAGAGACCTGAAACTGGTGCGACAGGTGCGTGATTTTACCATCGTGCATGCCACGCTCGACTCTCCCGGCAACTGGGGCTACGTGACCAACCGCTTTGATGCGATGGCCAGCTTCAGCTATCAGTTTACGCAGGTCTGCTTTTACGGCCACACCCACGTCCCCCGCATTTTTGAGAAGGACGATGCCGTGCGGGCCGCTCGTGGCACGGACATCACCCTGCAGCGTGGGGTGAAGTATTTCGTCAATGTGGGCAGCGTCGGCCAGCCGCGAGACGGCGACTGGCGTGCCTCCTATGCGATCTACGATGCGCAGGCGCAGACGATCTCCATCCGCCGCCTGGAGTACGACATCGAATCCGCCCAGGCTAAAATCCGTGCTGCCGGCCTGCCCTCCCTGCTGGCGGACCGTCTTGCCTTGGGCAAATGAGCGCCGCCCCGCGCCAGCTTCCCAGCCTGCGCGATTTCCGCTCCGCGCTCATCGTCAAGCCGAGTTCTCTAGGGGACATCGTGCACACGCTGCCAGCTGTGAAGGCGCTGCGAGACGCCCACCCGAGGCTGAAGATCCGCTGGCTGGCCAACACGGAATGGACCCCCATTCTGCAAGGCAGCCCGCTGCTCGATGAAGTGATCCCCTTCCCGCGCAAAAATTTCCGCGGTCTGGCTGGTCTGGCGCGCTTCTGGGTATGGCGACGCACCTGGATGACTCTGCCGCGAGAGGAGCCGGAGATCGTGCTCGATTTCCAGGGCCTGCTGCGCAGCGGCGTGATCAGCAGCTGGCGGGGCTCGAAGATGGTCCTCGGGCTTTCAGATGCACGTGAAGGCTCCCGTTTCTTTTACAATCAGACCGTGCCTGTGGATGCCGGGGCACATGCCGTGGACCGCTATCTGGAGATGCCGCGCGCGCTGGGCATCAAGATCGAGGCGGATGATGTCTCCTTTGAGCTGGCTCCCGGCTCGGCACCCGCTGGCTGGACTGAGATGCCTCAGGGTTTCGTGGCCGTACATCCCTGGTCACGTGGCGAGGGCAAATCGCTTTCCAATTCCGCGCTGCAGGCGCTGTGCGATGCCCTGGCCCCGCACCCGGTGGTGCTCGTGGGCATGACGTCAGATCTCACACGCCCAACCGGCGCTCACATTCATGACTGGAGCCAGCGCACCACGCTGCCCGAGCTGATCTGGATCATGCGCCAGACAAAATACTGCATCAGCGTGGACAGCGGCCCCATGCACATCGCGGCGGCGGTCAATCCACAGACACTCGGCATTCACACCTGGAGCGATCCGCGCAAGGTCGGGCCGTATCCATCCAGAGTCCATGTCTGGAAAGCCGGGCGGATCGCTGCACGAACGGAATTCAGCGCCGAGGAATGCCTGCACGATGCGAACGTGACCGATGAGGATGCACGCGGCATCGGCGCATGGGTGAGCCGGCGTTTGTAAAGCTGCTCACTTTTTCGCGGCAGCGTCCTTCACCATCTTCACGTATTTGGCTGGATCAGCCTTGAAATCCTTGAGGCAGGATTTGCAGCAGAGGTACACGTCCGTGCCTTCATGCGTGACTTTGACCGGCTTGCCCATCTCGCCGCCAAAGGGCTCGTCTGAAATGACGCACTTTTTGAGCGGATAAGAGGCGGGGACGCCGTCTGCAGCACGGGAACAGCTGAGACTGAAAACTACGGAACCGAGGAGTAGATGTGAAAACTTCATAGCATGCGGCAATTGTGGATCAGATACGATACGCTTCCCAGGCGGGATGTTTGAACAGAATAAGCGGCAGGCCACCTCCGACATTGAAGGCATCACTACGCAAGAGACAGCACCTAGATGCAGGGACCGCCTGCAAGCAAGTGCCTGGCTGCTTTTTCCAAACTCAGGCCATGCGGCAATAACGACGCTCTGCAGCATGCAAAAAAATCCAAGGCTGAATGGGCTTTCTTCCATCTTGAAAGCAAATCGACATCCGCCGATCCGTACGGTGGCAACCGGCATGTGCTCTCGCGCAAAGCCTGGAAGCAATTCATTCAGCCATGAAGCATGCCACAAAGTCACCCCTGCTGCTGAAGCCAGAACCCAGCACCACGAGCACACGCGGCGCCTTGATGATAGCGGCCGTGTTTTTAACGATCATGCTGCTCACGCGCATGGCCCTGCTGATCCAAGGAAGGCATGACATCGCCTGGGATGCCTCGCTGCTGGGTTCGTTTGGCTATGGCCTTTGCTATGATGTGCTGGCGGCCTGCTATGCGGTGGTGCCGTGGTTTCTGCTGACAATGCTGCTGCCCGTGGCCATGTGGAGGAGCAAAGCTGCGCGGTGGGTTGTGTCATTCCTGCTTTTTTTGTACGCGGTGGTGTTCATCTTCATCGGCGTGGCGGAGTGGTTTTTCTGGGATGAGTTTCTGGTGCGATTCAACTTCATCGCGGTGGACTACCTCGTCTTCACTCAGGAGGTGATCGACAACATCCAGCAGTCCTACCCCATGCCGCTGATCTACGCCGGGCTGGCGCTGGCGGGCACCGGTGTCGTGTGGGTGGCGTGGAAGCTCGGCGGCATTCGCTGGGTATGCGCCGGAGACAGCGCATGGAGGCTGCGTATTCTGCCGGTGCTGGGCATCGCTGCGCTCGTGGTGGGCATTTCCAATCTCTTCTCGCAGTCGCAGCTCCCACGCTTCAGCAATGAGTTTAATCGAGAACTGGCCAAGGACGGCCCGTATGCCTTCTGCGCCGCGTTCTGGGAAAGCGAAATTGATTACGAGCGCTTTTACCTCAAACAGGATACGGAGAAGGCGCTGGCGCGTGCGAAGGAACTTCTGCTCCTGCCCGACACGCTGCCAGCCAGCTCTGATCCGCGCGATCTGAGGCGTGTGATCAAGCACGAGGGTCCGGAGAAGCGGCACAACATGGTGTTCATTTCGGTCGAAAGCCTGAGCGCGGCCTTCATGAGCCACTTTAAGGTGAACTTCAAGATGCGCTCCTACCTGACGCCGAATCTGGACCGGCTGGCTGATGAGGGCATTCTTTTCACCAATCTTTATGCCACAGGCACACGCACCGTGCGCGGGCTGGAGGCGCTGACTCTCAGTGTTCCGCCCACACCCGGCCAGTCCATCGTCTGGCGGCCCGCGAATACAAATCTCTTCACCTCCGGGTCCGTGTGCCGCAGCCGTGGCTATGATGTGAGCTACGTGTATGGCGGCGATGCCATGTTTGACAACATGCGCACCTACTTTTCCCGCAACAACTACCGCGTGATTGACCGAGGCACCAAACCGAAGAGCGAGATTACATTTCAAAACGCCTGGGGCGTGGCGGATGAAGACCTCTTCCGCTGGGCCATGCAGGAAGCCGACACGAACCATGCGGCGAGCAAGCCCTTCTTCATGCACGTGATGACAGTGTCCAACCACCGCCCCTTTACCTTTCCGGAAAATCGCATCGACATGCCGCAGGGGTCCCGCGAAGCCGCCGTCAAATACACGGACTGGTGCATCGGCGACTTTCTGGAGAAGGCGAAGTCGAAGCCGTGGTTTGCTAATACGATCTTTGTCGTAGTGGCAGACCACTGCCATGGCAGCGCAGGCAAGATGGAGCTGGATGTGACCAAGTACCACATCCCCTGCATCATCTGGAATCCGCAGCTCATTCAGCCGCGCTCGTACGACCGGCTGTGCAGCCAGATCGACGTGGTGCCCACACTCTTTGGCATGATGAACTGGAGCTACACCACGCGCAACTTTGGCCAGGATGTTTTCTCCCCCGGCTACACTCCGGACAAGGAACGCATATTTGTCTCGAACTACCAAAAGATCGCCTACATCACGCAGGGAGACTTTGCCATGCTGAAGCCCAAGCAGGAGTTCACTCTGGGGAAAGTGGACCTGAAAGCGGGAACCATCACGCCGGATAAATCGGACTCTCTGCAAAGCCGCCTGAGCGACACCATTTCTCTCTATCAGTCAGCGTCATGGCTTTTCCGCAACGGTCATCTCGGCGCGGAAACCTACAAACCGTAAGCTACTGGCCCATCCGGAGCGGACCGCCACTGCGCACCTCGGTGAGCTTGCCATCGCGCATCACGACGCCCCCGTTGACGATGACATGATCGAAGCCTTCGGCGTAATGATGCGGATCGCTGAAGGTGGAGGGATCCGCGACTTTTTCAGGATCGAAGATGACGATGTCGGCATGGGCTCCGGCCTTGAGCATGCCACGATCTTTCAGGTGAAAGGTCTGCGCGGGCAGCGATGTCATTCGGCGCACCGCCTCCGGCAGGGACATCAGCTTTAAATCGCGCACATAGCGGCCCAACACGCGTGCGTTGTTGCCATAGCTGCGCGGATGCGGGACATCCTCGCCGAGGCGACGTGGACCGCCGTCACTGGCGATCATGGTCAGAGGGTGTTTGAGGAAGGCCTGCAAATCGTCCTCGTTCATGCCGTGGAAGATGGCGCTGGCGCCGCCCTGGGCCTCGATCTCCAGAATGACTTCGACCTGGTCTTCGAGTGTGTCTGAACCACGCCTCACCTTGGCGGCTTCCGGGATGGTCTTGCCATTGAGCGAAGGGTCGGCCTTGCACCGCGCGATCACCGCATAGCCGTAATCCTTTCGCCCCTGGCGGGTGCGCATCTCGGCCATCTTGGCAATGATCCCGGTTTTTTGCTTCGGATCTGCGATGCGTGCCACGAAGTCTGCATGCTCTCCTTCAAGCGCGCTGTCCGGCAGCGTCTGGCGCAGGCCTGTGCTGGAAGCGGTGTAGGCGTATTGGTCTTGTGTGATCTTGAGACCGGATGCACGTGCACGTTCCAGCACGGCCAGCACTTCATCGGCCTTTCCCCAAGCGGTGGGGCCGGACAGCTTGATGTGAGAGACTTCTGCTCGAACTTTGGCCTCACGGGCGATGCGGATGAGTTCATCCAGCGCCTGAAAGATGCGCGTGGTCTCGTAGCGCATGTGGCTGACGTAGATGCCGTCATGCGCGGCGGCGGCCTTTGCCACGGCAATAAGTTCATCCGTTTTGGCAAAGGAGCCCGGCACATAGATGAGCCCTGTGCTCAGCCCCACCGCGCCATCCTTCATGGCCTGATCGACCAGCTCCTTCATGGCTGTGAGCTGTTCATCATTCGGTGCGCGGATGAAACTGCCACCCATGGCCTGCTCGCGCACGGAGCCGTGGCCGATAAGAGTGGCGACGTTCAGGGTGACCTTTGACTCCTCGATTTCTTGGAAGAATTTGCCCACATCCGTGCGGGAATGACCGCAGTTTCCGGTGATGATGGTGGTGACGCCCATGCGGAGAAAATTCTCTGCCGCTGGAATGAGGCAGATATCCTCCGAGTGAGTGTGCACGTCGATGAAACCGGGGGCGACCACTCTGCCACCGGCATCGATCACCTCAGTGGCGGTGCCCTGAACCTGACCCACGGCTGCGATCCGCCCGTCTTTGACCGCCACCGAGCCCTCCACCAGCGGCCCGCCGCTCCCGTCCGCGATCCGGGCATGGGTGATGAGAAGGTCGAACTCCGCCGCGCTGAGAGATGCGGTGAGAAGGCAGGCTAGGAAGAGGCCGAGGTTCATGGTGTTGGCAGGGAAAGACGTGGCTCATGGCACGGACATTGCCAGGATTCCTTTTGCCAATCCGGCCTCCGCATTCCATATCTGCTGCACCATGCTCGACCTCACGAACAAGAAAATCGCCCTGCTGATGGGCGGCCCTGGCTCTGAACGCAAAGTCTCCCTGAAAACCGCCGAAAGCGTGGCCGAGGCGCTGCGCAGCAAGGGAGCCACCGTGGTCGAGGTGGATGTGACCGGACCCGACTTTGAGGTGCCTGGGGATGTCTTTGTCGCCATGAACCTGATCCACGGCACCTTTGGCGAGGACGGCCAAATTCAATCAATCCTGGAGCAGCGCGGCATCCGCTACACCGGCGCAGGCGTGGCCAGCAGCCGCACCGCTTTTGACAAGCTGCTGAGCAAGGAGCGTTTCATCGCCGCTGGTGTGCCCACACCGCGTTCGCAAACCTACCTGCTGGACGGCAGCCAGCCGCTGGCCATCGGCCTGCCACTGGTGGTGAAGCCGCCGCGTGAAGGCTCCAGCGTGGGCGTGCACATCTGCCACACTCAGGCCGAACTTGAGGCTGCACTGGAAGACGCCAAGAAATTTGGCAAGGACACGCTGATCGAAGACTACGTGGCTGGCAAGGAACTGACCGTGGGCGTCCTCGGTAACCAGGTGCTGCCTATCATCCACATCGAACCCGTGGAAGGCTTTTACGACATCAACAACAAGTACCCCTGGATGGGCGGCACCGGCAAGACGAACTACAACTGCCCCGCCAATCTCAGTCCCGAAGTGACCAAGGCCGTGCAGGATGCCGCGCTCAAAGCCTTCCGTGCATGCGGCACGGAAGTTTACGGCCGTGTGGATGTGATGCTGAGAGACAGCGATCAATCCCCCTTTGTACTGGAGGTGAACACCATTCCCGGCATGACGAGCAGCAGCCTGCTGCCCAAGGCCGCGAAGGCAGTGGGCATTGAGTTCCCGGATCTGTGTGCAAAGATCATCGAGCTGTCGCTTGCCGCGAGGCCCTGAGACACCTCAGGCCTTGGCAGGCTTTCGCAGCCATAGATCGCCGCAAAACAGGAGCACCCCCAGCCAGATGAGGCCAAAGGAGACGAGGGCTCCTGAGCCGACTGGTTCGTGATACATCAGAGCTCCCACCAAAAACTGACCGGTGGGGGCCAGAAACTGCAACACCCCGAGCAGGGCAAATGGCAGCTGCCGCGCGCCATGCGCAAAGCCCAGCAGTGGAATGGTGGTGATGATGCCAAGGCCGATGATGAGCACAAGATCGTGCGCAGACGTGGTGCCCCAAATGGGCAGGCTGCTCTGCTGCGCCCACAGCAGGTAAACTGCCGCCACAGGAACGCCCACGACCGTCTCCATGGCCAGCCCGGGCAAAGAGCCCAGCGGCGACCGCCGCCGCGCCAGTCCGTAGAGAGCAAAGCTCCCTGCCAGCAGCAGCCCGATCCATGGGAACCGGCCCACCAGCACGAGCTGTGTCAGCACGCCGCAGGCAGCGGAGAAGATGCTGAGCTTTTGCAGGCCCGTCAGTCTCTCCCCCAGCAGCCGGCTGCCGATGAGCACATTCAGCAGCGGATTGATGAAGTAACCGAGGCTGCAGTCGATGATGCGCCCGTGCTGGGCTGCCCAGACGAAGACGCCCCAGTTGATGGCCAGGAGAAAGGCGGACCACGCATGGGCGCCGACAAGCCGGACATCCCGCAGGGAGCGAAGAAAGCCCTGCCACTCTCTGCGCAACATCAGGAGGGGCAGCACGGTGGCCATGGTCCACACCACGCGCTGGGCCAGCGCCACATCGCTGCCCAGGTGGCCGAGTTGCTTCCAGTACACCGGCAGAACACCCCACAGGCCGAAGGCCAGCACAGCGCTGCAAGCCGCATTGGCGGATGTTTTTTCAGAGTTCATACGAGGTGATTTTGCGGGTGGAAAGAATGAGCAGCGCCGCCAGCAGCCCTAGTGCCGCATTGATGCCCCAGAGCAGGCCGGGGTGCTGATCATAGAGCGCCATGCCCAGAGCCGAACTGGCGGTATTGCCCGTACACCAGGCGAAGCTGAGGAAGCCGACGTAGCGCCCCCTCATGTCCTCCGGAGCCAGACTGGCCGAGTAGGCCTGCTGTCGTGAAAAGGCGGACATCTCGCCAAGAGTGAACACGACCATCATCAGCACAAAGGCCGTGAGCGAGCCGCTGACAAGGAAGGTGAGAAAGCTGATGCCCATCAAGATGTACCCAAGTGCAAGCACCTGCCTGACCGGCCATGCGCGCAGGCCCACGGCCAGCGGCAGCTCAAAGAGGCAGATCATGACGCCGTTCAGAGCCAGCACGAGGCCGCAGTCATGCAGCGGCAGCCCGTTCCGCTCAAAGTGCAGCGGAAAAGTGGTGTTGGTCTGCCGGAAGATCCACGCCGTGCAGATGCAGGCTGCGAACAGGGCCAGGAAAGCGTGATTGCTTTTTATAGACTGCCACGCATGCCCCCAGCCTGCGTGCTCGCGGGCCGTGCGCCTGCCCCGGGGAAGGCAAACCCAGGCGATGATGCCAAAGAAGGCCGAGGTGGCAGCATCGACAGCGAAGAGCCAGAAAAAGGAGTATTCTGCCAGAAAGCCTGCGGTAGCGGGTCCAAGAGACCAGGCGAGATTCACCGCAAAGCGCTGCACGGCATAGGCGATGACGCGGTGCTCAGGCGGCACCAGATCCTGCACCAAAGCGGCGCTGGCCGGGCTGCCAGCCTCATTGATGGCTCCGGTGATGAAGGAGAGCAGGGCCAGCGTGCGCCAGTCCACCGCCTGAGACATGGCGATCATGCATATCGCGCCCGCAAGTGCCGACACAGCCATGGTGACATTCCGGCCCAGGCGGTCGGCCATCCAGCCGCCGATCCAGGCTGCTGCGAAGCCACCGACCGAATACGAGGCCACCGCATACCCGGCCTGGGCGGTGGTGTGGCCGTTGCGCGTGATGAAAAGCGCCAGAAACGGAACGACGAAGACGCCGAACCGGTTGACGAAAGTCGCGCCTACCAAAACCCAGAAGGGTCTGGGCAGGAGTCGAATTTGAGAAAAGAAAGACATGGTTGGAAATCGAAAAAGAGATGCATGGGAATTGGGTGGATGAGCAGGTACGCAAAACGGGCCGGCTCATGTGAGCCGGCCCGTCGAAGGCTTTAAAGGGTGTCTGTGTTCGTTAGGATTACAGGCCTTTGCTCACAATGTATTTCACGAGATCGACGACTCGGTTGGAGTAACCCCACTCGTTGTCGTACCAGCTCACGAGCTTGAAGAACTTGTTGTTCAGCTCGATGCCGGAACCGGCGTCGAAGATGGAGCTGTGCTGGTCGTGCATGAAGTCGGTGCTCACCACTTCGTCGGCAGTCCAGTTCAGGATGCCCTTGAGGTAGGTTTCGCTGGCCTTCTTCATGGCGGCGGAGATTTCCTTGTAGCTGGTTTCCTTCTCCGTCTTCACGGTCAGGTCCACCACGGAAACCGTCGGCGTCGGCACGCGGAAGGACATGCCGGTGAGCTTGCCCTTCACTTCAGGGATGGCCAGTCCGACGGCCTTGGCGGCACCGGTGCCGGAAGGAATGATGTTGATGGCAGCACTGCGGCCACCCTTCCAGTCCTTCTTGGACGGGCCGTCCACGGTCTTCTGCGTGGCGGTGTAGGAGTGGATGGTGGTCATGAGACCTTCGGCCACGCCGAATCCTTCCTTGAGCAGCACGTGAACGATCGGCGCAAGGCAGTTCGTGGTGCAGCTGGCGTTGGAGACCACGTGGTGCTTGGAGGCGTCATACTTCTCATGGTTCACGCCCATGACGACGGTGATGTCCTCATCCTTGCCAGGGGCGGAGATGATGACCTTCTTGGCGCCGGCGTCGATGTGGCCCTGGGCCTTGCTGCGCTCGGTGAAGAGACCGGTAGATTCGATGACGATGTCCACGCCCAGCGCCTTCCATGGCAGAGCGGAGGGGCCTTCGCGCACGGCGAGGCATTTGATCTCGTGGCCGTCCACCACAAGGATGTCGTCCTCGGCCACGTCAGGGCTGGACTTCTTGGAAAAGACTTCCTCCTTGGCCTTGCCCTGGGTGGAGTCATACTTGACGAGGTAGGCCAGATTGTCAGCAGGCACGAGGTCGTTCACGGCGACGACGTCGATTTCCTTGCCCAGGAGACCCTGGTCACAGATTGCGCGAAACACGAGGCGGCCGATGCGCCCGAAACCATTGATGCCGATTTTGACCATGTTGTTTGAGTTAGTTTTGAATTTTGAGGGGAAGCAGGATTACTGCCGGGGGGGGTGGGTGTCAACCGCCGAGGCAGCAGGTTTCGGGCCGGAATAGGCTTCCCAAAGGCCGGCCACCAGCCCTATCCTGCCCCCATGAACAGGTCCGCCACAGTACTTTCCTTGCTTGCGTGCATCGCCCTGGCAGGTGGCTGGTTTTGGCGTAAAAAGCCAGCCCCGATGCTCGAAGCACCGCCAAAGCCACACATCGTGTCGCTGGAGGAGAAGCTGAACACGATCATCATCCCGGACTATCCTACGTCCGAAGTCGCCCTTGAGGAAGCCGTCGAAGTCCTGCGCGTGAAAAGCCGTGAATTTGACACCACCTCCGCCGACTCCGGAATCAAGGGAGTCAATATCGTCATCGTTGCCGGAGGCGAAAGAAAACTGCCAGCCTCGTCTGGCCTCAACATGCATGGCATGCCCCTGGCCGAAGCCTTGCGGCACATCACTGGTCTGGTCGGGCTCAAATACACCGTTGAGCGGCACGCTGTTGCCATCCGCGAGCAGAATGAACCGAGGGTTCCTATCTATCAGAAGACCACCAGCCTCCAGAACCACATGGAGAAACGAATTCTTCCGACTGTTCAGTTTCAAGACGCCAGCCTTGAGGAGGCGTTGGAATACCTGCTGGCGAACCGCGGCTGCTACGATATGGGTTACAAGATCCCCCCTCCGTTAAATTATGCCCTGCATCTGCGCGAAGGCGTCAAGCGCACTCCCATCTCTCTTGCTCTGCACGATATTCCGCTGGATGAAGCCCTCCGCTACTGCGCTGAAATCTCCAATGTCAGACTGCGCTACGATCCCTTTGCGGTGATGGTCACAGACCTGGAGGACGTCACATCTGCTGCTATTCCCCCCAACTCCCTCATTCTGCCGACAGTCGCCTTGCAAGGAGCAACACTTGCGGAGAGTCTCGATTTCATCCGCATCAAGTCACGCGAGATCAGTCCTGACCACAGCGAGGTCAATATCGTGGTCAAGCCGGGCTCCGGTGACACCTCCATTTCTCTCGATCTCAAAGGCATTCCCCTCAGCGAAGCCCTCCGCTACATCGCCGAGCTTTCCGGCCACACACTGGCATGGGATGGCCGGAGCTATGTTTTTACCCTGTTGAGCAGCAAGTAGTTTTTACGTCGCGCAAGCGCCACTACATTTGTAGTTGCCATTTCACGACAAATGTAGTGAAATGCATTTAATTCCATTAAATATGCCCACCGCACCCGACATCTCTGAATCCGAATGGTCCATCATGGAGGCTCTGTGGGAGTCCTCCCCGAAGACGGCCTCCGAGGTCACCAAGGCCCTCCGCCCCACCATGAACTGGGCGGAAAACACCGTCCGCACACTGCTCACACGACTGGTGGAAAAAGGAGCGCTCAAGACCGCCGAAAACGCCAGCGGCACCCGCACCTTCCTCCCCGCCGTGAAGCGCGAGGCCTGCGTGCGCGCCGAGAGCGAGTCCTTTATGCAGCGCATCTTCGGCGGCGCGGCCAAGCCCCTGCTCGTCCACTTCGCGCAGAACAGCAAGCTCACCGCCGAGGAGGTGAAGGAACTCAAAAAGCTGCTCGACCAGTCTCTCAACTCTTGATCCACCATGAACACGCTCACTCAAATCTTTGACTGGCTGCTCGCCGCCGGTCTTCGTGCGTCGCTTCTCACTCTCGCAGTGCTGCTCATTCAGGCGGCGCTTCATCGGCACCTCACCGCCCGCATGCGCTACGCTCTCTGGCTGCCGGTGCTTGTCGTACTCCTCATGCCAGTCTTCCCGCAGAGCCGCTGGAGCATGGAGTATTTTTTCCAGACGCCACCTCCCACGGTGCATGCCCCGATCATGCCCGCAGCCCCCGCTACGGCAATCGAGTCAGCCCCGGTTCTCTTTGAGGCAGCCACACCTAGGCCCGCCCCCATCAACTGGCAGCGCATCTTCCTTCTCACCTGGCTCTCCGTCTCCGCAGGCATGCTCGTCCTCGGCGGCTTTTCCTTCATCCTCACTCTGCGCCGATTCCAGCGGTCCCGTCATCCCGCCGGCGAGGCACTCCTCTCCACTCTGGCACAAGTCGCCCGGGAAATACGGCTCCGTCATGTCCCCAGGGTTTTAATCGCCTCCACGATCAGCAGCCCGGCCGTGACCGGCCTTCTGCGCCCAATCCTGCTTCTGCCCGCAGAGTTTGACCACGAATTCTCACCCGCCGAAGCCAGGCTCGTGCTCAAACATGAACTCATGCACCTCAAACGAGGCGACCTACCCATGAATGCCCTCATGTGCGTGCTCATGGCGCTGCACTGGTTCAATCCGCTGCTCTGGATCGCCTTCTTCAAAATCCGGGCCGACCGCGAAGCCGCCTGCGATGCCCAGGTGCTCCATGATGCCCCTCATGACCGCCGCATCGAATACGGCCATGCCCTCCTCAAAGTCGAGACCGCCTTTTGCCCGCGTGGTTTCAGCCTCGGCTTTGTCGGCATCTTTCAGCGCGGCACAGCCTTGCGCTCCCGCATCCGGTTCATCGCAGCGCATCGCGCTCCTCATCCCGTCATGAAAGCACTGAACTCCCTGTGCATCGTGCTCCTGACCTTCCTCGGCATCACCCGTGCGCAGCAGCCAAAAGCAGCGGACAGCGAGCCGTTGATCGCCATAGAAATAAAAGTCATCAAGTTCAAGCAGGCCACTGATTGGAATTTTGATGGCAGGCTGCCAGCCCAGGAAGCCGCCTCTCTTCTCCCTGCTCCCACTGTCCTCTCTCCCGCAACTCTCAAAACCTGCCTGGAGGAATTGACGAAAAAGGAGGCCAGCATCACCTCCTACCCCCGCATGGTCACTGCCAGCGGGAAGGAAGTCGTGATTAAAAACATCGTGAACCAGCCCACCACAGGGGAGAATGGCAAAGTCGTCTATGTTCCGATCGGCCTTGTCTGCAAGCTCACCCCCTCAGTGAAAGACGAGATGATCCATCTCGACATGGATATCACCGACTCCAGTCTCATTGCCCCGCCAACGGGTGCTGCAATTTCCGAATCCCATGGCGAGCACGTCAGCGCCCGCAGCCGCACTTACAAATCCACTCACGAAACCCTTGCCGGTCATTCCTGGGTGGTCGCGGATTGGGCGGATGGCAAACCTGAAAGCAAACGCCCTGTGCTCTACATCATCACGCCTCATGTCATCGACCCGAAGAAAGGAGGACTACCCGAAAGCGCCGGCAGTGACTTTACCGTCGGAAATTCAGCTTTTCGCCCAGGCGACACCATCCTCATCACCTCGGTCACCTGCTCAGATGACAAGCTCACCGTGGGACTGGAGTACGAGCTCAGCAGCGCAGACGAGGCCTCGACAGCCCTCTATCTGACTTCCAAAAGCAAGGCGTCCAACATCAAATCCCCGCCCTTTGATCCAGCACAGCAAGCCCTCGTGAAGCGCGGGCGCGGCAGCATCGTCCTGCACCATCCGCTGCCTGCAGAAGGGCTGCCACACGTCACACTCTATGACACCCAGACCAGGCGGCCGATTGGCGGCATTTACTTTGGCACTGCGGCGGAGGCGGCTGAGTCCAGGAAGCTTGATCTGAGCTACATGACCGAACCCACCAAGGCCCCCGCTACGGATCCCGCCGATTTCATCAAGGCAAAGCTGAACAAGATCATCATACCCGTCGTTCAGTTTCAGGGCGCCACGGTTGAGGAGGCTCTCGAATATCTCCGGATCAAAGGGCGTGATTTTGACACCTCAGCCACAGATCCCAAAACACGTGGGGTCAGCATCCTCTATCGTGCAGGCAACCCACCGTCTAAGGCGATCATATCACTGGATCTCAAAGACGTCCCTCTAGGCGAAGCCCTGCGTTACACCGCGAAGCTGGCCAGCCTCAAAATGAGCATTCAGCCTTATGCTGTCGTAGTCGGTGAAACCGTTCCTGCAGCCAACGTGGAGAGACTCAAAGCAGAGGGTTCTACTTCTCAAATCATCATTCCCAGCATCGAATTTCGCGAAGCCTCTCTTGCCGAATGCATTGACTTCATTCGCGCCAAGACACGAGAGCTCGACCCAAAGAAAGTGGGAATCAACGTCATCATCCAACCCGGCGGGGATGAGCAAATCCGCATCAGCCTGTCCCTCAAGGACGTTCCCGTGGAGGAAGCCCTGCGCTACTGCGCGGAGCTCTCGCGCCACAAGCTTATCACCGACGGGCGGTCTTATCTGCTCTCCCCTGTCTCTATAAAGGCCTCAGCAGGCAGGGATCAGGACGCCGCTCCGCCAGCGGATTCAGCTTCTCTCAAAGCGGCAGACCTTCGCAAAGCCAGCCAGCGGCAGTATGATTTCAGCAAAGCGCGGCTCGGAGATGTGCTGCGCTTTCTCGCCACGGATGCTGGCATCAACTTCTTTGCCCTCCCAGACGACAATCCCATCAACCAGAAGCTGGTCACGTTTAGCATCCGCAGCAGCCCTTTTGAAGTGCTGGAAACCCTCTGCCGATCAAACGGCCTGACGCTGTTGCTGGACAATGAACGTTGGTTCATCCGTCCTGCTGACGACAGGGATCTTGTCTCGAAAATCTATCCAGTCCCTCAAAGCAAAGCCGCCATCGAAACCATTCTCAACGACATCAACGCCATCCTGGGCGGAGACGACTCAAAAACCGCAGACGGCGCTCCCAAGCCCAGTGTCACCTTCAAAAAGGATGAAAACTCACTGCTTGTGAAAGCCACGCGGATTCAGCAATTCTGGGTCAGCGGGTATTTTCAAGGAATGAACCGTTCCATGCAGAAGCAGAACACCAAGTGATCCACGGTTGAACTTGGGTCACAGCTTGCTCTGGATGCTGCACTCATGGCATCCACTCCAGATCTCGACCTCACCCAGCGCCTGCGCGAAAACGCCTGGATAGGCGATGCCGTTCTAGAGCTTTACGTGCGCAGCTTCATCCTGAGGCAGCATGGCAAGGTGGATGCAGAGATGAAAATGCGCTTCACCTGCAACCAATTCCTCTCCTGCACGGGCAACCCTACAGCGGTGGAGGCTGACATCGGCGTGATCTACCAGCGGGAGGGGCTCGATGCCGCATTCGCCTGGATTCACGGTAATCTGGAGCCCCTCTTCCTCAAACAGGAGGCGAAACGAAAACGCACCGGCAAGTAGCTACCCCCGCTGGCCCAGGGCCTTCAGCTTGGCTTCAGCCTCGCTCCAGGTCACGTCATGCGGCAGGCGTTTGGTCGTGGCTGCCAACGCAGCGGTGACACCGGCTGCCTCACCCATGGCTACTGAGTTCCCGGTGACACGATAGCTGGCATGCGCAATGAAATCGCCGCTGATGTTGCGACCCGCCATCATGAGTCCGTCCACGTCCTTTGCGATGAGGGCACGCAGCGGAATGTCATACGGCTTCACCTTGATGCCCGCATTATGATAGGCGGTCTTCTTGTTCATGTCGGCACTGAGGGCATGAATGTCCACGCTGAAGGTCGGGCGCACCACGGCATCGTCGTACCGTGCACCTGTGGCCACATCGTCCTTCGTTACAGTGTAGCGCCCGGCGATGCGACGGCCATCGCGAACGCCGATCTGCTCTGCCGTGGCGGCAATCTGCAGGGCCTCCCAGGGGCCGCCCAGCTTGCGCAGGGCATTCACGATCTTGTTCATCTCTGCACGGGCCTGCACGGTGGCCTCAGTGATCTTTGCCGCATCAAAGCATGGCACGGCATACTGGTGGTTCATCATCACCAGCAGCAGATTGTCCCGCACCTGCCAGAGCGTGGGCTTGGCATAGGAGGGGAAGAGTCCCGCACGCTTGATCTCCGCGAGAAACGCGTCTTTGGCCACACCATCGGCTTTGCTGGGGTCAGACTTGTGGATGAACGCCTCCAAAGCCGCGACATCCTTGCACACCAGCAAAGCATTGAGAGACATGGGCTGGCAGGGGCAGGCGTCCGCCTCGCCGTATTCAAAGGAGCAACCAGCGAGAGCGCCAAGGTCGCCATCTCCGGTGGTGTCGATGAAGACCGGTGCCTTCCAGGCCTGACGGCCCGATTTCGACTCCGTGACCACCGTCGTGAGCCGCTTCCCTTCGCGATAGGCGGCGCACACATGGGTGTGGAGCTGGAACTTGATGCCTCCCTCAACAAACATCTCCTCCAGCAGCAGCTTCATACCTTCCGGCTCGTAGCAGATGCTCTTGTGGCTGGTCCCACGGCGCATGCCGCGCTCGTCCAGCCGCTTCAGCAGCTCCTGGTTGAAGCCCGGCTTGTCAAAGTCCAGCAGATACCCCAGCAGGCCCGCCGTCCACACGCCGCCGAGACAGCCGCGCCACTCAAACACGCGAACCCTGGCCCCTGCACGTGCTGCCGTAATGGCCGCCGCAATCCCTGCCGGCCCGGCTCCGCAGACGATCACATCAGCATCTTCCACCAGCGGCAGATCCCGTGCGGCTTCATTAAAACGCCCCTCAGAAGTGGCGATGGCTTTCTCCACATCCGCAGCATTCATCACGCCCGGAGTGACGAGTGCGCCGGAAAAGGCGGCACGCAGAAAGGATCGGCGCTTGAGATCAGAGGAAGAGGTGGGTGTGCTCATGGTGGATGATAGAGTCAGCTTTACTGCCGCTTTGGACAAAAATCACGGGGCTCTTTTTTCCATCAGCGACTCCGCCTGGACCACCACAGCCTCGTCACAACGTTTCAATGCCTGCCGAATTTTCTCCCGATCTCCGCCGCTCTCCTGGATCAGCCGCTGGGCGATCCCGACTGCAGGCTCAAAGCGGCCATCGCCATCGGCATCCAGCCAGATGGGATTCGTGGACCCAACCACCCGGGGCACAAAGGTTTTGCTGCTGGGCTGATACGGCCGAGGAACCTCCCAAAACGGCTCGGTGACACCCGGCCCTGTCGCGATGACCACCAGATGCACATCGTGCGCAGGCTTTGGCAGCTTCCAGACGATATGCGCTTTTTCACCCGCACGATGATTGTCCTCAATCTTCTGCTCACGAATCAAGATGCCGTTGGCATAGAGTTCAATGTGGTCTGCCTGCGTCCATGCCGGTCCAGATACGATGGCATCGACTTTGATCTGCTCCTTCAGCCCGGTGGCCAGATCTCCCACGGTGAACTTGTCATCCACCCTGAGCTGCGCCAGCAGTCCCAGGCTCACCAGCAGCCGCCCCTCCTTGTAGCTGCGCCAGATTTCATCCAGATCAAGATTTGCCGGATCAGCATCCTTTGCAGCCACATAAGTCCTGCCCTGCCCCAGGATGAAGCGGTTCACATCATGGCTGTCGCTTGAACCCACCGCCGAGATGCGGTGTCCTCGGTTCAGCAGGGCAAACCAGTCCCGATACAGCAGATAGATATCTGACTGCATGGCCGCCGAAGTAATCACCTCCATGGCGTCTATATCCAAAGCATCCTCCTGCCGATGTCTGCCCGTCTTCGGATTGAACTGAATGCCGCCGAACGGGATAAAGCCACTGTGCAGATCCCGCGGGTGATTTAGCGTGATCACTTTCACGCCAGGGGTGGCCCGGATATCCGGCAGCAGCTTCGCCCAGTCCTCCTGCTGGTGATCCACCACGTGAGCCCCTGGCTCGATCGGAAACGCATTGAAGTGGCCATGCTTGGTCGTCACCTCATTGCCGATCACCGGCGTAAAGCGCTTCGCCACTCCCATGCTGGCAGCATGCGGCGCATAGTTCGTGTGATGATTGTGATCCGTGGAAATCGCCAATTCGATTCCTTCGCCCGCAATGGTCAGCATGCGCTCCTCGATCTTCGCATCTCCATGGCCGCTGTAGGTCAGTGTGTGAATGTGGCTGTCTGCCGCAATCCAGCCAGTGGTGTCAACCTCGCGCCGCAGCTTCACCGCCACCTTTTTGCTCTCCCCTTCCTGAAGAGTTAGCGCGTTACGGCTGACGTCCCATTCAAAGCCACGCCCTGCATGGAGAATGTAGTCTCCCGGCGGCAGAGACAGCCTGGCTTTCCCACTCCGTGTGTAAACCACGCCCACACGCGCGGCCACATCTGCGGCAGGCTCGGCTCTCAGCGGCTGCAAGGTTCCATCCAAACGCGTCACCGTTAGCCTGCAGGGTAGATCGCCTCCCACATCTCCATCGGTCACGGTGACTTCCACCCGGGCACCGCTGAGCATTTCAGCACTCGTCTTCGGTGCGATGATCACGGGCCCCGCCTCGATGTCATCCAGAGCAGCAGGCGCCTCGATCACCAGAAGATTATCCCCATCACGCAAGGTCCCCGGCGGAATCGCCAGAAGGCTCTCCATCGCCGTTTCCGCCGTCACCAGCGCCCCCAGCTTTTTGCCATTCAAGAAGACAGGCCAGCCGAGCTTCACATCCCGCTGCCAGATGCGCAGCGTCTGCTCCGTGGCATTTGCCCTGGCTTCAAAGTGCTTCTCCAGCCGCTCGGCGTCCACAGCCCTGTCTTTGAACTCCTCCCATTCAAACTGCCCCGGCTTTCCGAGGTGCATCTTTCCAGACAGCACGATCACGTCTTGCGCCATGAGGCTCAATGCAGGCAGACATGCTAAAATCCATTTCATCCACTATCAACGCCTCCGCGAGCTGGCAGTTTTCCAGCCGTCATTGAAATGCAGCGCTTGCTTGCCAAAGCTGCCGCATGAAACGCTACCATGTGCGCCACACCTCCGCTGCCGCCCTCGACTGGTCGGTGGCCGAATCATTGACCGACTTCTCTTTTCCCTGGGAGGAGAGCGCGGCCCCGTTCACCGAATTCCGCGCCTTATGGGATGAAAGCAGCTTTCATTTCCGCTTTGACTGCCAAGATGACGACCTCGTGCTACCCGATGGTGCTGATGCGAAAGAGCGCGTGCTTGGATCTGATCGCGTCGAAATTTTTCTATCGCCCGATCTCAGCCTGAAGCCCTACTTCTGCCTGGAGATGTCCCCTCGTGGAGATGTGCTCGACTACGAGGCCAGCTTTTACCGTGAAATGAAGTGGGACTGGCAATGCGCGGGCTTGAGCCTCTCAGCCGAGATCATGGAAAACCGCTACACCGTCACGGGCAGCATCCCTTTGGACACGCTTCACGCGCTCCAGGTGCTCAAAGCCGGCAGCCGCGAGTTTTATGCCGGGCTCTACCGTGCGGAATTTCGCCACAAACCCGACGGCTCCGTGCAGTCCGGCTGGATGCCATGGGTCAATCCACAGACAGAGCGACCGGATTTCCACGTCCCTGCCTCGTTTGGCATTCTCGAATTGATGTGACGAACCAGCAGGTCCTCTCTCGCTACTTTCTTTTGATCTTGTAGCTGTGTGCCACGGAGCCATTGGGCACTTCATCACGCGTCACTCCGGGCACGATGGATCTCACATAATCCACCTGCGCCTCGCCCGGCCCCACCATCACCCTCACATGCCCGGAGCTGCCAAGAATGGTGCCCGTGTAGCCATACTCCTCCGCGCTGCGCGTGCCACCGCTCGGGTGTCCGGGCTGGGGCACCTCCTGGTAGATGACCCCATCGAGCTCCTCCTTGGCAAAAAGATGGTCATGCCCATGAAAAACAATGCTCACACCATTTTTGACCAGGAGCTGATGGATGGGCAGAGCCCAGCCTGGGCGATGCTGTTTGAAGCCCTCGCTGCCATCCGCATTTTTGCCGCCCCATTCCATGTAAGGCGCGGGCGTCACGGCTCCGCGCACATCCTTGCCCAGTCCACCCACGAGATGATGCAGAAAAACAAACTTGAACGGCGCCTTGCTCGTTTCCAGCGTCTTTGTGAGCCAGCGGTATTGCTCCTCCCCCAGCGTCATGTCCCAATTGTCATCACTTTTGCGCTCCCGAGTGAACCAAAAAGGATCCAGCGCGATGAACAACGCGCTGCCCCACTCAAAGGCAAAGTAGTCCTGCAGCATGCCCGCACCTTCTTCAGGCTTTGGATTCCCCGTGTAGATGCCACCGGGCTCGGGGTTGGGAAAATACTTCTTCCGCATGGCGATGGACCACAGCGGCATTGAATCCGGCTGCCCGGTGAGGCGAAAGCCCTGCTCACCATCATGATTGCCCAGCGCGAGAAGAACCGGCACACTGTGCGCAATGCGCCCCAGATAATAACGCTGCGCCTTGTACTGCGACTCCGCCCGTGTGTAAAAGCTGCCAAACTTGTCCACCATCGTGGTGTCTCCGAGATCAATCATGAAATCCGGTTTGTCGGCCAGCATGTTGGTCAGTGTCTGCTGATACACGCGCACGTCTGTGCTCATGTCGAGATGTGAGTCCGCCTGCAGCGTGAAGGTGAAGGCAGACGCAGGAGCACGCTGGGTATGGAAGCTGCGCACCTCATCACGCACCGCCTCACCACCGCCGATGCGATAAGTCAGCTGATAGACATAGACGGTGTCCGGCTTCAGCGGCCCCAGCACAATCGTCTGCGGCTCCCCCGCTGAGAGTTTCACCACGGCTGAACGCTGCGTCAGTGTCGCCGGGCTGGCACCGTAGGAGACAAAAGCCTCCATGTCCTGCCAAGCCAGCACGCTAAGGGTCACGGATTCCGCCTCGGGGCGGCAGAGCCAGACATTGAAAAGATAAGGCGGCACCACCGCAGGCTCCACCTGCCCGCCAGATCCAGCCCCCTTGCCTTTGCCGCCACGCTCCCCCTTTGCCTGTCCGGCTTCGTTTTGTGCCACGGCCAGTGCCGCAGCCATGACGATGAATGCGGCCAGTAAAGGCAGTGACATGGAGGTTTTCATGCAGGGAATTGATATTGGCAATGTCAAAGAGCCATCAGGCCACAGCCGGAGAATTGTCAGTACCGTGTCAGCACCGCTATGAGTCCACCTCCGAATGCCATGCCTCGTCCAGAACCGCCAGCTCACGCAGAATGGCGGTGGCATAGGTGCCCTTGGGAAGATCAAAGCATATCGAAAGATCGCCATCCGCCATCACCTCCATGACTGGCTGCAACGGCAGCAGGCGCATGACCCGGCGCTCCTGTCGCAGACCGCGAGCTTTGAGCCCCTCGTTGATTTCAGGAAACCGGTCTGCCACGCTTTGCTCAAAGTCACGCACCTCGCTCACACTCTGAAGCTCTCCCTCCCCCCACAAAGGCGCGGTGAGCTCCACGATCCTTTTTTCAAACCTTGCCACCTCATCGCCGCGCTGGTTTTCCGGCAGCAGAATGGTGCCATTGTCAGAGAATCCAAAGACCTCGCCAGCAAGCGGCTTGTCCCAAGTGCCTGCCGCCATGCGCTCCGCCACCACGGCATTAAAAAGATAGCTGCGCGCGGATGAAATGAGAAGTCCACGCAGCAGTCGATCTCCCGGATTGAACTCGCCACGAAACATCGCCAGCGCTTTTGAGAGATTCTGCCCGTCATTGCCAAAGCGTTGCGCCCCAAAAAAGTTCGGCACCCCCTTTGCAGTGATCTCATTCCACCGCCGCATGGCGGAATCCGCGTCGAATTCCGGCTCGCGCAGACGGATGCTGAATCGGTTGCCCTGGTGAATGCCCCGCCGCAGCTTGCGCGTGTTGCGTGTGATTTGCAGCACATTCAGGCCCTCGGAATTCAGCGCATCAGCCTCTGGAGAAGGCTGGCCGGGCATGTGCAGGCTGAACCACTGACGCGTGACTGCATGGCGGTCCTTCAATCCGCAATGGCTGACCAGCCTGCGCCGGATGCCCACGGCATCTGCCAGCTGTGCCGCGGCGGCATTGCTATCCAGATTCCGCTTCTCAGCCCACACCAGGCAGTGCTCGCCCACACCCGAGGGCTCAAAACCCAGGATCTCCTCCACCACAAAATCATCCGGCTGCACCTTGAACCGTGCCCGGCCCAGAGGGCCGCCGTGCAGATAGGGAAGTGCCTTCGGATCTGAAATCATGTGCTTCAAGGTCTGCGCCACATCCTGCACGGAATCAATCCAAGATGCAGGATGTTTGCGGCAGCCTCACTCAGGCCACAAGATGCTTTGGCAGATCGGCCACTCGTTCACAGCCCACCTGCTCCATCACCTGCTTGAGCTGGCGCTTGAGCATCGTCATGGTGTGGTCTGCCCCATCTTTGCCCAGGGCTCCCACCCCGTACATGAAGGAGCGCCCCATGAAGGTAAACCTGGCGCCGCTGGCCAGCGCACAGGCCACATCAGGGCCGGAACGCAGACCACTGTCCAGCATCACGGTGGTGCGATGCCCGAATTTCTTCGCCAGCTCTGTGAGCGGCTTGATCGTGGACTGTCCGGCATCGAGTTGGCGGCCGCCGTGATTCGAAACGATGAAGCCGTCCACGCCGAGTCCCAGCGCCGTCTCAGCGTCTTCTTCAGTCACCACGCCTTTCACCACCAGCTTGCCTTTCCAGCGCTCGCGGATGGCGCTGATCTTTGCGGGATTCAGGCGGCCGGAGAAGGTCTTGTTCATGAAGAGCCCGAGATGTTTCATGTTCAGCCCCTTCGGCAGATAGGGCTTCATGGTCTTGAACTCCGGCGCACCGGCCGCGAGCTGGCTGAATGACCACGTGGGGTGCAGCATCATCTGGATCACATTGCGCAGCGTCATGCGCGGCGGGATGGAGAGCCCGTTGCGGATTTCTTTGGGCCGATAAGCAAAGGTGGGCGTGTCCGCGAGAATGACGAGCACCGGGAAGCCCGCATCCTTCACACGGTCCAGCAGCTTGTCCCGCAATGAATCCTCGGCGGGATGGTACAACTGAAACCATGCCTTCCCTTCCGTAAGTTCAGCCACGGTCTCGATGCTGGCCGTGGCCACGGTGCTCAGGGTAAAGGGCAGGTTGTGCTGATGCGCCGCCTTGGCGATGATCTCGGTGGCCTTGGGCCAGATCAACCCCTGCAGGCCGATGGGCGAGACTCCAAAAGGAGCATCATAGGTGATGCCAAAAAGCTCCGTCTTGAGGTCTGAGCCGGGATAATCCCGCAGATACCACGGCCTCAGCTGCACCTGCCGGATTTCATCTGTGTTGCGCTGGAGATTGATGTTGGAAAAGCAGCCGCCCTCCAGGTACTCAAAGGCAAATCGCGGCACCCGGCGGCGAGCCCTCTCGCGCAGATGTTCGATTGAGGGGTAGTTGGAATTGAAAACTTCTGGCATGGCGTTCTGGAAAGCGGGAGTGAGGGCAAAAGTGCGGATCTATCATCGCCCTCACAAGCTCACTTCATTCGCAGTAAATCGCCGGATTTGCAATCTTCCTGCTCCCACGCTGCCAGTGCCAAAACACACCTGCGTCAGATCACTGCCCCGCCTTCTTCGTTCCCTTCTTTCTGCCTGCGGTGCCCATGCCCTTGCCCGGTTTGGGCCCTCTCCCCTGAGAAAATTCGCCCCGCTCCAAAGCCGCGAACGCCTGCTCTCCCAGTCCAGCGCGCAGGTGTGCCATGAGTTCCGCCTGCATTTTTTCAGCCAACGCCGGATTCTGCTTCGCCAAATCACGCGTCTCTCCCAGATCATGCACCAGGTCAAAAAGCAGCCCTTCCTTGCTGTCCCAAAAATAGAGCAGCTTGTAGTCGCCTTTTCGGATCGCAGACATCGGGTGCTCCACCTCCACCACCTGATGCCAGACAAAGCGATCAATCGGCCGCCTCACGGGTTCTTTTCCACCGCTCAGCAGCAGCGGCTTCCAGCTTCCGCCCTCCACGCCCTTGGGCAGGGGAAAGCCAGGCGCGGCAAAGTCCAGCACCGTCGCCATCAGATCGTAGCTGATGACGGGCGTGGCGCAGTTCACGCCGCCTTTGACTCCCGGGCAGCGGATGATCATCGGCTCGCGTATGCCCCCATCTCCCAGATCTCCCTTTCCGCCATTCAGCAGACTCGTTCTACCACCATTGTCCGAAGTGTAGATGACGAGGGTGTTTTCCGCGATGCGGAGTTCATCCAGTGTTTTCAAAACCTCGCCCACGCAGGTGTCGAGGTCCTCGGTCATGGCGGCCATCACAGCACGGTCACCCTTCCCTCCCTTTCCAGCATTCGGCATGCTTTCGTATTTTTTCAGCGTCGAGGCCAGCGCCTGCGGCGTCTGATGCACGGCATAGTAGGAAAGCTGCAGGAAAAACGGATGCCCCTCTTTCACCTGCTTCTCCATGAACGTGCGTGCGCGCCGCGTGATGCCAAAGGACTGCTTCGGATCTTCCGGATCTGTCGTGTCTCCGTCCTCGTTCATGGTGATGCCGTCGCTGGCGTCATAGCCCATGGACTCCGGCGTATGAAACCACTGCCACTTGCCGAAATGGGCCGCACGATAGCTGCCGTCCGCCTTTTTCAGCGTGTTGACCAGCGAATCCGTCACGGGCGCATTCCAGTTGCGCGAGTTTTTGTCCGTCGCGTTGAGCGAACTCGTCGTGCGCCCCATCTGGATGGAGGCACGCGAGCACTCGCATTTGCAGTGCGCCGCATAAGCCTGCGAGAACACCATGCCTTGCGCGGCGAGTTTTTCCAAATTGGGAGTGTGAAACTCCCGCCCCGCACTGCCAGGTTCATTGGGCATCATCCGCACGGAGGTGCCGCTCCACGACTGGTCATCCGCAAGGATAAACAGGATGTTGGGCGCTTTGGCAAAGGCACCAACCGCCAGGAGGTGAAGGCCAATGATGAATGGAATGATTCTCATGGTTCAAAAACAAGGTCTGATATTTGGCAGGGGTTCTTGGCCGCTCAATCACTGAGAGACAGCTTTGAGCTCCGTCTCGGCCTTCTTCATCGGCATGGGTTTTCCACCCTTGCCCCCCTTCCCACCCTTTCCGCCTTTGCCTCCTTTACGGTCGCCTGACTTCTCTCCTCCTGCGATGTAGTCAGGATTGGGTTTCGGCAGGCCTGCATTCACAGAGCGTAGATACTCCGTCATGCGGCTGTCCAGAGCGCCTGCTACTTTGGGCTCCGTCTCCGCGAGATCCTTCTGCTCTCCGATGTCCTTGGAAAGATCAAAGAGCATTCGCCTTTCAGTTTCAAACACACGGATCAGCTTCCAGTTTTGGTAGAGGATGGCGGAAGCCGGGCCGATTTCGTCTTTGTCATAATGGGGGAAATGCACCACCAGTTCATCGTGGGGTCGCCTTGGCGGCGTGTTCGGATCCTTTTTCAGCACACCCACTAGGCTGGCACCATCGAGATCTTTCGACAACACGGTCAGTGGCGCGCCCGCCAGTTCCAAGATTGTCGGCAGCACATCCACTGTGCTGGCACGCACATGGGAAAACTGCCCCGCCTTGATGCCTGGCCCGGCCACCAGCAATGGCACCCTGAGGCCCCCTTCCCACACCGTTCCCTTGCCGTTGGTGAGAGCGCCGTTCGCGTTGCGCCCCTGCGCACCGTGATCTGCGGTGTAGAAGATGTAGGTGTTCTTGAGGGCATCGAGTTCCCTCAGCTTTGCCAGCACGAGGCCGATCGTCTTGTCGATTTCTTCGCAGCCTGCTGCCTGACCGATGCGCATGATGTCCAGACGGTTGCTCAGCCGGCGCTTCACAGACTCGATCATCTCCGGTGTCGCGCTTTCTGGCTGCTTGCCCGGGTATTGCGAAATTTGCAGGTAGAAAGGCTTTCTTGCCTTCACCTGCCGCGTCATGAAATCCATGCCCAGATTTGCGATCGCATAGCACTGTTTCGGATTTGGTTCATCGACGTTGTCAGGCCCGCCATTGCTGTTTGGCCCGTCGTTTTCGTCAAAACCGCTCTGCTGCGGGTTCTCACGGCCCACGTGCCATTTGCCAAAGTGCGCGGTGGCATAGCCCTGCTTTTTCAAAAGGGTGCCGATGGTTTCCATACCAGCGGGAATCTGTGTCGTCGTCGCAGGAGCGATGACCTTGTCTCCCGGATTCCCCCCGCCTTCCTTCCTGGTTTCACCCACAAAGGTCATGTGCAGCCGCGCCGGGTTGCGCCCGGTAAACAAAGCCGCCCTTGTGGGAGTGCAGCGTGGAGATGAAGCGTAGAAATCAGAAAAACGAATGCCGTGCTGGGCAATGCCGTCTAGATTCGGAGTGCGGATGAAGCTGCTCGTCGATCCTTCAGCATTTCGATCATCCTGCGGCACGGACATGGACGCCCACCCCTGGGCCTCTCCCATGATGACGAGGAAGTTTGGTGGCGCGCTCTCCACAGCAGCGATGCACTGGCATGCCGCCAGGAAACAAATCAAGCGAAGGCTTTTCATGGCTGAAAAAAAATCAGGTGTTACCGCAAGGGCGCGCCACTCACATCGAGATCAGGCTTCGTGTTCCAGCGCGGCTGCCAGCCGGGCTTTTCCACCTTGGTTCGGAAGATGATCGTGTTGTCCAGCGCGAGGTCGTCGGTCCAGATGAACTTCGCCCCTTCGAAATCGTGCTCAAAGTAGGGCTGCTTGGGATCCACTTCTTCGACGGTGTACTCCTTCGCTTGCTTCCACGAACTGTCATCAAAGTCCACTGCCCACCAGTTGGCAGGCAGAGGCTCTTGCTTGAACTGCGGATTGGCCGTGTCGCCGTTGACCGGACCGTGGAAAAAGCTTTTGGCCTTCCAGGTGGCGTTCGTCACCGTGCCGTCGGCAAACTTCAGAATGAAGCCGCCATCGCCGATGCTGCTGCCGTATTCGAGACCAGTTTTGGGATCAGCGTTGTCCTTGGCAAGCACCGCGATTGTCATGGGATACTCTGGCAGGAAATCCACGCTGACGACATTGTGCGGCGTGAACTGAATTGGATCCACCGCCACGAGACGCCCGTTCACGTAGAGCATGAACCAGTTGTCCGCATAGACATTGAGTTTCATCGTGTCGGCAATGCTCGGCTTGATGAGCCCGGGTGGTCCACCGCCTTTTTTCTTTTTGCCACCACCACCCTTTCCAGATTCAGCGGGAGCACCACCCGAACGCTGGCCGCCCTGACCTGCGCCAGCCTGCATTGGCTTCGGAGCTGAATCCCCTGCTCCAGGAGCAGTGGCAGGAGGTGGCGCGGGCGGCTGATCTCCACTGGCAGGCGCGGCTGCACGCAGTGGCGCATTCGGTGCATTTTGCACTTCCTCGGTCGTGAGCTTGCCATCATGGTCCAGATCGGCCGTGCCAAAAATAAATTTGGCTGCATCTGCGAGTTCAGTGCCGCTGAGGCGGCTGTCCTGGTTCACATCCAGTTCGTAGGCATGCCGGAAGATAAAGCCGGCAAATGCAGCCCCATCGCGGATGTCTCCTGCCGCATCGATCTCAGCAGGCGTGATGACGCCATCCATGTCCGCATCATACTTTGAGGCGGCGGTCTTCATATCCGCAAGAATCTCGGATACAGTGACAATGCCATCCTGATTGCCATCCAGCTCAGCACCGTGCATCTGCATCCATGGCTTGCGTTGCCCCCCCTGCTGCCCTCCGCCACCGCTCTGCGCAGGCATGGGTTGCGTGCTGCCGCCGGGAGTCATGCCGCCCGGGGCCATTCCGCCAGGACCACCAGGAGGCGTAGTCACCCCAGCAGGCATGCCGCTGCGCCCGCTCCCGCCACCTGCAGCGGCGCCACCACGTGAGTAAACAACACTCAAGTCGGCCTTGGCGAGAATCTTGCCATCCATCGCCGCCAGCAAGTCTTCGCGTGTCACACCACCACGGCCTGTGGCCGCTGGCTTCGGCTCTGCAGAGAGCGCATAGACGTGCAGCACATAGGTCTTTTCTCCCGGCCCTTGCGAATGCGGCGGCTCATAGCCCTCCTCGCCTTTGAAGCCCACCCCCAGTTTGCCCACGCCTTTCACATTCTTGGGCAGGCTGGTCGTTCCGGCCGGGATGTCCCACATCACCCAGTAGCTTTTCATCTCATTGCCCGGTGCCAGGTGGTCCATGATCAGCGCATAGCTCTTCGTTCCTGCTGGAGCCCCGCCCCACGCCAAGGGCAGCGTGACTCCGCTGCCGTCTCCGGTGTAATCCGCAGGCAGACTGCCGCCATCTTCCACCTCAGGGCTGGTCAAAACAAAGCCGCCTGCCTTGCTCGCAGACGGTGCACCGCCACGCCTCTCCGGCTGTTGGACTGCTGGCGTTGCGGCTGCTGCGGGCAGCTCGCCCACAACCAGCCTGCCATCGCCATTTCGGTCCAGTGCGGTGAATTCGCTCCGTGCCTTGGTCATGGCGGCCACCAGCGTGCCAGCGCTGCGATTGGCTGCAAATTCACGCTTCACATTGTCCGCAAACTCCTGCGCCGTCACCACTCCGTCGCCATTCACATCCATCAGGCTGCCGGTGGCCTGGGCAGGCTGCGGACGTGGTGACTCATCAGGTGCCTGTGGCGGGTTCTCATCCGGCTTCATGCCTTTCCCCTGACCACCCTTTTCACGCGGCATGCCCTTGCCTTTGCCGCCGCCTCCACCAGGTCCCTTGCCACCACCCCCTGGACCACCTTTGCCACCTCCACCGCCGGGCCCCTTGCCACCACCGCCACCACGGCTTGCATAAACTTCCTTCACCGTCCCCTCACGACCGTTGTTAAATTCAAAGGGATAGGTGCCGTCGCTGTTGATGCTGTAAGAAATCCAGCGCTTTTCACCGCCCACCTGATAGCTCAGTTTGTAGCTGTTGGACCCGGTGCTCTCAAAGCCGGTGATCTCCGCCCCACGCAGCGGCGGCGTGTCCGGACGCACTGGCTGCGCACGCGGCTGCGGATCCACCTGTCCCTCCGCCTCGACGACCTCTCCATGAAACGCGCTCTGCAGATACGGCCTCTTCGTGGAGGCATGGTAATGGTAGCCCACTTTCGCATCCTCGTGGCCATGGCATTCGTCCAGCTTGCCCACCGGCGATCCATCCGGCTCGGTGAGGCCATAGATCGGATACCCGTCCAGCGCATAAGCGATCGGCATCCCCTTGCCCACCACCGTCTGCAAATGCAACGGCGCAATGTGGTAATGGTAGTCATCCGCACGCCCGCAATGCCCGCCCCATTGATCCAGCTCGCCGATTTCAAATGACACCTCCCCACGGTTGTTCTGCGGATTGAAAATCGGGATGCCATTCACCGCCAGCGCGATGGCACCGCGCAAAAAGCGCCCTTCCACAACGGCTGGCGTTTTCGCAGGAACTGGCTTCAGAGGAATGCGCCAGGCATTGTCGCCAAAATAAGCCTGCGGCAGCGGCACCTGCTGTTGCCAGGCCGTGATCCCCACCATCATGTTATGCTCCGGCCAGCCATTGGACCCCACATACAGAAAGTCTTGATCCCATTTCAGCTCCAGTTTCGGAAAGGTCATGAAAGCCTTGGCCGCACGCGGAGCGTTCGCCGCATTGGCCGCTGCTGCTGCGACAAGCTGGATCGCCGGGCCATTGGCGGCCAAGCGCATATTTGCACTCCCTCCCTGCGCTGGCTCTGAAACTGAAGTGCTCTTGTGCTGCTGCATCCACTCTTCCAGGATGTGCTGCCGCAGCACTTCTTTGTCAGCAGTGTCCCCAGCTTTCCAGGTGTGGCCAAAAGCAGCCGTGCTGGTGAGCAGCCCGATGATAAAACAGAGAGGCGTGGTTGTTTTCATGTCTCCAGAGTGAGACAGAGGTGTCAGCCGATCATCAGCAAAGGCGCATCGAATTGTCAGCAAACCGTAAAGAAACTCGCGAAATCGAAGCCGGCAGCCCATATTTTCCCCATGCCCACCGCCACGCGCATCCTCGTAATCGACGACGACACCGAGCTGTCTCAGCTCGTGGCGGATTATCTCAAGCCCATGGGGTTTGAGGTCGAATGCGAGCACGAGGGAGACAGCGGAGCCGAACGTGCCACCAGCGAGCCTTGGAATGCGATCATCCTCGACGTGATGATGCCTGGCTGCGACGGCTTTGAGGTGCTGCGGCGCATCCGCGCCAAGTCGAAGGTGCCCGTCATGATGCTGACCGGCCGCGGCGAGGAAGTGGACCGCATCGTCGGTCTGGAGCTCGGTGCCGATGACTACCTGCCCAAAACTTTTTCATCCCGTGAGCTCCTGGCACGGCTGCGCGCCGTTCTACGGCGTTCAGGCTGGGTGGCGGAAAGCTCGCCTCAGCCCCCCATGAAAGAGATCGTCGTCGGTGCGCTGCGCATCAATGCGGATTCCCACGTCGTCGTACTTGGCGACTCCCCTCTGGACCTCACTCCTGCGGAGTTTGGCCTTCTTCTATCCCTCGCCAAAGCCCACGGCCGCGTGCGCACGCGCGAGCAGCTCATCGAAGACGTGGCAGATCGTGAGTGGGATGTGTTTGACCGAGCCATCGACATGCACATCTCCACTCTGCGCCGCAAGCTGGGGGACGACCCGAAGAACCCCCAGTTCATCAAGACCGTGCGTGGCTTCGGCTATCAGCTCGTGACCCCGAACCGCTAAAGCCGCATGCCACGCGTTCATCTGCCTCTGTATCTGAAAATCCTGCTCTGGTTTGGCGTTAACCTGGCGCTTCTCGCCGTGCTGTTCTTCGGGTTTCTCAGCATGCAGTTTCGCATGGGCCTGGACTGGATGCTCTCCGGCGAGGCAGGCGAACGCGTATCGGCGATTGGCGACACCATCACCGAAGAACTCTCCCAGCTTCCTGAGCAGGAGTGGCCGGACCTGCTGCTCAAGCATGGCGAGCAATACGGAGTCACCTTTGCTCTCTTCAACAGCAGTGGCAGGCAGATGCTGGGCCAGCCTCTTCAAGTGCCGTCGGAAGTGCTGCCCAAGCTCATCGACAAACGCGGCCCTAATGACCGGCCTCCGCCGCCTAGAAGGCCCCCGGCTGGCACGCCCAGAAAACGCCCCGCCGATGCACCGCCGAAACCCCGCTTCATACTTCGTGCGGGAGAGCCTGCACGCTACTGGGCGGGCATTCATCTCGACCTCACGCTGCCCAGCGACAATCGCCCTCTGACGTTGCTCATGATGTCCCGCACCATCCACGGTGGCGGTTTGTTCTTTGATCTGCGCCCCTGGCTGGGACTGGCGGCAGTGGCCCTGCTGCTTTCAGCGCTGGTGTGGATGCCCTTTGTCCGTGGCATCACCGGCTTCATAGGCAGGCTCAACCGCGCTGCGGGCCGCATCGCCGAGGGAGACTTCAAGGAACGCATCTCCTCTGCCCGCAAAGATGAGCTGGGCGAGCTCTCCACCTCCGTCAACAAAATGGCCGCGCAGCTCGGAGAATATGTGGCTCAGCAGCGGCGCATCACGGCAGATGTGGCGCATGAGCTGTGCTCCCCCATCGCACGCATGCAGATGGCTCTGGGGGTGGTGGAGCAGCGCGGCACGCCTGAGCAGTCTGCTTATCTGCAGAAGCTCGACGCTGAGCTCCAGCACATGGCCCGGCTGGTGGAGGAGGTGCTCGCCTTCTCCAAAGCCGAGAGTCTGCCCGAACGTGAAACCGCCGAGGAGATCGACCTGCAGGACCTCATTCAAAGCGTCATCGCCCGCGAAGCTCCTGAAGCCGATGTTCGTCTCACGATCCCCGAAAGCCTGCGCCTGCATTCACTGCGCCATGCACTGGACCGAGCCATCGGCAACGTGCTGCGCAATGCCGTGCGCTACGCCGCCGATGCCGGACCGATCAGCATCCACGCCGCACGAGAGGGCGTGAACATCGTCATTCGTGTTTCAGATCAAGGTCCAGGCGTCCCCCCCGAAACCCTGCACCGTCTGTTTGAGCCCTTCTACCGTCCTGAAGCCGCCCGCCGACGCTCCACCGGCGGCAGCGGCCTCGGTCTGGCCATCACTCAAAGATGCATCCACGCCTGCGGCGGCACCGTCACCGCCCAGCTCCGTGAGCCCACCGGTCTGGAAATCACGATCTCCATTCCAGCGGAGTGAGCTGCGCTCATGGGGCCTTCTTCAGCTCCGCCATCATCTCCAGCAGGTTGTTGGTGAGAATGACGCTCGTGTCCTCCTGCACCTGGTTCGTCCCCAGCCACGTCTCGTAGCCGCCCAGCTTGTGCTGCTCCGGGGTTGGCAGATAGCCATGCCGGCCATTCGCCAGCCCCACCACCATCGTCTGCGGAAACAGGCTGCGCTTTTTCAAATCGAGGCCGATCTCCACAAACGTCTCGAAAGGAATGCCGCACACGAGCAGATCGCCAATGCGGATGGCCTGCAGTTGCACGGTGACCGTTTCTTCTTTCCGCTCAGCCGCAGCCACAACACTGCCAGCGTAGTTTTTTGCCAGGCGTGGAAGCTTTTCTACCGCCTCCTTGTCTTTCACCGCCAGCACCGCCTGCGCTTCCGCGACTTCCTGCTCCGATGGGCGCCGATATTTCAGCGTGATCTCCCGCTGCAGCATGCCGAGCGTCACATCCCCGCGATGCTTTTCGATTTTCCGCTGGGCAAACCAAGCCGTGTCCGCCGCCTTCTGCGCCACAATTCGGATCTGCTCAAACGGCTCGCGCGGCGGACGGATCACGCCAAACGGAATGTTGTTGATGTCCCCCGAGGTGCCATTCGACATCATCGCGACAAAGTTTTCATCCCCACGCACACGCGAGGGCATGACTCTGGCAAACTCGCCAAAATAATCCGCAGACATCTCTCCCTCAGGCGCCCCACCCACGTAATGCAGCGAGTAATTGGCATAGACAGCCAGCGGCTTCCTTTTGGCATCCTGCACCGAGATGATCGTGATGTCTGGATCCGTCGGTCCCGCCGGACGGTCCAGGGTGTTTGGATCGGTGCCCGGATTCATCTTCACCTTGTCCATGCGGCCAAAGGGATTGAGCGGCATCTTGCCAGGCTTCAGATACCAGCGCCGGTTGAAGACCTCATCAGGAAGCGGATGCGCAGCCGCACCGACAGACGCCGGCCGCAAAGCTCCGTGCGCCTTGATGATCGACTCGGCAATGCCCTCGACAAAGCGTTTGTAATAACGGGCCGCCAGTTCGCTCCGCGTATTCACCGAAGGCCCGCTGTGCGTGTGTGTGGAGCTGATGAGCATCTTGTCCACCGCCATGCCTGTCTTGGCCGCCGCGATGGCCTTGGCCTCATTCAGCACATCCGGCCCTGCGCCCAGCACATCCACCACCACCATCGCAAGAGTCGTTTTGCCATCATCCAGCACCAGTGCCCGTGCATGAAACGGATCATGCGCCTTGGTCGCAGGATTGGCGCTGAATCCCCCGGGCATGTTCATTGGAAACTCGGCGGGCGTGATGTCCACCGCCGCCGCACCTGCACGCAGTGTTTTGTTTTGCGCGAACAATACGGGTGCAACGAGCAGAAGGGCAAAAACGACAGATTTCATGGCTCTCCAATACGTCTCAATAACTCCGATCCTCCTGCCTGATGACATTCGGACCGAAAAAAGCAACGCAGCTCCTCCTACCAGGCGGTCAGGAAGGCCAGCAAATCTCGCAATTCTTCATCCGACAACGACATCACCAGTCCGGCGGGCATGAGTGATGAGTCGATCTCGATGCGCTTGACAATGTCCGTCTGTGGAAAGCTGCGTTCTTTGCCGGTGATGTCACGAAAGACCTCCGTGCTGGAAGACCTCAGCATGATGCCCACAAACTCGGTGCCGTCCTTCAGCTTGACCTGCGAGGGGTGATACTGCGGTGCCACCTCCCGGCTGGGCTCTAGAATCGAGCTCAAGATCGCCATCCGATCGCCCTGCTGCGAGACTAGGCTCAGATCCGGCCCCACCACGTTGCCGCGCCCACTGTGGCGATGACACGTGGCACACAGCCCCACCTTGGCGTGGAAGAAAATGCGCCTGCCCGCTTCTGCATCTGCCTTGCCGGGCAACGCATCCAGCAGCTTCAGCCAAGCGGCAGTGTCATTGAATGCAGGCCTGTTCGCATTCATTGCGAACCACTTGTCCTTGTCAGTATAGCGCAGTGCACGCCTCGCCTCATTGCGCAGAGCTCCTTCACTGTCGTTGGCCAGCTTCACCAGCAGTTCCTGTTCAGATGGCTTTGTGGAATTCGCGCACCCTGCGACGGCATCTGCCCGCACCTCCAGCATCTGAGACTCATCCGCTGCGATCTCCGCCAGCACGGCACGCGCATCATCCACATTGCGGGCAGCCAGCGTTCGCACGACCTCCAGCGAGAGGACCGGGTCACCCGCCGCAAAGAGCTCCTTCAGCAGCGGCACCGTGATGGCCTTGTGCGTCGCCGGGGCGAGGCGCAGCGCATATCCCTTGAGACGTGCCGGTGTCTTGGCGTTGGTGATTCGCTCCACCAGAACCTCTGGATTCGTCACACCCGCACCGGGTTCACCCCGCAGTGTGTTCCATGCTGCGAGGACAGCCTCAAAGAGATGATAATCCAGCGTGGCATCCGAAAGCATCGCCTCCACCTGCGGCGAAAACTGGGTCATGACGGCATCCGCGATCCAGCGCAGGCACTCAAAGCGCATTTCAGGATCAGCGTCGTTCATGAAAGCCTTCACCCACTGGTCATCCTTCAGGTCCACCCGGCGCAGGGCCACCAGCACCCACACACGATCCGTAGGTTCCAGCTTCTTCATCGTCTCCACCGTCCATTTCTCGTGCGACAACGCGGTCAGTGCCGCATCGGCCAGATACGCATCCTTGCCCTTCGCCAGCTCCAGCAGCGCCTTGGCATCCATCTTCGCTTTGCCAGTACGCAGGTCATGGGCCAGCCGTGCCTGCTCATTGAGCGGATCAGCCTTTGCTTTGATCCACGAGGCCTTGGCTGTATCAATCTCCACTTTCCACAGACGTCCACGTTTATGTATGGGATAGGAGCTGAACACCCAGTCGTTCAAATAATACGCACCATCCGGACCGACGGCCATGCACGTCGGGCGGAAAAAGTCACCGCCTTTGAGCAGCGGAATGCGCTGGGAAGCATAGCCCGCACCTTTGCGCGTGAGCGGATAATAGTCGACACTGTGATCACTCCAGGAGGGAATCAGCACGCCACCACCGAGTTCCAGAATATCGCACGGTCCTTCACCGCACGGATGCACCATGCCGATGGTGCCGCGCAGCTCGCCATTCATGCCCACAAAAGGATGCACCGGCGCGCTGCCATACACCCATTGAAAGCCATAGTCCGCTCCTTCCACCACATTCAGCAGACGGCAGGGCGGACGGCTGCCGGGATCATTCTCTGCGGCGAAGATCTCACCATCCTTGCGCACCAGCAGGCCAAAGGGATTCCAGAAGCCCAGCGCAATCCGCCGCATTTTGGATCCATCAGCCGTGCAGCGAAACACACCACCTTCTCCACGACCGCTGACCTTGCTGCCATCCTTGCCGGTGAGCGTCCAGTCCTTGCCAAAATTTTCCCCCAGCGAGAGCACGAGTCCGCCATCGGGATGCCAGCACATGCCGCTGAGGCCGTTGTGCGGGTAGTCCGCCACCGTGTCCAGCGTCACCACGTTTTCCTCCACATCCCCCACACCATCACCATTGGTGTCCTTCACACGCAGCACACGGTCTCGCTCCGCCAGATAGATCCAGCCGTCAGGGCCTGTCTCCACATGCATGGTCGCATCCGTCTTGTTGTAAAAGACCCGCCGGTTTTTGCCATTCGCATCAAAGACCACCACCTCGTCATGCACTGGGCCGTCATAATCATCCGGGCGGAAATGCGTGTGGCAGGAGATGGAATAAATGTTCCCGTTCTTGTCCACGGCAATGCCAGTCGGCGTGACTAGGTCTGGATGCTCCGTGATCAGCGTGATCTTCACACCTGGCTGCAGCGTTTCGAGCTGAGGCGGCAGTTGATCTGGCACGACCGGCGCCTTCGTTGGCGTGACACCCAGCGCAGCCATGGCTGGCAGCAAAAAGAGAAAGTGGCGTGATTTCATATAATTAAGCGTTTCGAGCCCGCCCCAACGCGGCGGCGATTTCTTTTTCGATGACCGGCAGCGGATTGAGCAAAGCAAGCGGATCAGGCACAGGCGTCACCTCGTTCGTGCGCGGATCCCAGTTCACCGGACCGAACCGGCAGGGCGCGGGGTTGCCCGTGAGGATATGCATGCCGGCGTCGTCTTTATCAAAGTGCCAGAACTCGAACGGAAAATGAATGAAGCCATGCTTTTCCATCATCGCGGCTATCTCCAGCCGCGCAGCCACGTGCTCAGGCGCGACAAAAGGCGACCTCATCGGCGTGCACTCGCTCATTTCAAGATACGGATAGCCCCGCCAGACTTCGCTGCCGTCGTCTCGCCGAAACACCGAAATATCAATGGCGGAGCCCGACATGTGCGCCCCGATTTTGGGCATGTTCGCCGTCAGCACGATGGCACGGCGAAACATCATCTCCGTGCTCGGAATCTCTCCGCCGAGCTCCCAGATGCATTTCTTCAGCACCGCGGCAAACACCGACGGCTTGCGCACCAGCTGCCGCTGCATGTCCAGGGAGCGAAACCCATCCTCGATCTTCAGAATCCATCCGCGTTTGTTCATTTCGCGCCCAATCGTGATCACGTCACGCACCAGGCTCTCGCGCAAGAAATAAACACGGTCCAGATCCCCGGCGATTTTGCTGGTGGAAAAAAGCATCTCCACATTCGCAGCCGTCGCAGCATCAGGGATTGAGGCAAAACGTTCACCGCATTCATTGACCGGAAACTTGATCAGCTTCTGCACAATCTCATAGCCTTGCTCCATTTGCTCCGCCCAGTAGGCTCGGCGCGCTGCTTCGTCGTTGCTCATGGTCAGTTCAGTTGGGTTTGCGCACGGCGACGGCCTCCACCTCATAGCGCAGAGACGGCGGCAGACAGTTGGTGATCGTGGTGCGTGCTGGCGACGGCTGCGGGAAGTATTCGCGGTAGAGCTTGTTGTACAGCGGCAGATCCTCCGCATCCCGCACATAGTTCCGCGTCTGCACCACGTGCGCGAGGTCACTGCCTGCGGCCTCCAGCACCTTGCGCACATTTTCAATGCTCCGGCGAAACTCCCCTTCAAAACTGTCGCTGATGATGTTCCCCGCTTGATCCACAGATGCCTGGCCGGAAACAAAAATCAGATCTCCCACCACCACACAGGGGCTGAAGGGCAGATGAGATGTAGGTGTGTCGGGAAGCTGGGGATACGAGACGAGAGGATGAGTCATGAAAATAAGGTGGTCAGGGTTTCGCCGTTGGTGAGGGCTGCAGCCGGGCCTTCTCCTCGGCCTCTCGCTTTTGCATATCCTTGGGGTGTTTCGAGAAGCTCGCAAACACATCTCCAACGACTCGGTCAGCCAGTGCTCCGAGCTTCCTTAGGATGATCGCTTCCGCCTCCGGTTTGAGCTTGGAGAGATTCGGCTCGTAACCTCCAAACTTATGAGACTCTTCAGTGGCAATGTAGCCAATGTTCCCGTTCGCGTAGCCGATGATGATGGGCGTGGCCCGGTTTGCGATGGATTGTTCCAGCTTGAACCCATATTCCACCATCGGCTCGCCAGGCATGGTGAGCAGAAGAAAAGGGCCGATCTTCATCGCCATCAGTTCAGCACGCACCGGTTGTTCTTTGCCCGGTAGTTCCACCACCTCACTGGCCACGCGGATCGGGTAAAACGTCTCTCGCTTGCGCAACTGCTCGCGCGTCACGCTAAAAGAAGCCGCACGCGCCACCGCCCCTCCTAGATCGCGCCCCGCCCACTGAATGTCCGACTCATCTGCACAGCGATACGGATACCCAGGCAGATTGGGTCGGATGTCTCCGGCACAGCCTTGCATGAAAAGTGCGCTGGTCTTCTGCGCGTAGCACATCTCGACAAATGTCTGAGCCTCCCCAGGAAAGTCCGCACTCATCTTGGGATATCCTTTCGGGTACGGCTGGGAGCCCTTGTCGCCCCAGGTGAAAAAGCACGGATGACACACCGCATGCATGATGACCGCCAGCGGTGTCAGCGTGCTGCCGTCATCAAACCGCAGCACCTTCACACGCGGGTCGTTGGGACCGTCGGGATTCAGGCTCACCACCGCACGGCCATCGTACGTTTTCCGGCGGTTGATGCCAAAACTGATGCGGTCTTCTGCATAGCCAACGCTCACCGTCCTCACGCTGGCGGCAGCCTCCTTGGCTGCTGCCCCCAGCTTGTTGATCAAATCAGCCGCCCACCGCACGTTTTCGATGTATCCAGGCCCGGAGTGGTTGTGCGAGGCCGAGACAAGGATGTTCGCGGCAGGAACTCCAGCCTCTGCCTCGATCCGCGCACGCGCATCTTTCACCATGTCGTCCCACGCACCGATGGTGTCCAGCGTGACAATGGCGGCCTTTGTTTCACCATCATCCAGGATCAAAACCCCGGCACGCAGCGGATCACGCACACCACTTACCTGACGCACATGCCCGACAACTTTGGTCACCGCTGCATCGGGCGGCGTGATGTCCACCTTGGCCGCGCCAGCCTTCAAATTGGAGACGACGGCAAACCTTCCATCCATGACTTCCTGCGCATGAGCGCTGAAAGACATGATGCTGACGACTGCAAGAAGAGCCGGACGGAAGTGCATGACACTCTTCTACGTTCTCAGATGCCGCAAATCATCAAGCAATCAGCTCAGCAATCGGCCTGCCATTTTCCACAATATGAACGGGGCGGCCATTCAGGTCGTCAATCGTGACTTTGGAGTAGTCAATACCCAGATGGTGATAGATGGTGGCGAGGAAGTCGCTCGCGTTGCACGGGCGCTCCACGACGTCTTCGCCACGCTTGTCGGTTGCTCCGATGACGCCTCCTGTCTGGATGCCACCACCAGCCCAGACATTGGTGAAAGCACGCGGCCAGTGGTCGCGTCCGGGCTGCAGCGTCCCGGTAGGTCCGCTGGCATCGCCTGCGCCGGTGCTGCGGTCAAAGCTGATCTTCGGTGTGCGGCCAAACTCGCCGGTCACGATCACCAGCACACGCTTGTCCAGCCCCCGGGCATAGATATCCTCGATGAGCGCGGAGACCGCACGGTCATAGGTGGGCATGCGGAAGCGCAGCGCTTCAAACTGATGCTGGTTCACCGCGTGGTCGTCCCAGTTGTTTACACGTCCGCACAGGGGGCCGCTGAGGCTGCTGGTAATGATCTCCACACCAGACTCCACAAGACGGCGCGCCAGCAGCAGTTGCTGCCCCCAGCGGTTGCGCCCATAGCGATCACGTGTCGCGGCATCTTCCTTGCTCAGATCAAAGGCGTCTCTTGTGTGCGGATTGGTCAGCAAAGTGGCCGCCTGCGCTTCAAATTCATCCAGTGCACCCAGCTCCCCTTCCCGGTCAAACGCGCGCTCCAGCTTGTCCAGGCTCTTGCGCAGCGCGATGCGGTCGCTCAGACGGCGGGTTTCCGAATCATCCGAGAGACCAATATTCGGCACCTGGAAGTTCGGGCGGTTCGGATCATCGCTCACGGCAAAGGGGGCAAATGCATCTCCCAGATACGCAGGGCTGGAATACTCAGGGGATGCAGCAGGCACGCCGATGTAGTTCGGCAGCGGATTCGAGCGCCCTCCCTCCTTGGCTCTCAGGTAGTGCGCCACGGACATCCAGTCTGGCAGGCGCGGCTTGGGCTTGTCGCGTGTGTCGCTGTCACCGGAAAACATCTGCATCGTCCCTGCCGGATGCCCCCCGGCCGTTTGATGCATGGAGCGCACGATGGTGAACTTGTCCGCGATCTTGGCGTTCATCGGCAGCATCTCCGTGAAGATCGTGCCTGGAACCTTGGTGCTGATCGTCTTGAACGGCCCGCGATACTCGCTGCTGGCGTCCGGCTTCGGATCATAGGTGTCGATGTGGGACTGCCCGCCCGGCAGCCAGACCATGATGATGGATTTGCGCTCCCCTTTCGGCTTGGCCGCGTTTTCAGCGCGCAGCTTCAGCAGACCGGGCCAGCTCAGCGTGGCCATGCCTGCCAGGCCAAACTGCATGAAGCCACGCCGTGACAACGGGCCGGCACAGCGCACAAGTGAAGGAGGCTGGATGATGGAGGACATAAGGGAAAAGCAGGCTGAGGGTTGAAACTTGAACTTTGCTGTCGGTTTACTTGGAGCCAAACACGGCCAGCTCCTTGCCAGCACCATCCCAGACACGCAGGATGCTGTCTTCACCGCCGCCGATGAAGGTGCTGCCATTCGGCACAGAAACGGCGGCCTGCATGTAGTCGGGAAGATCGGCGATGGAGCGCACCTCGGTGCCGTCGTCCGTCACAATGCGAATGCGGTTGTCTCCGGCGGAGGTCACGAGCTGGTTCGTGGCCCCGATGAATTGCAGAGAGGTCACTTCCTTGGTCCAGCCCTCGATCTTCCTCTTCCGCTCTCCAATGATCATGTCCCACGTCACCACAGTACCATCCGCACCTGCGGTGGCCAGCACCCGTCCATCGCTGCGATAGGCGATGCTCGTCACATGATGCGTGTGTCCCTCAAAAAGATTCAGCTGCTTGCCCGTGGCCACCTCTGTGACTCGCGCAATTTTATCCGCAGCCCCCGAGGCGAGCCGTTTTCCATCAGGTGAGTAGTCCAGGCAGAGCACGGTGTCGCTGTGTTTCTCTTTCCAGGTCTGTGTGACCTTCCCGCTCGCTGCATCAAAAAAGATGATGTCGCCGCTGCGTGACAATTCTCCGCCACCCGTGGCCAACGTCTTTCCATCCGGACTGAAGCGTACCGCATTCACGCGATCCGCAAAAAGCCCCTTCTCATCCAGCTTGCGCTCCAGCGTCCAGCGTGAGGAGCTGCCAGCAGACTGAATGAGCGTTTTCGTGGCTGCAAACGACCCATCGGATGATGCCGTGATTCCAGTGACAGCCAGGCTTCCTGAGCTTTCCTCGATGGGCAGCCCAGAGGCGGTGGCCCATACCCGCAGAGTGCCATCCTCAAAGAAGCCCGCCACACGGCGAGCATCGGCAGAAAACGACACTGCAGCCGGCTTGACCGTGGCAGCAGCCACCGTTTTCTTCAGCTCGGCCAGTTCAGCTGCAGCCTTGTCCTGAAGCGCCTTCGCAGCAGCGATGGCCTTGTTCGCCGCCTCCACAGCCTTGGCATTCACGGCCTTGGCATCGGTGATGCGCTTCATATCCTCCTCCGCATCCTTGACATTGCTCTGCGCAGCCGAGACGGCGGCCAGCGCAGACACCTCAGTCATCTTGGCGGTGATCAGCTTGTCCTGCGCGTCTTTGAGTTGTTTTTCAAGAGCAGCATCTGGCTTGTCAGCCGGAAGTGCTTTGACCTTAGCCGCAGCTTCATCCACCGCTTTTTGCGCAGTCGTCTTGGCCTCAGTGGTAGGAGGTACGGCCTTCTGCTTTTCCGGCAGCGCCTTGTTCATTGCCACGATGGCCTCCTTTGCCTTGCCCAACAGAACGTCGAGCGCCTTGTCTTGCGTATCGATCCGGGTGATCTCGCTCTTTTGGAAAGTCTGCTCCAGCGTCTGCGCCGCGATTGCCAAGTCCAGTTCCGCAGTCTTCCTGGCTGCAGCCACACTGCCACGCAGCTCGGTCAGTTGCTTCACAGCGGCTGCGTCCCATACACGCACAGAGCCATCCGCACAGCCCGTGGCCACCTGATTGCCATCGGCTGACATGGCGCTGTTTAGCACGGTCACTTTGCCAGCTGCAGAGATCTTTTTGATCAAATCTGCGCTCGCTGGTGCCGACGTCGATTTCTCCACCGCCTGCGCGTGTTTGCCTTCGTCAAGCTTCCAGACCTTCACCTCACGATAGCTGCCGCTCGCCAGCCGTGTACCGTCCGGGCTGAAGGCCAGCGACTGCACCAGCGCCCGATGTGCAGCACCGTTTTTCTCCGCAGGATCGCTGAGCTGCGCGATGAACTGCCGCGTGGCCAGGTCATACACATAGATATGATTGGACCGCCCGCAGGCCACGTAGCGCCCGTCTCGGGTCAGCGCCACGGTGTAAATGGGATCAATGCTGGCGGAAAAAGCCTGCAGTACCACGGCACGCTCCTCCATGACCGAGCCCTTGGCCCCCTGGTCAATCCACAGCTTCAGGATGGCGATCTGCTCGGGGATGAGATTCACCGCGCCGGATTTGTTGTTCGGCGGCGGCATCTCCATGTCATTCGTGTGCAAGGAGGCCTGCACAATCAGGCTCTCAGCCCCTTTCCCTGGAATGATCGATGGCCCGTTTTCGCCACCTTTGATCATCAGCTCCGGCGTCTCCATGTTCAGATCCGCCTTTGCAGTCGTCTTGTTGTGGCAGGAAATGCAGTTTGCCTTCAGGAAGGGATAGACATCCCGGTAGTAGTCCAGCTCCTCCGCAGCCAGTGCGGCAGTGGAGAGGCTGCTGAGAAGCAGTAGAAGAGACGCTTTCATCACTTGCTCGCGGTGGTGGCTGCTGCCGGTTTGATGGAAACACGAATCGGTTCAGAAATCAGGATCTCGACTGTGTCGGTCGGAGACGCTGCTGTGCTCACGGCTTTCATCCGGCTGCTGGCGGCGGCCATGGCAGCCTCGGCCTGCTTTTGCTTTTCCGCTGCTTTCTTAGCGGCCTCAGCATCGGTGGCGGCGATCTTTTTAGCCTCTGCCGCAGCAGCCTCGGCCATTTGGGCGGCCTTCTTCTGCTCGGCCTCCGCCAGCGGCACAGCGGCGGGATTATAGCGGTACTTGCAGATTCCGAGGCTCTGAAAAGCAAAGGTGTAGTCTCCGGGCACGACCTTCAGCGCTGCCAGATCGATCACAGCCTCATACGTGGCGGCCTTGAGTGGAATGTCGAACTCCTTGATGGCGCTGAAGCCATCTCCATAGGCCTTCACCTTGATCGACGCCCCATTAAACTCATCACGCCAGGTGAGCTTGAGCGGGATCTTGAGCTTGTCGCCCGCCGTCGCCACGAAAACCTTGTTCTCCGCAGGCGCGATCGTCAGCGGTGCCTGCTCGGAGTCGCTCACAGAAACAGGCACATCGGCCATGAGACGCGGCGCGGGAATCTCCCCCTTCGCATCCTTTACCGGCCACTCCATGCTCGCCATCCGTACGGGGCGCGTCACAGGGGTGCCATTGATCGTCGCTTTGCCCACGATCTTCGCCAGCGAAAAGCCATGCTTGGCATCGCTTGATGCCGTGAGAATCAGATGCCCGTAGGGCTTCCCCTTGGCGATTTTCAGCCCCGTAGCACTCACTCCGGGCGGCAGATTTTCCATGGCGATTTCAATCTCACCGTCAAAGCCGTCACGGCGCTGCACCACTACCTCAAATGCACGCGTCTCGCCTGCACGCAGCGCCATGGGCTTGGAGAGCGCGGCACGGTCGCCGTTGCGCAGGGTCATGTGCACAGCCCAAGCGGCCAGGGAGAAATCAGGCACGGCCTGGCGAACGATGAGTCGATAGATGTTGTTCGCATCGCTGCGCGTGCCGCCGAACAAATCGCGGATCTGAAGACGATATGTGCCGTCCTCTTTCACCTCAAACTTGCCATTCACATCCGGCGATCCCGCGTCATAAGGAGGGCCATCGTACGAGTAGCCATTGCTGGTGACCTTCATCGGGGGGGCAATGTCATACAGCTCGGCCACATCAGCCATCTTCTCTTTGTCGCCATCCTTTTTCACCTGCTGCACCAGCACAAAAGGATCTGTGTTCAGCCCCAGGCGCTCAGAGGCCACCTCCACCCACCAGACATCGCCTTTCTTGGCGGTGAACTCATAGGTGTCCACATCAGCCGCAGGGTAAAACGAGCCCGCGATGTCGCATGGCAGCGTGATTTTCAGTGCTTCTGCTGGTTTGTTGTTTGGCTCAGTTTCGTGCATCTTGGCTGCCTCGGCCAGCCCGGCTGGCGGCCAGGACATGGCGCTCACCGTCTGGGTCTGCGGCTGGCGTGGTGCAGGGCCGCTGCCCGCCACTTCCTGCAAGGCCAGGCGGTAGAAGAAGCGCTCGCCCCCTTGATAAGTCAGGTCACTGACTTTGATCACATAAGTCCCGTCCGCAGGCGGGGTGAAGTCGATGACACCCCCAGTGCGGTTCACCTTCAGGTCTCCCCCCTTCGCATCGGCCAGGATCAGCACAGGAGTGAGACGCGAGTCGATTCCGATAGCAGCACAATCCACCGCCACGCGCTTGCCCTTCGCACCTTGGAAGGAGTAAAAATCCACAGCTCGCTTGGTCATCGTGGCATTGCAGATCGTGCCCACGGGCAGCGGCATTGCAGTCTCCACGGTGTTGTTCGCCTTCGCACGCGTCACCTCTGGCAGCTTGCCCACGGAGAAAGCACGCGCCGAGGACACCCCCAGCCGCGAAATCACCCGGGCGTCATAAACACCTGCGGGTGCATCAGCGGCAATGCTCACGGCAAACTTGTTCGCAGCACCCGCCACCGCCTTTGCTGTGATCTTCGGCGTTGAGAAAAGCAGCTCGCTCACGTCCTCGGTGTTTTCACCTGTGATCGTGACTTCCAGATTCGTGCCCGCCTGCCCGCCCATCGGCATCAGGGTGAGCAGACGCGGCAGCGGCAGAGTTACCTGTTGAGCCAGGGCCGAAGCCCCCATCAGGGTGCAAAATGCCAGTGTGAGTGTGGTTTTCGCGAACATAAAATCAATGATTGTACATGAACTCCTTCGTGTTCAGCAGCGCCCAGAGCAGATCTTCGTAGCCGTTCCTTCTCGATTTTTGGGAATCCATGGGCTTGCCGGCCGCATCAGTGCGTGGCTTTGCGATGTAGGATTCGCTGATTTTCACTTCATCCGCCGTGGGCTCCCGTGAAAACGCCGCCAGATACAGCTCGCGGATACGTTTGGGCTCGGGCATTTCCGCCTTCGTCAGCAGCTCGGCGCGTCCGCCGCTGGCGGTGAGCTTGGCCTTCACGTCGGAGGCGTTCATGAGATGCAGGCTCTGCGCCAGACTGGCGGACTGCACACGCTCGCACTCGCACACGCTGGCTCCTTCAGGGCGGCCGAACACCTTCAGGAAAGGAGCCGCGCGGTTGTAGCTGTTGTCCGGCAGCGAGATCGCCCGTGTCCCCGGAGGCAGGTCGGCAAAGTCCGTCTTCGATCCGGTCAGCATGTCAATGCTGTCCAGCATCACCTCCGCCGTCATGCGCCGCGGGTAGTAGTGCGAGAATGCCTGACGGTCGATGGCGTTGTATTGGTTCGGCGTGGAGCTCAGCTGGTAGGCATGGCTCTGGGCGATGACTCGCACCAGCTCCTTCAGGTCATAGCCGCTGGCCGTAAAGCTCTTGGCCAGCGCCTCAAACAATTCGGGGTTGGTCGGAGGATTCGAATCACGCAGGTCGTCTTCGGGCTCCACCAGGCCGCGTTTGAAGAAATGTTTCCAGTAGCGGTTCACCAAAGCTCTGGCGAAAAAAGGATTGTCCTTCTTGCTCATCCAGTCCACCAGCGCCAGGCGCGGATCATCATCCGGGGCGATGTCCAGCTCTGCCTCCCCAAGCCCTGCCGGCTTCAGCATCACCCGTGTTTTGCGGTGTTCTGTCTGAGCGGTGCCACGCTTGTGAAAAATGAGATCCTCTCCCGCGATGGCTGTCGGCTTGCGCCCGATCTGGCTGAAAAACGCCGCCAGATGATAGTACTCCGCCTGTGTCCAGCGCTCAAAGGGATGGTGGTGGCACTGCGCACACTGCATACGCACGCCCAGGAAAAGCTGCGCCACGTCTTCCAGCTGCGTCGTCGGCTCCTTCACACGCTTGTACCACGCCACAGGAGGATTCGAGACAATCGTGCCGGTCGATGCCAGGATCTGGCGCACGATCTGGTCATACTTCATGTTGGCCAGCAGGCTGTCCCTCATCCAGGCGTGGAAGGCGAAGTTGGAGGTGATGTCCGCATTCTCAGAGCGCGTGTTCTTGAGCAGGGATGTCCACTTGTTGGCAAAGTAGTCCGCGTAGTCAGGACTGTTGAGCAGCGTATCGATCACCTTGTCACGCTTGTCCGGCTCATGGCTTGCCAGGAAAGCCTTGGTCTCATCTGCTGTGGGCACACGCCCGCCGATGTCGAGATACACACGGCGCAGAAAGGTGGAGTCATCGCACAGCGGCGAGGGTGGCACGCCGATCTGCTTCAGATTGGCAAACACATGCTGGTCGATGAAGTTTTTCACCGGCGGCGTCGAATCTACCGGAGCCCCCAGAGGCACCGAGACGCTGCATACAGACACCCGCCCGCCGTAGCGCACCATCACCGCCACGTTGCCAGGAATGTCCAGGGTCTTCACCATTCCGGCTTCACTCGCCTCGGCCATGGCGCGGTCATTGGCTTCATACAGCGCCAGCTTGGTCACATCCCGGCTGCTGCCATCAGAGTAGCGCGCCGTCACTTTCAGCTGCTGCGTGGTTTTCACCTTCATGGTCACCCGCGCAGGTTCCACAGATATGCCGCTGAGCTTTGCCTCATCCTTCAGCGTGTAGTTCATCCCCTCGGCGATCCAGCGCACCAGCAACTTGTAGTCCTCGGAGCCGGGTTCCAGCTTTTTGCCACCCGTATGCGGCACGATCGCCGCTCCTTTGGTAATCAAGAGACTCTCCTCCGGAGCTGGTGGGAACACCCGACGCCCCTTCCCCTGCTTCACGATCGCCTCATAGTCCTCTTCCGGCTCAAAACCCAGCACGCTCAGTCGGAATCCGCGTTGTCCAGTGATCGCCTTGGCATGACAGACACCGGCATTGCAGCCTGCCTTGGTCAGGATCGGTTCAACGTCGTTCACAAAACTCAGTGGACGCGACGGCTCCGCTGCGCTGCTCGATGCAGCGAGCAGTACAAACATCCATGCTTTTAGGGGGACTTTTTTCGACATCGCTTTAAACCTACGGATCGTAGCAGCGGTTTTTCGCAATGAATGAATCCGAACTGGAGATGGTAATGATGTGATCATTGCAGTGAGATGGATCAGTAAGTGGCCCGTCCACCTGAGAAGTCGAAGACGGCCCCTGTGGTAAAAGAACATTCCTCAGAGCACAGCCACGCCACCAAGCCTGCAACCTCCTCCTTTTTTCCGAAGCGGCCCATGGGTATTTTTGAGAGCATGTAGTCGATGTGCGACTGCTGCATCTGCAGGAGGATGTCCGTCGCGATGACCGCTGGCGTCACGCAGTTCACGGCCACATTGCTGGTGGCGAGCTCCTTGCCCAATGACTTCGTCAGCGCGATGACCCCTGCTTTTGACGCACTGTAGTGGGATGCATTCGGATTACCTTCCTTGCCCGCGATGGAGGCAATGTTGACGATACGGCCATAGCCGTTTCCCAACAAATGAGGGACCACCGAACGACAGCAGTTGAAGGGCCCGGTTAGATTGATGTCCATCACGCGGCGCCAGTCGTCGGGATTAAGTTCCCAGGTCTTGGAGTTGCCACCCGTAATACCCGCGTTGTTAACCAAAATATCGAGCTTCCCAAACATCTTCACGGCCAATGCGGTGGCGGTTTCAACAGATTCGGCACTGCTCACATCCACCACGGCAGTGTGGACGCTGCCGAGCGGCTTCAGCTCTTCTGCCGCCTGGGCAAGAGCCTCGGCATCCATGTCCCACAGGGAGACACCGGCTCCCGATTGAAGCAGACGCGTGGCAATGGCGAGGCCAATACCGCGCGCTCCGCCGGTGACAATGGCGTGACGTTGAGTGAGATCGATTTGGTTCATGGGACAGCGGTTCATGACCACGGCAGATCCGTGGCTGCGGCAATTGCCGAGCCGCACCCTGCACATGTCTTCGTATCAGGGATAGGCGGTGGCGGACAAAGTTTGGCACGATTCAGCCATGCCGCGCCCCCAGACGGCTGCGGAACATCGCAGGTGTCTCACCCGTGAGCTTGCGGAACTGACGCGTGAAATGACTCTGATCGTAAAAACCGCAGTCCACACCGACCTGTGCCAGCGTTGCATCCGTATGCAGAGCCGTCATGGCCGCCTGGATGCGACGGTGCATGATGAAATCGCTGGCGGACAGGCGAAAGATATTTTGGAAATGACGGTTCAACTGGCGCTCTGAGCATCCGCCCAGTTTGGCGAGTTCAGCCACGGAGAGCGTCTCCGCGTAGTCCCGATCAATGCACTGGAGCACCGGCGCAAGACGGGCGCATTGCGGCAGATGACTTAGACTTCCATGGTAAGGACGATCCATTCCCATGAGGCCTATGACCTTGCTTCCGGCATCCAGAATCGGCAGCTTCGTCGTGCAATACCAGCCCGACCCGGGCAGCGACGAAAAGAGCATCTGCACACGGTTGATCAACGGCTTCCCGCTTCGCATCACCTCCATATCATCAGCACGGATCGCCTTGACCGTATGAGGTGAGTGCATGTGGCTGTCGTTGCGCCCCAGCAGTTCCTCCTCCCGCTCACATCCAGCCCACCGCAGAGTCAATGGAGAAGCCGCCACCACCCGGCATTCATGGTCCTTGGCAAAGAATCCGATCTCAGGCAGGTGGTCGAACAACTGCCTGAATTGCTGCGCGTCACCCATGCGCTGAAAGAACGCCTGCTGAAACGCCCTGCCGGTGAGAGTAGTCTTAGGCATGAGGGTCAAAATGAAGTTCGCGGCAGGAAGTGAAACCGAAGCATACCAAGGGCCGAAATCAGAAAAACAGGGATCCGCGATGATTCTTCGTGCTCACTTCAATCCTACGGATTCCAACAACGACTTTTCGCAACGAATGCTTTCAGTGCCATCTTGATGTCCTGCCTACAGCGCCATGAAACACCTTGTCCTCGCCACCCTGCTCTCGCTCACGCCCTCCTCTCTGGTCTTTGGCTGGGGGCAGCCCCATCATGCCATCACACGCGGGGCGCTGGACGTTCTCCCCTCCTGGCAGAAGGAGCTGTTGGGCGCCGAATTTACGGCTCTGGGGGACAGCTACTGCATGATCCCGGACAATGTCTTCTCGGACAAGGAAAACGCACGCTATGCCAGGATGGAGTCAGCGCCTGGGGAGGTGTATTTGAAAATCCTCCACCTGCCCACCCAGCAGCCTGAATATCTGGAAGTCATGCGCTACTTCATGGACTTGGCAGTCAAATCTCTGCGCGAAGGCAGGACTGGAGATGCGGCTCGTTACATCGGCACCATCTGCCATCAGATTGAAGATTACGGCAGCCCCTCTCACACGGTACCTGGAGACAACATGTTCACCCTCCTGCAGCAGTTCCTGCCGCCCTCTGATGTCATGAAGGACCAGCTCATGCATGGCCCCATCGAGAATGGCGACTTCTCGGTGAGCATTTCCGGCTATCAGCCCAGGCTTCTTGGCACTACTGTCGATGAAGCCTCATGGCGACTCGTGCACCGGGTGCATGATGAAATCATCAACGCCCGCAGTACCACAGTGCCGATCATTCAGGCCTTGTATGCCGCTGATCAGGAGTCTGTGGTAAAAAACCAGCTGCGTGCTGCCACCATGGACGCACAGGTCGTGGCCGATGCCGTTTACACCATCCTCTGCCTCGGCTCGGAAAAATACCCTTCGGAGGAAAAATCCGCACTCCAGCAGGTGCAGATCGGCGGCTTTTTCCCTCTGGAGGCTGCCAGCCTCTACTATCCGCAGCAGCAGTTCTACAGCTCACCCCACTGGGGCCACCCTCGCAGCGGCATCATTCTGGCCGGAGGCAGCAAAGCCATGCCACTCAAGCTCAAGCTGCCATCAGGCGAAAAGGAATTCTCCAATGGCATAAGCGCTGGAATGGGCAAGACGCTCACCTTCCTGCTGCCAAAGAATATTTACTCACGCTTCACCGTGCTGGCGGGTCTTCACCCTGATCTGGGCGCCAAAGGCCGCGTGGAGTTCACCGTCAGCGGCGATGGCAAACCACTGCGCACCATCACACTCAATGGCACAGATCCGGCCACACTGCTGGAATGCGATGTCAGCGGCGTTTCACAGCTTCAGCTCACCCTCACCTCACGTGGCGTGGATTCCAAAAGCAACTACGCCATCTGGGCCGTGCCCACTCTGCTTAAACAGTAAGCTTCATTTGAGCATCTGATCCAGCCACTGATACGCCGCCTTGCGCTCCGCCTCCGGAAAATCATGTGGTGCATCAGGCGTGAGCAGCCGGAGGTTTTTCTCCGCCTTCAGCAAAACAAAAATCTCCCCGGCCTTGGCTACGGCTTTGCGGACGCCACCCACGTCAAAATTGCTGTCGCTCACCGGTGAGTTCGAAAACACCCCGCGCGGAGCGATGGCCGCTATCACCTCGTAAAAATCAAAGGGGATCTTGTCCGCATTGTTTTCATACACATCCCTGATGCGTGGCATGTATCGGTCGCTGGTCCAGCCCGCCACCTTGCCGCCATAGTAGTCATGAAAAGGAGTGAACCCGCAGCTCGTCACCACCGCTTTGATGCGTTCATCAAATACGGCGGTGAACAGCGCGTTGTGCCCACCCAGTGAATGCCCGATCACCCCGATGCGGTCTTTGTTCACTTCAGGAAGCGCCTGCAGCACATCCACGGCGCGCATGTTGTTCCATACCGCCTTGATCGACCCGCTGGCCCACTGCGCCCCCTGTGTTTTAAAATCATACGGATACTCGCCAAACGACGGATAGTCCGGGACCAGACAGACATAGCCGCGCTCGGCCAGCTCATGCGCATAGTGCAGCGAGGGCTTGCCCCCCAGACCTGCCGGTTCGTCTTTGCCCATCTTGGTGGTCTGGTGCAGGCACAGCATGGCCGCAGTTTTTCCACCCACAGGCAGTTCGTTCGGGATCAGCAGCCATGCGGGCACGCGGTCGCCCGTCTCAGGGGTGAAGCTGATTTTGCGTCTCAGATACTTCGCCGTCTTCTCCTCAGAAACGATCTTCATATCCAGCGGTGCCCAGCGCGATGTGTCATTCAGCGCCCCCATTGCCTGCTGCATGCCCGCTTTGATGTGCGCCACGCGCACAGCCCAGTCTGCCGCGTTTTGCACCGGCCGCTCAGCACCGGCGGCATCACGTACCACCATCAGCTTGGAGTGGTCTGGGTACGCCACCGCCACAGGATCTTCGATTGGTTTGACCTGCTCCGGACGCGTCAGAAAGCCTTGGGGCATCACCTCATGCACCGCGCCCATGATGCGCTCCTCCACATCCGGGGCAAACTTCGTCGGCCTGTCGTAATAGACCATCGCCCCGGCTCCTTCATAGCCACCTTCCTCCAGCACACGGCGCGAAGGCACGTAGCACGGCACATCATTCGAGTAGCCGTTCACCCACAGCCTTGCCCGGTCAAACTCACGTTTGATGCGTAGCGAGTAGTCCACCGTGATCTCCCCTGGCAGAAACACCATCGCCATGTCCTCCCCAAAACTCCAGCGCTGCACCAGATAGGGCAGCTCCGTTGGCAGTTTCTCGCCTCGATCCAGCCTCGCGAGGTTCTTCTTCGCATGATAGGCGATGGCCGCCGTCTTGGACCCAGCCAGTTCCTGCCACTCCTCACGCGTGGGCAATTTGTCGAAGGCCAGCTCGATCTGCTTCGCCTTGCATGTCAGCACTCCGTTGATCGGGCTCATTTCCCCCGTGGCCAGCCGTTTTGCTTCCGCACCAACGTCTTCACCGTACTGCTTCACCAGCTCCATCGTGCGACGCGGATTCGGATTCTGGTCTGCACCACAGCCAAGCGCAGTCAGCGCGATGGCCCCCGGAAACTCTCTCTGCAGCGCCTCCTGAGCCACGCCGGCCCAGTCGCCATGGATTTCATCGATGCCGATGGTGGTGCAGTGGCAGGCATAGCTCGTGAAGATCGCCCTCACTTTGCCATCAGCACCAGTGGCTCGCAGCACAGGCAGATCATGATCGATCGGCTTTAGGGGAAACAAACGCCGGTTTGCCGCAAACCCCACCCTGCCCACTCCCCAGGCCAGCGTGGCTGGCTTCCGATCTGCCAGAGCCTCACGCACGACCTTTTCGAGATGGCTCGATAGTTCACGCGTGTAGCGCTCAATGGCAGGCAGATGCTCCGGCGGAATATCCATGCCAAAGAGATTGGGCAGCACGCCGATGAGCATCGGAGCGCAGTGGGTATGACTGGAGCAGATGGCGAATCTCTCTCCCTCCACCTTCGTGTCTGGCTTGAGGCGTCTCAGCACTTCGTCGCGCATGGAGGCAGGCACGCCCACGTTGTCCACCGTCACCAGCACAGCAGGCCCGTCATCATCACCGCCAATTACCAGAGCCTTGGCAAAAATACGCTGCTCCACCCCCGTGTTAGGCGCACGCCGGTTTCCGTATCCGCTCAGCCTCACCGGATAATCCGGCGTGATGTCCACCGCTGCCACCCCCACCTGCCGGAAAGCGTCTGCCGCAAAACCCGCCAGCGGCACCAACAGAAAGAATAGAACAAGAAATCTCATACGCGGGAGACCACTACGCGCCCCCGGTGTCAAGACTTGCTGCATTCAGCTTCCGCCGTCGTCCCGTGAGTTCACTTGTCTCTGTTTGAGATAAAAAAGAAAACCGGCCCCCATGCGGAGGCCGGTCACATTCATTGCATTTTTGGATTTGGCACCGTCACATGCGGCAGATCAGCAGCTCGCGCTCGTAGATAAGCTCCTTGGGCAGATGCGTCTTGAGGTCGATGAAAAGCTCCTCATGCGAAAGGATCTCCGCACGCCACGCAGCACGGTCAAAATGCTGCAGCTCCTCAAACTTCTCTTTTGGGAAATCCATCCCCTTCCATTCGATGTCGGCATACTGCGGCACCCAGCCGATCGGTGTTTCCTTGGATTTGCCGTGGCCGTTGGCACGGTCCACGATCCACTTCAGCACGCGCATGTTTTCACTGAATCCGGGCCAGAGGAATTTGCCCTCGGCATCTTTGCGGAACCAGTTCACGTGGAAGACTCGTGGCGTCTCGCTCAGCGTGCGCTGCATGCTGATCCAGTGGCGGAAGTAGTCGCCCATGTTGTAGCCGCAGAATGGCAGCATGGCCATGGGGTCGCGGCGCACTTTGCCGATGGTGCCCGCAGCAGCGGCGGTCATCTCACTGCCCATCGTCGCGCCAGCATACACGCCGCCACTCCAGTTGAAGGCTTGATAGACCAGCGGCATCGTCGTGGCACGCCGTCCCCCAAAGATGATCGCGCTGATCGGCACCCCCTCTGGCTTTTCCCAGTCAGGGTCAATCGTCGGGCACTGCGAGGCAGGCGCGGTGAAGCGCGAATTTGGGTGCGCCGCCTTGGTTCCCTTTTCCTTCGCGATATCTGGCGTCCACAGGTTGCCCTGCCAGTCGGTGCAGCGCGCAGGCGGCTCATCTGTCATCCCCTCCCACCACACACCGCCATCCGGCGTCAGCGCCACATTGGTAAAGATGGTGTTCTTCCGCAGCGAGGCCATCGCATTCGGGTTCGTCTTGTCACTCGTACCTGGGGCCACGCCAAAGAATCCCGCCTCCGGATTGATGGCATGCAGTCTTCCGTCAGCACCCGGTTTGATCCAGGCAATGTCGTCGCCCACCGTCCACACTTTCCACCCCTTCTCCGCAAAGAACTTCGGCGGGATGAGCATGGCAAAGTTCGTCTTCCCGCAGGCGCTTGGAAAGGCGGCGGCCACATAGGTCTTTTTGCCTTTCGGATCCTCCACACCCAGGATCAGCATGTGCTCAGCCATCCAGCCTTCATCACGCGCCATCGCAGAGGCGATGCGCAGGGCAAAGCACTTCTTGCCCAGCAGCGCATTGCCGCCATAGCCGGAGCCATAGCTCCAGATCTCACGCGACTCAGGGAAATGCACAATGTACTTCTCCTTGTTGCAGGGCCACGGCACATCCTTCTGCCCTTTCTTCAGCGGCGCACCCACCGTGTGCATGCACGGCACCACGCGCTTTTTCGCCTGGTCGATCTTCTCAAAGACCTTCTTCCCGATGCGCGCCATGATGCGCATGTTCACCACCACATACGGGGAGTCCGTCAGCTGCACCCCGATCTGGGACATCGGCGAATCCACCGGCCCCATGCTGTAGGCCAGCACATACATCGTGCGGCCGCGCATGCAGCCGTTGAAAAGCTTGCGCAGCTTCTCCTTCATCTCAAAAGGGTTCACCCAGTTGTTCGTCGGCCCGGCGCCTTCCTTGGAGTGGCTGCAGATGAAGGTGCGCTCCTCCACGCGTGCAACGTCGCTGGGATCGGACTTCGCATAAAAGCAGCCCGGCCACTTCTTCTGATTGAGGCGGATGAAGGTGCCCGCTTCCACCATCTCATCACACAGGCGGTCATATTCGCCCTTTGATCCGTCCACCCAGTGGATGCGGTCAGGCTTGCACAGCGCGGCCATTTTGCCGACCCAGCGCTGAAGATGTATGTTTTTACTCAGGGGTTTTGTCGAAGGAACTTTTGTCATGGGAAGTGGGGGATTGATTTTAAGATGCCGAAAGCATGCCAACTGTCACGGCGCTTCATACTACCGTTTTTGGCACTGTTGAGGCACCGCCCTTGCTTGCGGCCAGCTCCACCTCCTCCGGCGCATGAGCACGCCCTGGCATCCTGCCAGCAAAAGCCAGATTCGGTCCGGCTCAGGAGCAAGCGCCACGATCGAGATGACCCCGCTGGTGGCAAACAGGGATGTATCCCAAGTCCAGGAGTCATCAAACCCCGTGGTGTTGAGGTTCAGCAGGCTGATGCTCAAACCAGACACAGCAGACCAGTCGAGCAGATCAAAAGAATCATTCAGCATGGGTGTGTAGCCTGGAGCAAAAGCCACGTTCAAGCTGCCTGCCAACATCGCTGAAAAGTCCATTATACCGCTCCCCGAAGCCGTGAATACAATCCGGTCGTTCAAATGGTTGGCCAGGACTTCCAAGGTGATGGAGCTGTCTTTTTGAAAGGTTACGCCGCCTTCCTCCAAATCGAAGCTGAGCGTGCCAATGCCATAGTTGAGGAATGGAATGCCAGGTGACACGCTCCCGTCGATGTCGATGCCGTTGCCCCCCGTTGGAGCAATTGTTCCCGCGCCTCCAAGGATGCTGCCATAGGATGTGACCACAGGCCCAGATCCCGTCGCAGAACCCGCCGGATTGCTGACAAGAAGAGAGCCGGCCGCAACTAACGTGCCACCACTGTAGGTGTTTGCATTCGACAATGTGGTGGCGCCCATCCCAGCCTGCCGCAGAGACCCAGTACCGCTGATCAGATTGCTCAATGCGTAGGAGTTGCTGCGGCTCAATACCAAGGCGGCATTGTCAACCACACCACCCGAACCAAGACCACCCGTGGTGCCACTGGATGGTGAGCCGACCTGTAAAACACCTTCCGAAATCGTCGTGATCCCTGAATATTCTGTGTTGTTGTCCTCGATGCTAACCGTCCCTCCCCCAGTCTTGTTCAGATTTTTCGCGCCTGTGATGGCTCCGGTGAGACGCAGCGCATAGCCACTGGTTGACTCGCTCTCCAGGACAAGATCATCGTAGAGCATGATGTTGCCGCTGAAGCGGGAATTGAAATTCGCGCCGCTGGTGTAGCCAAGAGTCAGGACTCCACCGCTGTCGGCGACTACGTTGATGTCATTGGCAAAAGCATACCCGCCCAGATAGCTGATGAGCGCCGCATCCCCCCCTCCTGCACTGCCTAGATTCACCACGCCATCCCCCAGAGAACCACTGATCCCCACACGCAAGGTCCCTTCCGCTATCGTCGTCCCTCCAGAGAAAGTGCTGGCGGCGTTCATCGTCAGGGCCCCTTCACCGGTTTTGGTGAGAGCTCCGCTCTTTCCACCATCCCCGTCTGCAACAATGCCTGCAATGGAGTAGCCGCCGGCACCGGAAACGCAGATCACACCACCTGCACTGCCGATGGTGAAGCCGCGGTTGGCCCCTGAATTGAAGTCTGAATCCGCTGCGTATTCCAGCGTGCCACCATTCAAGACCACCTGGTCAGCGACATAAGCGGCAGGCAGGGGGCCTATCGCCGTTCCTTTGGTGATCTTGAGCGTGCCTGCATTGATGGTGACACCTCCTGTGAAAGAACCTGACGCGCCCATGATCAGCGTACCAGGCCCCTCCTTAGTGATGCGAAACGCGCCGCCAACGGCCACTGCCGGTCCAAACTCCAAAGTAGACCCGGCCGAAGTGGTGAAGCTGCTGTCAGCACCCAGCACGACTGATAGTGTGCCATTGGCGCCGGCAAAGACGACCGAAGTGCTGGTGTTCTGCAAAGTGATTCCCTTGTACAGAGTAAGCGTTCGAGAGGTGGCTCCTGTGCTGTTGGTGTCGATTTCCAGGCTTGCGGGCAGCTTTGAGTTGCTGTTGTCAAAGACCATCAGTCCAAATACACGTGTGCCGCTCACCGTCATGTCGACCAGCGTCCCGGTGCCGTTGCGCCCCTTGAAGACGACATCTGAATCCGCAGAATTTGGAGGCACCGAGTCACCAGCCCAATTGGATCCCAGGCTCCAGAACCCGCTTTCACCCGTGCTGCCGCCATCCCAGAAAGTCGTGGTCTGCGCCATCATGTTCAGCGGCGCCAGCCCACTGCCAGCGATCAGCAAAAGGCAAAATGTTGTCCGGGCAAGATTTCTCATGACTCAATCAGAATCCGCTTCACCGCAGACAAGCCTCAGCAACCGCCTTTGATCGGACGGGAACCTGAGATCGGGTGATTTTGAAGATCCGAATTGCCATGAACAGTTTTGCCTAACTCAAACACCACGGAACACGCCCAGCAAAAAGCGCGACACATCCTGTGCTTAGCAGCAGGGCGCGTGCAAACTATTCGCTGATTTTCAGCATGACGACATCCTCCGGTGGCTGTTCGCAGAAGGCGATTCCTGAACTGGACGTTGGAATTGATGCAATCACCGGCTACAGCCTAGCAGCCCATAACTCTGGCTTAATTCTTCAGCACCGCCTCGATCGACCTCGCCACCTGCTGCCCCATGAGTTCGTAGCCCTTGGCGTTGAAATGCACGTCCTGCGGATTGGCAATGCCCGTGAGCTGGGGAGCCAGGAAGCCATGCAGATCATCGATCACAATCCCATGCTTCTTCATCACCCGCAGGGCGATCTCATTCTTCTCCGCGATCTGGGTCACCAGTTCAGGCCCGTCCTTGGTGTCAGGAGGCACGGGCGTGGTCGTGGCAAAGATCAGCTTCGCCCCCGTCTTCTGCATCCGAGCGATCAGTGTCTCCAGCCTCTGTTCATAGTCAGCCGCGGGCGTTTTGCGGTCATGAATCCCAAAGTTGAAGTGGATCACGTCCCATTTTCCGTCTCCCAGCCAGATGTCGATCTTCTTCATCCCGTTCGCCGTCGGCCCGCAGTTTTCAGGAGCGCGGTGCACATTCGCCTTGCCCGCCATGGCCTTGCGCACGTCCAGTGTGTACCCGCGCGAGATGGAGTCGCCGATCAGCAGCACGCGCGGCAGTTTCGGATCATCCTTCACAAAGTCCCACGCATTCGAGCGTCCGGCCACCTTGTCCTTCTTGTGCAGCGGCAGGTAAAAGCCGTTGCCCAGGTTCTGCTCCAGCACCGTCTCCCATGCCTGCTGCTCCGCCGGCAGCGTGGCCTTCCATGCCTGGTACTTTTCGTCCACCGCCTTGTCTTCGGCAGCTTTTTTGGCGGCAGCCTCGGCGGCGTTGGTCGGTTCGTTCTGGGTTTTGATCTGGGCATGCGCCAGCCCTGCAAAGGCCAGCAAGAGTAGGACGTGTCTCATGGTTGTTATTTCGGCAGATTTTCGGCGATCACAGCTGCGACTTTCTCCGCCAGATAATGATAGCCCGAGGGGGAATAATGCACATTCGCTGGAAGCTGCACCTCTTTGAGCTTGGCGGCGGCATGCGCACAGAGATCATCGGTGGTTATCCCCGCTGCTTTCATCACGCGCGCAGCGGCTTCATTATATTTGGCTTCGTCACCTTCCACACGCCCGGAGGAGCCCGCAGGCACCGGTGTCGTGTTGCACCAGATGAGCTTGGCGCCCGTCCCCTGCATGATCTTCACCAGCTCGGCCAGGTTCTTTTCATAATCTGCCAGCGCCACCTGCGGGTGTGCACCTGCTGCCTTGGGATCTTCCAGCTTCGCCGGATCTTCACCGATGTATTTCAGGTCGTGCAGCCCCCAGTTGAAATGAATCACATCCCATTTGGAGCTGCCCAGCCAGTCCTTGATGTTTTTGAGCCCGTTCGTTGTCGGACCTCCGTTCGTGGGGATCCGGTGCACATTGGCCTTCCCCTTCAGCATCTCGCGCACATCCAGCGTGTAGCCCATGGAGATCGAGTCCCCGATCAGCAGCACACGCGGCAGCCCCGTCACGTCCTCCATCTTGACCAGCGAGGGGTGCGGCCCGCGCTTCGCAGCTTTTTTGGGTGCCTGCTTGGGGGCATCAGCAGCCAGGGCTGCACTCGCGGTCAGGGCTAGGATCAGAATGAATTTCATGAGGCCAGTTTAAACGCCGCCCCGCCGCCAGAATATCACCCCATGAAAAAAGATGCTGGCAACTCAGCCCGCACGACGTTTCATGCCCCCACGTTCCTTTTTCTACCGACCACCATGCGCACCCTGCTCTCCCTCCTCGCCCTGGCCACCATCGCCACCGCAGCCGAACCTGTCCACCTGACGCTCGCCGACTTTACCGACGCCAAAGGCGAGCCCCCCTCTAGCGGCTGGGTTACTGAAGGAGACAACACCATCCACCTCGCTGGCAAAGGAGCAGGCGCGCTCATTTCCAAAAACGAATACTCCAACTTCGAGCTGGAATGGGAATGGAAGGTCAACGCCAAGGGCAACAACGGCATCAAATACTGGGTGGCCAAAATCGGCGGCAAGGAGTGGCTCGGCATCGAATATCAGATGATCGATGACAGCGGCCACCCCGACGGCCTCAAAGGCGGTTCCCACACCACCGCATCCATTTACGACATCAAGGAACCCGTGGCCGGCAAGGCAGTGAAACCCGCAGGTGAATGGAACACCAGCAAGATCATCGTTCAGGACGGCAAGATCCAGCACTGGCTCAATGGCGCACTGGCTTGCGAGGCAGACACCACCACTCCCGAGTGGAAGGAGCGCATCGCCAAAAGCAAATTCAAGAACAAAGAAGGCTTCGCCCCCGGCAGCGGCAAGATCATGCTGACCGAGCACGGCGACGAAACCTGGTTCCGTAATATCAAACTGACCGCCAAGTAGACCGTCAGCTCTCCTCCGCCCTGTTGATCTCCCAGCCTGTGTCGCTCGCATCTGGGAGCTCGGCACGGTCTTTTTCAAACAGCTGCGTCAGCTCGATGCGCCGCTCGCGCACGATGCTGGCCACCGCGTCATCATCTTCCTGCACGGGCAGCAGCAGATGCACGGTCTCCTCGTCGTAGCGTCTCCACCGGCGCGCGGCGCGCTCGGTGGCATAGGCCGGTTTTCCCAGCGCACGCAGGGCTCGCACGGCCAGCTCTAGGCCGCTGTGCATCTGCTCGTGCACGCTGTCCTCGGCCTCCAGCCCCAGGCTCATGAGTTCAAATCGTTGGTCATAGTCGCGTGCGCGCGCCATGATGTGCAGCTTCGGAAATTTCTCGCGCACCTCCGCGATCAGCTGCGCCACTTTGGCCTGATCCGCCAGCGCGATGATGAGCAGCCGTGCATGCTCGATGCCCGCCGCATGCAGCAGGTCCAGCCGCGTGGCATCGCCGTAGAAAACCTTGAAGCCATACTTGCGCAGCATGTCCACGTGGTCGGGATCGCTCTCCAGCACCGTCACCTTCACCCCCTGTGACATCATGAAGCGTCCCACGAAATTCCCAAACCGGCCAAACCCGGCCAGGATCACCGGGGCTTGCTCGTCGATCCGGTCTGGGGCCCTCTCCTCCCGGCTCACGGCTGTATAGCGCGGCGCGAGCACACGCTCATACAGGATGAAAAGCAGCGGCGTCACGGCCATGGAGAGCGCCACTACCGCCACTAGCAGCCTAGCCACCTCTGCCTCCAGAATCTCCTGCTGGATCGCCATCGAAAGCAGCGCAAAGGCAAACTCTCCACCTTGCGCCAGCGCCAGAGACAGCAGCCAGCGGTGGCTGCCTCGGATCTTCAGCAGCGTGGCGATTCCATAGATCACGCCCACTTTCAGCATGATCAAGACGGCCACCAGCCCGGCCACCAGCAGCGGCTTTCCGGCGATCACGCCAAAATCCAGCGACGCCCCCACAGCCAGGAAGAACAGCCCCAGCAGCAGCCCCTTGAAAGGCTCCAAATTGCTCTCCAGTTCGTGCCTGTAGTGGCTTCCCGCCAGCACCACCCCCGCCACAAAGGCCCCCAGCGCCGGAGACAGCCCCACCTGCGTCATCAGCAGCGCCACCCCCACGATCAGAAGCAGCGCAGCAGCAGTCAGCAGTTCGCGCAGCCCCGTCTTCGCCAGAATCGCAAACCCACGTGGCACGATGAACTGCCCCGCAAACACGATGGCCACCACCGCACCCAGCGTGACGATCGGCTGCGCCCAATGTGGCAGTTCCTGCAGCCAGCCATGGTGCTCCACCTTGGCCCCGCTCGCAGCCAGCAGCGGGAACACAGCTAGCATCGGAATGACCGAGATATCCTGAAACAACAGCACCGCAAACGAGTCGCTGCCGCCATCCGTACGCATCAGCGCCTTCTCCTGCAACGTCTGGATCACGATGGCCGTGGATGACAGCGCCAGGATCATCCCCGTGGCCAGCGCCGGCTTCGCCTCCAGCCCACACCACATAGCCACTCCCATCGCCGCCAGCGCGGTCAGAGACACCTGCAGCCCTCCCAGTCCAAAAATCGGCCCGCGCATGCGCCACAGCCTCGCAGGCTCCAGTTCCAGCCCGATCATGAAAAGCATGATCACCACGCCAAACTCCGCAAAGTGCATCGCCTCCTCCCCCTGCCTGCCCCCCACCCAGCCAAGAGCAAACGGTCCAATCAGCGCCCCGCCGATGAGATAGCCCAGCACGCTCCCCAGGCCAAGCCGGTGCGCCACAGGCACCAGCAGCACGGCGGCAGAAAGGTAGATGAAGGCGGAGATAAAAAAATGCGGTGCGTGCATGGCTTACGCAGGAATGAGATCGTTGATTTTTTCTGCCTGCGCCGCCTGTTCCAGCGGCAGGGTTTCGTCCCGCAGCGCCTTGAGCAGACGTGCATACCTCTGCGCCAGCGGCTGGATGCTGGCGGCATCCGCCAGTTGATTCGCCCCATGAATGACGTGCGGGGCCAGGTATCGCATTCCGCAAAGACAGGCCGTCTGGTCAAACGGCGCCAGCAGTTGCCGCACGGTAAAACGGTTCCGCCCTTGCGAGCAGTACACCTCAGCCGATCCCCCGGCGCTGATGGCCTGCAGCAGGCTCTTGCCCTGCAGCGCAGTTCCCCCTTCTCCATAGGCCCAGCCATAGGTCAGCACCAGGTCCAGATACTCCTTCACCAGAGACGGCGCGCTGTACCAGTAAAACGGATGCTGAAAGACGATCACGTCGTGCTCACTCAGCAGCCGCTGTTCCTCTTCCACATCGATCATGTAATCGGGATAGAGCTCATACAGGTCGCGAAAAGTCACACCCGCCACTTCACGCGCCGCTGCCGCCAGCCTGCGGTTGATGCGCGACTTGTGGGGTGCTGGATGGGCATAGAGAACAAGAACCGAGGCCATGATAAACGCGCCTCAGAATGGCCTCTCAAGCCATCGCGGCAATCGTTTTCGCGCACCCCACTCGCATGCAGTCATCACCTGCCGCGCGCCAGCCACACCCCCAGCGCCGCCACCACCATGCCGATCAGGGACAGCCCGGTCAAAATCTCGCCAAAGATGCCCCAGGCCATCAGCGCCGTCACCGCAGGCACCGTGTAGAAAAGGCTCGCCACGTTCACCGCCGTACCGCTTTTGATCAGATGGTTGAGCAGACTGATCGCACCGATCGAAAGCACCAGCGCCACCCACAGCAGCGCAAACACAAACTGCCCGCTCCACTGCACCTGCATCGTCTCAGTGCTCACAGCCAGCACCGCTGTGATGAGCAGGCTAGCGGCATACTGCACCACCGTGCTGGTTCGCAGATCAAACGCCGGGCAGTGCCTCTTCTGCCACATCGTTCCCACCGTGATACCTACCAGCGCGGCAATCGCCGGCAGCGTCATCACAAACGTCAGCCCGCTGCCCGTCTTGTGCGCCACCACCAGCGCCGTGCCCACAAAGCCCAGTGCCAGCCCGCCCCACTGTCTTGGCAGCACCTTCTCCCCCAGCGCCACACCCGCAAACGCAGCGGTAAAAAGCGGCTGCAGAGACACGATCAGGCTCAGCACTCCCGCCGGCAGCCCCAGCTTCAGCGACCAAACACATCCGCTCAGGTACAGCGCATGAATCATCAGCCCCGCAAACGCCACATGCGCCATCTGCCCCTTCCCCTTCGGCCACGGCGCGCGTGTGATGAGTGCTAGCGGCACCAAAATCATGAGCACAATGCAGTAGCGCAGCGTCAGGAAAGTAAACGGCTCCGCGTACGGCACCCCCAGCTTCGACCCGATGAACCCGCTGCTCCACAGCAGCACAAACAGCCACGGAATGGCGGCGGTCCAGCGGGAGGATCCGGGCTTTCTCACAGGCACGTCACTCATCCAGTTGCTGAATCCTCGCCAGATGGCGCCCTCCTTCAAAAGTGGTGCTGAGAAACACATCCACGATCTGCAGAGCCGTGCCCACGTCCATCATGCGCTCTCCCAGCGAGAGCACATTCGCATCATTGTGCAGGCGCGTCAGCCGCGCGGACTCGACATTCCAGCACAGCCCGCAGCTGATGCCGCGCACACGGTTCGCGGCAATGGCCTCGCCATTGCCCGACCCGCCCAGCACAATTCCACGCTCAAAATTGCCCGCAGCCACAGCTTCCGCAACAGGCCGGATGAAGCGCGGATAATCCACCGCTGCCTCCGAGTGCGTGCCAAAATCCTCCACCTCATGCCCCGCCTCCAGCAGATGCTGGAGGATGGCCTGCTTGTAGCGATACCCCGCGTGATCGGAACCAATGGCGATTTTCATCTTGGCTTAAAAGTGATCCCGGATCACCACTTCTTCAAATGCCAGTTGCCCCGGCCTCGGCCAGGCAGGCTGCGTTCCCTTGCCCACCGCGATCATGAAGGAGATCACATGATCCTCCGGCAGCTTGATGATCTTGCCCACGGCATCGAAATCAAAGCCGTCCATCGGGCAGGAATCATAGCCCATTTCTTTCGCTGCCAGCATGATCGTCATGCCCGCCAGTCCGCAGGAGCGCATGCACTCGTCACGCTGCACTTGGTCACGTCCCTGGTAATACTGACCGATGGCCGGCACCAGAAAGTCCTGCACCGGCTGCGGCGCATTCTTCCAGTAGCGTCCCGGCTCCTTTTTCCACGCATCCTTGTCGGCGCACAGCACAATCAGCAGCGACGCATCGGTCATCTGCGCCTGATCCCAGCCAGCAGCTCGAATCTGCTTCCGCACTTCCGGATCGGTCACGGCGACAAATCGCCAGTTCTGGATGTTGAAGGCGGTCGGGGCCAGCATCGCCGTCTCCAGCAGCTGGCGGATTTCCGCTTCGGTCATGCGGTGGTCGGGGTCATAATGCTTGATGGCACGGCGTGTATTGATGGCTTCGAGGGTGTTCATTTGCTGTTGTCTGTTTTGGGGAGATTAGTTTCAGTGGCTGCGTTTCGCCTGCACCTTGAGATGCAGGTGCACATGGTCGTTCACGACATGCTTTCCTAGGAAGGCAAAGAGCCGCCCGGAGCCGTAGTGGCTTCCGAACTGCGTCCGGTCGAGCTCGAACTGCGCCTGACCGGTCAGATGATCTGCATCCGCCGCCGCAATCACCGCCGGAAAACTCAGCGGCCGGGTGACACCGCGAAGGGTGATGCTGCCATGCATGACGTAATTGGGTGTCCCGGGTGTGCATGCCGCCAGTGGCTCTGCACGCTCACAGACAAACTCCGCGATGGGAAAGCGGTCCACGGCAAAAAAATCGTCGTCTCTCAGATGGCGGATCAGCATCGCATTGTAGCCCGTGTCCACCAGGTCCTCGCAGGCAATGCTGTACATGTCGAGCGTGAATCGCGCGTTCTGCAAAACTCCGCGCCCCACTACGATCCTGCCGCCGGCCAGCTTGATCGTGCCATGATGATGGTTGAAAAGATTCCTCCCTGTCCAGCGCACGATGCTGGTGGACGTATCCACGTCAAAAACACCATCAGGAGTCATCGCGGCTGCTTCTGTCCCTGCCCCATCCGTTGGCAGTCCCAAGCTGCGCCACTCGGTCAGCCCGCCCTCAAAGACACGCACATTCGTGTACCCTGCCCTGCCCAGCTTTTCCGCAGCGGTGGCCGCATCCAGAGAACCGCCGCCAGCGCCATAGACGATCACCGCAGCATTCTTGTCAGGAAGCAGTTCAGCCACACGATCCACAAAGACCATCTCATACACACAGGCATTGATCGCCCCTGGCAGGTGTCCGCAGGCATAATGCTCTTCCGGCAGCACATGGATCAGCGCAGCACCGTCTTTCAGTATCTTCAGTTCAGCGGCGGAAATCGTTTTCATGGTTTAATTCAGGATTGAATGGGCGCTTCTGCAAGCAACGCTTCGAGATCCAGCGCATCCGTGACCATCTCCAGCTCCCCCTTCGCATTACGCGGCCACAGGCCAGGATCACGGTCCACATACAGCTCCAGCCCGTTGCCATCAGGATCATGCAGGTAGAGGGCCTCGCTCACGCCATGATCAGACGCGCCATCCAGCGGCACACGATGCTGGATCAGCCTGCGCAGCGCATCCGCCAGCGAGGCGCGGTCCGGATACAGGATGGCCACATGAAACAGCCCGGTGGTTCCACGCGGCGGAGCCTTCCCACCACGGCTTTCCCAGGTGTTCAGACCGATGTGGTGATGATACCCGCCCGCAGACACAAACGCCGCCTGCGTGCCGTAGCGCTGAGTCAGCTCAAATCCCAATACGCCGCAGTAAAAGGCCAGCGCTCTCTCGAGATCGGACACCTTCAGGTGCACATGGCCGATCCGCACGGCGGGATGAATGGGCTTGTCCATATATAGGAGGGGTCTTGTGAAGACAGAGGTTAAATCAGCAAGGCGGACCGGATTCAGTGACGAATCCGGCCCGCCACAGGATGCATTATTTGGCGGCAAAGAGGGCGCCGAGGTAGTCTTTGCGTCCGGCCAGGGCCACCAGCGAGAGCACGCCCAGCACCACAGGCATTTCATACCCGCCTTTGACCAGGAAGAAGTGATACAGGGCGATGTTGACCACCACCGGCCCCACCAACGTGAGGGCCAGATTGGTGAAGCGTCCGCTCAGCAGCAGCAGACCGCCGGTCACTTCCAGCACCTTCACCACCGTCAGGTAGCCGCTGCCATAGATGGCAAACATGAAGTTTGCGGCAGGACCTTCCGGGGGCGGAGGGATCGGGATGAAGTGCAGCCACATGTTGGCGCCAAAGACGGTGAAGATAAGGCCGAGAAGCAGGCGGGCGGCGGTAGGGATGTGTTTCATAGGATTTGGAGTCTGTTTATTGTTTTTTTGGGGAGGTATCAGGCGAGATCGAAGAGCAAGGCTTCTGCATCCTCGCTGGCATTGAGGGTCAGGGTTCCGGCATCCTCGGTGCTCACCGCATCGCCGGGGTTCAGCTTGGTCCCGTTCACGTTCAGGACGCCCTTGATCAGCTGGATCCACACGCCACGGCCGGCCTTGACCTCTTGCGTGGTCGATTTGCCAGCGCCAAGGCGTACACGATAGATGTCCGCATCCTGATGGATCGTGGCGGAGCCGTCACGCCCGTCTGAGGAGATCACGAGCACCTTTTCGGCAGTCTCATGCTCCGGTTTGGGATGCCACTCCGTGTAGCTCGGCTTCAGGCCGCTCTGTCGCGGGCGGATCCAGATCTGCAGCAGGCTGCCGGGTTCCGTTTTCGAAGGGTTGAATTCACTGTGCGTCACACCGCTTCCGGCGCTCATGAGCTGGATCTGGCCTGGCTTCAGTACACGTCCGTTGCCCATGCTGTCCTTGTGCTCCAGCGCTCCGTAGAGGATGTAGCTGAAGATTTCCATGTCCCGGTGCGGGTGCGTGGGAAATCCAGCCCCGCCAACGATCACGTCCTGGTTGATCACACGCAGGCTGCGGAAGCCCATGTGCGCCGGATCGTAATAGTCGGCAAAGCTGAAGGTGTGGTAGCTGTCCAGCCAGCCATGCTGGGCATGACCGCGTTCATCAGAGAGGCGAAGTTTGAGTTTCATAACGCCCATGCTTTCGCGCATGATGCCCCCGCCCTCCAATGCCGCTTGCTTTACAAGTTCATGCTTTGAAGTAATGAATTCAGCCATGGAATTTCACCAGCTTCGCTACTTCATCGCCGCCGCCGAGGACCTGAGCATCTCCTCCGCAGCCAAACGCCTGCACGTCACTCAGCCCGCGCTGAGCCGTCAGATCGCCGTGCTGGAGGCGGAGCTCGGAGTCCCTCTCTTTGACCGCATTCGCAAACGCATTCATCTCACCGACGCCGGTCGCTTCTTTCTGCCAAAGGCCCGGCAGATCGTGTGTGATGCAGAAACAGGCGCACAGCAGCTGCGCGAGCAGTTTGGCAGGGCGCGCCGCACCCTGCGCCTGGGCTTTCTCCCTCCCTTTCTCGATGATCTGGTGGCTCCCGCTGTGCGCGAGTTCCGGCAGCGACATCCCCGGGCGCAGGTCAGCCTGTTCGAGCTGCCTCCACGCGCCCAGCTGGACCGCCTGCGCAATCATGAGCTCGACGCAGCCATCCTCGGAAACATCTCCGAAAGCGACCGCGCCTTGTTCGCCATCCGCACACTCTCACGTCATAAAATGGCCGCAGTGCTGCCGGAAGACCATGCACTGGCCAGGAAAAAATCCATCAAACTTTCCGCCCTCAAAGCAGAGTGCTGGATCTCCCTCTCTGACGCTTTCTTCCCGGGAAGACGCGAATTTTTGCGCAGCCTCTGTGCCAAGGCGGGCTTCGAGCCTGAGATCGTCAGCGAGGTGGACTCACTCTCCATGATGATAGGCGCCGTCACCGCAGGCGAAGGCGTTGCCCTCATGCCCGAGCACTGCCGCAAGCTGCCTCACTCAGGCTGCGTCTTTGTTGCACTCGCAGCCCCCGTGCCCACCACGGAGTTGCTTCTCGTTCTGCCCAGGCAGGAGCTGAGCCGTGAGCTCATCACGCTCACAAGCCTCATCGCCGAACTGGCCGCGCAGATCGCCAAAGACTTGAACGACCGGCGCTGACTCACCGCCCTATTCCTGCACCTCACCAGTCGCTGCCCGGAATTGCGGCAGGTCGGCCAGGATGTTCTGGCTGCGCATCAGCGTTTCGCCGATCAGCAGAGAATCAGCCCCGGCAGCCGCCAGACGCGCGGCGTCCGCCGGCGTCTTGATGCCGCTTTCCGCCACCAGCACGATGTCATCCGGCACTTCTTCGGCCAGTGCCTCTGTTGTTCCGAGATCCACGGTGAAGGACTTCAGATTGCGGTTGTTCACGCCGATGATGCGCGCATCGGTCGCCAGCGCGCGCTCGAGTTCCGGCAGATCATGCACCTCCACCAGCGCATCCAGCTGGAATGTATGGGCCACTTCCAGCAGATGCTCCAGCGTCGGCTGGTCCAGCGCCGCCACGATCAGCAAAATGGCATCCGCCCCCGCCACCACAGCTTCAAAGATCTGCGCCTCATGGATGATGAAATCCTTGCGCAGGCAGGGGATGTCGAGCTGCTCGCGGATCAGCGAGAGGTATTCCAGCCGCCCTTGAAAGTATTTCTCGTCCGTCAGCACCGAGATCGCGCTCGCGCCGGCCTTCTCATACCCTCGTGCGATCGCCAGCGGATCAAAATCGGCCGCAATGGTGCCTGCGGACGGAGATGCACGCTTCACCTCGGCAATGATGCTCAGGCGGGTCGGATCAGCGCGCAGTGCGTCGTAAAAGGAGCGCACATCATTGCGCTGCGTGGCGGCGGCACGCAGCTTTTCCGCGCGCGGCAGCAGGCGTTGCAGTTCAGTGTGCTTATGGGCGATGATTTCGTCCAGCTTGTTCATGGGGCGCGCATGGTGCCTGTGGCACGGCGATGTGCAACCTTCTCCTGAAAGCAAAATACAGGCATAGGGCTTTCTTGACGTCCTACAGGATGCAGGCTCTCTCTAGGTTAGAATGCCTGAAGCGCCCATCAGCCCCGCAGCCGTCATTGCACTGCTCACCTCCGAACACATCCTCGAACCCCAGGAGCACCTCACTCCTGACACCGACCTGTTTTCCATGGGGCTGGATTCCATGGCCATGATGCAGCTGCTCCTCCAGATCGAGGAGCACTTCCGCCTCACCGTCAGCCCGGCCGAGATGACGCGCGAGCGCTTTGCCACAGCCTCTGCCCTGGCCAGCTTTCTGGAAGAAAAACGCCTGCTGGCCGCCTGATGCCCCTCCTGCCTGCCACCTCAGTCGATTTCTTCCTCTCCGGCCTTGAGTCATTCATGCGCCGCAGCGGGCAGGGCACGCATTGGGGCGTGACTCAGTTGAGACTCTCCGGCAGGCCGGATAAACACGCCCTGACCCGCGCTTGGGAGCAGATTCACAGCTGTCATCCCATGCTCGGCGCCCGGCTCAGACGCCAGTGGCGCGGCTGGCAGTGGGTCTGGGAGACTCCCTCGCAGCCCATCCCCGCCCCCGCCATCCACTGGCATCCTGCACAAACGGCCCCGCCCGACTCGGCGGCAATCCGCCTCAGACTGCTCGGCCGCACAGAGAGCAGCCAGCTGACCACCCCTCTCTGGATCGAGGTCTTCCCCTGGGGGCCTGAAAATGACCACGTCATTTTGCTGACCTGGCGGCACTCATTGCTCGATGGCACCGGGATCAATCTCCTGCTGGAAAAACTGGCTGCGGGATCTTGCGCCTGCCCACCTCCGCCTGCGGCACCCGCCAAGCGCGAAAGCTTTGCCTCCCTATATAGTAAGGCCAAACCACTGATCGACCGCCTTCATGCCATGACCTCAGCAGGCTGCCTCTCAGCTTGGTCCCGGGGGATGCACCAGGGTGGGCCACCCGCCTACCGGTTGATCGAATTTTCGGATCAGGAATCTCAGCAGGCTACAGCACGTCTGCGCTCCCTCTGCGGAGATTTCCTGCACATGCCCTTCCATGCAGCCGTCGCGGCCCGCGCTTTACACCTGCTGCATTCGCTACGTGGCTGGATCAGCCCTGAAATCCACCTGCATTTGCCTGTCCAGATCCGTGGTCGTAGCCGGGACCTGATTTTCGGCAACCACATGGGCTCCCTGCCGCTTTTCCTCAACTCATCCACTCTAACCACTATGGATCAGTCGGTTGCACATGTTTTGGAAAAGTATCGTGAGTCCACCAGAAAAAACGTTCCCCAAGCCTCTGAAGCCCTGATGACCCTGGCATCCCACATGCCCGTGGGCGCATTCATCCCTGCCGTACGCCTGACAAATCGGGGTCAGATTTGCAGCCTGTTTCACTCTCACACAGGCGCCTTTTTGCCTGGGCGCTCGGATTTTGCAGGCGCTGCATTGCAAAACATTTGCACCATTCCCAGCGTCTGCACACCTCCCGGGCTGGGCGTCTTTGCATCTGACTATGCCGGCCGTATCACCGTAACTTTGGCTTGGAGGGAAAATGGCATCTCTCCTGACGAGCTGGATGCAATCGAAGAACAGATCCGCATCGACATGACCGGCGGCCAGTAGCACTCACGGTCATCCACAAAGTAAGTGCCAGGGAACCGCGACATGGACAGGCAGGCTGCCGTTGCTTCCGTCAGGACCTGGCGGGGTTCGCAAGCTGAACATCCGCGGCCCCTGACATGTGCTGTTTAGACTCGGGCTCTGCCATGCACAAGCACGATTCCCACCCCTAAGCGCAAAAACCGGAAAATTTGCTGTTGTCGAATCCGAGCGTTTCCGGTAAAAAATGAATCCTTAATTCTCTATAATAGCGCTTTCGTATGCTCTGGAAAATCCTCTCAGCCCTCTCAGTCGTCTGCCTTGGCACCGCCTGCTACTTCGCATGGTCCAATCAAAAACTGCTGGTCGAGGAGCGCAAACGCGAGACCTACACCCAGGCCAACCTGACGGAAATCAAAGCCCACATCGCCAAAGCTGAAGAGAGCAAAAAAGCCCTTGAGGCTCAGCTTGCCTCAGCCAAACAGGAGCTGGACGCCACCAAGACAAGCGTCGCTGAAACTAGCGGCAAGGTTCAGTCCACCGAACAGGAGCTCACCCTGGTCAAGACCAACCTCGACCAGATCGCCACTGTGATCTCAAAAAATCAGAAGCAGATCGAAGAAGCTGGCAACATCAAGGCTCTGCTTGAACAGATCGACTCCATCACAAAAGAAACAACCCAGGCTGAAGCAGCCCTCGCCGCTCAAAACCAGCGTCTGGCTTACGCTCAGGAAAAAGTCAACAAGCTCAATGAAGAGGCAAAGGCTGCTGAAGAGCGCGAAGCCCGCGGGCGCCGCGGAGTCGTTGACAGTGATTTCACCGCCAAAGTCGCCCATTCCTACACCGACTGGGGTTTTGTCGTGCTCAACAAGGGCAATGCCGGCGGCGTCTTTGCCAACGCAGACCTCGAAGTCAAGCGCGGCAAAAACGTGATTGCCAAGCTTAAAGTGCGTGACGTTGAACCCAATTCCTGCGTGGCAGACTTGGTCAAAGGCAGCCTCTCCGATGGCGACCATATTCGCTCTGGCGACCTCGTGGTCGCGGCAGCCGAACAAAGCGCCAATACTGCACCCGCCAAATCCCCCGCTGGCGCAGCTCCTGCCGCAGGCGGAGATGCCCCTGCTGCACCATCCGCTCCTGCCCCCATGGGCAATGATCCTTTCGGCGCTCCTGCTGCACCGGCACCAGCCGCACCTGCCATGGGCAGCGATCCCTTTGGTGCTCCTGCAGCCGCTCCGGCACCAGCTGCACCAGCACCTGCCATGGGCAGCGATCCCTTTGGCGCACCAGCAGCCACTCCACCTGCCGGTGGCGCACCTGCACCCAGCACTGCTGACCCATTCGGCACCGCTCCTCCTGCCGCCAAGTAAAAGCGACAGGTTGTTTCTTATTCCTCGACTACTCCCGCCATTTTCCTCCCCATGACCAAAGTCCTTTTTATTCTCAGCGCCGTGGTGATCCTCGTCGCCAGCTTCTTTGCCTATCAAAACGGCCGCGAATTTGCCAGCGTCCGCACCAAAGTCGCTGAGATCAATGCCAGCATCCTGCTTGAAAAACAGTCAGAAACCAAGCTGCTCAGCCCAAATGGAGCTCTCTCCAAAATCAAAGCTGAAATCGCCAGTGTTCAGAGCGAAATGGACATTGAGGCCGAAAAACTCAAGGCTCAGAAAAACAGGCTCGCCAATACCGCCAGCGAAATCTCCAGCACCAAGCAGGATCTGGGAACCAAAGAAAAGAAAAAGGAGGAGCAGGCCAGTCTTCTCAGCGGTCTCCCCAAGGGCATGACCCCGGAAACCATGGTGGAAGGCATCAACAAGCTCAAAAAGGACAAGCTTGAATACGAGGCTCAGGCCGAGGCCAAGAAAAAAGAAGTCACCGCAGAGGAAGACAAGGTGGCAGGCATCCAGAAGCGCCTCGACGATGTCATGCAGAAGATCAAGGACCGCAGCAAGAACTTCGAGCGCAACAGCCTCTCTTCTCGTGTTGTGGCTGTGAATCATGACTGGGGCTTCGTCATCATCGATGCAGGCAAAGACAGCGGCCTCACCGAACAGACCAAGCTGATCGTCACCCGTGGCGCTCAGACGGTGGGCAAAGTCAGCGTAATGTCCGTCGAAGGCAAAAATTCCATGGCTTCCATCGTCCCAGATGCCGTCGCCAACGGTCAGGTCATCATGCCCGGCGACCACGTCATCCTCGAAAACTTGGTGCAAAACTGATCAACCAAGTGCATAAAACGGCGTCATGAAAACACGCTTTTTCTGCTCCCTGCTCCTGGCCGTCACGGCTGCGTGCTCTTTTACTTCTTGCGCTTCGGACGAGCCCAAGCGCAAGAAAGTGGTCGGACCTGACAGCCACGACAGCAATCTCCCATGGAATCGCCCTCGTTCTTGGGAGGGCAATGCCCGCTACGGTGGCATGGTGCCTGTCAGCCGCTGATCGTGGCCCGGTTCACGGAGCAGGTTCCAGCAGGGCCTCCCCATCAGCGGCTTTGACCACCCGGTAAAAGCATGTTGCCCTCTTGGTATGGCAGCAGCCGCCGCCATGCTGCTTCACTCGCAGCACCAGCGCGTCTTGGTCACAGTCCGTTTTGATCTCGACAATTTCCTGAAACTCGCCGCTGGTCGCCCCCTTGTGCCAGAGCTGGTTCCGGCTCCGGCTCCAATACACCGCCTGCCCCAGTTCCAGGGTCATTTTGAGCGACTGCTCATTCATGTAGGCCAGCATCAGCGGCGCGCCCGTGTCAGCATCCACCGCCATCGCCGGCATCAGCCCATGCTCGTCAAACTTCGGGGCGAAGAGCATGCCTTCTTCGATGGCTTGCTTGGACTCTCGGGCGGCAAACGAAATGGGAGGATGTGCAGACATGACGAGGCATCATGCTAGCGGCACATCCTCTTCGTGCAACCACCTCATTTCCCGGGAAAAAGGGGCAGCACCTTGTTGAGCAGTCCGGATCCGGCATTCACTCCGCTCTCGATCACACCACTGGCTCCATCGAGGACTTTGCCGGGCATTTTGGCCGCATCATCCCCCAGAACCGGCTTCAGCAGGGTCTCCGCCCCCTTCCCCACCACCACCCCGGGGGTGTCAAACAGCAGGGACATGCCCGCAGCCCCCATGAGGCGGCTGCTAAGATCTTCCTGCGGGGCGTCCATCGTCCCTGCCACATGCACCCGCACCCATTTGAGCCCCGGCGGCGCTCCAGGAGCCCCTGCATCCACAAAGACCCGGCTCTCAGCCCCCGGAATCCCGCTCAGTGTCTCAGGCGTGACTCCCAGCATGAAATCCCCTTCCACCATTCGGCCTCGGAGGCTCATCGCCCCCTCGATTCGCATCAGTCCGTTGGACTGCACGATGATGTTTTCGATCCTCAGGGCATCCCCCTGTGGGTGCACCGAGGCGCTGCAGATGTCCAGCACCAGGCGCTTGAATCGCTGGGTGTTCGTGTAGGTCACCAGTTTGTCGAGAATGGGCAGCCCGCTCAGCCCCCCCCCCTTCAGAGACACATTGGCTTTCCAGGTCACCGGCGCATCTCGCATGCCGGACAACTCCACATCCCCCTCCACCCTGCCGCTGAGACGCTGTTTCCACCATGCGTCCAGAAATTCGTCCAGTGGCACCGCCTTGGCATGCACAAATGCCTGCCACGCCCCCGTGTCATATTTCAGCGATCCCCGCAATGTCGCTTCAGAATTCTGTTTCCAGCTCAGCGTGGCATCATTCACCTGGATCTGGCGCCCGCCGGCACGCAGCGTGGCCTTGGTCAGGTCAAACTGCAGTGGCTCCTTCTGCTCCGGGGCCTGGATCGGAGTCCGCAGCTTGCCTCCGTTTAATTTGGCCGAAACCGACACCTCCCCGCTTTGCCAGCCCCCCAGCGCAAGCTCCGTGTCGGCGATTTTCCATCCTCCCTGTTCATAGGCAAATCGGTGCACCTCAACCCCCCTGATGCTCGTCTTGGTGGGGATGTAGCGGCGTAAAAAAACCGGAATCCCGTCGCCACTCCCCTCAAACGCCCCCTCCTCTTCTGGCGGGGCACTGCTTTCCATGCCCGCAGATGCGATACGGCTCAGGCTCAGATCATCCGCTCCGGCATTCTCGATGCTCCACTTCCCGTGCCTTATGGCCCCGAAATCCAAAGTCGCATGCAGTCCACCCGCATCAAGCTTCCAGCTGGGAGAATCCAGCGACAAATCAGCCGCCGTGGCGCTGTCATCATTCCAGACGATCGGGGCCATCTGCGCACTCCCACCTGTGCGCGCTGCCATCAGCGCCTCCGCCTTGTGGCGAAATTCATCCTTCTGCAGATACGCCCGGATGTAGCCCGTGACCAGTGATGGCGCCAGCATCACCAGCACTCCCCCGCACACGATGAGGAGCACCGCCAGCCATCCCAGCCAGCGGAAAGAAGATGCGGGGGAACGCTTGCCCGGTCGGTTGCGGCGTTGCATTGTGGAGGCGGGTTGAATTTTTTAATCGCCAGAGCAGTTTACCCCGGCCTAGTGTCAGCCACTTATTTAACCTGCATGCTCAAAGCACACAACGTTTGTCTTGAAGTCGATGGTCCGCCGGACTCGGAAAACAACACTGCGGTGCACCTGCTTCGGGAGGTCAGCTTCAATATCCCCCCCGCCCATCTGGTTGCCATCGTAGGCCCTTCCGGCTGCGGCAAGACCACCATGCTCAAGGTCATCACCGGCATCCATCAGCAGACTTCCGGAGATCTGCTTTGGGATGGCCGAGACCTCAGCATTGAGGAAGATCTCCATCCTGGAGACCTCGGCTACGTCCCTCAGTTCAGCATCGCCTACGACCTGCTGACCGTGGAGGAAAGCATCGGCAGCGCCATGGCCATGCGCACCCAGCTGGCTCAAACTGAGGACTTCATTCCAGCACTGGATCATATCTTGGAAGTCACAGGCCTGACCCACCTTTCTGACCGTCAGGTCAAGGTCCTCTCCGGCGGCCAGAAGCGCCGCCTCGGCCTGGCCCTCGAGCTCGTCACAGATCCCTGCCTCCTCCTCTGTGATGAGGTCACCAGCGGACTCGATCCCAAATCCGAGCGCGAGATCACCGACCTGCTGCGCGTCCTCTCGCGCGGGCACCCGAAGCGTGTGGTCATCAATGTCACCCACAGCCTCGCCAGTCTGGATGCCTACGACAGCGTCATGGTCATGTACCAGGGCGTGCTGACCTATCACGGTCCGCCCGGCGCCATGCTGCACTACTTTGCCGTGCAGCACCCTGAAGAGGTCTATCTCAAACTCACAGAGCGCAAAGCCGGTGACTGGCAAGAATCCTGGGTGAAGCACCGGGACGCTTATTACAAAAGCCACGGCTTTGATGGCAAAAGCACGCATCACACGGAGAAAGAAGTCAAAAAAAGCAGTGGCCCCTCCAAGACCTACGTCCGTGAGAGCCGCTCAGTAGCCCAGCCGGAGCTCGCCCTGCCTCCCGAGCATCACGAGATCCCCACCGTGGAGATGCCCTCCATGATTTCGCAGCTCTTCGAGCTCCTGCGCCGCCGCATCACCATCTTTCGCCGGGACAAGGCCCAGGTCTGGATGCACCTCGCCATGCTCGTCGGCTTCCCCCTGCTTGTCGTCATTTTCGCCCTTGATGGGATCAAGCCTCTCCGCTCCCTCTCGACTCATAAGGATGACAATATCGTGCAGGAAATCCAGCAGCGGGGCCAGCACCAGGAGGAGCAGCTCAAGGCCGGCGGCCTCGTCTCCGGCCTCATCATGCTGCAGGTCGTGCTGGTCACGCTCATGGCCAGCAACAACGCCGCTCGCGAGATCGCCTCGGAGCGTCTCATCCTGGAGCGCGAAAAACTCGGCGGCCTCCACCCCTTCGCCTACATCGGCAGCAAGGTCATCTTCCTCGGCATGTTCGTCCTCGCTCAAAGTTTATGGATGGGCTTCTTCGTGGACATGGTTACAGGCGGCTTGCCGGGGGACCTGATCACAAAACTGATCCTCCTCGTCCTCGCCTCCGCTGCCATGACCAGCGTCTGCCTTGGCATCTCAGCCCTCAGCAAGACGCCGGAAAAAGCCACCATCCTCTGCATCTACCTCGTCGGCTTCCAGCTTCCGCTCTCAGGCGCCGTCCTCACTCTGCCGGGCTGGTTGGAAAACTGGGTGCAGCCTCTCATCGTCGCCTTCTGGAGCTGGAGCGGCAGCCTCAGCAGCATGCGCAGCACCGCCTTTTATGACGCGGTCAAGCAGGTCACCGACACCGATCTGGTCAGCCCGGCCATCGCAGGCTTTGTCCTCTTTGTCCACGTGCTGGTGGGCCTCGGTATGTGCTTCATCGGCGTGCAGCGCAGCCAGTGGGATTCCTGACCCCCTCAGTGCGGCAGGCCAAAGCCATAGTACGCCGCACACAGCAGCGCCAGCACCACCGTGCCCGCATTCAGCTCACGCCCCCGTCCCGCCGCCAGCTTCAGCACCGGATGCACCACCAGTCCGGCAGTCAGCCCGTTGGCGATGTTGTAGGTGAATAGCATCATCACGATCGTCACAAAGGCCGGCACCCATTCTGTCAGGTCGTCAAAATCAATGCGCCTCACAGAGCCCGTCATCAGCACCCCCACGGCGATCAAAGCAGGGCCATAGGCAAAGCGCAGCTGCTGCAGCGGCTCGATCAGTGGAATGAAAAACAACGAAACCGCAAACAGCCCCGCGGTCACCAGTGCCGCCATCCCCGTGCGCGCACCCGCACTGATCCCTGTCGCTGACTCGATATAAGCCCCGCTGGTGGACGTCCCCACCAGCCCGCTGAAAACGCACGTCAGCGCATCCACCAGCAGCGGCTTCTCCACCTGCGGGAAATTGCCCTTCTCATCCAGCAGATCCGCCGCAGCGCCGAGCCCGGTCAGCGTCCCCAGCGTATCCAGAAAACTCATCAGCAGCAGGGTCAGCAGCACCGGCAGAAAGCTCAGCTTCAGCGCGCTGGTCACATCCAGCTTGAAGGCGATCTGGCTCAGATCGTACTCACCTGCAAACGGCAGCGCCATCACCGCCTTGGGCGCATGGCCAAAGCCCAGCACCACGCCAGTCAGCGCCGTGGCCACAATGCCCAGCAGCAGCGCCCCGCGCACCTTGCGGATCATGAGCACCGTCATCAGCACAAAGCCTCCCAGTGCCAGCAGCACCTGTGGATCACGCAGATCCCCGATTTTCACCGGCACTGCCGGAGCCAGCAGCAGCCCACGCACATCCGCCTGCAGCGCCTGCGCTGGCATGCCCGCCACAAAGCTCGTCACGATCCCCGTCTCATACAGGCCGATGAACGCCAGAAACAACCCGATCCCCACCGCAAAGCTGTGCTTCAGCCCCGCTGGCACCGAGTTCGCCAGCCAGCCGCGCACCCCCAGCAGCGTGATGATCAAAAACAGCACCCCGCTCACAAACACCGCCCCCAGCCGCTGCTCCCAGCCAATCCCCAGCGCCGCCAGTCCAAACGCAATAAACGCATTCTCCCCCATGTAGGGCGCCACTGCGATGGGCCGGTTCGCGATCAATCCCATCAGCACGCATCCCACCACCGCCGTCAGGATCGTCGCCACCGTGCTCGGCCCCGTTGGAATGCCTGCAAAGGACAGGATCGCCGGATTCACCACCATGATGTACGCCATCGTGATGAAGGTGGTCACTCCACCGATGACCTCGGCGCGGATGTTTGAGCCATGCTCACGCAGCTTGAAGAAGTTGCTCATGCTGCGTCGCAGAGGAGCGCTAAAGCACCACATCGCAAATCCATTCCTTTCATATCAACCTCTGATTCTCCGAAATTCACCCCCGGCCGCCATCGTTCTCCGCACACCATGAAATCCATCCTGGCGCTGCTCCTCTCATCATTCCTCTCTGTTCACGCCGCATCAGCGGCCAGGCCAAACGTCATCCTCTTTCTCGTCGATGACATGGGCTGGATGGACTGCGGCGTTCAAGGCTCCAAGTACTACGAAACACCCAGCATCGACAAATTCGCCACACGCGCGATGCGCTTCACCAATGCCTGTTCCCAGCCCCTCTGCTCACCCACACGCGGCAGCATTCTCAGTGGTCAGTACAGTGCACGCCACGGCATCACCACAGCCAGCGGCCACCAGCCGCCACAGCCGGCCGGTCACGTCTTCCTTCGTGAAACCGCACCCGCCAATGTCCCCATGCTGCTTCCAGAGAGCAAAAACTACCTGGACCCTTCACAGATCACCCTGGCAGAAACCCTCAAGGGCGCAGGCTATCGCACCGCCCACATCGGCAAATGGCACCTCGGCCTCACACAGCCCCACTGGCCCGAGCAGCAGGGCTTTGATGTCGCTTTCCACTGCCACCCCGACCCCGGCCCTCCAGGCGAATACTTCTCCCCGTATGGCGTCGCCGCCGAAGGCAAACCCACTTCCAAAAACCGCGTCGGCACCATCACCGATGGTCCGCAGGGCGAATACATTGTCGATCGTCAGGCGGCAGAGGCCGTGAAGTTCATCTCCGCCAGCAAAGACGGCCCCTTCTTCCTCAATCTCTGGTGCTACGGCGTCCATGGTCCCTGGGGGCACAAGGAGGAATACACCAAGTACTTTGCAGCCAAAAAAGACCCCGCAGGCAGGCAGGGAAACCCCATCATGGCCTCCATGCTCAAAAGCGTGGACGAATGCTTCGGCCGCATCCTGGCAGAGCTCGACCACCAGGGCATCGCCGACAACACCATCATCATCTTCTATTCTGACAACGGCGGCAACACTCACAGCAACGTCCCCGGTTCCGGCAAAACCGAAGCCGCCGAGAAAAACAAAAGCGCCTTCCTCGCAGACTGGCGCAAGTGGGCAGGCAGCCAGCCTCCCACCATGAACACCCCTCTGCGCGATGGCAAAGGCACGCTCTACGAGGGCGGAACACGCGTCCCGCTCATGTGGTCCTGGGCAGGAAAGATCAAGCCCGGCACCACCAGCGAGGCCGTCGTCGGCCCCATCGATATCTATCCCACTGTCATCGATCTCCTCGGCATCGCCAGGCCCGCGCAGCAGACCATCGACGGCGTCAGCTACGCCAATGTGCTCAAAGGAGAGGGCACACTGCAACGTCAGGCCTACTTCAACTACCACCCGCACGCCGGCGCCAATCGCGCAGGTGGCGTCTGGGTTCGCAGCGGCGACTTCAAGCTGCTCCGCTGGTTCGGCAATCCCTCCACCCATGAGCTCTACAACCTCCATGACGACATCGGCGAAGCTCACAACCTCTCCAATGAAATGCCCGATAAAGTGAAGGAGCTGGACGCTCTCATCGACACCTTCCTCAAAGACACCGGCGCCACCTATCCCCGCCCCAATCCAGCTTACAAACCTGTTGCCACTACAAAAGCCCCCGCAGAAAAAACCGATCCCCTCGAAGCCTGGAAGGAGCGCCAGTGCAAAGCCACCGTCACCTCTGGCATCCTCACGCTCAAAGGCACCGGCCTGCCCGGCACCGCATTCCTCGGTCATGGCATGGCCAGAATGAACGGCCCCGCCACCGTCACCCTGCGCATCCGCAGCACGCAGGGTGGCGCAGGCAAAATCGACTCCCTGCCGCACACCTCGTCAGACTCCAGCGTCATTCATTCCACGCCATTCAATGTCACAGCCGGAGACTGGCAGTTGCTTAAAGTCTCCCTCAAAGACGAAGGCCCCCTCGGCACGCTTCGTCTCTATGCTCCTGATTCCGAGATCGACTCCATCGAAGTCGCCCCCGCCAAAGGCAAAGCCCAGCGTTGGGACTTTTGACATCGCACCTCCTGCATCCATTCTTCGGCCATGATCCGCCACACCGTAGCCTTCCGCCTCAAACACGCCCCTGGATCTGCCCCCGAGGCAGACTTCCTCCGCGCAGCCTGCGCGCTCTCCAGCATCTCCGGTGTGCAAAAGTTCGAGTGTCTCCGCCAGACCAGCCCAAAGAACAGCTTCACCTTTGGCCTCTCCATGGAGTTCGCAGACGAGGCCTCCTACACATTCTACAGCAGCCACCCGGATCACACCGCCTTCGTCCAAACTCGCTGGATTCCCGAAGTCGCCGAGTTCATGGAGCTCGACTACGTGGTGCACTCGCCCTGATCCCGCCCCTCTCCTTCTCCTCTGCGACGAACGGACAAAAAAAGCGCCGCGCCGGGTATGCACCAGGCGCGGCGTCATGGAATGCAGGATCTAAGCTCAGGCGATGTGTTTGGAGACCAGCTTGGTCATCTCAAACATCGTCACCGTCTTCTTGCCGCCGAACACCGCCTTCAATGCGTCATCGGCATTGATGTTGCGCTTGTTCTTCGCGTCCTGGAGACCGTTCTTCTTGATGTAGTCCCACAGCTTTTTCGTGATCTGACCACGAGGAGCAGCTTTGTTACCGACGACGGCTCCGAGAACCGCATCAGGCTGCACCGGCTTCATGAGAGCAGGATTGGGTTTCCGTTTTGCTTTGGCAGCCTTCTTGGCTGCTGGTTTTGCTTTGGTTGCTTTCTTGGCCATAGTGTTGTTGGCGGCTGTTGCCGTGTGGGGAGGTTATGAGAGCGCCCTGCGGAGCGTCAACGCAAATTTAATCAATATTTGTGGTTGTTTCCCTTCGTAAAACCGCTCCATCCCCTGCGTAAATCCAGTTGTCAGCGAGCCTCCGCGCAGCTGTTTCCACCTGCTCGCACACTCATCATGGCTGCCTGCTTTTTTCAAAAACCAGCTGCCGCACGCATGCCTTTGGCGGCATCTCTCATCCCAATTTTTTTCTCCGTCAAAAACGAATCACGGCATGCGCATCATCATCGCATTCGTCATGAATCAGAGATCGCCTTCAGCCGCTGTTACAGCTTTGCCTGGCTCTCCACCCACTGCACCGCATAGCGCACCAGCGCCGCGCCGTCGGTCATGCTCAGCTTCTCTTTGATGTGCGCCCGGTGGGCCTCCACCGTCCTCGCACTGATGCTGAGCTGCGCGGCGATCAGCTTCGTCGCCACGCCCTTGCCGATCATTGTCAGAATCTCCAGCTCACGGTCTGTCAGCGAATCCACTCCCGTGGCTTTGGATCTCGCCGCACCAGTCACCTGTTCCAGCATCCGTGCATTGAGGGTTTCGCTCACGTACAACCCGCCGCCCAGCACCTTGTGGATCGCGGTCACCAGCTGGTCCGCAGCCTCCTCCTTCATCACATACCCGCGTGCTCCGGCGCGCAATGCACGTTCTCCATACATCGTCTCGTCATGCATTGATAGCACCAGGCACTGTGTGGCCGGATGCATGGCCCGGATGTCCTTCACCAGTTCCAGGCCGTTCTTGTCTGGCAGCGTCAGGTCGATCACTGCCAGATCCGGCTTGAGCTTGCCCACCACATCCAGCCCCTCTCGCGCATTGCCCGCCTCTCCGATCACATCCAGCCCCTCTTCGGCACGGATGAGCTGCGCCAGCCCGTGCCGCATGATTGGGTGGTCATCCACAAGGATGACTCTCTTCACTGATTTTTCGCTGGTGCGGGTACGCTGCATATGACCTGGGTGCCTCCGCCGGTGCGGGGCTCGATTTTGAGTGTGCCGCCTATCATTTGAGCGCGATGATTCATGGTCAAGAGTCCCATGCCTGTTCCTTTCGAGGCCTGCTCGGGTATCCCCGCTCCATTGTCACGCACAGTCAGCACGATGTTCCCGCTCTGCCGTGCCAGATGAATGTCCACACGCGTCGCCTGCCCATGCTTCACCGCATTGGACACCGCCTCCTGCGTGATGCGAAAGAGCTGCACGGACATCTTGTTGTCCGCCACCTGCACCGGATTGTCATAGCGGAAATCACACTCGATTTCGTAGGCCCGCGCGGTGCTCTCTGCCATCTCCTCCAGTGCCGCCATCAGCCCTCCGGAATCCAGCACCACCGGCATCAGTCCCCGGGACGTCTCACGCGCACGCGTGTTCGCCTTGCCCACCAGTTGCACGATCTCCGCCAGGCTCTCCGCCTCAGGGCAGCCCGTCTTGGCCAGCTTCTTTTGCGCCACCTTCGCCAGACATCCGATCGCGGCCAGCTGCTGGCACAGATCATCGTGGATGTCCTGGCCGATGCGCGCCTGCTCCTCCTCGCTGATGTGCAGCAGCTTGTCCTCCAGCACCTTGCGCTCAGTCAGGTCGCGGATGATTCCCGTAAAAATTCGTCTCCCGCTCGGCAGTACCGCCTCACCCACGGAGAGGTCGATCGGAAAGACCGAGCCGTCCTTGCGCTGCGCCACGGCCTCACGCCCGATGCCGATGATCCGCTTCACCCCTGTTGACAGGTAGTTCTTCACATACCGGTCATGCCGGGCCCGGTATGGCTGCGGCATTAGCATGCTGATGTTTCGTCCGATCAGCTCCTCTCGCTTGTAGCCAAACAGCCGCTCCGTCGCGCTGTTCACCGTCTCGATAAAGCAGTTCTCGTCGATCGTGATGATCGCGTTCACCGCCGTCTCCACGATCGCGCTCGATATCTGCTCGCTCGCCTGCAGCGCTGCCTGCAGCTCCTCAATGCTGGGATCTTCAGACGCGTCTTTTTTCTTCATGGCAGGTTGTTTCAATCAGCAGAAATGACAAAGCCGTCCGGCTTCACCGCCAGGATCGAGCACGGCACATGCTGCACGATTTTTTCCGCTGTCGTGCCGATCAGCATCTCGCGCAAGCCCGTCTTGCCGCTCGTCCCCAGCACCACCAGCGTGGCGTGTGTCTCGCTCACATGATCCAGGATGGCCTCGCGGATGTTCACACGTTCCGTCACATGCTGGGCCACCGTCACGCCCCCTCCATCGCGCGTCAGCGGCTCTAGAAATGACGCCAGATCCTTGCGCCAGTTGTCCACCGCCAGCGGGTCATACGTCGCGGGCAGTGAAGGTGCAAATCCGCCGTAGTCCAGAGACATCGCCAGCGCGCTCTGAAACACATGCAGGCAGTCCAGCTCCCCGCCATCCTGCTGTGCCACGTGCAGCGCGCACTGCACCGCCTTCGCGGAGTTCTCGGAGAAATCCACACAGGCCACGATCTTCTTGAACGGCCCCTGCGCATCCTGCCTCACCACCAGCACGTCCACCGGAGCCTTGCGCACGCATTTCGCTGCGATCACTCCGATCCGGTGCGGCTCGTTGCGCGATCCTTTCGCCCCCATCACCAGCAGGTCGGCGTTGTGCGCACGGCAGGCTTCCACCAGTTCGGTAAACGGCGTGCCGATGCGCACCTCCGCGTTCACAGCGCTGCTCACCTCCGCATCCGCCACAAACTTCTTCAGCCTCTCCAGCCACTCCGCGCGCACGGTCGCTTGGTCGGTGGCCAGCGCGCTCTTCAGTTCATGCACAAGAAATTCGTCCATCACATGGACGACGGTGATGGATGCTCCATCGAGCGAGGCTCGGCGCACCGCCTCGCGCAAGGCCACGCGGCAGGAGTCGGTGAAATCAATGGCGGCGATGACGTGATGCAGTTTTTTCATGGCTTGCTTGGGATTGAAGTTATTTCATCATAGCCCTCCACGAAAGGCAATGCCGCGCTGCACTTGCGCCTTGCTGGGCTGCGATTGCGCCTACAGCCCCGCCTCTTCCTGGGCCTGCTCCACGGCGGCCTCCAGAGTCCACAGGGTTTTGTCAAAGCTCTTCTGCCGCGCACGGAACTGTGCCTCGTCAGGAATGCTGCTGAGCGTTTCCATTTCCTTGACCGCAAAGGCGTGGTGCTGCTCCAGTGCGCTCACTCGTGTCTTGAAGTAGTCGCGGCCGCCCTGGTCTTTCAGCACGTCGATGTCCGCCTTCCACCCCGTCAGCGCGGCTCCCGCCTGCTTCAGGTATTCCTCGCGGCTCGTGGTCAGACGGTCCTTGGCTTTCTTATACCACTCGCGTCCTTTCACCTCGCCCTGCTCCTTCACCTTGGCGAATTCGTTTTTGAGTTTCTCAGCCGCACGGCGCAGTTGCTCGTTGAGGCTGTCATCCGCATTCAGTGCGGTCAGGCTGAAACTCAGGGCTAGGCAGGCAAGAATGGCTTTTTTCATGGTCAGTCGGGGTTGCGGCTGGATGCTGCACAGCAATCATGCTCTTGTCCATCGGCGAAAGAATTTCCCATCTGCTCCGTCAACTTCAGGCTCATGATCCGCACGCCAGCCCTCACCGCCCTTTCCCTCGCCCTGCTGTCCGTACTCACGCACGCCCAGCCGGCCACCACGCCTGTCTTCTGGCCGGCCAAAGGCGGCCCTGCCCAAGACAACATCGTCCCTGCGGCAGACGTGGCTCGCATCCCTCTGGAGTGGGACGGCGCCACGGGCAAAAACATCATCTGGCGCACCGAACTGCAGGATCAGGGCCACTCCTCCCCCGTCATCGGCGGAGACATGATCTGGTTCACCTCTGCCACCACAGACGGCACCAGGCAGTACCTCTACGGCATTGATCGCCAGAGCGGAAAGATCATCCATCACAAGCTGGTCTTCGAAAACGCCACCCCTGAGGATCTTGGCAATCCCATGAACAACTACGCCGCTCCTTCCCCTGTGCTGGAGGAAGACGCGCTCTACGTTCATTTCGGCACCTACGGCACCGCACGGATCGATCCCGCTACCGGAGAGAAAGTCTGGGAGCGTCGTGACATCAATGTCCGTCACTTCCGCGGCCCCGGCTCCTCCCCCATCATCTTTGGCAATCTGATCATCCTCACCTTCGACGGCATCGATCAGCAGTTCGTCACCGCACTCGACAAAAAGACCGGCAAAAGCGTCTGGAAAACCTCCCGCACCACCGACTACGGGGATCTCGACAAAGAGGGCAAGCCCACTCGCGATGGCGACATGCGCAAAGCCTACCATACCCCCGGCGTGTTCGAGATGGGCGGCCGGCAGGTGCTCGTCTCCATCGGCTCCCGTGCCGCCTTCGGCTACGATGTCGCCACCGGCAAGGAACTCTGGACCATCCGCCACGGCGGTTTCAATGCCGCCATCCCTCCCCTCCGCATGGGAGACATGCTCATCCTCAACACTGGCTCCGAACGCGCCCACACCGTCTGCGTCCGCATCGACGACAAGATGAGCGGAGACATCACTGAAAGCCACGTGCTCTGGGACCGTGAAAAGCGCAATGCCAGCGAGGCCGCCCTCGTCATCGTCAGCGGCACCCTCTACCAGATCACCCGTGGCGGCATTGTCAGCGCTGTGGACGTCAAATCAGGCAAGGATCTCTGGGATGACCGCCTCGCCGGCAAGCACGTCCCCGCCCCTCTCGCCTTTGGGGACAAGCTCCTCTTCTCCAATGATCGCGGAGAAAGCTTCATCGTTCGCGCCTCCCCTGAAAAATTCGAAGTCCTCGGTCAAAACCAGCTCGGCGGTGAAGCCATCTCAGCATCCCCCGCCATAGCCGATGGTGCGCTCTACATCCGTAGCAGCGGGGCAATTTACAAGATTGCCAAGAAATAACCGATGCCACATAGGCATTTAAACCACCGTAATTTAGCCATGCCTTGTAAATACAAATTAAGACATGGTATTGCGCTATAACGAAGCCGGCTGAGGCTTTCTATCAATCCTTATGCGTCATAGGAGAAAAAGCCTCTAGCGCACATAAAAGCGTCGCGAACACGACTGTCCTGTGCTAGGCTGAAGGTCCATATGCCTACCACTACACCGACACGCAAGACACGTTTCTCTCGCCGGGTACCTGATCATGTCACTGACGAGCTGGTTAATGTCCTCTCAAAGCCTGAGACTTATGAGTTCAACACGTTGTTTGGCTTGGTTTATGACAATCTCAAGCTGAAAAATGCCGTGAGTGGTGGTGAGGAGATGCTTCGCCTGCGCTCCTATGAGAAACTGCAGAATCTCGTCAGCCGCGGCCTTTGCGCCAAAGTGGGCAAGACCTACCGTGGCCTCGATGGCCTGCGTGCGGCTCACAATGCCGCTATTGCAGCCCGCAGCGCAGCTGTTGTCGCCCGCACTTCGGCCGCAGCAGCAGCCCGCGCCTGATTGCCCAGGGCTCCACTTCGGGCCGTTCTGCCTCGTGCAGAGCGGCCCTTTTTGTTTCCGGGTTTGACGCTGCACCAGCTCTTGCTACCCATTCCGAAACCTTTCCCCCATGTTTGAGAATTACATCCCAGTCCTGCTCCAGATCGTCCTAGCCGGTGGCTTTGCGGTCGTGACTCTGATCGCCTCCGCGCTCCTCGGCAAATCCGCCAAGCGCAACGCCATCAAGGACTCCGCCTACGAGTGCGGTATGCTTCCTGTGGGCGACAGCCAGCCGCGCTTCAGCGTGAAGTTCTACATCGTGGCCATGCTCTTCGTCCTCTTCGACATCGAGGTCGTCTTCCTCTACCCCTGGTCCATCGTTTACAAGGACTACCTTGCCGCCTTTGGCCCTTCCATTCTCGCCGTGGCTTCCGGCTTCGTCGCCGTGCTTCTGGTCGCCTTCGTTTACGCCTGGAAAAAAGGCGTCCTCGACTGGAAATCCTAGTCTCTTCTGACTCCTCGGGCCGCCCCTGCATCTGCCTCCATGATCGCCTACCTCAGCCTGTTTCAGCTCAAGCCCCAGGTCGATGAGGAAAAGCTGGAGACCATGATGTCCCAGACCCGCGTCATGCTCCTGCGTGTGCCTGAGGTGCTCACCGTCAAAACCGGCAAGCGCGTCAACACCTCCGACGCCTACCCCTGGTTCGTTTACATCGAGGTCGAAAGCATGGACAAGCTCGCCATCTGCCAGGACGACCCCCACTACATCAAGTTCCGCGAGGAAGTCCTCAAGCCCAACATCTCCGAGCAGGAATCCACCGCCTTCGAGATGGAACCCCGCAAGGACGTCAAATACTCCTGACACTCTGAATCTACGGAGAAATGCAACCCCGCCTGTGGCTGAGGCCAGGTTGCTGCATCAAATCAGCATCCAGGCATCCTCCGCGCATCCCTCGCTCCACCACCGGAGAATGCGACAGGCGTTTCGAGTGCCGCCCTTTCACCTCTTCATCACTGTGGCGCGAGGCCGAGCGGTCGGTTTTCCGCGCCTTTGATTTTTTGCAGGGCGTCACCCAGTTCTAGGCGTGTGGGTTCAGCGAGCTTTTTCAGGCGCTCGACGATTTCGGGGTGATCCTGGGAGACGTCGTGGGTTTCGCCGGGGTCGTCTTTCAGATTGAAGAGGGAGAGGCCGATGTTTTCCACGCGGTAGCCGTGGCGTGAGGCGATGCCTGCGATGCCGCTCTGGGTGATGGATTTGGGCTGCATCTGGCCGAAGCGGGCGGGCTTGCCATCGCGGCCGGGTTCGCCGTCCACGGTGATGTAGGGGTGGGGGAAGTGGAGCTTCCACTGGCCGCTGCGGATGGCCTGGAGCTCATCGCCACCGTAGAAGACGAGGGACTCGTGAGGTGATGTGGCGTTTGCTTTGCCTTCGAGGAGCGGGAGGATATTGAGGCCGTCGATTTTACCTTGAGGGAGCTGGGCACCGACGAGGGAGGCAATGGTGGGGAGGAGGTCGATCTCCATGACGGGCTCGTCGCACACACGGGCAGCGGGAACGTGTCCGGGCCAGCGGGCGATGAAGGGGCTGCGGACGCCGCCCTCGAAGGTGGTGAGCTTTCCCTCACGGAGAGGTTTGGCGCTGCCGGCGTGGTTGCCATAGCTGAGGAAGGGACCGTTGTCTGAAAAGAGGATGACGAGGGTGCGGTCATCGATGCCGCAGCGCTGAAGGGTGGCGAGGATCTGGCCGACGGAGCCGTCCAGCTCCTGCACGACATCGCCGTAAAGTCCGGCGGCGGACTGGCCACGAGCCGCAGCGGAGGCGAAGATGGGCACGTGCGGCATGACGTGGGGCACGTAGAGGAAGAAGGCGGTGTCTTTGTGCTGCTCGATGAACTGCGTGGCTGCTGCGGTGAAGCGCTGGGTGAACTGGCTCTGGTCGGGGTCGGTCTCGATGACTTGGAGGCCATCGTAGAAAGGCAGGGGCGGCATCTCCTTGGCCAGAGAGGGGTGGTATTTGCTGTTGTCGTTGGAGTAAGGGATGCCGAGGAAGGAATCGAAGCCGTTGTGAAGGGGATTGAATAGCAGATCGGTGCCGAGGTGCCATTTGCCAAAAGCGGCGGTGGCGTAGCTGCGTGTCTTCAGGAGCTCGGGAAGAAGCTGCTCGTCGGGGTGGATGCCTTCTTTGCTGGTATGATTCAGGGCGCCCTGCATGCCGACGCGGTTGGCGTAGCAGCCGGTCATGAGTGCGGCGCGTGAGGCGCTGCAAACTGCCTGGGCCACGTAGAAGCTGGTGAAGCGGGTGCCCTCAGCGGCCATGCGGTCGATGTGGGGTGTTTTGATTTTGTCCGCGCCGAAGCAGCCGAGGTCGGAGTAGCCCAGGTCATCGAGAAGAATGAGAACGACATTTGGCGGGCGCTGATCGGCGGCGGCCAAGGGCAGGGTGAGAAGGCAGAGGGCTAGCAGGAGACGCATGACGGGATGGTGGCAAGAGGGTGGGGCGATGGCGAGATTTTTTGCGGTGAAAAACTCGGCGGGCTTGCTTCTGCGAACGTTTCCCAGCTAGTATTTAAATCATGCTCTGGCGTGTCGTGGCAGTCCTTACAGTGGCGTTCTGGTCGGTGATGTCCGGGCTGCTTGTGCGTGACAGCTATTTTCCAGAGGAGTCGAGGTTTGCGGTGGTGCCGCCGAAGATGGTTTTTGATCTGTTTTTAAGACAGTCGGAAAACTTTGGCTGCACGCTGCATCTATACCATCAGAAGGAAAAGGTGGGGCATGCAAACCTGCAGGTGGCGCGGCGGATCAAGCCGAACCATCAGACGGTGTATGACATCATCTCGCATGGATCTGTGGAGCAGGAGTCGGAAGCCGGAGTACCTGCGCACAGCATCCTGGCGGCATGGAACATGGGCTGTACGCTGGCAGATGCAGAGCGGTGGCAGCATCTGGGGCTGAAGGCCACCTTTCCCCATAAGGATGCGAGCATGCAGCTCTCGTGGGATGAGAGGAACCCCACACCCGAGCTGCTGGTGAAGCAGGGGGATCGTGTGGTGATGAGCTCGAAGGATGTGCAGATGCTGATGAACTTCGGTGGTGGTGGCGGGCTGGATGGCGCGCCGGGAATGCTTTCGATGATCAGCGGCGGGCTGATGAAGAACGAGGCCTCTCCTGATGCGATGAAGCTGCAGGCGCGTGAGGGGCAGATGGTGCTGGCCGGGAGGCAGAGGAAGTGCTTTGTGCTGACGCTGCCGGTGATGGGGATGCACGAGGTGAAGATGATCTTTACCGAAGCGGGAGAGCTGGCCCGCATAGACCTGCCGAGTGACTATGTGCTGCTGGAGCCTGCGATACACGGGCTGCAGGAGGGCGCGGAATGAAGGGAACTTTTTAACTGACGCATGATCGAGATCGAAAACCTGACGATAAACTACGGCGAGCTGCGGGCGCTGGACGGGCTGAATCTGACCATCCAACCCGGTGAGCTGTTCGCCTTTCTAGGGCCGAATGGCGCGGGCAAGACGACGGCGATGAAGCTGCTGACGGGGCTGATGAAGCCGGATGCCGGCAAGGTGCGGCTGTGCGGGCATGATGTGCAGCAGGAGGCGATGAAGGCCAAGGCGCTGCTGGGCTATGTGCCGGATGTGGCGGTGTTTTATGAAAAACTGACGCCTGTGGAGTTCATGGAGTTCATCGCGGAGCTGTTTGAGATGGAGCCTGCGAAGGCGAAGGCGCAGACGGATGCGCTGTTCACCAAGTTTGCGCTGCATGAGCATTCGCGGCAGCGGATTGAGAATCTCAGCCACGGCACGAGGCAGAGACTGGGGATCGCCAGTGCGCTGCTGCATGATCCGAAGGTGTTTGTGATCGATGAGCCGATGGTGGGGCTGGACCCCATCCATGCGCGCACGGTGAAGCGTGAAATCAAGGAGCGGAGCCTGGCGGGTACGACGGTGCTGATGAGCACGCATCTGCTGAACATCGCGGAGGAGCTGGCCGACCGCATTGGCATCATCCACCATGGCAGGCTGGTGGCGCTGGGCACGCTGGAAGAACTAAGGCGTGAGCATGAGCAGCGGGGGAGCCGGCTGGAGGATATTTTCCTCAGTATGGTGGAGGAGAAATGACGAATGAGTAAATCCGAATGACGAAATAATGACGAAGCCAGAAGTGTGAATGGTGTGCCGTTCTCCGTTTGTTGCTCGTAGATCCTACCTGAATATGAAATCGCTTCTTCTTTCCCTTCTCATGACTTCCATTGCAGTGGCTGCCGACACCAACGTCCAGGATATCGCTATCAAGGATATTGATGGGAAGGACACGACGCTGAAGGCTTATGCTGGGAAGGTGCTCCTGGTGGTGAATGTGGCCTCAGAGTGTGGCTACACGCCGCAGTATGCGGGGCTGGAGGACCTGTATCAGAAGATGAGCGGCAAGGGGCTGGTGGTGCTCGGTTTTCCCTGCAATGATTTCGGTGGTCAGGAACCGGGTGCGGAATCGGCCATCAAGGCGTTTTGCACTGAGCGTTACAAGGTGACCTTTCCGATGTTTTCCAAGGTGGTGATCAAAGGAGATGCGAAGCACCCGCTGTATGCGGCGCTGCAGTCTGCCGTGGGCGGCGAGGTGGGGTGGAACTTTGAGAAGTTTCTCGTGGGCAAGGACGGGAAGGTGCTGCAGCGGTTTGGCTCGGATGTGGAGCCGGATTCGCCTGAGTTGAAGGCGGCAATCGAGGCGGCGCTGAAGTAAATCCAAACGAATATGGACACCTTGGCCAAATGGATGATCGCTCTGTTGGTGGCCGTCCAGTTTGTTTCATGCTCGACGCCGAAGCCGCGTTCTCCATGGGGGGATTACACGGAGGCGCTGAACAAAGTCAGGGCCGCAAAGTCATCTGAGGGTATGCCGAGAGAGAAAGTGTTCTATCACTTCCGACTATATGGGGTGCCGAGCACACGTTGGATGGGTGGAGTTCGTGGCGGATACGCATCTCAATCGGAACACTGGGACATGCATGACGGATATACATTGTCAGCCTACAAGCACTGGAGAGCGAATTTCAAGATTGTGCCTCTGAAAAAAGGATCTCCAGATGCGGAATTGTTGCCAACATTTGAGGATGAGAAATACTACCATGAACCCCGCCTGGAGCCGTATTTCGACACGTTGATTTTGACAGATCGAAACAAGAAGATCGTGGGAAGGATTGATTTGCCTTACTATCGTTGATGAATTGAAGAATGCTCCAAACAGCGGCGGCTGGCTCATTTATTCGCCATCCAGTCGGCGAGTTGGCGGCGCTGGACGGGGAGCTTGCGGTGGAAGCTGTCTTCGATGGCGGCGGCAGCCATGCCGGGCTCGCCTTCGGGGATGATGCCGAGGTGCTCGGCGAGGCGCTGCTCGAAACGGGTGATGAGGGCGGGGACGGGGTCTTTGGCGGCGAGGTAGTCGAGGGCTTTGACGAGGAGGTCGTGGATCTCGGGAATGGGCGAGCCGCTTTCGGCGACGAGGCTGATAAGCTTGACGAGGTAGGTGGCAGCGAGGACGCGGCCGTAGCTTTCGCGCAGGCCGAGGCGGGGATGGGTCCAGCGGGCCTCGGCGAGGGTGTGGAGGTCGCTGGATTTGCTGCGGACAAAGCGGAGATCTGCGGAGACAAAGAGATCGAGCACGCCAGAGAAGGGGGATTTGGGACGCAGGGCGCCTTTGGCGATGGTTTTAAAGAGGCCGACGTCCGGCGAGCACCAGTGCACGATGAGGCTGGCTTCCGCATAGCGCGTGCGCCCGATGAGAATGGCCTCGGTTTTTTCCATGATGACAAAAGGCGTTGAACTCGTGTGCCGAGCCGTTATCTACGCTGCATCATGGAAAAGACCAGCAAGACCATCCTCACCGACCTCCAGGCCCTCGACACCACCGCCCTCAAGGCAAAATTGGGAGAACTCCGGAGGTATCTTTGACGTACCGAAATTAAAAGACGAGCTGGCAATGCTGGAGGACCGCCTGGCGGCCCCCGGCTTCTGGGATGATGCGAACGCGGCGCGCAAGCTGATTGACCGCACGAACGTCATCAAAAAGAAAATCGGACCGCTGCAGGAGCTTGAAGCGCGCGCCGCAGATTTTGACGGGCTCATCGAACTGGCCAAGGAGGCTGGCGACATGGAGACCTGGCGTGAGGTGGAGCAGGAGCACAAGAAGCTCGAGGCGGACGTGGGTGCCTTTGAGCTGAGCCAGCTGCTGAAAGGCCCCTTTGACCGTGGCAATGCCTTCATCACCATCCACTCCGGAGCCGGTGGAACGGAGGCCTGTGATTGGGCGGACATGCTCATGCGCATGTACCAGCGCTGGTGCGTACGCCGTGGTTACAAGGTGGAGCTGATCGACCACGAAGCCGGCGATGACGTGGGCACACGCTCGGCGACACTCGAAATCATGGGCGAAAACGCCTTTGGATATCTGCAAGCCGAGCGCGGCGTGCATCGCCTCGTGCGCATCTCACCGTTTGATGCCGCCAAGAAGCGCCACACGAGTTTTGCTTCGATCGACGTCACACCCGACTCGGAAGAGGATATCGACATTCAGATCCGCGAGGAAGACCTGAAAATCGACACGTACCGTGCCGGCGGCAAAGGCGGGCAGAACGTGAACAAAGTGGAGACTGCGGTGCGAATCACGCACGTGCCGAGCGGCGTGATCGTGGCCTGCCAGATCGAACGAAGCCAGCCGAAGAACCGTGCGAAGGCGATGGCGATGCTGAAGGCCAAGCTGTACCAGATCGAGGAAGACAAGCGCAAGGCCGAGCTGGACCGCCAGTATGGCGAGAAGAGCGACATCGGCTGGGGTTCACAGATTCGCAGCTACGTCTTCCAGCCCTACCAGATGGTGAAAGACCTCCGGACAGGCGTGAAGACCAGCAACATCTCCGACGTGATGGACGGCGACCTGGATGCCTTCATGGAAGCCATGCTCAGAGGCCAGAAGGCCGGGGAAGGCGACAAGGATGACGATGAGTAGCAACTAGATGCCAGATATTCGAGGCTCTTTGGCGGTAAGAGCTACCAGGACCTCGAAATCTGGCCATTGGCCGGCCCCTTGTGCTCCGCCTAATATAAGTGCTGGCTTCGAATGACGAAGCTATTGATCATTTGGACGCCTTGCATGAAACTGGGGTGCCACTGCTGAGCCAAGGTGCGCCGATCTTCGAAGTAGCTATTCTGAATCCAGCAACTACACCGCCATGAAGCCTGTTTTTGAGAAAGTGCCGAAACGCCAGTGGGAGTCTTTTCACTGTGAGGTGGTGCGGGCGCTGGACTATGGAACGCGGTGGCATTTCCATCCGGAGTATCAGCTGACGCTGGCAATCGAGAGCCGGGGGCACCGGGTGGTGGGGGACAACATCGGGGCGCTGACGGACGGGGACATCGTACTGATCGGGTCCAACCTGCCGCATGTGTGGCACCAGGACACGAACGTCAAATCCCGGCGGGTGAATGCCATCATCGTGCGCTTTGACGAGACCTTTCTGGGGCGTGACTTCATGGCGCTGCCCGAGATGGAGCCGGTGAAGAGGCTGCTGCAGCGTGCGGCGCGGGGACTGGAGGTGCGCGGGGCTGCCCGTGCGGCGGTGACCGAGCACATGAAGCGTCTGGCTGACAGCGAGGGGCTGGGGCGGGTGATCGAGCTGCTGGCAATCCTGAATGCGCTGGCGAAGTCCGAGGAGCTGAAGCCGCTGGCGAGTTCGAACTTTGAGCCCAAGCTCGAGTCTGCGGACCAGGGGCGGATGGAGCGGGTGATCGATTTCATCCACACGCACCTGACCGAGGAAATCGACCGCGAGCGGCTGGCAAAGCTGGCGCACCTGAGCCTGGGGGCCTTCAGCCGGTTCTTCCACTCGCGCACGGGCAAAACGGTGCCGCAGTATGTGAATGAGGTACGAATCGGCCGTGCGTGCGGGATGCTGGCGGAGGATGTGTCGAACATCACGGATATCGCGATGGACTGCGGGTACCGCAACCTGGCGAACTTCAACCGCCGCTTCCGGGAGGTGATGGGGACCACGCCGAGCGCGTACCGGCAGAAATTCCGCGGCATGGCGGGGAAGTGAAGGCCGGAGCCACTTGCGCCGCCGGGCATCCGGTGAGATAGGCAGGGCATGAGTCAGATGCTAGAACCGGATCTCTCCGTGGTGGACCTCCGCTCCTACTTTGTGCGGAAGCGCAACGCCCTGCTGGTGCGAGGGCGCTTCAGCCCGCTGTATCTGGATTACTACCTGCACCTGATGCAGCACGGCATCCAGAACAAGGAGGCGCTGGACCAGATGCTGAAGGATGCGCTGGCCGGGCTGGCGCTGCACCTGTGCTCGCGCCCGCAGGACGAGTCCTGCGCATGGACGATCCATGTGAAGGAGCCGCAGAGGGCTAATCTGTTTGTGACCGGCAGCACCAGGCCTGGGCGGGTGACAGGGCGTGTCTTCACCGAAGACGTGCGGCAGGAGGGGGAGGCGCTTTTCATCGCGCAGACGACGCGGCCGGAGCATCCCACGCGGCAGAGCATGATCGAATTTCAAGGGAGTGACATGCTCAAGGCGGTAGAGACTTTTTACACCACGAGCGAGCAGCGGCTGACGCGCTTTTTCCGGCTGGAGGAGGAGGAGTTTGTGCAGATCTCCGCAGAGCCGGACTGTGACGAGGAATGGCTGGCGGCGCTGACGCTGGAGCAGGTGCTGGCACTGGAAACGGACGAGCATCTGACGCTGCTGGAAACGCGCGGGTATGTGTTTGAGTGCGGGTGCTCGGTGGAGCGGCTGATGCCGATCATCCTGCGGCTGCCGAAGGATGATCTGGATCACATCTTTGCCGATGGCGTGGCCATCATCACGTGTCCGCGCTGCGGTGCGGTCTTTCGCACGGCGAAGGAGAGCTTTGAGCAGTGGCGGTCTGCGAACTCGTAGCTAACGCGTCCTTCTTGCAATTTCCTGAAGCCAACGGGACGTTTGAGCCATCCGCATGAAACTTGCCCTCATCCGCCGCCAGTACTCCGCCACCGGAGGTGCGGAGCTGTATGTGCAGAGGCTGCTGGGGGCGCTGGCCGCCGCCGGGCACGAGACACACCTCTTTGCGGAGAAATGGCAGGGGCAGGCCGAGGGGGTGAAGTTTCACAGCGTCAGCGTGGACGGGGCACGGGCGGAGAGGCCACGGCGTTTTGCGGAGGCGGTGAACGCCGCGCTGCAGCATGAGAGGTTTGACTGTGTGTTCAGCCTGGAGCGCACGCTGAAGCAGGATGTGTATCGTGCAGGTGACGGGCTCCACCGCGTGTGGCTGCAGCGGCGCAGGCAGTTTGCGCCGTGGTGGAAACGGCCGCTGGTGGGACTGGGGGCGTTTCACCGGAACATGATGGCGCTGGAAGCGCAGACCTTTGATCCGGCGAATACGCAGCGGGTCATCGTGAACTCCGAGATGGTGAGGGGGGAGATAGCACAGCATTTCCCGGACTTTCCTCAGGAGCGTGTGCACACCATCCGCAACGGGGTGGAGGTGAAGCGCTTCAAAAAGGTGTCGAGAGAGAATGCTCGCAGGCGTTTCGGTCTGGAGGAGAAAGATTTTGTGCTGGTCTTTGTGGGCTCCGGCTGGGAGCGCAAGGGGCTGCCGTGGCTGCTGAAATTCATGTCAGGGCACGGAGATGATCCGCATCTGAAGCTGCTGGTGGTCACGCGGGACCGCATGCGCGGGCGCGTGCCGCCGAATGTGATTCTGACCGGGCCGATGAGCGATGTGGAGGCCGCCTACGCCGCGGCGGATGTGCTGACCTTTCTGCCGATCTATGAGCCGTGCTCGAATGTGGTGAGCGAGGCGCTGGCCACGGGCATCCCGGTGATCACGACGAGCTACAATGGAGCGAGCGAACTGATCGATTCGGGAGTGAACGGACATGTCCTGGATGATCCGACGGATCTGGCTGCGCTGGGCATGTGCATCAACCACTGGCGTGCACGCGGTGGTGGCACCCCTGTGAAGACGAGGCTGCCGCTGGATCTGGAGCTGAATGTGGAGCTGACGCTGCAGGTGCTGGAGCAGGCGGCGAGAGGATAGAGGTTGAACTTGGGGCGTCGGGGCGGCATTGCTCCCGCACGATGGAGTCCGTGTCATATGCCGAAGCAGCCACGCGCCTGTGCACGGCGTGCGGCATGTGCTGTGACGGGACGATGTTTCAGATCGTGCGCATGCAGCCGGGAGATGTGCCGGCGGCGCTGGGGCGGCTGGGACTGAAGATCCGCAACCGCGATGGCGAGTACCACATGGAGCAGCCATGCCCGGCGCTGCAGGAGAAGGGATGCACTGTTTATGAGAAGCGGCCGGTGCGCTGCCGGTTGTTTCACTGCCAGCAACTGCGCCGCATGGAGGATGGTGAAACGACGGAGGCGGAGGCCATGACGATGATTCAAGAAACGCGTGCGCAGGTGGCGCAGGTGCGCGGATTGATCGAGGCCTGCGGACTGCGCGAAGACGGGCAGTCGCTGATGGAACGCCATGAGCGGGTGATGTCCACGCCGGTGAATGAAACACTGGAGCCGGAGCTGGTGAGCGTGCGTGCGGAGCTGGATGAAGCGATGCGAAAACTGAAGCTGAGATTGAACCGGGAGTTCCGGGTGCCGCCGGGGCGCTGACGCACGTCGGCCAGCCCCCCTTTCGCATATTGTGTCTGACAGCATCTCGCTTTCACACCTGTGCCAAATCGTCCTTCCCGCTGTGCCAGCCATGCACACTAAACACTTCGCTTAGCCTCATCAAATCGCGCTGCATCCCAGGCAAATCAGGCGTAGCAGCCCATGCCTCGCCTGTGGCATGCTTCCAGCAAGAAAGACCGAGAAACAACCCTTCTCCCACCAACCATGTCTCCCGAAAAATTCACCGTCAAACTCCAGGAAGCCTTCAATGCCTCTCAGTCCGTCGCCACCCGCCACGGCCATCAGGAATTGAAGCCTTCCCACCTCCTCCTTGCCCTGCTCGAGCAGGATGGCGGCATCGCCGTTCCCCTCTTTGAAAAAGCAGCCGTCAATCCCGCAGCCGCTCAGTCTCTGAAATCCAGCGTCGAGGCCCTCCTTGCCCGTCAGCCCAAGGTCAGCGGCGGCACCAGCGGCCTGCATCTCTCCAATGAGATGCGCGAGCTCATGACCAAGGCCGAGGACGAGCAGAAAAAGCTCAAGGACGAATACCTCAGCGTCGAGCACATCATCCTCGCCCTCTTCAAAACCAAGACCGAGCTCTCCGATCTCCTCAAGCAGTCGGGCCTCACCTACGACACCGTCTCCAAGGCCCTCACCGCCGTGCGCGGTAGCCAGCGCGTCGTCGATCAGGACCCCGAGGGCAAATACCAGACCCTCGAAAAATACGGCACCGACCTCACTGCCCGCGCCAAGCAGGGCAAGATCGACCCTGTCATCGGCCGCGATGAGGAAATCCGCCGCGTCATGCAGGTCCTCAGCCGCCGCACCAAGAACAACCCCGTCCTCATCGGCGAGCCCGGCGTCGGCAAGACCGCCATCGCCGAAGGCCTAGCACGCCGCATCGTCGCCGGAGACGTCCCAGACTCACTCAAGGGCAAACGCCTCATAAGCATGGACCTCGGCGGCATGATGGCCGGCGCCAAGTTCCGTGGCGAATTCGAAGAGCGCCTCAAAGCCTTCCTCAAGGAAGTCACCGCCAGCGAAGGCGAGATCATCCTCTTCATCGACGAGCTCCACACCATCGTCGGCGCAGGCAAGGCCGAAGGCGCCATGGACGCCGGCAATCTCCTCAAACCCCAGCTCGCCCGTGGCGAACTCCGCTGCGTCGGCGCCACCACGCTCGACGAGTACCGCAAATACATCGAAAAAGACCCCGCCCTCGAGCGCCGCTTTCAGCCCGTCAAAGTCGGCGAACCCAGCGTGGAGGACACCATCGCCATCCTTCGCGGTTTGAAGGAACGCTATGAAGTGCATCACGGCGTCCGCATCCAGGACGGTGCCATCATCGCCGCCGCCACTCTGAGCAATCGCTACATCACCGACCGCTTCCTGCCGGACAAGGCCATCGACCTCGTGGATGAAGCCGCCAGCCGCATCAAGATCGAGCTCGACTCCATGCCCACGGAGATCGACGTCATCGAGCGCCAGATCATGCAGGGCGAAATGGAACGCCAGGCCCTAAAAAAGGAAAAAGACGCCGCCTCCAAAGCCCGTCTCGAAAAACTCGACAAGGAGATCGCCGATCTCAAGGAAAGCTCCGCCGCTCTGAAAGCCCAGTGGCTCAAGGAAAAGGAAACCGTCGATGCCGGACGCAAGGTGAAGGAAGAAATCGACCGCCTGCGCACCGAACTCGAACAGGCCCAGCGTCGTGGCGACTTCGGCCGCGCCGGTGAGATTCAATACGGCCTCATCCCCGATCTCGAAAAGAAACTCAGCGCCGCCCCCGTCGAGGCCTCCCAGCCTCGCTCCGCCCACTCGCTGCTGCGCGAAGAAGTTACCGAAGAGGACATTGCACGCGTCGTCGCCAACTGGACCGGCATCCCCGTCTCACGCCTTCAGGAAGGCGAGCGCTCCAAGCTCGTCAAAATGGAGGAGCGCCTCAGCCAGCGCGTCATCGGCCAGAAGGACGCCATCGCTGCCGTCAGCAATGCCGTGCGCCGCGCCCGTGCAGGCATTCAGGATGAAAACCGCCCCATCGGCAGCTTCCTCTTCCTCGGCCCCACCGGCGTCGGCAAGACCGAGCTCTGCAAAGCCCTCGCCGAATTCCTCTTCGACGACGAAACCGCCATGACCCGCATCGACATGAGCGAGTACATGGAAAAGCACAGCGTCAGCCGCCTCATCGGCGCCCCTCCCGGCTACGTCGGCTACGAAGAAGGCGGCCAGCTCAGCGAAACCGTCCGCCGCCGCCCCTACAGCGTCGTCCTCTTTGATGAAGTCGAAAAAGCCCACCCCGATGTCTTCAATGTCCTCCTGCAGGTCCTCGACGACGGCCGCATCACCGACGGCCAGGGCCGCACGGTCGATTTCAAAAACACGGTCCTCATCATGACCAGCAACATCGGCAGCAACGCCATCCAGGACGTCAGCAATCCTGAACAGCGCGATGCCCTCGTGCGCGACAGCCTGAAGCAGTTCTTCCGCCCCGAGTTCCTCAACCGCATCGATGAAATCGTCATCTTCGACCGTCTCGATGCCGCCCAGCTCGACAGCATCGTCAAGATCCAGCTCGGCCGTGTCATCGACCGCCTCGCCAAGCAGAACATCCACCTCACCGTCACCGACGACACCACCCGCTACCTCGCCGATGCTGGCTTCGACCCCGTCTTCGGCGCCCGCCCCCTCAAACGCGCCATCCAAAAACACCTCCTCGATCCCCTCTCACTGGCGGTTCTTGAGGGTGGCTTCAAAGAAGGTGATCACATCACCGCCGAGATGAAGGGCGGGAAGGTGCAGTTTGTGAAGAAATGAGCCCCTGCCATCATACCTCGCCCCTAGTGCAGTAGCCGTCGTCGCTGGCGATGTTTGAAAGGCCTCACCCTGCCCGAAAATCTCCGCCACTCATCAACACCTCATTGCTCCACCCAGCAGCCTCCGAAAGCCCGTAGGGCTGGCACAACAATAGCCGTGGGCGCCAGCCCACGGTAACCGCCACACGCATCATTCCCTCACATGGAACCGCGTAGCGGTGACACAAAACCGCCCGTGCTCCTACATGATGCAAATACGTCAAGAGCCACGTTCTGGGACAGGTCATGGCCCTGAAGGCCAACTGCCTTCCGTCTTTCAGCCCAAGGGATGCCGAGCGATAGCGAGCGCTTCCCTGGGTTGAATGCACAACCCCGAATCTCCCATGCGCGAACCCTGAAAGGGTTCCGTCATCAGCGCCTCGGTTAATTGCATCAGCCTGTTTCAGAAGCATGAATAGCCGCCCCTTTGAAGTCGATACTCGCTGTTACCAGCCCAAATAGTGAAAGGAAGCATAAACTGTTTCGCTGGGTTCATCATAATAGAGAAGAAGAAAATCTTCTCCCACATCACGTCGCAGGCATTCGTCCATGGTCTCAAGTACCTTCGGCCAGCCGTTGGGCCTCTCTTCTCTGCTGAAGAAGCTGCTGCCTCCAAGCAATTCCATGGAAAACGCCGGTTTGATAAGGTGATAAAAGTCCTGCGTCGAAATGTGGAAAGTCAGAAGAAAACCGTCCATGCCGAGAGGCTTCAAGCTTTGAAGTTCCTTGGCATGCAATTGTACCTCCTTGCCAAAGAGTCGTTCGCATTCTGCCTCCGCGTCTGGAGGCGTACTCGCCAGAACCAGCCATAGCAAGATGAGCAACGGACACGGCACTGCAAGCATGACCAGGCGTCGCTTCTTGGCGACCAGTGCAATGATAAATACGACACTTCCGAGCAGGACACCAAGCGCGATGAAGGCCATCAGAGGAGACATAACTACACAAAGCGGCTATTCCCGAGTTTGTCGATGATGCTTCTCTAAAAAGCCCGTTACTTCCTCCGCCCCCTCTTCGGCTTCTCCGGCACCAGCGTCATCTGCGGCGTCACCTTGATGCCCATCCGTTTGTAATAGTCCATCATCTCCTCCGTAGCCTTTAGGCTCGCTTCGAGTCCAATGCGAACCATCTCCGACATGTCCGTTGGCGGAGCTTCCCGACGTTTGGCGGCGACAAACTTCATTGAGAACTGGTCGATTGAGTGGGTACAATGTGTTTTGCCGATCAGAGGCTTCTTCCTCCGCCCCCTCTTCGGCTCCTCCGTCGCCAGCGTCATCTGCGGTGTCACCTTGATTCCCATACGATTGTAGTAGTCGAGCATCTTTTCCGTGGCCGCACGGCCTGCTTCTAGCACGATCTTCGACATCTCGGACATCTCACGCGGCGGACCTTCTTGAAGACGTATGGCATCGATGATGACTTGAAGCTTGTCCATGGTGTGGGGCTATCGTTGCGGAGGACGAGCATGATCGTTCCACAAATCCCAATCATGGGCAAGCCGCAGATCATTCCGCCCCGTTGCAGCCCCCAAGAATGCACAGCGTCGGTGTCATGCCTGTTGCGTCTTATCTTCCACAAAATCACTCGGACACAACCGCTTCACTCCCTTCGTCAGCGGATGCTCATCCTTGCGCCCGTGCACATACAGCGCCGTCCACTCCGCCAGCCTGCGCCCCAGAATCCGACACGCCTCCTGCGTCTCCTCCTCGCGCGGTTCCTTCGAGGCCACCGCCCCGTAGTGCAGCGTCATCTTCCGGCCCGAGTAGTCCGTCACGCCAAAGACCAGAAACCCAAAATTCATGAGCACCGTCAGAATCGACTGACACGCCATCTCCATGCCGCCGCCCCAACCGCCCGCGCTGCTGAAGGCGCAGGCGATCTTCCCATCCACCTCCAGCCACTTGTCCGCCATCGTCTCGTCCCAGAAGCGCTTCATCTTCCACGACAGAATCCCCATGTTCGTCGGGCTCCCTACCGCCAGCCCGTCGCACCACACCACATCGTCAGCCGTGGCCTCATCCACATGCCTCACCCGCACCTCCGTCTCCGGCACCTGCTGCGCTCCTTCAGACACCAGCGCGGCCATCTTCGCCACATTGCCGCTGCGGGAATCGTAGAGCACAAGGATTTGATTCATGAAGCAAGATCAAAACGGCAGCCGGATTGTCAAAGGGGAGGATGCGACGCACAAGCTTGCAGATGCGCCAGAATACGTCCTCTGCGATCAGGACAAAGGCTTTCACCCATGCTCAAAAAGCCATTGGCCAGCCATAGCAGCCCCCAGCCACCCAGAGGAATAATCACTGTCCAGACCATCACCACCGAAGCCAGAACGATGGCACCACACCAGACAGCCATGAAGGCCCGACCACGCGGATCGTGCGACATGCATCCGACAATCCGGCTGCCACCATCGGAAACCTCAACCCTCCCTCGAAACAGAGGTTCAAAACCATCTCTTAACCAGGCGCTTTTATAACGGACATCTATTTTATTTCCGGTCACGCGCCCTCGCACAGCATCTTCATTCCATGAGGATCGCGCGTTCAAGGATTCCCGCAGGCATTTCAGAAGGGCCTCGGATGGCAGATCGGACATGAAAACGGTTTCAGGTTCGTCTTCAAAAAACTGACGCAGTTTCGGGGGCAGTTTCTGCCAAAGGTGATGAATGAATCCCATGCTGCCATATGCTAGGGACCGCTTTTCCTGAAGCAACCCTCCACTTCCAGCGTTTGCTGCTAAACCATGAAGCACCTCCTCATCCTCACCCTGCTCCTCCTCGGCGCCTTTGCTCACGCCGCAGACAAGCCCAACATCATCTTCATCCTCGCCGATGACATGGGCTACGGCGACGCTGGATGCTTCGGTCAAAAAACCCTCACCACGCCGCATCTCGACAAGATGGCCGCCGAGGGCATGAAGTTCACCCGCATGTACGCAGGCTGCACCGTCTGCGCACCATCACGCTGCGTGCTCATGACCGGCCTGCACACCGGCCACTGCCGCGTGCGTGGCAATGGCGAAGGTCACATTCCGGATGAGGACCTCACCCTGCCCAAAGTCCTGAAGTCCGCCGGCTACCACACCGCATGCATCGGCAAATACGGCCTCGGCAAACCCATCCCCCTCGACGACCCGCAGCGCAAAGGCTTCGATGAATTCTTCGGCTACGTCGGCACCAGCCACGCCCACAATTTCTATACCAAGGCCCTCGTCCGAAACGGCAAGATCGTGGATCTTCCCAACACCGTCATCCCCGGCTCCGCCAAAGATGCCAAAGACTACTCCGACAGCGACCTCGTCGGCACCGGAGTCGCCCCTCTCGATGGCCGCAAGGCCTGGGTCCCCCAGCTCCTTTCCGATGACGTCCAGCGCTACCTCGGCGAGCGTGCCAAAGAAAAATCTCCCTTCTTCCTCTACTACGCCTTCAACATCCCCCACGCCAACAACGAAGCCGGCAAGACCTCCCCTCTCGGCCACGGCCTCGAATCCCCCGACTACGGCGAATTCAAGGACAAGGACTGGCCCGACGCCGAGAAAGGCTTCGCTCAGTTCATCCGCTTCCTCGACAATGACGTGGGCAAAATCATGGCCCGCCTCAAAGAACTCGGCCTCGCCGAAAACACGCTGGTCATGTTTTCCAGTGACAACGGCCCCCATCAGGAGGGCGGCCATCAAAGCGACTTCTTCAACAGCAACGGCGACTTCAAAGGCATCAAACGCGACATGACCGACGGAGGCATCCGCGAGCCCTTCATCGCCTGGTGGCCCGGCAAGATCAAAGCGGGAGCCACCAGCGAGCACGTCTGCGCCTTCCAGGACGTCCTCCCCACCCTGGCAGACCTCAGCCTCACCAAACTCAGCAGCGATCCCCAGCTCGACGGCATCTCCTTCCTCCCCACCCTCCTCGGCAAACCGGGACAGCACCAGCACTCCCACCTCTTCTGGGCCTTCGACGAACAGGGTGGCAAGCTCGCCGTGCTCAAATGGCCCTGGAAACTCATCCACCTCAACTCCGGCAGCATCTCCAAGGACGTGAAGGCGAAAGCCAAGGGCAAACCCAAGCCTCTCGAAAAACTCCTCTACAATCTCGAAACCGACATCGGCGAAGAAAAGAACCTCGCAGCAGAGAATCCCGAGATCGTCTCCGAGCTCGAAAAGCTCATGCAGGCATCATACCGCGCGCCTTGATGGTGCATAAGCGATAGGGTGAGGTGTATGATTAACGATCACGCTGCTGTTCACGTGCGCGCGGTTGTGTCTCCTGCTCCCGAAGGGAGCCTGGAAGGTAGCCGGTGGTGAAGCGAGGCTTGGCGAGCGGGAACCACCGGATCATGCCACGATCCCATTCCCGCCCATGGCCGCATGCCGGAGGTATGCGAGAAGTATCCGCAGGCTAAACCCCGTCCCTTACTGCCCGGCTCTCTTCAAGGCCCCGCGCAGCATGCCCACCCCGCCGGCCACAAACAGCAGCGGAAACCAGATGGAATACAACGCAGCCCGCGAGCCATGCTGCAGCACCGCCTCATCCGGTGCTGCCGGATTCACATAACACACCCGCTCCGTCCCGGGAGGAAACTCCTGCTGTCTCTGCATCGCCACATCCAGGTGCGGAGTGGGCGCAGCCTCCACCTGGCGGATGCGTGTGCTGCTGTGCCTGGTGCCTGCAAACTCATACTCGTAGCGGATCTCCACACGGTGTGCGGGGTCTGTGTGCGGAGTGGGGCGCTCGCTCACCACGCGGGAAGACACGATGCGGCATGGAACCTGCGACCACTGCCGCGTGACCTGCGCCTTGTCATACGAGAGCCACATGCGCCATGCAAAGAACGTCCCTGCGATGATGAGGAACACTCCCATCGCTCCCAGCCACAAGCGGCCTGATTGAGATGCAAATTGATTCTGCGACATGGCTTCGGGAAGCAGGCTTTGACTACGCTTCACACGTGTTCCATACAGAGATGCCGCCATCTCGCAAATTTCCACATGTCTGACCCCGCACCCATTTCCATACGCCCGCCGCGCTGGCTGCTGAAGCCTGCCGTGGAGGGCGCTGCCGAGCTGGCGGCGGACATGGGGCTGTCTCCGCTCATGGCGCAGCTGTTGGTGCAGCGCGGGCTCACTTCCGTGGAAAAAGTGCGCGATTTCCTCGTGCCCAAGCTGGCCTCACTGGGAGACCCCACCGTGCTGCCGGAGATGAATCTGGCCGTGCAGCGCATCCTGCGTGCCGTGGACGCGAAGGAAAGCGTGGTGCTCTACGGCGACTACGATGTGGACGGCGTCACCTCCATGGCGCTGATGCACCTCATCCTGAAGGCCTATGGCCTCGACACGCATCTCTTCCTGCCCACACGCATGGAGGAAGGCTACGGCCTGAGTCTCGACGGCATCTCCAAATGCTACGAGCAGTTTGGCAAGCCCGCCCTCTTCATCGCGCTGGACTGCGGCACCACCTCACTCAATGAAGTGGCCAAGCTGCGTGCCGATGGCGTGGACTGCGTCATCATCGACCACCACGAGCTCTCCCCTCTGGGCCGCCCGGACTGCCTGGCGCTGGTCAATCCCAAGCTCGGCGCAGGCCACCACTACTTCTGCACCGCGGGGCTGGTGTTTAAAGTCTCCCACGCTCTGCTGAAGGCGCGCATGATCCCGGGCTATGACCTGAAGGAGACGCTTGATCTCGTAGCACTCGGCACCGTGGCGGACCTGGTGCCGCTCATTGACGAAAACCGCCTCCTCGTGCGTCGTGGCCTCGAAGCTCTGGCGCAAACGACGCGCCACGGCCTCAAGGCCCTCAAGCAGATCGCCGGTGTCGAAGGCATCGTGCAGACTCATCACGTCGGCTTCCGGCTCGGCCCGCGTCTCAATGCCGCAGGCCGCCTCGACACCGCCGCCACGGCGCTGCAGCTCCTGCTCGCCACCGATCCCGATGAAGGCGCCATGCTGGCTGAGCTGCTGGAAGCCCACAACAAAGACCGCCAGAATGTGGAGCAGCAGGTGCATGCCGAGGCCGAGACCATGCTCGCAGGCATTGGCGATCTCGAATCCGTCTCCGCCATCGTCCTGGGCTCGCGCAAATGGCACCCGGGAGTCATCGGCATCGTGGCATCCCGCATCTCACGCCTGTGCCACCGTCCCACCATCCTGGTCTCCATCGATGAAAATGGCATCGGCAAAGGCAGCGGCCGCAGCATTCCCGGCTTCTCCCTCGTCGAGGCCATCGACATCTGCCGCGCACACCTCCTCGGCGGGGGCGGCCACGCCATGGCGGCGGGCATTTCCGTGCATGAGGACAAGATCGACTCCTTCCGCACCGCCTTTCAGGAGGCCGCACGCGAGGCCCTCAGCAAGGAGGCCATGACCGCCGTGCTGGAGCTGGATGCCGAGGTGAAGCTGCGGGATCTCTCCCTGAGCTTCTTCGAAAGCTACAAGCTCCTTGAGCCTTTTGGCCAGAAAAACCCGGAGCCCCTCTTTCTCTGCCGCAATGTGAAGCCCAAGCTCCCGGGCCGCATCATGAAGGACAAGCACCTGCGCATCATCCTCACTCAGGAGGGTGCCTCCATGGAGGCCCGCTGGTTCAATGCCCCCATCGGCAGGCTGCCTCCCGCCCCGTGGGATGTGGCCATGCGCATCCAGCGCGGCTGGTTCCGTGGCGTGGAGCAGTGGCAGCTCACGCTGGAGGCCGTCCGCTCCGCTGAGTCCTCTCAGCGTGGGTGATACCGGTAGTGCCCGGTGATAGGAAACTCAAAAAGCCGGTTCTCATGCTTGGGCCCCTGGCCGATGTTGTGCACGATCCACGGCGTCGCACTCCCGTCCTGCGCAGGCACCACGATGGCGATGTGCGGCAGATTCTCCGGCACCGTGCAGGTGATGATGTCTCCGGGCAGGTAATCCTCAGCCTTTTGCGTCACCGGCAGTGCTGTACCACGTCGTTTGAAAAACGTCTGCAGATTCGGCACCCGGCGGTGGTCGATGTTTTTGTCCGTGCTGCGCAGGCCCCAGATCTTCGGATAAGTGGCAAAGGCCCGCTTCATGTCCTCGTGCACCAGCTTCTGCAGGTCGATGCCCAGAGCCCGGTAGCTGCGGATGACCTCATCCGTACAAACCCCGGTGTCAGCGGGGACGTCGCCATTGGGATACTCCAGCACCACATAGGCGGGATCATAGCGCACAGTATGCTTCACCCGCTCCAGCGCTGCCCACACCAGCCTCTCGGCAAAGGGCGGTGCCGCTGTCTGCGCCACACAGACGGCCGTGCATGCCAGAAGCAGGAGCGGACGCAGAAACAGGTCAGTCATGCGGGACTTCGACACCGGAGATGAATGTTTGTTGAACTTCCAGCCGCCGGTTCAGCACCAGCACATCCGCCTGCTTGCCCTTCTCCAGGCTGCCGCACTTCTTGCCTATCCCGGTGCGCTCGGCCGGTGTCAGGCTCGCCATTCGCACAGCCTCCGGCAGCGTTGCGGAGGTGCTCTTCTTCATGTGCCTCACCATGTGGTCCAGCCCCATCACCGAGCTGGCCAGCCCCTGCCCGGGGACAAATCCCACCCGGCCGTCGCTCTCAAAGAAGGCGCCGTCATCCTCTGAGCCAAACCGATACCTTCCCGGCGGCATGCCCATCGCACGGTTGCAGTCCGTCACCAGGCACAGCAGCTCCGCGCCTTTCATGCGGAAGGCAAAGTCCAGCAGTTCCGGTGCCAGATGCATGCCATCCGCGATCACCTCCGTGCTCATGTCAGCCGTGGCCAGCACAAACTGCTCCATGCTCGCCTGCATCGGCGTGCCAAAGCGCGTTCGCAGAGAGGCCACCGAGCTCATCGCACACCAGAAGTGGTCCACATGCCTCATGCCTGCCTTGTAGGCATGCGCCATCTCCGCCCAGTTTGCATTCGAGTGCCCGCAGGTGATCAGACAGCGCTGCTTGCGCGCCATCTGGTAAAACTTCTCCGCCCCCGGCAGTTCCGCCGCACACGTGGCTATCCGCACCAGATCATCGCGAAACCACAGCGCGTATTCTTCCGGATCTGGTGCACGGCGCCCTTCACGCGAGTGGCAGCCCACTTTGTCCGGGGCGAAATACGGCCCGTACAGATGCACCCCGCCGATGCGTGAACCATGCACAGGCGCCCAGCTCCTCCGCGCCTCTCGGCATGCTCCCAGCATTGCCATGATCTGCACCGGCGCTCCCGTTGTGGTCGTGGGGAAAATCGTCGTCGTGCCATGCCGCGCATGCACTTTCAGCGCGGTGCGCACCGCCTCCACCGTGCCATCCATGAAATCGGCCCCCGCGCCGCCATGCACGTGGATGTCGATAAATCCGGGGCTGATGTACCCGCCTTTGGCATCCACCACCACCGCACTCTTTGGTGCGGAGACACGTGCACCCACCGCCTTGATTTTCCCGCCCTCACACAGCACCGCCCCTCCTGCGATCAGCTTGTCCGGCAGGATGAGCGTGCCGTTTTGGATCAGGAGTGGCGGAGCAGGGGGTGTTTTCATAGAAGTGTGAGCGGATTCACCCGCGTCTGCAGCGGGAAGGTCACCCTCTGCCCGTTCAGGCGGTGGGATTCAAAGATGGCGCTGACCATCTCGATGGTCTCCCGCCCCTGCACAGCATCACAGAGCGGTGCACGCTTCTCTTGAATGGCCGCGATCAGGTCCAGCCCCGCCGCCTCGTGGCTGGAGAGCTTTTTCCCCAGGTCCGCAATGGGCTCCGGCTGGTTCACTCCCCCTGTGGTGATCGGCACCCACTGCCTCGGCTCCTTCGCAGCAGGATCAAAGGGGCTGCCTGCGCACAGGTGTGCCACTGGCTCTTTGTCGATGCGGAAATCGATGATCCCCTTGGTGCCGATGATCTGCAGGCCAAACCCCGCCTCCTTCGTTCCAGCGCTCTGGATCGAGTCAAAATACAAAGGCATGCCGCCTGCCAGCTCAAACCGTGCATGCACCTCATTGCCTGCCAGTGCGCCGATCCCTTCATCCCCCTCCTTCACGTCCGTCTTGGTCACAGGCTTCCCGGCTTGCAGCACGGTCGCGGAGCACGACTGCGGCGCTCCGCCGAAAAACGTGGCCAGATTAAAGATGTGCGTCCCCAGCACCCACAGATCCAGAGAGCCGCCACGCGTGTCCTCCTTGCCACGTCCGCGCATTTCCAGCACACGGCCTATCACGCCTTCCTGGATCAGCTTTGCCACCACCGGCAGCACAGGGTGGTAGCGGTTGCGGTGGGCAATGGCTATCTTCGTGCCCGCCTTGTCCGCCGCCGCGATGATCTCGTCCGCCTCAGCCAGACTGCGGCAGAAGGGCTTCTCAATGTAGACGCCCTTCGCCCCCGCCTGGATCGCCGCCAGCAGCATGTCGCGGTGCTGGTCGATGTGCCTCGGCCCGATGGCCACGAGATCCGGCTTGGTCTCGGACAGCATCGCCCGGTAGTCTGCATAGCCTTTGCTCACCCCCAGCTTCTTGAGGGCGCCAGCCAGTCCTTTTTCGTCCGCATCGGCCACGGCGGCTATTTCGACACTGGGAATCTTCAGCCACATGACATCAAGGCCGTGACCATAATTTCCATGCCCGGTGTGTCCTATCACGGCCACGCGCAGCTTGGCATCAGCCGCAGCTAGGCTGGATGTGACAAAAACGGCAGGCAGGGAGGCGAGAAGTCGGCGGCGGTTCATGCGAGAAATGAACGTTAGCACCGCCCTCAAACACTCAACAGGATGATTTCACCCCTGCCAGATGGCTGGAGAAACCACTCATAAGCGATTGTGAATCCACCTTTTGAGTTTGTTTGCTTCAATTTGTGCCTATCCATGTAGGCTGCACTCCCCGCAGCCACCCCCAACCCCCACATGTCAGAACCCCAGGAACATGCCGCTGGAGACTCCGTGCCGGAGTTGAAGCAGCGTATTCGAGAGCTCGAGTCCATGCTCCACGCATGCCGCCTGCGCCTGCCCAATGCTCCGGCGGAGGCCATGCGCGAACTGGCGGAAAGCGAGGAGCGCTTTGCCCTGGCCGTGCGCGGCACCAATGACGGCATCTGGGACTGGGACATCCGCACAGGGAAGGTCTTCTTCTCTCCGCGCTGGAAGAGCATGGTCGGCTACGGGGACGATCAGCTCGAAAACAACTTCACCACTTTCGAAAAGCTGCTCCATCCGGAGGACCATGACCGCGTCATGGCCATTCTGGATGACTACCTGGCGGGGCGCACCACACTCTACGCGGTGGAGTTCCGCTTCCAGCACAAAGACGGCGACTGGCGCTGGATTTTGGCCCGCGGACGCGCCCTGCGTGATGAGAATGGGAAGCCCTACCGCATGGCAGGCTCCCACACCGACATCACGGAGCGCAGGCATGTTGAAGAGGAGCTTCGCCAGGCCCGCCGTGAAGCCGAGGCCGCCAGCAGCGCCAAGAGCTCCTTCCTGGCCAACATGAGTCACGAGATCCGCACGCCCATGAACGGCGTCATCGGCATGAGCGAGCTGCTGCTCGGCACCGAGCTCAATGAGACCCAGCGCGAGTACCTGGAAATGCTCAAGCTCTCCGCCGATTCCCTGCTGGAGCTGCTCAATGACATCCTCGACTTCTCCAAAATCGAGGCTGGACGCATGGAGCTCGACGCCCAGGAGTTTGATCTCGGGGAGGTCGTCACGGAGGTGGCCCAGGCCATGGGCGTACGCGCCTTCCAGAAGCGGCTGGTGCTGCTGCATCACATCACTTCGGATGTCCCCCTCCGCCTCATCGGCGATGACGGCAGGCTCCGTCAGATCCTTGTCAATCTGGTGGGCAATGCCATCAAGTTCACCAACGAGGGCGGCGTCACCATCGATGTCAGCCTGGACTCGCTCACCGCAGACAAGGCCACTCTCCATTTCAAGGTCAACGACACCGGCATCGGCATCTCCGATGACATGCACGAGAGCATCTTTGAGGCCTTCACCCAGGCGGAGACCACCACCTCCCGGCGCTATGGAGGCACCGGCCTCGGCCTCGCCATCTGCCACGATCTCGTGGCTCTCATGCAGGGCCGCATCTGGGTGGAGAGCCAGCCGGGCAAGGGCAGCACCTTCCACTTCACCGCCGCCTTTGGCCGCACCAGCGGCATCTCCATCAAGCCCAGGGCCCCGCGCAAAAAACCGGTGCTCACCACCAATGTCTCGATGAAGATCCTGATCGTCGAGGACGGCCACGTCAGCCAGCTCGTCGGTGCGCGCATGCTGGAAAAGCGCGGCCATCACGTCACCCTCGCCTCCAGCGGCAGAGAGGCCATCGTCCGCTGCCAGAAAGACACCTTCGACGCCATTCTCATGGACGTCCACATGCCCGGCCTCAATGGCTACGAGGCCACCGCCAGAATCCGTCGGCTGGAGCAGAGCGCCGGCAGGCATGTGCCCATCATCGCCATGACCGCCAATGCCATGAAAGGCGACCGCGAAAAATGCCTCGCCGCTGGCATGGACGACTACATCTCCAAGCCCCTGCGCTCCGCCGAGCTCTTCCGTGTGGTGGAGCAGTTTGCCCAGCGTGCAGCTCCGCAGGAGTCCGGCCAGCAGGCTCCCCCAGCCGCCCCCGCTCCCCGCCGCACCAAGGTGGAGCCCCCGCCCTTCAATCTCGCTGAATTCCGCGAGTCCACTGGCGATGAAAAACTCGTCCTCAAGCTCGTGTCCATCTTCTCGGAGGACTCCCAGAAATACCTCCGCAAAGCCGAAAAAGCCCTCGCCGCAGGCAAGACCGACCCTCTCTACGAGGCCGCGCACGCGCTCAAGGGCATGCTGGGTGTGTATTCCGCCGGCATCGCCTTGAAGCACTGTTCAGAGCTCTGTGAGTACGCCCATGCCGGAGACATGAAGGGCGCGCAGATCATGCTGGATCAGGTCAAAAAAGAATGCGTCGTGCTGGGCCAGGCCCTCGCCGCCGCATTCCAGAACGGTTGATCACCGGTACTCCGTCATCCCGTCAAATCCGTGCACCACTTGCACGGGATTGCCCAGCTCCTTCAAAATCTGCCTCGTCAGGTTCAGCTTGGCCTGCAGCGTGGCGTCGTCGTGGTCGGGATCATGGTGCACCACCACCCACTTTTTGACTCCAGCCAGCTTGGTCAGTGCGCAGGCCGTGGCCAGATTCGAGTGCCCCCAGCCGATGCGTTTGGGATAGTCCGCAGGCAGGTACTGCGCTTCATGTATCAGAAGATCCACCCCGTCCAGAAACCGCAGCATCGGTTCATAAGGCACCACCAGGTCGGAATCACGCGTCAGCGCTGCAGGAGAGCCCGTGTAGCCTTGCAGAAACTCATTGTCCGGCACAAAGGCCACACTCCAGCCGTCGTGCATCACCTTGAAGCCGACCGTCGCGCCCGGATGCTGGGTGAATTCCCGCGTCACTGTCACATCTCCGATCTTCACCGGCGCATCGTTCAGGAACACAAAATTGATCTTCGCTCGCAGATCCTCCCGCTGGATCGGGAAATAGTCCCGGTCCATCTGGCCGCAGAGCAGGGATTCGATGTTCTTTCCAAAGCCGCGCTCGCCATACACGGTGATCTCATATCCAGGGATGTAGATCGGTGTGAAGAACGGGAATCCCTGGATGTGATCCCAGTGCGTGTGTGTGATGAAAAGATGAATATGGCACGGGCCGCCTGCCAGGAAGGAGAGGCCAGCCTCACGCAGGCCGGATCCGGCATCAAACAGGATGCGCTCCTTTCCGGTGTTGTATTCAAAGCACGTTGTGTTGCCGCCATGCTGCGCATAGCGCGCTCCACACACTGGGATGGACCCTCGCGTGCCCCACAGCTTCACATGCGGGCGCTTGGTGTCCAGCACTGGCGCATATTGCTCCGCCGCCACGGCCAGATGCTCACGATGCGTGATGCCCTTCGCCTTGCCGGCCTCATGAAAATACTGATGCAGCTTTTCGATCAGCAGCGCAGGGTCAAACGGCTTGATCAGCACGTCCACCGGCCCGGTCTGCTGGATGTGCTTGAGCTCGGTCGCGTAATCTTTCGCCGTGCAGACGATCACCGGCAGGTGCTGTGTGGACTGCTGTGCCCGCAGGTGCCTCAGCACCTCCAGCCCGTTCATCTTGGGCATGATCAGGTCCAGCACCAGCAGATCCGGCTGAAACTCCTCCATCAGCTCGAGGCATTCCTCGCCATCCTCAGCCACGCGAACGATGTAGCCGCTCGCCTCCAGGGCATGTGACAGCCGCATGGACAGCGCACGCACATCTTCCGCCAGCAGGATTTTTTTGGGTGGGGTTGGGGACACCATGTCTTGCCTCAGTCTCTAAGATAAAAACGCGCAGAAATGGTGGTCGGGCTGGCGGGATTCGAACCCACGACCTCTTCGTCCCGAACGAAGCGCTCTACCAGGCTGAGCCACAGCCCGCCTTGATCATTGCTGACTCTTGCGGTTCCACCTTCAGCATTGCTGCACTCCAGCGGTCGGGACGTTATATGTAACCTTTTCAGGGAATCGCGCAAGTTAGAAGATGTCCGGCTCCGGCACGGCAGGACCGTGTTGAAGGAAGTCAAAATCCGCCCCTTGGTCCGCCTGTGTGACATGTTCGACAAAGAGCTTCGCATAGCCGCGGTGGTAGCGCTGCGGCGCGGGCTTCCAGGCCGCGCGGCGTTTTTCCAGCTCCTCATCACTCACATGCAGGTGCAGCTTCCGGTTCGGCACATCCAGCTCGATCAGGTCGCCCGTCTTCACCAGCGCCAGCGGTCCGCCCACCGCGCTCTCCGGCGCGATGTGCAGCACACACGCTCCGTAGCTTGTGCCGCTCATGCGGCAGTCGCTCAGGCGCACCATGTCGCGGATGCCCTGCATGATCAGCTTCTTCGGAATGGGGAGCTGCCCCCACTCCGGCATGCCCGGCGCGCCCACAGGCCCCGCATTGCGCAAAATGAGCACCGTGTCCTTCGTCACATCCAGATCCATGTCGTCGATGTGCTTTTTCATCTCCGCATAGCTGTCATACACCAGCGCAGGTCCCGTATGTGTGCACAGCTCCTTGGTGGCGGCGGCGTGTTTGATCACCGCACCATTTGGGCAAAGGTTGCCGCGCAGGATCGCCGTACCGCCATCCGGCTGCAACGCATTCGCAGGTGTGCGGATCACATCCTCATTATGAATGATCGCGTCCTCGATGTCCTCGCCCAGCGTCTTGCCCGTGATCGTCGGCACATCCGTGTGCAACAGCTCGCGCATGCCATTAAGCAGCGCACGCAATCCGCCCGCCAGGAAGAACTCCTCCATCAAATACTTGCCCGCAGGCCGCATGTTCGCCAGCAGCGGAATCTTCCGGCTGATCTCGTCAAACTTCTCCAGCGGCAGCTTGATCCCCAGCCGCCCCGCCATCGCCACCAGATGCACGATCGCATTCGTGCTGCCACCCAGCGCCATGTCCACCGCGATGGCATTCTCAAACGAGCGCTCGCTCACGATCCCGGACGGCTTGCGGTCCAGCCACACATTCTCCACGATCTGCCGTCCCGCTGCCGCCGCGATGCGCGTATGCGCGCTGTCCACCGCAGGGATGGACGAGGCTCCCGGAATGCAAAGCCCCAGCGTCTCAGCCAGCGCCGTCAGCGTGCTCGCAGTGCCCATCGTCATGCAATGCCCCGGGCTGCGGGCGATCCCGTCCTCGATCTCACACCATTGCTCCCAGCTCAGATTGCCAGCACGCTTTTCGTCCCAGTATTTCCACACGTCGCTGCCGCTGCCCAGCGTGTCGCCACGCCAGTTGCCCTTGATCATCGGCCCGCAGGGCATGTAGATCACCGGAATGTCCATGCTGAAGGCGCCCATCAGCAGCCCCGGAGTGGACTTGTCGCAGCCACCCAGCAACACAGCCCCGTCGATCGGATTCGCCCGCAGCATCTCCTCCGTCTCCATCGCCAGGAAATTGCGGTGAAACATCGCCGTCGGCTTCGTCAGCATTTCGCCCACAGACATCACCGGAATCTCCATCGGATGCCCGCCCGCCTGAAAGATCCCGCGCTTCACCGCATCCGCCGTCAGTCGCAGGTGCATGTGGCAGGAGTTCAGATCACTCCAGGTGTTCAGAATCCCGATCACCGGCTTGCCCACAATATCCTCGCTCCCCCACCCCGCCTGCTTGGCACGTGAGCGATGTCCAAACGATCTCAGTTCATCACGGCCATACCAGCGCCAGGAACGAAGTTGCTCAGGAGTTTTGCGAGTGGGGGTGGTTGCGGAGGACATTGGAAAAAGATTTACAGGATGAAGATCTGTTAGCGAGCTTGCAGCAGATTCCTCACATTTTTCTCAAAATTCGGAGTGACCACGATTTTATCAGCGTAGAGCCAGACGATGAACGTCTCCTCCTCAGATTGAAAGTAAATGATCCAGTCATTCCGAGCATGACAGAGCACCGTTTGAATTTTTTTAACAAGGAGCGGAAACGCCTTCACGGCCTTTTCACTCAGCAGCACCACTGTTCTCGATCTGGCACCCGCCCATTGAAACGGAATGTCATAGTCCTCCCCCTCTTTGAAATCTGGCGCGAAAGCCCGATCGATTCGGTGCTCCAGCCATTCACTCTCGGACTGAAGCAATTCCTCGTTTCCATCAGTTGGCAGCATTCCAAACGGCTCTCGTACATCAAACCGGTCAAACTCCTCCTGACTGATGACTTCCAGCTTGGTAGAAGGCATGTGCCTGGGCTTTTCAGTTCGAAACTCAACATCCCAGCCAGTCAGTCTGCCTCGAAAATCTGCCACGCCCGGCAGTTCATCTCGGTCTCTTTTTATACTGACACCATGAAGTTTCGGCAGGCTCATCAATGGCGTAAGATCAATCTTATCAGCCTGTGTGCCGAGCCATAGCTCCCGCAGTTCATTCGATGTCGATAGCGGACTCACATCCGTGATCATGCCTCCATGCAAATTCGCGTGCGAGAGTCCTTTCAGGCTCTTCAAAGGTGCCAGCGAGATAAAATCCCCCGAGATATTCACCAAATTTTCCAGACTCGGAAACCTCTCCAGACCAGCTAGGTCATCCACATAGGCGCCCCAGATGATTCGAAGCCCCGGCATTTCTGGAAAGCCCTCAAACGAATGAAAAGTGTCTCCATGAATTTCCAGCTTGCGGAGTTTTGTCAGCTTCCTGAGCTTGGAAAAAACGGGCAGTTGATCCGAGGATACTTCCAAGATCTCGAGTTCCGGCAGCACCTCCAGCACCGTCAGATCTTTCACAGGATTTTTTGCAATTTTTAACTCCTTAATCGCAAGGCATGCGGCGAGTTCAGACATGTTCTCGATTTGATTGTCGGACAGATCGAGTCTCTTCAAAGCCTTGCAGAAATGAAGATGTTGGATGTCCTTGATCTCGTTTCCCTGAAGGATCAGCCCCGTCAGAGACGGCATGTAACGCAAAGCCTCAAGTGAGCGTATCGGCCGCTCGTCCTTGTTGAGCCGTTGAAAACTGATCCACTCGGCCTTGGCTAACGAAGGCCCAGATTTCGCGGCCCACACCTGCGGAATCGATGGAATGTAGCCAGGTTTGGCCCAGGCATCGTGGCGTTCCATCCACCCGTGGGAATAATAGTCCTCCTCAATGTGTCCACGCGCGTTTTCCACCAGCCTTTCGATCGTATAGGTCTGATCAGCCGTCAGTCCGGTCGATCTCGCATAATCGGCAAACAGATCTTGGCTCATGGCATGGGTGGTGGCTCCAAAGAGCATGCTGATAAAGATAATCTTCATATGATGCTCGATTGTTTCTATCACGCCTGAGCCGGTTCAAACAGGGTGAATGTGGGATGCCCCGCATGCAAGTTCGCCGTCCGATTCCACCCAAACCGCGTCCGACATCACCCTTGTCCTTTCTTCGTAGCTTCTGCTACAAACAGTCCCCAACCATGCGCCCGTTCCTTTTCCTTCCGCTGCTCCTCCTCACCTCCCACCTCCTTGCCGCCGGCAAGGAACTCGAAGGCGAACGCGCCGCCGCCACCACCGTGTGCCCCACGCCCGAAGAAGCCCGCGCCAAAATGTCCGTGCCCGAGGGCTACGAGGTCCGCTGCTTTGCCCACGAGCCCATGGTGCAAAATCCCGTCGCCATGACCTGGGACCATCGTGGCCGGCTCTGGGTCGTGGAAGCCTACGAATACCCCCTCGGCACGCCCCTCCCCGAAGACCAGCGCCCCTACGGTGGCGTGGCCAAGGACGACCAATACCACCCCATGCCCAAGCTGGGCGAAAAAATCCCCCGCGACCGCGTCATCATCCTCGAAGACACCGACAACGACGGCACCGCCGACAAGCGCACCGTCTTCGTCGAAGGCCTCAACCTCGCCAGCGCCATCATCTGCGGAGACAACGGCATCTACGTCGGCCAGCAGCCCCACCTCATCCACTTCCGCGATGACGACGGCGACGACAAACCCGACGCCTGGCGCGTCGTCCTCACCGGCTTTGGGCGCGAGGACACCCACGAGCTCGTCAACAGCTTCACCTGGGGCCCCGACGGCTGGCTCTACATGACCCACGGCGTCTTCACCAACAGCAAAGTCCGCAGCCCCACCCAGCCCGAAAACGAAGGCTTCAAATTCGACGCCGGCATCGGCCGCGCCCGTCCAAGTAGCGCGGGCAATCCTGCCCCCAAAGAAGCTCCCGCCCCCTCCTGGGAATTCGAAGTCTTCGCCGACGGCACCAGCAACCCCTGGGGCTGCGACTACGACGCCGCAGGCAACTTCTTCGTCAGCGCCTGCGTCATCGACCACTTCTTCCACATGGCCCCCGGAGGCATCTACACCCGCCAAGGCGGCGCCCCGGAGAACCCCTACGCCTACGAACTCCTCCCCAGCATCGTCAAGCACAAGCACTTCCGCGCCGCCTACGCCGGCATCCAGATCTACCAGGGTGGCCGCTACCCTGCCGACACCCACGGCCACGCCTTCATCGGCAACATCCACGACAACGCCATCCACGAAGAAATCCTCACCCCCGTCGGCGCCACCTTCAAATGCGAGCCCCGCCGCGACTTCCTCCGCGCCAACAACGGCTGGTTCCGCCCCGTCAGCACCCAGACCGGCCCCGACGGCTTCCTCTGGATCATGGACTGGTGCGACAAATACCCCTGCTACCAAAACGCCAAGGCCAACCCCGAAGGCGTCGACCGCGAACGCGGCCGCATCTGGCGTGTGTGCTATGGCGAAACTCAGCCCAAGCCATCAGCTGTCTCCAAAGAAGTCACCCCGGGAGGCATCGAATTCCCCATGTTTGCTGATCACAAATCTCCATCGCGTTGGTCGCAAACACTGGACCTCAAAACCCTCCCCACCCCCGACCTCGTCAAAACCCTCGAACACCCCAACAACTGGATGCGCCGTATGGCCCGTCGAGTCCTCGTCGAAAAAAGCGATCGGGAAGACACCATCGCCCCTGTGGCCACGCTCGCAAACTCCTCCATCGACAAAGGCTCTAGCCGCCTCGATGCCCTGTGGGCCTTGCTGCAAATCGATCACGGCGGAAGCAGCGCATCCAGCCTCGACAACGCAGCCAAATCCAAACTCCCCGCGCTTCGTGCATGGGCTGCGCGCGATTTTGGCAACAGCATGTCCGGAACTACTTTTCGCGAGGGCATGGACATTGGCGTACCGGGTTATCTGGAAACGCTGGCCGCAGATCCAGAACCAGCAGTGCGCTTGGCCATCGCCATCGCCCTGCGTCAATGCAGCGCCCGCAGGCTCACCGTGGACGGCCGTAAAAACGATGGCTTTCGCCTAGCTTGGCCCAATGTTTTTGACGCCATTACGAAAAGCTCGGCGCAAAATGCCGATGCCGTTCTGCCTCTCGCTATCTGGCAAAGCTTCGAGCCTGCCCTCGCTGATGCACCCAAAGAATGGACACAATGGCTGTCCGAGTCGGCTGCTCGTTTCCAGCCTCTTTCCCAGCCGCTGGTTTACAAATCCACACGCCGTCTCTGCGACACCCGCAAGCCCGAGAACCTCGATCTCGCCATCGACTTCTGCGAAAAAATCGCCGCTCACGACATCATTCTCGCCCACGCCCTCGAAGGCCTCGTCAAAGGCCAGGAAAGCGGAGTGATCAAGCCCACCAAAGACGTCTCCGCCACCCTCGCCAAATGGCGCGCGCACTCCAATGCAGACATCCGCAAGCACGGCCAGACCCTCGCAGTCCTCTGGGGCGATGAAACCGCCCTGCAGGAAACCATCCCCGCCCTGCGCGATACCACCAAACCCGAAAAAGAGCGCGTCGCCCTGCTGCAGTCCATCTGCAAAGTGAAGTCAGACACCGTCAAAAAGGCGCTGCTGCTCATGCTCTCCGAGAGCACCTCCCCCGCTCTCTCCGTCGCGGCCATCCGCGCCGCCGCAGACTTCGGCAGCGATGACTTCATCGCCCCGCTTCTGACCGTCGCGCAAGCCTCAACCTCACACGCCGATCCCCAGGCCCGCGGCCTTCTCTACAATGCCGCCGTCGAAGCCCTCTGCTCTCGCACGCCCTGGATGCACGCCCTGCTCGATGCCATCGGCGAAGGCAAAGTCAGCGCCGCCGGTTTCCCCGCTCCCGTGCGCCGTGCCCTCGCCACCAGCCAGGACACCGCCACGCGCAATCACTCCTTCAAAGTCCTCGGTGCCTGGCAGGACTCCTCCGACGACGTGAAAGTCCTCATCGCGAAAAAGAAGCAGGCCTGCCTCACTGGCGAGCCCGACCTCGCCAACGGCAAGCTCATCTTCACCTCCACCTGCATGGTCTGTCATGAGTTCCACGGCGGCGGCCAGAAAGTAGGCCCCGATCTCATCGGCAGCGGACGCAGCAATCTCGACGCCATCCTCGCCAACGTCATCGACCCCAATCAGATCATCGGCAACGGCTACGAAAACTTCACGCTCAGCACCAAAGACGGCCGCACCCTCGCTGGTCGCGTGGTGGAGGATACCCCAGCCCACGTCAAACTCCTCGGCGCAGGCGGTGCCTCCCAGATCGTCCCTCGCGATCAGGTCGCCACGCTGACCAATACCAAACAAAGCCTCATGCCCATGGGCTTCGGCAATCTCCCCGACACCGCTTTCCGCGATCTCATCTGGTACGTCCTCGCCCCGCCTGAGGAAGGCCCGCTCACCAAGGAGAAAAAAGACCTTCTAATCAAAGGCGTCGAAGACACGGTTCCCTCAAAGCCCAAAGGCAACAGCACCCGCTCCATCGACTGGGAAAGCGTCAATCTCTGGAACCCCGCATGGACCGTCAGCGCCCCTGACTTCGAGCGCACGCCCATGAAACTCAGCGAATACTACGGCCGCAAAAACGTCCTCCTCATCCATCCTTTCCCCGACAAAAAAACGCCCGCCAGCTTCGAGCGCACCCTCAAGGTCGAACCCGGCAAAACCAAGCTCACCGCCACCATCGCCGCCGATGATCGCGGAGACTGGACTGCCAAGGCAGTTATCAATGGCCAGGTCGTCAAAGAGCTAACTGTCGACCACGAAAAGCCCCGCTGGAAAACCATCGAACTCGACCTCTCCAAATTCACCGGCCAGGAAATCACCCTCCGCCTCGAAGCCCACGCCAACGGCTGGAACATGGAGTTCGCCTACTGGGGCTCGATCACCCTGGAGTGACCACCCGTTGGCCGTCCTCACTTACTACCCCGCGCGAGCGAATGCATGGAAGTACGACAGACACTCTTGTCTGTCGGCCAGCGCTCCAATCGTCCAACTCCGCGTTCTCTCGCCCAAAAACCGTCCGCCCAAAGCCAGCCCCCTCCGGCCATTCCGCAGCCAAAAATGAGCGGATCTGCCTGCCCGTCGTTTGGTCACCGCCATTCACATTCCCCCCAGAATTTCCCCTGTCCCAATTCGCTGATTCATGCACTGTGCCCTCATGCGTCGCGCCCCCGCACTCCTCTTCCTTCTGGCCCTCAGCCTGAGCCTTCACGCGGCCCCACCATCCCCGGCCCCTGCTCCGCCCACGGCTCCGGCAGCCACCCCAGCGCCAGCGTCCAAGCCCGCCCAAAAACCCGCAGAGACCAAGCCAGCTGCTACCAAAGCCGAGCCCAAGACGCCCGCCGCACCTCCCGTCAAGCCACCACCTGAGGACGCCTATACGCAGATGGAGATGCTCACCCGTGCCATGGAGATGGTGCGGCAAAACTACGTGGACGAGTCCAAGATCACCTACGCAGAGCTCGTCGAGGGCGCGCTGGAGGGCATGCTGCACCGCCTGGACCCGCACTGCGAGTACATGGGAAAGTCTCTCTTTGAGGACATGCAGCGCGAGCAGAGCGACACCTCAGAGGGCATCGGCATCACCATCGCCCTGCGTCAGAACATTCTCACCATCATCACCGTGCGCGAGGACGGCCCCGCCTCCGCCGCAGGCGTGCTTTCCGGCGACCAGCTCGTACGCATCAATGATGTGCTCACAGACTCCGTCGGCGTCGCCGAGGCCATGCAGCTCCTCCAGGGAAAGACCGGCGAGGAGGTCCGCCTCACCGTCCGCCGCCCAGGCACCAAGCAGTTCCTCGAGTTCAAGGTGAAGCACGAAACACTGGCCGAAACCTCCGTGCACGATCCCATGCTGCTCTCCTCCAAAATGGCAGGAGATTACAAGATCGGCTACATGCGCATCTCCCAGTTCAACCAGCCCACCGCACGCGAGATGAGCAAGGCGCTCGATGATCTCGAAAAGCAGGGCATGAAGGCCTTCGTGCTCGACCTGCGAAACAACCCCGGCGGCCTCGTGGACAGCGCCGTGGCCGTCTGCGGCGAGTTCCTCCCCGAAGGCACCGTCGTCGTCACCACCGAGGGCCGCGTCGCCTCTCAAAATCCGCCGCCCTTCCGCACCCCCGCCCGCAATGGCAAAGAGCCGCGCAAGTACCCCATCGCTGTGCTCATCAATCAAGGCAGCGCCAGCGCCTCCGAGCTCACCGCCGGAGCCCTGCAGGACCTCAAGCGCGCCATTATCGTGGGCACCACCAGCTTTGGCAAAGGCAGCGTGCAGACCATCCTGCCCATGAAAAACGGGGCCGCCATGCGCCTCACCACCGCCAAGTATTACACCCCCAGCCATCGCACCATTCACGAAGCCGGCGTCGAACCAAACATCATCTCCGCCCTCACCTCCGAGGAGGAGCTCCGCATCGCCAAATGGCGCGCCTCCCACGGCACCGGCGAAGCCGCCGCCCTCGAACTCGCCAGCCTCGGCGACAAACAGCTCGAACGCGCCGTGGACTCCCTCAAAGGCGTCCTCGTCTTCGACGCCTTCGTCGCCCCCACCCTCGCCCCCGCCGCCAAGCCCCTCGAAAGCAGGTAGTTGAGTCAAGTTTCATGGCACCTCGCGCATGCGCCAGCATAGTGGTCCGCACAGTCCTCTGTGCGGAGCTCCGCCACACCCACCATCCCGCACATCCCCAGCCCTCTGGAACTATTTCGCGTCGGAAACACCAAATCGCCTCACCTTACTCCAGTAGCCCTCGCGCGATGATCGCATCCACCGGATTGTGATCATCCGAAAACACCACCTGCGAGCGCGGCACCGTGCCCGCCGGCACCAGCGTGCGGATCAGCTTCTCCTGCCACGATCCCGGCGTCACATACCGGTCCGTCATCAGCGCACGCACGTTCTCGCGCGAGCACATCAGGATCACATTCTGCGGTTCATCCTTGCGATAGCCCACGCCAAAGGCCTCCACCGAGGGAAAAACCTGCCGCAGCGTGGCCACCATCCCGGCTGTGAGATCCGCCTTGGGTCCGTTCACCGCCGCGATGATGTTCATCACATACACGCCCTTCGGCTCCAGATGATCCGCCACCAGCTGGAAAAACTCACGCGTGGCCAGGTGCGAGGGGATCGCATGCCGCCCGTTGTACGCATCTCCAAAAATCAGATCCCACTTCTGATTGCCCGCCTGGCGCAGAAACCGCCGCGCATCATCAGCATGCGCATTCACACGTGGGTACTCGTCCAGTTTGAAATACTTGCGCCCCACCTCGATCACCTGCGGATCGATCTCCACCACGTCCACCGCGGCCTTCGGAAAATCACGCGACACATTCTCCGGCATACCAAACGCCCCCGCGCCGATGAAGAGCGCGCTGCTCACCTCCGCAGGCTCGCGCAGCAGCGCCAGCTTCCAGTACTCCTGGTAGGGCAGGATCAGTTCACCCGTGTCCGGATTCATCCCGCCCTCCTGCGTGGAGTCCAGCGCCAGAGTGCGGCGCTTGTGCGGTGCCTCTCCTTCATCATAGACGCTGATGTGGTGGTAGAAAGACTCGCGCTCATGGATCATGCCGATCAGCGGCGGCCGCTCAGACGTCCCGCCCACCACTCCGGCGATCAGCCCCGCGATCAGCACCTGCACCTGCGGCCCGCCCGCTTTCTTTGCCAGGATGAATGAAGCCACCGCCAGCAGCAGCAGCACCGCTCCAGCTCCCACAAAAATCCCGCGCACACCAAAGTTTGCCAGCAGGTAAAAGCCGGACACAAACGTGCCCACAAAGCTGCCCAGAGACCCCAGCATGCTGATCGTCCCTGCGGCCATGCCCACATGAGTGTCCTTTTGCGTCAGGCTGTAAAACCGCACCGATGCCGGCGACACCGCACCCAGCAGCACCCCTGGACACGCAAACAGCACCAGCGAGATCAGGAGCGGCCCCGTGATGACGCCATACGCGCTCAGCCCCAGGCTGAAAACCATGTGCAGCGCAGGAATGAAAAGCGTCAGCACCGCCGCTGCAGCCAGCAGCCATCCGATCAGGTCCAGCGCCGGCTTCCGGTCCGCCAGCCGCCCGCCCAGATAGCCGCCCACGCTGAAGGCCACCAGGATCACTCCGATCAGCGCCGTGGAAGTGTAGATCGTGTTGCCAAAATACGGGGCCAGCAGCCTGAAGGCGCTGATCTCCACCACCATGATCGCCGCTCCGGCAAAGAAGCACACCGCCCCCAGAAACAGCCGTATTTGATGAGCGTAGGCATTCTCCACAGCAGGGGTCTCGGGAGTCTTGGTGGAAGTGGATCGTGACATGGGATTGCTGGCGCGGTTGGGCCGTTCAGTCGTTGTAAAATACCAGGCTCATGATTTTCCAGCCCGCCGGGGTCTGGATGAGCGTGAAACAGTCGGTGCCCGTGGTGATCTCGCCGCCCTTCGTCAGCTTCCAGCGCACGCTGGCCTGCGCCGTGCGGTCATCACGCAGGATCTTCATGTCCGTGGGCACCTCGGTCATCGGCACCGTCGTGGTCGCATGGCTCAGCTTCTGTCCATGCAGGAAATCGGTCAGGCCATAGCTGTGCGGCGCGCCCTGATGCACAAAGACCACCCTCGCCTGCTCATGGAAACACGCGCCATACCCGTCCATGTCCTTCGCGGACCACGTGGAAAAATAGTGCGTCAGAAACTCGCGCACATCAGCCGTCTCAGCTCGGGACGCGGCCTCCTGCGCACCGCAGCCGGAGAGAAAGACGGCGCTCAGGATAACAAAAGACGACAGCATCACCAGCCTTTTCAGCACGAGGGTCAGCAGCGCTGGTTCGTCATTCTTCATGCGGGTTTCGTCATTGGCGCTCAGCGCCAGTTACTCCTCGGCAAAGGTCTCCTCCTGCACGCCGATCACGCTCAGGATGCGGTTCAGATCCTCCACGCCGTAGTAATCGATCTCGATCCGCCCCTTCTTCTCAGCGTGATGGATGCTCACGTTCGTGGTCAGGTGCTGGATCAGCTTCTGCTCCACCGCCTGGATGGCTCGGGTCAGGTCGGTCTCCGTCGGCTTGGGGGCCGGCGGGGGCGGCGGATGCAGGATGGCATCCACGGCCTTCTCCGTGGCGCGCACCGTCAGGCTCTTGGCCACGATCTGATGTGCCACACGCTCCTGCTCCTCATGCTGCTTCAGCATCAGCAGCACCTTCGCATGCCCCGTGGAGATCTTGCCTCCCACCAGCATGTCGCGGATGCCGCCCGGCAGTTCCAGCAGGCGCATCGTGTTGGCCACGGTGGCGCGGTTCTTGCCCACTCGTTGGGCAATGTCCTCCTGCCTCATCTGGAAATCTTTGGCCAGCCTGGAGTAGGCCTGCGCTTCTTCGATGGGGTTCAGCCCCTCGCGCTGCAGGTTCTCGATGAGAGCCATCTCCAGCACATCCTTGTCGCTGGCCTCGCGGACGATCACCGGCACTTCCTTCAGCCCCAGCTCGCGGGACGCACGGAAGCGGCGCTCACCGGCGATCAGCTCCAGCTTGCCGTTCACCCGGCGCACGATCAGCGGCTGGATGATCCCATGCTCGCGGATCGACTCCATCAGCTCCGTCAGCATCTCGGACTGGAACTCCTTGCGCGGCTGCAGCGGGCTCGGCACCACCTGGTCCAGCGTCACGCGGTTCACCACATCTCCAGGGGCTGGCTGCGCCAGCGCAGGCACGCGCGCTACTCCCGACACCGCAGGAGATGCCGAAATAAGTGCGCCGAGTCCTTTGCCGAGTACCGGTTTTGCCATAGGGCTGGCGAGACTAGGGAGCACTCGGAACGTTGCAAATTGGAATCGCGACGAATCTGCGCCGCCCACAGCCAGGACTTTACCAATGTCAAATACCGTTCCATCTGGTGATCATGAAAAGCATGACAGGATTTGGCCGGGGCGAGGCTCAGCGCCCCGGCGTCACTTGGAGCGTGGAATGCAGTTCCGTGAACCGCAAGCAGCTCGAGGTCGCCATCAATCTCCCCCGTGAGCTCTCCGAGCTCGAAAACGCCGTCCGCACCGAGGTCGCCGCCGCCGTCTCCCGTGGTCGCGTCAATGTGGCCGTCCGGCGGGAAACCGGCGCCACAGGCACCGAGTCAATCCAGGTGGACCACGCCCTCGCCGCACACTACCTCCACGCCATGCACTCCCTGGCGCTCAAGCTCGACATGCCGCCGGACATTTCGCTCACAGACATCACCCGACTCCCCGGCGTCATCACCCAGGCCCAGGCGGAATCCGCCGCCGAGGACGCCTGGCCCCCTGTGCAGGAGGCGCTGGCCCAGGCGCTGAAGCATCTGAACACCATGCGCTCCACTGAGGGTGCCAGCCTTCGCAGCGACATCGAGTCCCGCCTTTCTCAGATCGAGTCTCTTCTGGAATCCATCCGCCTCAAGGCCGCCACCGTCCCCGAGCACCATCGCAAAATGCTCCGCCAGCGCCTCGAAGACGCCGGTCTCCCCCTCCCGCTGGACGACGAGCGCCTCGTCAAAGAGATCGCCCTTTTTGCCGACCGCACAGACATCTCTGAGGAGCTCACCCGCGCTGCCAGCCACGTGAAGCAGTTTCGCGCTTATCTCGACGGCGGCGCTCCCGCCGGCCGCAGCCTCGACTTCCTCCTCCAGGAGTTCTTCCGCGAGTTCAACACCATGGGCTCCAAGTGCAACAACGCCGAAATCGCCCACCACGTCGTTACCGCCAAGACCGAGTTGGAGAAGATACGCGAGCAGGTGCAGAACGCGGAGTAAGACCGCCCGCTCTTGCGAAAGCCATGATCGGGCCTATCTTCAAAGGACGTTAGACCTCTAGTCCGCAGCACCTATGACGCTTCAGCAACTCATCATCTCAGAGGTCGCGCACCAGCCGGAGCCGCTGTTGCGTGAACTGTGGCATTACCTGAATTTTCTCAAGTCCGCCACGCGTGATGAAGCTGTCCCCGTAGCCCAGCCTTTGGTGCGCAAAGGCTATGGCTCCGTGCCAGGAATCGTCATCGCTGATGACTTTGACGCCCCATTGGCTGAATTCGCCGACTACCGCCCATGAATATGCTGCTGGATACCCATGCCTTGCTTTGGTATCTGGCAGGCAGCAGCCACCTCAGCACTGCTGCTCTTGCGGCTATTCAAGATCCCGCCAACATCCTCTTTGTCAGCCCTGCGACGCTCTGGGAGATCAGCATCAAGGATTCCTTGGGCAAGCTCACCCTCCCGCAGCCATTTGCTCAGTTGTTCCCTGCACGATTGGACGCAGATGGTATTTTTTTGCTGCCGATCCTGGTGCCTCATCTGCAGCAGCATCGCCGTTTGCCTCTGCATCATCATGATCCTTTTGACAGGCTCATCATTGCTCAGGCACAGGTTGAAAACCTCACCCTGATTTCGCGGGACTCGGCTTTCTCCGCTTACGGAGTGAATCTGCTTTGGTAGCCCATCTTTGAGATGAGGGAAAACGCGGAGTGATCACGATCCGCTCGGCTTCGGCAGCCCCTTCGGCACCGACTTCGGCATCTCATGCTTCACCTTCCCGTCCTCCGGCAGCCATGCTTCTGGCGCACCGGCCTTCACCATCACCTCCCGTAGCGTCACCCGCGCTCCATCGCGGTGCTTGCTCTCCTCCGCCGCTGCCATAAAAGCATAAATCTCCAGCGTCTGCTTCGGCGAAACAGGCGGCTGCTTCGTCTGGAAAAATTTGATGATCTCCCGCAGCATCGGCGTGTAGTCCCCTTCGGACTTCTGCTCCGTGATCTGCTTCTCACCAAAGCGGATCAGCTTGTAGGCCATCGCCCCTTCATGGATCGCCTGCAGCGTCCCCGTCCGTCCTCCAGCCCACAGCCCCGTCACCACAGACTCAGACTCAGTCGTCGTGCGCACCACCGAGAGGCACCCCTGCCCCATCACGGTAAAGAGAGCCTCCGTCGGGTGGATGCCGTAAAAGAACAGGTCGGGATGATGCGGCAGCACATGCGCTGGCCCGTATGAGATCACACTCCGCGCCGGCGTCGCCTCCGCATTCGCCACCTCCAGCACCCCTGGGTACCAGCGCACCGCAGACGCGCTGAAGACCGGCACCTGCGCCACCCCGGCCATCTTGTAGATTTCCACCGCATCCTTCAGAGACACCGCCACCGGCTTGTCCATGAAGACCGGTTTCCCAGCCGCAATAATCTGCTTCATCTGCTCCAGACGCGGGCGCCCTTCCAGGCTCAGCAGCAGCACCGCATCCACATCCTTGCAGGCCTCGGCCACACTCCCCACGATCCGCACGCCAAATTTGTCCCGCACCGTCGCCGTAAAGCCATCGATGCGCGTCTTGCTCTCCTCGATGTCAGGACTCCCCCCCGGGAAAGCCACCACCACTCTCGCCCCGGGGATGTGGTTCGGATTCGCTGGATCGTTCAGCCGCAGCGTGAACTGCTCCGAATGCGAGGTGTCCAGACCGATGATGCCAATGCGTAGGTCGTCTGCCATGAGTGGAGTGCTGAACAGCGCCACCACACATCCCGCAGCGAGGATGCAAAGAGCTTGGAGGCGGCAGGGTGGGCGCATGACCTTAAAATGCAGGCTGGACCAATAAAGCGCAACTGTTGAGTCGCTTGACCGTGCCGCCAGACCCGCTAGGCTCGCATTCATGGAAACCGTCAGAATTGGCATCGTTGGGCTTGGAAACATGGGCAAGGCACACCTTGCAAACATCCGCGCTGGGAAGATCCCCGGTCTGCGTGTCACCGCTCTTTGCGAGAGCGTCGGCACCCTGCCAAACCTCATCGAGGGTGAAAAAGCCTTCACCGACGTCAATGCCATGATCCGCAGCGGTCACATCGACGCCATCCTCATCTGCACCCCCCATTTCAGCCACACCACCATCGGCATCTCGGCCCTCCAGGCCGGACTCCACGTGCTGGTGGAAAAGCCCATCTCCGTCCACAAGGCCGACTGCGAGCGTCTCATCGCCGCCCACACGGACAAAAACAAGATCTTCGCCGCCATGTTCAACATGCGCACCAACGCCTGCTTCAAGAAGGTCAAGGACCTCATCGACAGCGGCGAACTCGGTGCCATACGCCGCGTCCACTGGGAGGTCACCAACTGGTTCCGCACCAATTACTACTACGCCACCGGCGGCTGGCGCGGCACCTGGAAGGGAGAAGGCGGCGGCGTCCTCATGAACCAGTGCCCTCACAATCTCGACCTCTTCCAATGGCTCTTCGGCATGCCTCAGAAAATCCGCGGCTTCTGCCAGTTCGGCCGCTTCCATGAGATCGAAGTCGAAGACGACGTCACCGCCGTCATGCAGTATGACAATGGCACCACCGCCACCTTCGTCACCAGCACCGGCGAAGCCCCCGGCATCAACAAGCTCGAAATCTCCGCCGAGCAGGGCCGCCTTACCGTCACCGACGGCACCCGCATCCACTTCCAGCGCAACCGCCAGCAGATGAGCAAGTTCTGCATGGAGGCCGAAGCCGCCTTCGCCATGCCCGAAAGCTGGCACATGGACATCCATGTGGACCAGACCGGTGGCCAGCACATCGAGATCCTGCAAAACTTCACCAACGCCATCCTCAAGGGCGAGAAACTCCTCTCCCCCGCCGCAGAAGGCATCCGCAGCGTCGAGCTCGCCAACGCCATCCTCCTCTCCACCTGGCAGGACAAGACCATCGAGCTCCCCATGTCCTCCGCAGACTACGAGAGCCTCCTCATCGAGAAGGGCGAGAAATCCACCTTCCAAAAAACCAAGGTCGTCGCCAAAGCCACCTCCGACGACTTCGCCAAGAGCTTCCGCTAAAAACTCCGTCAAAATCAAAGACGCCGCCCGGGAAACCGTGCGGCGTTTTTTGTCCTCACGCGCCCCACTCCTCAGCTATTCCGGCACAAGATTTGCTCGAAATCTTTGAATAAATCCGTCCGTACTAGCATCTGACACACGAGAATGCCCGCCCGCCTCACAGCCCTCATCCTCATCCTCAGCCTCTGCATCGCCCTGCCGATGTGCTGGTGCTGCATGGCTGTCGCCGCCCCTGAGTCGGAGACCGCAAGCTGCTGCGCACACAAGCATCACGCCGCCGCTGGCCATCAGCATGGACACTCCACAGACCAAAGCTGCCCCTGCGCCCGCCATGAGGCTTCGCGCGATGTCGCCTCCACCTTCGTCAAAGCCCCGGCTCCGGTCCTGAAACTTCTCACCGAGCCCCTCTGGCTCCTCTCTTCCGCCGCAAATCTCCACCTGCAGCTTTCCCCCGTTTCCGCTCCTCGTCACGACCACGGGCCGCCCCTGCACGCATCGCCGCCGCTCTACGCCCGGCACTGCGCTCTCCTCATTTGAAGCCACGCACCCCGCGTCTGGAAGCCAGACGCTCCGGGCAGCAGTGTTTTTCCCTTCCTAGCGGCCGCTGACTGACTGCGCCGCACCCACCAGACAGCCTGCCCGGCCGTCTGGCCTCACCGCCAGTTCAAACCGCCACTCGATGGCACACCCGGCACGCGCATGCCTGCGCCGCACACCGGAATCTTCAAAGCAGGCGCCTCAAAAACACAAACAAACACAACACTATGAAAACCATCCTCACCCTCATCGCCGCAGCCTCCGTCGCCGCCCTCTCCGTCAACGCCTACGCCGCTGAAAAGTGCGCCAGCTGCGCCGCCTGCTGCAAGGCCGCCACGAAGACCTGCACCAAGGACTGCTGCAAGAAGTAAGTCCCCTTGCAGGCCACGCCGCCACCTGGAAACGGGTGGCGGCTTTTTTATCCGTTCCCCAGACACTCCAGCCTTCCCCCGGCGTGCCTCACGCTGGTTATTCGGCTGCTTTTTGCAGCGCCTTGAGAGACGGCGCTCCTTTCAGTTTCTCCACTTGTTCAGCCACAATTTCGGCACGCCTCGCCGCTTCCTGGCGCTCCCTGACCTTCGCCAGCAGAGTTGCCTGATGTGCTTTGCGCAGCTTTTCAGCCATCTCAGAGTTTGGGCTTTGATCCGCTCCCGTCGCCGCGCAGTCTTCGGCAAATGAATGCAGCAGCTTCGTCAGCTCTGCGTCATCATGCTCCAGCTTCTGCATCACCTGTTGGATTTCCACAGGAGTGGCCCCAGCACCCGCCTTGATCACTGTCTCCTTCGAGCTTGGCCGGAAAATCAACGCCAGCAATCCACCCAGCACCACCCCCGCCGCCCCGGCGGCCACCATCAGCTGCTGCTGTCGCGGCCCTCGGGTGGCCGGCTTTGCCTGCACGGCAGGTTTCATGCTCCCGGCCATCAGCGGCCCCTTCAGGCCGGCGATCCTTCCCGAATCCAGGCCCAGCCCAAGATCGATGGCTATCGGCCTGGCAGGTGCTGCGCCCGGTTCCGCCGCCTGCTTCATCGCCACGTTGATGTGCGCACGAAACTCCGACGCATCCTGATACCGCTTGTCCGGGTCGGCGTGCATCGCTCTGGCGATGATTTCGTCCCATCGCTTCGAAACCTGCGCAAACTCCGTGACCGAACGCCTCGGCTCCTTCGGCACCGTCCCCGTGATCATCTCATACAGCACCACACCCGCGGCATAAATGTCCACCCGGTGGTCCACCACGCTGCCGCCGCGGATCTCCGGCGCCGCATAGTCCGGCGTGCCGAAAGGGTTCTCCTGCTCCGCTTCATCCGAGACAGGCCGCGCCAGGCCAAAATCCGCCACCTTCACATGGTCGGCGTCATTCACCATGATGTTCCCCGGCTTGATGTCCCGGTGGATGATCTGGTGCTCATGCGCAAAGCTCAGCGCCTCGCACAGCTGCATCGCCAGGTTCGTCGCCTTCCGCAGGGAGAGTCCCCCTTTGTGGATCATATCATGCAGCGACCTCCCTTCGATCCATTCCATCACCAGGTACAAATGCCCCCCGGCTGTGATGCCAAAGTCATACACCCCTACGATGTTCGTGTGGTTCAGCTTCGCCATCGCACGCGCTTCCACCTTGAAGCGGTCCGAAAACTCCCTTTCAGCCCCAAACTCAGGCGGCAGGATTTTCACCGCCACCCAGCGGTCCAGGCTTTCCTGATACGCCTTGTACACCGCTCCCATCCCTCCGCATGCCGCCAGCTTTTCAAATTTGAACTGCGGCAGGTAGGCGTCCATCGCCTCCAGGCTGGGTATGTCAAATGAAGGCTGTTCATCAGGAGGGGACTCTTCGGGCATCAGGTCACATTACCCGCAAGTACCTCATGCAGCTAGCAAAAAAATTCCGATGCCAATATCTTAAGATAATAATTTATTATATATCAATATAACATTCATTACTTCACCGACACCACTTCCTGCAGCGCCTTCAGCGACGGCGCAGCTGTCAGCCGGCCCAGTTCCGCCGCCACGGTCTCCGCCCGCTTGGCATCCTCCATCTTTCCGGCCGCCGCTCGTTCACGCGCCTTTTGCGTCACCTGTTCGATCTGTGCCACTCGCATTTTCCGCGCCGCTTCGGCTGCAGCTGCCTGCATCGCTTCCACCTGCGCATCATACGTCATGCGCAGGGTCTTCAGCACAGGTGGCCACGTCTCCTGCGGCTCGTCCATCGCCTCATGGTTGGCCACATGGGAGATCTCGCTCAGCACATGGTCGCGCTGCTCAGGCATCAGTCCCGCCAGGTTGCGTTGCAGCGCGGGGATGTATTTGGAGCCCAGTTCACGCAGCTTCGCCTGCATGTCGATGTCCTCGTTCGCACCCCATTCGCTCTCAAATCCGGCCAGCATCTGCACCAGCTCAGGGTCGTTGACATCCAGCTTTCGGATCATCTCTGCCGGCGTTTCCGCCACCGGCGCAGGTTTCATCTCAGGCGCTTGCTCGGCAGGTGCTGGCTTGGGAGCAGGCGGCGGCTCCACCACCACCATTTTCTTCGGCTCAGGCTCCGGCTCCTTCGGCTTCATGTCAGGCTTGGGCTCAGGCGCCTCCACCACCGGTTCCACCTTCTGGGGCGGCTCCGCTGCCTTGGGCTTCTCAGCTTGCAGCTTCGGCTCCTGGGCCACCTTCGCAGAAGCCACCGGCTGCGTGGAGGCTGGAGCTTCCGGCGCAGCTTTAGGCCACAGCAAAAGCGCACCTCCCACGACCACCACCACCGCCCCGATTAAAGCCAGATGCATCGGCACCTTGACCTTCGGCTTGTCTTCCACCACCACCACGCTCACCGCCTGGTTCACCAGCATGGCGATGTGCGCCCGGAATTCGTTCGCATCCTGAAACCTCTGGGCCAGGTCTGCATGCGTCGCTTTGTCGATCAGTTCATCCCAGCTCTTCGACAGCGGCGCATACTCCTGCACAGATCTCCTCGGCTGCTGCGGCACACGCCCCGTCAGCATCTCATAAAGGACCACGCCTGCTGCATAGATGTCCGCTCGCTGGTCCACCGCGCCTTTGCCCAGGATTTCAGGCGCTGCATAGTCCGGCGTTCCATACGGATCCTCCTCCGCCTCCCCTGTGATCGGCCTCGCCAGACCAAAGTCCGCCACCTTCACCTGCCCCTCCTCGTTCACCATGATGTTCCCGGGCTTGATGTCACGGTGCAGGATCTTGTGATGGTGCGCATACGCCAGCGCATCGCACAGCTGCATCGCCAGGTTCGCAGCCTTCTTCGCAGGCAGGCTCCCCTTGTGGATCATCGTGTGCAGCGTCGGCCCTTCCACCCATTCCATCACCAGGTAAAGATGCCCCGCCTTGGTGATCCCAAAGTCATACACCGCCACGATGTGCGTGTGGTTCAGCTTCGCCATCGCCCGCGCCTCCGCCTTGAATCTCTCCGCAAAGTCCTCCTGCCTCCCAAACTCAGGCGGCAGGATCTTGATCGCCACCGGCCTCTCCAGGCTCACCTGCCTCGCTCGGTACACCGCCCCCATTCCCCCAAACGCCGCCAGCTTTTCAAACGCATACTGCGGCAGCAGTTCGCCCATCTCCTCCACGGTGGGCACTTCAAAGGGGGGCTGGTGATGGGCGTGGGACTCTTCGGACATGTATAAAAAACGGCGTTTTTCTCTCAATGCGGGGACTTATCAAGGCAGACGCCTTTGCAAGCGCCCTCCATGCCGGAACAGCAGCGAGTTTACGCCCTGACACACGCCGTTCCTGCATTCCACATTCGCACATCCCGCCCCAATTTCGCAGCATAAAAAGAGACTTCGCATGAAAAGCGCCGGTCCGTTATGCCTGTCTTTGATACTTTTGTTCTTCGGGCCGGGACCAGAAGCGTTCTTGGCGCGGATTATGCATAAAAGGAGGTCGCGCCAAATCCCCCTCGGTGCATGCCAGTCGAATGCGACGTCACCCCTTGAACCCCCACCTTCTTCCTATATGCCACACTCTCCTGTCTCCGAAGAAAAGCTCGTCGGCTTTCCTGCTCGCTGCCAGTCCCTGCGTCAGAAGCTCCGCGTCTCCAAGCCCGAGCTCGCCAGCTGGCTCGGCGTCGGCCGCAGCTATGTCAGCGTCATGGAAAAAGGCCGCCTCGCCCCTTCCCGGCCTGTATTTCAGTTGATCGAAAAACTCGAAGCTGCCGCCAATCTGAAACAGCTCGCCATGCACATGCCTCAGCCAGACACCACCGCCGCAGCCGCCACTGGCCTGGCTGGTCTCCCTCCTGAAGCCATCGCGGCTCTCGATCGACTGATTCAGCCCGAAGAAGAAGCCCCCTCTGCCGCCGCCCCTCTCCCCGCCCCCGCCATGCCTGAAGAAAAGCCCGTCCAGCGCGAGAAAAACGCCTTCTCCCTCCGCGTCGCCGCACTGCGCGCCAGGATGGGCGTCACACGTCCAAAGCTCGCCCAGCGCCTCGGCGTCTCCCGCCAGTACGTCACCAAGATCGAAAACGGCGCCCACGCCTCCCTTCCCGTCATCAAGCTCATCGAAAAGCTCGAGGCCGAGGTCCTCAATGGCACCGCAGACAGCACCGCCGCCACCATCCACGAGACTCCCGTCGCAGCCCTCGCCGCCGCACCAGCCGCACAGCCTGCCACTGTGCTGGAGTCCCCCGCTGCCACTCCTCCTCAGTCACCTTCTCTCGCCGTCCCTCCCGCTCCGGCATCCGCCATGCCCCGCATCAGCGCCCTGCCGGTCCTCACCATCCCTGCCGCACGCGATCTCACCGCCCCCGGCCTCGCCTCCTTTGCCGCCTCCGAGCACTTCGCCTTCAGCGTCACCGACCCGGATGCCTTCGCCATGCGCCTCGCAGGAGACGCCATGCTCCCTCAGCATCACGATGGCGAGCTCGCCATCCTTTATCCCAACACCGCCCCCCACACTGGCAACCGCGTCATCGCACGCCTCAGCGACAGCCTCGGCGGCGACATCCTCTTCCGCATCTACAGCACCGCAGACCACGGCCACTCCATCGTCCTCTCCAGTCTCAATCCCCTCTACCCCCCCGTCACTCTCACACCCGACGAAATCGCCTGGATCTACCCCGTCGCCACCACCGTCCGCCAGATGCTCCTCTGATCCCCGTGCCACGGGCTGCCAGCCCGCTCTGAAATAGCCGCCGTCAGCCAGCAATTTTCAGTTCTCACTTCCCAGTTTACAATCACACCGTCCCCTTGCCCTTCTCCGCCCTTGGCGCGAAGAAGTGCCCATGCTCCCCCGCATCCTCGCCCTCCTCTTCTCTGCCGCCTCCCTCTCCCTCGCCGCAGACATCCAGCTCTCCCCCTCGGGCCCCATCTCCACCCCTCAGGCCGCTCGCGATGCCGCCCGCTCTGCTCCCAAGCCCGCACGCATCGTCGTAGCTCCCGGCACCTACCCTCTTGCCGAGCCCCTCACCCTCGGCGCTGAGGACTCCCAGGTCACATGGTCCGGCAAAGACTCCACCTTCACCGCCGGCACGCCCATCACCGGCTGGAAAAAAGCAGACGGCGGCCTCTGGAAAGCCCCCCTTCCCGACAAAGCCTGGACCTTCGAGCAGCTCTGGATCAATGGCCGCCGCGCCACCCTCGCCCGTTCGCCCAACAAAGGCTACTACCACATCACCGAGGCCGTCGGCGCCGGCGTGTTCCCTGACCTCATGGAGAACATGAACTTCCACGCCTTCTCCATCGCGCAGGAGCAGTACGACGTCCTCAAATCCATCCCCCAGCCCGAGCGCGACCACGTCCTCCTCACCGTCACCCACGCCTGGGCCGTCGGTCAGTGCCGCATCAAAGACCTCAACGACGAAACCCTCGCCGTCCGCATCAAAGGCCGCTCCCGCTATCCCTTCGTCGAGTTCGAGCCCGACCAGCGCTGGTGGGTCGAAAACTTCCGCGCCGCCCTCGATGCCCCCGGCGAGTGGTTCCTCGACCGCGCCAGAGGCGAAGTACTCTATCTCCCTCTTCCCGGCGAAGACATGACCAAGGCCGAAGTCATCGCCCCCGTCGTCGACAAATTTCTCTCCATCAAAGGCGCACACGATGTCAGCTTCGAAGGCATCTCCTTCCAGCACAGCAATCACCTCTACCCCGCCGAAGGCCTGCACGATACCCAGGCCGCCACCACCACCCAGGGCAGCATCGAGATCGAAAACAGCACCCGCCTTCACTTCACGCACTGCGAAGTCGCCCACACCGGCCTGCACGCCATCTGGTTTAAAAACGGCTGCTCAGACTCCACCGTCACCCACTGCCACATGCACGACCTCGGCGGCGGCGGCGTCTATGTCGACGAAATCGCACGCCCCGCCGACGAGCGCGTCAATCACCACATCACCATCTCAGACTCCATCATCCAGCACGGCGGCCGCCTCCACCCCAGCGCCTGCGGCGTCGTCTTCACCCACACCCAGCACTGCACCGTCAGCCACTGCGACATCGCAGACTTCTACTACACCGGCGTCAGCGCCGGGTGGAATTGGGGCTACGGCGACACCGCCTCCCGCGAGACCACCGTGGAGAACAATCACATCCACCACCTCGGCTGGGCCTACCTCAGCGACATGGGCGGCTACTACGGCCTCGGCACCTCCCCCGGCACCATCATTCGTGGCAATCACGTCCACCACGTCGCCAGCCATCGCTACGGCGGCTGGGGCCTCTACAATGACGAAGGCAGCGCCGACACCCTCATGGAAAACAACCTCGTGCACGACACTTGGAACGCCGGCTTCCATCAGCACTACGGCTACTTCAACACCGTTCGGAACAACATCTTCGCCTTCGGCCACACCGCCCAGATCCAGGCCTCCCGCAACGAAGCCCGTCTCCGCTTCCGCTACACCAACAACATCGTTGTCTGGGACCCCGCATCCCCGCTCCTTGATGGCGGCGAGTGGAACTGGAAGTTCTTCGACAAAACCGAGCGCGGCGACCCCAAAGACAGCCTCGTCTTCCGCAAAAACCTCTACTGGCCCACCGACGGCAAAATCCCCGCCACCCTCACCAAATCAAACTTCACCTGGGAAGAATGGCGCAAGATGGGCCGCGACAAAGAAAGCCTCTTTGCCGATCCCCTCTTCGAAGACATCGCCGCACGCGACTTCCGTCTCAAGCCCAACTCCCCCGTCGCAAAAATCGGCTTCAAGCCCTGGGACCTCACCCTCGCCGGTGTGAAAAAAGACGACCCCTCATGGCGCACCCTCGCCGCCCAGGGCCACAACTACCCCACCTGGGACACCGACGCCAAACCCTGGCCCGCCCCACCCTACAAGGTCGATCAAAACTTCGAGCACTCCGCCCTCGGCACCCTCGGCATTCGCGGTGCCAAATACACCCACGAAAACAAAGGCGAATCCATCGGCGTCACCGACGAAACCTCCTCCCCCTTCACCCCCGGCTCCAAACGAAGCCTCAAAGTCCAGGACACCCCCGACCTCAAACACAGCTACGATCCCGTCCTCGACATCTACCCCACCACCTGGGACGCCGGCACCTTCCACATCGAATTCGACATCATGGCACAAGCTGGTGCCGACTGGTTCTTTGAAATACGCGGCAAAAACAGCGACTTCGGCAACGGCCCCTACCTCCGCTGGCAGAAAGACCAGCTCGCCGCCAGCACAGACGGCAAAGTCCAGCTCATCAAAATCCCCGCAGGCGAATGGTTCCGCGTCTCCATCACCGCCACCACCGCCGCAGGCAAGTGGTCCCTTGAGCTCACCCGCCAGGATGGCACCAAACACTCCTACCCAGACCTCGCCTGCAAACCCGCCTGGTCCAACGCCGGCTACCTCCTCTTCAGCTCCCTCGGCACCACCAAGACCGCCTTCTTCATCGACAACCTCAAGCTCGAGCAGCTCAAATAACAGAGCCGTTTCCAAAGGAAACCTCCACCTCAGTTTGGAACCGCGTAGCGGTGACACAACCATAGCCGTGGGTGCCAACCCACGGTTCACGCATCCACGTTGATTTCCATTCCGTGGAACCGCGTAGCGGTGACACAAATCTCCGCCTCACCACATCCCGCCCTTGCTCCCCCTGCCCCCTCAACTTCAAACTTGAAACCTGAAACTTCAAACTCCTCCCCCATTCCCCGTCCAAAATCCCCTCCCACGCGCCTCTCATAGTCCATCCATGACACGCCGCCTCCTCATCCTCGCAGCCCTTCTGGCACTGCCGCTCCAAGCCGCCACCGAGGCGGACATCTGCATCTACGGCGGCACCAGCGCAGGCGTCATCGCCGCCGTGCAGGCATCCAAAGAAGGCCGCTCCGTCCTCCTCGTCGAGCCCGGCCAGCACCTCGGCGGCATGAGCGTCGAAGGCCTCGGCGGCACCGACATCGACAACCACAAGGAGTTCCAAAACAGCCACGCCATCGGCGGCCTCGCTCTCGAGTTCTACCGCCGCATCAGCGCACGCTACCACCGCGAGGCCAAATTCGACGCCATGGTGCAGCAGCGCCTCAAAAACTCATCCCTCTGGGGATTCGAACCCCACATCGCAGAATCCGTTTTCGACGACTGGGTCCGCGAATCCCCCCGCATCACCGTCCTGCGCGGCCATCGCCTCAAAGAAAAAGACGGCGTCACCAAATCCGGCACCCGCATCACCGCCCTCCATTTTGAAAACGGCGCCGAGGTCCGCGCCCGCATCTTCATCGACGCCACCTACGAGGGCGATCTCCTCGCCTTCGCAGGCATCAGCTTCGCCGTTGGCCGCGAGGGCAATGCAAAGTATGGCGAAACCAAAAACGGCATCCGCACAGACACCCGCCACGGCCAGCTGGATAAACGCATCGATCCCTATCTCACCCCCGGCTCCCCCGCCAGCGGCCTCATCTTCGGCGTTCAGGACTCGCCGCTCGGTCAGCACGGCAGCGCAGACGAAAGCATCCAGGGCTACGCCTTCCGCCTCTGCCTCACCAAAAACCCCGCCAACCGCATCCCCATCGAAAAGCCCGCCGCATACGATCCCGCTCACTACGAGCTTCAGCGCCGCTACATCGCCGCGGGCGGCGTCATCTCACCACCCGGAGCCAATCTCCCCAATGGCAAAACCGACCCCGGCTCCTGGCACTCCCTCGCGGGCAACTTCACCGGCTGGAACCATCGCTACCCCGTCGCCACCTACTCTGAGCGCGAGCTCATGCTCCGCACCAGCCGCGACTACATCCAGGGCGTCTATTGGTTCATGTCGCACGATCCCGCCGTCCCCGAGGCTCAGCGCCTCACCTGGTCCGCATGGGGCCGCTGCAAAGACGAATTCACCGACAACGACGGCTGGCCCCGCATCTTCTACATCCGCAATGGCCGCCGCATGGTCGGCGACTTCGTCCTCACCGAGGCCCACGTCCGCAAAGCCAGCCCCGAACCAGTCACCGACAGCGTCGGCCTCATCTGGTGGCCGCCAGATCTCCATCATGCCCGCCGCATCGTCAAAGATGGCCGCGTGTGGAATGAAGGCGCAGTCTTCAATGAATCCAAAGACGCCGACTGGATCCCCTGCGGCATTCCCTATCGCAGCCTCGTGCCCCGCGCATCGGAATGCACCAATCTCCTCTCGCCCACCTGCCCCTCCTCCAGCTACGTCGCCTACGGCGCTTACCGCATCGAGTTCACCTTCATGATCGCCGCCCAGTCTGCAGCCACCGCCGCCTCCATCGCCCTCGATCACTCCCAGGACATCCAGCAAATCAGCTACCCCGCCCTGCGCACCCGCCTGCTCAAAGACGCACAGATCCTTTCCATCCCGCAAAAATAAACGGCCCATCTCTCAGATAGTCGTTCAGGCCTCACCCAGTCCCCTCTCTCCGTGCCCCTCAGATTGGACTCTGTGGTAAAAAAAGAAAAAGCCTCATCCTCCCCATCGCATCCTCACACGATCCCCGTCTCTGCTCCCTCTGCCTCTCCGCCCCTCTGCGGCAAAATCGCACATCCCAGCCCCACATCTGTCTCCCTTTTGCACGGTTGATCACCCAGCCTCAGCCATCCACCATGCTGCACATGAAACGTCGCACCTTCATTGTCTCCTCACTCGCCGCATCCGCTCTGCGCCCTCTCCATGCCGCAGACGTCTCCACCGCCGCAGCACAGGCCCACACCGAAATCTGGCGCCGCTTCATCGACAAATTCGGCATCATGATCGACTTCGCCGACCTCGACGGCTCAGTCTCCCTCCCCACCGCTGAAGAACTGCGTGAGGGCAAACCCAACGCCCTCGGCTGGTGGGCTCCCATCGAAAACGGCGCCATGTTCAATGGCCTCTACATGGACGCCGCCATCCTCCGCTGGCAGCGCACCCGCTCCGCAGAAGATGCCGCCAAAGCTCGCAAGCTCATGGAAGGCCTCCTCCTCCTCAATTCCATCAGCGACGTCAAAGGCTTCGTCGGTCGCGGCGTCGCCGCAGACGGCAAATCCCACTACCCCATGGGCTCCAATGACCAGACCCTGCCCTGGTTCCTCGGTCTCTGGCGCTACTGGAGCTCTGCTCTCGCCACCGCAGAAGAAAAACAACGCATCGCCAAACACCTTGTCGAAACCGCCGAAGCCATCGTCGCTATGAAATGGCAGATGCCCGCCGAGCAGCCCTTCGGCAAGCGCGGCAGTTTCGCTGGCTTCAGCTTCGATAGCTCACCCCGCCTCCTCTTCACCTGCAAAGCCCTCTATCAGATCACCGGCGACGCCAAGTGGGGCCAGCTCTACCGCACCTCTCTCCACGAGCGCGGTGGCAAGGAAAACCGCACTCGCCTCGAAATCTGCCAGCACGGCATGGTCTTCGAATACGCCCGCTACCACACCTGGACCTCCTGCACTTGTGTCGGTGCCGTGCGCGCCCTCTGGGAGATGGAAAAAGATGACTCCATCCGCGCCGCCTACGCCCAGGGCCTCCAGGCCAGTGCCGACCTCGCCTTCAAGAGCCTCCCCATGGCCGAAAAATTCGACAACGCCGACACCTCCCATTTCGAGATGAACTGGCGCGTCATGAATGCCGACTGGAAACCCCAGCAGACCGAGCAGGAGGCACAGGATCTCGCACACGTTCAGTTGAAAAACTTCCTCAAAGTCGCCCCCCGCCGCAGCAAGGAGACCGAGTTCGTCCGCGAGCCCACCGCCGCCGCCTGGGTCGTCACCCTCGCACCCGACTCCGCCATCCTCAAATCCCGCGCCGCTGATGTCGAGCGCGTCATCGCCCACTACGACTACAGCCGCCTCTACTACTCCCAGTTCTTCTGGGTGGACTCCGCGTGGGAGCGCTTGCAAACACTCAAGTGATAAGGCAATTCTCTGCCCTGTCATGAATGCATCGGTGACCATCCGCCTGCTGGATCAAACCGACTCAGCTGTTTTGGAGAACGTGGCAGCCGAGGTGTTTGACCACGCCATCCATCCGCGCTGGCTCGCAGAGTTCTTAGCCGACTCCCGGCATCATCTCGCTGTCGCACTGCTTGAAGGCCAGGTCATCGGCATGGCTTCAGCAGTTCACTACGTACATCCCGACAAGCCGCCCGAACTTTGGATCAATGAAGTCGGCGTCGCTTCTTCCTATCGAGGCTGCGGGATCGGAAAACAGCTCATGCAAACCCTCCTCGCCCACGGCCGCACTTTAGGCTGCCGTGAATCCTGGGTTCTCACCGATGAAAGCAACCTCCCGGCTCGTCGCCTCTACGCGTCCTCGGGCGGCACAGAGCACTCAGCCATCCTCGTGTCGTTTCAATTGGAATAAGCTCCTGCCCCCATCCCTCCATGACCCACAGCGTCACTGAGCTACCCTTCAATCGCTTCCTCGGCCTCGAATCCGCCACAGACCCCGCGCAGCTCCTCCGCCTTCCCTCCGGCCCTCAATACCTCAACCACCTCGGCACCGTCCACGCCAGCGCCCAGCTCGCCCTCGCCGAAGCCACCAGCGGCGAGTTCCTCCTGCGCTCCCTCGGCCCCGACTCCGGCGTCATCCCCGTCGTCCGCCGCCTTGAATCCAAATTCCGCAAACCCGCCCGCGGCTCCCTCACCTCCACCGTCACCACACCACCCGAAGCACTCGACCAGCTCCGCGCCGACCTCGCCGCCAAAGGCCGCGCCATCATCAGCATCACCGTCGAGCTCCACGACGAATCCGGCGCTCACACCCTCTCCGCCACCGTCGAGTGGTTCATCACCAAACTTCCATGAACGTAGGCATCTTCACTTTCGACGACATCGAAGTCCTCGACCTCGGCGGCCCGTTCGAAGTCTTCTCCGTCGCCTCCCGCGTCAAACCTCGCCTGGAACCCGGTTCATCGCCTCCCTTCAATGTCTTCATGGTCAGCGAAACCACCGCGCCCGTCCGCGCCCGCAACAACTTCATCGTCACCCCCGCCTTCTCCTTCGCCGATCACCCAGCCATCGATCTCCTCGTCATCCCCGGTGGCATCGTCACAGCAGAGCTCAAAAAAGAAACTGTCATTCAGTGGATCACCTCCACAGCGGCAAAAGCGCAGCTCATTGCCGGTGTTTGCACCGGCTCATTCCTCCTTGCCAAAGCCGGACTTCTCGACGGAAAACACGCCACCACTCACTGGTCGGACATCGCCGCAATGAAATCCATGTTTCCAAATGTCACCGTCGAAGAAAATGTCCGCTGGATCGATCAGGGCTCCATCATCACCTCGGCAGGCATCTCCGCTGGCATCGACATGTCCCTCCACCTCGTCTCCCGCCTCCAGTCAGAATCCCTCGCCCTCGCCACAGCCAGACAAATGGACTATCGCTGGCTCCGCGACGGCCACGACACTCCACCCCACACCCCATGATTCAGTGCCCCCTCGCGCTCAGTAAATGCGGCCTGCGACAATAAGAACACACTCGCTACGATTTGCTTTTCAGCCCCAAAGGGGCGGCATATCGCAGCCCAGGGTCAGCCGAGCCTAAGCGAGGCGACCCTGGGTATTGACATGCACAACGGGGAAGCAAACCCAGCACACCTCCACATCCCAAGCCCACCAGCAGCGTCTGTCAAGAACCCCGCCGCGCTAAGATCGCCCCGCCACCTCCAAAACCCACGAGTGACTCCATGCCCCTCAAAACAGAAAACGCTGACCTCAGCAACGCCGAATTCATCAACACCCGGCTCAGCTCCGCCAGATTCCACGATGTGAATCTCTCAGAAGCCCGCTTTGTGGATGTCAATCTGTCCTCCGCACACTTGGAGGACGTGAATCTGTCGAGTGCCGTCATCTCTAACGCCAACTGCTCCCACATGAGCATCGCCAACGCCTGCTACGAAGGCATGCGCATCGACGGCATCCTCGTCACCGATCTGCTGCAAGTTTATCGGAACCAGTCGTCATGAGTGATTCCCACACCGCCTGGCGCCTCACCACCGCATCAGACACCACAGCCCCCGGCTGCGACCTCGTCCGCCAGTGGCTTCGTGAGCACAACTGGGCCGTCAATCCCGCGTTCATGACCTTGCTGCACGATCCACAGCACGGCGCCCGCCCGCTCACCCTCCTCGCTCATTCCGGTGCTGCCGTCATCGGCGGCCTCTTCGCCGAAACCCAGCTCTCCTGGCTGCGCATCTCCATCATGTCCGTGAGCCCCTCATGGCGCTCCCAAGGCATCGGCTCCGCCCTCCTCGCTGAAGCCGAACGCATCGCCATCGAGCGCGGCTGCAAGCATGTCTATGTCGATACCATGGACTATCAGGCCCCTCAGTTCTACCTGTCCCACGGCTTCAAAATCGTCGGCCAGATCCCCGACTGGGATTCGCACGGACACAGCAAAATCTACTTCTTCAAGTCAGTCTAGTGTCCTACGACACAAATCTTTTACACAAGTAAGGAACTTTGAAGATTTCTTTTTCTCATCGCTCTGCTGCACACCAGCTCCAACGGAGCTGTGGAGTTGAGCCCAGGGTCAGCCGAGCCTGAGCGAGGCGACCCTGGGTATGGACATTCCCGACGGGGAAGCAAACCCAGCGCCTTCTTCCCGCTCCGCGCTCACCAGCAGCGTCTGCCACGACATCCCGCCGCGGGCCCGTTCGTGTCACGACTGCGATCGCTTGATGCAAGGAACTTCCGTGACAGCACACTAGACACGCGCCCTCAACCCCGCGTTAATGGCGCGCTTCCAGGCTCATCCGATTCTAAGGTGTGGATACAGGTCCCAAATATCGTCGTTCAGTCTCTCCATGAGGCGGTCATACTCATCCTCCGTGAGTGCGATGTCAGTCAGAAGATGTCGATCCAGTGCGATAAACCCTCTCCGGTGAAGAAGTAACTGGAACCTCCCGTGATTCCACCGACCAGACAGCGAACCAATTTCTGTCCAGGGATAGAAGCGACGTCCATACTGGACTCCCTGTGAATCGATCCGCAGCTCCAGGCGAAAATCAGTCAGATAGTATCGAATCAGCGTGGCACCGATAAAAGCGAAGAGACTCAGGACGCCGATTGGAAACAGGCCAAGAACCAGCTTGCTGGGATCATGCCAAGCGGCAACCCACGGCGGGAAAAGGTGAATCAGAAAGAAGGAGGAGAACGCAACGCACACCATTCCCATGATCAATGTGGGAAGACGCCGATAATGGAATGTCGCAGTATGATAGACTTCTTGCGTCATGCTGGGTGTGTTGAGTGGGGCAAACGAAAAAAGCCGGGCCACGTTGGACCTGTGGGCGACTGCGACGCGATCGCGGGATTCGGTGCGGCCAGTTTGTTAGCAGTGCGATTTCTCAGCGTCGTCTTCGCTCAAACAAAGGTGCGGGTGGAGCGGAACCACCTCACTGCGGAGCGCTCCAAACAGCGCCGCAGTCTGCTCAGAACTCAACCCTCGGGAGAGGAGAAGCTCGATTGTGCAGGGATGTAATCGCGTCTCGCAGTAGAGATCCTTCCGTCTTGCGTATTTTTCCATGATTCCGATTTCGGTGATGTCTTCCCAACGATACAGCTTCGTCCCATAAGAAACTCCGTCAGACGTAATCATCAGGACCGTCTTCTGGTTTTTTGCGATTTTATACAGGAGAAAACAGCCGCCGCCGAGAAAGACGAGAATAAAAAGAAGGGCGCAGATCGTGCCCATCACTTGAGCCAGGGACAGTTGCTTGTTCATCTGCGGCACCCACATGACAGCGAAGCAAACACCAACCACCGTCAGGACTAAACCGACAATTATCGTAATGGGACGCCTGGCGGAAAACTTTCCTGTAAAGTAGGTCTTCATTGCTGCAGCGTATGGTTGGGCCTTGCGGGCTTTTGGTGAAAGCTCATGGCGCTAAAAGGGTTTCAGATGCTCGAACGGCGGGAAAAGCCTCAACATGAGAAAGCGCCCCGCGACGAAAAGAATGAGTGTTGCGATGCCTAATTGCTTGATGAAAAACAATTTTGTCGAGCACGTCAACCCCGTTATGGGGCGCAGATTTGTCGAGTATCAACGGGGGTGGCGAGTTCATGGGAGTTGCTTTTGACGCAAAACGTCGTTGAGATGGCCCATGCCTCTCCCGAACCATCACTGGATCGAAACCGAGCGCACCCGCATGCGCCCTTTCGAGGAAGAGGATGCCGAGCATGCCTTCGACTGGTTCTCCGACCCTTCGGTCATGCAGTTCATTCCCGGCGGCGCCGACCTCACGCTGGAAGACTCGCGCCGCCGCATTCATCGATACCGCGAACATCAAAGACTTCATGGTTTCAGCAAGCGGTTGATCCTTCATCGAGACACCGGCAAGCCCATCGGCGACAGCGGTTTGTTTTACCTTCCTGACGGGCAGCGCATCGAGCTTGGCTTTCGTCTGGCGAAATCTTGCTGGGGCCAGGGTTACGCCATCGAGGTCGGCCGTGCCTGGCTCGAATGGTTTGACACACACCACCCGGTGGAACCGCTGTTCGCAGATGTGCATCCCGATCACCTGCGTTCCCGGCGCGTGCTGGAAAAACTTGGCTTTGACTGCTCCCACCCGGAAACCATTCTCACCATGCCTATGCTGATTTACCGTCGCTGTTAGTTTTCGCCACCTTCCCCGTACTCTGCCCACCATGAAACACATCCTTCCGCTTCTGCTTCTCGTCACTTCATCCACATGGGCCCAGGATCTCAGCGCCCAAAAACAAAACGTCATCAGCAAAGCTGAAAAAGACCAGGTCGAACTCCACCTCGACCTGCCCTACGCCGGCAACGACAACCCCAAGCAGAAGGTCGATCTCTACCTCCCCAAAAAGCGCAACACCGACAAGCCCATCCCTGTCGTCGCCCTCATCCACGGTGGTGGCTGGGTCAATGGCGACCGCCTCGGTTACGCCGCCGCCGCCATCCAGTTCTCCCGCACTGGCGACTACGCCGCAGTCGCCGTCGGCTACCGCCTCACCAAGGAAGCCCACTGGCCCTCCCAGATCTACGACTGCAAAGCCGCCATCCGCTGGATCCGCGCCCACGCCAAGGAATACAATCTCGACCCCGACAAAATCGCCGTCATGGGCAGCTCCGCAGGCGGCCATCTCTCCTCCCTCATCGGCACCAGCGGCGACGTCAAAGAACTCGAAGGCGATCTCGGCCCCAGCACCTCCTTCAGCAGCCGCGTCCAGTGCGTCGTCAACCTCTGCGGCCCCGAAGACTTCACCAAGGCCCTCATGTTCGACAAGGAAGGCAAACCCATCGTCGATGACCCCGCCGTCTCCGGTCTCCTAGGCGGCACCTATGAAGCAAAACACGCCGAAGCTGTCGCTGCTTCTCCCGTGACCTATGTCACCAAGGACGACCCGCCCTTCATCACCTTCCACGGCACCGCTGACAAACGCGTCGCCTACCTCAACGCCGAAACCATCCACGCCGCACTCCAGAAAGCCGGCGTCCCATCCCTCCTCATACCCATCACCGACGGTGGCCACGGCTCCGTCAGCCATCCCGAAGTCATCGCCCGGGCCAAACTCTTCGTCGGCAAAACCCTCCGTGGCGACGAAGTCACCATCGACACCACCCCCCTCCCCGCGCCGCCAGAAAAGAAAAAGTAGGGCCATGTACACCCCATCCCATTTTCAGATCGACGACCTCGGCACCCTGCACGCATTCATTCAGCGCCACAGCTTTGCCACGATCGTGTCACAGGAGGGCGGCGTGCCGCAGGCCACCCACCTGCCTTTTTTGCTGAATCCGACACAAAACACTCTCATTTCTCACATGGCCCGCGCCAACCCTCAGTGGCGTCATTTCGGCAGTTCCGAGGTCCTCGTCGTCTTCACTGGCCCCCACGCCTACATCTCCCCGGCCTGGTATACCACCCAGCCCGCCGTCCCCACCTGGAACTACACCGCCGTGCATGCCTACGGCATTCCACGCATCGTTACTGATCATGACCGATTTGTGCAAATGCTGCATGATCTCGTTGAATTCTACGAAACCGGACGCCCCAACCGCTGGAATGGAAAGCTCCCGCCCGAATTTCGCGATGGCCTCATGAAGGGAATCGTCGGCATCGAAATCGAAATCACCCGTCTCGAAGGCAAGTTCAAACTCAGTCAAAACCGTCCACAAGATGCGCCCGGAGTCATCGCCATGCTCGAAAAAAGCACCGATCAGACCGACCGTGAGACAGCCCAGATGATGAAGGAGTGCCTCTGATGTCCACCTACACCGCCACCATCCGCTGGAAAAACCAGGGTCCCGATTTCCTCAGCCGCCGTTATTCGCGCGAACATGCGCTCTATTTCGATGGTGGTGCCGTCGTGCCCGGCTCGCCCTCCCCGCACATCGTGCCCGCCCCGTGGTCCAACCCCGCCGGCATCGACCCCGAGGAGCTGTTTGTCGCCTCCGTCTCCAGCTGCCACATGCTCTGGTTTCTCCACGTCGCATGCGACGCCGGCTTCCTCCCTGAAAGCTACGATGACGCAGCAGAAGGCATCATGACGCAAAATGAGCACGGCGTGCTTTGGATTAGCCGCATCTCCCTGCGCCCAAAAATCATCTGGGGCGGCGAAAAACACCCCTCTGCCGCCGAAGTCGAGCACCTGCATCATCTTGCCCATGAGCAGTGCTTCATTGCCAATTCCATCAAGACAGACGTCATTGTTCAGCCAGAAAACTGACATGAAACCCCAGCCCGCCCCCCAGATTTTCGAAGGCCGCTTTGTCACCCTCACCCCGCTCGATGTGGCTGCGGACGTGGCAGCACTCCACGCCATCTCGCATGTCGATGAAACCACACGCAAACTGTGGCGCTTCATGCCCCGCGGCCCTTTTGCCGATGTCGAAGATCAGGCCGCCTTTCTCCGCGAATGGCAGGCCACGCCCAATGTCATCGCCTTCACCGTGCGCGCCACCGGCACCCGCCAGCCCCTCGGCAGCATCTCACTCATGAGCATCCGTGCCGAGCACGGCGTGGCAGAGCTGGGAAACATCTGGTATTCCCCGGCAGCACAGCGCACCAAGACCAACACCGAATCCTGCTATCTGCTGCTGCGTTATTGCTTCGAGCAGCTCGGCTACCGCCGCATGGAATGGAAATGCGATGCACGCAATGCCCCCAGCCGCGCCGCCGCCCTTCGCCTCGGCTTCACCTTTGAAGGCATCTTCCGCCAGCACATGATCATCAAGGGCGAAAACCGCGACACCGCCTGGTTTGCCATGCTTGACCACGAATGGCCGCAAATCGCCGCAGCCATGCGCAAATGGCTGTATGAGGATGACTCTGTTTCCCTGGCGCGATTGATTGCCGAGAGTCGCAGCGTACAGGCTCGTGCATGAAGCACGCCCTTTTCCTCCTGCTGGCCGCTCCGGCGGCATTTGCCGTCGATGCTCCAAAGCCCCGCCCCAAGCCCGAATTTCAGTATCAGACCGCAGGAATCCAGGTCAGCCTGCCCTCCGCCGATGAACCCAAAGTAAAGGCCTTCGGCCCAGAAACGATCAAAGCTGCCGCCAAATACCTCGATGATGGCGCCATCTGCTGGGTGCGTGAAAAAACCTGCGTCAACTGCCACACCACCGGCCCCTACCTCAGCGAGCGCCCCGCCCTCTCCCGACAGCTCGGCCAACCTCTGGAGGAAGTGCTGGCAGACTTTGTCAAAACCGTGCCTGCAGAGGTCAAGCCGCAGAAAGAGACGGAAAAGGACGGCATCAAATACTACGGCGGCTCCTGGACCAGCATCTGGCGCTCTCTCGGCCTCGCTGAATGGGACCGCCACGTGACCGGCAAACTCTCCGCACACACCGAACGCTCCCTTCATGAGATGCTCATGCGCCAGTCTGCCGATGGCTCCTTCGTCAGCTATGGCGAGGTCGAAATCCCCCACATCACCACCGACTTCGAGCTCACCCTGCAGGCCGCACGCGCCGTCACCGCCGCCCCCGGCTGGCTCTCCGGCCTGAAGGATGCGGAATTGCTCGCCCGCATCGAGAAAATGAAGGCATGGCTGCGCACCGCACAGCCAAAGAACGACTACGATCGCATCCTGCGTCTTCAGCTGGCACACTACATGCCCGATCTTGTTCCGCAGGCGCAGCGAGATTCCGCCCTGGCCCTGCTTTCGTCCAAACAGCACGCCGATGGCGGCTGGTCACTGCGCGACATGTCAGCCCTCAGCGACTGGCATTTCAAGATGAGCGACACCGTCGTCAAACTCATCCAGAGCCTGCCAGATGCCGCCAAACCGGACAGCGACGCCTACATGACAGCCTTTGCAGTCATCTTGATGCGTCAAAACAACATTCCCGTCAGCGATGTGCGCATCCAGCGCGCCATCACCTGGCTCAAGCGCGAACAGCGCGTCTCAGGCCGCTGGTGGATGCATTCGCTCTATCGTGGAAACTACCATTACATCACCTACATCGCCACGGCCCAGGCGCTGAAGGCCCTGGCCTTGTGCGACGAGCTGCACTGAGATTTATCTTCGTGCACGACGGTACGCCGCCGGAGACTCGCCCATGCGCTTGCGAAAGTGCTGCGTAAAGCTGCTCGCATCCACAAACCCGCACTGCTGCGCGATCTCGCTGGCAGTCATCGTCGTGCGCTCCAGCAGCTGCACCGCTGCCAGCACCCGCGTCTTGATCAGAAACTCCTGCGGCGTGATGCCAAACGCACTCTGAAACCGCCTTTGGAGCTGTCGTAGCGACTGCCCGCAGGATTTGGCCACATCTTCAATCAAGAGCGGCTTTGCATAGTCATGCCGGATGATTTCCACCGCCTGCGCCACCGTTTGAAACACCGGCAGCCTGCGCTCAGCTTCGTCGGGACGCCTCAGCGTTCCCATCACGCCCTGCACTTTCCGCCTGCGGTCAAAAAGCGGCAGCTTCGTCACCAGAAACCAGTCCGGGATGCCCTGGGAGTCCCACCACAGCTCCACCCGTTCGATCACCTCCGCCTTGCCCGCCAGGAGGCGCTTGTCGTCATCCACATAGGCCTGCGCCATCGTGTCCGGGTTCAAGTCAAAGTCCGTCCTCCCGATGATCTCGGAATCATCCGGCATCTGGTAGCGCTGCATCAGACCCTCGCTGGCAAACATCAGGTGCCCGGCCTTGTTTTTGGCAAAGAAATACACGCCCGGGATGTGGTCGAACAGCCGCTGAAACAGCAGCGTGGGCTCCAGCGCAGCCATCCATGCAGCACGCTGCTTCCGCCAGCGCGCTATTTCCGTCGCAGGGCGCTTGGTGCGCTCGCGGGGTCTCAAAGGGGCATCAGATCGCCGGGGGGTCGTCACAGGAAAACAGCATGGCGTAGCACCAGCCGCGCGCAACTGCCCGCCCGTCGCATTTCAAATAATCTTTGTCGTGACGCAGATGCAGGGTTCTGCATTAATCTGCACCCACAACCGCCCATGAAACCCATCGTTCAAATCTCCCTCGACCTGACGAACATCGACGAAGCGCTCGAAACCGCCGCCCTAGCCATGCGCGCCGGAGTGGATTGGCTGGAGGCCGGCACTCCGCTCATCCTCGCTGAAGGTCTGCACGGTGTCCGCGCCCTGCGCAAGGCTTTCCCAAACACCCCGATCGTCGCCGACCTCAAGACGATGGACGGCGGCTACCTGGAGGCCGAGATGATGGCCAAGGCCGGAGCCACCCACGTCGTGGTCATGGCCCGCGCACACGCAGAAACCGTGAAATGCGTGGTGAACGCCGGAAAGGACTTCGGCTGCAAGGTCATGGGAGACAACATGATCTCCGAGAACATGGTCGATGGCGCCAAGTGGCTCGAAGACCTCGGCTGCGACTACGTGATCCATCACATCGGCTACGACGAGCGCCGCGGCATCGCCGCCGCCGGCAAGCGCATGCCCAGCCCGCTGGACCAGCTGCGCGAGGTCGTGAACGCCGTCAAAATCCCTGTGCAGGCCGTGGGAGGTCTCAGCCTGGAGCAGGCCATCCAGTGCCCCAAATACGGCGCTCCGCTCGTCGTGCTCGGCGCTCCGCTCACCATCGACGCTGACGCCTTCAAAACGGCGGACGGCAATCTCGAAGCCTCCCTGCGCATGATTTGCGAGGCCGTGCATGCTCAGGACGTTCCTGCTTTCTAATTCCACCTCTTTCCCAACCCATGAAATCCGCCGCCGTCGTCAATTACGCGCCTGAAAAAGGCTCCGTCGAAGTCCGTGAAATCGAAACACCCACCATCGGCAGCGAGGACGTGCTCCTCGAAGTGGCCAATGTGGGCGTCTGTGGCTCCGACCTCCACCAGTGGACCGCAGACCACTCCTGGCCGGTGAACTACCCCGTCGTGCTCGGCCATGAGTTCGGCGGACGCATCGTGGAAGTGGGCAAGGAAGTCGAAGGCTGGAAAGTGGGCGACCGCGTGGTCTCCGAAACCGCCGCCATCATCAGCCCGAACAACCCGATGACCAAGCGCGGGCTCTACAATCTGGACCCGACCCGCAAGGGCTTCGGCTACGGCGTGAATGGCGCCATGACGAAGTATGTGCGTGTGCCCAGCCGCATCCTGCACCATGTGCCGGACCAGCTTCCCTTTGAGCAGGCCTGCCTCACCGAGCCCTGCTGCGTGGCCTACAGCGCCGTGGTGAAAAACGCCCGCATCGAGCCCGGCGACCGCGTTGTCGTGCTCGGCCCAGGCACCATCGGCATTCTCTGCGCTGCCATGGCACGCCTCTGCGGCGCACAGGTTGCCATCGTGGGCCTGCCGCAGGATGCTCATCGTCTGGAAATCGCGAAGCAGTATGGCTGCGAAGTCATCATCGGCGATGCCAAGCCCTGGGCCACCGCCCGCGACGGCCTGGGCTGCGACGGAGTGATTGACGCTGCAGGTGCGAGCATCACGCTGAAAATCGCGCTCGACATCGTGCGCCCGGCCGGATGGATCAGCAAGGTGGGCTGGGGCCCCCAGCCTCTCGGCTTCAACCTCGACCCGCTGGTGCAGAAGAACATCACCCTTCAGGGAAGCTTCAGCCACAACTGGCCTATCTGGGAACGCGTGATCGCCCTGCTCAGCAGCGGCCAGTTTGACGTGAAGCCCATCATCGGCGGCGTCTGGCCCGTGACCGAATGGCACGAAGCCTTTGAGAAGATGCACAAGGGAGAAGTCGTGAAGAGCGTGCTGCGCCCGGTCTGATCATCTGACTGCCTCCATTTTCCTTGAATCGCATGAGCATTCGACTTCTGACGGCTCTGGCGCTGGCTGTCTGTGGCTGCATGACAGCTGCCCAGGCACAAGCCCCCAAACCCTCGGTCTGGATCAGCCCGCCGGGGCAGGACAAGTGCCTGGCATTCCGGCAGCTTTTTGAGCAGCCGGACGCATGGAAGGAAACGAGAGCGCACATTGATGTGCTCTTCATCACCGACCTGAACCTGCAGCGACACTTCAGCGATGACGAACTGCGCAAGTGGTTCGGCATGATGAAGGAGTGGAAGCTGCGGCTGGCGATGGAGGTGGGAGCGGTGAAGCCCTGGGGCAAGACCGGCGAAGCGTGCTTCAATGCCGAGCGCAAGAACTGGGAGAGGCTGCAAAGCCTGGGGGCGAATCTCTACGCCATCGCCATGGACGAGCCGCTGGTCTGTGCCCGCGAGCAAATCCATGAAAGCGATGAGTATGCGATGAAGGAGACGGCCAACTACATCGCGCTGGTGCGCCAGCATTTCCCGGACGTGCTGATTGGCGACATCGAGGCCTACCCCTCTGCGAGCGTCGAAGAGCACAAGACGTGGATTGAAGGACTGCAGCAGCAGCTTGTGGAAAAGAAGGTGCGGGGACTGGATTTTTACCGCCTGGATGTGGACTGGCTGCGCTTCAATGTGCAGCAGAAAGGCTCCTGGAAGGAGGTCCGGCAGCTGGAGCTCCACTGCCGTCAGAAAAAGCTGCCCTTTTCACTCATCTACTGGGCCTCCGGCTATCCCGGCATGCTGAAGCGCGGACTGGCAGACGACAGCACGTGGTACACCTCCATCATGCAGCAGGGCTATGACTACGCCGCCGTGGACGGCAGGCCGGACCAGATCGTGATCGAAAGCTGGGTGAGCGCGCCTTCCAAATGCCTGCCGGAAACCGGCGAATGGACCTTCACGCGCTCGGTGCTCGATTTTGTGAAGAAGTTCGTGAAATAGCTTGTGTGATGGGAGGCGGTCCGCCGTATTTGCTTCTCTCATCCCACACCTGCCATGAAATTCATTCTTTGCCTCGCCCTGCTCTCCACTGCCGCATTGGCCGCAGATTACCCGCGCGTCATTTTCTCAGACGACTTCGCCACCGACGGCTTCGGCAAGGCCTGGGGCCACTACAAGAGCGCGAGTGTGGTGAAAGGCGGAGTGCTGGTGGGTATCACGGCACCGGAGTCGGATCACAACGCTGTGGATGTGATCCGGATCGCACCGGAGACGGATCTGGAAGTGTCTGTGAAGTTTCAGCTGGTCAGTGATCAGGCCAAGGGCTTCAACATCTGGCTGGATGACAAGGACTACAAAGGCTCGCACGCGGGGCACATTTGCAGCATCTCGGTGAATCCAAAGGCGGTCGTGGTGGCCGATGCCAAGACAGGGACCTTCAGCAACGACATCTACACGCGCAAGAAGGCCGTGCCGCCCACGCTGACCGCCGAGGACAAGGCCAACATGCAGAAGTGGACGAAATCGTCACCCACCACGGTGTCTCTCAAAGAGTGGCACACACTGACCGTGCGCACCCAGGGCGATGTGGTCGAAACCAGCATCGACGGCAAGGTCGTCAGCACCTTCCAGTCCCCCGGCGTGGCGCATGATCACAAGACGGTAGTGAGTATCACCACCAATAAAGTAGACGTGATTTACGACGACTTCAGCATCAAGGGCGTGGCAAAGTAAGCGGACTCACCAGTTTTTGATCCATCGAACGCCGGGGCAGGAGCTGACCCGGCGTTTTTGCGTCTGAAAATGGCGATGATGCAAAACCTTGCAGCCTGGCGCATTTCACACAGACTTTGTCGTGGAACTGGCGGATGAAGTTCCGTTAATGCTCCAAGTCATGAATCCCAGCCCAACCAGCAGTGACCGCCATACGAGGCGTGCTTTTGTGAAGGCGTCTGCCGTCGTCGCGGCGGCTCCCGTGGCCTCTGCACAGCAGGTGGCGGCCAAGGCACCTATGCGAGAGATCGAGACGGATGTGCTGGTGTGCGGCGGAGGCTGCGCAGGCACGGCTGCTGCGCTGAGTGCGGCACGCAATGGCGCGAAGACGCTGCTGGTGGAAAAAGCCCCCTTCGCAGGCGGCATCATCACCAGCGTGGGGTTGCCCTACTTTGACGGCATCGCAGACATCAAGACGCATCGCGTGGTGGTACGTGGCATCGCGCTGGAACTGCTGGCCAAGACGGGCGTGTGCAAGGCGGATGCGAAGGAGATCAAACCGCATAATCCGACGATCCCGAACACCTTTGAGTTCAAGGTGCTGCTGGACCACGAGCTGCAGGCCTGCGGTGACAGGCTGACGGTGCTGTTTAATTCCTTCGCCTGCGATGCCGAGTCCTCCAATGGCCGCATCACCTCCGTGGTGATCGCCAACAAAGATGGTCTGGTCCGCATCAAACCGAAGGTGGTGATCGACTGTACAGGCGACGCCGATGTGGCAGCCTGGGCGGGTGCACCGACTGAGCAGAGCACGGAAGTGCAACCTCTGACGCTGCATTTCCGCATCGGAAAAGTGCAGAAGGTGCCGGATATCGGCAAGCTATGCCGTGCCGCGCTGGTGAAGGCGCAGGAACTGGGCGAACTACCTCATTTCTACGGCCCGGGCGTGATGTTCATGTATGCGAACGACGAAATCTACATCCATGGCGTGCGCGTGCCTGCGAACCCAACCGATGCCGCCGACCTGAGCCGTGCCGAGATGCAGGGCCGCGCCGACGCCTTGGCGATGCACCGTGCGTGGAAGCGGGACATCCCCGCCTTTGCGGACTCCTATTTCCTCGAAGCCTACCCATGGATCGGTGTGCGTGAGTCGCGCCGCTTGATCGGCCAGCACGTGCTGAATGAAAAGGAAGTCATGCAGGGCCGCCGGTTTGACGATGCCATCGCCACCGGCTGCTGGTACCTGGATCTGCACCCCAATAAAACTGTGGTGGGCAGCGCAAACGACTTCAACCCGGAGAAGGTGCAGCCCGGACCGTACGACATTCCCTACCGCTCTCTGGTGCCGCAAAAGATCGAAAATCTCCTCGTGGCAGGCCGCTGCCACAGTGCCACACGCGGTGCGCATGCCTCCACCCGGGTGACTGTGACCGCCATGGCGCTGGGCGAGGCGGCGGGATGCGCTGCGGCCATGAGTTTGACCGAGAAAACCGCCGTGGCCTCGCTGAATGGTCAGCGTGTGCGCGAAGCCCTCTCCCGGCAGAATGCCGGTCCTTTTACTGATTCTTAAAACAACATGTCCCGTCTTCAAAACAAAGTCATCATCGTCACTGGCAGTGTCACCGGCATCGGCAAAGCCATCGCCAAACGCTGCGTTGCCGAAGGAGCCCGCGTCGTCATCCATGGCCTGGAGCAGGATCTGGGAGAGCAGACCGTCGCAGAGCTCGGCGCAGAAAATGCCACCCTGGTGATCAAAGATCTGGCAGATGAGGCCGCCCCGCAGCTTCTGGTGGATGCCGCCGTGAAAGCCTTTGGCAAACTGGATGCTGTGGTGAACAACGCCGCGCAGGTGGGCACGGGCAACATCCAGACCACTGACGGTGCGTGGTTCCGCCGCATGCTGGAGATCAACTGCGTGGTGCCTTATCTGATCATCCGTGCTGCATTGCCGCACCTGAGCGCAACGCATGGCAGCATCATCAACATCGGCAGCGTGAACGCCTACAGCGGCGAGCCCAACCTGATGCCCTACAGCGTGAGCAAAGGCGCGCTCATGACGCTGACCCGCAATCTGGGCGACACCCTGATGCGTGAAAACGGCGTGCGCGTGAACCAGATCAACCCCGGCTGGGTGCTGACGGAAAACGAAGCCAAGCGCAAACGCGAGCACGGTCTGCGCGAAGACTGGTATGCCGACCTGCCCAAGGTCTATGCCCCCGCAGGACGCATCCTGTGGCCCGATGAGATCGCTGCGTGCGCCGCGTGGCTGCTGGCCGACGAGTGCGGCCCGATCAGCGGCCAAGTCTTTGACCTTGAGCAGCACCCCTTCATCGGCCGCAATCCGCCAAAAGACACCACCACCATTCCCTCCAAATAACACCCCCAACATGCCCAAGCTCGCCGCCTTCCCCAAAGCCTTCATGCAGGCCCTCTGCAAAGAAGGAACCATGACCGTCTCCGAATGGATCCAGCTCGCCTCCAAGCTCGATGTGCAGGGCCTGGAATGGTATGCCGGATTCCTGGAAATGGCCGATGAGAACAACTGGCCGCGCTTCCGGAAGGAAGTGGAAGATACGGGCCGGGTGATCCCGATGATGTGCTGCTCCCCGGATTTCACGCATCCGGACGCAGCCTTCCGCGAAAAGGAGATCGCCAAACAGAAGCGCTGGATTGACATGACGCATACGCTTGGCGGCTCGTACTGCCGCGTGCTCAGCGGGCAGCGCCGTCCGGAGCTCTCGATCGATGAAGGGGTGAAGCTGGCGGCGGATTCCATCTACGCCTGCCTGCCCTATGCTCAGGAGCGCGGCATCACGCTGATCATTGAGAACCACTACAAGGACGATTTCTGGGAGTATCCCGAATTTGCGCAGAAGATGGATGTTTTCTGCAAGCTGGTGGATGCGGTGAACCATCCGAACTTTGGCGTCAACTACGACCCCTCCAACACCTACCTGGCAGGAGAAGACCCGGTGGAGCTGCTGAAGCGTGTCTCCCACCGTGTGGTGACGATGCATGCCAGCGACCGTTATCTGGCGGAAGGAACCATCGAAGACCTGCGCAAGGAGGAAGGCGGCGCCATGGGCTACGCCAAGCGGCTGCGCCACGGCGAGATCGGCAAAGGTCTCAACGATTATGACGCCATTTTCTCTGAACTGAAGAGCAAGGGCTTCAACGGCTGGATCAGCATCGAAGACGGCGTGGATGGCATGGAGCAGCTCGCGCGCAGTGTGGAGTTTCTGAAGAAAAAGATCGCCCAGTACTGGCCGCAGTAGGCGCGCTTCATCGCAACCTGTCTCGCTTATGAAAACGAACCCAACCCATCCTCTGGGAGGAATGTCCCTGCTTGTGTCTCTGTGGCTGACCGCACTTTCGGCCATGCCATTGCATGGGGCTGAAAAGTCTCTCCCAGCCTGCAACCGCCTGCGCTTTGAGCCACAGCCCGGCACGGAGCAGACCATGATGGGAGCCAGGCTGGAGGGCTCGAACACTTCCCGCACGGAAGGATATGTGACACTGACCACGATCAATGCGGTGGCCGCGAAAAGCTGGACGGAGGTGAAATTTGAGAACGCGAAACTCTACCGTTGGTTACGCCTTTCAATGCCGACGGGTGCAACCCCCAAGATGGGCAAGGTGGAAGTGTATGCGGGAGACCGGCTGCTCGCGGGTGGTGAAAACAAAGGGGCAATCTTCACTCCTTTTGTGGAAGGCAAAGACGCTGTGAACTACAGCGCGATCGGTTTTGATCTGTTTGCCACCGCCACTCCCAACAGGCCCGCATTTAATCCGGCAGGGAACGATCTGGATCAACCGACCGACATCAAGCTGAGCGGTCCACGTGATGCCGTCATTCGCTACACGCTGGATGGCAGCACACCCACGGCCAAACACGGTGAGACCTACACCCAGCCGATCCATGTGGACAAGAACACCACGATCACGGCTGTGACGATAGATCAGGATCGCGCAGCGCCGAGCCTGGAGGTGCCAGTGACGTATCTGCTGAAGGGGCAGGCGAAGCCGGGGCTTTTCACCGCACATATCGGCAACAGCCTGACCGGCACCTGTGGTGGCTTCTGGCGCTATGCACGCACGGCTGGCTATGCTCACCGACAGGAGTCGTTTTTGCGCCCTGGTGCGCTGACGCGCGAGAACTGGGCCGTGGCGACGGGTGAGTACAAAAATGACAAGCTGGCCAATGCCAAGGAAATGCAGTCGCAGAAGCGCGGCACTGCGACATGGGACGAATACTGGAACAAGATCGGCAAGGTGGACCTGATCACGCTGCAGCCGCGTGATTATGATCTGGACAAGGAAATTGCCGCCGAGATCAGCTTCATCCGCAAATTTCGCGAAAAATCACCCGATCTGCAGCCGTGGCTCTACTGCGAGTGGGTTGAGATGAAGCGCGCACGCCCCAGTGATGCGGGCACCGTGCCGAGCTACCAGATGAAGAAAACCTTTCCGGCGCTGACCTGGGAGGAATCCATGAGCGCCATGCTGCTCTATGTGGAAGAATTGCAGCATCGGCTGAATCCACAGATCGCCGATGGAAAAACCGCGCACATCATCCCCAGCGCGCTGGCGATGGGCTGGATCAAAAACATGATCGACCAAGGTAAGTTTCCCGGTGTGAAGCCTGGTTCCTTCTATCCGCTGCTGTTCAATGACCAGGTGCATCCTGCAGCAGGGCCGATCCACAATTCGGCGAATGGCGCGTATCTGGTGGATCTCACCTGGTATTCCGCCTTTTACCGTGAAGCGCCTGAGGGCAAGACTCTTCCCATCGAGACCACCTTCACCCCGGAGCAGGCGCGTGCCATCGAAAGACTCGCCTGGGATGTGGTGAAGAATTATCCTGACTGCGGTCTGTATGAGGAGGGTACGGAACCCTGCGGGAAGCCGGAGTTCAGCAATGATGGCAAAATCATCACGCTCAAGTCTTCAACACCAGGGGCGTGGTTCCGCTACACGCTGGATGGCACCACACCGACACGCACCCGAGGCTATGTGTATTGCGGTGCCATCAGTGTGCAGCCGGGCATCAGGGTGCGGGCCATCGCGTATAAAAGCGGCATGGCAGACAGCTCCGTCACCTCACCATAAAACATCTCCATGAAGCGTCTTGCTGCTCTAAGTTTCCACGTTTTCGCTCTGCTGTCGCATGGAGAAACGAGCCCCAGCCCAATCAAGGCCGTGGCGCAGTCCCTGGTGGACAAGCACATCGCTCCTGGAGTGGTGACGCTGGTCACTGGCAAGGACAAGGCGCTGGACATCCAGACCGCAGGCTATGCCAGCCTGGCAGGCAAGACGCCCATACGCGAAAATGCGATGTTTTGGATCGCCTCGATGAGCAAGTCCCTCACAGGCACGGCCCTGATGATGCTGGTGGATGAAGGCAAGGTGAACCTGGACGATCCGGTGGAAAAGTTTCTTCCAGAGTTCAAAGACCAGAAAATCAAGGATGCCGATGGCATCCTGCACACGCCCAAACACCCGATCACAGTACGCGAGGTGATGTGCCACACGAGCGGCATGGTGCTGGCGAATGAGAAAAGCCTCAAGCAGACGCAGTCGCTGAAGGAAAACGTGGCGCTGTATGCACGGTTTCCACTGCGGCAAGAGCCGGGCACCAAGTATGAGTACAACAACTGCGGCATCAACACCGGCGGTCGCATCATCGAGGTGGTAAGCGGCATGAGTTACATGGATTTCATGCAGAAGCGGCTGTTTGAGCCGCTGGGCATGAAGGACACCACCTTCTGGCCGAATGAAGAGCAGGCAGCACGACTGGCCCACACAGCACGCTTTACCGCCGACAAAAAGGGCCTGGAGGAGATCAAGCAGGACAAGGATGCCGAACAGCGCATCATCGACAAATGGAGCGAAGGCGTGCACGTGCCACGCGCAGTGACGGCCGACATGGGGGCAGGCATCGCCTTCAACTACGCCAAACGCTATGGAGAGCCTGCTGGCGGCCTTTTCTCCACGGCAGCAGACATCGGCGCCTTCTGCCGCATGCTGCTCAATCGCGGCACGCTGGAAGGCAGACGCTACCTCTCCGAGCAGGCTGTGAAACAGATGGCATCCATTCAAACCGGCGATGTTCGAGTGAGCCCAGACTCGGCGTATGGCGTGGGATTTTCGATCAAGCTCACAGATGAGGAAGGCCCCAGTGCCGGCAGCTTCGGTCATCGGGGTGCACGCCGGACCGCCATGTGGATCGACCCCACCCACGAGATCGCGATGGTGATCCTGGTGGAGCGCTTTGACATGACCGGCGAGGAGCAGAAGGTCATGTATGGTGGTTTCATGAAGGCGGCGGTGGCTGCGTTTGGAAAAGGCGGAAAGTAGGAGCAAGTGGCAACGTTGCCCAATGATCCGCCATGAAACTGCTGCCCATGCTTTTCGGAGTCCTGCTTGCCGGAGCTGCCACGCTCGCTGCTGCGGCGGAGACTGCAAAACCGAACATTCTCTGGATCATCGCCGAAGACGCGTGCAAGGATTTTGGCTGCTATGGTGTCGAGGCAGCGCGCACGCCCAACATTGACCGCCTGACATCGGAATCGTGCTTGTATCGCAACGCCTTTGCCACCGGTCCGGTGTGCTCCACTTCACGGTCGGCTTTCATGACGGGTCTCTACCAGACGCGCATCGGGGCGCACAATCACCGCAGCCACCGCACGCGTGAATTTGCGCGTCCGGCGGACGTTCGGCTGATCACAGAGCGGCTGCGCGAAGCAGGCTACTTCACGGCCAATGTGCGTGCTCTGCCTCCGGAACTCGGCTTCAACGGCGCGGGCAAAACCGACTGGAACTTCTTCGATGATGGGAAGGCTTTCAACAGCGCCAGATGGAACGACCTGAAGTCTCACCAGCCCTTTTATGCGCAGGTGAACCTCCATGAAACGCATCGCCCTTACTACCGAGCCGCGAAAAATCCGACCGATCCTGCCAAGATCAAACTCCCGCCTTACCTTGCTGATGATCCCATCATCCGCTCCGACTGGGCCGCGTATCTCGACGAAGTCGCCGTACTGGATGAAGAAGTCGGTGCTCTGCTGCGTCTGCTGGACCGCGAAGGCCTGCGGGAAAACACCGTGGTGTTCTTTTTCTCTGACCACGGCCGGGAGGATTTCCGCGGCAAATACTTCCCCACGGAACAGGGCTTTGAGGTTCCGCTGATGGTGCGCTGGCCAGCCTTGCTAAAACCTGGCAGCACCAGCGAAGACCTTGTCTCCCTGCTGGACGTCACCGCCACCTCCCTGTCTCTAGCCGGCGTCAATGCCGCAGGACTGGATGGCGCGCCTTTCTTCGGCCCGGGCACGAAAAAGCGTGAGTTTGTTTTTGGAGCCCGCGACCGGATAGACGACACCCTGGATCGTGTGCGCACCGTGCGCGACTCACGATTCAAGCTCGTGCGCAATTACGAGCCCCAGCGCCCCTACCTGCAGCGCATGGCCTACGCCGAGCTGACAAATCCGTCCTACAATCGCATGCGGCAGCTTTATACTGAAGGAAAGCTCAATGCCGATCAGTCCAAATTCATGGCACCGAGCCGGCCAGCTGAGGAGCTTTACGATCTGCAGAACGATCCCTTTGAACTGCACAATCTCGCCGATGCCGCTAAGCATGAGGCCACGATTAAACGTCTGCGCCAGCAGCTCGACACGTGGATAGCCGACACCCGCGACCAGGGTGCCATTCCCGAAGATCCCCGGACCGTGGAGGAGCAGCTGAAGCGCAATGCCAGCGCCGAGCAAAAGCTGCGCGCAGAATTTGGACTCGGCCCCGATGAGGTGCTGTTAAAAACTTTTGATCACCCTGGCAAGAAGCCCTGATGCAACGAAACTGAACGCCATGCCTCTGGATGTTTTATGCGTAGGCCATGCGGCCTGTGATGTGAGCTTTTTCGTGGATGAATATCCTCTGGAAAACAGCAAGTGCGAGACTCGTGCGTCCCTCGAAGCCTGTGGCGGGCCGGCGGCGAATGCGGCATGGCTGCTTTCAGCGTGGGGTCTCCGAGCAGGTTTTGCCGGCCTGGTTGGGGATGATCCCCATGGCCGACGCATCAGAGAAGAGTTCAATGCAGCAGGCACCGATGTCTCTCTGCTGGAGATGCGTCCCGGACATACGACGCCGCTGTCGGTGATTCTGATCAACCGGCAAAATGGCAGCCGAACGATTATCAATCGAAAGGCACCGGCAGCTCCGCTGTCGCTTAATGGCAAGGTGCTGAAGCCGCTGTCGCCACGAGTGCTTTTGTTCGACGGACATGAGCTTGAGGCCTCCAAGGCAGCCATGCAGGCGTTTCCTGACGCCATTAGCATTCTCGATGCAGGATCATGGCGCGAAGGCACGGCCGTTCTCGCGGGCGAAGTTCATTTCCTGGCTGCATCGGAGCGCTTTGCCCTGCAAGCCACCGGCATGAAAAGCATGCAAAGTGAAGAGCATCGCCGCGAGTGCCTTTCCCGAATCCGCAAGCAGTTCGGCACCAGCACCATCGTCACCCTCGGGGAACGAGGCCTGATCTTTGATGCAGGCGATGGATTCAACGAGATGCCTGCATTTCCGGCCACAGCCATCGACACCACGGCCGCGGGAGACATTTTCCACGGGGCCTTTGCGTTTGCGATCTCAAGAGGCATGTCGCTGAACGAGGCACTGCGCCAGGCTTCGATGGCGGCCTCGCTTTCCGTGCGCAAGGCTGGCGGCAGGGCATCGATTCCCACATCGGCTGCGGTGCAGGAGGCGCTGTCTCACGTTTAAAAGCCTCCTATTTCTGCCATCGACACCCCATTACCCTCATGCTCATGCCCCAGCCATTTCACTTGATCCTTGGCATGCTCTCAGTGTTTGCCAGCGAAGCCTTGGCGCAGCAGGACGAGGCGGGAGGGAAAAACACCAGCCGGCCAAACATTTTGTTCATCATGACCGATCAGCACCGCTGGGATTGCATCGCGGCGAATGGCAACAAGCTGATCAAAACACCCAATCTGGACCGGCTGGCGGCACGCGGCGCCAACTTCACCCATGCGTTTGTCTCTTCACCTGTTTGCGTGCCCTCGCGCATCAGCTTTTTCACAGGACGCTACGCGCACTCCCACAAGAACCGCGTGAACTACACGCCACTGAACCGGAACGAAGTGCTGATGCAGGCACGGTTTAAGGAGGCCGGCTACCGAACTGCCGCCGTCGGCAAGCTGCACTACTACCCGCCCCACAAAGAAGAGGCACTGCGCACAGGTTTTGATTCCGCAGAGCTGCATGACGGATCCGCCATCACCGATCTGTGGTCGGATTACGTCCGGTGGCTGCACGAGGCTCAGCCAGAGCAAAAAGCATACTACAGGGCCACGGCCAAGAATATCGAACCTGGAAAAAACCCGTTCCATTCGGTGCTTGATGTGAAATACTCGGACACTGCATGGACTGGTGAACGCTCACGTGCCGTGCTAAAGGAGCTGGCGAAAGATGACCAACCCTTTTTCCACTACGTGTCATTCTGGAAACCGCATTCGCCTTATGAGGTCGCGGCGCCTTACGATTCCATGTATGACAACGTGGAGATCCCCATTCCCGAGACAGTCAGCCTGGAAACAGTGAAGCATATGCCGCTGCCGGTGCAAAAGCTGGCCCTGCGCAATGGCGAGCCCAAGCTGAACCGTGAACGCCTCGAATGGGCTTACCGCAGCTACTATGGCACCATCAGCCATGTGGATCACGAAATCGGCCTGCTGCTGGATGCACTGGAAGCCTCTGGCAAAGCCGCCAACACCCTCATCGTTTTCAGCTCAGATCACGGCGACCAGCTCTTTGAGCATGCCATCACGGACAAGAACTGCTTCTTTGATCCATCGGTGCGCGTGCCTTTCATGATCAGCCTGCCGGGCCGCATCAAGAGCGCACGATATGACAACCTGATCGAGACGGTGGATCTGCTGCCGACGCTGCTGGAGTTTGCCAGCTTGCCGGAGCCGAGGGAGGTACAAGGACGCAGCTTTGCCCCGCTGATTGCTGACATGGGGCGCAGCTATGATCCCCACCGGGAGGTCTTCAGCGAAAACATCATTCCGGAGGTCATCACCGGAGGCAAAACAGAGATGCCGTTTGAAAAGGGACGGGGAGTGGGCGGCATCCGCCACCCCGACGCCAAGATGGTGCGCACGGAACGCTGGAAGTACTGCTACTACCCCGAAGGCTATGCAGAGCTCTACGACCTCCAGGCCGATCCGCTGGAGACCAGAAATCTGGCCGGAAAGCCAGACATGCGGGATGTGGAATTTGATATGCGCACGCGACTGCTGAACTGGCTCATCAACAGTCAGGAGACGGATCAGATCCAGAACCGCTGGATGCTGCGTGAAAAAAGGTGAAACCGCCCGGCTACGTTTTTCATTCTTATTCCAGCGCATGAAGTCCTGCCTCAGTTTGATCTGCCTGTTTTTTCTCACAGCCGTCACGCGGGCTGATGAGTTCACTTCGGCCGGTGTCAAAATTTTCTACACCGCTGAAGGCAGCGGGACGCCGGTGGTTTTAATCCACGGCCTGCATTCCAGCGGGGCCATGAACTGGACCATGCCGGGTATCACGGCGGAGCTGGCGAAGACGCATCGTGTCATCGCCATGGACTGCCGGGGGCATGGGAAGTCGGACAAGCCGGGAACCGATGCAGCGTATGGAGAAGCAATGGCTGAGGATGTGATCGAGCTGCTCAACCAGCTCGATCTTCGGAAAGCGCATATCGTGGGCTATTCCATGGGAGGCATGATCGCGCTGAAGACAGCGGTGCTGCATCCCGAACGTGTGCAGAGCCTGCTGCTTTGCGGCATGGGCTGGCTGCAGGATGGCAGCGCCTTGCAGGGGTTTTGGGAGCACATACCCGTGCGCCAGAGGCTCCTCGGTGGCAGCAGCGGCTCCGCGTGCATGAAGGGCATGGCCCGCCTTGCTGTCACTGAATCCGAGGTAAAAGCGCTCAAAATACCCGCCGCCATCATCGTGGGCGACAGCGATCCGGTGGACAGAATGTACGTGGCACCCCTGGCGCGTATCCGCCCGGACTGGCCGGTGACGAAGATCGCCGGGGCGGGGCACATCACCTGCATCATGAGGCCTGCTTTTAAAGATGAAGTCGTGAAGTCGATTGCGAGCTTTGAAAAGTAAGGCACACCTCTTCATCCAACCATGAAACGCCTTCTTTACACCTGCCTTGTCCTGCTGAGCACGTCATTGCACGCACAGGACCCGGAGCGCATCCGCGATGTCATCTACACCAAGCATGATGGCGTGGCGCTGACGATGGATGTCTTCAAGCCCGCCAATCCCAATGGGGCGGGCATCATCAAGATCATCAGCGGCGGATGGAAATCGAACCACAATGGCATCAGCGACGGAGGCTGGCCGAAGGCCGGCTACACCACGTTTGTGGTCGTGCACGGCACGCAGCCGCGCTTTCAGGTGGAGGAGATCGTGGCAGACCTGAACCGGGCGGTGCGCTTTGTGCGCGCCCATGCGGCAGACTACGGTGTGGATCCGCAGAAACTCGGTGTCACGGGAGGCAGCGCTGGCGGGCACCTCAGCCTGATGCTGGCCACACGCGGAGGCCCCGGAGATCCCAAAGCAGCAGATCCAGTGGACCGTGAAAGCAGCGCCGTGAATGCCGTGGCGTGCTTCTACCCGCCCACCGACTACCTGAACTGGTTTGAGCCCGGTGACAATGCTGTGGGAATCGGCAAACTGGCGGCATATGCGGGCGCTTTCGGCCCGAAAGCGGCCACTGAAGAAGGCCGCGCAGCACTGGGACGTGAACTGTCCCCGATCTACTGGGTGCACAAAGGGCAGCCCCCCATTTTCATCGTACATGGTGATGCCGATCCGCAGGTGTCCATCACACAGTCGCAGCGCTTCCTGAAGCGCTGCCATGAAGAAGGCGTGGTGTGTGAACTGGTCGTCCGCCAGGGCGCCGGCCATGGTGGCTGGCAGGAAATGCCGCAGGACACTGAGCGCATGAGCGAATGGTTTGACCTTCAGCTACTCGGCAAACAGCCAGCAAAGGCCTTCACGCTGGATGTTTCCTCCCTGCCCAGCACGCCAGTGCAGAAGGTGAAGAAATAGGCGTGGCGGGCAGGATTCATTTTATGATGGAGATCGCTCCATGGGCATCGTTATGCTTTTCCCATGAAGCCTTTTCTCTGCCTCCTGCTGCTGACAGCCGCCACCTTCGCTGATGATTCGGCAAAACTCGCCGAACTGCTGGCGAAAGGCGGCGTGGTGACGATACCGGCAGGGGATTACCATCTCGACGGCACCAAGCCGCTGCCGCTGGCTTCAAACATGACGGTGCTAGCTCATGGGGCGCGGTTCATTCTACCTGAAACGTTGCCAGACAAGGCGCGCGTGGTTGTGTTTGCAGGGGAGGACATTGCGCACTTCACGTGGCATGGAGGGGAGTTTGTGGGGCATGTGTTTGATCCCGCGCAGAAAGAAAACCTGTGGGAGCCTAATGCGAACACCAAGGGCATTGAGATCACCACCACCAAAGCAGGCGGCACGCATGACATTCTCTTCCGTGAGGTGAAGTCCAACGGCATGGCCGGAGCCGTGCTGGGCGTGCAAGGACTGATCGGCAAAAGCAGTGAGAGCGAGGTGAAGGCCTATGCCGAGCGCGTGGCGGTGGAAAGCTGCACGCTGCTGCGCAGCGGAAAGTTCATGTGGGACTACGGCCACCTCTGGCAGATCATGACCTTTCCCGAGTCCTACGAAGCCTGGGAGGTGGAGCGGGCCAGGAAATACTTCCGCACCGACCTGATGCGCGAAGCGAACTTCAGCGGAGATCTGGTGAAGTTTGACAACACCACACGGCCGCTTGCCGTGAGCGAAACGGATGAGCCCAAAGAAGCGCTCACTTTCATGGGGGCTAACCTGCCAAAAAACATTGTGCGTGGCCGGCAGTACTTCGTTGTCGAATCCACCCCGCAACACATCAAGGTCGCTGACCAGCCGAAGGGCAAACCGATTCGCTTTGAGAATGAAGGCAGCGGAATGCTGGCATTCAACCTCAGCGGCACCTACCTGGGAGCCTATGCCCCGACTGGAAGCGGCCCGGGCAAGGGAGCCTTTGACATCGTGGGAGCACTGGATGTGCGCGTCACCGGATGCCAGCTCAGCGCCATCGGAGACACGATGCACATCCAGCGCTGCCGAAACGTCATCTTTGCCAGCAATCACATCCTCGGCAGCCGCATGGGAGCCTTCTTTCTGGCGGAGTACTGCCAGAATGCCACGATCACCGGCAATCTCGTGGATGGCACCAATGGCTCGCGGGTGATCAGCGTGGAAAAGAGCTGCACCGACGTAACGATGACCGGAAACACCTTTCGCAATGGGGGACGCGGCGCGTGGATCAACCAGCCGGTGAACTTCATCATGACGGGCAATGTCTTTGTGAACAACACCACGAAAAACGAGGCGGACATGCGGCGGGGACGCATCGCCTACCGCACTGCGAAGCCGGGGGAGTTCCCCGAACTCTACTTCACCATTTATGAGCCTGGTGCCAGCTACGGACCTGTGATTGTGCGGGACAACATCTTCATCCTCGGCGACTCAGCGCCTGAAGAAGCCGTGACCTTTGCCCCCAACGGCCACGACCTGCAGTTCTCCGGCAACACGTTTCAAAACAAGGCCGCCGTGATCATTGTGGATCCGAGCTGCAAGAATGCATTGATCGACCATAACATGGGTGCCAAAACGGTGAACAAGCCCGTGGACTTTAATCACGGGCGGCGCTGAGGGCGGCAGACTAACCGCCAAGTGTCGGAGCAAAATTGAAAGGGATCAGCGGTGTATCCAGAGGCAGCCGGTATTTGTCCGGCTGTTCATGGTTATAAGCGCGGGTGGGATTGTTGATAAAGCTGGCGTCCGCATTTCCCACATTCTGCACCGCGTGGAACACACCGGGCGGAATGCGCACGAGGCCGCGTTTGCGGTCGCTGAAGTACAAGACATTCAACTTTTGATATGTTGGAGAGTCGGCACGGTCATCGTAGAGGACCACTCGAAAAGAACCGATGGCAAAGAAGAGCCTGTCTGTTTGCAGCAGGTGTTTGACCCAACCCTTGGTCTGGCCCGGGCGGACACTGGCGAAGTAGGCGTAAACCATGGGCTCTTCATCAAAGCCCCATGCGGTGCTGTACACCTCGCACAAATCGCCACGCTCATCCGGGTGGGTCACAGCCAGGCGGACTCTGACGCCATCGATCAAATTTTGGATCGACTGGCCTTGAGGTGTGACAGATTGCCGGTCAGGCACGGCTGGAAGTTCTGCGTTCATGAGTGGTCAGGATTTTGGGGCAAGCCCCTTGTACTTACGCCGACGGTCAAAAACCGTCTTTTTGTAACCTTTGATCAGCTTCCCCAGATTGTCCATGATGCCACGCAGCCCCACACGAATCTGGGTTTCCACCGCCCGGCCAGGATTCATGGCCATCTCCAGCAGCTCAGCACGCTCTATGTCCTCTCCCGCCAGAAGTCTCTGAGTCCATGCGGCCTGCTCATGGCAGGGCCTGTCACGATAGACATTTTTTCTCTGAGCTGCCGGCAGCTTTAAAGCAGACAGCCGTGGCACAAACTGAAATTTGCCCCCCGCCTGATGCATCCTGGCCAGCAGATCGGCTTCAGGATCCATGGAGATCTCGCGAAACGATCTCCAGCCGCCCACCTGCTGCGCGAGGCTCTTTCGATGCATCAAGCCTGAAGGCGGTATCCACATCCCAGACTCGTAGCATTGCGGATGAGTCGGCACCAAGGCTCTCTTTTGATCAGGCATGATGAACGACAAGGCAGCCCAAGCCACGTCCGCGCCAGCATCCAGAGCAGCCGCCAGAGACTCCAGATGATGCGGCAGCCAGAGGTCGTCATGCCCCAGGTAAGCGATGTACCGCCCTCGTGCGCGCTCAATGCCATCGTTGTTTGGCCCTCCCTGCTGCCCGAAATTGACCTCCCTGTTATACCAATGCACACGGGGGTCCTGAATGGAGGCAACCACACGCTCGGAGTCATCTGTGCAGGCATCTCCCACCACCCAAAGCTCGAAGTCTGCCATGGTCTGGCGCAGCACACTGCCGATGGAGTAAGGCAGCACCGAGCTCCAGTTGTAGGTGGCCATGACGACAGTGATTTTTGGATTTTCGCTGACCATCAGTCTTCGATACCTGATCGTAGCTCGGTGGTCAATGCAGCAAGCCCGATATAAAGCATCCATGTATCCTGACGGTTCAAGGCAGCAGCGGATCTCGAATGCGAATCTGCTCGAAAGGACCGAATGACCTGTGCTATAGGCAGGCCATGGCTCTCACCCGCATTTACCTGATCCGCCACGGCGCCACCATCCTGACTGCCGAAGACCGCTTTGCCGGTGCCACGAATGTACCGCTGTCTGAAGAAGGCCGCAGCCAGGCATCACGGCTGGCCCAGCGCCTGAAAGGACTGCCGGTGACAGCGGTGTATGCCTCGCCGCTGGACCGCACGATGGAGACCGCGCGCATTCTGGCTGCGGCTCATCAGCTGGAGGTGCATCCGCGCGAAGGGCTGAAGGAAATCTCGCACGGGCACTGGGAACAGCATACGCGTGCCGAGGTGGAGCAGAAGTTCCCAAGTGAGGCTGCAGCCTGGGATGAAGATCCTTTCACCTTTGCACCCGAAGGAGGCGAGAGCGGGCTGGCTGTGACGGCGCGCGCGCTGCCTGCCCTGATGGAGATCGTGAGACAGCACGAAGGCGAGTCGATCATCGTCGTCTCCCACAAGGCGACGATCCGCCTGCTGCTGAGCTCCCTGCTGGGCTTTGATCCGCGCCGCTACCGCGACAACCTGGATCAAAATCCGGCAGCCCTGAACGTGGTGGATTTCAAAGATCCAGTGCGTGCGCGTTTGATGCTGTTTAACGACACCTCGCACTACTCCGAGGATACGCTGATCAAGCCGGACACGCCCAAGGCCTGCCTGTCCAGCTGGTGGGCGAAATAAGCCGCGCTGCTATTTCTTGGGAGCGGTGGCTTTGTATTTCGTCAGCATCTCCTGCACTTTCTTGCGCAGTTCCACGGCCTCCGGGCTTTTGCGATCCATGGTCTGAAGCTTTGCGTTCAGCGTTTTGATCTCCGTGGCAAGGACACGACGCTCGTCAACCTGCGGTGCCGGCGCGGCGACCTCCACATCCTTCCAGTCATCGGTGCGGAAGATGGAGGCTGGCAGGCCGTCGCTGTTCACCAGATTGGCACCTTCGGGGTTTGCAGCCCAGGCGTAGCGGACTGCGACAGGCTGCTTCACTTCAGCGCTGCTGACGATGACGCTGTCTGCGCCATCCACTTTGGCATCGGCCCAATGCCATACGTGGTCCGCACCGGCAATTTCAAAGCGCTTCAGAGCACCCCCATCTCTGGATTTCAGACCTGTGCCAGTCTGGTCAAAAGTCACGCGCACAGCGCCATCCTGCACCTGGCTCGATTTGAACAAGGGGCCACTGTAGGTGATGTCACGCCCATAGTCTTTTGCCAGCGCCCAGCGGGCGAGACGCTCGCCCGGGGTTTTCTTGTCCTTGGGGTGAATGTCATTGGCCTCGCCGACTTCATTAATGATGGCCATGCCGGTCTTGGGTGTGGAGGACAGAATGAGGCGCATGCGATCCTGCAGCAGTGCCCATGAGTCCGGTGTGCCCGGCGCGGTGGATGGCGCGTGAAAATTGGCCAGCTGCACAAAGTAGAACGAAAACTCATCCGCCCAGCGCTTACGCCAGTCACGGATCATCAAAGGCAGCGTCTGGTCATAGGGGACCGCACCGGGCTTGGCATTGGCCTCTCCCTGATACCAGATGGCACCACGCATGGTGTAACCGGCAAAGGGATTGATCATGGCATTGAGGAGCACGCCTGGTTTGCCTTCGGTTTCCAGCGGTGGTTTGGGTGCGGCGGGGCGCTTGGGCAGGCGTTTGCGCTCGGCAGCAGGCTTGCCTTTTGCGGCAGCCATCGTGGCCTGCCATTTTTCCAGGCTGGCTTTGTAGGCGGTCTCGGCTTTGGCGGGGTCATAGGCCGCAGCTTCTGCCATCAGCTTGTCCACCAGCTCTTTGGTGCCCGGCAGTGTGTTCAGCGCCTCGCGGCTGGTGAAGGTTTCCACCGGCTTGCCACCCCAGGCGGTCTTGAGCACACCCACTGGCACTCCCAACTCCTTATGCAGCGTCAGCGCAAAGAAAAATGCCACCGCTGAGTAACCAGGCACTGTCTGCGGGCTGCTCAGCGTCCATGTGCCAGCAATGTCATCCTGCGGCTCGGCAGCGGTCACTGTCGGTGCATTGAACATTCGCAGCCCAGGATGATCGGCCTTCAAAATCAGCTCAGCATAGGCAGGCGAGCGATTCATGGTGAATGCCATGTTTGACTGACCCGAGGCCAGCCAGACCTCGCCCACCAGGACGTCCTGGATGGCCACACTTTCAGTTCCCGATTTCACTGTGAGAACTGCACCTTTGGCGTCTGCTGCGCCCGTCTCAATGCTGGCGTGCCAGCGCCCTTTGTCGTCAGCTTTGGCAGTGGCAGACTTTCCTTTGAACTCGAGTGTGACCTCGGCCTGCGGGCTGGCTTTGCCCCAGACTGCAGCGGCGCGCTCGCGCTGGAGCACCATGTGGTCACTGAAAAAGTGCGGGAGCGAGAGCTCTGCAAGCACAGAAGCCGGCAGACCAAGGCAGAAGGTGGCAACAACGAAACGCGAAATCATTTTCATGGCGGGTGGGGCGGTGGAAACGACGGGAAAGTCCCGGCCTATCGCGAAGATCGTTGCGAATTTGCAGCGCATCCCGACAGTCTCTCACCGATGAACGACGACCTCCTGCGTGACACCGAGCACTTTCTCCATGAGCAGATCCCACTGACAAAGGCCATGGGCGTGCATCTGGAAAGCTACGATGGGGAGCGGCTGGTCGTGACAGCGCCGCTGGAGCCTAATCACAATCACCTCGGCACAGCATTCGGCGGCAGCCTGAGCGCGCTGACCACCCTGGCTGGATACGCCATGCTGTGGCTGCAACTGGGCGACCGCCACGCGCACATCGTCGTACGTGAGAGCAGCATCCGCTACAAGCACCCGGTGCGAGGCACGCTGCGCGCTGAATGCCTGAGGCCAGATGCCGGGGAGCTCGGCACCTTCAAGGAAACCTTTCGCACCACAGGAAAGGCACATCTCAGACTGCGAGTGCAGATCATGCATGAAGACAAAACCTGCGTGCTGTTTGAGGGGGATTTTGTGGCCATACGCTGAGGGGGCTCACCACCTCCTGATACATGCAAGAACGCCGTGTGCAGAGCGTTGACTCGCTCCCATGATACGTACGACATTCCTCTCCCTGGTTCTCAGCACGGCCTCGATCGCCCTGGCTGCAGAGCCGCTCCCTGAAAGCGCCAAAGTCGGCCAGTTTTACGCCGGCTGCCAGGCCTACACCTTCAAGGCTTTTGACCTGATGACGGCGCTCGAAAAAATCGCCGCGTGCGGTGGCAAGACGGTCGAGTTTTTCCCCGGCCATCTGACGAACAAGACCGATCCGAAGTCCAAATTTGACCATAACACCACCGCTGAACAGCGCGCCCCGGTGAAGGCCAAGCTCAAGGAACTGGGGCTCACTCCTGTGGGCTACGGCGTGGTGCGCCTGGCCAACAATGAGGACGAGTGCCGCAAGATCTTCGACTTCTGCAAGGACATGGGAGTCGGCATTGTGGTGAGCGAGCCTGCGGAGGACGCTTTCGACCTGATCGAAAAGCTGGTGAAGGAATACGACATCAAGATGGCAATCCACAACCATCCGAAGAAGCCGCTGGACCGCAGCTACCGCTACTGGGACCCCGAGTATGTGCTGAGCCTGGTGAAGGACCGCGATCCCCGCATGGGCTCCTGCGCTGACATCGGCCACTGGGTGCGCTCCGGTGTGAAGCCCACCGATGCCATCCGGATCCTTAAAGGCCGCATCTTCGACAGCCACATCAAGGATCTCGACGCCTTTGGCGTACGTGAAGCCAAGGACATGATCTGGGGCACAGGCCAGTCTGACATCCCCGCCGTGCTGAACCTCTACGCCGAGCAGGGCTTCTACGGCCCGCTGGACGCGGAATGGGAAAAGGACTGGGAAACCAGCCAGCCTGATGTGACCAAGTGCCTGGAGTTCGTGAAAAGCTTCAAGCCGACCAGCAAGTAATCCCAGCTTCAGCGATCAAAAACACGGTGCCGAGGGATCATTCATCCTCCGGCGCTTTTCTGTTGCCATGAAGTATCACGGTGTAGAGGCACGCACCTCATCGACCCAGAGCTTTCTCCCCTGCCCGACGAGATACACCAGACGGGACTTTGCCACATCAAACACCGTCCCTGCGGCCTCGAGTTTCTGCGAATCATTCACCGTCACGATCACCTTGCTGGCTCTCAGCTTCACATCCAGCTTGATCCACTCTCCGGGCTTGGCCTGCAGAGGCGCGCTGGCGAGACGCTCGGTGCGGTAGTAGGCCGGATCTGCCAGCTGCTCTGGCGTGGGCGGCGGCACTTTCTTGCCTTCCTTGGCCAGTGCGGCACGCAGCTTTCCGTGCTCGATGTGTGACTGTGGCGAGCCACGATCCTGGGCAATGGCCAGCGTATTGCCATATATGGAAACACGCAGCAGATGCGCTGAGCCGCCAAAGGCGGACTCTCCGTCCACGAGGATCAGACAGTTACCCTTTTCATCCAACTTAACTTTGCAGCTCAGGTCTAGGTCCCGGCCCGAGAGGGGCGCGAAAACAGCCGGGCCATGATCATCATCCTTGGCGCATACGCCTTGCAGCGCTCCATCCACCACCGTCCATGAACTGGCTCGGCCTCCTGTGGTCCAGCCTTTCGGCATTCCCGAGGCGGTGAAGTCTTCGTGGATCAGTTCGCCAGCAACAGCGGATGAACAAAGGAGCAGGGAGAGCAAAGAAAGGCGCATGCTTCCGAAACGGCGCGAGCCCCCTCCCTGTTGCGCCCGGTTCATGAATTAAGACAGCGGCTGCTTCCCTCATTGACCGTGATGCTTCCTCCTTCATGATGCATGGCATGAACAGCCGTAATCTGATCGCCTCACTCCTTCTGCTTCTGGCCACCGCCTCCCTTGGTCGTGCCGATCAGTTTGTTTTGTTTGATGTCACCTTCACTTTCACCCAGGAGGATGCCCTCAACTCCAAGCCCAACCAGTCCCACTACTACGTGAGAGGCGACATGCTCAACCCACTCCGCCCCAAGGACTGGACCGCTCCGGTGGACTACCGCAACGGCACCGTGCATCTGCGACTCGAGGTACTGGAAAAGCCAGCGGGAGATCAGCCCACCTCATGGAGCGTCTGCTACATCCCCTACAAGGGGCAGAACCACGGTTACGGCTGCATCGGCACAGGAGCCTACGCCACAGCCGGAGTGCATGAGAAGGATCTCTCGATGACCACTTTCTGGCAGAACAACGACATCCTTTGGGACCAAGGCATCAAGGAAATGCATCTTGTCATCAAGGACGATCACAATCTGCACGCCCACAAACGCCCAGATCCAGAGAAGTTCTTCCCCACCAAAGTGCGCATGACACTGATCCAGGTCTCGAAAGGGGCGAAGTATGATCCCGCACAAGTACCAGAGCTGCAGGCGGCGAAACAGAAGTAGGTTCCCTCAAGCCGCTGCTGCCTTGCGGCGCATCTGACGGCCCTTGCGCACGAGCAGCACCAGCGGCAGGAACCAGACGAAGTTAAGGAAGATCGCATATTTCATGGCTCTGCGTGTGAACTGAAAAAACGCGCTCTGATTCATCATGACCTTGGCCACGGCATCATTCACATGCTGAGCCACCGCCACGGCTCCCAGCGCATGGTGGCGCGCGGCCACCATGCCTCCCTGCACCGCCTCCCAGCCCACAGCACAGCCGCCGTAGGCCTGCCAGCCGAGGGCACAGCCACCGATGGCCCAAACACCAAGGCCAAGACCGCCCCAGCAAAGCACACCGACGGCCATCCCGCCCAGTGACACGAGTCCGAAGGCGCAACCGCCCAAGCTGATGGGCGCGATAGTGCAGGCACCAAAGGCACCGATCACCCCGATGGCCAGATCTCCCGCAGCAAACCATGCCTTTACAGGGCGAATGGCCTCGCCCCGCTTTCTGCCAAAGCGCATGTGCACCAGCGGCAGCCCCAGCAGAGTAAGACGGCTGCGATACTCCAGCTCCGGCACGCCCCACTTTCCGATCTGCAGGCTTTCCCCCTGCACCTCGCCCGCCTCATGCACCGCCACATTCCTGTTTTGCTGGAAGCCCCATACCAAGCCGCCGACACAAAAAATCTGGCAGGTCACAATGAGCCCGCCAAGCAGCGAGACAAAGACTCCCGGATGCCACTGCGCCAACGATGAACCGGCGAAGACCAACGCAGTCATGAACACACAGAGCAGCACGACGACTGACAGGATGACCAGGAAGAACCTCCTGATCATCCGCTGCTCCGCGAGGGAGCGGGCGCTGTCCATGCTGACCTTGTAGCCGATGCCAGCCGCAACGAAAGCCAGCAGCGGACTCAGCGCCCCATTGACCAATGACATGACGAATGTCTTTCCACCTGCCCCACCTTTGGCCAGCGTGACGCTGGCGGTGGCAGCCGAAGCCGAGGTGGTGGCCAGAGGCAAAGCCGCGAGCACGCAGCAGGTAAATGCAGCTGTGGGCATGGTCTGGCGCAGGGTGTTTCCCACCACACGCTCCACATGATCCGCCAGCATGGCGCGCCCCCGGGCCAGCCGCTGCTTCACCGCATCTTCAGACAGCCCCAGAGACTCCGCCACTGCCGCCACGGACTCATTCTGGCGATAGTAGAGCACCATGGGCTCTCGGTAGTTTTCCGGCAGGCTCTGCAGAGTGCGCCAGAGCAGCGAGCTCTCCTGCTCACTGATCGCGCTTTCATCAGGTGGGAGCTCGGGGGATGCGGGGTGCATCACTTCGTCTAGCTCCGCTGCCATCGCCGTAGGCGTGCGCTGCTGACGACGCAGGAAATTGTTAATCACATGACGGGCGATGCCGCAGAGCCAGCCGCGAATGTTGCCCTTCTCGCGCAGATTCCGAAGCTGCTGCCAGGCGGTGATGAAGGTCTCCTGCGCCAAGTCCTCGCTCATATGCACATTTCCGCAGGCACTGTAAGCGAGGCCGCAGATGAGCGACTGGTGGCGCTCAACCAAGCTGCCAAAGGCTTGTGTATCGCCCCGCAGACTGAGTTCCACCAGCAGGGTGTCGTCTGTTGTTGCAGGGATGAAGGTTGCAGTATTCATGACACCCACCAGTGGTCGCCACTGTCCGGCTGGTGACAAAAAAGTATGCGGTTTTCAGCGTTCCAGTCAAATGACGGCCCGCTGCTGCAGCCACTCGATGCGCCGCTGCAGCTTCTCCCGGCGGTCCTCATTCGGATTTGGGTAGAGTATCGGATACCAGACGGTGATGACTGCCGCACGGGCGATCAGGCTGTGATGCAACGCCTCTTCGTCGATAGCTCCGCCTGCTTCACGGTAGGCGTCACAGATCGCAATCACTGTGGCGTGGCCATCCTCAAGTATTTGTGCGTTCCAGATGATGGACGCCACATCCCATTCCACGGGGCCGGAGAAGGTGTCCTCCCAGTCTGTCCACAGCAGGCCGCGTGTGGTGTTCATGAGATTGCCCATATGAGCGTCTCCGTGGAGAGGCTGCTGCGGATATCGGTTCAGCGCCTTGATGGACTGAGTCAGATGATTTCGCAGCATCTGCTGCGTGTCTCGAGGAAAGAGCACGCGCTCATCCAGAATCGCAAGGCTTTCGGTGATGATGGCCAGATGCGGCAGTGGCTCGGTAAAGCGGCTCATGACGTCATGGCACTGCTGCAAGGTGCGGCCGATTTCTCGCGGATCGGGCTCTGCATCGATGCGGGTGACGAACTGCCAGAAATTGATCGGATAGCCCAGGTGTTCGTGAGGACCTGGGGGCAGGTCGGAATGCAGCGGGATCACTGGCGCGCCGTTTCCCGTGAGATGGCGGGCAATGGCGTTTTCGCGTGCAAACCACTCTGTGCCCTGCCTCGGGCCGCTGGTGTCCTGCACCACACGAGCCACCAGCGTCTCGGTGAGGCGGAGCACCAAGGTGCTGCTGTTTTGCAGAATGTCGCAGCGGTCTGGCGTGATGCCGTGGGCGATGACGGTCTCAGTGGCGGCGCGGATGGGCAGGTCGGAATCAGTCATGAATGATCAAAGGCGTCAAATTCAACCCACCCATTCGCACGATTTCACGCACGCGCCTGCAAGTGTGGCCGCCCAGCGCACACGCCATCCGGCTATCTCCGTAGCGTATTCGCGTGCTGAGTCGTCGTGATAAGCTGGCTGAGGCTGGAGGGCCAGCGACTCGTCGATGATCACACGCACATCATCCGGCACGCGGCTTTCGCAGTCCCACTGTACTGGCAGCCGCTGCGGAGCCTCATTGGCGAAGCCGCTACGTGCCTCAGGAATCGAGTCGGCATAGCGAATGTAGGGCTTGATGTCGAGAATCGGGGTGCCATCCACCAAGTCCACACCAGAGACAAAAATGCGGGGGGCGGCAGCGCCTTCCAGTTCCACGCGGTCGAGCTTGACCACGCTCAGGGTCAGCCGGTTGGGACGAAATGGTGAGCGCGTGGCAAAAACGCCGCGCTTCTGATTCCCCCCGAGACGGGGCGGGCGCACCGTCAGCGAGACAGGCTCCTCCTGCACCAGATGAAACTGTGTGATGAGCCACAGGTGGCTGAACTCCTCGATGCCGCGCACCGCCTCCACGCGCCGGTAGGCGGGCTCAAACTCGATGATCCCCCATGCGCTGGGTGCCAGCCCGGGCTGGCGCGGCACCCCGAACTTGTCGGTGTAGCACGTACGCAGCGTAGCGATGACGTTGAGGGAAATCATATGGATGACATGAGCGCGCGCTTTTCGCCACGCATCCATTTTCTTCAGCGATTGCTGAAAGTGGCAGACACCTCATGTTGTCTTAACCATGCCCATGCCCTCCAAACGCCTGCTTATTGCCACGCTGCTCCTCACAGCCTCCGCCCGTGCGGAAAAAATGAGCTGGCTGGAGAATGCCCGCATCAAGCTCGGGGTGGATCTCGACCTCGGCGGAGCCATCACCTTTCTGGCCAGCACCAAGGATGGCGCGAACGTGATCAACAACTACGACCTCGGGCGGCAGGTGCAGCTTTCCTTTTTCTCCGGCCCGGTGCCATTTGAGGCCAATGGGCAAAAGCCCGCCGAGCACTGGCGGCACATCGGCTGGAACCCCATCCAAACCGGCGACGATTTTAAAAACGCCAGCCTCATCCTGGCGCATGAAAATGATGGCAAACGCATCCACCTCAGCTGCGTGCCCCTGCAGTGGCCGCTGAACAACGTGCCCGGGGAGTGCACGTTTGACTCCTGGCTGGAGCTGGACGGGGCCGTGGTGAAGGCGCGTGCGCGGATCACCAACACACGCAGCGACCACACGCAGTATGCGGCGCGATTGCAGGAACTGCCCGCCGTGTATGCCAATGCCGCCTTTCCCCGTGTGGTGAGCTACACCGGCGCCCGGCCGTTCACCGACGAAGCTTTTTCGGTCATGCCGAAGTCCCAGACCAAGCATCCCTGGACCTTTTGGACAGGAACGGAAGGCTGGGCGGCCCTCATAGATGACAAAGACTACGGCCTGGGCCTCATCACACCAGGGCGGGTGCATTTCACCGGTGGCTTCGCCGGCAAGCCCGGGCCCAATGACACGCATGGAAACAGCACCGGCTATCTCGCGGGCCAGGGGCAGGAGATTCTGGATCACAACATCGCCTATGAGTTCCGCTATGAGCTCGTGCTCGGCACCGTGCAGGAGATTCGTGCGCGCGCCGCTGCGCATCGTCCGCAGGGAGCACCAGCCTGGAGTTTCAGCCAAGACCGTCAGGGCTGGCACTATCAGAACGCGAAGGATAGCGGCTGGCCGGTGAAGGACCATCTGCAGGTCATGCTGGAGCAGGATGATCCGCAGTTGATCAGCCCGCTGACATTCTGGCAGGCGGAGGATGCACCGCAGCTGGTCATCGATGCCGCTTTTCACACCACCCAGAAGCAGGGTGTGGTGATGCTGCAACCTCACGGCGCAAAGAGCTATGACCCGAAGACTACCATCACTTTTCCACTCGTCGCCGATGGCGAGTTTCACCGCCACGTCATTTCTTTATCCTCTCTACCCACCTACCAGGGTGCCATGGTGCGCCTGCGGATTGATCCGGTAGGCAGCGGTGAAGCCGGCGCGTGGATGAAGGTGCGCAGCATGAGGCTGGCGGCTTCGCCGGAGTGAAGAGAATCAAACTCCGCACAAGAGACGGCCCGCTGCTCCGTTTAGTGGCTCATGCACCGCTTCTTTTCCTTCCTACTCTCGCTCGCCATTGCCCTCCCTCTCGCCGCTGAGGACAAGGCCCCTGCCCCGCCTGAAGGCTTCACGGCCATCTTCAACGGCAAGGATCTCAGCGGTTGGAGCGGCGGCAGCACCTGGTGGTCGGTCGAAGACGGCTGTCTGACCGGTGTCACCGACGGCAAGCTCGACTTTAACCGCTTCATCACTTGGAAAGAGGGAAAGGTGAAAAACTTCGAGATGCGTGTGAAGGTCAAAGTGACCAAAGGCGGCAACAGCGGCCTGCAGTATCGCGGTCAGGAACGGCCCGATCTCGGCGAGTGGGTCGTCACAGGGTATCAGTGCGATGTGGTGCCTGACAAAGACGACTACAACGGCATGCTGTATGAGGAGCGCGGCCGCCGCATTCTTGCCCACACGGGCGAGAAGGTCATCATCGACACCCAGGCCCAGCCCTGGGTGGTGGGCAAGCTGCCCATCCACACCTTCCCCTCCGAGCAATGGCATGACTACCGCGTGCTCGTGGAGGGCAACCACCATCAACACTGGATCGACGGCGTGCAAACCGTGGATGTGATCGACCTCGATGAAAAAGGCCGTGCGCTCGAAGGCGTCATCGCTGTGCAGGTGCATCGTGGTCCGCCCATGAAGATCCAGTACAAGGACTTCTTCCTGAAGCGCCTCCCCGATGATCTTCCCCTTGTCATTACAGCCCAGGCGCCGGTGCCAGCAGATGCTGTTAAAGTGGTGCCTCAAGGCGGACCTCCCAAGAAGGCGGCCAAGTAAGAACCCGCAAAATCACTTCGAGCCGTAGGCGCTGGTCAGATAGTCGATCAGCGCCGCGTTGTCCTCGGGCAGAGGTGCCGCGTATTTTTCCTTCATCTTTTTGACCGTGGCCTCCCAGAACTTCCTCGGCAGCGGCGGCTGGGTGGACACATACTCGGTGGAATGGCAGGTGATGCAGAGACTCTGCGCCAGCTCCACGCCGGCACCGGGCTTGTAGGCGCCGCTTTCCACCGGCCAGACAAAGCTGGAAAAATCAGGTGCATCTGCAGCGGTCTTGTCTGCGGCGGAAAGACCCGCAGCACCGATGATGAACAGGATGGCAAAAAATTTCTTCATGGGATGGAATGGATGAAGGATGGCGAAAGTGAAGATCAGGCGACGGTCACATGGGTGGTTTCCACCACATTGCGCATGTAGCCCTGGGGATTCCAAAGCGGCTCCATGGCCTGGCTTTCGCCGATGCGGTTCACAGCGCGCACTTTCAGCTCGCAGGGGCCTTTCCTCTGCGGTTTCCATGCCAGGGACCACGGGCGGAAGGAGTAGCGGCCCAGGTCCCTGCCCAGCTCAGCAGCCTGCCAGGTGCGCCCGCCATCATCAGACACCACTACTTCCGTGATGCCTGCTCCATGATCAAAGGCGATGCCGCTGAGCTGCGTCACAGCACCCGCCTGCACCTGCGCCCCATCCAGATGGCTGGTGAGGAAGGAGCGCACCTTGAAGCGCGTGATGGGCACCGTGCTCGTGGGTGTGGTGCCCGGCTCCACACAACCGCCGGGCGTGGTGGCGATGCGGTAGCCCGTGGCCATGAAAAATCCGTCAAACGCGTCCTTCACCACATTCAGCTCGTTCAGGTGCTTCACCCAGTAGGTGCCGTAGTAGCCCGGCACCACCAGCCGCAGCGGAAAGCCGTTCAGCAGTGGCAGAGGCTCGCCATTCATCTCATGGGCGATGAGAATCTCGCCATCCAGTGCATGGTCCATTTCCAGGGCCTTGATGAAGTCCGGCGTCTGCGGCAGCACAGGAGCATCCAGCCCATTGCACACCACCTGCTTTGCTCCAGCCTGCACACCGGCCTTGGCCAGCACATCCTTGAGCCGCACGCCACGCCAGCGGGCATTGCCCATGGCGCCATTGCCCAGCTGGCCGCCACCAACGCGTGGCTGGAAATATCCACGGCTGTTTCCAGAGCACTGGTTTACCGCCACCACCTCCACCTGATCAAACTGCGTCTTCAGCTCTTTCAGCGAGAGCTGAAGCGGCTTGTCCACCAGCCCCTTGATCTCCAGACGAAAGGAGACCGCATCCACGCTGTGCGGCACATTGGCCAGATGGTAGCGCACGAAAAAGGCATCATTCGGCGTGATCACCTCTTTGAAGACCTCCATCGGCGTCTCCAGCTGAGGTGGACGCGTGGTCAGCAGGATGAGCGGCCGCTTCTGCGGAAACTTCACCAGCCGACGCTCTCCATTGGCGAAGGGCAGTGTGACCTTGTCTTCAGCCCCCGCAAATCCCAAGCCTGCCAAAGCCGCGCTGGCCTGGGATAAAAACTGGCGGCGTGAGGAGCGGGAGTTGGGGATCATGGCAGTTGGCAGATGACGGTTGAGATACGGCTCTGAAAAATTCGCGGCCGCATCTTCCAAGCGGTGCCATGAACCAACGCTCCACACGCCTTGGGTTCTATCAGTCCATCAGGCTCCATGCGAGCTCGATGCCAAGCCCCACGGGCAGAGGTGTCACCGGGCCTGCAGGCGTTTCCAGGAGCGTCATCTTGGAGGGTTTCTTCTCCATCTGAAACCTCTGCTGCGATGCAGGGAAGCGGTAAAACGCCGGGCCATTGAGACACAGAAAGCGCTCAAACAGCGCCTGGCCCACCGCCGTGGCGAAATCCACCCCAGCCTCTTCAAACGCCATCGCATAGAGCTGAGGCGCGCAGCCGCCGGTGAAGCAGCCTGCTGCGCAGCCGCAGGCTGTGGCCTTGGTGGTATGCGGAGCGCTGTCCGTGCCGGCAAAGAACTTCGCCTGTCCGGCCTTCGTCACCACCTGCCGCAAGGCAGCCCGGTCATCCTGAAACTTCACGATCGGCAGGCAGTAGAGGTGATATTTCAGCCCCTGGATGAGATGCCCCAGGGTGTAGAGCAGGTGCTGCGGTGTAATGGTAGCGCCGACATGCTCCGGAGCTGCAGTCACAAACTCCGCCGCCGAGCGTGTGGTGATGTGCTCACACACGATTCGCAGCTTTGGATGTGCCTCCAGCAGGCGTGGCATGCGCTCAGTGTAAAAGCGCGTCTCCGCATTCTGCTGGGAGTCGATATAGTCCGGCCCGCTAAGCGCGTGCTGCTCGCCATGGATGCAGAGCACCATGCCGTGCTCCTCCATCGCTTTCAGCACCTCGCCACCGATCAGGTCGTCCATCGGCATGCCGTGCTCGGAGTTCGTGGTGCCGTGCGGCGGGTAGTACTTGCAGGCCCGCAGCAGCCCTGAGGCCGCACCTTCCGCGATCATCGCCGCCGTGGTCTGGCGCGTCAGGTAAAGCGGCACGATCAGCTGCTCAAAAGCATCCGCTCCTGCCGCCCGCAGGTCTGCGGAGTAGCTCTCGATCGACCAGCCTTCTGCCAGAGCTGCACCCGTGACGCGGGAGACCGGCGGCTGGGTGTTTGGCATCGCCAGTGCGCCTGCACAGCCCATGTCCAGATGCGCACGGACATACGAAGCCATCGCGGGGCCTTGGCGGAAGTGGGTGTGGAGGTCGAACCATTTAGGAAGCGTCAGAGTCATGGACTTCCGTTAGCCCGCGCCACCGCGGGATCAATCCCGACGTGCAAAGTTTCCACCGTATTCTTCCCTGCGTTGCCGACGGCCGAATGCAAGCAGCAGCCCGCCGGCCAGCAGCAGGATTCGCGAGGGCTCAGGAACGACGTAGATGATGCCGTTGTTCATGAACTGATCTGTGGCGAAAAACCATCCGTTGCCCAGACTTGTGGGCAGGTCCAGATCCGCCACGGTGAAGGCTCCGCTGACACCATCGGTATTGGTGTTCAGCGCAGCCCAGTCAACGACATTGAAAACGTCACCCCAGGCAGGCTGGTAGCCGGCGGCCAGCTCCACCTTGATCGTACCTCCGGCGTTCAGCCCGATGGTGCCCGTGACCTTGATGGCATCGTACAATCCGCCTGAGGCAGCGTCTTTGAACGCGCTCACCTGGGAAGCCACGGTGGGATCAGCCGCATGACTGCTGGTCCCCCCCAGAGTGAGAAGCACGCGCGGGCTGCTGCTGCTCGCTCCCGTGGCCAGCGTGAGGCTGGCAAACGTCAGGGTTCCGGTGCCATCCCCTGCACTGGCGACCGCGCTGAGAGAGCCGTCTGTGGAGCCGCCCGGCTTCAGGATCGAGCCCGCCCCCATGATCACGGTGCCGCTCACACTGCCGGTGCCGCTGAGCACCTGGTTGCTGAAAGTCTGTGCGCCGCCCGTGACTGCGGTGACATTGAGCGTGGCACCGTTTTGGACCTCGACCCATTGGCTGGAGGCCACGCTGCCGGAACCACTCAGCGCCAGGGTTCCAGCGGCGACGGTTGTCTTGCCTGTGTACGTGCTGGCCGCAGTCAGCGTCAGCGTTCCGGCACCATTTTTCACCAGCCCCCCGTCTGCGGTGGCACCCAGCGCGGTGTCGTGCTCCAAGCTGTCGGCGATGGTGATGCTGTATCCATTGGTGTCGATGACCGCCCCCCCGGCCTGCACTTTGGAGGTGAGGTTGACGGAGTCAGGAATAAAGTTCGTGGCGCTGTTGTTGTCCGTGGCCTTCAGCGTGCCGCCATTGAAGTTCAGCGCCGCGAGACGGTTGGTCGAGTTCGTCCCGGTGTTCATGGCAAACCCGCGCGTGGAAAGCACCCCGGCATTCAGCGAAATGGTGCTGACAAAGCTGGACAGGTTGGCCCCAGCCTGATTGCCTCCGTTAAGATAGAAGTAACTCGTGCCGGAGCTGGTCATGTTCAGCGTGCCGCCGTTCATGATGACATTGGCTGTGCCGTTTTCAGACAAACCATAGCTGCCGTTGGCCCATGTCACCGCCCCAGTGCCGCTGACTGTGAGCGTCGCCGTTCCGTTGTTGGCGAATCGCGTGTTGCTGCCCAGAGTCAGGCTGCCGGCGGAGACATTTACATTGGAAACCGCGCTCGTCTGCTGCGCGAAGAGCGCGTTGTTGATCGTCAGCGCGCCACCGGACACATTGATGGTGCTGGTCTGGATGAAGGCGCGGTTGCTGTTGTTGAAGACCACGGTGCCTGCGGAGACATTCATGGTGGCTCCGGTGTCCAGTTGCAGGCCGTTGTTCGTGCTTCCATCACCACTGCCGCTGTGGGTGGCGGCGGCCCCCTCAAAGCTGAGAATGCTCCCGGCGCCGCTGACGACCAGCCCCTTCACAAAGGTGTCCGTGCCCGCCTGAAACCTCAGCACACCGCCGCCGTTCACCGTCACAGACGCCGCATTGAATGTCCCGTCGCTGTTCATCCTCACGTCACCACCCGTCACCGTGAGCGTGCTGGCCGCATTGGTCATGGAGAGGCCGCCTGTGAAGTTCAGCGTATTGGCACCGCTTATCGTGAGGGTGCCACCCACGCCGCTGATGAGGCCGCCATAGGTCACGGTGCCACCGGTGTTGTTGGCGATCGCCAGCGTACCCGCATTCAGCGTGGTGGTGCCAGTGTAGGTGTTCGCCCCGCTGAGTGTCAGCGTTCCCGTACCGTTCTTGGTCAGGCCGCCGTCAGCGGTGGCACCCAGCGCGGTGTCGTGCTCCAAGCTGTCGGCGATGGTGATGCTGTATCCGTTGCTGTCGATGACCGCCCCCCCGGCCTGCACTTTGGAGGTGAGGTTGACCGAGTAAGGGATGAAATTGGTGGCGCTGTTATTGTCCGTGGCCTTCAGCGTGCCACCATTGAAGTTCAATGCCGCGAGACGGTTGGTCGAGTTCGTCCCGGTGTTCATGGCAAACCCACGCGTGGACAGCACCCCGGCATTAAAAGTGATGCTGCTGGTCACCGCCGTGTTGAAGCCCGCACCATTGCCGCCGTTCAGATAGAGGTAGGTGGTGCCTGAGCTGGTCATGTTCAGCGTGCCACCGTTCATGATGATGCTTGCCGTGCCGTTTTCCGAAAGTCCGTAGGCGCCCGCCGCCCAGGTGACTGCACCGCTGCCGCTGACGGTCAGCACAGCCGTGCCATTGTTGGCAAAACGACCACCTCCCCCAAGGCTCAGGGTTCCTCCGGAAACATTGATCATCGCGGTGGCGCTGCTGCTCTGTGCGATGAGCGTGCTGTTCAGATTCATCGTGCCACCGGTGATGTTGAGCGTGCCCCCCTGCATCCAGAACCGGCTGGGCGTCACGTCCAAAGTTCCCGCACTTACATTGATCGTACCTCCATTGATGATCTCCAGGCTGTCCTGCTCCAGCGACCCGCCGCCGCCGATGCCGTTCACCGTCACGCTGGCTCCGGTGAAATTGAGCACGCTTCCCGCGCCGTCCACCTTCAGGCCGTTGTTGAAGGTCTGCGTGCCGGACTGCATCTTCATCGTGCCGCTGCTGATCAGCACATCGGCGGCGATGGTGCTGTCTCCCACAAACCGCACATCCGCCCCCGTGGACGTGATCTTGTTCGCGGTTGAAGCAAAGCTCAGCCCGTTGAACGTGATCACTCCAGAACCAGTGATGGACAGGTCGCTCGCTGTGCTGCTGATGGCTGAATTGAAGGTGAGAGCTCCACCAGTCGCGTTGATGGAACTCGAAGCCCCAAGCGACAGCACCAGCCCCAGCGTTTCGAGGTTGGAAGAATTGTTCGTCAGGCTGCCGCTCAAGGTGAGGGCGTTGCCCGACAGTGTGAATGCATCCGCCCCTGCATTGAATATCAGTCCTGCGACTGACAAGCTGGTGATGTCATTGTTCAAGGTCGCACCACCCGTGCCGGCACTGCCGAAGGTCAAGGTGTCCCCGCTGGCTGCAGGCAGTGCATCGGTGGACCAGTTGGTATTGCCGGTGTTGTTGGTATTCCACGCAGCATCCACATCCCCCGCCCATAAAAGGGTGGCGGCATGAACAGGAGCAGACGCTCCACACATGATGGCACAAGCAAGAGCTGCGAGAACCCGAAGGGGGCTCTGATGTAGGCGAAACATTCTTTTTTTGGGGGGAGCAGGACGTTGACCCAAACCAAGCCTTCTGCAACGCCTTCGTGCCAGCCCCATGAAGAGATCCGCCTGATTTCTGGCAAGATCGTCAAACATCACTCAAAGCCGCAGCAAAATTAAAGACATTCCCAGTCCTCATTCGACCGTCTTTACTCAAAGGATTGGCTTCCGATTCTTCATGGCCCGGCATTTCCGCCTGCGCCTCACTTGTTGCCTCAAAAGTAAATGACACCCGGGAAGGGTGGGAGAAGAGGGATCGTTGCCTCAG
>APMI01000209.1_pt1 | contig 225590 bp, 236 predicted proteins | sample 667938 | NCBI WGS metagenome assembly APMI01 (sample SAMN01084076, study PRJNA167559) | wastewater metagenome | biome: Wastewater | place: Denmark: Ejby Moelle, Odense | collected 2011-11-28
AGTCGGGCCCGTGTCTCAGTGCCCGTGTGGCTGGTCGTGCTCTCACACCAGCTACCCATCGTTGCCTTGGTAGGCCGTTACCCTACCAACTAGCTAATGGGACGCACACTCATCTTTATCCACCGGAGTTTTAATATCTAAGTGATGCCACTCTAATATCTTATGGGGGATTAATCCGAATTTCTTCGGGCTATACCCCAGATAAAGGTAGATTGTGTACGTGTTCCGCACCCGTTTGCCGGTCGCCAGCGAACCGAAGTCCCTGCTGCCCCTCGACTTGCATGTGTTAAGCCTGCCGCTAGCGTTCATCCTGAGCCAGGATCAAACTCTCCATTGTAAAGATTGTTTGATACACTGACTAATTACGACTCTAACGTTTATATTATAATTGTTATTTCGGAAATTAGACGTGTAACTTAATTATTAGTTACGCTTATTTGTCACCATCTTTCAGGTGACTTACCTGTGTAGAGAACTTCATCTCTACTGCTGTTGTTTTCCCAATCTTTCAAAGAACATGATCACCGAAGTGATATTTGCTGTAGCTAAGGATTTGAACCTCATCACCGGCCTCGAACCGAACCACTCATTTTATTACCGTTTAAAGAACTTTTTGTTACCTTTTCGTTACCGTTGCACCGCTAAGGGAGCGCAAAGATAATTGGTGTTTTTCAAACCGCAAAATTTATTTTTAAAGAACTTTTTTCGCTGCAACTCTTGTGAGCTTTTTGCTTCCCTTTCGTTACCGTTGCTCCGTTAAGGGAGCGCAAAGGTAGAAGAGATTTTTTAAACCGCAAAACGTTTTTTAAAACTTTATTTTTCTAATCAGTTACCTACCCTATTTTACCTTCCTACACACTGACTATTTTGCTGTAACTATCGCTTTAAGAACTTACCGTTTTTCGTAACGGGGATGCAAAGATAAGGAGGTTTTCTTCTCTGCCAAATAAAGTTTGAAAATACTTCACTCACACAAATAACAAGTGTGTAACATACGGTAGTATCAATGCGCTTTTCAGTACATTTGAAATGGCTAAAAAAAATTTGAAACACATGAAGAAACTACTGCCCATCATTGCAATTGCACTACTAAACCTGACTGCATGCAAAGAAACAGACGATGCAAAAAACGTTGCTATCAATGAAGAGATGAGAAAAGAACTGAAGCAGCTCTACCCCAGCCTGCAGCGTGCACACATAGGTGTAGAGGTACACGAGTTTAAAGATGTGAAGATAACACTGGGCGATGCAGAGCTGTTTGCTGAGCCTGATGCAAAGAAAGAAGAGATAGCAAAGCACATTGCAGAGATGACATATAATATGTATCACGAAAACAACTACCTTGATAAAGGTACTATCATCTTTACACCGATAGAAGACCGTATGTATACCAGCAGCGATCCGGTAAAGGAATACGATATGCATCTTGATGAGCTGGCAAAGGCACACAAGTAAAGCATTGCTTTAGGTTTTCTATAACACACTTGCATTAAACCCTTAGGGCATAAAACACTCTAAGGGTTTTATATAACCAACAAATGAACGTAAGAACAAGATTAGTACTCGCAGCACTGGTATTTACACAATCGGTTTATGCACAACCTTTTAGCATTTCGGGCAGCATTACAGACGGTGCAGATAAGTCTCCGCTGATAGGTGTTACCGTAACACTTGCCCCAGTTAATGACACTGCCAACAAACAAGGCAGCACTACAGACCCATCGGGGGTATTTACATTTAATAATATAGCAACAGGCAGATATCAGGTAAAAGCCAGCTATGTAGGATACGAAGCCTACACCCGTATGCTGAATGTAACACAAACTACAGACCTCGGCGCTATTGCCCTGAAGCCATCCAGCCAATCATTGAAAGGTGTAACGGTAACGGAGAAACAAAAGCGTGTAGAGCAGATGGGCGATACTACACAGTTTAATGCCAATGCCTACAAAACAAACCCCGATGCTACTACAGAAGACCTGCTGAATAAAATGCCGGGAGTAACCAACGACCAGGGTACGCTGAAAGTAAACGGAGAACAGGTAAAACAGGTACTGGTAGATGGCAAGCCCTTCTTTGGCGACGACCCGAGTGCGGCTATCAAGAACCTGCCTGCTGAAGTAGTAGATAAGATACAGGTGTTTGACAGGTTGAGCGACCAATCGCAGTTTACAGGCTTTGATGATGGTAATGCACAGAAGACTATTAATATATTGACCAAAGGCGGCAAGAGCAACGGACAGTTTGGTAAACTATATGCAGGCTATGGTACGAACGACCGCTATAACGTAGGCGGTAACCTGAACCTCTTTAAAGGCAGCAGGCGTATATCTATACTGGCTATGAGCAACAACATCAACCAGCAGAACTTTGCTATAGAAGACCTTGTAGGTGCTATGGGCAGCAGTGGCAACAACCGTGGTGGTGGTGGTATGATGATGCGTGGCGGCGGTGGTAACCGTGGTGGTGGTATGGGAGGTGGTGGCGATGTAGGCAACTTCCTTGTTGGTCCGCAAGGGGGTATTACACAAACCACTGCACTGGGCCTTAACTATAGCGATAACTGGAGCAAGAAGATAAAAGTAAGCGGCAGCTATTTCTTCAATGCTACCAACAACAATACATCTACCACCCTCAGCCGTACCTACCTGACAGCACAGGACAACAACCTGCTGTATAACGAAAGCAATACTTCAAACAACAAGAATCAGAATCATCGCTTCAACTTCCGTATGGAATATGATATAGATTCTAACAACAGCATTGTGCTGACACCACGTGTTAGTGTGCAGGTAAATGATAATGAGAATACACTGAATGGCGCCAATACCCTACCGGGCGGATTGGCTTACGGCAATACCAATACACGTACTACTGCCGATAATGTGGGGCTGAACTTCAGCAACAATCTGTTGTATCGACACAAGTTTGGTAAGAAAGGGCGTACCATATCGCTGAATGTAAACACACAGCTAAACAATCGTGATGGTAGTGGTACCAACTATGCCAGCTACCTGCTGCCGGCAGATACTACCCTGCTAGACCAGGAATATACCCTTACCACACGCGGGCTTACCATAGCTCCGGGGCTTAACTATACAGAGCCTATCGGCAAAAACGGACAGTTGCAGCTCAACTATTCGCCAAGCTATACCAAGAACTCATCAGACAAGCAGACAAACAACCTGAACACAGGTACCAATACCTATACAGATTTTGATACGCTGCTGAGTAATAAGTACGATAACATCAACATCCGCCATCGTGGTGGTGTGGCTTACAGGTACAACGATAAGAAACAGACTATTAATATAGGTGCAGATGCACAATACAGCACGCTGGATGGTTCGCAGTATTTCCCTACGGCATTTACCACAGACAAGGCATTTACCAATATCCTGCCCAATGCTATGTACAACTACCGTTTTAACCAGAGCAAGAACCTGCGCATCAACTACCGCACCAATACAGATATACCAAGCATCAGCCAGTTGCAGAATGTGGTAGATATATCGAACCCGCTGTTGCTGAAAACAGGTAATACAGATTTGAAACAGTCTTACACGCATACGCTGAATATTCGCTACGGTGGTGCTAATGCCAAGAATGCTACCAACTTCTTTGTATTTGGCTATGCCAGCCTTACCAACAATTATATAGGTAATGCCACCTTCATACCTCGTGCCGATACTGTTATTAATAACTATACCGTGAGCCGTGGTACGCAGATAAGCCTGCCTGTAAATCTGGATGGCTATGCTACTGCACGCACATTTGCTACCTATGGTGTGCCTGTGGGCTTCATCAAAAGCAATGTAAACCTGATGTTGGGTGCCAACTATACACGCACGCCTGCCATCATCAACAATCAGCAAAACCTGAATAATAACTACGGAGTGAATGGTGGTGTAACGATAGGTAGCAATATCAGCGAGAGCCTCGACTTTACCATCGGCTATATGGGCAACTACAACGTAGGTAAAAACACCCTGCAAACACAGACAGACAATAGCTACTATTACCAGAACACCAGCCTGAAGGTAAACTGGCTGCCACTGAAGAAACGCGTGGTAGTAAGTACCGACCTGACGCACAACATCTACACGGGTCTTGGTGCGGGCTTCAATCAGGAATATCTGTTGTGGAATGCGGGGCTGGGTTATAAGTTCCTCAAAGACCGATCGCTGGAGGCTAAGATTACCGCCTTCGACCTGCTGAAACAAAACCGTGCCGTGAGCCGCAACATAACAGACACATATATAGAAGACAGCCGTACCAATGTGCTGCAGCAATACTTTATGCTCAACATCACGTACACCCTGCGCAAATTCAAAGGCATGACAGACCCATCTGCCAATATGGATAAAAACAGGCCTATGATGCCAATGGGCGCACCACCTGCAGGTATGCCACCTCCGGGAGATTTCCGTTAGTTGATTGGTTTACTGGTTGATTAGTATTTAGATATTAGTTTTTAGGATTTCAGCATTTACAGAAGCATCAGGCGATGACGGCGATGGCACCGTTCATCGCCTGTGCTGCTATGGGGCAATGCATTAAAACAAACACCCTATACACAATGTACAGGGTGCTATAATTATATTGTTTTGTACTTATTTAAGCTGTCTGGTCGTCTACAGTAGCATCCGGTGCATTGCTCTTTACCGATTCAATACCATTTTCCATACCTGCTTCGTTTTCATAAAGCTGGCTGCTGCCTATTACTTGCCCGTTGCCTGCCTTTAGGTTGAAGTGATACTTACCATTAGCTGCAGTCTTGCGTTCGTAGCGGGCATCATCAGTAGCGTTTTTACGTACAGACTCAATACCATTATCGCAGCCTGCACGGTTGGTATATCCCTCGCTGCTAAGTATTGTTTGTCCGTTGCCTGCTTTCAATGCAAACTGATACTCTCCGTTGCTACGTGTAGTGATTACGAATTTTCCCATAAGTAGTTGTTGTTTAATTTGATACGATAATGAAATTACAAAAACTAAGTAAACTAAACGTTAATTGCTCCGCTAACCAACGATCGCATATTATGCAACACTATTTTGTTTTTTCACTTCAAATCTTTAATCATCTTCGGAGAGAAGTTGATACTAAGTGCTACCTGATGCCTGCCAATATCGTACGTATTTTTTGCATCTCTGAATGTATTGTAGCCATAATGCAGATTTATAAACCCAAATCCAAAACCTAATTTGGGGGTGCAATATGTTTGTGTAATGCCTGATGAAAAATCTGTTAGCCGCTTTATCTCTGCCCCAGCCAGCAGTCCGTTTAGTGTAAACTCTACCCCAGTCTTATATCCGTAGAAAGTTTGCCCTCCTTTGTAAGTAGTACCAAAATGCACATCACCACTCAGGTAGTACACCATCGAGGCAATAGCCATACCGTGTGTACCATGCTGTGTCATATGCATATGATAAGAAAAACCAAGTGATGCATACCAGGGTTCATTCCACCCTATCTCTGTACGTATGCCCGGGTAAGACCTGTAATCTTCTTTTGCAGTATCGCTGCCTGTTGCATAAGTACTTGTAAACAGTAACAGCAACAAAATAGTTAATAGGTTCTTCAGCATAGTACAATATATATAGTTTTATAAATACAGTAATATCCCCCCTCTCAACTATAACAAACCCTTAAACATTACCTGCCTTATTTTTGTAGTAACTCGTATATGATGAGAGGTATATTCATAAAACGGCTGGGGCTGATGGCACTGTTGCTGGTACTACAGGTAGCAGCCATAGCAGCGCCTCGTGGCGAAAGGCAGATAGAAAAGGAGATATACGAGCTGATAAACGAATACCGTGAAAAGAACGGACTGCCACCCCTGCAATATGACGAAGCTGTAGCCGATATGGCTGCCCGACACAGCAGGCGCATGGCCGATAAAGATGTACCCTTCGGACATACGGGGTTTCAGGACAGGTACAATGCGCTGAAAAAAGAACTACCAGATATGACGGCAGGCGCAGAGAATGTAGCCTATGGTGCAGACGATGCCGCCGAAGCTGTAGAACTATGGCTGCACAGTGCAGGACATAAGAAAAACATACGTGGCAATTTTACCCATACAGGTATAGGTGTAGTACGCGATAGTGACGGCCGCCTCTATTTCACTCAACTTTTTGTGAAGCTGCAATGACTATAGAATAGTTTTTGTCCACGCTTGTCCAACTTGTCCATATATCTGTACGCTTGGACAAAATGGACAAGAGAATGTTTGTCCACGCTGTCCACAGTTGTGATAGCTCGGACACGCGGACAAGATGGACAATTACTTTTTTATTAAATTACAATATGAGATACCTGTGCATCATTGTGCTGATAGCCATATCTGCATGCAACAACAAGCATAATACAGACAGCTATACCTACAATGCAGATGACAGCGCATATATCAAAGAACATTTAAGAACAATAACTACACCTTACTACAGAGAAATAAACTTCAAAGTATACAACGGCTACTACAAGATATACTATACATCAGACGGTAAAACCCGTTCTTATCCGGATAGTTTCAGCATTGCAAACGGATACCTTAGAAACTATGGAATAGAGGATGAAAACAAAGATTATATATTATTGACAGGCAGTTGTGGCAATCCTTGTCATATCAGCTATTTGCTACCAATGAATAACAATAATGCGCTTAGCATATCAGATGTAATATTCAGTGATTTGAATAATAACTGTATAGTAAGTGTTGCAGGAAATAACAGCTTGCAGATATATAATACTGATACAAAAAAGTCTTTTATAACCCGTACCGATGAGTGTAATAGCGCATACACAGGCTACTGTATTGATAGCTTATACATTACAAGCGATACATTACATATCAAATTCAATAACGATGGATACAAAAGTGACCATGTTGTGAAACTGAATTGATTGTTTACTTTGTCCATTTTGTCCGCGATATAGAATACATGGACACGCGGACAAGCGTGGACAAAACCCATCGCGATACGGTAGACACATTTACTTTGTCCATTTTGTCCATTTGTCCGCGATATAGAATACATGGACACGTGGACAAGCGTGGACAAAACCCACTAATCAACCAATAAACCAATCAACAGGTCACCCAATCAACTAACCAACAAATTCTGCTTATATTTATTACCTCAAATACCATTGCTTGAAAAACGATACTACTACCAACGTTTCTATACCTCGCAACCTGTTGTTGCTGCTCTCTTTTTTTGAAGGTGCCTGTGTGATGGTGGCAGAGCTGGCAGGCGGCAAGATGCTGGCGCCCTTCTACGGTACATCGCTCTACGTATGGGCATCTACCCTTGCCCTTACACTCGGTGGCCTCACTATTGGTTACTACTGGGGTGGCGAGCTTAGCAAGCGGGATTTACCACAACGCAAAAAGACATTGTTCCTCATACTGGCCATAGCATCGGCACTGGTTATTGTTATGCCTATGACGGCAAGATTCATCATGGCACGCACGTTGGATATGGGTTTCCTTACAGGTGTTATCACTTCACAAATCTTCTTCCTCATGCCGCCTATTATGGGTATGGGTATGGTCAGCCCCATGCTCATCAGCCTGATAGCCGAGAACAATAACAGTGGTAAAGCAGCAGGGCTTATCTATGCCATCAGCACACTGGGTGGTGTATTGGCTACTATGATAACGGGCTTCTGGCTGGTACCATTGGTAGGTATATCGCTGCCATGTATAGTAGCTGGTGGTTTGTTGCTGTTGCTCACCATCATCGTACTACGCCCAAAGAACAAGATAATGGCGGGTGTATTGTTGCTGCTATTGGTGCCTGCTTTTTTTTTCTACCGTAGCAATCAGCACCGCGAAACCGATAAGTACAAAATACTGTATCACACAGAGGGTATGCTGGGTCAGGTAAAGGTGGTAGATTTTACCTATACCGAAAACGGACTGAACATACCATCGCGCGTAATGCTGGTAAACCACAACTGGCAAACATGGATAGACCGCAACGATAAAAACTTCTCTTTCCTCTATTATACACGCTTCACCAATGCCATCATCCGCAGTATGCCACAGGGCAGCAAAGCACTGCTGATAGGTCTTGGCGGTGGTACGGTAGCACACCAACTGGAGCAACACGGTATGAGCTATGATGCGGTAGAGATAGATGGAAGATTACCCGAACTGGCAGAGAAATACTTCGGGCTGAAACATGCCATTGCCAACACAGCGGTAGACGACGGCAGGCATTATATAAATGTGTGCAAAAAGAAGTATGACCTGATAATTGTAGATGCCCTGCTGGGCGAAAACATACCATCGCACCTGTTGAGTAAAGAGTCCTTCGAGCAGATGAAAAAACTGCTGACAGACAATGGTAAAATCTTTATAGAGTTTGATGGCATCCGTCAGGAAGATGATGGCCTTGCACAGCAAATGGTGTACAATACGCTGAACAGTGCTGGCCTGAACACAAGGATATTCTCCTCATCGCCCAAGCGTACCAACTACGATATCATGTACATCGCCGGCAAGACCAAAGACAATGCCTACGATACCACACAGATTATCACAGACAAGTACTACCCCATCAAAGGGCAGTTGAAGCTATTTGATGTTACAGATATGCTCGGCAATCCTTCAGTAGCCGTTATTACAGACGAGAACCCGGGGCTTGATTATTATCTGAGAGATAGGATGGTAGCCTTCCGCGAAGATTATCTGGGCAATTACAATGCAGAGTTTCTGGAAGATAATATGAACTTCTTCCGCTAAGAACAATACACGTTACACACGCTGCATTATTTCCAGCTTGTTCTTCCACGGGTCCAGAAACGATAGGCGCTTATACCCCGGTATAGCTGTTTCTTCTTTTATGTCGATGCCTTTTTCTGTCAGCAGTTTGCGTACACTATCCAGGCTATCCACCTCAAAAGCAGGAAAGCGTTTGGTAGGATACATCTCAGGTTCTATACCCAAGTGCAGCTCGCTCTCGCCTACTTTGTACCATATACCCGGTATGTTCTTTGGCTTATCTATCTCCTGCAGTCCCAGCAATCCTGTATAGAAATCCCGAGCCTCAGCTTCAAAGCCTGTAGGTATACATATTGTTACGTGGTGCAGTTTCTTGATGTTGATGGATGCCATACGTGGGTTGTGTATTTGTGCTACCTAAGTTAGTGAAATAGTTGATTGGTTGATTCGTTTACTTGTTGATTAGTTGGTTAGTATTTCACCACCATTACTACTATAAAGCTCTCACGGCGTTGGCACCGTTCATCGTTCGGGAATACTACTATATCCACTCCCGTCATTGCGAGGAGGTACGACGAAGCAATCTCGCGTAATGAATGTTTGCTTTTCGCGAGCCTTTTGCAGAACACATGCCTGCGCTTCCTTTCTTTCTTTTGGCGGCAAAAGAAAGAAACAAAGAAAAGCCGCAAAGCATTGATGACATCTGAATGCTTTGACGACGCTCCGATGTCACAACATTGCTACTGTTGTACCAAGCTATTAGCCTTGATGACTAGTGTTGATATAGATATATAAAACTGAATGACAACGTAACTACCACCGCTCCATAGCACCGTCATGTGCGCCAGCACTGACCACGCTACATGCGTATTCCCCACAATAACAGCGTATAGCTAACCCTAAAACATGCGGAGCATTGGTTTTAGGGGGTCCTTTTCTTTGTTTCCTTTCTTTTGGACAAGCAAAAGAAAGGAAGAGATGAGTGTAGTACTACAGCTTGAAGAGTAATCCATAACACTGTGGGATAAGCACACTCGTTCGCAATGACAGGAGAAATTACTACAAAGGCAACACCACTCCACTTTTATACAAGCCCTCCATAAACACACGTAGCTCATCGGCACGTTGTGTACCCAGCAGAAAGCGTTTACCATCTTTGTATTCCAGTTGCAGGCCCATATCTCCCGCAGTATTGTAGGCACCACCTGTTTTCTTACTCCACCCGGTACGCAGCCCCCAGCCACCATATTCGCTAATGGGATTGTACTTGCGCACATATGCTTTATGTATGGCAGTCCACGGTATAAACTTACCTTTCTGAAAAGGATAGAACCTGAAGAAGATACCCTCATCGTTAATGGTAGTATCCAGCCGCATGATGAAGAATAGTATCATGATGGCAACAGGTATCAGTGCAAATAGCAATTCAAAACTCACACCCTCTCCTTTTTTATAAGCATATATCAGGCTAAAGGCTGAGAATGCAACTGTGGTAGGTAGTATCACCAACAACAGCCATTTACCAAACTTCTGCGATTCTGTGTATTGCATCTGGTAAAACTACAAAACAAAAACCACCCGCTTGTGCAGGTGGCTTGTGTTATAACTTAAAGTATTGCTACAGATAGCGATTACTTTTTGCTCATTACATTCTTTGCTTCGATGCTGAGTGTAGCATGTGGTACTGCACGCAGGCGAGCCTTGTCTATCAACTTACCTGTTACGCGGCATATACCGTATGTTTTGTTCTCAATACGCATCAGCGCTTTCTCCAGGTGGTTGATGAACTGAATCTGGCGACTTGCCAGCTGTGCCAGTTGTTCGCGCTCCATAGCGCCACTGCCATCTTCCATATTCATGTAGCGGTTTTCTGTATCTTCTGTACCCGCTTCATCCTTACGTGTTATCAAACCCTGCTGATAAGTAAGTTCTTTACGTGCTTTCTCCAGGCGCGCTAGGATAAGCTCTTTAAATTCATTCAGTTCTTCGTCACTGTAACGGTATACTGGTCCTTGCATTTCTACTGCTTCGTCTAATATGGAACGTGTAAATTCCGGTTGGTAATTAATCATTGTTTTGCCCGCATCGTCTTTTTGCTTGGCTTTATTTTCAAGACGGCGATGAGCCACAATAACGTTTGGTTTTTTCTCAACATTGCGTGGCGCAGGTGTCGCTTGTTTTGTTGGCAAGCCACCTTGTTGTTGCATAGCTGCTGCCGCAGATGCTGACAGCGGACGGTTAGGCAATGCACCTTTTGCAAAAGTGGTAACTGTTTTTGTTACATGATGCGATTGCTTGCCACCTGATTTTTTACCAGATGCTGCCTTTTTAGCCGCAACAGGTACTGGTGCAGGTGCCGGCGTTGGCGCAGGTGCTGCCTTCTTAACCGGTTCTGCTTTTTTAGGCGCAGCCTTTGGTGCAGGTGCAGGAGCGGCTTTCTTAGCCGGTGCAGGCGCTGCCTTCTTAGCTGCAGGTTTTGGCGCAGGTGCTGCCTTAGGAGCAGGCGCTGCTTTCTTTGCAGGCGCAGCCTTTTTTGCCGGCGCTGCTTTAGCTACAGTCGTCTTCTTACTCGTTGTTGCTGTCTTTTTCAATTGGTTAGTTTTTTTCGAGTCCACTTTTTTAGTGGCTGCTGCCTTCTTCACCGGTGCTGCTTTCTTCATAATAGCTTTGGCAGGGGTGGCTTTCTTAGGCGCAGCCTTCTTTGCAGCCGGTTTAGGGGCTGCTGCTTTTTTCACAGGTTTCGCAGGCGTTGCCTTCTTACTACTTTTCGTTGCCACAGATTTTTTAGCCGGCGCTGCCTTTTTAGCGCCTTTATTAGAAGCTGTCTGAGTTTTCTTAGCTGGCTTGGCTGCCGGTTTCTTTTTTGTGGCCATAGCGCGTTACTGTTTTTTAGTTATTAACACTTTAAGTATTGCTTCATTAACCTCAATCTCCGTTCCTTCGGATACTTGAGGAACTATCTCTAACTTATCTGCCAAAATTTCCGTGCAAATATACTCACTGAAATTTAATATGGCTGATTTTAATGGTTCGTGCTCTTCTACGCTAACTGCTATTCTGTCTGTAAGTTCTAATCCTGTTTCTTTACGAATTTTTTGTATACGATTTACCAGTTCACGGGCATTACCCTCATCCTGTAGTTCCGGTGTCACGGTAATATCCAATGCTACGGTAAGGGTGTCTTTGTTAGCTACACTCCATCCCGGTATATCCTCTGCTATTATATCTACATCTTCTCTTACTATATCTAATGCCTCGCCATCTACTGTCAGGGTATAGCCACTGTCTTTCTCCAATGCAGTTATCTGGTGCTGATCCATAGCGGTGATAGCTGCTGCTACCGCCTTCATCTTAGCACCCATTTTAGCACCCAAAGACTTGAAGTTTGGCTTTACTTTCTTTTTTATAAAACCTTCTGTTTCAGTAAGATACTCGATTTCTTTTACATTCACTTCCCCCTTTATCAAATCCTCAACTTTCAGTACCTGATTCTGCATATGTGTATCCAGTACCGGTATCAGTATCTTCTGCAATGGCTGGCGAACTTTGATGTTTACCTTCTTGCGCAAAGACAGTACCAAAGATGATACATCCTGTGCAAGACGCATACGTTCTTCCAGTTCTGCATCTATAACATCGGCATCTGCCACCGGGAAATCTGTCAGGTGTACAGACTGTGCTTCGTAGCGCTTGGTGATATTATTAAGATTGCTATACAACCAATCTGCAAAGAATGGAGATATCGGTGCCATCAGCAGCGACAGTTTCTCCAAACATTCATACAACGTCTGATAAGCACATATCTTGTCATGCTCATACTCTCCTTTCCAGAAACGGCGGCGGCACAGACGCACGTACCAGTTACTCAGTTGCTCGTCCAGGAATGTTTCCATAGCACGGCCAGCCTGTGTAGGTTCGTAGTCGTTCAGGTAACCTGTTACGTCCTTCACCAATGTGTTCAGCGAAGACAATATCCAACGGTCTATTTCAGGACGCTTATCTACCGGTATATAGGCTTCTTTAAATGTAAAACCATCTACATTGGCATAGAGTGCAAAGAACTGGTAGGTGTTGTACAATGTACCAAAATACTTCCGTTGAACCTCTTTAATCCCTTCTAAATCAAAGCGTAAGCTATCCCAAGGACTTGCATTGGTTATCAGATACCAACGGGTAGCATCGGCACTGTACTTCTCAATTGTTTCGAACGGATTGATGACATTGCCGAGGCGTTTGCTCATCTTATTGCCGTTCTTATCCAGCACAAGGCCGTTACTTACTACCGTCTTATAGGCTACATTATCAAACAGCATTACACCCAGTGCATGGAGGGTATAGAACCAACCACGCGTCTGGTCAACACCCTCTGCAATGAAGTCTGCAGGGAAGTTCTGGTTCAGTGTCTTATCTGCATGATTTTCAAACGGATAGTGCTGTTGTGCATATGGCATGGCACCACTATCAAACCATACATCTATCAGGTCCGGTTCACGCATCATAGGTTTGCCGCTATCGCTTACCAGTACTATCTGGTCAACGAAAGGTTTGTGCAAATCACTCGTCAACACATCAGCATCCTGATTGATATTCAATGACTTATTAGCCCTACTTATCTCATCTTTCAGTTCTTCTACACTACCTATCACACGTATTTCACTACCATCTTCGGTAGCCCAAACAGGCAATGGTGTACCCCAGTAGCGGCTGCGACTCAGGTTCCAGTCCACCATATTCTCTAACCAGTTGCCAAACCTACCTTCACCTGTTGCCTTAGGCTTCCAGTTGATGGTCTTGTTCAGCTCTATCATCCTGTCCTTTACGGCAGTGGTCTTTATAAACCATGCATCAAGCGGATAGTAAACAATAGGCTTATCTGTACGCCAGCAATGCGGGTAGGTATGTTCATACTTCTCTACCTTAAATGCCTGGCCTGCCAGTTTCAGCTTCACAGCTATATCCACATCTACATCCTTCCACTCGCTGTCGTCTTTATAATTCTTTACATATCTGCCACTCAGTTCGCCAAGGTAGTCGGTAAATTTACCTTCCTTATCCACCAGTGTCAGTATACCTATATTATTTTTTTTACCTACACGATAGTCATCTGCACCAAAAGCAGGGGCAGTATGTACGATACCCGTACCATCTTCTGTAGTTACGAAATCGCCTGTTATAACCCTCCAAGGGTCGCCGCCTGTTATCTCGGCAGTATTACCCTCGTATGGCAGCAATTGCTCATAACGGCAACCTTCTATATCTGCTCCTTTGAACTCTTTTATGATAGTCCAAGGCACCAGTTTCTGTTCTGCATTATACCCTGCAAAGTCACCATCTTGTCCTTCAGACTTGAAGTGTTTATTCAAAAGAGCTTTTGCAAGTACTACATTAGCAGGCTGATGTGTATATTGATTAAACGTTCTAACTAACACATAATCAATCTTTTCACCTACAGTAAGTCCGCAGTTTGAAGGGAGTGTCCAAGGGGTTGTCGTCCATGCTAGGAAGTGTACAGGCTCGCTGCCTGTAGCCTCGTACAGGAAGGCAGACTGTGCATTGTTAACCGCCTTGAACATGGCAACTACCGTAGTGTCTTTTACATCCTTATAGGTACCCGGTTGGTTCAGCTCGTGAGAACTGAGGCCTGTACCAGCAGCAGGGCTGTATGGTTGTATGCTTACACTTTTATATAAGTAGCCTTTTTCGTTCAGGGTCTTGATAGCCCACCACAGAGTTTCTATATATTTATTATCGAATGTGATGTAGGGATTGCCCATATCCACCCAATAACCCATCTTCTCGGTAATGTCTTCCCACTCCTTCTTATAACGCATTACTGCCTCACGGCATTTCAGATTATAATCTTCTACACTTATCTTTTTACCTATATCTTCTTTTGTGATACCCAGTTCCTTCTCAACACCCAGCTCTACCGGCAGGCCATGGGTATCCCAGCCCGCTTTGCGGCGCACCTGATAGCCCTGCATGGTTTTATAACGGCATACCAGATCCTTCAACGTACGGCTGATAACGTGGTGAATACCAGGCATACCATTGGCACTTGGCGGACCTTCGTAAAATACGAATGGTTGTGCACCATTACGTCCGTCAACACTCTTATTAAATGTATCGTTCTCCTTCCACAGGCGCAGTACTTCCTGCTCTATGGACGGCATATTCAATCCTTTATACTCAACGTACTTGTCGCTCATCTGTCTGGTTCAAAATATTCAATGGCTGGTTGCACCGATACCGGCAAAACCCACTTCACCCATTATACTAAAAAAATAAGCTGCGAATTTAGGTAGAAAATTTGTTATTTATAATGTATAGAAATGAATACCATGCGTGGGTGGATATACTGTGGATATGACAATAGCAGGAACCTGTCCTGCTAGTATACAAAAGCCTTACACTTATTTCTATTTATTATTATACAATCGCTCGCCGCTAACAGGGTCTACGCTGTAATAAGTTTTAGTTTCGGAATCGTAAAACATGTACTTCTGTTTCGCCTCATCAAATACAAAAGATTTTGACTTATCCTTCACCAGAGGTTTAGCTACTGCATGCACTTTTTTTGCATGATGCTGTGCTACTTGCTTCACTTTGGTATGAGCAGACTTTCTTTTGTGTGTAATGGAATCTATGATTTGCTGCAGGGCATCAATTTTAGCCTGATAACCTTTTGCCATATCATCTGCACCTTGCTCCAGATTAGCTACCCTTTCGCGCATGGTTGCCAGATTATTCAATGAATCGACCAAGAGGCCATAACAACGAACATCTTTAGTTGGCTGTTTGGGAGCACAAGACACTATGAGCGATGCTACACCGCACAGCAGTAATACTTTCTTCATTTTGTTTTGAAGTTTGCGTTATACATATAGAATCACTGCGACATATAACATATTCAATAATGAATAAGCATATTGCAAATTTCTCTTCCTGCTGTATGTAAAATGAAAAATTATAGCTAACGAGCTATAAGTATATAATATGAATAATATTAAAAACTCATATTGCAATACCTGTATTTGCTAAGGTATTGATAATTAGTGATTTTACAATATATGTGTGCAAATTCTTCCATAATATATGTAGTGGCTATCTTAGTACCATGAACAAAATCATCAGCGCCAAAGCTGCAGCTTATACCATAACAGCTATCATGGCTGCAACTATCCTGTTTCATATACTAATACTGACGGGTATAATACCTTATGAAATAACATGGGGTGGCAGACTGAAAACACATGAAGACATGATACGTTTTGAAACCGTATCTATCTTAATAAATATTACAGTGATACTGATAGTAGCGGCACATGTACGTTGGCTACCTTTCTATATAGATAAACGAACTACAAGAGTAGCACTATGGCTGATGGCTATAATGTTTCTGCTAAATACGGTTGGCAATATCATTGCGGCAACTGCATTGGAAAAAACATTTGGGCTGCTGACCCTCGCACTCGCCCTTATGTGCATCAGGCTGGCTACTGATAAAGAATAAATCTTGTAAATTAGTATTACCAATTAAGCCATATGCGATATATCCTGCTACTCTTTATAATGTTGTGTTGTAATTATACTCATGCACAGGAATCTCTGATATTCCCCACACTGAATGATTACAAGCAAAACAATCCGAGAAAGCTAAACCTAACGTCTAAATCGCGCAGCTTCAGTGACGATGAGTGGGTTGGCGCAACAGTTTATGATTTCATAGGAGCATCTGAAGGAATTACTGCATCCCTGCATAATGCATGCTTTGCCATTGACCATCACGACTCTCTTTTTATAAATCTGTATGGCGCTATGGATGTAAAAGGATACGCATACGTGAAAGCAAGATTTGGTACATACCTATATTTTTCGTCCGTTGCTTCAAACCTTATTCAGCACTACTCTTATGTAAATACGAACAGCAAAGGCCATACAACCAACAATGAGATTAAAAATAACTATCTGGACGCAACAGGTGTTATTGGTTACGCAATTGCCAGTACTATCATCAATTCTAAAAAAGAGGGGCGGTATGCATCCAGTAAACAATTCTCCTATCTCTATGGTCTTGTTGAAGGAGAAGTGTTTTTGCTGACTCCGGAAGTTATGGAGGCTATACTTCAATCAAGGCCCGACTTATTGAGGCTTTATGTTAACAGCGGTTCGCCTGATAACGATGGCTCATATTACTTTTATCTCAGCAAGCTATTCAATAAAGAATAACAATACAGCTAACATAAGCATAGCATTTGCATAGCAGTCCCTTAATGGTGGCATAACGTGGCAATGATAATTTGCAGGCTCACACTTTGATTCAGCAAATACGTTTATGAAAAAGCTATTGGTATTATCTGCTATGGCATTGTTCTGTGCAGATACTTGGGCACAAACAAACCCCACCGCACAAACGATCCCATACTCAGAAAACTTTAATACACTTGCACACACCGCCACCACGTACCCCAACGGTTGGCAAGGCTGGACGATAACTACTGCCCCTGGTAGTAGCTTCAGTACTACAACACCTACCGCAGACCGTACCCTCACAGCAAGTTCTACAGCAGCCATCAACAGTGGTAATGTTCATAACTACAATGGTAAGATAGGCTTCCTCAATACCAGTTCGCTTGATTTGGGTTTGGTACTATCCATTAACACAAGCAGCAGAAGCAATATTGTTGTCAGCTACGACATTATGACGCTACGCAACCCCTATGACACCACAACCAATACCCGCATAAATGAAGTAACACTTCAATACCGCATTGGCACATCAGGTACATTTACCAACCTGACAGGTACAGAATACCAGAATAATACACTTACACAAACTACAGCTGTTACAACAGCACAAAATACGGTAAGCAAAAGCATTACCCTTCCATCAGCATGCGATAACCAGTCTGTAGTACAGCTACGCTGGGCAAGCAGACAGGTAAGCGGTGGTGGCTCACGTCCTTCTTTTGCAATAGACAATGTTGTGGTAGATACACCAAGCAATCGTATAAGCATTGTAAAAGGCACAGACGCAACTGAAGGCACTACACCCACAGCAGGTAGTTTCAATATTACGTTCAATCCTGTTACAGCAGGCAGCACTACATTCAATTATCAGATTACAGGTACTGCCACTTTCAATACAGACTACAGCATTACGCTTTCAGGTGGTGCAACGCCTGCTACACTAAGCAGTGCAACAGGTACCATTACCGTTCCTTCAAGTACAGCTAGCATTACTGCTACTGTTACGCCAATTAACGATGCATTGAGCGAAGGTGCAGAAACAGTGAATATAAAAATCACTTCGCCCTCAAGCCCATATAACATATTGGATAGTGTTGCAGCCATCAATATCATAGACGACGAAGCCACACTCATCAGTACCATACAAGGCACAGGTGCAGCTGCTACAGCAGGCAACTTCACTATTGAAGGTATTGTAACAGGTGTATACACTACTCTGAGCCCGGCAGGTTTCTATATGCAGGAAGAAGATGCAGACAAAGACAGCAACCCTGCAACCAGTGAGGGTATATTTGTAGTAACATCCAATACAGTAGCTGTTGGTGATAAAGTAAGAGTTAGCGGGACTGTTTTAGAAAGCAGTGCAGCACCATCATACAACCAGGCGGTTATCAGCAGCACTGCAATCAATACTATAAGCACAGGCAATCCGCTGCCAACATATACTAATATTTCGTTGCCTTTGGCCGATATCAACGACTATGAAAAGTACGAGTGCATGTTGGTTCGCTTTCAGGATACACTTACCGTTACAGACAATTACAATCTGGGGCGATATGGTGAAATCAATCTTACTAAAGGCGGTATGACATTTCAGCCTACACAGATAGTAGACCCTAACGATGCAATAGCAAGCGGCACCACATCTACAGGCACAAGCAACCTGACAGCCGTAAACGCTTATGCAAATGCCAATAACCTGCGCACCATACTGATGGACGACGGTAAAGGAACAATGACTACCCTGCCATTTGTAAACACTGACAACACATTGCGTCTTGGCTGCACTACCATCAACCCTGTTGGTATATTAGGCTATGCTTTTTCTAAATACCGCATACAACCTATACCATCTGCCATGCCTGTGTTCAACTATGCATCACGCCCTGCAATGCCAACTATGCCAAGTGCTACGAATGTAAAGGTTGCGAGCTTTAACGTACTCAACTATTTCAATGGCAATGGTTCTGGTGGTGGCTTCCCAACAGCAAGGGGCGCTCATTCAGCAGCAGAGTTTACACGTCAGCGAGATAAAATCATCAACGCTATTGCAGATATCAATGCCGACGTAGTTGGCCTGATAGAAATGGAGAATGATGGTACTGCAACTACATCAGCATTGTTAGATATTATTAACGGATTGAATGCAAAAATGGGTACAGGTACTTATACGTATGTATATGACGGTGCAAATATTCAGAACTTTGGCACTGATGCCATACGCTGTGCTATTATATACAAGCCTTCGGTAGTAGATACTGTGGGCAATGTAATGATAAGCAGCAATTCAGTATTCAACCGTCCGCCTGTAGCACAAACATTCGAGGTAATTGCTACGGGCATTAAGTTCAACTATATTATCAACCACTTCAAATCAAAAGGCTGCTCTGGTAGCACTGGTGCTGATGCTGACCAACTGGACGGACAAAGTTGCTATAACGACACACGTAAAAAGCAGGCGACAGAGCTGATAAACTTTATTAATAACACCGTTATAGCCAATTCAGGCGAAAAACGAGTTATAAGTATGGGAGACTATAATGCTTATTATCAGGAAGATCCGTTAGATATTTTCAGAGCCAATGGTTACACTGTATTAAGCGAAGACACTGCCTACTCTTATCTGTTCAGCGGACTGGTTGGGTCTTTAGACAATGCAATTGTAAATGACAGTATGAAAAAAGACGTAACCGCAATAGCTAAGTGGCACCTGAACTCTGCCGAACCGATATTTCTGGATTATAATGACAACATAGATGATGGCGGTGGTGATTTTGTAAACCAATGGGGCAATACTTATAGCAGTATTCCTTTCCGTTCTTCAGACCACGACCCTGTTATAGTAGGCCTCAGCCTGAAGAAACCAATTACGGGTAGTGTAGCTGCTGTAAACAACAAGCCATATAAAATATACCCCAACCCTGCTACAGATGTACTATATATAGCAAACAGAAGCAATACTGTAGCAATCGCACAAATCATCAATACTGTTGGTCAGGTTGTAAGTACAATAGATATAGATGGCAATACTGTATCGCAAACTGACATCAGGAATCTTACCAACGGAGTATATATTATTCGCATTAATACAGAAGGCAACTATTACACGCAACAGTTGGTAAAATAATAATAGCTGACACATCAGCAAAAAGCAGGTTCGTAACGGAACCTGCTTTTATTATTTATCAAACATTTCAATCAATTGGTAAGATTAAGCTGCACTACTCTGCATCTGCAATATCTACCAGCGCAGCTATGATGCGTTGCAATTCTTTCTTATTCGCCTTTACTTCTTTCATGTCTTTAAAAGCAGCCAGGCGACGGTCTTTATAATCGCCCGTAAGCAGTGGAGAATCTATTGTAACAACAGGTGCATAGTGAAACACAAGCTGTACAAACTTTTCCTGCCTATGGTTGAATGTTACCATATCGTGCTTGTAAAAGAAGCTTGGTGCACTCCACTTTACACGCTCATTAATCTTCTTATTGCTTTTGATGATATCTCTGACTGCCGCTATTTCTTCTTTTAGTGGGTGCACCAATGCATCCATATAAGCATCTAAACCTGCAGTATCATTGATATCCTTAGCAGTACTTTCCTTTTTCTTAGACGTAGCCATGTTACAATATTTATTGTTCCGAAAGCTCTTTTACTTTAGCAAGTGCCTTGGGGAAAGTACCCATGAAATAATCCTTAAACTCGTCCGGTATATCCAGATCAACAACAAGTTCAGTTGTATCACCTACCATGTTCAGCGTATAGTTTTCTCTGCCACCTGCCCATTGCAGCACACGTTCGCTGGTGGTATCTTCTACCCCGTCTTTTAATTCTCCCAAATGCTGAAAGGACATAAACTCATTGGGTATCAAATCATCGATACGAGATACCATTCCCGAACCTGAACCATCCGTAAACAATACCTTACTACCCTTCTTCCAGTCTGTGATAGCACGAGAACCTGCACTGAATACAGATGTCCATGCACGGTAGGTTTCATCTGTCCATAATATGCTCCATACTTTTTCGCGCGGAGCATTGATTGTAACTGCAAATCGTATTTTTTCCATAATTGTAGTTTTATAAGCTTTCACATTCATACCCTTTAGCAGATAAAAGCTGTGCTACACCATGCTCGGGTATATGGCAGGGAGCTATCCGCAACACATTGTCGCAATCTTCGTGGTCTATGGTGATGTAGCTATCGGGAAAGTGTACACGAAGCAGGTGCAATACATCACCACTATCTGCCTCGCAAACATTTGTTTTAAAAACAGCTATCATACTATTGAGCCTGCATAGCCTGCAACCTTCTCCGGTGCAGGTAGTAAGACAACATGGCTATCCCGATGAATATGAACATTAAAGCCCAACCACTTGCCGGGTATCCTAATGCTATGAATGAATAAGTAGCCCCAGCCAGATCGAACACCAACCCTGCATAAGCCCATTCTTTAATCCTGTCGAGTTTTGGTATCAGAATGGTAACGGCAGCCAGTATTTTAGCCACCCCAAGAAAAGGAATGATATACAATGGGAAACCCATTTGTGTATGTATCATTTCCACAGATTGTGGGTCGCTCGTTACGTTCCCAACAGAAGAGAATATCATAAAAGCTGCAAACAGCCCCGTTACTACCCAATATGCGATGTTCAGTTTTTTCATATACCTCAGTTTTAGTCTATATGAAGATAATTATCCGTTGTAGTTTATCATCCACTGCACACCGTATTTATCTGCGAACATGCCATACAGTTCTGCCCAGAATGTTTTTTCAAGCGGCATAAATACATTGCCATCTTTGCTCAATCCTTCATATATCTTCCTGGCCTCATCTGCACTATCTACCATCACGTTGATGAAGAAAGCATCACCCCTGTTTACCGGGCCAAATGCCTCTGGTCTGTCAGAGCCTTGTATAGTAAGCCCCATAGGTATTTTCAGCGTTACGTGCATTATCCAGTCAGGATTTGATGTTGCATGCTGGTCTTGTACAGGAGATTCCGTGTATTTCATCAAGATTTCAAACTCACCACCAAATACTTCTTTGTAAGTGTTGAATGCTTCTGCTGCATTACCTTGAAAATGCAGATAAGGACTAAATGTTGCCATAGTTATTGATTGATTTAATTGTTTGCTTATGCTTTAGGTAAAAGGCTTTCATCCATAAATATCATTTCCCACTGATGGCCGTCCAGATCGGCGAAGCTGTGCTGATACATCCAGCCATGGTCCTGTGGTTCCATATAGGTTGTGCCGCCTGCTTCTATTGCTTTACGTACCATTTCATCTACAGCATCGCGGGTAGGCACATCTATTGCCAGCAATACCTCTGTTGTTTTATGAGCATCGCTAATTTCTTTTTTTGTAAAGTCTTTGAAGCGTTCCTTCACCAGCAACATAGCATAGATGTTGGGGCCAATAATCATGCACGTGCTTTTATCGTCTGTAAACTGTGGGTTGAATGTAAAGCCAATCTTGCTGAAGAAGGCTATACTTTTCTGCAGGTCTGCTACAGGCAGGTTTACAAAAATCTGGTTTGCCATAATTGTTATTCTTTAGGGTGAATATTTATTTACATTTTGTCAGGGTCAAGCCTCACCATACAAACTACATCTTTATCATTCAGGTATTGCTCTACACAAATACCGTCTTTAAAATCAATCCTACTGTCGTGCAGTAGTTGCTGAAAAGCCTTACCTATAGATGTTTCGTTGCTACGCCAATTCAATATTGTTTCAGTAATATAGTATCCTTTCTTTACAACGTAGCTTTCTGCCTGCAACTTTGCTCCTTCACCTTCATACAGTTCTTCAACAGCCGCTTTGTATACAATACCTTTCCCACCCTCGGGGCGAGACAATCCATAAAACATCCTTTCATCAGTCATACCCACCAACTGTTCCAATTCTTTAAAAGCAGCACCTATACCTTGCGGAAATGATGATGCCTGTTTGCATATCAGGCGAATGTCTTTGTCAAGATTGATTATTTCCATGTATTTGTGAATGATATTACAAAGCTATCGTGCATAATCCTAAACAAAGGGGTGTTATTACGGCAACTTGTGGGGTTGTTTGCGACAAGCCATTTGCCTAAATTTGATATCATGATGCACATATCCATTCTCATTCCGCAGGGCGCTATACTGGCCAGTCTTGAAGGCAGCAGGCAATTGTTTGCACAGGTAAATCAACTGATAAAAATGAATGGTGGCGAGCCTGTCTTCAATATTCAACTGGTAGGCCTGAAGCACGAAACACCTGTAGCGGGTGGATTATTTACCGTAAATGCTAATGCACTGATTGGTGATGTACAGAAAACCGACCTGATAGTAATACCGGCAATAGACGGCGACCTGAAACAGGCCATGGAAAACAATAAAGACTTCCTGCCCTGGCTTGTAGAACAAAAAGAAAATGGTGCCGAAATAGCCAGCCTGTGCCTCGGGGCTTTCCTGCTTGCATCTACAGGATTGCTGGATGGCAAACGCGCTGCCACACACTGGATAGCCGCTAATGATTTCAAACAAATGTTCCCGAATGTTGAGCTGATAACGGAGAAGATAATCACCGACGAAAATGGCATCTACACCAGTGGCGGGGCATTCTCCTACCTCAACCTGATACTGCACCTGATAGAGAAATATACAGGACGAGACATGGCAATACTCATTGCCAAAGTATTTGCCATACAGCTGGAAAGAGATACCCAGTCTGCTTTCATGATATTTCAGGGACAGAAAGACCACGAAGACGAACCTGTACGCAAAGCACAGGAGTTTATAGAAAGCAATTACAAAGAAAGGACTACTGTAGACCAACTGGCTTATATGTATGCCCTTAGCAGACGCAGTTTTGAGCGCAGGTTCAAGAAAGCCACCAAGAATACTGTTACAGAGTACATACAACGTGTAAAGATAGAAGCAGCCAAAAAAGAGTTGGAAACAGGCAGCAAAAACGTAAACGAAGTCATGTATGAGGTGGGCTATGCCGATATCAAGGCATTCCGTACAACTTTCAAAAAAATAACAGGATTATCTCCGCTGGAATACCGTAATAAGTACAATAAGCTGGCAATGACAGCTTAAGAACTGTTAACCGCTTGTAAAGTCAAAAAACTTAACATTAAGTAATTGTTAAGTTATTGTAACTTTATAAGGAAGGTTATATAGTGAAAAAGCCACAAGTCATATTAATACTGTTCGCGCTGATGCTGAACATAGCTACAAATAGCTATGCAGGTAGCAAAGTGACAGCTATAGACTACTATGGCGATACCCTGCAGGTCAACTTACAATCCTCGTTTTCAATACCTTATAACGAAAAGCCGACAAAAGTAGGTGTACACGATTTTTATGAAGCCCTAAATAAAACAAACTACAAACCACTGGTAGCCCGGCTACTGCAATATAAAGAACAGCATCAGTTGAATGACTGGCTGTATTATCAACTGATACGCAAAACAGCACAATCTATCGCTCCCAAAGCGGAAAACTATACCAGATACACCTTGTACAAATGGTTTCTGCTGGCAAAATCGGGCTACGATGCTACACTTGCTATAAGCGGCGATAGCCAGCTTTTCTTTTATGTACACTGTGACGAAAATGTGTATGATGTACCCTATTATATGAATAATGGTAAGCAGTATGTATGCCTTAACAGACACGACTATGCTGCTGCTTACAATCTGCAACAGACAGGACTTTTTGCCACAGACGTAGATATTCCGGAGGCTACTAAAGCATTCTCTTACAAAGTAACACAGCTACCTGATTTTACACCACAACGATACTCGGTAAAAGATATACAGTTCAATTATCACGACAAGCTATACCACTTCAAGATAAAAGTGAGTGACGATGTGCAAACGGCTTTCAATAACTACCCTGTTGTCGATTATCAGGACTACTTTAATATTCCGCTCAGTCATACTACCTATAGTTCTCTTATACCCATACTGAAAGGTGCTGTAGCTGATATGAAGCAAAAGAAAGGTATAGATTACCTCATGCAGTTTACCCGCAATGCTTTCCTGTACGAAGATGACAGGCAATCTTACGGTAAGGAAAAACGCATGAGCCCGGAACAAACACTGCTGAATAAATACAGTGATTGCGATGACAGAGCTGCACTTTTCTTTTACCTGGTAAAAGAGATTTATAACTTGCCAATGATTGTGTTGCTATACCCTACACACGTAACCATAGCTATAAAATTTGATAAGCCACAAGGTGAAACAATTGAATACAAAGGCAATAAATACACCATCTGCGAACCTACACCACAGTTACAAGACCTGAGGGTTGGTGAAATATCTCCTGAGTTTAAGAATATGAGCTATCAGGTAGCTTACGAATACATTCCAAAATAAAAGCACCCGATACAGGTGCTTTATTCAATATCATTCAACAAATACTGTTAGCTAAAGGCAGAGATGATGCCTCCCATCAGCCCCATTGTAAGCATCCAGTAGCCTGTATGTATGGCTATGTATTTAAAGCCCTTGCGTTCAAACATCGCATTTGTACCCAAAATCGGCAGTCCAACAAACAGAGCAGCCAATACACCATGCAGCACACCATGTTTAAACGTATGGAACTCTGCACCGTATTTGCTTGTCACATCAGCGTAGGTTTGTAATGCTTCAGGTTCTGTTACGTGTTTTTGCATCAGGCTCATCAGGCCAAATTCATGGCGCACTATCGGGTTCAGCATGAAAGCAAGCATAAATGCAAAAAGGATTACCATTGTAAATACTACAGCCATATTAGTCTTTCTCAATTCTTCCTCAGAAAGTCCCGTAGTTTTTATCCAAGCATTGCCAAAGCCTATTTTGGGATTGTACCATATACTACCCGTCAGTATCGGTACCAAAGCTGCCAAAGCTGTAATCAGAAAGTTTATCTTAACCATAATGTGCTATTTTCTTAAATATATATAATCTTCAAAATAAATAACAAGCATAAAGCCATATTTATTTTCCCCTCGTTATAGTGCTATAGAATACATCTTTTTACTTCCCAAGATTATAAGGACTTCATTAATTACCTTTGCGCAGAAATTTCAACCCACGATATAATGTACACTATACATTTCAAGTTTGAACAAAAAGGACTGGAGCCTGTAACAATAGAGAATGTAGAAGCAGGACAAAGCCTGCTGGAGGTAGCAATGGATAATAATATAGAATTGCACCACAACTGCGGCATGGTATGTGCATGCAGTACTTGCCACCTGTATCTTGAAAAAGGCGAAGACCTTGTAGCAGAACTGAGCGATAAAGAAGAAGATTTCATAGACCGCGCACGCAATCCTAAGCTTGAAAGCAGGCTTGGTTGTCAATGCGTACTGAACGATGGTGGTAGTGGCCGTATAGAGGTTACAATCCCCGACCAATCGCTGATACACGGCGAGTAGTATCGGAGAAACTAAAAAAGAGGCAATATTTTAAAATAACTTACTGAACATGGCACATTACGAACCACCCATCAAATGGTCTGACTACGAAGACATAGCGTTGAAACTGTATGAACGTTTTGGTGATGAATTCGGCGAAAGCAAAATATACAGAGTACGCTTCACAGAGCTGCTGGAGTGGGTTTTGGAGATACCGAACTTTGAAGGAAAACGCGAAGAATGTAATGAAGGACACCTGGAAATGGTGCAGTCGAGCTGGGTATACGAATGGCGCGATAACCAATCATAACAAATTCTTTAAAAAGTATTTTAGGTTTATATCTGATTTACCATTACCTTCACGTCTATTAATTATTTTTTCAATGCAAGAAGGTACAATCAAATTCTTCAATGAAACTAAAGGTTTTGGTTTCATTAAGCCTGACAACGGCGGACAAGACATTTTCGTTCACGTATCAGGCCTGATCGACGAGGTTCGTGAAAACGATCGCGTGTCTTTCGAAGTACAAAATGGTAAAAAAGGATTAAACGCAGTTAACGTAAAAGTTATCTAATTTATACTTTTAGAAATTTAGTACACAGCACACCCGAGGGTGTGCTTTTTTATTGCCCCTACTCTACTGTTTTAGCTGCAGAAGCAGGCACCATATCCAGCGTAGTTGCATTAATATCATACAACTGAGACATCTGCACAGGTATGCTTGTATTATTCGGTCCTTGTAGCAAGGCCTCTGCACTACCCTCTTTGTGCTCTTTTATCCAAACAAAGTTGGCACGTTTCAGGGTTGTATTTCCTGCTGTAATATTTGTTTTCAGGTACCCGACAGTACATCCTGTACCACGGCTTGCCTTAGTAACATTGCCTTTTATTACTAAGTTTCTACCTTCCATATCCTGTGCTATATAATAATCTTTCTCTTTTGCATAGATTAACACTACACTACCCGCGCTGAATTTGATATTATTATTCATGGCATCTACCGCGGCTTTATCTACAGGTTTGTTGCCCGACTGTGCCAGAAAGAGTGTAATATCATTTACACCGGGCTTTATAATGCTTACCACAGCTCCTTTTTCCAATACATACCAGTCAGGATTGTTAAACTGTGCAGACGCAGTAAGTCTGGTAAGGCATATCAAAGCTATTAATACCGAAAACAAGTGTTTCATATCTGTAAAAATAATGACTACTACACGGAAAGACCTATTAACACCCTTAAAAGTTTGAATTTAAATGTTAAAACAATGACCAAAATCAATATCTCATTATTCAACATATAACTCAAACATGAGATATTTGAGTTAATTTTGATTAAATCAATATCCTCAATCGAATGTCGAGTCAACCGTTGCCGTTAGTAAAATTTGCACCTAAAGGAACAGATAGCTTTTACGATAGTGTCAAAACCCGTGTAAATGAATACTTCACAGTAAACGGATTATCAAAACATGGCAATCTTAAAATGTACATTAAGACAGCTGCATTGCTGTGTATATACTTTGTGCCATACGCCCTTATTGTTTCGGGAGTGGCGAGTGTAAACATTCTATTGTTTTATGCGCTGTGGCTTGTAATGGGTATTGGTTTAGCGAGCCTCGGCATGTCTGTAATGCACGATAGCAACCACGAGGCATATTCTGATAACAGCTTTGTAAACACATTGTTTGGTAGCACGTTGAATATACTGGGTGGCTACAGCCGCAACTGGCGTATGCAGCATAACATATTGCACCATACCTATACCAACGTAGATGGGCTTGACGAAGACATTGAAGCAGGCATACTGCTCCGCATGTCGCCCAATAAAAAGAGATATGGCATACACAGATACCAACACCTCTATGCATGGTTGCTCTATGGCATCATGAATATCTATTGGGTTACGGTAAAAGATTACAAAGGGCTTATTAAATACCACAAAACAGGACTGCTGAAGAAAGAGAAGATATCTCTGGGAAGAGCATTAGTAGAGTTAACTTTCTACAAATTTGTATTCTTCGCTTATGTTGTGGTATTGCCGCTACTATTTTCAGGTATGGCATGGCAACATGTAATATTGGGCTTTGTGCTAATGCAGATGCTTGCAGGGCTTATTCTGGCCTGCGTGTTTCAATTAGCACACGTAATGCATACGTCAGACTATGCTGAACCTGATGATGCCAACAAAATGCCTAATAGCTGGGCTGTTCACCAATTGCTGAATACTGCCAACTTCTCTCCTAAAAGCAACATCATGTCTTGGTTTATTGGTGGCCTTAACTACCAAATAGAGCACCACCTGTTTCCGCATATATGCCATGTACACTATCCGCAACTATCTAAAATTGTAGCGCAAACTGCCAAAGAATATAATCTGCCATACAATGTACAGCCAACTTTTGTGAAGGCATTAGCTGTGCATGCTAATATGCTGAAACAATTAGGCAGGTCTTAACTAAGCTATCTTAGTACCGTTAGGCACAGGCTTATCTACTGCAGTAAGCACAATATCACCATTTGCATCTGCAAAGCCTGTTACAAGGCATTGCGACATGAAATCTGCAATTTGCTTTTCGGGAAAATTAATAACGGCAACAACCTGTCTTCCTGTCAAAGAATCTTTGGTGTAATGCTTGGTTATCTGCGCACTACTCCACTTTATGCCCAACGAACCAAAATCTATTTTTAGTTTGTAGGCAGGTTTCTTTGCTTTGGGAAAATCAAGTACTTCCAATATAGTACCAACCCTCAATTCTACTTTTTCAAAATCGTCCCACGATATTGATTGCATATTAAATAGCTTTCATCATACCGAATACAAGAGCCGCAAACGCAAAGACAACATAGAAGAAATAGTTTACTTTATTACTCGATTTGTAATAACTCTTAACTTTGTCCTGAAATGTATTCTTAATACCTTGTTTGCTGATGGGAACTAATGACAGGTAAAATAATTCGGTGAAATTTTTTCCCAATCCCTTGGAGTATAGTAAATAAATCTTACTTATAACAAAACACAATATTATCAGGCCAAGGATGTAAGGTCCATTATCGACAATTAAACTGCGGATCATTGAGTCAACTTAGGTTTTGTAATGTTTGATAGTGTGCATCTAAGCACATTTACCATATAGAAGTAGTACTCAAAAATAACATACAAACTTCATATAGCAGAATGGATTTCAAAAAAACGAAGAGAATAAAAATTTCTTGATGACAATCAATGAAATAGGCTATTCAAAAAACAATCATACATACAAAAACCTTTAACGCAGAGTAAATATTTTTCTATCGTTTACTTTTGTGTAAACAATGAAGACAAGCGAATTATAGATGAATAAGAAAGATATACTATCAAAACTATATTCTTTCAGAGGATTGGATAAGTATGCAACATTTGGCAAAGCACAACCAGGCATTATACATAGTCCCGATGATCAGCAAGATATCATAAGCAACATTTTGGATACTTGTTGTAAAGAGCTGATTATAGAAATTGAAAGTGCTAAACGAGCCACAAAAATCAGGCTTAAAAGTATCATCATCGCACATATGGATATGATTATGGCTGCCAATGTAAATACCGAGAATAAAGACTTTGGCTATCACCTTTGTTATTTTCTTGCAGAAAAAGCAAGTCTAGACCTTTGGCGCTATTCAGATACAAAAGTTTGGGGCTATTGGAAGGTTGAGGGCAATAAACTCAAAACAGTGACAAGGGTGCGGAAATCTAAAAAGTAATGCCTGTAAGTATATTTTGAACAGTAGGTACGTAACAGGTAAATTCCAATTTATATTTGTATGCTTTATTTAATATTTTATATAGAAGGACAAGAACTATAATGCTGAAAACATCTGTAGGCGAGCTGAAGCTATCGCCGATAAAAGAAGAGGGAAAGTTCGTTTTCTACAACGATTTCATAACCATCAATGGTAAAGTATCCAAGGGCGATAGCATCAAGATATTTGTTGAAAGCTATCAGCAATTGGGTAATAAGATAATGATACCCGAGCAAAGCAACTCTTCTGCCCTGTTGGTAGTACGTGGCGAAAAACACCGCCATGATGGCATTACAGGACACGAAACGCTCAACACTTTGTATGAGCATGTATCTACCCTTTATAAAAACAGGTTCTATTTTGGTGACAAAGCCTGATGATTATTCATTATTGGCCTTAACAGGCGAATGATATTTTATCAGTGACCTTGCAGATATTACTATCGCAAACACTGTAAGCACTGCACTGGCGATAAAAGGTGCACCGGGAAAATAAACCCCTGATTCGGGCCTTGTATAATACGAGAATAAGTTAGTCATCAACAACGGTCCTATAATAGACGATAAGCTCATCAAACCTGTTGTTACACCTTGCAGTTCACCTTGCTCATTTGGCGGTGTCTGCGTAGACATGATACCCTGTATAGCAGGTGGAGCAATACCACCCAGGCAATATGGTATCAGTATGGCAAACATCATCCATCCTTTGGTTGCAAATGCAAAAAGTATGAACCCCAGCAGATACAGGCTAAAGCCGATGTAAACAGATTTTTTTTGTCCGAATTTGGGTATGGTATAACGTATAAGCCCACCCTGAACAATAGCAACCAATATACCCACCGCACCAAGCGAGTAGCCCACCATAGCTTCATCCCACTTAAACTTTTCCATGGTGTAATACGTCCATGTAGACTGTGCAGAATGACCCGCAATGTATAACAACCCCATAGCCCCAAGCAAACCTGCAATAGCAGGATAACGTTTCAGGTGCATCAAAGATCCAAGCGGATTGGCACGTTTCCAGTCAAAAGCACGTCTGTTTTCTTTAGATAAAGATTCTGGCAAAACAAAGTAACCATATATCGCATTCAGAAGAGACAAACATGCTGCTATTACAAATGGTATTCTGTCACCAAACTTACTGAACACGCCACCGAGTACTGGACCTATTATAAAACCCAAACCAAAAGCAGCACCTATCATACCAAAATTCTGTGCACGTTTTTCGGGGGTACTTACATCTGCTATATAAGCACTTGCCGTTGTAAAACTGGCGCCAAACAGCCCTGCAATAACTCGCCCCACAAACAACCATGCAATAGTTGGTGCCAATGCAAGAAATACATAATCTATACCTAGGCCTATTAAAGAAAACAACAGCACTGGTCTTCTGCCATATTTATCGCTGATACCTCCTATTACAGGTGCAAATAAAAACTGCGTAAAGGCATATGCAAAAGTGAGCCAGCCACCATACTTAGATGCTACACTCAGGTCTCCGCCCACCATTTTTTGTATTAGAGTAGGTACTACAGGAATAATTAAACCTATCCCCGTACAGTCTATCAGTAGTGTAATGAAAATAAATCCCAATGCTGCGTTGCGCTTATCTGCCATGCCAATCAGTTTAGTTTGCAAAGTAATATAATATCTCTCTACAGTTCAATATAGCTCTTTTAAAACCTCATTATCAGTTTGTATATTTCGGCATGGGCACAACTGCAGCTAGGCAAAAACAAGGTATTATGAAACGAATATTGAAAGGTATACTATACCTTTTTCTGGCATCGTTGCTATATGTTGTAGTTGGGATATTCATCCTGCCTCCTATTACCATCACACAACTGGGAGCAATGGTACAAGGCTATGGGTTGAAGAGAGACTATGTTAGTTGGGATGAGATATCACCAAATGTGAAACTCGCAGCCATTGCAAGTGAAGACCAACTATTCCCTGACCATGCAGGATTTGACTGGAAAGCCATTGAAAAAAGCATAGACGATAAGCCCAAACGTAAAAAGAAGAAAAGACCAAAAGGAAGTGCTGCCAGTACCATCAGTCAGCAAACAGCTAAAAATGTATTTCTATGGCAAGGCAGTGGTTATATGCGCTATGTACGCAAAGCACCTGAATTCTTTTATACCGAAGCCATAGAGTTGGTATGGGGCAAGAAGAGAATCATGGAAGTATATCTGAATGTGATAGAAATGGGACCTGGCATATTTGGTATTGAGGCTGCTGCACAGGCATACTTTCATAAATCTGCCAAAGACCTTAACCGCAACGAAGCTGCAATGATAATAGCCTGCCTGCCCAACCCTAAAAAATTTACAGTGAAACCAATGGGTAAAAGGGTTAGTTGGCGCTATCCGCAGATAGTAAAACAAATGAATAACCTGGATGGAGACCCTGATGTAGCCGAGTTGATACGCTAATTATCTGTGCTTGCGTTTTTCGTTCAATTGTTGTTCCCAGAATATCCCTTTGAACCATCCCAATGTAAGCACAACAGTCATTCCAACTGTTACCAATCCGGCAATAATCCAAAGTAGGGCTTCTAAAAAATTAGTTTGCATATGAGGAGGGGTTTTATTGAAATTAGGAATATTGCCAATTCATGAAAAAAATAATATTTCACACCAACGGCAATAAATGTTAATATCTAGTATAACTCATTGATTTACATTAATCATTTTAGCTATCTATTTATTCCGTAAGTTTATACCAAGGCTACCTGCAATGAGATACTTTCTGATAGTTTTATTGAGCTGCATGTACAGTTATATGTATGCAGCAACACCTGATACAATTCACATCCATTTCGGGTTGGATAAAGATGAATTGCGTAGTGCAGAAAAAGCCTTATTGGATGGTATGGTTTATGAAGATTCCATCAACGACAGAAAAGAAATTCTCATAGTAGGTTATACAGATTATCTGGGTAGCAAGGAGTATAATATTGGTTTATCTGAACGAAGAGCTAAAGCTATATACAGACACCTTGTTGCGCTAAACATTCCTCCTGAAAACATCAAAATGGTAATAGGCAAAGGAGAAATAGCGCGGAACCTACCTCAAAATGGTGGCTATGCTACAGACAGGCGTGTAGATGTTATTATCAGCGATAAAAAGAAAACCCAAACAACCACAATCGAAAAACCGGAATTAAAATCCACCTCAACAGTTGGCAAGAAACTAACAGATATCAGCGTTGGCCAATCTGTCAGGCTAAAGAATATTAACTTCCTGATGGGTAAGCACGTTTTAACCCAAAGTTCAATACCTACGCTTGAAGAACTGTTTAAAACCTTGCTAGACAATGCAACGCTAAAAATTCAGATAGAAGGCCATGTATGCTGCGTTCCGCTTTCAGCCTATGATGCAGAGGACGAGGACACCATGGAACCAAGATTATCTGAAAACAGAGCCAAGTATATATTCGATTATCTCGTTTCTAAAGGTATAGACAGGTCAAGAATGCAGTACAAGGGCTTTGGTAGAACTAAACCACTTATATACCCTGAAACTACCCCTCAGGATGAAGACCAAAATAGACGGGTAGAAATTAGGGTTATCGAAAAATAATAATGCTCTTAATTTAAATAGTACATAATGGATACTTTATCTGAAACAATAGAAACACTACGTAAAGAAGGTTATAACGAAGACTTTAACCTGCAACAAAACTGCCTTGAATGCAGAGCAGGACAGTTTAAAATGCTGCACGATGAGTTTATTATTGACAAGTACTTCAGATTTGAAGGCGATAGTGATCCCGCTGATGAAGCAACTGTGTATGCTATATCATCTGAAAAGCACAACCTTAAAGGTATTTTAGTCAACGGAGCAGGTATCTACACACAAGATATTACAGATGAGATGCTCAATGCACTAACAATCAAACATTAGCTACCCAACCTAATCGAGTAAATACTAGTCTTTAAAAGCGTTCAATATCAAGAACTTATATTATGAAAAAGCAATTACTTCTTGCTTTGGTTATGTTATTTGCAACAAATATCAATGCCACCACTCGCAAAGTATTATTTATAGGCAATAGCTATGTATATACAAACGACCTTCCTAATGTGCTGAAACAAATGGCAACATCTATGGGAGATACCTTGATATTTGACCAGAATACACCGGGAGGCTTCACGTTCGAACAACATAGTACAGACCCCACAACCATCAATAAAATATTTTCTCAGCAATGGGATATTGTTATACTTCAAGAACAAAGTCAGAGGCCTGCATTTTCACCAACTCAGGTTGCATCAGACACTTATCCGTACGCACAAAAGTTAGATAGCATGATTCGTAAAAATCGTGCTTGTACAGAAACGATGTTTTTTATGACATGGGGACGTAAGAATGGTGATGCATCCAACTGTGCATTTTATCCACCCATCTGCACTTACGAAGGCATGCAACAACGCCTACGCGATAGCTATATGCAAATGACACAGGATAACAATGCAGTAGTTGCCCCTGTTGGTTCCGCATGGAAACAAATGAGAGATAGTTTTCCTTCTGTTGACTTGTATGTGCCTGATGAATCTCACCCAAGTGCAAGCGGTACATATCTTGCTGCTTGTGTATTCTATGCTTCTATTTTCCATAAAAACCCAATGCAGACTACATTTAACAACGGGCTTTCAACTACTGATGCAAACAACATTAAACGTATTGCTAACAGAGTAACGTTGGATAGCTTCAGCAAATGGAATATGTATGGAAACTACACCTATGCCAACTTTACGAAATCAGTAGCAGGCAAAACAGCTACCTTCACCAATACATCACTCTACAACACTAACAACTATTGGACATTTGGCAATGGCAATACAAGTACCGTTGCAAGCCCTGCACATACATATACCACCAATGGCAAATATCAGGTAACGCTTACAGCTTCTAACGGTTGCTTCAGTGAAACAAAAAAAGACAGCATAACAATTGGTGCTGTAAATGTTGAAATCACTACACAACAATTACCTCAATTATCAATAGGTAGTCAACAAGGTATAGTACGCTTTACTAATAACAGTACAACTTCATCTATCTCATTGATGATATACGACATCAATGGCAGAAGTATAGCCAACATAGACCTTAGCCCAAATGCTACTGCAGAAAAAACATTGATACCGGGTATTTATGTTTATCAGGCAAAAACAGGCGATGGCATAATGAACACGAGCAGGTTTACAGTACAATAATCAGTACTTAAACAATACTTCTGTAGCCCCAAAGCCATATTGGCCTTGCCATTCGTTTGAGAATTTTGACACTTCAGGTATTTGGCGAAGTACTTTATGTACTTCGTCCCTAAGCACTCCTTTACCAAGGCCGTGTATGATGATGGTACGCTCCTGTTTGTTGTTTATAACTATGCGCAGGTGTTCGTTAAGTGCTGCAATCTGAGTCAGGAGCATGTCTGCATTGCTCATTCCTTTTGTTGTTGGTACGAGATTTTCTATATGCAAATCAATCTCAAACCTAGGCAATGATGCCCGCCAATCACCTTTTGCTGGTTTGGCAGATATTGGTTTTGCTGCCGACGGAAAGAAGTCATCATCTTTTTTCTCTGCTTTCGTCTTTGGCTTGAATTCATCTACCAACAGGTAGCTGAATGTAGGTTCACTATTCCTCAGACAGGTGCTGATGTGCTCAAATAGCTTCTGCGGACGTATGCGCAGCGTATCAGCCGCCTCTCCATACCCTGCATCTTCCGCATCTGTTACTTCCCAATTAAAACGGGGTTGTTCATTCATTTCTTCAAACGGAAGTGCGTGCAAATAAATATGTCCGAATCCATGCAGCTTCCCTTCATGCTTAAACACCGTACGCTGATTTTTATCAGACACACTATACTGAAAGTATACTGCCTGTGGCAATTCATTCAATAGGTATATTTTAATGAATGAAACCTCATCTTCAAATACATCAAGCTTATACTCCGGCATAAAAGACAGATAAATACCCTTCGCCAGCTTAGGCTTCCTGAACTTCTGTTTTTCTACTGGCAATACATCGGGTATACTAGATACTGTTTTTTTCTTTTTGCCTTCTGTAAACCATTTCAGGTACGGATGGTCTATATCATCTTTATATACGGGGAAGGTAACGCCCAATACTTCAACCTCGAACATATCATTGCTGATATAGCCTGTTACATGTCCCTCCTCCCCTGTCTGTTTCAGGATTATCTTATCACCTATCGAAAATTTCATGATGTTGCTTCTTCCAGTTTTTCTTTAATAAATGCTACCATCTTACGTACAGCCTTACCCCTATGGCTTATTTCATTTTTAATGTCAGGCGACAATTCTGCAAAAGTCTTGTCATAACCTGTTGGTATAAATATTGGGTCGTAACCAAACCCACCATCACCAACGGGCTGTTCTATAATTGTACCCTCGCATATGCCTTCAAAGAAATAAGTTTCATCATCCCATATCAGGCACATTACGGCTTTGTAAAAGCCGCTTCTGTCATCCTTGTCTTTCAGGTCTGCCAATAGTTTTTGCAGATTGGCATTGTCATCTCTGGTTCCACTATAATGCGCACTGTCTACCCCAGGTGCACCGTTCAGTGCATTGGCACATATACCACTATCATCAGCAAATACATTTTTGCCGCAATACTTATAGATGGCTCCTGCTTTTGCCAGTGCATTTTCTTCGAACGTATGAAAAGGCTCCTCTATCTCATCAGTAAAACCAATATCACTCAATGATAACAGGCTTATATCCTGTATAATCTGTTTAATCTCCCTTATTTTCCCTTTGTTGTTAGAGGCTATTACCAATTCTTTCATGCTTCAAAACTACGCTATATCTCAAAAAATATTTTCTATGTGTTAAACCTTTACAAATATCTCTGGTCTTATCTCTAAAATAACATAACATGCATACCAGAAAGATTGTTTCAATTGCCGCTTTTACGGTATTCGCAGCCACGCTTACTTTCACAGCGTGTAAGCGCGACAAAAACAACAACAGCAATGTTGATGTTGAAGAAGACACTTACTATGCCGATGACCAGGCACGCATGGACCAGACATTCAGTGATGCACAGACACTATCAGACCAAGCATACGACTTTGGTTCTGTACAAATGAAAGGTGGCGTAAATCCTACCATTTTGGGCAGCTGTGCCACTGTAACAAGAGACACCACTGGCACGCCGAGGAAAATTACTATAGACTTCGGCACTACAAACTGCTTGTGTAACGATGGCCGCTACCGCAGGGGGAAAATAATCATTACATACTCGGGCAAATACAGAGATAGCGGTTCGGTCCATACCATAGGATTTGATGGCTATTATGTAAACAATAATCAGGTATTGGGGAATAAGACAGTTACGAATATGGGTAAAAACAGCAGCGGGCAATCTTACTTTAACATCAGCGTGAATGGTATGATGATACTTAACACAACCGGTGATACCATATCTCATGCTGCCAGCCGAACACGCACATGGATAGCGGGCGAAAGCACTACAGCTTTGAGCGATGACATATATAGCATAACAGGTAGCGGTACTAATACCAGAGCCAATGGTAAGGTAGTCAACTATACCATCACCAGTCCGCTGACACTTGCACTCAATTGCAGATGGATAGAACAGGGCACCGTAGATATAACACCTGCAGGTGCAAGCAAAGCTCGCACGCTTGACTATGGCAGCGGTACCTGCGATGATCAGGCAACAATTACTGTGAATGGTAAAACACGCACCATTACGCTACGATAAAAATATTGAGGGTGTATTTTTTATACAACTAGGCAGCTTTTCTAAGCTGCCTTTATTTTTTCTCGTACGGGTGAGTGTTGTAGTAAATAGTGAAGTACAGGAACAACACTCTTGATAAACGCATGAACCACGGTTGCAGCAATAGCGTAACAAAAGTACTTGCCATCAGAAAATAGTAAATGCTGTTATCTTCGTAACTGATACCAAATATTGGCTGGTACCATAACAAGTTTAGAAAAAGCATCATCACTGTCAGCACATAGTTGGTACCATAGCCAAGGTTTTCTTCTTTGGCATATTTCATTCCGCAGTGCGTACAATGTTCATGCATCTTCAATGCAGTACGCAGTGGTAATACATGCTTTGCGGTAAATATCCTACCCTTTCTGCAGTTAGGACACCGCATGCTTAGCAGCGATAATACAAGATTTGGCTTAGATAGAGGCATGACGACAACAAAGATAAAAAAGCCGCCCTACTATTGCAGGACGGCTATGTGATTGGATTGAGCAAGATGCTGCTCTGTTATATTTTCCAGCCTTTGTTTTGGAAACGTTCGCTAACAACCAACTCTTTGCTGCCCGGAGTGTATTTGTAGAAGCCTTCGCCACTCTTAACACCGTGGAAGCCTGCTTGCACCATGTTTGCCAGCAATGTAGCAGGTGCATATTTCTGGTTGCCGAAGCCCATGTGCAGTACGTTCATGATTGAGTAGCAAGTGTCCAGACCAATAAAGTCTGCCAGTTGCAATGGCCCCATAGGATGAGCCATACCCAGCTTCATGATAGTATCAATTTCCTCAACACCGGCTACACCTTCCTGCAGAGACAGGATAGCTTCGTTGATTAACGGCATCAGGATACGGTTAGAGATGAAACCTGGATAGTCATTTACTATACATGGTACTTTGCCCAGATAAGTAGACAATGCATGGATAGTATTAGTTACATCTGCATCTGTTGCATAACCGTTGATGATTTCAACCAGTTTCATTACAGGTACAGGGTTCATAAAGTGCATACCGATTACTTTGCCCGGACGCTTTGTGTAAGAACCTATACGAGTAATAGAGATAGATGATGTATTAGTAGCAAGGATACATTTTTCAGGACACAGCTGATCCAGTTGCTGGAAGATTTTGATCTTCAGGTCAATGTTTTCAGTTGCAGCTTCAACAACGATGTCTGCATCTTTCACTGCCTCTGCCATATCTGTATATGTAGATATGCGACCCAGTGCTTGTTGCTTAGCTTCTTCCGTCATTGCATTTTTAGCAATCTGGCGGTCCATGTTTTTACCGATAGTAACCAACGCTTTGTCCATAGCAGCCTGGTTGATATCCATCATGTGAACATTGAAACCACTCTGTGCGAAAACATGGCAAATACCATTGCCCATTGTACCCGAACCGATAACAGTAACAATCTTTAATTTTTCCAGCATAGCTTTTGTTTTTTCGTCGATAGATGTATCGCCAAGCTTTACAGCATCAACAGTTTGTTGTTGTATCATTTAATTAAATATTTTTAAAACGTGCCTAAGGTAACATTTTCTTCATAAATCTTGTCTCAAAAAAGTAAATGTTAACCAACAGTATGTGGATTACTTAACATCCCATAAACCATTTATTAAATATGTTTTGTTTTTAACAAAGCACATGCAATTATTGCGCTAAATTAGCCATGCACTATAAGTATGAGTATTCAACGCGCCACACCCGTCAACGAATTCATAGCCAAAGTCCTGTTTTTACTGATCCCAACGGCTTTTGCAGGCTTCTTTTTGCTACAGAATGCCAACGAATACTTTTCTGTAGCACGCAACGAGGCAGTTCGGCAAACCATATACCTGTCCGCTGGTATGGGTGCAGCAGCCCTACTATACACGTTCAGGTTCAGGTTTTTACCACTGTTTGCACTACTTGCATTTGTATTATACTCGGTATATAAAGGACTGGATGCTTATGCTGTCGGTGAGTTTGATGCTTTCTTTATATCCATACAGTTTCTGGTATTTGCCATACTGTTCAGTATAGGCTGGCTGTTGGGTTGGGGGTTTATACGCCTGCGATACTGGGCAGTACTTGTTGCAGCATCTATACTTACGGGTTGTATTTTAATCATTGCCAAAGAGAAAACAGACAGTGTAGATACACTACTCAGGGCATTTGCCCCTGCTTTGATATATAGTGTATACATCGTATTTACCACAGAGCAGATATATAATTATAAAGATAAAAGCGGCAAGTTCTGGTGGTTTCTTACTCGCAGACTCATAGGGTTCGGGCTGCTGTCTTCGCTTATATTGGCAGGTGTAGTCTATACCATGCGCAAGGAAATAAAGGAAACCGTTGCCAACTATGGTGGTGCTGGTCAAAATGGCGAAACTAGCATGCTGAAGAAAAATCAGGATGGCACTTTCGATCTGAAAGATTATACCAAGTTACGTTCCAACCTCGGGCGTAGTAATGAACTACTTTTCTGTGCTCACATAGATAATTTCTTCCCGGGAACAGAAACCCCCAACCCACTATACCTCACCGCATTTTACTATACCAAGTTCGATACACTCACCGAAACCTTTGAGCGGGATAAGACAATACCGTATAATGACCTCTTTGAACCAGATCCTTCTAAGTTGCCTGTATTCTTCACGCAGTTCGATACAAATGTTATCAGAAACAGCCTTGCAACAAAACTGCGCAAAAGTGTAGATGTAGAGATATATAGCAAAGACCTATCTCCTTCTACCTATCTGGCACCTAATGTTGGCTATTTTGTGCAACCTATTACGGTTGAAAAGGATTTTCGTGATGAATTCAAATCTGCCTTCAGGGCAAAAGGTTATGTATCTGAATTGAATAGCGCCTACTTTGTGTACAATGCGAAAGACCCACAGATAAAGAAATTTCAGGAACAACGTTTCGAGATACTAAGGCAGGTAAAAGATTATGATGGCACGGACAAAAATTTCATGGACTATTACACGTACATGCCCAATGATGCGAAGTTCAATTCCATCAGCGAGCTGGCACACCGTGTAACCAAAGATGCCAAAACACCTGTAGACAGAGTGCTTGCAATCAGAGATTACTTTCTTTCAAAAGACGAAAACGGCGAACAGCTTTTTAGCTATACCGATAATCCCGGTGTGCCCGATATACCCAATGCGTCCAAACTGATGTATTTCCTGTTCGAGAATCATAAAGGTTATTGTGCTTACTATGCAGGTGCTACCCTATTTATGCTTCGTTCACTTGGCATACCTTCCAGAATCACGGTCGGGTTTATGACAGTGGATCGCAGTGATAAAAACAAAGGATGGTATTGGTATTATGCAGACCAGGCACATGCATGGGTGCAGGTTTACTTCCCGGGTTATGGCTGGCTCGATTTTGATACTACAGTTGGTAATAACGATGCTGAGGAAAGCCCTAAACCCGACGGCACCCCACCGATGCAACCACCACGTGCATGGCTTGCAGCAGATGGCATTGTAGAAAATGTAGATACTGTTAAAAAGCTGATGACGCTGAAAGTGAAGCACTTTATATTCCACGACAAGGAGTATAATACTACCGAAGCGCAACCTGTACTAATGGACGTTAAGATTGCGACTGTGCACAGAGACAGTGTAGACGTACCAATCAGCAATATCCAAAAAGGCGATGAAGCAACTGCTGTATCTTATGCAGATGCCATGAAGCAACTGGAACCGTCTGCGGGCGAAAAAGGAGAGTCGCTTCTCAACCGCTTCCCCAAACCTGCACAGGTAGATGAGGTATACTTGAAGCGCAAAGACACAGGCAAACCGGAAGAAAAACCACAAACTACACAACCGGAAAAACCACTCACCGTAAAACAAATTGCTGCAAGAGTAGCAATTACCCTAGCAGTAATACTATTTATCATATTTACTTTACCAGGGCTGGTATGGGCATATTACCGTGTGCGTGTTCGCAATGCTAAGCCTGCGAATAAGTCTTACTGGGTATATCGAGCTTCGGGCTATTACCTGCATGTATGTGGTATACCTCGCGGCGATGAAACACCAATGCAGTATGCTGCCAAAATAATCGACCCGATGTTTGGTACATCCTTCACTATGTTTATGAATCTGTATCTGAAACAGAAATATGCTAATCAGCAGCAAACGAATGCAGAACTTGACAAAGTGGCTTCATTCTTCCTGCCATTTATCAAAATAGTCAGGTCCAAAGTATCTTTAAGTAAACGATTTGCTGGGTTCCTGAATCCGTTGAGGATGCTCAGTTTCTTTATCAAACCTGATGACAACGACTAATACTTTAAAGTAAAAACATATACTTATAAAAGAAGTCCCAATTTTAACCTAAAAGAGAACTATTTAAGGTCAAGCCAAACAAGATTTTTTTAGCTTTGCCAAACCATCAAATATCTGACCACTTGCAGCAACAAAATCAAACGGGGCAAAAACGAAGCGTGAAACTACTCTGGAAGGCATTCTGGATTGGTGTCGTGGTATTCAACCTGCTTATCATTTTCATGAATATGGGATGGTTGGGCTACATGCCATCTATGAAAGAACTGGAGAACCCAAGTAGTGCCCTGTCGTCTGACGTATATGCTGCAGATGGTACGTTGATAGGCCGTTACTATGTTCAGGATCGTTCAACCAGCAAGTATTCAGAAATATCACCCAATATCTTCAACGCCCTGCTGGCAACGGAAGATGCACGTTTTTACGACCACTCAGGCATAGACCCTGTGGCTACTGTTGCCATACCGTTCTATGTACTCACTGGTAAAAAACGTGGTTCATCTACCATAACGCAGCAGCTTGCCAAGAACCTCTTCCCGCGCGAGAACCAGAATATGCTAACCCTACCTTTCATAAAGCTGAAAGAATGGGTAATGGCTGTAAAATTGGAACGCAACCTTACCAAAAACGAAATAATCACACTATACCTCAATACAGTACCATTTGGTGATAATGTATATGGCATACGCAATGCCTCACTTACTTTTTTCAACAAAACACCAGATAAAGTAAGCATCAATGAAGCTGCAGTACTGATAGGTATGCTGAAAGGAAATACGCTTTACAACCCTCGTCGTAATCCTAAGAATGCACTCAACAGGCGTAACGTAGTGGTAGATCAGATGGCAAACTACGGATACCTGAAAGAGTCTGATGCTGAGAAAGTGAAACAAGAGCCGATAGTGCTCGATTATCACAAGCTGGACTACCATGAAGGCACAGCCCCATACTTCCGTCAAATAGTAGAACAAGAAGTAAAGAAAGTTTGTAAAGAGTTGAAGAAACCTGACGGTACTAATTATAATATATATAAGGATGGCCTAAAGATATACACTACCCTCAACCTGAAAATGCAACAGTATGCTGAAGCATCGGTTGAAGAGCATATTGCAGAAATACAAAAACTCTTTGCGCAACAATCGGGCTATCGCGATGGTGCAATTTGGGTAACTAATAAGAAGTATCTGGATAAAGCCATTAAAGAAACTGACAGATACAGAGCACTGAAAGAAGATGGCAAAAGCCACAACGAAATAATAGCAGAACTTGGCCGACCTGTAAAGATGAAAGTCTTTACATGGAACAAGGAACATACTAAGGACACCATCATGAGCCCGATAGACTCTATCAAATATATGAAGATGTTCTTGTCTGCAGGCTTTATGGCTATGGATCCATATACTGGCGAGGTAAAAGCGTGGGTAGGTGGTATAGACCATAATTACTTTCAGTACGACCACGTAAACATTAATACCAAAAGGCAGGTAGGTTCTACCATCAAGCCACTACTCTACTGCCTGGCTGTAGATAATGGTTTTTCTCCTTGCGGTTCGGTATCTACCATGCCACAACAATTCCCTTATGTTGGCATGTACGATGCGGGTGGTAGCAAATACGGACAGTTACCTATGGCAAAAGCATTGGCATTATCTGTCAACAATGCGGCGCTTTATCTCATCAAACAAGTTGGTGTTGATGCTTTTGCAGACTTCCTGCAGAAGTGCGGCATCCGTAGCAAATTTGATAAAGTACCCGCCCTGGCACTTGGTGTACCTGATATTTCACTTTATGAAATGCTGGGCGCATATACCATGTTCCCTAATGGTGGTATGAATGTACAGCCATATTTCATCACAAAGATTGAAGATAAAAATGGTGCGCTCATCAAGAGCTTTGTTCCCGAACAGAAAGAAATCATCAATGCAGGCACAGCATATAAGATTGTTAAACTAATGCGTGGTGTGGTTGACTATGGTACCGCTAAAAGGCTGCGTTACAGATATGGCCTGACATCAGACATAGCAGGCAAAACAGGTACTACCAACAAGCAGGCCGATGCATGGTTTATAGGCTATACACCACAGATACTGGCAGGTGCATGGGTAGGTTGCGATGACAGGTTCCTTCGTTTCAACAGCGAGGCACTTGGTCAGGGTGCTGCAGCAGCCCTTCCTATATGGGCACTTTTCATGAAGAAAGTATATGCAGATAAATCGCTTGATATAAGAACGGACGCACAGTTTAAAGAGCCTGAAAACTTTGATGACTGTAATGTATACGACCCTACAAGCATGGAGCGTCAGGGTACTTACAACTCGAGCGGTACCGTACCAGGCGGACAGAATGATGAACCCGTAGAAGACACAGATTGGCAATAAGCGCAAGGAAAGACGAACAGATGCACATTAGAGGAAAGATTATTAATGACCCCGTATATGGTTTCTTAAGATTCCCGGAAGAAGAATTACTACAAATTATCAACCACCCGTATTTCCAACGCCTGCGCAATATCAAGCAGATGGGCATGGCGCAGTTGGTATATCCGGGTGCAGTACATACCCGTTTTCATCACTCGCTTGGTGCTTGCCATCTTATGGGCAAAGCGCTGGACGAGCTTAAAGCCAAAGGGCTTGAAGTATCTAAACAGGAATATACAGCGGCACGTATTGCAATATTGTTGCACGATGTTGGTCATGCTCCATTTTCTCATGCCTTAGAGCATACATTGATAGAAGGTGTTTCTCATGAAGATATATCTAAGCTCATCATGCAGCAGATGAATACCGAAATGGGAGGCATACTAACTGATGCGATCGAAATCTTCAATTCATCTTACCCCAAACAATACCTGCACCAGTTAGTTTCCAGCCAGTTGGATGTAGACAGAATGGACTACCTGAACCGCGATAGTTTCTATACAGGCGTATCGGAAGGTGTTATTGGCTACGACCGTATACTGCAGATGCTTACCGTGAATGATGGCAGGCTGATGGTAGAGGAAAAAGGAGTACACTCGGTAGAGAAGTTCATTATTGCGCGTAGACTGATGTATTGGCAGGTATATCTGCATAAAACAGTACTATCGGCAGAGATATTATTGATAAATATATTGAAGCGCGCAAAAGAACTGGCTGAAAAAGGAGTTGAATTATTTACTACACCAGCCTTCCGCTTTTTCCTGTACAACAACCTGAACGCAAATAGTTTTGCCGAAAACAAAGAACTATTATCGCTTTATTGCCAGTTAGACGATAACGATATCATGACCTCCATAAAAGTATGGAGAACTAATGAAGACAAGATATTGTCTAATCTTTGCAGGATGATAACCGAGCGTAGATTATACAAAGTGGTTTTAAGCACCGCGAACCCCGAAGAGCTATACGAACAGAAGAAAAAAGAGTTGAAAGAAAAATATAATATACCCGAAGAAGAGATCGGTTACTACCTGTCTACAGGTTTCACATCCAATAATACCTATAATATCAACGATGAAAAGATACAAATAGCCATGAAAGACGGGGCTGTGAGAGATATATCAGAAATTGATAATCCCGTTGTAAATCAAGCACTTGCAAAACCTGTACATAAAAACTATATTTGTTATATAAGCTGATTTACAATAGTATATCCGCTGTTTTACAGCCATTTCAAAAGGATAACGTAAATTACACTCAATTTTTTTCAATACTACAGGATGCAGTTTACCGCTTTACAGATAGCAACACTGATACAAGGAAAGATAGAAGGCGACCCGGATGCCAAAGTAAGTACCGTGGCCAAGATAGAAGAAGCGGGTGAAGGTACACTTAGCTTTATTGCCAATCCTAAATACGAAGAGTATCTATATTCAACCAATGCCAGCATCTTGATAGTCAATGATTCGCTGGAAATAACAGAAAAAGTAAAGCCTACACTGATACGTGTAAAGGACGCCTACAGCGGTTTTGCATTCCTGTTGGAAAAATATAATGAGATAATATCTAATACGGGAAAAGTTGGTATTGAAGAACATGCACATGTTTCAAAAACTGCAACAATTGGCAACAATGTTTACATAGGTGCTTTCTCTTACGTAGGTGATAATGCTATCATAGGCAATAATGTAAAGATTTACCCGGGCTGTTATATAGGCGATAATGTTGTAATAAAAGACGATACCAAGCTGTTTGCAGGCGTTAAAATATATGATGGCTGCGCTATTGGCAACAGGGTTATTATACATTCAGGCACAGTAGTTGGCGGCGATGGTTTCGGTTTTGCACCGCAAAACGATGGTACCTACCGCAAAGTACCTCAGATTGGCAATGTGATAATAGAAGATGATGTAGAAATTGGCGCTAATACCACCATAGACAGAGCAACAATGGGCTCTACCATCATTAAAAAAGGTGTGAAACTAGATAACCTGATACAGATAGCCCATAATGTAGAAATAGGTGAAAACACTGTAATTGCTGCACAAACGGGCATATCAGGTAGTACAAAAGTTGGCAAAAACTGTATTGTTGGCGGGCAGGTAGGTATTGTAGGTCATATACAGATAGCAGACGGCACTCGCATCAATGCACAAAGTGGCTTGTCTAAGACTGTTGCTGAACCAAATACCGCTTTAACAGGTTCTCCTGCATACGATTATAAAAGTTCACTAAAAAGTCAGGCAATTTTTAGAAATTTGCCTGAATTACAGCAACGTCTCTTCAAATTGGAAGAAATGGTTGCTGAATTGACATCCCTGTTAAATAAACAACACGTAAAGGAAAACCAGTGAGTTCGGATACAATAATGCATACTGAAACGAAGAAAAAATCGGACACAGCTTATTCAGCTATTTCATCCGAATATCAGCATACTGTAAAGAGTGCTATATCGCTTCCGGGCGTTGGCCTGCATACAGGCGAGCCTGTTACAATGACACTAAAACCTGCTAATCCCGGTTTCGGTATCAGGTTTCAGCGTATAGACCTTCCCGAAAAACCTATCGTAAAAGCGGATTGCGATTATGTGGTAGACACATCTCGCGGCACTACGCTTGAACACAATGGTGCACGCGTAAGCACTGTTGAGCATACACTGGCGGCACTGGTAGGACTTGGTGTAGATAACGTACTGATAGAGCTGGATGGCCCTGAAGTACCTATCATGGATGGTAGTTCCAAACTGTTTATAGAAGCTATAGAAAGCGTTGGCGTATTGGCACAGGATGCTAAACGTATCGTCTACTCTATCGATTCTAATATTCATTTCTACGACCCGATTAAGAATGTAGATATGCTGGCTGTTCCGTCAAACGAATACCAGATAACTACTATGATCGATTTTAACTCTCCAGTACTAGGTACACAGCATGCTACGCTGAAGCACATATCTGAGTTTAAAGGAGAGATAGCACCTTGCCGTACATTCTGTTTCCTGCACGAGTTGGAATACTTATTAGACCACAACCTGATAAAAGGTGGTGACCTCAGCAACGCCATCGTGGTTGTAGACAAACCTGTAACACAACCTGAACTTGACAGGCTGGCAAAGGTTTTCAACAAGCAAAACATTGAAGTAAAACAGGAAGGTATCCTGAACAATATACAGCTACATTTCACTAACGAACCTGCAAGGCACAAGCTGCTGGACGTAGTTGGCGATCTTGCGCTGGTTGGTTATAATATACGTGCACACATCATTGCAAGCCGTCCGGGACATGCATCAAATGTGGAGTTCGCAAAGAAAATCAAGGCATATATCAAGAAGAACAAACACTTGTCTGATGTACCGCATTACGATCCTAACCAACCTGCTATCTATGACATTACGCAGATAGAAAAAGCACTTCCGCATAAGTTTCCTTTCCTGTTGGTAGATAAGATTATTGAGCTGAGTGATAACCATGTTGTGGGTATTAAGAATGCTACATACAATGAACATTTCTTCCAGGGACACTTCCCGGGCAATCCAGTGATGCCAGGTGTATTGCAGATAGAAGCATTGGCACAAACAGGTGGTATCCTTGCACTGAATAACTATAGCGACCCTGAAAACTACGATACATACTTCCTGAAAATTGATAAAGTAAAATTCAAACACAAAGTAACGCCGGGCGATACGCTGATATTGAAACTGGACCTGATGAACCCTATACGTCGCGGTATCTGCGAAATGCGAGGCTCTGTATACGTGGGTAATAAACTGGTAACTGAAGCCGAATTGGTAGCTCAAATAGTAAGAAAAGACAAACGATGATTCACCCACTTACGTACATCCATCCGGACGCTAAAATTGGCCCGAATGTAAAAATAGACCCGTTCACAACGGTTCATAAAAATGTAGAGATTGGCGAAGGGACATGGATAGGTTCTAACGTTACCATAATGGAAGGTGCGCGCATAGGTAAAAACTGCCGCATATTTCCAAGCTCAGTAGTTTCTGCAATACCACAAGACTTGAAATACAAGGGTGAAGAAACCTTGACTATAATAGGTGATAATACAACCATTCGTGAGTGTGTTACCATCAACAGAGGTACTATGGACCGTGGTAAAACCAAGATAGGCAACAACTGTCTTATCATGGCTTACTCTCACGTAGCACACGATTGCGAAATAGGCAACCACTGTATCTTCTCAAACAACACCACCCTTGCAGGCCACATTACCGTAGGCGACTATGTAGTGCTGGCAGGCCTTACTGCAGTTCAACAGTTTGTACGTATAGGTTCTCATGCTTTCGTAACAGGTGGTTCACTTGTTCGTAAAGACGTACCGCCTTATGTAAAAGCTGCACGCGAACCACTTTCTTATGTGGGTGTTAACTCTGTTGGGCTGAAGCGTCGCGGATACGACATTGCAAAAATCAATCACATTCTGGATATATACCGTATACTGTTTGTTCGTGGTTATAATGTTTCAAAAGCATTAGACATCATAGAAGCAGAGATACCGGTATCTGACGAGCGTGATGAAATCATATCATTTGTACGCGATACCGGCCGCGGTATCATGAAAGGCTATAGCAGAAGGCTGAATGAAGATATCTCTTGAGAACATAAGCAAACGTTTTCAAAGGCACTGGATATTTAAGGACCTCAGCTTTTCCTTTACTACGCCCGGCGCATATGCGCTGCTTGGTGCAAACGGCAGTGGTAAATCTACTCTGTTGCGCATCATAGCAGGTATGCAAAACCCCAGCAAGGGAAAGATTGTATACGAGAATGGTTCCGCGATAGTAGAGCCTAATAAGCTATATCCATACATCAGCTTTACAGCACCGGGGCAAGAAATAATTGAAGAACTGACACTGCAGGAGTTCCTGCAGTTTCACTTTAATTTCAAGAAACCATTAAGTGGTCTTGATGTACCTGCTATCATAAAACTTACAGGGCTGGAGCAAAGTGCTAATAAGCCTATCGGAGATTACTCATCTGGCATGAAGCAACGTGTAAAACTTGCGCAAGCCATATTTTCAGATACTCCTATCCTTCTCCTTGATGAGCCTTGTACCAATCTGGATCAACAAGGTGTAGACCAATACACAAACTGGATAGAACAATACGGTAAAGGCCGCATGGTAATCGTGGCGTCAAACGATGTAAGAGAATACTTTTTCTGCAGAGAAACCGTTGCTATAGAAGATTACAAATAATTCTTAGCCACACTATCGTTATCTTTATTCATCCCGATGAAAAAGATTGCCAATATCTATAAGCAAGCATATAGCGGACTATCGTCTGCTACATGGTGGCTCTCTTTTGTGATGCTTGTAAATCGCATGGGTACCATGGTGCTTCCATTTATGACACTATACCTTACGGAAAGCAAGCAATATAGTGTTGGCAAAGCAGGATTGGTAGTAAGCATATTCGGTATAGGTTCTATATGCGGTGGTTTCATTGGTGGTAAACTGACAGACAAATTCGGGTTCTATTACTTACAGCTATTTGCATTGCTTGGTGGTGGTATACTGTTTATTGCCTTAGGGCAAATGACTAGTTTATCCAGCATCTGTGTTACTACCTTTTTCCTAAGCCTTGTCAACGAATCCTTCCGCCCTGCAAATGCTGCAGCCATTGCGCATTATAGCAAGGAAGAAAACCGTACACGCTCCTACTCGCTCAATCGGCTTGCTATCAATCTGGGATGGGCAGCAGGCGGTGCATTAGGCGGCTTCATAGCATCTAAGAATTATGAGCTATTGTTCTGGATAGATGGCCTTACGAATATTCTTGCTGCAGCGCTTCTATGGTTGTTGCTTGCACCGTCTAAAAACAAAGCAACAGCAAGCAAACCTGTAAAACAGGAAGGTGCCATTACTAAGTCTGCCTACAAAGACAAACCATACCTTGCTTTCATTGCACTAACCATTGTCTTTTCCTACAGTTTCTTTCAGCTGTTTACAACCATGCCTGTATTTTACCGAAAGGAGCTGCACCTCACGGAGTTTTACATAGGGCTTATCATGGCATTCAATGGTATATTAATCGCCCTATTTGAAATGGTAATCGTTCACAATCTGGAAGGCAAAAGGCATGTATTGCAATACATTATGTGGGGTGTTGCATTGACAGGCATATCCTTTGCCATGTTCAATGTATTTCCCGGGGCAGTACTACTAGCAATATCCTCTATGTTCATTTGCACAGTAGGCGAAGTATTGGCAATGCCATTCATGAACACTTTCTGGATTAGCAGGTCTACTGCAGCCAACAGAGGACAATATGCAGGGCTGTATACCATATGCTGGAGCACAGCACAGGTATTAGGACCATCTTCAGGTGCTTACATTGCCGAGCAATGGGGCTTTATCGCATTATGGTGGTTTATTGGTGGTATGTGTTTTATAGCAGCTATTGGTTATAGGCTGTTATACAATCATATTAATAAACCTGCAGAGGCTATTGCCTAGTTCTTTTTCCTGAGTACAAATATCAGATTGGCAGTAAACTTAGCATTATCAAGCACCTCTATACTCATATCATGCTTTTCTGCAAACTGCTCTATAAATGCACGACTTATATAGTGCAGATCATTTTGTGTTTTATTGAAGCCGAATATCTGTGTACTGAATAGCTCTGTAAGTTTGGTACCCTTAATGCGGTCTTGCAATTCAGCTACGCCATCCCTTATTATCAATGTGCCTTTACTATTAAGAGCAGCAGCACATTGTTCAAGCAATGTATTTTGCTGTTCAGGCAACAGATAATGCAGCACATCACTGATAATGATACCATCGCACGCATGCAGATGCAGTTTAGTCACATCGCCCTGCATAAAGTTTACACGCTCATCCCTCAGGAAATTCCCTTGTGCTGTTTCTATTTTTTCGTCATCGTAATCAACTCCTGTAAAGCTCCTTCCCGTCGCTGCCCAATGCAGCATATAGGTCATGAAACCATAGCCACATCCCAAATCATAAAACACACCTTCTCTTGGTAACAGTTTATGGAACGGTTCGTAATAATCTTCCAACTTGGTCTTGATGCGGCAATACCATTCCGTGACGGGGCCTTTGAAAGTATAGCTGCGTATCAGTTGTTCTTTAAAGTACTTTGGTGTCTGGTCTTGTTCTTTCAGTACATCCAGTTCTTTGCGCATCCATCTACCCATCTGCTTGGCACGTTCAGAATAAGTATTACCATAGCTTGTGTTTTCAGGCGATATACGTTCGCGAATATAAACCGAGCAAGTACCGTCTTTCAGCAACCAGTCACCTTTTTGCATAGTATAGCCTACCCCGTGCAACACAAGCGGTACAATATCCAGCTTCAGTTTCTCGGCAATGTAAAATGCCCCTTTGTGGAAACGCTTAATAGTATCATCGTAGCTACGCGTACCCTCTGGGAAAACAACTATTGAATACCCTCTGTTTACAAGGTCTTGCAATGGTTCAAGACTGTCTTCTGCCCCTTCTGCTACAGGATAGTATTCTGCCATACGCACCACTGCACCAAAGACAGGGCTGCGCCATACCCACTTATTAGTGAGCAACACCAGCTTCGGGTGTAGCATGGTTGTTACCAATATATCTAAGAAAGATGAATGGTTGGCAATGTATACGGCCGGCTTCTGGAAATCTTCTTTGAATGGATTGAACACCCGCTTCTTCACATTATCCATGATATACATCATACTCCATGTATATCGGTTTACCCATGCATGAAACCAATACCTTGCTTTCTCTCTGTTAAAAGGCCAAAGCTTTGTAAGTATAACACCCAAAATGGTAAGCACCATAGAACCCGTAAAGAAGTAAGCAAAGGCAAAAACAGATATAAGGAAGCTGCGCAATGTAAACGGAAGGAATTGCTTATCTGCCCTGTTTTGAATAAACCAGTTGAACAGGAACGGCTGCAAAACCTGCGATACAAACAATACACACACCAAGCCTGTAACAGATATAAAAGCAATAGAACGTAGTGCTGGATGCTTAGCTAACAGCAATACACCCAAGCCTATGATAACCGTCAATACTGATACATAAACAGCAGCACGGGTAGACTCCAGTTTGTTTCTACCTGTCCTGTATTTTTCTATCAGCCCATCCATGGTGAAGATGGTATAGTCATCTCCCAAACCGAAAATGAGGGATGAGATAATGATATTTACAATATTGAATTGCAAACCAAGTAAAGACATCAATCCCAGTATCCATATCCACGATATAGCCATAGGCAGGAATGCGATGATGGCAAGCTCAATGCGCCCATACCCTATCAGTAATGCAAAGAATACGATCAGCGAGGAGTACACTGCAATACTCGTAAAATCTTTATTCAATATTCCCACCAATTGTGTAGCACCTTGTTGGCGGTCGGTTACAGTTACATTCTCTATGCCATTCAGATAGTCAAATACCTGCTGTCTGTTTTCTTGTGATACTTTCAGAGAAGCTATAGCATAGTGGTTGCTACTATCAGATGAGAAACCTCCCGGGAAAAGTGATTTCAGTACCGCAACAGTTTCATTATTAAAAGGCTGATATGCTTGATTAATAACATTGCCAAACCCTGCAAAAGCATCTTTGCTAAAGCCGTTAACAGATGCTGCGCTATTAACGTCCCTTAATACTGCTGCTTGTCTATCAGATGTCCAGTAATTTTTCCAACGCGCAATTCGTTTTTCCTGTTCCGCCAACGACGGAATTAAGGTAACCGGATTGGAAGCACTACGCACCCAGCCCTTAGCCGTCAGCTCATCAATCTTTGCAGTGGCTGCTTCCAGCTTTTGTAATGCCTTTTCTTGGTTAGTTTCATTAGCTACAACGAAGACACTGCTTAGTGCTACTGCATTGTACCTGCTCACCTCTTCCTGTGCTTTCTCCAACTTTGGAGAAAGGTAGTTCAGATGCATCAGGTTGCTATCGAAAGATACACCGTCAATGCACTTATACATGATAGGCGTTAGCAGAATAATACCCAACACCAACCATTTATTCTTTTCGGGTTGCCACTTCCCTATTTTATCGAATATGGTATTCTGGTGCGCATAGTTGGCAGCACCTATTGGCAGATGGGGCAGGAATATCAACGTACACAATGCTGCACCTGCCAGACTGATGGCTGCAAACAATCCCAAGTCTTGCAAAATAGGTGTTGACACAAACCTCAAAGACAGGAATGCTGCAATGGTGGTAAAACTACCAATCGTCAATGGATTGGCCATTTCACTTACAGCCTCCTTAATATTGCTGGAATGCCTTGTATGTGCCAGAAAGTGTATAGAGAAATCGATAGCAATACCCAGAATAATAGCACCCGCACCAAGTGCTATAACGGCTATGGAACCTTGTACAATATACATAACCGCAAGGCCACTCGCCGCACCATAGACTACAGGAACCAATAACAATAATGGTGTCCTTTTCTTCCTGAAGAAGTAATAAGTAAGTGCCAGCAGCAACACAATCGTAACCGATAATGTTACAATTGTATCCGTTTGTAACTGCGATGCATTACCTGCTGCTACAGCAGGCCCACCAAAATAAGCAATATGAATACCGGAGTGTTTAGCCTCCCATTCTTCAGTCAACTCATCTACCCTGCTGAATAGCTTTGCATTCTTCCCTGTTTCTGAAGCTTTAAACTTAGACTTCAGGAAGAATGTTAGATTGCGCTGATTATTATTAAACAGGTATCCCTCATAGGTTTCGTAATTAGGGTCTATCTGCAGTGTTTTCAGCTTTGCCCAAACAAGCCCTGAGATACCAACAGGATCTTGTGCTACCAGTGTTTTATAGAAAGTACCTGCGGGTGAAAGCAATAACTTTCTGTTGCGCTCCAGTGTTTGTTGAATACGCTCGGTTTGCAATAATGTATCGAGCGTCTTATAGTCATTATCATTCAAGAACAATGGCAGGTTGTTCTGTATGATGTTTACTAATGCTTCTTCGTATCCGCCACCTGGCTGCAGCATTACAGTATCTACCCATTCAGGACACTCCTTCTGCAATGCTTCCTGATAGTAACCAGCTGCACTTATCAGACTATCAGGGTCTGTTTTTGTACTGTCTGTAAAAGACATCATAAACACCACCTGCTCGCCTGCCTGTGTATTGCTTATGACATTGTTCATTGCTTTGATAGCCTTGCTATCGGGCAACATACTGGTAATGTCTTCTTTCAGCTTAACACGGGCTGCAAGAAAACCTAACAACAAAAAGCTACCTAAGAATATGACCCAGTATAGCTTTTTATTGCGTGCAAAGAAATTATATAGCGATACAAATATTACCTGCATGGGTAGTTTACGTAAGGGGGCGAAAACGCTTATTCAAAATCGGGGTACAACAAATACTTCTTTCTAATCTTCTTGAAAGCATCAATATCTTTCTTCCATGTAGCACGTATGGCATCTTCAGACATACCGCTTTCTATTTGTTTTCTCAACTCAGCAGTACCTGCCAGTTTCTCAAAAAATGAGTTAAAGAACTTAGGCTTATCCTCATACCAATTATACGCTTTTATCAGCCATACCAGGCGCACTCTTCTGTTTATGATGGTAAGCGCCTCTTCTTTTGTCATTACAGCCAGTTGGCCAAAGCAGTCTTGAAACGCATAAAGCGGATCGGGCTTGCCCCACACAGGTACAGGCCTGAAGCTGTACATTGTTTTTCCTTTAAATGATGGGTGTCCCCAAACCTGAAACGGTGTAGATGTGCCACGGCCTACACTTACTACTGTACCTTCAAACAGGCACATAGATGGATAAGCCATTATTGCAGCCATATTTTTCAGATTGGGAGAAGGACGTATGTATAATGTATACAAAGCAGTATGGTCGTACTCTCCGCAGGTTATCACTTTCATGTTCAGCTTCTCTATACCTTTCACCCACTTTTCACCTACAAGCATTTTTGCATATTCACCAACCGTCATACCGTATACAATAGGTATAGGTTGCATACCTACAAACGATTTAAATTCGGGCTTAAGAACCGGACCATCAACATAGTGCCCGTTAGGATTGGGCCTGTCCAGAATAATAAATTCCTTACCGTTTTCCGCACATGCTTCCATTGCATATTGCATGGTAGATATATAGGTATAAAAACGTACACCTACATCCTGCAAATCGTACACTACAATATCCACGTCTTTCAGAAACTCAGGCTTGGGCTTTTTGTTATCGCCATACAGCGATACAATTGGCAATTGTGTAGCACTATCAATACTGTTATCTACATGCTCCCCTGCCTGTGCCTCTCCACGAAAACCATGTTCGGGTACAAACACTTTTACCACTTTCACACCTACGGTTAGTAAGGTATCTAAAAGGCTACGCTCACCACCTACTACAGATGCCTGATTTATAATAAGTGCTACGCGTTTATTTTTGAGCAAGGGCAGGTACGCATCCATCCTTTCGGCAGCTACTACAACCTCGCTACCACCGCGCAGTGGTTTGTATTTTGGCTCTGCCTGTTTTTGAGCTTTTACAACAACTGCAAACAGCATCAGGCATAGCATATATGATATACGCTTCAGCATTAAAATTTCTGATTTTTGCATAAAGATAATCCTGCGTTTCCGATATTAAGCCTTAACTTGCATCATTATTAGTATTTATTAAAACAAATTACATGCAACAAGTTAAAAATGGTGATACTGTAAGTGTACATTATCACGGAAAACTTACAGATGGCTCAACTTTTGACAGCTCTGAAGGCCGCGATCCACTACAGTTTACCGTTGGCAGCGGACAAGTGATTAAGGGCTTTGACGATGCGCTGCTGGATATGAAAGTAGGCGATAAAAAAACTGTTAATATTCCTGTTGAGAATGCTTATGGCGAACGCAGGGATGACATGATGATGGAATATCCTAAGAGCGATTTTCCTGCTGATATGCAACCTGCCGTAGGTATGGAACTGCACATGAGCGACAACATCGGCAACGTATTTCCTGTAGTGATTGCAGAAGTACTGGAAGAAGTTGTGGTACTGGATGCAAACCACCCATTGGCTGGTAAAGACCTGATTTTTGAACTGGAACTGGTATCTATCGGTTAATAATAAATCAAGCTTATATGCAAGCCGGCTACATGCCGGCTTTTTCATTTTAACAAAATGCCATCAGCATAGCCGCAAAAATTTATTATTATTACAGTTAGTCTATTATTCGTTATGTCTTTACTCTCCATACTATTACAGGTAGATACTGTTGCTACGGCAGCAGATGCAGTAGCTAAAAAGGAAGAAATCTCGCTTTGGTATCTGTTGATGCAAGGTGGTGTCCTGATGATACCATTGCTGATATGTTCTGTGCTGATGGTGTATGTATTTGCTGAGCGACTGATGGCTATAAAAAGAGCCTCTTCTTACGACCCGATGTTTATGTCGCGCATACGCGAACATGTAACAGATGGTAATCTGCAAGCCGCAAAATCGCTGGCTAAGAATACGCAGGGTCCTATAGCACGCATGATAGACAAAGGCCTTAGCCGCATAGGCAAACCAATAGACCACATTGAAAAATCGATGGAGAATGCCGGTAAATTGGAAGTATACCAACTGGAAAAGAATGTATCTATGCTTTCAACAATAGCAGGTATAGCACCAATGTTCGGTTTTCTGGGTACCATAGCAGGTATGATTATCCTGTTCTTCAATATTCAACATCAAGGTTTTTCTATAGAAGGTATTGCAAGTGGTATCTACACCAAAATGGTTACATCTGCTGTAGGTTTGATAATTGGTTTGTTGGCCTACGTGGCATACAACTACCTGAATGCACAAATAAACAAGAATGTAAACCGTATGGAAAGTGCTGCGGTTGAGTTTTTGGATATCCTTCACGAACCTGCTAAATAGTCCTTGTAATGAATCTTCGGAAACATCTCAGGGAAAAGCCTGAATCGCACGCATCTGCACTGAATGACATTCTGTTCATTCTGCTATTGTTCTTTCTTATTATATCTACATTGGCCAATCCCAATGTGATAAAGCTTTCTATACCAAGTGCCAAAAGCGACACTAAAGCAAAGCAAACTGTTGTGGTATCTATTACACCCGAGCAACAATTCTTTGTAGGCACACAGGCTACATCTGCCGATTCGCTTGCGGGTGCTATCAATGCTATAGTTATAAAATCGCAGGATGCAGAGCCGACAGTTGTTATCAATGCCGATAAACAGGCGCAGGCTGAAAGCATTGTTACGGTAATGAAAGCAGCAAAATCGCTAAATCTGAAAACAGTTTTAGCAGTAGATAAGGAAGGCAAGTAAATCAACCAATTCTAGCTAATCGTTGCAGTGATTTTATATCATGTATTACAATAGTGCGCCTGTCAACATCCAGCAAACCATCCTGTGCAAATTCATTTATTAGTGTAGTAACTGTTTGTCTGCTAGTACCTGTAAGCCTTGCAATATCATCGTGCGTCAGGAAGTTTTGCATACTGTACGATCTTTGCTCTATTGCATTATCTTGTGGTAGCAGCGTCCAGAAAAAGTACAAGAGCCTGCTCCTTGCATCTTTCTGTAGCAGGTTCATCAATCTGTTTTCTACCTTTCTCAATTTTTGCCCTACTTTTTTTGCGTATTGCACAGATAAATCGGGGCGGTGCATCAACAGGCTTTGAAAATCTTCCAGCGTAAAGGAACAAAGACTGGTTTCACACTTGTAAGCTTGCGCATACTCGCCCTGCATATTATTTCTTTCCAAAGTAAATTGTCCGAAAATATCGCCCGGCTGCAATATCTCTTTTACAATATCATTGCCTTCGTCATCTATACAACCAATTTTTATATACCCGTCTTTTACAAAATATAACTTGTTTAAGGCATGTGCATCAAAATATATGTAAGCACCTTTATCCGCTACAACAATATTGTGTTCAAGATTCAGAGCGGTATAATCATCGTCTGTTAGCTTATTCAGAAAATCATTTTTCCTGATTAACAAAAATGTATCATCCATGCTCATCACCCTAAGTTACATTAGTTCTTAACAAACTTGAATGCCCTCTGTGTACTACCCTGTTGGATATATGCTATATACTGCCCATATGTCAATCCTGAAATATTTATTTTATCGCCCCCATTCAAAGCAAAACAGCTTATCTGTCTGCCTGTAATATCTTGTATTACAATGTTGTACCTGTTATCGTCAGCGCCATGTAGTTGCAAATAATCGGTTGCAGGATTAGGCGTAATAAATACTGGCGATGTAGTGTAATGCTGAATGCTTGTGGGGTAAGCTAATTTATTAGACTTAGCCGCCTGCACATGGTTTTTACTATTGTCTTGTAATATGGCTATAGCATATATCCTACCCTTGTTCCATGTACTATTTATTGCTATCTGTTGTATATGTACTGTAGAATCGCCAATGTTTACAGGTGCCGTAATAGCTAACGTATTAGTACCCCAAAAACTTTTTCTGAATACATCATAGTGTTTACTCTCACCATTATTGGCGGCAAAAAATAAAGTATCTTCCACCAAGGGTACATAAAGTGTCAGACTGGTTAATGCACTTGCATCTTTCTTCCTTACTACTACTCTTATCTCAAGATTATTTCCTGTTACTTCTGTCAGTTTAGCAGTCATGTCAAATGCAGTAGTCTTACCTAATTCATTTTGAAAAACAGTAGCATTCGTAAAAGAACCTGTTATTTCTTTAGCCTGTATTACAAGCTTCGGTGTCGTACCATAAATACCATAAAAATTAGTACGGGCATCATTTTCTGTTTTGTTATGCTGATTAAGTGGACAAGCCGCATAAGGAGCACTGGGGTGATACGCAACATGCAATACTTGCGGAAAGTTGGCATAATTGGCATACAACCCCGGATTGCGGGATGCACATATACTGCAATATGTATTGGTAAAATGCTCAGCAACCACAGTTTGCGCTACTGGTTGGGCATATGTGTTAACTGCAATTGCTAACGATACCCCTAACAGTTTTAAAAATTTCATCTTTATCACTTTTGTGCAAATTAGGAAGCAATACACTACTGATTTGTCGGCTACAATACATTTGACAGTTTAGTTTGTCAAAACATTGTCTTGTTTATATTTGTCTAAATAATAGTAAGTATCAGCAATTTCGCATCCATATTAGAATCTCCCATAGAATACCTGAAAGGCGTAGGCCCGCAACGGGGCGAAATGCTGCGCAAGGAACTGGAGATAGCTACATTCGGTGATCTGCTCTACCACTACCCTTACCGCTACTTCGACAGGACGAGGGTTGACAAAGTATCAGGAATAAATGGCACTACTGAATATGTGCAATTGCTGGGCACCATCGTCAATATATTTGAAGAAGGAGAAGGCAGAAAGAAAAGATTGGTTGCCACATTTTACGATGAAACAGGACAGATAGAACTGATATGGTTTCAGGGTGCGCAGTGGATGAAAAAATCGCTGGTAGATCACGGGAGATATATTCTGTTCGGTAAGGTTTCATTCTTTAATGGTGTACCAAACATTGCCCACCCCGAAATAGAGCCCCTAAATAGTGAAACGGCTATACCGGGCATGCAACCTGTTTATCCTACCACGGAAAAACTACGTGCAAGAGGTATCAGCAACCGTTCTTTTGCCAAGATAACCCAAAGCCTTTTTGAGAAAGTAAAACAGGGAGATATACCCGAGATACTCCCTCCTAATATCATAAGCCAGTATCAACTGTGCAGCCGCTATAATGCCATTAAATGGATTCACTTCCCCGATACGGAGGAACATATGCAGGCTGCACGCTACAGGCTGAAGTGGGAAGAATTATTAGCTTCTCAACTAAAGATTGCCAAACTACGTCTGCAACATACCGTTCAGCCGGGTTGGAGATATGATAAGGTTGGAGATAACTTCAATAACTTCTATAATAACCACCTTCCCTTTCAACTTACAGGTGCACAGAAACGTGTATTGAAAGAAATAAGAATAGATACTGCTACAGGCAAACAGATGAATCGCCTGTTGCAAGGCGATGTTGGTAGTGGCAAAACAATGGTAGCTGTTATGGCTATGCTGCTTGCTATGGACAATGGTTTCCAAGCATGTTTGATGGCACCTACGGAAATACTTGCACAGCAACATTTTCAAGGCACAAAAAAGCTGCTGGACGAAATGGGTATTCCTGTAGCAGTACTTACGGGTACCACTAAAGGCAAAGAAAGAAAAGAAACATTGCAGGGATTGAAAGACGGTACCATACCCATAGTTGTAGGCACACATGCCCTGCTGGAGGATACCGTACTGTTTCACAATCTTGGAATGGCCATTATAGATGAGCAGCACAGGTTTGGTGTGGCACAGCGTTCGCGCCTATGGCAGAAGAATACCACTCCACCCCATGTGCTTGTAATGACAGCAACGCCTATACCACGTACGTTGGCTATGACACTGTATGGTGACCTTGATGTATCTGTAATAGACGAGCTACCTCCCGGCAGGCAGGAAATAAAAACTGTTCATCGCAATGAAATGCGCCGTGCCAATGTGATGGATTTTATCAGAACCGAAATTGATAAAGGCAGGCAGGCATACATCGTATATCCGCTTATAGAAGAGTCTGAAAAAATGGATTACGAAAGCCTGATGGCAGGCTTTGAACAGGTTAAAGTCTTCTTCCCCGACCATAAGTATAATATTGCCATGGTGCATGGCAAACAAGATGCACAGGAGCGGGAACGCAACATGCAGCGTTTTGTAGCAGGGCATGCACATATACTGGTTGCCACTACTGTGATAGAAGTGGGCGTAAACGTACCCAACGCCAGCGTGATGCTGATAGAAAGTGCTGAGCGTTTCGGGCTTTCTCAGCTACACCAGCTACGTGGCCGTGTAGGCCGTGGTGCAGAGCAGTCTTATTGTATACTGCTAACGGGCAATAAGCTATCGAACGAAAGTGCAGAGCGCATGAAAATCATGACCTCTACATCCAATGGTTTCATCATCGCCGAAAAAGACCTTGCCATGCGTGGACCGGGCGACCTATCTGGTACACGCCAAAGTGGTATTCTGAAATTTAAACTGGCAGATATAGTAGACGATAGCGCTATACTGGAACAGACACGTATAGCTGCGCAACAGATTATTACTGCCGACCCCGGCCTTACCCACCCCCAGCACGCTCCCATACGTAACATCCTATTACAGGAAAAAGCCACGAATAACTGGGCTAAAATAAGCTAAGGCACAATTTATAATGCACTATTTCGTTGTATTTAAAAAAACAACCTATATGCGTTTTGCTTGTATCTGTATAATCTGCTTTAGTATTGCTTCTTGTAAAAAACATGATGATACTGTCACAACTCAACAGAATACTACAACCGATACCTCTAAACCAACAGACACTACTCTTGGAATTACCTCTACTTCAATAATCTATTATGGAACTTTAAATACAGACGGTTCTTTAGAGCCTGATGCAACTGTAAAAGTTACTTATCGTTCAAATGCTAGCAAGGATAATACTATTACATTCTCTAATGATCCATTTGACGGGACTTTTACTATTAACCCACAAAAGCAATATGATTCTTCAGCATACCATCTAGCGTTCCATTATGTACTTAGGGGTGACAGTCTTTACGCTACTAAAACAGCCTGGAGTGGTGATATAAGAATATGGTCATTCAATGGAAAAAGAAAATAAAACTGTATTAAAATAATAATCAACCCTTAACAACACCCTCATCATTTTCCCCATCTTAACTATCGAAAAAATTTATTGTTAAATTTAATTAAACGTTTGTTTAAGTTAAACGTTTGTTTGAATTTTGTGTTGTAATTCTGATTTTATGGAATACACAGATAAACAAGTACAAATAATCGATACTGCTCAGGATCTGTTTGCAGAGAATGGATACGACGGTACATCTATACGCGATATTGCAAAAGCCGCAGGTATTAATGTGGCGATGGTATCCTACTATTTCGGTTCTAAGGAAGGGCTACTGGAAGCTATATTTTCCCGTCATGCAGAATACGTGCGACTGAAACTGGAAAACCTGATCCAAGACAAGAGCCAATCCCCTTTCCAAAAAATGGAAGTGATTATTGACTCTTATATAGACAAATACTTTTCTCAACAACCATTTCATAAACTGGTAGCTCGTTCCCAACTCTCAAACAGCAACAAACCTGTAAAGGATATGCTGAATGACATGAAAAAAAGAAATCAGGATCTGATCAAACGATTGATAAACGAAGGACAGAAGACAGGAGAATTTAAGAAGAATATAGACGTACAGATGCTGATGTCTACCATGCTGGGAACAGCCAACCAGGTTATGACCACACAAGACTTCTACCGAGAAGTAAACAATATGACAGACCTGCCGGACGAAGAATTTTTGAAAATACTGAAGAAAAAACTACGCGCACATTTACAAGCACTATTTAAAGCAATCTTAAAAAATGAGGACTAAATACTACATAATGGCTCTATTGCTACCCTTCAGCTATATAGCCAATGCACAAAACAGTAGAAGCTTATCGCTGGATGAAGCGATAAGTCTGAGCCTGAAAAACAGCAAAGACATCAGGCTGAATGAAGCAAAAATTAAAGAAGCAACAGCATCGTTGAATGAAGCCAGAGGCCGCAGACTACCGGACTTAAGTGTGTCGGGCAGTTATCTGCGCCTGAATCAACCCAACGTTGATTTAAAAGTGAAACTGGGCAACAGCTCTTCTACCGGCACAGAAGGTTCGGGTAGCAGTTCAGGCTCCGGTGGTGGCTTGGTTGTAAATGAGGCATCATATGTACTGGCCAATCTGTCAGTACCGGTATTTGCAGGGTTTAAAATTACCTATGGTGTGCAAGCTGCAAAATACCTGCAAAAAGCTGCTACACTGGATGCAGCTAAAAACAGGGAAGAAGTAATTACAAATACAATAGCCGCCTACAGCAATATGTACAAAGCCAAAGCAGCACTGGAAATTGTAAAAGAAAACCTGAAACAGTCTAAAAATCGTGTAGCAGACTTCAGTAATCTGGAACGCAATGGCCTGATGGCAAAGAACGATTTACTAAAAGCGCAACTACAGCAATCTAATATAGAGCTTGCACTGCTGGATGCTGAAAACAACTGGAAAATCACCTACATATCAATGAACCTGATGTTGGGACTGCCTGAAGAAACAGAACTGATACCTGATTCTACAGCATTTGCAGTAACTAATGACAGCAAAACATTTGAGGAATGGGAAACAATAGCGTTGCAAAACCGTAAAGACCTTGAAGCCATGAACTGGAGAGTAAAAGCTGCACGTGCAGGCGTGAAAGCAGCCTATGGCGACTACTACCCTTCTGCAGCACTGACAGGTGGCTATGTAGCAGCTAACATTCCGGGTTTGGTAACACTTACCAATGTAGTAAATGGTGGTATAGGCGTAAAATATACTCCTTCATCATTATGGAAAGCAGGCGCTAAGGTAAGAGAATCAAAAGCTCGCTTGCAAGAAACAGAAGCCATGGGCGATATGCTGAATGATGGCATCAGGCTGCAGGTAGCGCAGGCTTATCAAAACTATCTGTCGAGCATCAAGAAGATAGATGTATATAACAAAGCATACGAACAGGCTAGTGAAAACTACCGCATTGTAAAAAACAAATACGACAACAGCCTTGCAACTACTACAGACCTGCTTGATGCGGACGTTGCTGCATTGCAGGCAAAACTTAATTACTCATTCTCAAAAACAGATGCAGTAGTTGCTTACAAAAAACTATTGCTGACAACAGGAACAATTAAAGAAAACAATTAATCAACAAATCCATTATTCTGAATTATATGCAACAGGAACATAAACAAGAACAACCAAAACCAAAAAGCAAACGTTTTGCAATAGTATTAGGTGCACTGGTAACGGTGGGTGCAATATTTGGCATCACTAAATATGTACATGCACTGCACCATGAAGAAACAGATGATGCACAGATAGATGCCTACATAAGCCCTGTGATACCACGCGTACCCGGGTATGTAAACGAAATACGTGTTACCGATAACCAATTGGTAAAAAAAGGTGATACCCTGCTGATACTGGACGACAGAGATCTGAAAATAAAACTGCAACAAGCAGAAGCTGCACTACTGGCTGCGCAAAGCGGACTGGGCATAGCAGAGGCAGGTTCATCAGCATCGCAGGCAAATGTGGCTACAAGTGCAGCAAATGTAACGGCACTGAATGCACAGGTGGAAGCCGCCAAGGTAAATGTATGGCGAGCAACACAAGATTATAACAGGTATAGCAACCTGATAAAAGACCACTCTATCACACAGCAACAGTTTGAACAGGCACAAGCCGCTAAACAAACTGCAGAGCAACAACTAAAAGCAGTTAATGAACAAAAAGAAGCAGCTATCCGTCAGGGTAACGCAGCCAGCTCACAAAGCAGTGCATCTTCAAAACAAATCAACGTTGCTGATGCTACCATCAAACAGAAAATGGCTGAAGTAGAAGCTGCAAAACTGAATCTTTCTTACACGGTAATCACGGCTCAACAAGATGGCCAGGTTTCTAAAATCAATATTCAACCTGGTCAACTGGTACAGGCTGGTCAGGCACTATTCAATGTTGTGGGTGCAAATGAACTATGGGTTACTGCAAACTTCAAAGAAACACAGCTTGAAAAAATGAAAGTAGGACAGAAAGTTATTGTTACTGCCGATGCGTTTTCAGGACATGAATTTGAAGCAAAATTGGTTTCGCTTTCTCCTGCCACCGGTTCAAAATTTGCACTGCTCCCTCCGGACAATGCATCCGGCAACTTCATCAAAGTAGTCCAACGCGTACCTGTTAAGATTGCTTTTACTAACATGAAAGATGAAGCAGTAAAACAATTGCGCCCGGGTATGAACGTACTGGTAGATGTACACCTTGACTAAAACAACATTCACTAACGTTTTATAAAAAAACGTATGACAGATCAGAATTCACTGGTAGAATACGGTTATCGCAGGGTAATCATTACCATTACGGCCATATTATGTGCCCTGCTGGAAATCGTAGATACTACCATCGTAAACGTAGCATTGAACGATATGCGCGGCAATCTGGGTGCCACCCTCAACGAGGTAGGTTGGGTTATTACCGCCTACGCCATCGCCAATGTGATAATAGTGCCTATGACCAGTTGGCTCTCGCAACAATTCGGCAGGAGTAACTACTTTGCGGTATCAATAATAATATTCACCGTTTCATCTTTTCTATGTGGTAATGCAACCAATATATGGGAGCTTGTATTCTTCCGCTTTATGCAGGGCCTAGGTGGCGGTGCGTTGTTGGTAACATCACAAACCATCATTACAGAAAGCTATCCTGCGGAAAAAAGAGGTATGGCACAGGCTATATATGGCCTTGGTGTAATTATCGGACCAACACTTGGACCACCATTGGGTGGTTACATTGTTGACCACTTTTCCTGGCCGTATATATTCTACATCAACATTCCTATAGGTGTAGTAGCAACATTGCTTACACTACAATATGTGCGTAGCCCTAAATATGCTGAGAAAAAATCGAGCAAAGAGATTGACTGGTGGGGAATGATATTTCTTGCAGCGGCTGTTGGCTCTCTGCAGTATGTACTGGAACGCGGACAGGAAGAAGACTGGTTTGCAGACCCTACAATTACAGCCCTAACAGTAACGAGTGTATTGTCTTTCTACTTCTTTATATGGAGGGAGCTTACTTTCAAGAACCCTATTGTAGAACTGAGAGTATTGAAAAACGGCAACCTGCGTATTGGTACCATACTCTCCTTCATACTTGGGTTGGGCTTGTACGGCTCTACATTCGTAATACCATTGTACACGCAAGCTACTCTTGGGTGGACGGCACAACAATCGGGTATGTTGATGATACCAGCAGCTATTACAACAGCATTCATGATGCCTATAATAGGTAACCTGTTACAGAAAGGTGTACCACAACAATACCTTGTGGCAGGTGGTATGCTGCTCTTTGCTATCTATAGTATCTGGGGATATTATATTTTAACACCTGATACAAGTTCCGAAGCTTTCTTCTGGATGTTGATAACCCGTGGTATAGGTATGGGTATGTTGTTTATACCAATTACCACACTTTCGCTATCTACCCTTAAAGGACAACAGATTGGACAAGGCGCAGCCTTTACAGGTATGATGCGTCAGTTGGGGGGCTCCTTTGGTATCGCAATGATTACTACATTCATATCTCGACGTTCTATGATGCACAGAAGCAATCTGGTAAGCCATATGACAACAGACAATGGCCTGTTTCAGCAAAAGCTCAATGGCATGCAACAGAGCTTTATGGCAAAAGGCATGACAAGTGATGCGGCATTAAACAGTGCATACAAGCTAATGGACTTTAGTGTCAATAAACAGGCAAGCGTACTATCGTACATGGATGTGTTTCTCTATCTGGGTATTTTGTTCCTGATATGCATACCATTTATACTAATGGTAAAAAACAATAAAGAAAAGGGACAGAAAATCAGTATGGCTGACGCACACTAATTCTTTTTCATATTGAGTAATAAAAATCCCCCCGATAACTTATCGGGGGATTTTTATTACAACAAATTTCGTTGTTAACAATATGTAAATCCAAGCATTTTATGGTGTTTGTACATTAATGACTTATTATGTTTGCTGATTAAGTATTGCAAATGTCTAATATAAGGGTATACTTCCTCAACCTCAATAGTATACGCTTCGTTGCAGCTCTGGCTGTAATGATTCACCATATAGAGCTGACCAAGTATTGGTTTGGTCAGCCGAATATATATACTACCTCTTTTGTTGGTGGTGTGTTCGGTCAATTGGGTATAATCCTGTTTTTTGTACTTAGCGGCTTCCTTATTACATACCTGCTGCTGGCAGAACAACAAGCTACAGATACAATATCTATCAAGAACTTTTACATTCGCAGGATACTAAGAATCTGGCCGCTTTATTATTTCATCGTTATACTAGGCCTCTTTATACTGCCACACATAAAAGCAATGGCAGTGCCTGGCTATACAGAAGAAATACACAATCATTTTCTTGCTAAAACACTGATGTTCCTGTCTTTTATACCCGATGTGGCCTATGCTGTGTACAAACATGTACCCTATGCTGAGCAGGCATGGTCTGTAGGTGTAGAAGAACAGTTTTATGTAATATGGCCATTACTGATAGCACTTGTTGTGCGCCAAAAGAAAACGTTGGGCATGCTGATAGGTGTAATAGGATTTTATACCGCCATCAAGATAGGCTCCATAATACTAAATAACAGATACGAGCATAATATAGCCATCAATGATTTTTACCAGTTCTGGCAAAACTTCTGTATAGATTGTATGGCAATTGGTGGTATTGGGGCATATCTGCTTTTCTACAAAAAAGAGAAGGTACTGAAGGTACTGTACAATAAGTATCTGCAGATAGCACTGTACCTTATAGTGTTTGTTATTACAATCAAAGGCTTTGCTGTACCATACTTTACGTATCAATTATACTCACTGATATTTGTGGTACTGATACTCAATCTTGCTTCAAATCCGAAATCTGTATTAAACCTCGAATACAAGCCACTCAATTATCTTGGCAAGATATCTTATGGCCTTTACATGTACCACAATATAGTATTGGCCGCTTGCCTGAAATTCCTGCTATATGAAGGCATTACGCTCAATTCTGTATGGGGCAATGTTTTGTATTACGCAGTAGCCATTACCATTACAGTAGCTATAGCTTCCCTTTCTTACGAGTACTTTGAAAAATGGTTCATTACGGCTAAAGTCAAGTATTCAAAAATTGTAAGTGGCGACAATGCCATAACAGAAGAAGTACCTGAGTCGAAAACAACATAGCTTATATTTGTATGTATGGTAAACTTCAGCATACAATCCGGAAGAGAAATCAGTAATCAGTTCTTACAAAGAGGCATATCAACCTTTGAAGAAGCGTGTAGCTATGTAAAATCAATTGCGTATGGAAGAAATACAGATAAACTGGATATTTACTGTGTGCTGAATGACAATATAGGCACTTGTAGCACCAAGCATGCACTACTAAAACGCCTTGTAGATGAAAATGGCCAAACAAGTATAGAGCTGGTAATGGGCATTTTCCGTATGAATGCCCAAAATACCCCACAAACAAAGAAAGTACTATTTGAATATGGCTTGGAATACATACCCGAAGCGCATAACTACCTCAAATACAATGGCTCAGTAATTGATTGTACTACTACTACTAAAACATTAGACTTTCAGCCTGATTTGCTTGAAGAATCCATTATTGAGCCCGAACAGATAACAGATTATAAAGTGGCTTACCACAAGCAGTTTTTGTCTGAATGGTTAAAAACGGCAGAAATACCCTATACGCTCGACGAAATATGGGCTATCAGGGAGAAATGTATTGCAGCGCTTGGCCAATAGCTCAGATATAGGGTTTTCCGTTACAATTCGGCTTAAAACAAAGTATTTTCTTACCTTTGCGCGTCAAACAGGTTCTTAATATCATATGATCAGCCGCAGAAATATACGGGTAAAAGTGATGCAGACGTTGTATACGTTGGCCAGCATGGATACCATAGCATTGGAACAACAGAAAAAGACAGGCACTACCCTACTGAATGACAAACTCAACCGTTCTCTGGATTTATTTGTAGTATCTATACTATACACTTTCCGTACAGCACAATATGTTGAAACAGATGCTATGCAAAGAGCATCTAAATATCTGCCTACTGCCGAAGACCTGAACGTTAACACCAAAATTGCAGGTAATGAATACATGTGGGATGTACTGCAAAACCAGACTTTCTCTGAAAAAGTGAAAGAAGCTAAACTGGATCAGTACATAGATGACGAATGGATTAAAAAACTGTATCTCCAACTGGTTCAGCAACCTGAATACATAAAATACACAACTGCTAAAGAGCGCGAAACAGCCCGTGAAAAAGCAATACTTCAACTGATTTGGGAAAAGCTGATTTGGGAAAATGAAGCCCTTCAGGAACACTTCATGGAAGAACTGCCTGGTTGGGAAGATGACAAAGATATGGCTGCTATGCTGATGGAAAACTTCTTCAAAAGCAGCAGCAAAATCAACTTTCTGAATCTGATTTCTGCAGAAAAACGTGAATATGCTCACAACCTGATGCATACTGTTCTTGAAAAAGAAGATTACTGCATGGAGTTGATTCAACCCAAACTGATAAACTGGGATGCTGAACGCGTAGCACTGATAGACCTGTTGCTGCTACGTATGGGTGTATGTGAAATGCTCTACTTCCCTACTATACCAACAAAAGTTACTATTAACGAATACATAGAGATAGCCAAACAATATAGCACACCGCAAAGTGGACAGTTTGTGAATGGCGTTCTGGATAATATTCTAAAAGATCTGGAGAGAGAAAACCTTATACGCAAACAAGAACGTAACCGTAAGTCTTAAATTTGCTTTATTATGAAAAAATTATTGTTCGTAATTACGGCATCAACATTAGCTTTTGCTTCTTGCAAAGAAGAAACTCCCAAGAACGGATCCGGCAAATTCACTGCTGATCTTGTAAACAATCCTGCCAGTGCTGAAGGTGTAGACAAAGCTACGCTTAGCGAGTTGCCTACGATGGACTTTGACGATACTACCCACAACTTTGGCAATATGCAGGAAGGTGAGGTTGTTACTTATGATTTTGATTTTAAGAACAACGGTAAAACACCTCTAATCATCAGTAGTGCAAAGGGCTCTTGTGGTTGCACCGCACCTGACTTTCCGCGCGATCCTGTAAAACCGGGAGAAACCGGAAAAATAACTGTTAAGTTCAACTCTGCAGGCAAACCAAACCATCAGGAAAAATCAGTTACCATCGTTACCAACTCTGCAAAAGGGACACATATGCTTTATATCAAAGCAGATGTAACTCCGGGCAAAGCAGACCCTAACGTAATCTCTACCACACTGAATACTGAAACACATAAACAATATTAATCTCAATAAACACAAATACAATGTTCGTAAATCTGATGACAATCCTTTTACAGACTCCACAGGGAAGTCCTTATTTTTCACTGATTTTCATGGTAGGTATGATTGCCGTGATGTATTTCTTCATGATTCGCCCGCAGGCTAAACGTGCTAAAGAACAAAAGAAATTTCAGGAAGCTATTGCAGCAGGTGAAAAAATCATTACTACTGCCGGTATACATGCTGTTATCAACCGCGTAAACGAAGACGGCACACTGCAAATCGAGGTTAGCCGTGGTTCTTTCATGACTATCGACCGCTCTGCAGTTTCAATGGAAATGACTGCTGCATTCCGCAAAAAAACAGAAGGTACAGCAACTAAATAACTCATTTACTACCTATGCTGAAAGTAGGTATAACAGGGGGCATTGGCTCCGGAAAATCTGTCGTATGCCGGGTGTTTGAAACACTCGGCATACCTGTATTTGACGCTGATGCAGCAGCCAAATACATTATGGAACATGATGAAACTGTAATCACTGCCGTAAAGCAGCTATTCGGGAACGAGGTATATAAAAACAATCTACCCGACCGACAGCAGATAGCATCATTGGTATTCGGTAAGCCTGCATTGCTACAGCAACTCAATCAGATTATTCATCCTGCAGTGCTGACGTATGGTAATGAATGGATGAATAAACAGTCTGCACCTTACACCATAAAAGAAGCTGCAATCTTCTTTGAAAGTGGCAGCTATACACAAATGGATATTATGGTGGGTGTATATGCACCAAAAGACATTCGTCTGCAGCGTGCGCTGCAACGTGATGGCGCTACAGAAGAAAAGATTTTGCAGCGAATGGCAAACCAAATGGCTGAAGATGAAAAAATGAGTCGTTGTGATTTTGTCATCAACAACTATGGCTCCCACGCCATCATACCACAAGTATTAGAGCTACACCAGATTTTTCTTCAAAAAGCTAATGCAGTTTAGTTGAAGATTCTGTTTGTATATGTTTCATACACATTCCTTATTTCTTCATCTTTTTCTTCTTTCTGCATCAGTTCTATTGTCTTCTTAAGACGTTGAAGTCTTACATTAGCCCTGTCTCTGTCAATGCTATTGGTTGTATTATCCTTCAATAGTTGTTTGTAGGCACTTGCTACCATTATCAGATACAATCCTTCTGACTGCCTGTAGCTTTTTATAGCTTCATCTTTTACTACTACTGTAAACAGACCAATCCCTCTTTCAAACGCATCATCATTGCGTACCCTATCTATATACATAGAAAGCGCGTTAGCAAAGCTTAGTCTATCTCTTCCATAATAGTAATTGGCTTTTTCTTCAAAAAGTTTGATATCATCATCATTACCACGTTCACCAATCACTTCCCAGATAATATTTTCCAATTCACCTGCAGGTTGCGTATAGTAGTATTTTTTAGCCAGCGAATAGGCTGTGTCTTTATCCATTCGATTGAGCGCACTTAAAGAGGCCCCGGCAACTGCATAAGAACTATCTGATACAGATTCCAGCATCAGGTCTTTTGAATTATTATCCTTCCAATACCCCAATGTGTATATAGCCCTTGCTCTGGTTTGGTTATTCGGGTCGTTGGTGGCTACATATCTTACATCTGCTTTCCACTTCTCTTGCAGCTTAGTATTGGTTATCGGGGTTAGCAAACTTACTGCCACTTCTCTTACATAAGCATCCTTATCTTTCAGTGCCGTATTAATAATCTCTTGATTACTTGCATCATCTATATCCTTCCCTATCTGTTCAATACTCTTCAACCGGCTTACAATGTCATCTCCGCTTACTTTGTATGTATTAAGCCATTCAGCAGCGGTTTTATTTTCTTCTATAGTGCCTACTACCCAATGGTATACGTCTGGTATTATCAATGGTTTCACCCCATTTTTGTAGGGGTATGTGAACACTTTGTTCTTCGTTTCAAGCAGCCAATCTTCTGTATTTCTTTCGTTACCGTATACAATATCCGTTTTGAATGGTAGAATGAATACACCCTCTTTTTGCTTCTGGGTAACCTCTACCTTCAGCTGCTTTTGTTCATCATCATAAGTGTATTTAATATCCAGTTGTGGATGCCCACCTCTGTAGTACCATTGATTGAAGAACCAGTTCCAGTCTTTTCCTGTTGCTTCTTCTACAGCCAATCTCCATTGTGTAGCTTCCGCAGGCTTTAGAGCATTACGAGTAAGGTATACCATCATAGCTCTGGAGAAGGCTTCGTCTCCCATTAGCTGATGCAGATAGTGCAGAATGACACTGCCTTTTTGATAGGACACCCTATCAAACATATCCTCTTTATCACGATAATGAAAACGAACCAGTGGTTCTGTACTGTTACTACCCAGATATGCATTCAGATCATCTCTGATTGTTTTGTCAACAGAAGATTTGCCATATCTATACCTGCGCCACAACTGCTCTCCGTAGGTAGCAAAAGACTCATTCAGTGTAAGATTAGACCATGATTCGGCTGTTACATAGTCCCCAAACCATTGGTGGAATAACTCATGTGCAACGATATCATCATTATCTGCGTCTGCAATTTCCCTATGGTTCTTGTTCATAAACTCACCAAACGTACTGGCACTGGTATTTTCCATTGCACCGGAGATATAATCCCTCACTACCACTTGGCTATACTTATTCCAAGGATATGCCACGCCAGTTACCTGCGAAAAATAATCAATCATATCAGGTGTATTCCTGAAGATATCTTTTGCATAGGGTGCAAATCTGGGCTCCACATAATAACTAACTTCCCTGCCCAATTTTGTTTCCCTGTCTTTTATCACCTCATATTTACCTATAGCAAATGTCATTGCGTATACCTGTATAGGGCTATGCATACTCCATATATCTTTTCGCATACCACCAGCAAGTGGTTCGTGTTTTAGTAATACACCATTACTAAGGGTGGTTAAACTATCAGGCACAGTAAGTTCAATCCGAGTAGCTGTGCGCTGATTAGGCTTATCAATGGTTGGTACCCAATGGCTGTTCGATTCCGTTTCACCTTGCGTCCATATCTGCGCAGGCTTTCCTGCAATTGCATAATCTGTATTTATAAAATACAATCCCCTATCATCGTTTATAGCTTTGCTGCCACCACCTGCAGTTGCATATGGCATTGCTTTGTATTTAATATAAATATGTATTTGACTATCTCTTGTTACAGGCTTATTGAATCGAAGCGTTAATTTATCATTTGCATACTTGTGAGACGTAATATTATTCCAACTACCACTGTTCCATTCCACTGCATCTATACGCATACTTTTAGCATCCAATACCAACGAATCTGTTGCATAGAAATACGGCATCAATTGCAGTCTTGCCTCACCATCTGCAGTTTTCCCTTTCCAGTCGAAGCTGAGTGAAACATGCGTATATGTAATCTCCCATTCTTTAGCAGTTGTTGCTCTGTATATAGTATAGGGATTGTTCTTAGCGCTTACACTTATTTCATTAAGCGTAACCTTCTGTTTGATAACTTTTTTGCTGCTGCAAGAACTTACAATAAATGCCATTAATAAGCTTGCGCAAAACAATATATTAGAATAAAATCTCATTAAAAACGTTAATTACACGCTAAAATAGTGTTTAAAAGCCGTCTTATTACCCCCCAAACAGGGTAAAATGACCGCTTATTTATATTCAGAAAATGCAGTTAGCCAACGTTTATTGATTATTTTTGCGACTCGATATGCTACAGACGACTATCAATAACAAAAGTAACTTTGCAGTAGACCAGGTAGATGGCCAATGGATGATAAATGATTCACCTGCTGTTTTGGATATTCAAGTTCAATCAAATGGCTTGATAAGCTTATTGCTCGACAATAAAAGCTACACAGCAACTGTTGAAAAAGTAGATACGAAAGCAAAGGAACTGGTGTTGAAAATTGATGGTCAGCCATATACAGTAGCCATCAAAGAACCAATTGATCAATTACTTAGCAGCATGGGTCTAGACCTGAAGGCTATGCAAAAAATAGAGCCTGTAAAAGCACCAATGCCAGGCATGGTACTGAAAGTACTGGTAGAACCGGGGCAACAGATAAATAAAGGCGATGGTCTGCTGATATTGGAAGCCATGAAGATGGAAAACGTATTGAAAGCAACAGGTCCTGCAACCGTAAAAGCTATCAAAATAAACGAACGTACCGCTGTAGAAAAAGGTACTATACTAATAGAACTGGAATAAAAAACACATTGAGACACCTCTATACATACATAACGCTCCTATTGCTACTGTTGGCTGGCAACACCTTTGCCAATGGTTTCTCTTATGTTTACATACAGGGCGATAAACAAACGCCTTTTTATGTAAAGTTTGAAGATGAAATGATGCCCCGATATGGCAAAAACTATTGTATCATTTCTCAACTAGCGCCCGGCCCAGTAAAAGTGCAGATACTCTTTCAGCAAAACATATACCCTGCACAAACTTTTACCATACAAGTACCCGAAAATGGTTGCAGAGGTTTTCTGCTTACAAGAAAAAATGATGAATTTTCTCTCTATGACCTGCAAGAACAGTTTTACCTGCCTGCCGGCAACAGTATAGACGACGATAAGATACAGGGAACAAAACCTGTGAAAGAATACCAACCCGCCTACCCTCAACCAGAACAAAAAGTAACTAATATAGCCCAATTGAAGGCTGTTGAAGGTGAAGAACGTGTAGAACAATCTGTAAGTAAAGCTACCCCAACTAACATCCCTGAAAACAATGAGCCCACTGTAAATACTAAACACGTGAACGGCCCTGAATTTGTAGATTTTGAAATAGACAATAACCAGAAAGCAACAAATAAAGGCACCGTAAGAACAAACGACCAGTACAAGGGACAAGTTTCTGTACCAAACAGCGATTGCCCTAAGGCGATTGATTTAGATTTTTTTGAAGCCATTCAGAAAAAAGCAACTGATAAGTCTGATAAAAACCGTCTTAAATATCTGCTTGAAAAAACTGAAGGGAATTGCTTTACTACCAATCAGGCACGCATACTGGCTCGTACCCTTAAAAACGATCCTGAGCGTTATACCTTCTTAAAGAAAGTATACTCTCGTATTACAGATCAGGCAAAGTTTCCTGCACTGGAAAGCTTACTAACAACACAAGAATGGAAAGGCTATTTCAGGCTTATCCTTCCATAATAAAAAAACATGAAAAAGAGCATATTACTCATTGCATTACCTATTACTTTAGCTGCATGCAGCCAAAGTAAAGAAGATATGATTGCCGGCAAATGGCATGCTGTCAAGGTTGACAACCCACAGCAAGATTCTTTTTTTGCAGAGCAGGAAAGATTTCTTGATACGTTTGGTAAAGCTGGTGATGCAGCTGCCAATATTGCAATATATGGCTTCAGCAATGTAGACAGTGCACGCGAGTCGTTAAAAGCGCAGTTGAAAGACTACAAAGCAATGCAACAACACTCTGTTGAAAATACCATATTCAACTTCGATAAAAAAGGTACTGCTATCATGGACTTCAGCGGTCAGGTTGACACCGTTAAGTGGTCTATTGACAAAGAAGGTAAATACCTTACACTGGAAGAATCTAAAAAATCGGAAGCAGCTACAGCCATCAAAATGGAGGTTTTAGAACTTACCAAAGAGGCATTGAAACTGAAGTTTACAGACAACGGAGGTACCAGCACCGTTTCTTTTAAACCAGCAAGCAAGAAATAACCCCTGAATCACTATCTTTACCAACCATTTTTGAACAAGAACAAATAAAACCAAGTAAGATATTTATGAGCCGCATTATCTCATTCAGGCAGGCACTAAGGGAAGCAATGCAGGAAGAAATGCGTCGTGACGACAGCATTTTTCTGATGGGTGAAGAAGTAGCACAATACAATGGCGCATATAAAGTGAGTCAGGGTATGCTGGATGAATTTGGTCCGCGCCGTATTTTGGATACACCGATTGCAGAGCTTGGTTTTGCAGCCATAGCTGTGGGTGCATCTACAAACGGCACACGCCCTATCGTAGAGTTCATGACATGGAACTTTGCTGTATTGGCATTGGATCAGATACTGAACCACGCTGCTAAAATGGTATCAATGAGTGGCGGCCAGTTTAGTTGCCCTATCGTTTTCCGTGGCCCTAACGGTTCTGCAGGCCAGTTGGGTGCTCAGCACTCTCAGGCTTTTGAGAGCTGGTATGCAAACATCCCGGGCTTGAAGGTAATTTCTGTTTCCAACCCATATGATGCAAAAGGCTTGCTGAAATCTGCTATCCGCGATCAGGATCCAGTTGTCTTTATGGAAAGTGAAGTAATGTATGGTGATGAAGGTGAAGTACCAGAAGAAGAATACCTGATACCAATAGGTAAAGCAGACATCAAACGTGCGGGTACAGATGTTACCATCGTTTCTTTCAATAAAATGATGAAAGTAGCACTTGGTGCCGCAGAAGAATTGGCTAAAGAAGGCATCAGTGCAGAGGTGATAGACCTACGCACCATCCGCCCGCTGGACTGGCACACTATCGTAGAATCTGTTAAGAAAACAAACAGGCTGGTAATTGTTGAAGAACAATGGCCGTTTGCTTCTGTATCTTCGGAAATAAGCTACCGTGTACAAAAAGAAGCATTCGACTATCTGGATGCTCCTATTCGCCGCATTACTTCTGCAGACACAAATATGCACTATGCACCAACACTGGTTGCTGCATATCTGCCGGACGTAGCACGTACTGTCAAACTGGTAAAAGAAGTGATGTACATGGCTAAGTAATCCATATAACACTTTTATAATAAAAATCCCCTTGCTATGCGAGGGGATTTTCGTTTGGATGAAATGACTTGAATTCTTCGTAGTCTTTTTTAGCTTCTTTCAAGAGTTTTATGGAGGCGATGTAGTGTATTGTAAAACACGCAGCTATTAAAGCAATGACGAGAGAACTCAATAAGATGCGTTTGGGAGAATCTGTCATACTTGTTGGTAAAAACATCCACATAGTATAAGGGGTAAATGCAATTACCATTCTGGCAATATGTGTATGGTAGCTTTTCTTCAGGTCTTTACTGATTTGTGATAGCTTATACAACTCAACTATGAGCATTACTAACCAAACACAAATACCTACAACATTTTCCTCAAACAGCCAGTCTGTATGCTTATTTACAAATGCCCATACTGATGTTGCATACACTGCATAGCCCAACCCTGTTAAGACAATCATTAAACGAATATTACTCAATACAGCCTTTACCTCACTCCAATATATATTCTTATACCTGCGCCTTGTAAAAACATCAAGCGATGCTTTGATGCTGTAGAACCCATTATAGCCAAATGCGTTGTGTGCTTCCTTCATCGCTTCTTCAAGGCTCATTCCGGGCTTTGCACTCAGCTTATCTTCTACCTTGCAAGCAAAGTGGTCCAGTATTTCCATCATTACTTCAGGCTCTCTGAAACCACGTTTGTAGATGAAGTACCTGAGTTCTTTTAATTGTTCCTGTGATAATTTGATTTTATCCATTTACAATCTTCGGGTTTAGAATTAATTGAACGGAATTGAGCGCTTCCTTTAGTGCGCTTATTTTATTGGCTGTTTCCTTCTTTCCTTTTTTCGTAAGCGTATAGTACTTACGCATTCTGCCATCTACCATCTCGCTAGTAGTAGTCAGTATATCATCTGCCACCAACTTGTGCAGTGCCGGGTACAACGCGGCCTCCGTTATATTCATTTTGTTGGCAGTAATTTCTTTTACAGCTTTGGTCATCTCATAGCCATACATCCTGCCATTATCTTCCAATAGCTTCATTATAATTGTGGTGAGGCTGCCCTTTACTACCTGGTTTTGTTCCATTTTGAAACCATACACCTAATTTAATTAGGCATACGCATAACAAATTTAGGCATATTGTTTTTATTTTCCAAAACTCCTGCTTTTAAACACTAAATTTGCCCATCTTGATATAGGCAAATGACTACTAAACTGGAAACCAAAGTAATAATAATAGGTGCAGGACCGGCAGGGGCAGGCACTTCAGTATACCTTACACAGGCAGGCATCCAACACATTATTATAGACAAGGCAGTTTTCCCCAGAGACAAGGTATGTGGTGATGCATGTAGTGGTAAGACAGCATTTGTAATGCGCAAAGCAAACCCACAATGGCTGGAGGAAGTATTCAATCAGGCAGATAAGTTTACACCAAGTCACGGCATTATTTTCGTTGCTCCAAACGGCAAGTCGCTCAATATACCTTACAATCCTAATCGCAAACCCGACGAGCAAGCTCCGGGTTTCACTACCCCGCGTATGGTTTTCGACAATTTCCTGTTCGAGAAACTGCCGTCGCAGTATAACACTATTTATCAGGGTGCTGATATCAAAGAGATTAAAAGAAATAGCAACAATACTATTACTGTAGTATTTGTAAAAGATAACGAAACAGTAGAAGTAACTGCTCCAATGATTATCGGCGCAGACGGAGACAAAGGCATTACCCGTAAAACACTGCTTACAGAACACTCCTCTGCAAAAGCATACGCAGTAGGATTAAGAGCATATTATACAGGTATAACAGGCCTTAATAAAGAGAATTTTATAGAGTTGCATTTCTTACCCGAAATGCTCCCAGGTTATCTATGGATATTCCCTATGCCGAATGGCATAGCGAATGTTGGTGTTGGTATTTTGTCGGATGTTATCCGCAAGAAAAAGATAAACCTGCGAGAGCAAATGCTGCATGCCATCAAAACCAATCCGGACATCAGCCCACGCTTTGCAAATGCTACGTTGGTTGATAAAATACAAGGTTGGGGGCTGCCAATGGGTATGGAACAGCTACCGGTGTCAGGAGACAACTTCATGCTGACAGGCGATGCAGCGAGCCTTGTAGATCCGTTTAGCGGAGAAGGTATAGGCAATGCATTGTATAGTGGAATGCTGGCAGCCTACGCTACTGAAAAAGCATTGAAAGAGGGCAAGTATAACCGCAGCTTCCTGAAAACAGAATATGATGATGTACTATACAAACGTTTGGGAGATGAGTTGAAAATCAGCTCTACTCTCCAACGTCTGTGTCGCTTCCCATGGCTGTTCAACTTTGTTGTAAACAAAGCTAATAAGAGCAAATCACTCAGTGATACCATCAGCTGTATGTTTACTGATATGGACCTGAGAGACAAACTGCGTAAGCCATCATTCTACCTGAATATATTATTCAACAGATAACCTACAGATACACAATCTTTCTGGTATACTTTTTATCGCCTATCATGATATGATAGAGGTAAACCCCAGGTTGAAAATTAGGTGTTTGCAAAGTTGTATAGTTACGCCCTTCTTTGGCGGTAGCTTCTGCTTCGTATACTTTTTTACCTACAATATTGAATACAGTTAATTCCATTACTGTACCTCCGTGCGCTGTCCAGTCTATTGTTAGTTTACCATCTTTAGTAGGATTAGGCACTACATTCAGTAGATTGTTTTCAATGAGTATTGGCAGGTCATCGAAAATCTCTACGTCATCTACTGCCAAGCCTTCTCTTTCAGAGCCCATATCAGACAAGAACTGGTATCGTAATCTTAACGTAGTTTCTTTTTTAGGAAGCAGTATAGATGAGGCTTGCCATTGAACACTATTTTCTATAGACCATACATTATACAAAGTATCGTTATACCAATTATTACCGTCATCCCATTTACCTAATTTTTGCCAAGTTATGCCGTCAGTGCTATACTCCATAAATGCGCCATCACAAAAAGCACCTCCGCAATACTCTATATCTACAGCTCTTTTGAATCTGAATGTAGGGTATTGCAGTGATGACAAATCAAAACATGGAGAGTATAAATATGATTGTTCGTAATCATTATAAATACCTGTAAGACTAGTTTTCCATGCTTTTGTACCACTTGCGGCTTTATTAATCTTTGGAGAAGCTATTACCCCGTATGCCCATGAATTGTTTATTCCACCTGCATACCAGGCACCATTATCAGCCTCAAAATCCTCCAGATACGGGTATTTTTTAATCAATGGCTGATTATAAAATTCATAGTTTAAAATACTATCGTTTTTAGTATAACTATCCCCTGCTACTGATACCCAAATATTAAGCACGTGTCTTCCACTACCGGAAAGATCTAACTTGTTTGAAAATGTATAATTGATAGTTTGCTTGCCTGATAAAGAGTTTAGGGATTCATTTACGATGGCATTATTATCAAGCTTGTAATACAATTGTATGTTATTGAGCTGCTGATTTACTCCATTTCTTAATTTAATAGTAAGTGGTTGTTGTCCTGTCAGTCCACATTCAGCAACTATGGGAGAAACGACCTGAAGAAGCTGAATATCGTTTTGAACGGTGTACATTTTCAGGTTATCAATAGTAACACCCCTACCAAAGTTTTTCATGCTGATTAATGAAACATCATTTTGCATGAACATCACTTGTGTACTGCTACTAAAGTTTTGTGAAGAACCAAGCAATGCATCTGTTAAAGATAAAGAACCCGAATTCCCTGATTTACCTGTACCTGCCAGCTTAATATCATAGGAATAAACCTTGACCCAGTTTTTGGAGTCATCACCCCTAACATATAATGCATTACTATCCTGTTCAGGACTGTATCCATGCAATGTATAGTCAAACTCATATCTGATTTCATCGGTCGATGCATTATAGGTTGCAAGATTATATGTACCGCTCAATTCATTTCTATGATTATTATTTGAATATACTGATGCATCTAAACTGACAGAACGACTACCTGAAATTGTAATATCGCTTTTAACAAAACTCCTCATTCTACAGGTGTCGTTTACATTGTAATAGTCCCAGCGCTCATCAGGGCTTACACCAAAAATTGGTATACTTGTTTCAATGATTGGCCAAGCCTCAAAAGTTTCATTTACTCCCCCTGCAATATTAACAGGAGTATTATTGAGATGACGAATGACTGTTTGTATAGAATCGTTATTGTTTACTACATCGGTAGCAGATAAGTTCTGCACTGCTAGCTCTATTGTATACTGCCCTGTTGCAGATAGGTCCAGTGTGTCTACTTTTACACCTGTGATGCTATTGGCAGGCAATGTAGTATTTATGTCCTTAGACTTCCATACACCACCATTGAGCCTGTAGCCAACACGAAACGATGTAACAGGCATATCATCAAGATTTCGCAATTCTACTTCTAATATCTCAGTACTGGTTAACGCTGTACTTGTCAGTAATCTTCCTGACGTGGGGCTGATGATTCTCCTCACAGAAATATCACCATCTGATATACTACCTGTACAATCACCATCGCGAGGGGTACGCTTTATTGCCAGGCTACGATAACCGCTTAGACCATCTAGAATAGGTCTTACAGCTACGTAATACATGCTGTCTGGAGATAGTCCTGCATATACGTAATTGGTACTGGTTACAGTATCTACAACTTTCATTGATGCACCTATTTTCCTCATTACTTCGTAACCAGCAGCATTGGGTATAGCTTGCCAATTTATATTAATATACTCTGGACACTGAATGGCATCTAAACTAACTACAGGCACCGGATTGATAGCAAACAACCCTGTACTACTCTGCTCATTGGTAACATTTCCAACAACCCTCAACATACATTTACCACTACTTATATTGTCTGGTACGTACCAAGTATAGTATCTCTGAGATGCCGGAACATTATTGGCTATCTGTTGCCAACTACTACCTGCATCTGTAGAATACTCAATTCTTTGGGTATTGTTGCCAGATGATGCATCCCAATATATGCGTAAACTATCTCCGGCAGCCGCTTGTGCTCCCGTTGTAGGGTACGTAAGCTTTAAGCCTTCTTCTACAAAATCATATGTAAGAATAAAATCACGACTGGCAGATGGAATATTATACCCCTTTACAACTATAGTATATGTGCCACTTTGTGGGTTATTGATAATAACCTGCTCTGTATTATTAAGCCTGTCTACGCCTTCTACAGCATTGTTCAATATGTTTGCAGGTGTTGGGTCTAGTATCAACGGTTTATGTATGGTTGATGCCGGGGTTACAACTTCAATATCTAAATCATTGACCAATTGCCTGGTAGATGCAACACTTGCAGGATCGTCAAACCACAACAGCATTACTTTCAACTGTGCATTGCCTGGCGGTACATTGATTGTGTATGTTTGCTGACCTCCATTACTAACTAAACCCGAGAAATATTGACTATTATTCAGAACATGCAGTGCACGCGATAAATTCATAAATCCGAAGCCAAATGTGTAATCCGGTCCGGGGTTACCTAAATCGGTTGCTGTATTCAACACTAAGGCTTTTAAAACATCAGCGGGTGCATTTACATTGCCCTTTATTTGTCTGTAGCGTTCAGACAACAGAGCTAAGCCACCCGCAACTCCAGGAGATGCCATACTAGTTCCTCCTGATACAAAATAAGAGTCTACTCTTGTTGCAGAAAAAACATCTACACCAACAGCAGTCAATTCAGGTTTTAATCTTCCATCTTTTATAGGGCCTCTGCCTCCGTCTTTTGCGTTAATATATCTCTTGTCAGTACTTGTTACTACAAGGCAATTTTTGGCAGTTTGGTAGGCTCCAACAACTGTACCATACCCCGCAGGGTATGAACCACATGTCATCAAACCATCATTACCAGCAGCAAATACATGCAATACATCTCTGTATTGCAACGACAGTTTATCTATAGCCTCTGAATAGTTATTATAAGTACCTGCATAATCACAATCTCTGATGACAGCCGCATATGAATTGTTGGTAATGGTCATGTTGTACTGGTCATGAAAAAGACCCGTTTGCTCCCAAATACCAGAAAACAAATGATTGATGAAGCTGGCCTCTGGCGCAACTCCCTCACCTTTGGTATTTACAATACCGGCACCACCTGCAATACCATTAATATGAACCCCATGATTGGCGTATGGTTGAGAGTTAAAGTTTTTAATTCTATCCTTCAAATCAATATGATAGCTGGCTGCGCTATTATCTCCAATACCTACTGTTATCCCATTACCCTTCAAACCATACCCTCCATACATCACAGGCAGATTAGCAATATTAGACTTAGATGCTGTTTTAGATACATAGTTCAGTGCAATAGGCTGCTGAACTAACGAAAGCCGTTTTATTGCATAATAATCTCTTAACTTAACGAATGATATAGCAGGAATTGAAACATGGAATATACCTACAGATTCAATTCCAATATGCTCAACCTTGCCACCTATGCTATTTATATACTTTTCAATTGATGCGCTATTGACTTCCCGGTAAACTGACACTAATAAATTGAGTGGTTGTTTCCCCACCAACTTTAATGCATTATATATTGCCGGCTCTGCTTTCCAATAATTATTAACACTCTCTACTCCCAGAAGTAATGCTGGTGCAGTAGCTCTTGACTCTCTATTTACATTTAGTATACCATCATAAGAGTTTCCGCCTACATAATCTCCAATAAGCACTCCTTGGTTATATAAATAATAGCGTTCTTCTTCTGTTGGAATATGTACAAAATGCAATATAACTGCCACGTCAGCCTCAATGTTCTCTTTTAAAACACTATCATACCATTTTTGAGCATTGGGTGTGATTAAAACCTTGCCATATTTAGTATTTACAGACTGAGCAATAGCTCTTTGTGTACATAAAAACACCGTCAATATCATGACAAGTATTTGTACCATCCTATTCATTGTAAACATTTATACTGTTGTTACTACAATTTACGGTATTATGAGCAACATGGTGTTTTACGGCACAAACAACAAGATTAAAATTACCATAACGTGTATTTTGCCTATATTTATATACGTATAATGCTATAATTATTTAAACAAAAAATTGACCTGATGCTAAAAAAACTACAACTATCAATCTTATTGACTCTTTTTGCATCCGCCCACAGTTATTCTCAGATAACTAAAGTGCAAATCATAAATAATATTGCGGATGTATCTACGCCCCTTTTAGACATTTGGGTAAACAATGTTAAAGTAAATCCGGACTTGCCTTTCCGCACGGCTACTGCATTTACTAACTATTCTACAACTGTACCATTTACCATAGGTATTGCACCTGCTCTAAGCAATAACATTACTGATACTTTTCGAAGTAAAACTATAACACTATCTCCAACCAATGAATATATCATTGTCTTAAGTGGGATTAAATCAACTACTGGATATAGCCCATTGACGCCTGCTAGCATAAATGTTTACAGTGCTGCTAAAACAAATTCGGCAGGGAATGTTGACGTTTTGTTTGCAAATATGTCTACTGATGCACCGGCTTACGATTTCAGGTCGGGCATACAAACGGTTGGCAACAATCTAAGTTATGGGTCGTTCAGTACTGGTTATACATCATTTAGCCCTGTTGCAGGCAAAGTAAGAACCACTAACGATAATGGCAACATAAGATATGGCACATACGAAACTCCTTTTGATGATCTTTCTTTGCTGAATAAAGCAGCTATTATTCTTACTTCAGGCTTTTTAAATCCATCTGCAAATAGTAATGGCGCAAGTTTGGGGCTATGGATGGCGAGTGCTGATGGCGGTAACCTTATAGAACTGAAAACCACATCTCCTGAACCTATTGCTCGTGTTCAATTTATCCATAACTGTGCAGATACAACTGGTGATACTGTAGACGTATATGCAGGAACACAAAAAATCATTAACGACTTCGTATTTCGTAATGCTACTGAATATGTAGAGTTTTTCAGCAATACACCTATTACTTTTGGTATCGCACCTAGAACCAGCACAACGTCTGCAGATGCATCTTACACCAAAACGCTGACATTTGATTCTCTGGGAACACATGTGGTTATTGCTAACGGCATTAAAAGCAGCGCTGGTTATACCCCTCTTACACCATTCCGTCTTACACAATACAATAGTGCACGGGAAAAACCCACCAATGACGCGAATCATGATGTGCTATTCTGCAATGGTAGCACTGATGCAACAAACCTTACCGTAAATGCACCAACCGGCGCATGGTTCAGCAATATTGCATTCGATAATTTTGCGGGTTACCAATCAGTTGCTGCTACAGCATCTACAATTTTAAGCTTAAATGGAACTTATGGTTCTTTCCTTACCAACTTCCCTAGTCAGGGAGAAGCGCTAACATTGGTTGCCAGTGGATTTGCTGACAGCACCAAAAACAGCAAAGGACCAAAACTGCATCTGTACTATGCACGTCCTTCAGGTGGAGCATTAGTAAGGTTGCCTGTATATAGTGTTTCAGTATCAGAAGTAGAGAATGAAAGCGGCGTTGCCATCTACCCTAATCCTGCAAATGAAACCTTGCATATCAAATCTAAAACACCAATACAAAGTATATCTATCATAAATACAGTTGGCGTACAGGTTAAAAACATTCAAACACAGGTTAGTGCTGTAGATATCAGCAACATACCTGCCGGTGTTTATGTAGCTGAGGTACAAACTACAAACGGTAAGATTACCCAACGCTTTATCAAACAATAAACCATACAAGACGAACGTATACAACAGGGCAATGAATATTCATTGCCCTGTTCTTTTTTGCCAATCTCCAATTCAAATCAGCCCGATTGCTAAACTATAGATTTGGTAGCCTAAACGAGATATACATACAATAAATAAGCCCCGCAAATGCGGGGCTTATCAGTATTATCCGATTACTTCAGATAGACTAACCTTCGTTACCGTCTTCAGCTTTCTTCAATTTGTCTTTCAGTGCAGCCAGTGCGCCAAGATCACCAAGTGTTGGTTTCTCTACTTTGCTCTGGATATTTTTCACTGCTTTCTTCGTTTTTTCGCCTTCAGCAGCAGCTTCTTTCTTAGCAGCTTCTTTTTCTTCAGCTACACCTTGTTCCCATACGCGAGTGTGAGAAACCATGATGCGCTTGTCGTTGCGATCGAACTCGATGATAACGAATGGCAGTATAGCATCTACTTCTACAGTGCTACCATCTTCTTTTTTCAGATGGCGTGCAGGAGCATAAGCTTCCAGACCGTATTGCAGTTGTACTGTTGCACCTTTATCATCTTTCTTAGTTACGCTACCTTCGTGAACGCTACCAATTGGGAATACTGTTTCAAATGTATTCCATGGATCTTCTTCCATTTGTTTGTGACCCAGCGCCAGTTTGCGGTTTTCTTTGTCGATGCTAAGGATAGCAACGTCAATTTTTTCGCCAACTTTAGTGAATTCACTTGGGTGGTTGTAACGTTTGATCCAGCTCAGGTCGCTGATGTGGATCATACCGCCGATACCTGTTTCCAGTTCAACGAACACACCATAAGGAGTGATGTTTTTAACAACACCAGTATGGCGGCTATCAACAGGGAATTTATTTTCGATAGTTTCCCATGGATCTTCTGTCAGTTGTTTGATAGAAAGGCTCATTTTGCGCTCTTCTTTATCAAGTGTTACAACTACAGCTTCATACTCATCACCCATTTTGAAGAATTCCTTCGCATTGATAGGCTGAGAAGACCATGTGATTTCTGATACGTGTACCAGACCTTCTACACCAGGCATAATTTCAAGGAAAGCACCGTAATCTTCGATGTTTACTACTTTACCTTTTACTTTAGCACCTTCGCTTATACCTTCAACCATGCTATCCCAAGGGTGAGCAGTCAGTTGTTTCAGACCCAGGCTGATGCGTTTTTTCTCATCATCAAAGTCAAGAACAACCACATTCAGTTTCTGGCCATTTTCCAGTACTTCGCTAGGGTGCGTTACGCGGCCCCAGCTGATGTCTGTGATGTACAGCAGACCGTCAACACCACCAAGATCGATGAACGCACCGAAGTCGGTAACATTCTTAACAGTACCTTCCAGTACCTGACCTTTTTCCAGTTGAGATATGATAACAGTACGTTGTTGTTCAATATCGCTTTCTATCAGCGCTTTGTGAGATACTACAGCGTTGCGGATAGCTTCGTTGATTTTAACAACTTTAAAGTCCATTGTTTTACCTACATACTGATCGTAGTCAGTAACAGGTTTAACGTCGATTTGAGAACCAGGCAAGAATGTTTCCAGACCGTATACATCTACTATCAAGCCACCTTTAGTTTTGCTTGTGATAGTACCTGTAACGATTTCGCCTGTTTTGTAGAAATCAACGATTTTTTGCCAAGCGCGGCTAGCACGTGCCATTTTACGGCTCAGGTGCAAATGACCGTTCTTGTCTTCTTTTTCTACAACCATCACTTCGATATCATCACCGATTTTGATATCCTGCATGTCGCGGAATTCGTTGAGTGATACCAGACCATCAGATTTGAAGCCGATGTTGATGATTACGTCTGTTTTAGTAAGGCCTACGATAGTACCTTGCAACAGTTGAGATTCGTCGATAGACTTGAAAGTACTGTCGTACAATTTGTCCATTTCAACACGTTTTGCTTCGTTGTAAGAAGCTACGTTACGTTTGTCAACGCTCCAATCGAAATCGTCGTGAGCGCCGCCCTGTGTGTCCGCCAGAGCACCGGTTTGGTTAATTAATTGATTTTCTTCCAATTTTTGTTCCTCCTTTTAAGTGAAATTTTTGGGAGGGCAAAGATAGATAATAAAAACACATAAATCCCTTACTGGGTACATTTTTTTAGATTTTTTCATAAAGTGTTGCAGAATACCTTTTTCATGACAAAATACCCTTGTTAATGATTGGTTAACGAATTGCAATCGTGTTGTTAATTACCTTTAAAAATTTCACATACCATCCCGGGCAATAGCATATTTGCAGGAAGGACGATAAACAAAACAAAAAATGAGCAAAATCAAGCGTTTCATCAATACAGTAGTAGATATAGTGAAGATTGACAAAGTGCAGATTTCTGTCTGGAATAAGTCTATTTACCAATAATTTATAGCCTGTATTTTTTATTAATCAGTTGTTATCTGCTTACAACTGTTACGGTTAAACATAGCATTGTGTTTGTTTAACCGCTATATGTTTTTCATATTTGTGTTGCAAAAAATAACTAACACATCTATGAAAAAAATCCTTTTTTCTTCAAAATTCCTATTGTCAGGAGCTCTATTATTAATTCCTTTTATTTCTAATGCACACTCATACTGGTGCGGAGTGTATCACGGAGGATGTTGCAATTGTGGCTGCGGTGGCGGGTACGCTGCACCATTGGATGGCGGTATCAGCTTACTTGCTGCTGCAGGCATAGGGTATGGCATTCAGAAATTCAGAAAACACAGGTCTAAAGAGACAAACAAATAAACGAAGATGACTCTTCTATACACATAGAAGGAATATTAAAGTTGTCTGACATGCAACAAAATCGGATATTTGCCATCTGTTTTTCGAAAAATAAAAAACTACTCTGTATGAAAAGAATTGCAAATGTGGCTAAAGTAACAATGCTAGCAGCTTTTATAGCGCTTCCATTGAGCACTTTTGCTCACACCATGTGGTGCGGCGCGAACTATGGCCGCAGCTGTACATGTGGCGGTGGTGGTTATGCCGTTCCTCTGGAAGGTGCAGCAATAATGCTGATAGCAGGTGCTGCAGGTCTGGGTGTAAAAAGGTTCAGGGATAACAAAAAAGACAAATAGCATTCATATACGAGGAAAAAGAGAAAATGACAGAAAGCAATACCCCTAAAACAATCAACAAGATATTGCCTGCCAATATCAGACCCATCGTTATACGTGGTGCATTGTTGGTATTGGGGTGGACTCTGTTATACAAGTTTGTTTTAGGCCCATCAGGCATACCGGACAATCAGTTGAGTAAACTGGTACAGATAGGTACTGCAGAGCTATTGTCATGGTTTTACCCCAATATTACCCAGTTGGGTACTGTTGTGTATATAGATGGTGTAGCTTCTGTAAGTATAGGACATCAGTGTAATGGTCTTGAGCTGGCAGCCTTGTATATAGGTTTCATGCTATGTTTCCCTTCTAGTTTTAAGAAAATACTCATTTACAGTATAGTTGGTTTTCTCGCCATCTATGTATTAAATGTTATCCGCTGTGCTGCTTTAGCTGTTATGTATATCAATCATAATGACCTTACAGACTTTGCACACCACTATGCCTTCAAGCTGGTAATATATGCAGTCGTATTCTACGGTTGGGTTTTGTATACCAAAAAGCCATCTGTTAAGCATGCGTAATAAGGCTATATTCTGGCTGATATTCATCGTAGTAACTGCGTTGTGTTGGCTCGATTATCAATACTTTACAGAGGGCCATGCACAGCAACTATCCCCTATCAAAAGGCAAATAGGCCATTTGGGCCTTTTAGCTATTATTACCCCTGTAGGGTACCTAGGCTGGAAAGCCTATGGTGTTTCATGGATACAAAAACTATGGCTTGCAGCTTATGCTGCAGCTTTAGCAATAATAATGGTAGTAGGGCTGATACAATGGAAAACAAACATATTCGGAATAGGGTTTCTTGACCAGATAAGCCGCCTGCGATTGTTCTTCACCAGCCCGTTGCCATACGGTATGTTATATATAATAAACAAGGTAGTAAAGAGCCAGCAAAATAGATGAATAAATAATTCTCAGTTTTTTTGTTGGTATTCTAAAATATATTACCTTTGCAGTCCTTAAAAAATAATATTAACGGTATAGATAATGCCTACTATTCAACAATTAGTTCGTAAAGGTCGTACACAAATCCGTACAAAATCAAAGTCTCGCGCTTTGGATGCTTGTCCACAGCGTCGCGGTGTTTGTACTCGTGTGTACACAACCACTCCAAAGAAACCAAACTCTGCATTACGTAAAGTAGCGAAAGTTCGCTTGACAAACAAAGTAGAGGTTATCGCATACATTCCGGGTGAAGGTCACAACCTGCAAGAGCACTCTATCGTGCTGATTCGCGGTGGTCGTGTTAAGGATCTTCCGGGTGTACGTTACCATATAGTACGTGGCGCGCTTGATACTGCGGGTGTAAAAGACCGTAAACAAAGCCGCTCTAAATACGGTACTAAGAAAGAAAAAGCTAAAAAATAATATTTAATATAATTAAAGCCAATCATAAACGATGAGGAAGGCACAAGCGAAAAAGCTCCCTTTAGCACCGGATCCAAAATTCAACGACAAAAACGTTACTCGTTTTGTAAACTGCCTTATGTGGGGTGGTAATAAAACTGTCGTTCTGAATGCATTCTACAATGCATTGGATAAAGTTAGCCAAATGACAAGTGAAGACGGTTACGAAGTGTGGAAACGCGCATTGACTAACGTAACACCTGCAGTTGAAGTACGTAGCCGCCGTATTGGTGGTGCTACTTTCCAGATACCTACAGAGGTTCGTCCGGATCGTAAAATATCGTTGAGCATGAAATGGCTCATCAGATTCAGCCGCGAACGTAACGGTAAAACGATAGCTGATAAATTGGCTAACGAAATCGTTGCAGCAGCTAAAGGTGAAGGTGGTGCTTTTAAAAAGAAAGAAGACACGCACCGTATGGCAGAAGCTAACAAAGCATTCAGCCACTTTAAAGTTTAATTTAAGACACTTACTATACCAACAAAGCCGTCCTTTCCAGGACGGCTTTTCTTGTTTACCTCTATCATCAAGCTCGATTATATCTATCCTATTAGTATTGATGTAGTAAACACCTGAACTGATATCGTGAACCACATCACTATGTGTTAGCTTAAGGCATAATCTAAAGCACAAAAAAATCCCCTACTCTTCTTAGAGCAGGGGTATTATTAATTTCCTTTTACTTAAGTAGCGACTATGCCGTGGCTTCGCGTTTTTTATAAGCCCAAGCACCATATGCAAGGCCTATTACAGCCAATATTCCCAACCCTTCATCTATTGGCGCAGCATACGGGGGAACATCCGGATCGAAACCCGGACCGAATGCAAATGCTTCGGTACTAACAACCATCATACACACAGACAGGGTTAATATTGATAATAACTTTTTCATGTTAATTTTTTTTGTTCTCTTTTTCAATCTCATTTCGATGTTGTAAAGGTACTATGAGGTTAATCCATCAACCTAAATTCAAGCCCTCGTTAACCAGTCCTTTACATCTACTTATTAAAGCATTAACAGGAGAAGGCAATAACTGCTGCCCTCTCCTGTTGTAATTATTATTGTTTGATGAGCTTTTCTACAACTGTTTCTTTACCATTACTTACTTCAACCATATACATACCTGTTTGCAGATTTTGTATTGGCAGGCTTACTTCTGTTCCTTTAGCTTCGAAAGCTGCTACCACAGCCCCCATCATGTTGGTAATAGTGATGTGTAACTCTTTAGCATTGTCACCTTTATATTTCAGCTTAGCTACAGACTGTGCAGGATTTGGCACTATCAATACTTCGAATCCTTTGGCCTGCTCTCCATTTTCGCTGCTAGCTATGTTCTTAACATTGGTGGTAGGATTGCCTGTTTTAGTAGGTTTACCTTCCATTACCAGTTCAAAACGGTTGTCGCCTTGTGTTGCAGGATCACTTGTTATATCAAACCAATATTCAAAGCCCGGTGTTATTTCTTCTTTTACATTCAGGTACTTATCGCGCAGATAAATTCTTGTACCAAGTACCATATTATATTCACCCAGTACCAACCTGTATTTTTTAGCTACAGGCACATACATACCCATGCGTATTATCTGGCTATCAACATGTTTACGACAATCAATAGACAACACAGAGTCTTCATCACTGAATGTATACATACTAATATCCGGGTTTGCCATTTTCAGACAGTCTCTGAAATCGTATTTAGACTTAGTGGTATCATTGAATAAAACCAGCAACCTATCCCAGAATATAGTGCTATCCATCATCTTCAATTCTACTTGTATTGGCTTAGCCTCTGTAGTCTTCAACAAACCAAGTGCAGTTGCGGAGGTTTTGCAAGATTCAGGGAATGTCATAGTACCATTGGTAAGTACTGTAGTAACAAACGATGCACCAGCAGGTACTATAATACTGCTTAGCAAAGGAATACTATTATATGCACCACGTGTACCCTGATTAGCATCCCATACAATGATGTTTGCACCAACACTGGTACGTGTTGTCAATAATACATTAATCGGGCTCATAAAAGGATTACCAACTAATACGAACGGTGTGTTAGAACCTTTAGTTAAGTTGATAGTTACATTACCTTGATTCAAAGGACCAGTCATATCAAGCGTAACTGCATTAGGGGTATATGTACCGCTGTACAAACCTTGTCCTTTAGAGCCACGTATCAGTATGCGTGCTGCTTCGCATTGATTCCATGCATTAGTACCAGTACCATTAGTATGAGTAAATGCAGTCCATCCTATGTCATTAACTGTAGAACCATTACCAGTAAGCGGGTTGTACCAGAATGCAGATGCAGGGTTACCCGGTTGGTAATCGAAGCCATTAAGACCACCACTATTACCTGTAATATCAATATCATCAGTCAACTGACTTAAGCCAATAGCACTTGAGAAAGGATGGCATACAAAACGGAATGCTCTGCGTCCACCCGGGATATATGTCTCTGTATTTACGTTACCAATAATATAGTTACCTGAACTAGAACCTTGGGCTACACGAGCTGTACCAGATGCAGTAGATTTCAGTGTAAGGTTACCGTTTGATGTAAGTACACCACCACTGTTTACTGTCAATACACCTGTAGCATCTATGTTCATTGCATTACCTAAAGTTGCTGAACCACTGCTACTAAGTGTTACTGCACCTAAAGTATTTGCACCACTTGTAAAATTTAATGTACCTACTGCAGCATTAATATTGAGTTTAGAGCTGCTTGTGGCACTTATAGTACCCGAGCCACTAACAGCACCACCTAATGTCAGGGTACCTGCACCTATAGAAAATATACCGTTATTCGATACTGTACCAGAAGCAGTGAAAGTTACTGAGGTACCTGTACTGTTCAACGAAACCATAGAACCAGACTGCATAATCATATTACCGACTGTGACACTTGAAGACACAATAGGATCATTGGTTACATTGGGAATAAGAATAGGCTCAATTGTAGTTGGTGTACTACCGAAAGCCCAGTTTGATGAGGTTGCCCAATCAGTACTTGTACCACCTGTCCAGGTATTACAAAGCTGCATGTATTTCAGGCAAGTATTTGTAGCATCGTAGTATGATATTGCCGGATAACCATTTACACCGCAAATATTAGGTACGTATATACCATTATTTGATGCCATATCAGGCAACAATGGAGCAGACCATGTTGCACCATTTACATCAGAAGCACGGACAAAACCTACTTTTTGGTTAGTAACATCGTAATACACGATAGTAGGATAACCAAACAACAAAGGCATAGAGCTGTATTTACCTACATCACCATTAGATGTTACAGTAACAGGTGCACCCCATGTTGTGCCATTTGCATTTGTAGCACGCACAAACTTAAGGTCGCCATTGGTAACGTCGTAATAAGACATTGCAGGCATACCGTTTGTAACTATCAGGTTAGAATACTGACCAACATCACCTGAAGACTGAACAGTTAAAGCACTACCCCATGTAGAACCTGAAGCATCGTTGGCGCGAACATATTTCAAGTCTCCGTTTGTAAGGTCGTAAAACGAAATAGCAGGATTACCATTTACTATTGCAATTACCCCCCATTTACCAACATCGCCTGAAGAAGATACTGCTACAGGGCTACCCCATGATGTACCATTCACATCGTTTGCACGTATATAGTCAAGGTCACCATTTGTAACGTCATAATAACAAATTGCAGGATAGCTGTTTACAATCATCATGAAACAGTTCCTGCCAACATCTCCTGTAGAAACCAAAGTTTGTACCGTTCCCCAATTGGTACCATTCGCATCGGTTGCACGAACGTACTTCAAATCTCCGTTGGTATAGTCATAATAGCATATTGCCGGATAACCATTAACCATTGCCAGAAAGTTCCATGTACCGGCATTACCGCTAGATGCAACCCTGACAGGCGTACCCCATGATATACCATTTACATCATTAGCACGCACATACATCAAATCTTGATTGGCAACATCGAAATAAGACATTGCCGGGTTACCGTTCACTATATTCAGCTGTGTAGCCTGACCGACGTCACCGTTATTGTCTACTATTACTGGCGTGTTGAAGTTTTGTGCATTGGCGGCAAATGCATAACTCAGCAGCACCATGATGAATAATAATTGCTTTTTCATACTGTGTTTTGTTTTGAGAAATTGATCTTTTCCTTTGATACTATGCGAAAGTAGCCCTACCTATTAGTCGTATTCAAAAAATAATGCTCCGTTAACTGCCCATTTGCATCTGATTAACCACTGATTAACAATTGATAGGGATTGAAATACAATACAATTCGACCAATAAATAAATTAATTTAGATTAGTCTAAAATATTTATACATTTGCACCTAATGAAATGGCAGATACTCATATTATTGTTAGTAATAGGCACTCAAGGCATAGCTCAGAGCAATAAAGACACACTAAGTGATGTTGTTGTTACAGGGACTATGAAGGAAATGAGCCGCAAGGACAGCCCGATACCTGTAGAGATTGTAACGGCAAAGTTTTTCAAGAAAAATCCGACACCAAGCCTTTTTGAAGCTGTAGGTATGCTGAATGGTGTACAACCACAGCTAAACTGCAATATTTGCAATACAGGAGATATACATATCAACGGTATGGAAGGCCCATATACCATGATACTGATAGACGGTATGCCTATTATCAGTGCGCTTTCTACGGTTTACGGGCTTAATGGCATACCCAATAGCATGGTAGACCGTATTGAGGTTGTAAAAGGGCCAGCATCATCTTTATATGGTTCTGAGGCTATGGGTGGCATTATTAATGTAATAACCCGAAACCCGAATAATGCACCACTATTAAGTGCAGATGTGTTCGCCACTAACTGGCAGGAATATAATGCCGATGTATCTACCAAATTCAAGCTGGGAAAGCTAAACAATATGTTGGGTGTGAGCTATTTCAACTATAGCAATCCCATAGATAATAACAAAGATGGCTTTACAGACGTTACCCTTCAAAACCGTGTATCCATATTCAATAAATGGAACCTGATACGTAAAGATTACAAAACAGCGTCGCTTGCAGCAAGATATGTTTATGAAGACCGTTGGGGCGGCCAGATGAACTGGACACCTGCATGGCGCGGCACAGATAGTATATATGGCGAAAGCATAACAACCAAGCGGATAGAGCTGATAGGTATGTATCAACTGCCATTTCGAGAAAAAATAATGACGCAGTACTCATACAACTATCATTATCAAGATAGTTACTATGGTACTACACCCTACAATGCCAACCAACAGGTGGCATTCATACAAGCTTATTGGGATAAACGTGTTAATGAAAAGCACAGTTTATTACTAGGAGCATCTTACAGGTATACTGTGTACGATGATAATACTCCTGCAACACTGTCTGCAGATGGTAAGACCAATATGCCTGCTATTACTCCCTTGCCCGGCATCTTTATTCAAAACGAGTGGACTGTAACCCCCAAACACAAAATACTGCTTGGCTACCGCTATGACTATGATAAAAACCATGGCAGCATACATTCTCCACGTATTGCGCACAAATGGGCACCTAATAGCAACAATACCATACGCGCCAGTTTGGGCACAGGTTACCGGGTTGTAAATCTATTCACTGAAGACCATGCTGCGCTAACAGGTGCACGACAAGTAGTGATAAAAGAGGCATTAAACCCTGAGCGTTCTTACAATACTAACCTGAATTACAACACTAAAATTGTTATTGGTAAAGGCTTTACTAATGTAGATGTTACCACATTTTATTCTTACTTCACCAATAAAATTAACGGAGATTTTGATACTGACCCTAATAAGATTATCTACGACAATCTGAAAGGACATGCTATATCTCGTGGCATTTCATTGAATCTGGAAGGTAACTTCAGCTTCCCATTGCGAATCATGGCAGGTATTACCTATATGAATGTCTACCAGATGGAAGATACGGGTACTGGGCTTTTTAAAACTATCCAAATTCAGGCACCGCAGTGGAGTGGCAATTTTGCCTTTACTTATACTTTGCCTCGCGGTTATACAATAGACCTGACGGGTAAATGGAACGGACCGATGCGCTTACCGCTACTACCCAACGATTTCCGCCCCGAATACTCCCCCTGGTTTTGTATAGCTAATATTCAGCTCACTAAAAAGATTGGCAAAACAGTAGAGGTGTATGGTGGCGTAAAGAATCTGTTTAATTTTGTGCCAAAATACCCTATTCTACGTGCCCATGATCCTTTTGATAAGAAAGTAAACGACCCTATAGACAATCCTCAGGGCTATACCTTCGACCCAAGTTATAACTATGCCTCACTACAGGGCATCAGGGGCTTTCTGGGGGTACGCTATACGCTGAAGTAGTGCCAGATGCTCACATGAAAGAAAAACTATTTTTATTTTTGAATTTTCGAACTGTAGCCTTACCTTTGCACTCCAATTCTCGATATTGCTCTTATAATGACGGTATTTGGGAGAATAGGCCGCTGAAAAAGGCGGTAATTCGTTAAAACCAAAAAAGAAAGGTAAATGGCTAAAGAAATCACTGGCTATGTAAAGCTGCAATGTAAAGGCGGCCAAGCCAATCCGGCACCACCAATCGGCCCTGCATTGGGTTCTAAAGGTGTCAACATTATGGAATTCTGCAAGCAGTTCAATGCTCGCACACAAGACAAAATGGGTAAAGTATTACCTGTTCTCCTGACAGTTTTTGCTGACAAGTCTTTTGAGTTTGTAATCAAAACTCCTCCTGCTGCCGTTCAATTGATGGAAGCGGCTAAGATTCAGAAAGGTTCTAAAGAATCTAACCGTAACAAAGTAGGTAAAGTAACCTGGGCACAAGTAGAAGAAATCGCTAAAGACAAAATGGCTGATCTTAACTGCTTCACGCTTGAAAGCGCTATGAAAATGGTTGCCGGTACAGCACGTAGCATGGGCCTGAATGTTGAAGGCACTGCTCCTTGGGCAAATTAATCCATTGCTTCACCTTACTTAAATCATTGCAACAATGGCAAAAATTACTAAAAAAAGAAAAGCTGTAGAAGCTAAAGTAGATACAAATAAAGAATACTCGCTGAACGAAGCAGCTGCGTTGGTAAAAGATATCAACACAACAAAATTCGACAGCTCGGTAGACGTTCACATCCGTTTGGGTGTTGACCCTAAGAAAGCAGACCAGGCTATCCGCGGCACTGTAAGCCTGCCACACGGTACAGGTAAAACAAAACGCGTATTGGTGCTGTGTACGCCTGATAAAGAAGCTGAAGCTAAAGGTGCAGGTGCTGACTTTGTAGGCCTGGACGAATTCGTACAAAAAATTGAAGGTGGCTGGACAGATATCGATGTAATCATCGCTACTCCTTCAGTGATGCCTAAAATAGGTAAACTGGGTAAAGTACTGGGTCCTCGCAACCTGATGCCAAACCCTAAAACAGGTACAGTTACTAACGATGTAGCTGCAGCTGTAAATGACGTTAAAGGTGGTAAAATAGCTTTTAAGATAGACAAAGCCGGTATCATACATGCTTCCATCGGCCGTGTATCTTTTGAACCTAAAAAGATAGCCGAAAACGCTCAGGAACTGATTAATACATTGGTGCGTATGAAACCTGCTACTGCTAAAGGTACTTACCTGAAAGGCATCAGCATGGCTGCAACAATGAGTCCTGGTATCGCAATAGATACTAAAAGCGTATCATAATTAAGCGTGAACGAAAAAGGTAATTTTTATCCTTAAAAAAACATTTGAAATGACACCAGCTCAAAAACAAGAAGTAATTGAAGTATTGAAAGAGAAATTCTCTCAGTACAACAACTTCTATATAACAGATACAGAAAGCCTGAATGCCAGCCAAACGAGCACGCTGCGCAGGCATTGCTTTGACAAGCAAGTAGAAATGACGGTAGCTAAAAATACCCTCATCCGCAAGGCTCTGGAAAGCCTGGACAGTGAAAAATATGCAGGCATCCTCGATTCTCTGCACAACGTAACTGCCCTGCTGTTCAGCGAAAGTCCGAAAGAACCGGCGCTGATTATCAGCTCTTTCCGCAAAGCTAACAACGGTGAAAAACCACTGTTGAAAGCAGCTTTCATCAACGGCGACATCTTCGTTGGCGACAACCAACTGACTGCGTTAACAAACATCAAGACGAAGAACGAGCTTATCGGCGAAGTTATCGGCTTGCTGCAATCTCCTGCAAAACGCGTTATCGCTGCTTTGTTGCACAATGCTGAAAAAGGTGGTTCTACACCTACAGCAGAAGCTGCACCTGAAGCTCCGGCTGCAGAAGCTCCTGAAGCACCAGCTACAGATGCTCCGGCAACAGACGCACCGGCTGCAGAATAATTACCTCGCCGGGTATAAAACGGCGCAACAACATTGGCTTCCAAGCTATATTATAAAACAACAATTTTTAAAAACAATTTAAAAAGATAATAAAATGGCAGACGTTAAAGCATTAGCCGAATCATTAGTAAACCTGACAGTTAAAGAAGTACAGGAACTGGCTGACGTATTGAAAGCAGACTACGGTATCGAACCAGCAGCAGCAGCAGTAGTAGTTGCAGCAGGTGGCGACGGCGGTGGCGCAGCAGCAGCAGAAAAAACATCTTTCGATGTTATCCTGAAATCTGCAGGTGCTAACAAACTGAACGTTGTTAAAGCTGTTAAAGACCTGACTGGTCTGGGCCTGAAAGAAGCTAAAGAACTGGTAGACGGTGCTCCTAAAGCTGTTAAAGAAGGCGTTAGCAAAGCTGAAGCTGAAGATCTGAAAGCTAAACTGGCTGAAGCAGGTGCTGAAGTTGAAATAGCTTAATTCTATATTCTTCTTTTGAAAATAAAGCTACCCGACTGGGTAGCTTTATTTTTTTGTAATTTGCCGTAAGCAAACATTAACCTCATGAAAGACTTCTTGAATAACCTGACGGAGAAGGTAAACGAAGCAAAAGATGCAGTTGCAGACAGCCTGAGTCTTGATAAACTGACCGAAAAACTGGGCAGCATAAGCGAAGGTGCTAAAGAGAAAACCATTAATACTGCTAATGAATTAATCGGGCTAACACCCATTATCGAAGAGATAGGATTTAAGACTACAGGTATATCAGTGACTATGGGTTTGCCACCGGATATCACCTTTCATTTCATGAAGTCGGAAGACGTATCGCCTGAACGTAGAAAAGAAATCCTGGAAACACATAAAGACAAGGCACTGCTTGGCACAATCGTTAAGATGCTGGTAACAACAGATGAATACAGGGACAAACTAAAACTTGGTTCATTCAAATTCAGCAATATAGATATCTGCATTGGCCTAACGCCTGGTATGACGATACAGCTTGTACCACATACAGCTCCTGCACAACATTAATTTCAATATATCGCATAAATGCAAAAGCCCCGAAGAATCGGGGCTTGTTTGTTTATTCATCAATCCTCATAAAATACAGTAGTAACTGCAATCGGGTGCAATCTATATATTCATATCACTACACCCAACGAATTAATACTACAAAAGGGATTGAAAAGAAATTATTCTACAAAGCATTGGCATACAACGCAATTGCAGACTCTACACAGCGTTCGCCATCTATAGCAGCACTAACTATGCCCCCCGCATACCCAGCCCCCTCAGCGCAAGGAAACAGGCCTTTAATCTGTGTGTGTTGTAAAGTCTCTTTATCGCGTGGTATTCTTACCGGAGAACTTGTCCTTGATTCCGTAGCTACAAGTACAGCTTCGTTTGTGAAATAGCCTCGCATCTTCTTACCAAAATCTACCACAGCTTTGCGTAGTGCTTCATTTACTTCTTTAGGCAAAACGTCTTTGATCGCTGCACTATGGACGCCCGGCAGATAGGAGCAATCAGGCAAGATAGACGAAATTTTATTTTCTGTAAAATCGCCCATACGTTGAGCAGGAGCAACCAACTTGCCTCCACCAATTTCATAGGCTTTACGCTCAACCATTTGCTGATAATACATGCCTGCCAATGGACCGGTAAAACCATACTTTGCATAGTCCTTTTCGTCTACAGCCACAACTGTACCGGAATTGGCGTAAGGATTGTTTCGCTTTGAAGGCGACCATCCATTTACTACCACCTCTCCATGGTCTGTAGCAGCAGGTGCAATGATACCTCCCGGACACATACAGAACGAAAACACCCCCCGCCCATATTCCTGTGCCACTACACTATAGCTTGCAGGTGGTAAATATTCATCTCGTATTTTGCAATGGTATTGAACCTGATCAATTATCAACTGCGGATGTTCTATGCGGACACCGAGTGCAAATGGTTTAGCCTCTACTTCTATTCCCTTATTATGAAGCAATGTAAAAATATCTCTTGCAGAGTGGCCTGTGGCGAGTATCACAACCTTTGTATCAATTACTATACCATCAGCAGTTTTTACTGCTTTTATGCAGTTTCTATCAAGAACAATATCTGTTAGTTTTTGACCAAAAAGCACTTCTCCCCCACACTCAACAATGGCCTCTCGCATCGCCGTAATGATATACGGCAGCTTGTTAGTACCAATATGCGGATGCGCTTCGTAGAGTATATTATCATCTGCACCAAAATGATGAAATAGTTGTAGTATCCTTTGCACGTTGCCACGCTTGGTGCTTCTTGTATATAGTTTTCCGTCGCTATAGGTACCTGCACCTCCCTCACCAAAACAGTAGTTTGATTCAGGATTTACAATACCCTCTTTGTTCATTGCAGCAAGGTCCCTACGCCTGCTACGCACGTCCTTACCCCTTTCTATTACGATAGGCTTGTACCCCAGATTAATAGCTCGGATAGCAGCAAATAACCCTGCTGGTCCTGCCCCGACAATTACGATGTGAGGTTTATCAGAAATGTTTTGTAACTCAGGATTGAACGCAGGTAGTGGCTGAACTGACTCGTTGATAAATACCTGCAATTGCAGAATCACACGTGGTTGTTTACCCCTTGCGTCAATAGACTTCTTGATGATGTGGTAGCCTGTTATTGACAGCTTGTCAACACCAGCCTCTTCCATTATATAACGGTTGATGCTGCCTTCTGCTGCTTCGTGCGGTAATACCGAAACGGAAATCTGTTTTATCATGCGCGTTAGGTTTTTATCCTAAAAGCTTAAAAGACGAAGGGATGTGTAAGCATCCCTTCATTTCACTATTTAGTTTTGTTTTTGTACTTCTCTTTTACTTTCTCCAGATGCTTCACAAACTTCTGCACATCCGGATTGTAACCATAACCTTCCTCTGCAAGTTTGTTGCCATTCTCATCTATATAAAAATAGAATGGCTGAGAGTTTGCACCAAATTGTGATGCCTGCAAATCTTCATTCCTGTCGCCTACAGTTACTACATCAGAGCCCAGTATTTTTGAATAGTATTGCTTGTCTTTAGGAAGTTCTGTTTTATCATAGTCGCAATACAGAGATGCAACTATAAAGTCTTCTTTCAGAATTTTTGCAACTTCAGGTTTGCTCCAAACCTGTGCTTCCATCTTGCGACAGTTAACACAGTTAATGCCTGTAAAATCGAGCATGATAGGCTTCTTCAATTTCTTAGCAGCTTCAAGCGCCTCTTCATATTCAAAGTAGGTAACCAAACCAAGGTTTTTAACAACTGGCGGCTCATAAATACGCATTTCTTCTACATACTTCTTAGGTGCTACTTCGCTATTGGCAGCACTTTCGCCACTACCATGATTGCTACCCGAGCCACCACCTGCACTCAATACAAAATCCTGTGTACCCACCGGTGGTATAAACTGACTCATACCATTCAAAGGCGCCCCCCACATACCCGGCACCAGATATACTGCGAATGAGAACATTGTCATTGCAAGGAACAGTCTTACCAGTCCTACATACTCCTGTCCATACAGATTTTTAGGAGGCGCGTCATCGTGCGATAATTTTAATTTACCCAACAGATATACACCCAACATGATTGAAAGTACTATCCAAATAGCAATGAATATTTCCCTATCCAGCAAGCGCCATCCTTGTGCCAGGTCTGCATTCGAAAGGAACTTCATTGCCAGCATCAACTCAATAAAACCAAGCGTTACTTTCACCTGATTCATCCAACCACCACCGGTTGCCATTTTATTAAGCATACCAGGGAAGATGGCAAATAATGCAAATGGTAAAGCAAGACCTACTGAGAAGCCAAACATACCTATTGCCGGACCAACTAAACCACCCTTACTAGTAAGAACCAACAACGGGCCAACAATAGGGCCTGTACAAGAGAAAGAAACTATAACAAGCGTTAATGCCATGAAGAAAATACCTCCAAAGCTGCTCATCCCTGCTTTAGAATCCGTCTTATTGGTCCATGAAGATGGCAGTGTGATTTCAAATGCACCCAGGAATGAAATACCGAATATTACAAAGATGGCAAAGAAGAATAAGTTTGCAATCCAGTTAGTAGAAAGGTTATTCAATGCATTAGCACCAAATGTTGCTGATATAATAACACCAAGCAAAGTGAAGATGATAATGATAGATAAAGAGTAATAAATAGCATTGCGTATACCCTCTGCACGGCTCTTGCTTCTTTTTGTAAAGAAACTAACTGTAATAGGTATCATAGAATACACACACGGCGTAAGTACTGCCAACAAGCCACCGCCTAACGCAGCAAAGAACAGCCAAAGTAAAGACTTCTCTTCAGCAGGTGTTGCTGTTTCAACTTTGTTATCAACAGACGCTACCTCAGATGGTGATGCAGACTGAGTAGCTTTCGGACTATCTGCAACTGCAGCACTATTGCTATCTGTCGTAGCAGTTGTTTCAGCACCGGCAACTGCATTTGGCAATTCAGGATCATTGATAGTCACACTGAATGGTACTGTCTTAGGCGAAAGACAAGTTTCATGGTTACATGTCTGATATTTGAACTTCCCTTTTATCTCGCCGTTTGTATCTACTCTTAATGGCACCACATAATCGGCACTTTGATAGTAGTGTAATGTTCCTATTCCATCTACTTCTTCATCAATGCGCTTACCACGCTCAAAAGGCTTACCGCTTACTCTATATCTTGTTGATTTAGCAGGTGTAAAACTTGGAGGCAACAAGCTTTCATCAAGTGGTGTACTTGTATTAAAAGCATATACATGCCAGTCTTTATCACTTACTTCAAGATGAAAGATTAATTCATATTGATGCCCGCTTTTCTTTTTAGCCGTTACAGTCCAGACTGTAGGGTCTTTTAGTATCTGCGCATGGCTAGTGATGGTATTTGCCAGTAAAATGAATACTGTAATAAAGCGGAGTAGCCTAGTCATTAGTGTACCTTATTTTATACTATTCTTTTATTTCGAAACTGAATGGTATTGTTTTTGGAGGCAAGCATGTATTATCATTACAAACCTGATACTCATGTTTACCTGTTATTTTACAAGCACCTTTTACATTTACAATTTGCACATAGTCTACACTACCCGATAGATAAGTTACATTACCATCTATCCCTTCCATCTCTGTAGTCACTTTTGTACCATACTCTGTTACCCCACCTACCAATTGCACATTCGCATTCTTATCAAACTTATAACTCGGCGGTATCAAAAAACCGTCTCCACCGGGCATCATAGACCAGATATGCCATTCCTTATTTATTGTCAGATGGAATATCAATTCATACTGATGATTGCCTTTATTCTTTACTTCATAAGTCCACACTGTCGGATCCTGTATTTGTGCAAACACAGGCGACGTTGTCAAAAACACAAGTAATAATAACAGCACACTCCTCCATTTCATCATCATACTCAATCAGTGCTTTACCAATAAAGAAACTCAGTTAGCAAATTTCGTTTGGTAACATTTGTTACATTAAGGAAACTTTATGTTAATTCATTTTGGCAAAAGCCTCCAGAATAGCCCTACCATCAATATTGTGTAATTCGTCGCTGCATGCACGTTCAGGGTGTGGCATCATACCAAAAACATTGCGGCCTTCGTTACAAATACCTGCAATATTGTTTGTAGTACCATTAGGGTTTGAATCCATGTGTACTTCACCGTTTTCGTTGCAATAGCGGAAAACTATCTGGTTGTTTGCAGTCAGTTTTTCTATTGTAGCTGCATCAGCAACGTAACGTCCTTCACCATGTGCTACAGGTATTTTCAATGCTTTAGTACCTGCATTCTTACCAACGAAAGTTGCATCACCTTCAGACTTGATGTATACGTTTTTGCAGGTAAACTTCTGATGGTCGTTCAGCAACAAGCCGCCTGGTAACAGGCCTGATTCGCAAAGAATCTGGAAACCGTTACATACACCCAGTACTTTACCGCCCTTATTTGCAAACTTAATTACCTCTTCCATAAGCGGGCTGAAACGTGCCAATGCACCACAACGCAGATAGTCGCCATAAGAGAAGCCGCCCGGTAATACGATACAGTCTTCTGTCGTGAATGCACTCAGGTCGCTATCTTTATGCCACAGCATAACAACTTCCTGTTTCAAATCATCTTGCAAAGCGTGCATCATATCCCTGTCGCAATTAGAGCCCGGGAAAACAACAATTCCGAATTTCATTATTTGTAGTTAATATTTTAGTTAGTTGACGGCCAGTTGGCAAAACACCAATAGCAGCAGGGAAAAATAAAACGCAAAATTACTAAACCATTTAGTTTTTTCAACCATAAGAGCCGGGGTAACAATAACACTTATTGCAGGCATCACCACCAGCCATATGCTTTTTTCCGATATATCAGTACCTATAGCTACCAATATTGATATAAAAAAGGCAAAAGCTATCGTCGTCCACATGCGGCGGGTATACACCCCACCCTTATGTATCCAGTCTTGTAGTCCGTAAACTCCCATTACAAACAGTACCAAAATACCCGTTATGGTACCAAATACATAGAGTGGGTCTTTTATTTGACGTGGCAATGACAAGCCTATCTGTGGCAGATATTGAATAGCATCCAACTTATCGAACAGAAAAAGTGTGCCTGTAAACAGATAAATAGGCGTCAAGTAGCCGATAATGGCAACTGCCCATTCGCCGGGATTAAACGTCCTTAACAGCAGCAGTGCTATAAATATCAGCAGAAAATAGCCAACACTTTGAAAATGTAACAATGCAGCAATACTGAAAATGAACCCTGTATTGAATACATGCATTCTGGGTTTATTGGTTTGGTGAAAACCCAGTAACGCATCTATGCCCCCTATTACACACCAGTTCAGCAACAATATCTCACTGAAATATGTAAACTCCGGCAATATGGAAGTAAGAATAATGTAAATGAACGCAGTAGTATAGGTAGGCTTTCCTGCCAGTCTTCTGTTTACAAATATGCTATTCAGATACAATGACTGTGCAAATATCATTACCGCTGCCAGCAGTGTGAAGGCAAAGGCATTGCCCCGGAGCACTACATTGAATATGTCTACAATGGTTTGAAAAAATATATGGTTTTCAGGCACAAACGGAACTACAGGATGCCCCAATGCCTGCAACTTGACCAGTAATGTAATAATCAATAATATAATAACAGTGTACGGGCTGTTATTGCGAACTAATGATAGCACTCAGCTTATTTTGGGCTAAAATACAACTTTGGCAAAGCAGATTTGCCTTTTCCTTAAACAAGGGATAATTATTTCTCTGGCAGATACCTGTTTGGCTTGTCTTGGCATCCAGTCAGCGTCATCATTGCCCTGATTGGTTGTAAGTGCCTGCATCAGTATTTTGCCATCTGCCTCTACGCTTGCCAGCTGTACACGAGAGCGCGAAGAATTGAAGTCATTGAAGAGGAAACCCAATGCGCCACCGGTATTTACCATTGCAAAAGAAGAGAACATACCTCCGTCTTCTTGAGAATATTGGTCTTTGCGTATAAATGAGCGCCATTGTCTATTACCCTCCCCATCGTAAGACATCACCATTATATCTCTGTAATTGTATTCACGGACAGATGCACCCATAGTAGGATAATAGAATGAATAATAACCCATACCCGGAGAGTAGCTGTTTCTGGTACTGACAAAATAGTCTTCTGCTATCAGCACAAAACCTCCATCATTTTTCACTATCAGGTTGCGTACCATAAAATCGCTATATGCTTTCTTTTTCTTCGCCTCTTCTGGCACATTATCTCCAAATGGCATCAACTTCAATGGTTCATAACTACCTGTCTTTATGTTGTAGTAAGAGTATAATACACCTTCATAAAGGCTATTCTTTTTATCAGCATAAAAACCTGCTATGTAGATTTTATCATTATTCACATCCAGCTTCATATACGTACCTGCTGCATACTTCAGGCTCAAAGGGAGTTCTTTGGCAGTAAACTTTCTTTCTGCCTGAGGTAACACTAATAGCATCAACTGATCGGCATAATTACGGCCTCCTGTAGGCGTATATGCTGGTAGATAAAAAGTACCATCGTTATGTAATAGCCCCTCTCCTACTTCAGCATCATTATCCAATGTATAAGAGGTATGGCATTTGCTTAAAACAGTCAGTTGATTATCCAACCATGTAGCATCAATATTAATAGCAGCGCCTTTTATAGTGGTTTCATACACCATTATTTTCTTCTTATCATCCGATACGATGGTTTTAAAATAGTTTCTTGAGTTGCCAAAGAAAGGTTGCTTTGAAGCATCAATAACTATCGGGCGTTTTTGCAGAATACCCTTATCATCCAGCAATGCTGCATACTGTGTTATCTTGCCAGATTCTACAGACTGGTAGAATACAACCATACGATTGTCAGTTATAATAAAACGTGTATCATATACTTTTCCGGAAAAGAAGTCGAGCAGTACTGTTGCTACTTTCTGCATATTGTCATCGTATGCGTCCAGATAGTAGCCATTGTTATTGCTGCGGTATATATATTGCAACCCATTTATTTTGCCGGCTACGGCATAATCACCATTGCGCCAGTCGTAGTTTTCGTACTGAGTATAATAGACTTCCTGTGCCTGTACACTATATAACGATAAGCATGTCAGTACATAAGCCAACAGTATCTTCAAGGTTTTCATAACACCAAATGTAGCAGGTATTAATGATAAAACTCGGTTAAAAATTAGTCAAGAAAACGCGACTTTAATTCAGGAGTCGGCAGCATACAGTTATCTCTTTTACCATACCATTTATACCTGTTTCGGGCAATAAAATCATACACTGCATCTCGGATAAATCGGGGTACCACCCAAGCAATAACTGATAGTTTATAAACACCACCCAACATCTGTAAAAGCTTGATTGCTGCTGAAGACTTTGCGTATAGCATGCCATCTATTTCTAACAATACACTCTCGGGAATCTTTGATTTTTCAGGGAAGCGAGACATTAGCATTGACCTCCCTGCCTCTGATTGCAGGGATGCAAACCTGAATTGTTCTTGCTGATCTCTTTTTATCACCCACTGTACCGCGGCATTGCAAAGATTGCAAACACCATCAAAATACAATATCGGATGACCTTGCTTCATTATTGTTGTACAGGGAGGACTGTTGGTTCAATAGGCTGCGGAGGCACTGTATTCTGTTCCGGATGCGCTGCCCTGTAGGCATCTACGATAGAGTCTGCTATTGCCTTCACCTCTATGGCCGACCTGCGGTCCAGATCTTCAGCAGCTTGTTTATTCAGGTATTCTACCCTTGTAGCAAATATAGAATCCGCTTTAGCCCTAATTTCCTTGGTTGTCAATGTTTTTTGCTCTTCCTGACAAGCAGAAAAACTAATAGCAGATAATAACCCGACAGCCAAAACAACTTTTTTCATCTTGAGAACTTAAGAACGGTGCAAAGTTACCACTAACACAATGATAAAATGACAATAAGTAATCTATGGTTCACATTTTTTCAAATATTTAAGGATTTACTGTAGCAAATAACCTGCGAATTGCGGAAATTTACATAGAACCCATGCGGAAGATTATTACCTACATACTAGTACTACTAACCCTGTTGGCTAAGGCAGACTATAGTTATGCACAGCCAAGAGGCAACGATACTATTCTGCTGGGCGGTATTGTAGTTGACAAAGATACTTTTGCCATGGTTTTTCTGGAAGATTTTTACCTGACAGGCAAACTACCCAGACATCTTGCTAAACAAAGAGAAGCATACAACAGACTTCGATACAATATCTATAAGGTTTATCCCTACGCAATAATTGCTGCAGAGGTACTGAAAGACGTAGATGTGAACCTGACCAAATACGAGGATGATAGGAAAAAGCGTAAAGAATACCTTAAATCTGTAGAAAAAGAGCTGAACAGGCGCTTTAAGGGCGAATTGGAGAATATGACCATCTCTCAGGGGCAATTGTTGGTAAAACTCATCAACAGACAGACTGGCAAAAACTGCTATGGTATTATTAAAGAGCTGAAAGGTGGTTTTTCTGCTGTAGTTTGGCAATCTGTTGCACTCATATTTAATAACAGCTTGAAGAGAGAATACGACCCTTATGATAGAGATAAGGAGATAGAGAATATAGTAGTAGAACTGGAGGCCAATTACTATTATAAATACAAGTATCAACGTCAGAATGCACTGATACAGCAGAGTAGACGTAAAACCTGATAGACACATAAATTGTCGTAATACATTTAATTACGGGCATATTGATACCTTTGCAACCGTAAAACAATACAGATTTGAAACTCCATATTTTAGCCATAGCAGTACACCCGGACGATTTGGAACTAGGCGCAGGTGGCACATTAGCCAAACATGCCAAAATGGGACAGGCAGTAGGCGTTGTAGACCTTACAAAAGGTGAATTGGGCACACGTGGCACACCTGAGCTAAGGCTGCAGGAAGCTGCCGATGCAGCTGCAATAATGGGGCTGGCTGTGCGCGAAAATCTGGGCATGCGCGATGGTTTTCTTGTAAATGATGAGGCACACCAACTGGAGCTGATTAAATATATCCGTAAATACCAGCCTGATATAGTAATAGCAAATGCATTGGAAGACCGCCACCCCGACCACGGAAAATCGGGCAAACTAATAGCAGATGCATGTTTTCTGGCAGGCCTCAGGAAGATAGAAACAACGCTGGATGGTGCCATACAGGCTGCTTGGCGCCCCAAAAGAGTGTACCATATGATACAAGACAGGTTTATTGAGCCTACATTTATAGTAGATGTGACGGATACGCACGAGGTTAAGATGGAAGCCATCAAAGCCTACAAGAGCCAGTTTCACAATCCTGATTCGGACGAACCGCTTACATATATTGCACAAGGCGGCTTTCTGGATGCTATAGAAGCCCGTTCTCTGTTGCTAGGCAAGCGTATTGGGGTTAAATACGGAGAGGGTTTTATTTGCGAAAATCTACCGGGAATTGACAATCTCGATGACCTATTATTGCCTCAATTGGCTTAACAACAGGGTATTCGGGGCGAAAAGAAGATTTTTTTGAAATTATTTTTTCGATTTTGTCTTTTTAGTTTTGATTTTTATTACCTTTGCAGTCCTAAATTTAAAAAGAATGGCACGCGTTTGTCAGGTAACAGGCAGAAAACCCGTAACAGGTCACAAGATATCTTTCTCTAACAAAAAGGCGAAGCGCCGCTTCCTGCCTAATTTGCAGACTAAGCGTTTCTTCCTTGCAGAAGAAGACCGTTGGGTTACATTAAAATTGACTACAGATGCTATCCGCACTATTAACAAAAACGGTCTGTTGACTGTTGTTAAAGAACTGCGCGCACAAGGTCAGAAAATCTAATTAATAGTAAGTAAAGTAATAAACGCATAAGCAATGGCTAAAAAAGGAAACCGCGTTCAGGTAATATTAGAATGCACAGAGCATAAAAATAGCGGTATGCCCGGCACAAGCCGTTATATTACCACTAAAAACAAAAAGAACACTCCTGAGCGTATCGAGTTGAAGAAATACAACGATATACTGAAGAAAGTGACTGTTCACAAAGAAATTAAATAATCTTATTTAAAAATATTTTGAGTTATGGCAAAAGCAGCTAAAACCGCGATAAAGAAAGACCCGAAACTGGCAGCGGAAGCTAAAAACTATACAAAAGTTATTAAAGCTGTACGCAGTCCTAAAACTGGTGCGTATACCTTTAAAGAACAAATGATGCACAAGGATAAAGTAAAAGATTTCCTTGCTAAATAAGCAGCCTCTATAGACTAAGTCTTATAGCCTTAGTACTTATAACCATATTTGTCAAAGCCGCTCAAATGAGCGGCTTTAGTTATTTTCACAAACCATTAAATGCAGCCTGTTCTTTTCTTCTATACATTTGCTACAATTGTATATCAATATGAAAAGAATTGTACTCTCATTCTTCCTCATACTACCCCTTGCTATGTATGCACAGGTAGACCTCAGTCGTGACCCAAGTAAGCCCTTGGTAGCACCAAAGAAAAGTAATGCACAATTGCTGAAGGAATCTCAACAACCCGTTCAGGTACAAAATGATAGTATCAATAATGCTTCGATAAAGGCTAATGGTATAGTAACTAACCCATCTGCTACACAATATGGCGAGGGCGGAAGACTTAATCAACAATCTCAGCAATACAATCTTGGTGGTGGTACAAAAGCAACTAATACCATCAATTACGATAACGGCGGCAAGATACAAGGCAGTAGCACTACCATAGAATTTGGCAAGAAAAAGCACTAACGTAGTTTCGACATTTTTCGTTATATTACAATATAAACAGCCTTTTTATGAAGAAAACAGCACTCATCTTTGCGGCTATCTTTGCCCTATCTGTAAATACCAAAGCAGAAAAAATAAAACTGATAATTGATGCCGCACACGGTGGTACAGATGCCGGTGCAAAATCGACCAATGGCGATAAAGAGAGCGATTTATGCATGCAATTTGCAAATGCCCTGAAAAACGAAGCTTCTAAAAAGAATATAGATGTAGTAATGGTACGTACTGCTGATGAATATAAAGCACTCAGTGAGCGTAATAATTTCAAGCCTGAGGCTGGGGTTAAGTCTTTATACATATCATTCCATATGAATGCTGAAGACTCAAAAACAGCCAGAGGGGCGGTTATTCAATATAACAGCAAGGCTAAAGATGCTGCGGCCACCAGAGTAGTTGCAGAAAAACTTCAGTCCAGCTTCAACAGGCTAAATGACATGGGGACTGTAATAAATGAAAATTGCAAAGCCATGGTCATCAAAAGCAGTGAGATTCCTGCTATCATTATAGAACCAGGGTATGTTAGCAACCAACAAGATCTTCGTAGGCTGAAGGACAAAGGCATTCAACAAGAAATGGCCATGTTGATTGTAAAAGACATTATGGAATAAGCAATCCAACTTATATTATATCTGAAGCTGTCTGTAATAGGCAGCTTCTTTAGTTTCAAATAAGAACCTGTATTTTTATACTGAAAATATTACTGCTAATATGAAAAAACTGATTACCGTAGCATTGTGCATCAGCACAATATTCCTTTCTGCCGATGTGTATGGACAGAAGATAAAACTCATAATAGATGCAGGGCATGGTGGTAAAGACCCTGGTGCTAAGAGTAAAGCAGGAGATAAAGAAAGTGATTTGACTTTGATGATGGCTGAAACATTGCAGAAAATGGCACAAGAGAATAATATTGAAACTGTAATGACCCGCACCAAAAAAGACCAGACATTAACACACGAACAACGTAGCGGCTACAAACCCGAAGCAGGATATAAAGCCTACTACATATCCCTGCACATGGACAAGGATAAAAACGCCTCTACCAGAGGAAATAAATTGTACTACAATATCAAAGCTGTAAACTCAGGCATCAGCATGAAACTGGCAGATAGGATAAGCATAGGGCTGGAGCGTATCAATGGTAATAAATCTAAAAAAGAAGATAGTGAGGCAATCATTCTGAAGCGAAATACCATACCATCTGTAATGGTATATTATGGTTATGCTACCAACTTGCAGGATGTGAAAATGGCCAAAGACCCTGCATATCAAAGGGAAATTTCTATGCTGATAATAAGAACTATTTTAGAAACAAGGTATTAATATGGAAATGACGGTAATAAAAAAACTCCCTGATAACACAGGGAGTTTTTATTATGTTAAATCTGCACTATTACCTTACTATACTTACAGGAACAGCAGACTGTCCCGCAGCACTGCTTACTATACAGTAATACATACCTTGTGCAAGGTTGCTAACATCTATCTGGGTGTTTTCTTCTCCTGCACCAATCTCTTTAGTGATTACTTTTTGACCAGTTACTGATACTAATGAAAGTTTCAAACCATCTTTAGAATAACCTTTTTCCCAAGTTACTGTCAGCAAGTTGTTTGCAGGATTAGGATATACAGTAACATTCCCGCTAACTGACAGTGCATTTTCTATTGATGTATTGAAGTACTGCTTGTAAAGGAATACACCACCACCACCATTACCAATCAACATTTCCATACGGCCATCACCATCAATATCTGCAACAACAGGCGTTGCACGGTCTTTCACATTGATGTTACAGTACATAGAATCTAGCCTTGTATAATTGCTGATGCCTTTTCCTATACCATCATACCAATAAATAACACCGGTTGTAGAACCAATAAGTAAGTATGGTTTTCCTGTATTGTCTGTCTGGCCTATGAAAGGCGTAGTATACGTTGTAACGATATTTCCTGCTTCTTCCTGAATCCTGATACCACCCAGCGCTTCTGTAACTTTAACAAGCATAGGGACAGGCGTACCACCTGCATTTCTATAATATATCAACTTGCCTATCTGATTGCCTGATACGATATCATTCTTTCCATCTCCATCTATATCATATATAACAGGCGTTGCATAGTCGCCAACATCCAATTTACCACTTTGATCATTCAGCGTGATAGGAGGAGTTGTAAAAACAGGCTTTACACTAGCAGATGCTGCTGTATTTTTGTAAAACTGCATTGTGCCATCATTCATACCCATCAACATGTCATCCAGTCCATCACCATTCAAATCACCAAACGCAAGCTTTACGCCTACTGTATTGTTTGCCCAGTAGTTCATAAAATCGGTGTCCATTAATTCGAAAGACTTGGTTGTAGCCGTAGATGTGTTTTCATAATACGCTATTCTTGACCTTAACTTACCCGTAGAGGCTTGGTAAAACCCTTCTGAGGATATAAATATATCCGGCTTGCCGTCTTTGTTATAGTCATATACTACAGGGTAAGAATACTGCCCCATGTCTATCATATCGCCAATAATCAACGTATCTGTTACATAGGTATAGTTAGGGTTTGAGTTTGTACCCTGATTTTTGAAATAAGCAAGACTCTTATAGTTTTCAGTGTTTGCCAAATTGGGGCTGAACACCAAATCATTATTACCATCATTGTCTATATCTATCCAGAAGGCTGCTGGCATAACAGGCATGTACAGTTGTTTGCCATTACTACTCCATATAGAATCCTGCGATACAAATGTGTCTTTAGGATAGCTAAGATTTGATTTACCATTCCTCAAAAACTGTATATCAGAGAATGACACATTACCATTCAGCATATCGTAGTCGCCATCACCATCATAGTCCAGCAAACATATCGTATTGCCCGAGTGGGTTGTTTTTTGACAAGTAACACCAGACTGGCTGCAATGAACACCCAATACTAATGTACGCTCATACAGTTGACGACTCTTGCCCCAGCATTCATCCATATAACACATCCTGATGCTATCTGCAGGAAGCCCGTTTTCTTTCTGGCAATTTCTGTAATAACCAATGAACATACCATACTGATCGTAAGACACAACATCCAGATCACCATCCTTATCAACATCTATTATAGCAGGCATATCACCACGTCCTACATACACATTGACAGAGCCATTACCTTTAGTATCGTAACGCAGCTCTCTATAATATTTAAATGCCAGTGATTTTTGTGATCCTGAACCTTTATAATATCCTCGGTAAACACTCACACCGTCATTACCAAAATTGAAAAGGTCTTTTATACCATCTTTATTGTAATCCTCCAGTTTCAGATACTCAAAAACATCGGGGAAGTTTTTCTGATAATTACCATCATATACATATTTAGGATTGCCGGGTATAGAACTTTGGTTGATAAATGTTTTGATAGTACCATACCTGCTCTTGTCATATATTACCAGGTCATTAATACCATCACCATTTAAATCTGCAAGGCATGGTTGCGGATTGTTAAGGCCACCGGCCCACGCATACTGCAATTCCTTGCCATAAGCTTTTACTGTAGGCGGACCACCATACAGCATATACTCTTGGGCAGATGTACCTGCGCTGGCAAGTACTGATAAACATACTAGGGTAAAGTTTAGGATTCTATTCATAACGTATAGATAATAATCAATATTAAATGTTCTATAAATTTAAGACAAATACCAACACTAAACGTGTAACATTGGTCACTTATACAGACAATTAATAACCTTTTAATGGCGAGTTAGGTTCGGTTAAAAAATGATTAAAAACAAGCTTATCAGCCAACCCCGGTAATAGTTTATTCAACCATACCGTCAGTTTTCCTTGCCCTGTCATCACAATAGTGCGTTTACGCTTCTCTACCCCATCCAGTATAATGGCCGCACACTGCTCTGCAGACATCAGCTTGCCTTCGTCCAGTGGTGTTTCTCCCTGTGCGCTGCCATCGGCACTACGTGCTACATTGCGTATGTTGCTGGCTGTGAAGCCGGGAGATACCCACATAACATGCGCCCCTGTATGCAACAGCTCGGTACGCAGCGCCTCCAGAAAGCCCTGCATGGCAAACTTGGATGCCGAATACCCCGTACGGGCAGGCAAACCACGGAAGCCCGCTATGGACGAAACACCTACTATAGTGCCCTTATTTTCCCTGACAGACTTTACGGCAAACTTGCTGCAATAAACCGTACCCCAGAAGTTGATATCCATCAGCTCGCGTATCACCTGCAGGTCGGCATGCTCAAACAATGCACGCATACTGATGCCCGCATTATTCACCAACACATCTACCCTGCCCCATTTCTGCAAAGTAGCCTCTATAAATCGCTGACAGTCAGCCTCTTTACTTACATCTGCCGCTACATACAACACATTCGGGTTATCTATGCCTATAGCCTCCTTCAGTTTGGCTTCGTTTCTGGCACAAACAGCAATTTTTGCACCACGGCTCAGTGCAGCTGTAGCCAATGCCTTACCAATACCCGATGAGGCGCCTGTAATGGCTACTACTTTGTCTTTCAGTGAATACATATACTTTGTTGAACGTCGTAAAGTTAACGCTTAGTGGCAAGGTATTTATATGATACCTAAAACACAGGAATGTAAATAAAAAAGATATGCACAAAGGTTGATAAACACATGACACGGAAAATCTGTTTTATCCGTTAGTAATACATATTTTCACGACAAGTACTACAGGCTATGACGATGCAATTGTATGTTGTATGAATGTGTACCAATGCCTGCGGCCTACCGGCAGGTACGTGGGTAGTAAGCAAGGTAAATGCTATCAACGCGGCTCTACAGGCGGCGCGTAGCTAAGCCTTCGGCGATGCAAAATATTGCTGAGCGCTCAGTGGCATTTAAGAACGATGATTACCGGATTTGACAATTACTTAACAGCCGCATCACTGCGGTTTGCGTAAACTTACAGGCGTTAATAGATTTAAACCCACAACACATTGACTGAAGCGATTATTAATCTGGACACAGTTAACCCCATTGAATTTTTCGGCGTTAACAATAGCAAATTCGATATTCTAAAACGTAAGTTTCCACTGCTGAAAATACTTTCCCGCGGCTCGCAGATAAAGCTCTCGGGGCAGGCATCCGAAGTATCGAACGCACAGGCACGTATAGGGCAACTGGTAAAGTACCTGGAGCGAAACGGACACCTGTCTGAAAACTATTTTGCAGAGATACTGGGCGATGATGAAAACGGCGAAGGCCCTGCAGTGAGTGTAGAAAACGAAGCCAATAACGACATACTTGTTTTTGGCCCTAACGGCAAAGTGATACGTGCCAAGACTGCCAACCAGAAACTGATGGCACAGGTGAGCGAGAAGAACGACATCATATTTGCGATGGGCCCTGCCGGTACGGGTAAAACCTACACGGCTGTAGCACTGGCCGTACGTGCGCTGAAGAACAAAGCTGTTCGTAAAATTATCCTGACACGCCCTGCGGTAGAGGCCGGTGAAAACCTCGGCTTCCTGCCAGGCGATTTGAAGGAGAAGATAGACCCGTATCTGCGCCCGCTCTACGATGCGCTGGACGATATGATACCTGCCGATAAGCTGAACTACTATATGGCCAACCGTATAATAGAGATAGCACCACTGGCATACATGCGCGGCCGTACGCTGGATAATTCTTTCATCATTCTGGATGAGGCACAGAATACGACAGACCTGCAGCTGAAGATGTTCCTGACACGTATTGGACCTAGCGCAAAAGCTATCATTACAGGCGACCTTTCGCAGGTGGACCTTCCGAAAAACCAGAAGAGTGGTTTGATGAAAGCTAAGCGCATACTGCAAGGCATAGATGGTATAGCACATATAACACTCGACGAGGCCGATGTAGTGCGTCACCGCTTGGTAAAGCACATCATCCGTGCATACGACAAGGAGCAGATGGCAGAAGAACAACGCGAGGAAGAGAACCGCGAAAAATTCCGCAAGCTGGGCGAAAATAAACAACAGTAAGTAACCACCATATAAAAAGCCATCCTTCGGGGTGGCTTTGTTGTTTGATGCTCACGGTGCTCACAGTGCTCATCCATTTGAACGCGTGAGCAAAATGAGCAAAACCTTGTTCAACTTGTTCAGCTCCTTAAACGAATTGAACAAACTGAACACGCTGAACATGCTATTTTGTTCACGCTTGTTCATGGTGTTCGTATCTCATTAGCGTGAACACGTGAACATTTTGTTCGCATCTGTTCGCGGTGTTCGTATCTCCTAAGCGCGAACAAACGAACAAGAACAGCTTACATCATTTTTTGAAAATCATAGACTTTACATACTTGCCATACTCTAATACTACTAGTATCAATGTAAAAATTGCTATTATGATGGATATCCGTTTACGTTTCAATACATCCCAATCTGTCAATACAACACCATTATTAACATTATAATACAATGTTGGTATATTACCATTCTGCATACTATCATACATACTCTTTGTAATATCTATATTGTAAGCCCTGTTATTATAAAATATCTCTGAGGTATAATAACTGCCTCTACCCCCACTATGCTTTTCATAAGATGATATGGTGTAGGTAATTTTGATAGCATTCTCCATATAGTTCGTATACTTGACATAGGTCATAAACACATAACTGCTAATACCTACAAGAATCAGTATCGTTATCCACGACGGTATCTGTACTTTTTTCTTTCTAATGTCTGACATTACTTCATAGTTTATCTACCACACTTACACCTCTTTGCAATAAATCTTCTTTCAACTCCTGATACTTATTCAGTGTAATAGTATCACACACATACAATCGCTTGATATTATTCTTATCAATACAATAAACAAACACACTACCTCTTACCTTCTTTAACACTATCTCTTTAATATCAGAGAAATAATACACCCTGTTAGTATTAAAAAGATGATGCTTTACTATCATAGTATCACTACTCAACAATATATAATATAGTGATTTGCTACATAATAATATTGAAACAAATAAAAATGCAATCATCAATAACAGTAATAATGGCACCAGATACATCTCTTGTTTAATGACCTGATATATTATAGTACCACAAAAAAACAACATAAAATATAACCATATAGAATAGTATACACTTCTATGATATGTTTTTAGATTTTGCTCTTGCATATATACTAATGTACTTATTATTGAAATTATACCTGATTAGTATCTCTATGTTCATACTGTTCACTTTGTTCAACATGCTCAAGTACCTGAACAAATTGAACAAGCTGAACAAAAACTGACTGATACAACATTATAACAGGCTGTTCGTTTTGTTCGTTCGCGAATATCCTCGAACACCGCGAACAGTGCGAACATGTTCACGTGTTCACGCTACAGATGTATGAACGCCGTGAACAGGCGTGAACGCTCACTGCTCATCTTGCTCACGCGTTCAAATGGATGAGCACCATGAGCACTGTGAGCAAACATTATTCATCACATTTTGCCCATTTGCCCAACTTATTAAGTATTTGACCAACTTGGGCAAGCTTGGGCAAACTCACTACCCCACACTACTCATTGAAAATCATCCGTTTCGGTAGCCTTATATCCGTTTCATCTTTACTATTTCCGTTTTCACATGCCCGTTTGTCGTGTAGGGCATATATCGTTTCTTATTATTAATAAGGAGTTACACTTTTACATCAGCAATTCACTTTTTAAATAGTTTTGTTATGAAAAAAGTTCTCCTCGCTTCGGCAATTATTACTGCAACAATGGCTTCTTGCAGCAAGAACAATGATGTGATTCCCGCAGGTACTACAACCACTACAACGGGCAATACTACCAACAATACCAACGGCACTAACAATGGCAACAACAACAATAGCGGTGGCAATACGGCTTCCAAAGAGTCGCAAATGGGCTATCAGCTTATTACGGTAAATCGCAGCGCAAGTGTAGCACAGAAATCTACCGCAGGCATGAGCATCAACTGGACGGGTGGTACTGCCAATCCTGTACTGGTAAAATTTGAATCGAAGAAAGACGGTGTGGAAACAGAATACAAAACCACCATCAACACACAGGTAGATTTGATGGCACTGCTGGCAGCAGGCTTTGGCAACTATACCATACCAAACGGCACGTATAGCGAGATAGAACTGAAGATAGAACTGGAGAAGAACGGCAACAACCCTGCACTGCAACTGCAAGGTACCATCACTAAAGATGCGCTTACAATCCCCGTAAAGATAACGGTAGACGAAGCAGTGGAACTGAAAACAGAACAAGAAAACATTACCGTAACAGACAGTACCATATTCACGGCCATTACCAGCATCAATCTTTCTGCCATCACAGACGGCATCAAAGAAACCGATATACTGGGTGCAAAGCTTACCAACGGAACGCTGATAATAAGCGCAGATGATAACAAAGACCTGTACAAAGACATACTGGACAATCTGAAAAAACTAAGCCACCACTGCGAGATAGAGAAGAAACATAAATAAACAACAAAGCCACCTGCAAGGGTGGCTTTTGTTTTATGTTCAGTAAAATATTATCCCGGTATGCGGGCCATGTATTTAGCCATTTCTTTTACCTGGCTTACAATCTGCTCGTTAGTAGCCTTGCATGCTTTGGCTTTTGCAAAGTACATCTTAGCACTCTTAAAGTCACGACGCTCTAACAACAAGCTGCTCAGTTGCAGGTAGGCAGTTGCTTTGCTATCCTCATCTGGCAAACCTACTTTTATAGCTTTGCGCATGTTTTCCATTGCTTCTTTCTTATTGCCTTTTTTGTAAGCAATGCTACCCAGTTGCAGGTAAGCAGTGCCTTCATATTCTTTCTCAGGCATACCGGCAGCAAGTCCTTTTTTCAGGTCTGCTTCTGCTTTATCCAGGTCATCGCCCATGGTGCTGAAGTTGGCACGCAGCATGTAGTAAGAAGAGCGTACAGGCTTGTACAGCAGGTTTGGATATTTTACACCATCCAGCAGTTTCTGTGCGCCTTCCATATCACCGTCCTCCACATATTTCTGTATCAGCGTCATTGGCCCTATTAAGAAGTGAGCTGTAACCACCAGTATAGCTATCAGGAAAGGAATCCAACCTATCCACCATGTTACGGAAACACCCAACCATATACCCAAGCCTATAAGCAACACAGCCAGCAACAGGCGGTTTTTAACTAATAAATGACGTAACGTACTTTTCATTTGTTATTAATAAGAGGCTGCAAAGATAATCGTTCCTGTGCAGCAATTTCGGTAAATATTATAGCTCTTCTTCCCTTTCCAGCATCAGGATGCAATGCTGTGGTACTATGTAGTACTTCTCTCCTTCGTACACCACCTCTGTACTACCGCTTATCAGGAAGATAGCAAGGTCGCCCTCCTGCGCCTGCAGTGGTATGTATTTCACCTTTTCCTGTGGCTCCTTCCATGTTTCGGTATCTTCCTGCACGGCAGGTATAGGAAAGCCGGGGCCTGTTTTTATAATATACCCTTGCTGCACTTTTTCCTTTTCCTGCACACCGGGTGGCAGGTACAAACCACTACCTGTGCGTTCTTCGGGTTTGTTGGGCTTTATCAGTACCCTATCGCCTACTATTATCAGCTTTTTCCATTTGTTGCCTGTAATGCTCACCATATTACACAAGTCTTATATATTGAATTAAAAAAGCGGTGCAAAAATACAGCATAATCCATCATACTCAATTGCAGGTTTATCAACTACCTTTGCATTTGCGCACATATCTATGGAAAAGAAAGACTGGTTCGAAACCTGGTTTGGCTCACCTTACTATAAAATACTATACAAGCATCGGGACGAACCCGAGGCACAGGCTTTTATAGAAAAACTGCTAACTTATCTGCAACCTGCAAAGGGCAGTAAAATGCTGGATATTGCCTGTGGCGATGGCCGATATTCCCGCCAGTTGGCAGGGCATGGTTTCGAGGTCAGTGGTTTCGACCTGTCGCTGCACAGTATAGAAATAGCTAAGGAGTTTGAGGCTGAAAACCTGCACTTCTTTGTACACGATATGCGTATGCCTGCATTTATCAACTACTTCGACTACGCTTTCAATTTCTTTACCAGCTTTGGCTATTTTGCTCACGACAGAGACCATCTGCTTGCTGCTAAATCCTTTGCACGTGCATTGAAGAAAGGTGGTACGTTGGTGATAGATTATATGAATGCTATTAAGATTGCCAACACATTGGTACCTGAAGATACCATTGTACGTGGTAGCTATACCTTCAACATCAACCGCAGGCTGGAACGCAAGCATTTTATAAAAGACATCCGCTTTCTGGATGGAGATAATAAACCCCGCCACTATACAGAGAGTGTTGCAGCATTTGTACTGGCAGACTTTGTAAAGATGTTTGAAACAGCTGGCTTATCTTTAACAGCAACTTTCGGCGATTATAACCTACAGGCATTTAGTGCTTCGGAATCACCACGCTTAATAATGGTATTCAAGAAATAAACAGGCTTTGCAAAAACTGATAGAGACACTGATAACATGGGATTATGCAGCATGGTACTACCTTAATACCGTGTGGCAAAACGATGTGCTAGATGCCATTGTCCCCTATTTGCGCAATCAGTGGACATGGGCACCACTCTATCTCTTCCTGTTATTGTTTATGACTATCAACTTTGGCAAAAAAGGATTGATGTGGTGTGTATTCTTTCTGCTCACATTTGCCATTGCAGACCAGTTGAGTGCATCACTCATCAAGCCTTATGTACACCGTCTGCGCCCTTGCAACAATCCGTATCTGCAGCAATATGTACATCTGTTAGTACCGTGTGGCAGCGGCTATAGTTTTCCATCTTCCCATTCAGCCAATCACTTTGCACTGGCGGTGTTTGGTTCTATCACCTGGCAGCGTCACGGTAAATGGATATGGCATGTATCATTGTTATGGGCAGCAAGTGTTGCCTATGCACAGGTATATGTAGGGGTACACTTTCCGTTGGATGTTTTGTGTGGTGGTATACTTGGCGTATTTGCAGGCATACTTACAGGCAAGGTATTCAACAGGGTTTACGGTTTGTATAAAAAAGAAACGGAGGTTGTTACCTCCGTCCATTAATGTAGTTATTAAATTCGTCCTTGCTGCTGGTGAATGTAAACTCACTTTCAAGCTTCCAGTAGTTTTGTCGATCACTCACATTATCATATCCCCACTTAGCAACATCTACTTTAGTACTTTCAAAGCTGAACCATGATAACATACTGCGCATTTGCTCTGTAGTATAGCGTCTGTCTTTCAGTACACTTTGTACCAGTTTTTGCTTATCGCTGTCACCAATGCGATCATCTACACGCCTTTTCAGATCGCTCATATCTTGTTGTGTCCATGCACGGTTATAGCCACCATTATTATTGCCACGGTCATATACATCGTCCCTGTCATCTCTGCGATCAGTCCAGCGGTCGTCTCTTCTGTCATCACGCCTATCGTCCCTGCGGTCATCCCAACGATCATTACGATTATCATAGCTATCGTCTATAAATTCAGTAGTAGCATAAACATCGTTTCTTCGCACGTCATAGGTCAATTCTGTTATTGTACCTTCAGACAATCGCATACCTGCACTATACACTACCCTTGCTTTACCACCTCTGCCTGTTGCATAAGGTGTATATCTGTATATCTTAATATAGTGTCTGCCGGCAGGCAAATCGCCTATTGTGATAGATGTACCTTGCTTGTCATAATACCTGTCATCAATAGATACTGCAATACGGCTGTTATCGCTCATTCTTACTTTTACGATACTACGCCTTGGTTGTGCCATCATATTGGCAACTGTTACTGCTACGAGGATTAATGTAAATAATACTTTTTTCATAAAAAGGTTGATTAGATTGATACTACTGCTAATCCAACAGCTGTGCCAAAACTATGGATTATAAGCTATTGAAAATCAATTTAAGGCTTTATTAACAAGGCGCAGATAATACCCGCACTCACGGCAGCGTTTAGCGACTCTGCACCACCTATACGTGGTATGGTTATTTTCTTTGTTGCTTGTTGCATTATTGCCGCAGATATCCCTTTCGATTCATTGCCTATTACAATAACACCGGGCTTTACATCTTTCAAGTTATAAATATTACCACCATCCAGTGCTGCAGCATATATGGGCATATCAGATTGCGCAATAAACTGCGATATGTCTGCACCGTGTAGCTGCACACGCAAGTGCCCACCCATAGCAGCCTGTATCACTTTAGGATTGTAGAAATCAACACTATCCTGCGTTGCTATTACATGCCTTATGCCAAACCAGTCGGCAATGCGTATTATGGTGCCCATATTGCCCGGGTCTTGCAAAGTATCCAGTGCTATGCACCATTCGCTTGCAGGCAATGTCGCATTATCATTATCTCTATACACTACCAGCAATACTTCGTTAGCCTTTTGCAATTGCGAAACGGTCTGCAATTCCTGCTCAGATACGGATGCGACAACGGCATCTGTATGCTTAGCCGTAAGTTTAACATTGTCTTGCAGCCACTGCTCTCTAGCCACTATATACTGTATCCTGTGGCTCTCAGCAAGCCATTCGCGGGCTATTTTATCGCCTTCTACTACAAAAACTCCGTGCTCTGACCTATATTTTTGCTGCGATAATGACCGAATATATTTATTTTGTGCCTTGGATAACATACCTAGCAAAACTAATTAATTGTCCCAACCTGATATATGCATTGCAGAAGATTTGTAAACACCATTTTGGCGATAGGGGTATGTATTATCACCATCTTTATGGTTGGGTGCGATGCTACAAGGCATGTACCTAAGGGCAAATACCTGCTGCGCAGCAATGAAATAAAGCTGAAAACTACCGTACCGGTTACACAAAAAGGCGAGCTGAAAGAGAATATCAGCAAGTTGGTAGCACAAAAGCCCAATACCTATACCATGATAGGCAATATGCCCTTCAAGCTATACAGGTACAATCTTCGCTACGATAAATACGAGAAAGACCCGAAAAACTACCAACTAAAAACAAAATCTGTAGAGCCTCCTGTTATATACGACAGTACACTGAAAAGAAAATCAGCAACTAACATACGCACCTATCTTTTCAATAAAGGTTACTTCTACGCCAAAGTATCTGACACTACTGTATACAAAGGCAGGAAAGCATATGTTACCTACAAAGTAGAAACGGGCACCAGCTACCTTATCAATAAGGTAAACCTTGATATTGACGATAGCGCAGCATTGGCAATAGTTAAGGCTGAACAACATAACACACTGCTGAAGCAAGGACAGGATTTCAACTACGACATGTTGGAGGCTGAGAAAAGCCGCATTACAGGCATACTCCGCAATCTTGGCTTCTACAAATTTACACAAGAAAATATCAGCTTCGAACTGGATACAATGAACAAACAGTTTTTGAAGGATGCGGATAATCCTTTTGAAAGTGCTGTAAACTTCATAGCCCTGCAGAAGAACAACAAAAAACCTACACTTGATATACGTGTTATACTTCGTTCGGAAGATGATCGCCGCGAAGCATTCAGGCGATATGGCATCAGGCGTGTACGTGTGTTCCCAGATTTCAGAGACAATAGCGATTTTCGCGATAGTATCACCATGATACAATCCAATTTCGATGGTGTACTGTTCAGGTATCACAACAAATACATCCGTGAAAAAGTAATCAAGAACCACCTCGTAATACTACCCGGCAGGTACTATTCTCAACAAGAATATGATGAAACTATCAATAAGCTGAACGAGCTCGGCGTATTCCAGACCGTACGCATTTCATTCAGAGAAGACACCGTAAATGCTGCATACAATGGCTATTGGCTGAACTGTGCAATCATCATGACCCCTGCTGACAAATACGATTATAATACCAGTTGGGAGCTATCAAACGGTACTACCTATCTGGCAGGTACAAACCTTACACTCAGCCTTCGCAACAAAAACCTTGCACGTGGTGCCAACCTGCTAAGCTTTTCACTAACAGGAGGTATTGAAAGCTTTAATGATACGCTGAAACAAAGAATCGACCTGCTATCTCGCAGTATAGGTTTTAATACCAGTGTAGATTTCCCGAAATTCCTCTTTCCTATCAAACAAAGTAAAATCAGCAGCCACAATACACCACGTACATCTATAGGTGTAGGTATAGGCCTTGTAGAGCGTATCGACTATTTTACTATGGTTAATATCTCTTCAAACTTCACTTACAAATGGCGCGAGACAAACACAAAGTATTGGGAGATTTCACCTGCGTTCATCAACAAAGTCATCCCTACACTTACAGACTCTTTTAAACGCCGTCTGGAAGGCAACGAATACCTTACAAAAACATATAAGCCCACATTTATAGAGGGCGAAAACGTAACTTTTACATTCAGCGACAAGGAAAAGAAAAGAGGTATCAACTATAACTTCCTTAAACTTAGCGGAGAAGAAGCAGGTGGTATTATGCGTGGCCTCAATGAAATTATAGACTCTCTGGGCAGCTATGCACAATACCTTAAATTCGATCTGGATGGACAAAAATTCTTGACGAGAAGGCATGCCACATTAGCATCAAGATTACAGATAGGTGTGGGTATTCCTTATAGTAATAAATCGACAACACTACCCTACATAAAACAATACTTTGTTGGTGGTGCCTATAGCCTTCGTGGTTTCAGAATACGTACACTCGGGCCGGGTAGTTATAAGTTCAAGGACACCGCTGGCTCAGTACCTACAGTTATAGACCGTACAGGTGATATTAAAATTGAATTTACAACTGAGTACCGATTTGATATTGTAAAACTGTTTGCAGGTGCCATGAAATTAAATGGTGCCCTGTTTGCAGACGCGGGCAACATCTGGCTTGCACAAAAATCAGATGGTTTTGCAGGCGGTGAGTTCAAGTTCGACAAGTTTGGTGATGATCTTGCTGTAGATGCCGGTTTTGGTATTCGTTTGGATGCAGGCTTCCTTGTAGCACGTTTCGATTTTGCCACACCTTTGAAGCAACCTAATTACGCAGATGGCACAGGCAGTTGGAAGATAAAAGACATCAACCTGCTATGGGACCAGATAAAGCGAAATGACTGGGTATTCAACTTCGCTATAGGTTATCCTTTCTAAGCCCTTTTTGGGCATCCCGAGGGCTTTTAATACCTTTGAGCATATGCGAAACATCAAGATAATTGAAGTACGTTCAGAGATTGGTGCAGGCACAAGAGGGGCAAGCCTTGGTATAGATGCCATCAAGATAGCCGCGCTCGACTTTATGAGCAGCTTTTTTGTCAACTTCCCTACAGAGCAGATAGAAACTGAGAATAAGCTCTTATACGAACCGGTTGCATCTCCGTATGCTAAGAGAATACAGGGCGTTTATACTATGTATGAACGTATTGCAAAGTCTGTATCAGAAACGCTGAAATCAGGCTTGTTCCCATTGGTATTGGCAGGAGACCACAGCACTGCAGGTGGCACTATTGCAGGCATTAAAATGGCAAAGCCTAAAAACAGGTTAGGCGTTATATGGATAGATGCACATGCCGATATCCATACACCATATACCACACCTAGTGGCAATATGCACGGCATGCCATTGGCAACTGCGCTGGCTTTTGACAATACAGAAAGCCAGGTACACCAACCCGATGCAACTACTATTGAGATATGGAACAAGCTGAAAAACATAGGTAAGATTTCTCCGAAAATCAACCCGGAGGATATTGTTTACATAGCGATGCGTGACTTTGAGAAAGAAGAAGAATATCTTATCAAGAAACACGGCATCAAAGTAATACCCGTACAGGAAGTACGTCGTAAGGGTGTGGAAAACGTAGTAAGACAAACACTACTACACCTTAGTGCTTGTGATGATATCTATGTTTCCTTCGATGTAGATAGCCTTGACAGCTCTATATCTCGTGGCACAGGAACACCTGTCAGCAACGGGCTAAAAGAACGTGAAGCGGAAGATTTGATGGCATCTTTCATGCAGAACCATAAAATATGCTGCTTTGAGGTAACGGAAGTAAACCCAACACTTGACAAAGAAAACCTGATGGCAGAAATAGCCTTCAACATACTGCAACGTAGCGTGAACCTGCTACTTGTAAACTAAGCATCTGATATGATCTCATAAAATAGAAGAAGGCGGTTATTGATAACCGCCTTCTTCTATTTCGTTATTACAAACTTCATGCTTTTACCAAATGCGGCAAAACCTTCAGGGGCTTTTACCATTACCTGATCGAAGTAGACTGTATCGCCCGGTTTGGAGCGTTCAGTTATGTTTGCTTTCAAAAATGCACTTAATGTATCTCCACTACAAGCCTCTGCCAGATAATCTGTCATTACCATCATGTTACCAACAGAGTCTTCATACAAATTGCGCTCTCCATAATTAATCACAAAAGCTGTAACCTTAAATTCTTTACCGGCAGAGTCTTTTGCAGTCAACCCTTCCAACACCAGCTTGTCAAACAATGACTCCGCAATCGGGCCTCCGCTTTTATCGCTTTTACCCAAGTAGGTAGGTATTGGCTTAGGCTTTGGTTTCTTGACCTTCTCATCTTTGTTCTGAGACTGCGCTACCAAACTGTAAGCAGTAGCCATACACAATGCCGTAAGTATCAGTTTCGATTTCAGCTTCATAGTTACTAAAGTTACAACAAACTGAGGCTTTCTTCAATAGCTTTTATTTTAGCCAGGGCATCACTTTGCTTTTTCTTCTCCGCATCTACAACTTCTGCTTTTGCATTTTGTACAAAGCGTTCGTTACTCAGTTTCTTTTCTACACTTTGCAAAAAGCCTTGCAGGTATTCTAGTTCTTTCTGCATTTGCTCGCGCTGCGCATCTATATTAACATTTGCTGCAGCTGTTTCTATATACAGCTTATCTGTCTGTACTACAATAGATATACTACCTTGTTTAGCTTCTTGTGTGTAGCCTATTTCTTCAGCATTCACCTGCTTACGCAGTATATCCTGTGTCAGTTCGTACAAAGCATGGTGCTGTGTATCTACCCACAGTTTGATGGTATCTTTCGGCTTCAGTTGATTCTTGTTACGTGTATCGCGTATTGCAGTAATCAACTCCTGTAGCATAGCACCTTGTTTCAGTACGTTAGCATCTATGCTATCATAAGCAGGCAGTTCTTTTACTATCAGGTCATTACCACCTTGCCTGTTACGCAATTTGTGGTAAATCTCTTCAGTAATGAACGGCATATATGGATGCAACAACTGAATCAGTTGTTCGTAAATAGCAATTGTACGTTCATATACATGCTGCGAAATTGGCTGCTCGAAACCGGGCTTCACCCACTCCAGATACCATGAACAGAAATCATTCCATATCAACGAGTAGATTGTTTTCAAACCTTCGCTAAGTCGGAAGTCTTTCATCAGCTCTGCAACTTCCTGCGCTACTTGCGCCAGGCGGTTTTCCATCCAGTCTATTGCAAAGCGTACTTCCGTATCACTTACATTATCAGCAGTGCGGCTTTCCCATGTTTTTATCAACTTCAGGGCATTCCACATTTTATTGCAGAAGTTACGTCCCTGTTCCAGTTGAGATTCATCAAACAACAGGTCATTACCCGCAGGCGATGATATCATTACACTGAAACGTACCGCATCAGCACCATTGTCTTCTATCAGTTGCAACAGGTCAGGCGAGTTGCCCAAAGACTTACTCATCTTTCTGCCCTGCTTATCACGCACGATACCCGTGAAGTAAACTTTGTCGAAAGGTTTATCTCCCAGGAATTCATAACCTGCCATTATCATCCTTGCTACCCAAAAGAATATAATTTCCGGTGCAGTAACAAGCGTGTTGGTCGGGTAATAATATTTAAGTTCTTCGTTGCTCGGGTTCTTGTTCCAATCAAAAACTTCCATTGGCCACAACCAACTACTAAACCATGTATCTAATACATCTTCCTCCTGCTTCAGCGTTGAGTTGCTTGCTGCCAGTGCGGGATTCTTTTCCTTGTATTGTTCGTATGCTCCTGCTTCTGTTTCTGCTACATAGATGTTGCCTTCAACATCATACCATGCGGGTATACGCTGCCCCCACCACAGTTGGCGGCTGATGCACCAGTCTTTGATGTTCTCCATCCAGTGGCGATACAGGTTCTTAAACTTCGCAGGGTGGAATTCTATATTGTCGTTCAATACATTTTCCAACGCAGGCTTTGCAAGCTCGTGCATATTACACCACCACTGCATACTAAGGCGTGGTTCTATCACAACATCCGTACGCTCACTATACCCTACCTGATTGCTATACTCTTCTTCTTTTACAAAATTGCCAGATGCTTTCAGATCTTCTACTATCTTTTTACGCACTGCAAAGCGGTCTTCGCCAACATATAGTTGCGCAGCTTCGCTTAGTGTACCATCTTCATTCAATGTATCTACAACCTGCAGTCTGTGTTTCTGCCCCAGGTTATAGTCATTCAAATCGTGCGCAGGTGTTACTTTCAATGCACCTGTACCAAATTCCATATCGATGTAATCATCGAATATGATTGGTATTCTGCGATTGATAAGTGGCACAAATGCAAACTTCCCTTTCAGGTGCGCATAACGCGGATCGTCTGGATGTACACATATCGCCGTATCACCCAGTATTGTTTCAGGGCGAACGGTTGCAATCGTTATATATTCTTCACCTTCTGTATCCAGCTTGTAGCGAACGTGATACAGTTTTGAATTAGTCTGTTTAAAGATTACCTCTTCATCGCTAAGCGCTGTTTTAGCCTTAGGATCCCAGTTAATCATCTTTACACCACGGTAGATATAGCCTTTGTTATACAGTTCTACAAACACACGCATTACTGCGGCGTAGTAGTTATCGTCCATGGTAAATGCAGTACGGTTCCAGTCAAGCGAGCAGCCAAGTTTTTTCAGCTGCGTCAGGATGATGCCACCATACTTTTCTTTCCACTCCCATGCATATTTCAAAAACTCGTCGCGGCTCAGTTTATTTTTATCAATACCCTGATCGCGCAGCATGCCTACTACCTTAGCTTCGGTAGCTATACTTGCGTGGTCTGTACCGGGTACCCATGTAGTATTATAACCCAGCATTTTGGCACGGCGTATCAAAACATCCTGTACGGTATTGTTCAAAGCATGGCCCATGTGCAGCACACCCGTTACATTCGGCGGCGGCATGACTATTGTGTATGCCTCACGTCCGTCGGGTTTAGAGTTAAAGTAGCCTGCATTGTTCCAATGTTCGTACCAATGTTTTTCTGCGTCCTGATGCTGAAAATTCTTACTGAGTTCCATGTACTGATTCTAAAAAATAAGAGTGCAAAGATAATATCTTATCCCGCTCTGCATGCAGAACTAATAGATATTAATGCACCTGAAATATATAAAAAAACAGAGCGTCGGGTTTTGAAAAAACTCGGCACTCTGCATTTAACCAAAACAACTACAAACCTGTAAGCCGGATTCTGTAATCCCGTATGGTCCCGGGACGGTTATCATTTATCTGCGATGCTGCTCACGCATCACCTGTAGCTGCCAACCCACGCACATCGGGCGAGCAGCCCTCAAACGTACGCCTATTTGGCATTTCAGTGCGCAAGGTTTACCCCATCATATTGTTACCAACACAACGCGTAGGCTCTTACCCTACGTTTTCACCCTTACCTCTATTGCTAAAGGCGGTCATTTTCTGTGGCACTTTCTGTGTCTTGCTTTCGCAAAACCCCACCCGTTAGGTGGTGCGCTGCTCTATACTGTCCGGACTTTCCTCCCCTGCCTGAGCAGAAGCGATAACCCGGCTTGTAGTTACTTACAAAATTAACGAAAAAAGGAATGTGTTTGGGCGATGATTTTTCAATTTTAACTACCCATTAAACCACCTACTGTCTTGTGTTTTTCTTGAAGGCATCTATAAACAACTGTTGCCTTGATGTAGGTTCTTTAGCAGGTGTTTCGTCTTCTTTTATACCACCATGTTCCACACTCCATCCATGATATTCGCGGAAGGCATGGTATGCCCAGCTCCAGTTATATTCTTCAAAAATATCAATGCAGTCTTTCAGGTAGTTGTAGGCATCATCTCCGGGGGCCCAGCGGATGGCGCTAAACTCACCTACATATATCTGTGTATTGTTTTTTGTCTGCCAGTCCTTTATCTCATCCAGTACCCTTCGCACTGCATCTTTATTCCAACGCTTCAGCCCCACATAGCCCGGATAGCGAAATGTCTTTTTCTTGCCGCTAATGTTTTGGTGGGTAAAGCTATGCGGCACATACATATGAAAGCTATATACCAACCCAGGCACATCTATAGTTTGAAAGCGGGCAAGAGTACCTACATCACCACCACGTGCTTCTACAATTATAGGATGGTTGGCATCTATATCCCTTATATCATGCGCTACTAAAGATGCCAGTGTAGGCCAGTTTAATGCACCATTTTCTACCCTGCCGTCTTGTGGCTCATTAGCAATATCATAGCCCCATACAGTAGGATTATCTTTGTACTTCGTAGCTATTTCTTTCCAGATATTTATAAACTCGTCCTGCCATATTTTGTCTGTAAACATGCGATGGTTATAGTCTTCCATTCGCCCACCGGGTAGTGTATGCAGATCTATCAATATTTTAATACCTAAATCTTGACATACAGGTAGCATCTTATCTACATGCGCCAGTGCACCATTCAACCAATTACGGAACTCTTCTTTATTGGCCCTATCTGCAGCCGAGTGCGGGAACCCACCCCATGTAAGCTGCCAGCGTATATGGTTTGCGCCCCAACGACCCAGCTCGCGCACACCTGCTTCATCCAGAAATGTAGGAACCATCATACCACGCAGGCGCGGAGATTTATCAGTATAAAACGCTATCGTATTGTTTTGAGAAAAAGAGATTGCAGCCCAACAAATACAAATTACCGTTACGAGTAGTCTTTTACAATTCATCATGCAAGTTTAATACAATTTGCCTGCCAGTTTGCAGACATTATTCATAGGTTTTAACAATTCAGCTCTGTTCAAACAATCCCATCTGCAAATCCTTACCGCTATATTTTGCCTCATGCTCCAGCAACCATTTCTTTTTAGGTAACCCACCGCCATATCCCACAAGGCTGCCGTTGTCACCTATCACCCTGTGGCATGGTACTATAATGGCTATTCCGTTTTGTCCGTTGGCTGTTGCAACGGCACGTATTGCCTTCACATCGCCCAAGTACATTGACTGTTTTTTGTAAGAACGAGTTTCTCCGAAAGGTATATCCAGCAAGCCTTTCCATACCTTCTTTTGAAAGTCTGTACCAATCATATTCAATGGCACATCAAAAGCCATTCTTTGCCCTGCAAAATATTCCTTTGCTTCTTTTCCCAATTGGTCAAGCAACGGATGCTCACCTACTTCATATTCCATCTGCAAAGCATCTTTTATCCGTTGTTGTATTTTTGAAAGGCTGCGTCGGTATTCAAATTCAAACAGGCACAGGCCATCATCTGTGGCTGCACCCATCATTTTTCCCAGTGGTGTATCAAAGTATTTATAAACGATTGGCATTGCTTAGTTCTTTATTGATGATAGCACTTATTTCTTCGGCACGGTTATATATCATGATGTGCGAACCGCCTTTTATCCAATAGTTTGGGTGTATATATTCAGGTGTTATGATTTTATCTGCATCGCCATGTATATGCACTATAGGCTGCGGGTATGCTTCGTTTTGCCATAGTTGTATAGCCTTCATTGCCCATCGCACCAGATAACCATCCGTATCACGGAATACACCGCTCAACATTTCTTTCTCGCTATCGGTATTCGCACCAAACAGTTTCATCACAATCTTATTGGGCCATGTGAAAAACACAGCAGGCACAACCTGTTTTGTTACGATAAACTTCATGAACTTCCCGAAGTGTGGTATCTCTTCTTTTGTCTTTGCACTCGATACGATGATTACTTTTTGTACCGATCTCATTTTAGCAATCTCTACCGCCAGCATACCACCAAACGACACACCCAACAGTATAGGGTTTTCGTCTTTTATCAATGCAGACATTTTCTGTGCATAGCACGGCAGTTCATCATGCTCATCATACTCCGGCCAAGGCAGATGCACAAGTTGTGCATCATCAATTTTAAGGTTGGCAAATATCCTGTCATCTGCTCCCAATCCGCTAAGGCAATATATTTTTTTCATAACCGCTGTGCCATGCTAAAGTTAAGGATAGACAATAAAATAAAAATGCCCCGCAAATTGCGAGGCATTAAATATTATGATGCATGCTTATTATGCTACCGTAGGTGCAAAATGCGATTTGAACGCACCAACCAGATCAGATGCAATTATCTTACGTGTTACATCTATCATGTTTTTGAAAGCAAGTGCATGAGAAATACCGTGGCCTATTACTACCGGGCTGTTAACACCCAATATCGGTGTACCACCGTATATTTCAAAGTTGTAATTGTCCAGCAAAGAATCTTCTACCTTTCTTTCTTCTTTGAAGATAGTATAGATGCTCTCTGCTGTTTTCAGTACTACATTACCCACAAAACCTTCACAAACTATTACGTCTGCTTTGTTCATAAACACATCGCGACCTTCTATGTTGCCATGGAAGTTAACGCCCTTGTGCTCTTTCAGCAATGGGAATGTTGCCTGTGCCAGTATATTACCTTTACCTTCTTCTTCGCCCAGATTCAGCAAACCTACTTTTGGATTCTCTACATTAAAGACCTTGTTTACATACAGCGAACCCATCTCAGCAAACTGCACCAGATTTTCAGGTTTGCAATCTGCATTAATACCAACGTCCAGCAGCAAGTTAAACTTACCGTCAGACCTCGGAATCGGAGATGCAATAGTTGGCCTCAATATACCCTCAATGGTTTTGACACTGTACATAGCCCCCACCATCATGGCACCTGTGTTACCTGCACTGCAAAAGCCATCGGCTTTTTGCATCTGCAGCAAACCAAAACCTACAGCTATGCTGGAGTTTGGCTTTTCTTTCAGTGCTTTGGTAGGATGCTCGTGCATGCCTATCACATCGGGCGTATCAATTAATGTATAACGCTCTTTGTAGGGCTCCAACATAGCAAGATAAGGCGATGCAGCTTTTGCATCACCTATCAGCAACAAATGCACAGACGGATCTGAGATTTGCTGAAAGTAAAGTTGAACGCCTTTTATGGCTTCCTCGGGGGCGTAATCTCCCCCCATGATATCAAACCCTATCTTCATTCAAAGAATGGAGTTATATTATTGATTTTGTTCGCCTTCAGCTGCAGTTGCAGGTGCTTTGTCTATCACAACACGACCACGATAGAACAATTTACCTTCTACCCAATGTGCGCGATGACGCAGGTGAGTTTCGCCTGTTGCTGAATCTACACTCCAAGTTTCTGCAGTCGCTTTGTAGTGTGTACGACGCTTTGCACTACGTTGCTGAGAGTGACGTCTTTTAGGATTTGGCATTGTATTTAAATTTTACTTCGTTTTACGATTATTGTTTGATTTATCTTTCAAAGCCTCAAGGCCTTTCCAAATATCATTTTTAGGTTTTTCTTCAGGCTCTGTCAGCTTATCCAGCAGTTTCAGTGCCTCAGGGTTGCATTCGGTAGTACCATCTGCTTTTTCAGGGTGTACTCGTTGCAATGGTACGCTCAGCAATAAGAATTCATATATCCAGTTGCTGATGTCAATTACCGTTTCGCTACGAGGGATGAAAACTACGTCTGAATCTTCATCTATTTCTTCCGCTTCTTCAGTTCCTGTCAGCTTTATCACAAGGTCAAACTCGTCCCAAAGCCTCATCTTAAAATCATCTCCACACCTGTCGCAAGCTACCGTAATACTACCATCTATATCGAAATGACACAGGAAGAAATTGTTTTTTTTATCGAAACGCAATGTTACCAATGCATCCAGATCTTTAAAATCGGCATCTTCCTTGCCTTTTTCTTCTACAAAACGATCATTAAGCTCGTACTGAAACGTATGAACGCCAAGCTTTAACCCTTGCCATGCTATCTCATATTCACGATTATGTTTCATCTTCGCTCTGACCTGTTTTACGAAACTACCACCTGTTAGTACAAATATTATTTTTCAAGTATTTACAAAACACTCAAAATCAATCATCTACAATAACACCCGTACCAGCACCTTGTCAAAAAACTTCAATGGGGTGCAAAGGTAGCAAAATTATTGATTTTTACAGCATTTTATTTCTTTTCAATAAAAAGGAATATAACACCTGTTCTACAGACTGGCTCAAATCTACAGGTACCATATCTATATGGTACTGATGGCATTTATTTTCTATTTCCTTACGGAAGGCCTCCATCTTATTTATATATACATCTTTCACCTGGTTGGGTTGCAGTTTCAGGCGTTCGCCCGTTTCCATATCCACAAACTCGTATGGCCTGTTGTCAAAATCAAAAGCCACTTCCCTGCCTCCTTCCATTATATGAAACAAAATAACCTCGTGTTTATTATACTTCAGGTGCTGCAATGCGGCAAAAAGCTCATCTGCATGTTCTGCATCGTCCATCATATCGCTGAATACTACAATTAACGACCGACGGTGCATCTGCTCTGCTACTTCGTGCAGGGCTTTTGCAGCATTTGTAGCTGTTTGTTTTGGTTCGGCTCTCAGTTGTTTTTCCAATTCATGCGTCAGCATGCGGTAGTGTGTATGCGAGCTGCGGCATTCAGACAGGTATTTCAATTCGCTATCAAACAAAGCCAATGCCGATGCATCCAGTTGTCGCTTCAGCAATTGTATCAACCCCGCAGCGGCCAGGCAGGCAAAGTCTATTTTGCGCATACTTCCGTCCTTCGTAGCAAAATGCATAGATGCAGAAGTATCTACCACCAGACAACAGCGCAGGTTGGTTTCCTCTTCATACTTCTTTACAAACAGCTTATCTGTTCTGCCATACACTTTCCAGTCTATATGCCGCAAGGCATCCCCCTGATTATACAGCCTATGCTCCGCAAACTCTACTGAAAAACCATGAAACGGGCTCTTGTGCAGTCCTATTATAAACCCCTCTACCACTTGTCTGGCTATCAGTTCCAGACTATCGGCAAGGGTATGTTGTGTAATATTCATCTTAAAATCAAGGCAATAGCCTAAAGTTAAGCTGAAGATAGAGCCTTATAAAATAAATCTTTGCTAAAAAATCTAATGCTTTAAGCAGGCTATGAGTTGTACAATTAAATTATTACTTTTATCTTCAACCGTTAAAATGACTTTTTCATGAAATTTCGCACCGGTACTCTACTGGCTTTAGCTATATTAGTTACTCTGGGATTAAGTTCTTGCACTCGCGAATATATATGCCAATGTACCATCACGTATTCAGGACAGGCTGGTCTTCCGGATACTGCTGTGCAGGAATATACAATCAGCAATACCAAGAAAAAGGCTAAAGCTAAATGTCAGGAAAATTCTACTACCTTCAACCGTGATGGTATTAAAGCTGTAGAATCCTGCGAACTGTACTAAACAGAAATCGTTATTTTTGCCATCAATCACATGGCACAGACAAACAGTAACAACGCAATTTTTTATATAAAACGTATTACAGGCTTATTACTGCTGCTAGCAATGGCAGCAGTTTTTTTTATATCTGCCATCAGCAAACTGACAGATATTGAGCCATTCCAATGGACATTCGTAGGCTTTGGCATAGGCAATATGCTATGGGCTTCTGTCCTAGCTCACTTATTTATCGGGTTCGAGTTGCTGATTGGCATATTCCTGCTGGCTCACATCTACCTGAAAGAAGTTACCTACCCCGTTACTATAGGATTTCTTGCTATCCTTACTATTTATCTGGTTGTATTAATCATTCAACAGGGCAATACCGGCAACTGTGGTTGTTTTGGCAATTGGATATATATGAACCCGCTACAGGCTATCTGGAAAAACCTTGCCATGATAGCGGCATGCTTTGTATTAATGCGCATCTACCCTGTTAAACCATACAAAGGACAGGAATGGATAGCGGCAGTACTTGGTATGGCTGCCATCGTTACTACGTTTATTATTTCACCACTTAATATCAGCAATACCCCTACGGTAGTTAACAGACCTATCAACCTGAACCTGCTGTATGAAGATGCAGCTAACAAACCTGCGGCTGAGTTGCGTACAGGCAAACACATCATAGCTTATATGAGCCTTACATGCCCGCATTGCAGAAAAGCTGCGTACTTGCTGCATGTACTGAAAAAGCAAAATCCGGAGATTCCCGTATATCTGGTACTGAGCGGCCACCCTGATAATAAAGAGGCATTCTTCAAAGAATCTCATGCTGAAGACTTGCCATTCCTGCTATACAAAGACATTGCAGCGTTTCAGGAAATGGCGGGAGACTCCGTACCGGCCATCTATTGGGTAAACAATGGCACCATAGAAAAAGAAAGCACTTACCTGCAATTAGACCCTTCTGATATCAAAGACTGGTTAAGGCTGTAACTTTGCACAAATACACCAAGCACTACTAATGAGTATAGACAATATAGACATCGATAATAACGAGTTGGAAGAAGTGTGGGACGATGATGATCCTGAACTGAGTGAGCAGGAAGGTGAAATAGTACCCGTAGAGCGTACTCGCCTTGTTATCACCCGCGGGCAGGAAAGCATGCGTATCGACAAATACCTGATGATACGTATTGAAGGTGCTACGCGCAATAAAATACAACAGGCAATAGAAGACGGGCTGATAACGGTAAACGGACAGCCTACAAAGTCTAACTATAAGATACGTACCAACGATGAAATCATCGTGTTTGACAGCCGTGGAGAGGTGTCAGAAGAAGTGATACCTGAGGAAATGCCATTGAACATTGTGTATGAAGATGACGACCTGATGATCATCAACAAACCCGATGGCATGGTAGTACACCCCGGTTGCGGCAACTATACAGGCACATTAGTAAACGGTCTTGCATGGTACCTGCATGTAGAAGATATTGAAAACAGTGCACTGCCACGCGTGGGATTAGTACACCGCATAGATAAAGACACAAGCGGATTACTGGTAATAGCCAAAACTGATGCTGCCATGAGCAATCTTGGCCTGCAGTTCAAAAAGCACACCGTACACAGGCGCTATATAGCACTGGTTTGGGGCAATCTGGAGGAAGACGAAGGCACTATCAACGTAAACGTAGGGCGCAACTTGCGCTTCCGTAAAATTATGGACACCTTCCCGGACGGCGATTATGGTAAAGAAGCCATCACCCACTATAAAGTATTGCAGCGCTTCAACTATGTCACGCTGATAGAGCTGCGTCTGGAAACAGGACGTACCCATCAGATACGCGTACACATGAAGTCTATCGGGCATCCGCTTTTCAACGACCAGACCTATGGTGGCAACTATATTGTAAAAGGAACAGTATTTACCAAGTACAAACAGTTTGTAGAAAACTGCTTCAAAATACTGCCCCGCCATGCACTGCATGCCAAAGAACTGGGCTTCAAGCATCCTACAACAGGTGAATGGATACAATTCAACTCAGAACTGCCGGATGAAATGAAACAGGTCATTGAACGATGGGATACTTACACATCGGGCATGACCAGACAGCTGAAGAACAGCCTCGACGGGAACAATTGACAAATAAATTATAACAATTTAATATAAGTCGTTTTTTACGGCTTAATTTCATAATTTGACAACATCAAAGCAACGGTAAGGCAGAATTTAACAACAGTTAATTATGATTTAACCTACTTTTGTATTGATAGTTAATTTTTACAAAACAAGTGAATATGTTTTTATCAGCGATTAATCCACAGTTATTGTGGTCTATGCCAAGTGGTGGTGAGTGGATCATTATATTGCTAGTAGTCATCATCTTCTTTGGTGGTAAGAAAATACCGGAGCTTGCACGTGGTATTGGTAAAGGTATCCGTGAGTTCAATGACGCTAAAGAAGGCGTTAAGAACGAGATTGAAGCAGGTATGAAAGAGAAGAAAGCTGAATAAGCTATCGGTTGGTTTATATCCCCGCAATTTAGATTTCAAACACTTCCCCGACAAGAGGAGTGCATTGTTTAACCACTAAAACCGAAACAATATAAATGCTTAAAACATTTGTGTTTGGGTCTGTTTTTGTGCTGTTTTCAACAGCTTCTTTCGGACAGTCATCTTCTGCTCCTGCCTCTAAACGGGCAGCTAAGGCAGATACGATTGTTGTCCGCAAGCCCGCACTCAATTCTAAAGGTACTATTGCATTGCCTATAGCCATAGCTATGCCCAAGGCCGTGCAACCAAAGGCTAAAGTTTACAAGCCAGTTCCATTGGCTCACGAAAAAGAGTACTATGGTTCTATGAGCGGTTTTGTAAATGAGTTTGTCACTAAATATTCTCGTACACACAATCAAACCATTAATGTAGTTCACGGCCGCAGCAATACACAGTTTCCTTTGATGGAAAATGTGTTGCAAAAGCACGAAATTCCAAAAGAACTGAAGTATCTCGCGGTTATCGAATCTGCTTTGAACAATAAGGCCGTTTCTCACGCAGGTGCTGTAGGCCCTTGGCAACTAATGGCACCTACTGCCCGACTAATGGGACTGAAAGTAGGTAAAGGCCGCGATGACCGTACCGATTGGTACAAATCGACCAATGCTGCGGCAAAATACCTGGTTACATTGTATGAAGACCTGAACGACTGGTTGCTGGTAGTAGCCGCTTATAATAGTGGCCCAACCCCTATCAAACGCGCTATTGAAAAAACAGGCAGCAGCAATTTCTGGGATATCAAAAAATATCTGCCTAAAGAAACACAAGGACACGTATTGGCTTTCATAGCTACTGCTACGATATTCGAGAATATGAGCAAGTTTATCAAGCCGGGCGACGCTACAGCTTGCGATATACCCGGTGCTCAAAATAAAGTAGCTCCCCCTCAACCACGTTTTACGCCCGAAGAGCTTAAAATGATGGCCATCGTAAAGCTGACAGAGCCGATGAGCATGGATTTGCTGATACATGAACTGGGGCTAGACAAAAAGTTGATGGAAAAATGGAACGAGGACTACGACATGTACGAATACAATATTTATCCTGAAGAAACATATAGCCTGAGACTGCCGAAAGACAAGCTGGAAAGCTTCCTGAATCAGAAAGAATACCTGCAGCGCAAGTCAAAACAAGTATTCAGTGCGCAGAACATGTAAAAAATCAGGAAAATATTTTTGCGTTATATAATTTTACCTTACCTTTGCAGTCCTTAAAATAAATAAGTATAATAAATGGCAAATCATAAAGCAACCAAAAAAGACGTACGTCAGAGTGAAAAACGCCGTGATCGTAACCGTTACTATGGTAAAACTACTCGTAACGCTATCCGTACGCTTTTAGCCATTACTGATAAAGCTGAAGCTGCGGCACAACTGCCAAAAGTTATCTCTATGATAGATAAACTGGCTAAGCGTAACGTTATTCACAAAAATAAAGCAAGCAACCTGAAATCAGGTATCGTTAATAAACTGAACGCTGCTACAGCATAATTCAGTTCTTTTAAACTATTTTAGAGCCCGGATATTATATATCCGGGCTTTTTATATTTACCCATCAATTCAAGTACCATTCAGAAATGAAAAAACTGGTTTCTGTTCTGTTAACCATCCTATCGGTGGCAGTTGGCGCATTATTCATATATTCAGCATATACCAAGCTATATACTATACAAAGTTTCGAGAGCTTCCAATACAGCATAGTAGAGTATGTAAAACTACCATGGCTGTTGGCCGCTATCGGTGGCCGGTACCTGATTGGTGTTGAAATGGGCCTGGGCATACTACTCATCACTCACCTTTGGGGCAAAAACAAATGGGTACCAAAGGCTGCGGCTATTCTTACTATTATATTCAGCATATACCTTGTATACCTGTGGATATACGCAGGCAATGATATAAACTGTGGTTGCTTTGGCGATGCCATCTGGATGTCTCCTTCTGCATCACTCATCAAAAACGCAGGTTTGCTTATTGCCTTACAGATTATTACACGCTATCACAATGGCTTCAGAAACATTAAGCTCGCATGGACGGGTGCAGTCATAGCTATTGCATGTTCTGTTGTTCCATTCGTACTATACCCTCTTCCCGATACACATCCGCAATGGTTACAAAAAGGCAGGTTTCAGTTAGATATGACAAAGCTATACGAACCCGGTAAAACAGATGCTCCTTCCGTAGACCTACGCAAAGGAAAGCATGTGATAGCCTTCTTCAGCCTCAAATGTCCGCATTGCCAGATGGCAGCCTACAAAATGCATATCATGAAGGTCAATAATCCTTCACTACCATTCCAAATGGTAATAGCAGGCAAAGACGAAAACAAAGCCGAATTTTTCAAGAAGACCAAAGCCGAAAATATTCCTTACACAAAACTGAAAGGTGAAGACTTTACCAATCTGGTAGGCTTTAGCTGGCCAGTTATCTATCTGGTAAAAGACGGATGGGTAGAAGCACAAACCGACTATGTAACCATGAGTCAGGGGGCCATTGAAGACTGGCTGGCAAAGCCATAGTATTGTCATTCTTCCTACCACTATTCCACTTGCCCAATTTTGGCTCGGTAATTGTTTTATTACTGATAAGAGAATAAAAAATATTGTAACTCAACACAATATCGAAGAACGCTAAACGTTATGTTAAAATATTGTGCTGACACAATAAATTGATTATCGGTTAAAAGCTTACTTATGTCTTACAAAATGCCCTTGAAGCAGACTACCCCAAAGTCTAAATGGATGACAGTAGCATTGGTTTGTGTGTATATAGTAATAGGCATCTTCATAGTCTTGCACAAATAATATAGCTACAATAAACTATTGACTATTTTCATTGTCTGAATATTATAACTCAGGCATATGAAAAAATTGGCTTACCTGCTTTTTCTGATTTTTTCCTTCTACAAAACAGAAGCGCAAACATATTTTCCGCCAATATCAGGCAACACATGGGACACGGTTGCCCCTGCTTCACTTGGCTGGTGTCTCGATAGTATCAATTCCGTTTACAATTATCTTGGTCAGAAAAATACCAAAGCTTTCATTGTACTGAAAGACGGAAAGATAGCATTAGAAAAATACTATGGTACTTTCACTAAAGACAGCGTTTGGTACTGGGCATCTGCAGGCAAAACACTGATAGCTTTTTCAACAGGCATAGCGCAGGAACAAGGCTACCTTAAGATAAGTGATACCACAAGCAAGTACCTGGGTAATGGGTGGACATCACTCTCCCCTACACAGGAAAAAGCCATTACCATTCGCCACCAGCTTACAATGACAACCGGGCTTGATGACGGTGTAAGCAACAGCGATTGCACAGACCCTTCATGCCTGCAATACAAAGCTGCTCCCGGCACACGATGGGCATATCACAACGCCCCGTTTACACTGATGCACAAAGTGCTTGATAATGCATCCGGCAATTTCAATTTGTTTTTTAACACAAAGCTGCGCAACAAAATAGGCATGGGTGGTATATGGCTGAAAGGTGCAGGTAGCGACACATTCAACATTGTATATTATAGTACGCCTCGCGGCATGGCCCGCTTTGGATTGTTGCTACTGAATAAAGGCATCTGGAATTCAGACACGCTGCTACACGATACTGCCTATTTACGGCAAATGACTACAACATCTCAAAGCCTCAATTTATCGTACGGCTACCTTACGTGGCTGAACGGCAAGAGCAGCTATATGATACCACAATCGCAGTTAGTATTCCCTTCAGCATTGGTACCCAACGCACCTTCAGATATGTTTTGTGCACTTGGCAAAAACGACCAGAAAATATACATCATTCCATCTACCAATATGGTTGTGATACGCATGGGTAATGATGCCGGTTTTCCTGCACTTGCAGTATCTGCTTTCGACAACGAACTTTGGGGCAAACTGAAATATATATTCTGCACACCAACAAGTAGTATAAGCACTATCAACAATAGTAACATAAGCGTATACCCCAACCCTGCAAATGATATCATCAACATCAATACGTCTGATAATTACACTGCATCATTGCACAATATTGCAGGGCAACTGATAGCAACATACAACATCACTAAAGGCCCAAATAGCTTCAATACTCGACAACTGCAGGCAGGCACTTATTACATAACACTCTGCAACGAGCAAGAAAATAAAACCATCAGGTTTGTAAGAGAATAACTACCTGAAGTAGCGCTTGAGCTTGAGGAACTGCTTTTCAAAAAAGTGATAGGACAGCATACTGATGCCTATAGACAAGGCAAATGTAAGGAGTGCAAATACTACTGCCCACAGTGTGGTATCTATATCCCAATGCAGCTTTTCAAACACACGTTTCAGCAAATTGATAACAAGCGTGTGATAAATATAAAAGCCGTAAGTATATAGCCCCAGCTTACTCAGTACATTGCCGTCGCTTATCCTGAATTTGGTATCTGACGGCAATGTAAAGATGATCAGCAAGGCAAACATTGCTCCTAATATACAAGTAGTCCATACAAATGGTGCGTCCCCCTGCAACTGAGAAAACAGCACAACTATTATCAACACTGTTGCGGCATACAAGCGCTTTGTCGTAATAGAGATCTTGTTTACTATATTCAACAGACGCTCTTTGTGGTTCAACAACAAGTATGCAGGTATAGCACCATATGCAAACAAGTCAATATTAGTTAGTAATTCGCTGGTAGATAATCCATGGCTTACAAAATACCCCCTCGCAACAACAGACAGTATAAGACATGATGCTATCAGCTTTGGCAAAGATTTGATATTGATAAAGTATAGTAATAGTCCCCATACTATATAAAAATGCTCCTCTATACACAATGACCACATAACACCAAGCGGCGATGCATTTGGCACATCGTGCGTCCATATCATTTTATAGTTCTCCAAAAACAACGCAGACACCAACCAATTGGGTTCGTACCCCGTTGCAGAACTATTGAGGTGAATAATACCTAGTAAATACGGTGTAATGAATGCGATAAAAATAGCCAGATAAAACAAAGGCCAGATACGGAGCACACGCCTAGCAAAGAAATGTTTCAGGTTCAGCTTACCGGTTCTTTCCTTCTCTTCATAAACAATGTAGGTTATCAAAAAACCACTCAGCACAAAAAAGAACTGTACCCCTATGCCACCTCCTTTCCGCAATACATCAAACCACGGGAACGCAACTATGGGCAAATGATGCAGAAACACTTTGAAGCAGGCAAAAAAGCGCAAGGCATCAAATGTGTGAAAATGATGCCTTGTTGTATGATTTTGTATTACCTCTTTCGTTTGCATTATTCTTCTGTATCTACCCCTTCCTGATCTTCCATAGATATAGACTGTGCGGTAGACATAGCATTTTGCGCTCCTTGCATATCGCCTTTTGCCTGATAAAGCTGTGCTAACAATTGATACCCATTAGCATCACGCGATGCCATTTTCAGGTATTCATTCATTACTGCTATGGCGTTATCCATCTTGCCGATGCTTGCCAATGCAATGGCATAGTTTTGATAAAGTGTTTCATCTTTAGGCTCTTTCTGTACCGCCAGTTGGTAATAGTATGCAGCATTTGCATAGTCTTTGGCATTCATAAACTGCGTAGCCTTAAAACCATAGTACGATGTATCCGGTTTTGTAATAGCAACAAGCGGCGTGTTATCTGCTTTTACCACCATTATGGTATTTGATGGCGGGAAGTAGCCACCCTGCAGCAGTTCTTTGTCTATGAAGCGAGAGAAGAATATACCGTAAGTATATTTCCTGCTGCTACGCTCTCTGTAGCGCACATAATCTACAGCAACTCTTGGATTATTCAGTGCCTTCTGATAGTGCCACATGGGCTCTATACAGTTTGTCAATATCAGCACAGAGTCTTTGGTATTGTACAGGTCTTTTTCTTTTGCCAGCTTAAAGAATGCCTGCTTGATGCTATTCATATAATAGTCGGTTTCGTAATGCCCGTAAGCGCCATCAATACCACCTGTAAACTCATTGAAGTATACTATCTGGTTAGGATGATTAGCAACTACCCATTTAACAGGCAAGAATAAACCGATTACCAATACTGCAATAACCACATACTTTACTTTCACATCTTTGAAGTGATCGTATATATCACTGAATGTAAGTGCTGCCAATACTATCAGCAACGGATAGATAAACAGTAAGTGCCTCCACCCATCATATAGAGGAGAGTGCTTGTAAACGATATACACCCAAGGGAACAATGCCACAAAGAACAGGAACAGCAATGCAGGCATTTTTTGTTGCTTGAAGTAGAACAACAAAGGCGATAGTGCGATACCAACCAGTATGATGATTGGCGTAGTGATAAATATCCACAATGGTATGTAGTTGGCTGGTACTCCCTGGCTCATGATATGCCTGTCATCAAACAACATACGGATACCCATAGAGAAGTTCGACATTTCTGATAATGCACTGAATGGATTGCTTAGTGGAGCTTCCAACGCGTATGGCCAGAATATCAACCCTGCAAAATAGCCTACAATACCTGTTGCTACAGCATATACTATTGTGCGCTTCATCTCTGCGCCAAACATCGCATAGTTTTTCCTCCATGTAAAAAAGTACTCTATACCAATAGCCACGAACAGGAATGGTATCAGCAACAAACCACCCACACGCACACCAATAGCAAGGCCTATCGATAGTGCCAACCATAAAGCATCCTTCCAGCTTGGCTTAGGGAATGCTGCTACAAAACGAATGATATAGTATACCCCCATCGTCATACCCAATGCAAATGGTATATCCTTCGGATTGTACATAGACTCACCAAAGAATCTTGGCGATAAGAACAGGAGCACCGATGTAAGGAATGCTGCACCCCACCCTTTATACCTCTTAGCTAGCAGAGATGCGTACACTATAGTTAGGAAGCCGAATATCGCAGTAATAAAATGACGCGTATTATACTCATCGGTCGGCAATATTTTGTTCACCGTCACACACAACAAATCGAACAGACCGCCATAGTAGTACACGTTCTTAAACGTTAATGCGCCTTTATCAGCACCGCCTGTAGCAAAGTAATTATACACGTGCTCGCCATAGGTGTTCTGCGTGTACTCATCACCACTGATACCAAAATCTTTACTTACCCAAAGCATAATGATGCACATTACTGCCCAGGTAATGAGTGTAAGTTTCTTAGCATTAATTTTATTGAGAAAGTCCATGAAAGCTGTATTATTTACTATTCTTTATGATGCTTTTTATATTCACTATTTCTTTGAACATGGCTATCGAGTCTCTTACCAATTGTATCTTACTACCTTCTATAGCCTGCCATGTAATAGGCATTTCTTTTATGCGGATGCCATCATAATGCGCCCTTGTCAGTATTTCCACATCATGCGCCCAACCATTGGTTTGCAACGCTCCAAACAATTTATCGGCAACTGCTTTACCATACAATTTAAAACCGCACTGAGAGTCTTTAACCTTTAGTGGAGTAAGTGTACGTACTATGATATTGAAAACATTACCAGCCAGTTTGCGCTTAAATGTTTCGCTGATGATAGTAGATTGATGATGTTCTCTGGAGCCTATGTAAATGGTGTTAACATCTAACACTCCATTTTCGGCTTTCAGCCAATTTATAATTTCGGCAGGGCTAGTAGCCATATCGGCATCAAGTGTCAGCACAAAAGCATGAGATGCGCGCGAAACGCCATTCTTTAATGCTCCACCCTTACCCGTATTCTGCTGATTGACAAGCGTTATTTTATCTGTATTTGCCTTATAAAAACTATGCTCCTGAAGTTTGGTATAGGTATCGTCTTTGCTGCCATCGTTCACTATCACTACATCAAATGTCCCTTTCCATTCTTTTGCAAACGATTCCAACCCTTTATACAACAGACTTATCCTGTCCGATTCATTGTAGCACGGTATGACCAACGATAGGGTTACACCCTCTGTTCCTGCATTCATAAATAGAGATATCGATACTAAAGTCTATTGTCGGTAAATATAAATTAAAGCAGCGAAAAACCACTACAGCAAAGCCTTTGATTGCAAAAAAATACGCCCCGGAATTTCTTCCGGGGCGCTAATCTTTTCGGTATAATATAAATTATTAACCTTCTTGATTTTCTGTTGCAGGTGCTTCACCTTCTGCAGCATCAGCTTCAGCAGCATCAGCCTCTGCTTCTGCAACTTGTGCAGCAGCTTTAGCAGCATACTTTTCTTCTACTTTGCGTACAGACTCACTCATTGCTGCATGACGTTTGTCTGCTTTGTGTTGACGATGAGACTCTTCGCGTTTAGCTACCAGTTGCTCATGATCAGCATTCCAGCTTTCAAATTTCTCCCATGCAGTTTTTTCGTCAAATAAGCCGAGGCTAACACCACGCATAAGGTGTTTCAGGTACAATACACCTTTGAAAGACAGGATACGGCGGCAAGTGTTTGTTGGTTGCGCACCTTGTTGCATCCAGTACAATGCACGTTCACGGCTCAGACGTACTGTAGCAGGAACTGTAAGCGGATTGTAAGTACCGATTTTTTCAATGAATTTACCATCGCGAGGTGCTACGCTGTTTGCAGCTACGATGAAATAGAACGGGCGCTTTTTTGACCCGTGGCGTTGAAGACGAATCTTAACTGACATAAATAATAGAAATTATTTGTGTTAACAATAATTTTAAGGACTGCGAAGTTAATTAAAAACTCCTGAATTCTAAAATTAAATTCAGATTAATAATCAGTTAACTCCTGTTTTTCAATAATTAAGGGTTAGCGCCTGCCAAATGGTGGCATTCCCATACCCATACCTCCCGGCATCATACCTTTCATTTTGTTCATCTGCCCCATCATCTGGCGCATTTGCTCAAACTGCTTCATAAAGGCATTCACCTCTGCTATATCCTTACCACTACCTTTAGCAATACGCTTACGGCGGTTACCGTCTATCACATCCGGGTTATTACGCTCATACGGTGTCATAGAGTTGATAATTGCCTCTATACCTTTAAACGCATCATCAGAAATATCAATATCTTTTATAGCCTTGCCAACACCAGGTATCATAGCTAACAGGTCTTTAATATTACCCATTTTCTTAATCTGGTTTAGTTGTTCTTTAAAATCTTCAAAATCGAACTTATTGGCACGGATTTTCTTTTCCAGCTTCTTAGCTTGTGCTTCGTCAAACTGTGCCTGCGCGCGCTCCACCAAGGTTGTGATGTCGCCCATACCCAGTATACGCTGTGCCATACGCTCCGGATAGAATACATCCAGTGTATCCAGCTTTTCGCCCATGCTCACAAACTTGATAGGCTTATCTACTGTGTATTTGATAGTCAGCGCAGCACCACCGCGTGTATCACCATCGAGTTTGGTCAGTACCACACCGGTAAAGTCCAGCCTATCGTTAAAGGCTTTGGCCGTGTTTACCGCATCCTGACCTGTCATAGAATCGACAACGAACAGGATTTCGTGCGGTTGCACAGCAGCTTTGATGTTGGCAACCTCTGTCATCATAGCCTCATCTACAGCCAAGCGGCCCGCAGTATCTATAATCACTACACTGTTACCATTCTTTTTTGCTTCTGCAATGGCATTTTGAGCTATTGCAACAGCATCTTTATTTTCAGGCTCGCTGTACACAGGTACTTTAATCTGCTCACCCAATACTTTCAACTGGTCCATCGCTGCAGGGCGGTAGATGTCTGCAGCTACCAGCAAAGGATTACGGCCTTTTTTGCTCTTTAGAAAGTTGGCAAGTTTACCACTGAAGGTTGTTTTACCCGAACCTTGCAAACCCGCAATCAGTATAACCGTTGGCTTACCATTCAGATCTATTTCTGCCTCTTCACCACCCATCAAATCTGCCAGTTCATCCTTCACAATCTTCACCATCAACTGGCCCGGAGATACTGATGTCAGTACCTTTTCGCCCATTGCTTTGTCCTTTACCCTATCGGTAAATTCCTTAGCTATCTTAAAGTTTACGTCGGCATCTACCAATGCACGGCGTATTTCTTTTATAGTGGTCGCAACATTTATTTCCGATATACGTCCCTCGCCCTTTAATTGCTTAAAGGCACCTTCGAGGCGTTCACTGAGATTTTCAAACATAGTCCTGTATCTTCTGAAAGGATTGCAAAGTTAAAGAAAACAGCCATACGGCGAAATGTAAATAACCCGATTCCCTTACCTTTATTACATGATTTTTATAGCTGTACTTGTTCCTTGGCTGTCTTTCTTTCTGCGAGGCAGAATTATCAAGGGTATTATATGCCTGTTATTGCAAATCACCCTGATAGGTTGGTTGCCTGCAGCACTATGGGCAGCCTTCGACCTACATAATCGAAGGGCAGAAAAACGACACCGCCGAATGATAGCTGCTATTAATAGCCGTAATTAATGGCGCTTAGCTTGTTTTTTTGAATAGTGAATGATATTTTTACTGAAATCTTAAACTTCAGCTTGTGAAAAAGATATACAGCCTTTCTTTAATCCTGATAGCTCTGGTAGCATTTAGCTCTTGCAAAAAAGAATTTACCTGCCAGTGCAAAGTGAACTATGTTGTTAATGGCAATGTTCAGAACATGACTACTACCAGCAATGTTATCAGAACTGTAAAGAAAGAAGAGGCTCAAAGTCAATGCAAATACTACGAAACTTCAGAAAATTATCTGAACCAGAAAGCTGTTGTTCAACACTATTGCGAAATTAAGTAGGCATTTACTACTTACTACCATACTGAAAGCCGTGTAATGATACACGGCTTTTTTCATAACCCTCTGTTTGTCTGTAAATGTGTATTGCAGTAATATTGCAACATATTTAATCCCTTTTTATAAAAAAAATCACCCTTATTTTGCTTGCAGGTGCTTTGGTTGCATCTTGTAAAAAAGACTATGTATGTAAATGTACCAGTACTGCAACTATCCCAGGCTTTGGCACGGTAGATAGCTCTTTTACTGTAGACATCAAAAAAGCTAAAAAGAAAGACGCAGAAGCTAAATGCAGTGCAAACGAAAATTCAACATCAGGTAGCTACATGGGTTTCACTTTCAGCTATGTAACAAAGTGCGATCTTTAAAATAATCAAACCTGCTCTTTTAAAAAAGCCCCTTCGCGGAAGGGGCTTTTTTATGTACATTAGACATAGCAATGAACATAAGGATTATTAAATATTCTATACCGCTGCTATTTAATATCGGTGCATGGCGCAGCTTTCACTACACAGGCTTTGTTACATGGGTGCCTGTAGTGTTTGGCTTTGTGATAATACCATTGTTTGAACTATTTGTAAAGCCAGACCATAGCAATCTGGATGCACATGAAGAAGCCATGGCAAAAGATGACCGAATCTATGATTGGATTCTGTATTGCATTGTACCAATACAATACACAGTTCTATACCAGTTCCTTACACATATTACAGACCCCGGACTTACCACAGCAGATACCATAGGGCGCATCATGACCATGGGATTGATGTGTGGCGTAATGGGTATCAATGTTGGGCATGAGCTGGGCCATCGTGTTAACACTACTGAGCAAACAATGGCACGGATGCTGTTACTGACATCACTGTACATGCATTTCTTTATAGAGCACAATCGCGGACACCATAAGCATGTAGGAACCGAAGCAGACCCCAGCACAGCAAGACGCAACGAATCATTATACATGTTCTGGTTCAGAAGTATATCGGGCGTGTATGGCAATGCATGGAAGATTGCAAGTGATGAGCAACGAAAGAAAGGCAAAGCTTTCCTGCAAAATGAAATGCTGCATTATCAACTGATACAAATCACCTTCCTTACTGTTATAGGTTATGTTTGGGGATTGCAAGTATTGGGGTACTTTATAATAGCTGCTATAATCGGCATATTGCTACTAGAAACAGTAAATTACATAGAGCATTACGGACTCTTCAGAAAACCATTGGGAGAAGGTAAATATGAACGCGCCATGCCCGAACATAGTTGGAATAGCGACCATGTACTGGGGCGCATCATGCTTTTCGAGCTGAGCCGCCACAGCGACCACCATTATCTGGCAAGCCGCAAGTATCAGCTGCTACGTTACCACGACAACTCCCCGCAACTGCCTACAGGCTACCCCGGCAGCATGATACTGGCTATGATACCACCTTTGTGGTTCAGCGTGATGAACAAAAAGATTGATAACAACCAATGAGATACATACCCATAATATTGGCAGCACTCTTATGCAGCTGTGGTAACAGCACAAAAAATAATAACAGTGCTAAAGACACCGCAGTAACAGTACCAACAACCGACACTTTGGCTGTTAAGGATTCTGTATACAACGACCCTAACACAACATCAGACGACTATGCAAACTACTATCTGGTAGTAGCAGATACAGGTACTGACTATTACACAATGGATGCTGCCATGTACAGGCAGGCAAAGCAATCTCACATGGATATCGATACGCTCAACAGGTATTACAATGCAAAGAAGAAAAAGATAGTGCTACGCGAAGATGATGCAGACGAAGCCTATGCAGGCGAATACATATCGGTACGTTTCCCCAATGCAAACTTTAGTATGGAATATCTGGATAGCTATACCATACAGGCGCGCGAAGGAACCATGTGCGTTCTTGCAGGTATATACGAAACACAGCAGGCTGCTGATTCTGTTCTTAGGATTATAAAGCCCAATGCAACGAAAGCTTTTACAATGAAGAGTAAAATATACATCGGCTGCATTCATTGATCAGGGAGAGACTATTATGGGAAACGAAGTTATCAGCTACCTGTCAAAACACATCAAGCTATCGCCCAGGCAGAAAGAGCTTATCGAAAAATGCACCATTGTAAAAAGCTACACGAAGGAGACAATGCTACTGCGTCAAGGTAATATTGCTAATGAAAGCTATTTTGTACTGAAAGGAATTGTCCGTAGCTATGCAATAGATGATAACGAACAAGAAACAACTATTGAGTTTTACCCCGAAGAACAAGCTATAATACCACTGACCTACGGAAAAAGAATACCCTCTACTCACTTTTTGGAATGTCTTGAAGACTGTACACTCATCATCAACAATCCCGAATACGAACAGGAGATGTTTGCCAAGTACCCTGAATTTGAATCTATATGCAGAGTGATGGGCGAGGTAATGATGGCGCAACTACAGGAATCATTTACAGACTACAAAACCCGAAAGCCCGAAGAACGATACCTGCATATTATGGAACACAGGCCTACCCTGCTGCAGCGTGTACCACTCTACCAACTGGCAAGTTATCTGGGCATCAAACCTGAGTCGCTAAGTCGATTGCGAAAAAGGCTTACTAAGAACAATTAACTCCGTTCTTGACAAACATCAATAACTGAGGCATATACCACTGATAGTTTTGCATGCTGTAAATAACAGAGTTATATGCAATTCAGAAACATCATTTTATCTGCAACACTTGCACTGGCCACAAGCGTAACACTTGCGCAAACAGGCACCCGTGACACTGTACGATACAACCACTACGCAGGCACTTCTCTGTGGTCGTTGCGCAACCTCTTTCCCAATGGCGGTGACTTTTATGAACTGGACTACGGACATCGGCTGTCAAAAAAAGAGTTTCTGGTAGCAAGAGCCATTACTTGGAAATATGACGCACCACTCGGCATACCATTCGGCTCTCCCGATTTGGGTAGCGATTCTGTAAAATACCCCGGCTATGTGCGTGCATGGGGTTTGGGTGCAGGCTATCAGCATTTTATATACAGGCGTTTATTCGCGGCGGCGTATGCCACCGGCTTTATTCAAAATTTTTATGGTACCGGGAAAGGGAAAGTACAAAGTGGCTTTCAGCTTTTCCTGCAGGCGAAAGTAGGTTATAGATTCAATTTCTTTAGAGGCAAAGTCTATTTCGACCCTGCAATATCTTTCAACTACTGGCCTGTTAATACCAGCTTCCCTGCTGCCTTCGCACAAAAAGAAAAAGACTGGCCAGACTATTTTCTGTTCGAGCCTCACTTTAACTTCGGTATCAACTTTTAATCAATTACCTAGCTATGAAATATACAGATGCAAAACAGCACATATCTGCACTCTGGATAGTCGTTATGCTGAACCTGATATTTGCAGACGTACTGTCTATAATGCTGGCACTCACAGACAAAAGCCGAATCAACATAATAGGTGATGCTACCACAACGATGGCTATAGCAGCTATTGTTACCAACATACCGATACTGATGGTTTACTTCTCAAAAACACTACCATACCGAGCTAACAGAATTGTGAACATCATAGCAGCTATACTGACAATAGCCTATATAATAGGCGGTGGTGATACTGCCCCTCACTACATCATCTTAGCAAGTATAGAAACCATTTGCCTGATTGTAATCATTGCCAAAGCATGGCGGTGGAAAGAAGGATAGTTTTAAAATTAAAAGCCCCGCAATGCGGGGCTTTTAATTTATCTGTACACTTGCAATCAGATTACAGGTGTGCTTGTATTTTCTTTTCGAATACACCTTTTGGTGCTGCACCTACTTGCTTGTCTACAACCTGGCCATTCTTGATGAACAGTACAGCAGGGATACTTGTAATACCGTAGTTGATAGACAGATTAGGGTTCTCATCCACGTTTACTTTACCCACGTTTACTTTACCATCATATTCTGTAGCCAGTGCCTCGATTGTCGGGCCTAACGCCAGACAAGGACCACACCATGGAGCCCAGAAGTCAATTACACTCAGTTTGTCTGCTTTCAGTACTTCTGCATCAAAGTTTGCATCCGTATATACTGCTGCCATTTTCTAGTTGTTTAATTATTAATTGAAATAAAAATGAAGTACAAATTTACTATCTATTTTCGGTTTAGTAGTATAGAGTGCCGAAATACATATATAAGCCAAGCTTACATATGCTGTTGAATCTTCTTTTCGAACACCCCACGAGCTGTTAAACCTAATTGTTTATCAACCAATTGCCCGTTTTTGAAGAACAAAACTGCCGGCATACCCGTTACACCATAGTCTACACACACATTAGGGTTTTCATCGGCGTTCAGCTTACCTACATTTACCTTTCCCTCATAATCTTTTGCCAGTGCATCTATTGTTGGGCCAAGTGCCAGACAAGGGCCACACCATTGTGCCCAAAAGTCTACCAAGGTTAGTTTATCTGAATTCAGCACTTCCTGCTGAAAATTTGCATCTGTATATACTGCTGCCATTTGTGAAAGAATTTAGTTTTTGAAAGGCTGTAAACTTAAACCCATTTTCTGAGCATGCCGCATAGGCAACGCTTATATCCGGATAAGAATTAACAGCTTATCCACTACGTGTTCAGTTCCACTTTATACTCTACAAAATCCGATTGGGTGATAAACTGTATCAGCGCATCGTTCAGCTCTACTTTAGAGCTGCCTCCCGGGCGCAGCTTTACAGACAATCCGCTTTCGGGATCTGTTACAGCCAGCAACACCTCTGCATTGCCTGGGTATTGCTTGATGTTCTCGTACAGAAATTGTGACACCAGCTCATCCACCTTATCCAATGGCATGTGTATGTGCAAGCGTTTGGTCATGGTCTTGCGCACCTGATCCAACAGACTGATGCCTTGTATCTGAAACTCCATAACACCTGGCCGGAACCTATGCTCCTGATACACACCCGTTATTATCAGCTTTTGCCCATTGTCTATATAGTTGCTATACTGCACATAGTTGGCCTCCCAGAATACTATCTCCTGATTGCCGGTGTAATCATTCAGCACTATCTTGCCAAACTTACTGCCCTTTTTAGTAGTCATGTGGGCTGCATCGGTAACGTAGCCCGCTATACGAACGGTACGCCCTTTCATCTTCTCTATCTCGCTGATGGGAGTAAAGCCATAGTGGTCTACTTCAAACTTATAACCATCCATCGGGTGCGCACTCAGGTAGATGCCTACTACTTCCTTCTCTCTATCCAGCAATTCTGGCAATCCCCATGGTTCACACTCAGGTATTGTAGGTGGTTTAATGTCAGGCATTACTTCTTCGCCAAACAAGCTATTGCTTGCCATAGAGGTGCTTGCCTGCACCTGATTGCCAAAGCGCACCAATCTTTCAAGCCCTGAAACAGGGTCTGTTGGCGGCATGTAGAAATACTGCGCCCTATGCAATTCTTTAAATGAATCCATAGCACCCGCAAGTATCAGGCTTTCCAGCGACTTTTTATTTACCGTACGCTGATTGACGCGTGTAATAAAATCATACACTGTAGCATATGGCCCATTCGCTTCGCGCTCTGCAATGATATCTTCTACTGCAGCCTCGCCCACCCCTTTGATGGCGTTCATACCAAAACGAATGACACTTTCTTTGCTAACAGAGAAGCCCTTTAAACTTTCATTCACATCAGGCCCCAATACCTGTAAGCCCATGCGCTGGCACTCTTCCATGTAGAACTTTATCTTATCGATATTGCCCTGGTTATTCAGCACAGCCGCCATAAACTCTGACGGATAGTGTGCCTTCAAATATGCTGTCTGGTATGCTACAAACGCATAGCAGGTAGAGTGCGATTTGTTGAACGCATACTGAGCAAATGCTTCCCAGTCGGTCCATATTTTTTCAAGCTTGTCTGCAGGGTGCCCTTTTTGCGTAGCACCTTCCACAAACTGCGCTTTCATTTTGTTCAGTACAGCAATCTGCTTTTTACCCATTGCCTTTCGCAGTACGTCTGCATCCCCCTTGCTAAAGCCGGCCAGTTTCTGCGACAGCAACATCACCTGTTCCTGATACACGGTAATACCATAAGTTTCCTCCAGGTATTCCTTCATATCGTCAAGGTCATATACAATCTCTTCCTCGCCGTGCTTGCGCTTGATGAAGTTGGGGATGTATTCCAACGGGCCGGGACGGTACAGGGCGTTCATCGCGATAAGGTCATCAAACTTATCGGGCTTCAGCTCTCGCAGGTACTTCTGCATACCCACACTTTCAAACTGGAATGTCGCATTGGTTTCGCCACGCTGATACAGTTCGTATGTTTTCACATCATCCAGCGGAATAGCATCCATATCTATTTCTATACCATAGTTGCGCTTGATAAGTGCCAAGGCATCTTTGATGATGGTCAGGGTTTTCAATCCCAAAAAGTCCATCTTGATTACACCGGCGTTCTCGATGATGTTACCCTCAAACTGAGTAATCAACAGGTCTACATCTTTGGTTGTAGATACCGGTATCAGTTCTGTAAGGTCTTTCGGGGCAATGATGATACCCGCCGCGTGGATACCCGTATTACGAACTGAGCCTTCCAGCTTTTCAGCCTCGTGCAGTACCTTGCTTTGCAGCAGGCTGCCGTCTTTATATATTTCTCGCAGCTTATTAACACCTTCAAAATCTTCTGCGCCAAGCCCTTCTTTTTCCTCCAGACTCTTCTCCCCTTTCAGCGGTGCATGCAGCACACGCTTCAATGAGATACCCGGTTTTTCAGGCACTAGCTTTGCCAATGCGTTACTATCGGGCAATGGTAAATCAAGCGCTCGGGCTACGTCTTTAATACTCATCTTAGCAGCCATCGTACCATAGGTAACAATATGCGCCACCTGATTACGACCATACTTATCGACCACGTAGTCTATCACCTTCTGACGGCCTACGTCATCAAAGTCTGTATCTATATCGGGCATGCTCTTACGTTCCGGATTCAGGAAGCGCTCAAACAGCAGGTTATACTTTATTGGGTCGATATTGGTAATACCTATGCAATAGGCTACTGCACTACCTGCAGCACTACCGCGACCAGGGCCTACAAATACACCCAAATCCCGACCGGCTTTGATGAAGTCACTCACAATGAGGAAGTAACCCGCAAAACCCATCGTACGGATGGTGAATAGTTCAAACTTCAGGCGCTCTTCAATTTCTGGTGTCAATTCGCGATAGCGTTCTTTAGCACCTTCCCATGTCAGGTGTTCCAGAAAACGGTCCTGATCATCATTGAATTCCTGCGGCACTTTAAAGTGCGGCAGCAATATCTCCCGCTCCAGCTTCATGGGCTTAATCTTATCGACAATCATGTTGGTATTGTCGATAGCCTCGGGTAAATCACTGAAGAGTTTTGACATCTCTCCTGTGTTCTTGAAGTAGAACTGGTCGTTATAAAAAGCAAAGCGTGTATTCTTTGGCTTTGCATCATCATCATCAGAAAACTCTTTGTTGGTTGGTGTGCTCTGCTTCTCGCCCGTGTTGATACAAAGCAAAATATCGTGCGCGTTGGCATCTTCCTGTTCTACATAGTGAGAATCGTTAGATGCTATGATAGGTACATTATACTTCCTGGCAAACTTCACCAGCGATTCATTCACTTTTATCTGCTCGGGTATATCGTGGCGTTGCAGCTCTACATAGTAGTCATCTCCAAACAGGTTGTGCCACCACTGAAACACTTTTTCACCTGCTTCCTCGCCGTGGCGCAGGATGGTACGCGGTACTTGTGCACCCAGACAACAGGTAGTAGCTATCAGCCCTTCATGATACTTTTCTACCAGCTCTTTATCTATACGCGGGTACTTGCCATAGAGGCCTTCCATATAGCCTAACGAGCATAGCTTTACCAGATTGCGATAGCCCGTTTCGTCCTTTGCCAAAAACAATTGGTGGTAGCGAACGTCCTTTTCATCGCGGCTGAACTGGCGTTTGGTGCGGTCTTCTACCAGATAGAACTCGCAACCTATCACAGGTTTTACTACTGGTTCCAGAATGTCTTTCCCGTCATCGCGCTTGCCCACTACTTTGGTATTCTTCCATGCCTGCGACACAAAATCGAACACACCAAACATGTTGCCGTGGTCGGTAATAGCCATTGCAGGCATTTCATCTTTCATGGCCTTTTCGTACAGGCGGCTGATAGATGATGCACCATCCAATAGAGAGAACTGCGTATGATTGTGTAAATGGGAAAACTTCATAGTATCACGTAGCCAAACAGCGTCTTACAAAGTAACGAAAAAGGACGGGGGTAACCCTTCGCAGTTATCCACAGCAGGTGGATTGGGCAGACACATGCAACAAATAGCCAATATGGTTACAAGCTGTTACGGCTTTTCGGAACATTTACCCTGCAATAAAAACTACAAACCACTGAATTTCAATTAAATACAACGAAATTGTTGCAATTTGTTGCAGTTTTCTCCTATTCTATTTTCTGCAACAATACAGAACCCATAATAATTGGCAGCCAATGAAAAAGAAGGTTTCAGCAATTAAATTGACAGAGCGGTAAACAAAGAACTTTACTATAACAAATATACACAAAAAACAAGAATTGACCTATATCAAATAACTATTCAGGAAATGGCATTAGATTTGCTTATATATCTCAAAAAACATACCCACATGCGAAAACTGATTGTAATAGCTTTGGCAGGCTTTGTGTTCTTGACAACAAGCTCTACTTCGTGCAAAAAGAAGAGTGACGGCAACTGTGCAGATGTGACGTGTACTGCCATGTTTACTATGATAAACACCAAAGTGACAGATGCAAACGGACGTTATGTGAAACTTGATGAAGTATACACACAGCGTGTAAGCAATAAGGATATATACAGGCCCGACCAGGCAATGATGGCATTTGACAGTACCTACATTGTGCTGGATGATAGCTACCTGACCAAACTACAAAACCAGACCGACAGCTTTTACTTTATAGGCATTAAGAATGGCGTAAAAGTGGTGAACGAACCTTTTATACTGGGAGCTGATTGCTGCCACGTGAGCAAACAAAGCGGAAAGACAACGATAGTAATACCATAAGAAACGGCAGACTTTACAGTCTGCCTTTTTAGTTCTTGTATTTATTCCTTTTACGGATTCAACGGTATCGTTTTTGTTGTTCTATATCTCAATGCTATGCTGCCCGTAGCAGTACCGTCACTCATTTGCAGTGGTATAGATTTGTAGCGCGTCATCTCTACCGTCAGGTTCTTGCCGGCTTTCATGTACTGCATGTCTGTAGCAGAAAAGCTGACTGTTGTTGCACTATTGCTGGCGTCCAAGGCTTTGGAAGCAGTGCCACCAGAATCGACCGTACTAATAGTTATCACCATGCTTTCGTTGCCCGTAAGCGGATCGCCCACCCAACCAAAACTAAAACCTGATTTTGAAGCAGCAGCAGGGAATGTACTTGCGAATGCGATGTTACTGATGTCGGAGAGTTTTACCTTGTTTGTAATAACTGTACCAGAGTTTTTAGTCAATACAAAATCTACACCCTGCAGTCCGATTATATTCCAGTAATAATCTGAAGGAGTAAGAAAATTAGCAGTTGCTGCTATACCGTTGGCAGTAACATTTGCACCATTATCCAACTGCACTTTGGTACCATTGGCATCGCGCACACGGTACACCACAGAGGCATCTGTCTTGCCTGCTTCCTTGTCATAAAACACACCATAAGACTGGTAGTATGGTACGGTATCCTTCAAATCATCAGAAGATACTTTCTTGCAACTACCAATTAATAATGCAGCGCCAAAGAGTAATACGGACAGGTATTTCACAAAATAATTTTACTTTAACATAACAAAGAATATGCCAGAACGTTATAGGAAAAACTACATACACGTCGATATGAAAAAACTAAGCATTATTACCTTCGGAATAGCAGCCATCGCACTATCCTCATGCTCAAAAAAAGACTATAATTGTATATGCTACGGTGGTTTAACCGGCGGCAAAGTCACGCTGACTGTAAGTAGCTCATCAAAATCTAAAGCTGAGAATAAGTGTACTGCATTCAACAATCCTCCCGGTACTGCAGACGGGTATTCGGGATGCCATATAGAATAAGCTATATTTAAGAGCACCTTCGGATTCGGGCTCTTTTTATATCAAAAAAAACGGCACAGTATTTGGTTACAGAAAACTACAACCAACTATTGTATGAAATACCTTTTATCCCTTTTATGCTTGTTAGCATCGCATAGTATCTATGCACAAGACACGCTTTACTATGTTAAAGATGCTCCAATCCTAATAAAACTTGAAGAAGTAAACCCCGGAAAAATCAAATACAAAACATGGGACTATCAACAAGGCCCATCATATATTACAGCTCGCAGAGATATAGCAAAGGTGGTGCTGGCAGGCGGCAAGGTATTGTGGTTGAATGAGCGGGCATGGGAAAAAGAAATAGAAGCAGATAGAGCCGCCAGCCCAATTCGCCGTAGCAGCCGTAAAGCATATGGACGAAATATGGTTTCGATAAGCCCTATAGCCGTTGTTGTAAATGGCTTTGGTGGTGGTATCGCTTACGAACACATCAACAAAAGTGGCACACTGGGCATACACTTACCTGTTTACGGCACACTCGACTACAAAGGTGCATACTTCATCCCATCTCTTCGCATCTATCCATTAGGGCAGCGAATTGCCAGCTTCTTTGTTGCACCAACATTAATAGCGGGGTATGGAGAGAGATTTATTTACAAAGACAGTGTAGATAAATATGGTTACGAAAAATCGTACAATTCAAGAGAAGAGACTATGTTTCTTGGTTTCCTTGCAGAAGTAGGTGTAAACTTTCAACTGACGCAAAAACTATTTGTATCACTGGCAGGTGGTGGTGGTGTTAACTATGCAGACCTTGCAGATGCAGACAAAAGTAAATACGCTGCACTGGGCAAGTTCTCACTGTCGTTTGGCTACAGGTTCTAACTAAAGATACGCTCTAATGCCCATGCTTTCAGACGCATTTCTTCCCACTCCTGTTCCGGTGTGCTGTCAAATGTTATGGCACCTCCAGTTTGGTAAGAAAGATAGCGGCTCTCTGCATTATAGAACAGGCTGCGGATAATTACGTTGAAATCGAAATCGGCATCCGGTGTTATATAACCTACCGTACCCGAGAATAGGCCACGGGCAGCATGCTCATATTGATCTATAAGTTGCATCACTTTTATCTTTGGTGCCCCCGTCATGCTACCCATAGGGAAACTATATCGTATAGCATCTGTAAACGGCACATCGGCACGCATAGTGCTACTAACTGTAGATATCATCTGATGCACCTGCGGGAAAGTGTAGATGCCAAACAATTCATCTACCTGTACTGCACCTGTTTCGCTGCTACGGGCAAGATCGTTACGCACCAGATCTACAATCATTACATTCTCTGCACGGTCTTTAATACTGTTTTGCAGGTTTTGTTTCTGCAAAGCATCATGTATTGGATCTTCGCCGCGCTTTGCAGTGCCTTTAATGGGCTGAGACATGACTACACTACCCTCTTTGCGCAAATAGCGTTCGGGGCTGGCACACATCATGTAAGACTCATCATTGCGATAGAATGCCGCAAAGGGTGCGGGTGATATTTTATTGAGTGCGTTGAAAACATGCAGCGGTTCTATCTCAGCATCATTGCAATAGCCTTCGTTGCAGAAGTTTATTTCGTAACAATCACCTTCTTCAATATGCCTGCGGAGTGTATCGATTGTTTGCAGGTATGGCTCTTTAGTTATCCGCTGAGTGAATTGCAGCTTGGGTAATTCAATACCATCATCGGGCATTGCAAAGAGGAAAGACTTATAAACCTCTAAGGGTGTAATGCCGAGCGAAGCAATGGTTAGTTTTGTCTTTTCAGTATTAACCGTGCATACTATTTCCGGATGGAAGAAATAGAACGGATCGAACCCTGACTGCTCTTTGTGACGGGAAGAGAGTTTGTGCTCCAGTTGATTTTTGTAATCGTAGGCAATATGACCAAAAAGCCAGTCTTTGTGGTCGGCGTGCCATTGCTGCACTTCTTCCAGTGTTTTGAAAGCTATGTGCTCGTGCGCACCTATTGCCAGCATACATTCGTAGCGGCTATACTTATCTGTATAGCTATTGCTATCAAGAAAAAGAAAAATGCTGAACTGTTGTGCCCAGTTCAGCATTTCTTTTTTCAATATTTCATATCGCCCTTCGGCAATATCGAATGTCGCAATTTGTCTTTGCAAATGATTGCATTTAATGATTAGAAATCATCATCGTCGTCATCAAAGCCGCCGCTGTCTTCGCTGAAGAAGCCCAGGTCTTTGAAGTCGTCATCTACATCAAAGTCATCATCTTTGGTAGATTTCTTACCACCCTTTGCAGACTTAGACTTTGGCAGTTCGAATTCTTCGAAATCTTTATCCAGATCGAAGTCTTCATCTTCGTCAGCAAAATCATCATCATCCATGTCATCATCGTCATCGATATCGTCGTCATCATCATCGTCATCATCATCCTTGCTCTTCGACTTGCCGGCAGTAGTCTTCTTAGCCGCAGTTTTTTTCTTTGACGTTTCTTCTTCGTCTAAATCATCTTCATCATCTTCCTCTTCCTGCTTAGCGGGTTTAGAAGATGCTTTCTTAGTAGCAGACTTAGCGGGTGCGCTTTTTTTGCTTGCTGTTTCTTTTTTGCTTGAACCTGATTTCATAGCACTTATCCGTTGATGACGTAAAATTTTAATAGTTTCTCGAAATTCCCAAATTTTTTTTGGGTATTAAATACATAATTTTTTTACTAAGGAATATGCAATAACTGGTCGCGTCCTGTACCGTTAGAAACATACGCAACTTTTGTACCAAGATACTGCTCTACAAAGTTGCAATACTCTTTAAATACTGCAGGTGTTTCTTCGTAGTTTTTGCACTCGCCTATTGGCTTTTCCCAACCCGGGAAAGTTTTGAATACAGGCTCTACCTGTACACTGCACAGATCGTACGGAAGTTCCTGTGTTTCAACACCGTCTACTTTGTACGCTACTGCCAGCTTCACAGGGTCGAAGCTATCCATAACATCGGCTTTGGTTACGATAAGCTTTGTAACACCACTCAGCATTACTGCATAACGCAATGCAACCAGGTCTATCCAGCCACAACGGCGCGGTCGGCCTGTAGTAGCACCAAATTCGTTACCTGCTTTGCGCAAAGCTTCACCGGTTTCGTCTTCCAGCTCTGTAGGGAACGGGCCACCGCCTACGCGTGTGCAGTAAGCTTTTGTAATACCATATACCTCGCCCACTTTTGAAGGGGCAACACCCAAACCACTGCATACACCTGCCGTGATGGTGTTTGATGATGTAACAAACGGATATGTACCAAAGTCTATATCTAGCATGCTACCCTGTGCACCTTCAGCCAATACTTTTTTACCGGCTTTCAGGTGGTTATCCAACCAGTATTCGCCATTTACTATCTGCAATGTGCGCAGGAATTCAACCGCTGCAAAGAATTGGGTTTCCCACTCCTGCCAGTCAACCTGATGCTCGTAATGAGAAAGTATCTGCAGGTGTTTTTCTTTTATGCGGTTATATTTTTCGTTGAAGTCTTTACTAAGAACATCGCCCACACGCAGACCGTTACGGCCTGTTTTATCCATATAAGCAGGGCCTATACCTTTCAGTGTAGAACCTATCTTTTCGCTGCCTTTTGATGCTTCCGATGCAGCATCCAGTGCGCGGTGTGTTGGCACTATCAGGTGTGCGCGGTGTGATACGAACAAGCGAGACAATACATCCGGTTGCAACGCAACGATTGTATTGATTTCTTTCTGTAAAGTAACCGGGTCTATCACTACACCATTACCTATCAGATTGAGGCAGTGTGACTGAAACACACCGGATGGTATGGTATGCAATACCACCTTATTGCCATTTACATATAATGTATGCCCAGCATTGGGACCACCCTGAAAACGGGCTATGATATCATAATTTGCGGCAAGGTAATCTACAATTTTACCCTTACCCTCATCACCCCACTGCAAACCAAGCAAAACGTCAACCATAAAAAAAATTTCGCGCCCAAAATTACCGGATAAGTTGAATAAACAAACCCGAGATTATAAAAAATGAAAAAAAGGCAGCCGCTACAGCTACCTGATGCAAAAATACTGTATACTTTCTTTATTTATCTCCGTTATTTTTTACAATTGCCGATTGCTGACTTAAAGACATCATTTGCTGCATGGTACGTTGCAAATTATCGTTAGAGCCATCTAGGAAAATAGTATTGCCCTGCCCGTTTTCTGCAAAATGCTTGATGGCATCCGTCCACATGGAGAATAGGATGAATGATGCATCGAGATTGGCATGCTGCATTTCTTTGGCTGCCACTGCCATACCGCGTGCCACCTCTTCGCGAAACAGCGCCACACCCTGACCACGTAATTGTGCTGCCTGCCTTTCTGCTTCTGCCGATATTTTGATGGCATTACCCTCTGCCTCCGCAGCTTTGGTTTTGGTTATCAACAAGGCCTGCCCCTCATTTTCTGCAGCAGCTTTCAGGTTGTTAGACGCCACCACCTGTGCCATAGAGCGCATGATAGCCTCATCGAAAGCGATATCGTTCAGTTGGAGGTCAAGCAAGTGGTAACCCCAGCCTTCCAGTTGTTTATCCAGTTGTTCCTTTACGTTGAATATGATTTCAGTACGCAATTGCAGTATTTCAGATTGTTTCTTGGTAGCTACATAAGCCCTTACAGCACCTTCTACTGAGCGGATGAGCGCCTGCATAAAGCTGCGTTCGTCTACAAACTTGAAGGCTACACTTTGTATAGTTTCGTTTTCCTCATTCAGCACAGAGTACAGCAACATTGCCGAGAAGTTTACATTGGCCTGATCCTGTGTGATGGCCTGAAACTTAAGCTCAATAGAACGGTTTTGATAAGATATGCGCTTGAATATCTGCTCTATCACAGGCACTCTGAAATTAAGGCCCGGGCGCAATACACGCCTGTATTTACCAAAAACGGTAATAACCGCTACTGTACCTTGTTGTACAGTTACCAAACACATAAATAAAACAAGCAGGAGAACGCCTAAAGTAATAAGGGCAAACATAGATATTGAGATTTGTTGTGAAATATACGAATATGAGCGAAATTTGACCGAAGAATAAAATCTATAAATGGCGAAGCTGGTACTGGATATGGATGAGATGACGGAAAACTTTTTTTCTGAAGCTGCACTTATCGGTATTGTTTGCCCCTTGCTATCGCATCGTTTCTGCGGTACCATCAACCGCCTGCTGGATATGGACTTTGTGCGCAGGCAGGAAAGTGACCCCAGAATCATAAGCTCTAAAAAGGAAGAACATTTTTTCCATTTCTATGAATATTGCCTGCCACTGAATGGAGGCAGGTATGCCATGTACAGGCTGAAGAGCGATAATGAAGTGCTGCTGCCCGAAGTAAAGCAACTGGACTACCTGTGGATGATAGAATGTGCCGACTACGAAGAAAAAGCACAGGAAATGATACAATTGCTACGCAACCTGCCTGATGTGCAACTGGCACAAATCATAGACCCAGACAGACTGAAGAACTCTTACCACCTGTTGGTATAACAAATAAGGCTTTTAACCAATAGCTACACATACGTACAAGAACACATATAAATATGTTAATTCCGAACTTGGGATTAGGTGCATAGCTGTATTTTTCTATTTTTGTTGCCTGTCAAATATATCTGCATGAATTTTCGGAAAATCAACAACCTGACTGGTTGGATTACGGGTGCTATTGCCACAATAGTGTACCTGATGACTATGGAACCCACCGTAAGCTTCTGGGACTGTGGTGAATTTTTGTCTTGCGCATACAAAGTAGAGGTAGGCCACTCTCCGGGTGCACCGCTCTTTATGCTTATCCAACGCTTCTTTGGCTTGTTTGCCGGTGGCGACGTAAGCAAAGCTGCCTTGATGATAAACGCATGGTCTGCTATAGCAAGTGGTTTAACCATTCTGTTCCTTTTCTGGACCATTACCCACTTTGCTAAAAAACTGACTACACCAAAAGATGAAGAACCAACAGGGCTGCAAACTACCCTTATTATGGGCTCGGGTCTTGTAGGTGCTTTAGCATATACATTCTCTGATACCTTCTGGTTCTCTGCTGTTGAGGCCGAGGTATACGCTACTTCATCATTCTTTACCGCACTGGTATTCTGGGCTATCCTGAAATGGGAGCATATAGCAGACCAGAAGTATGCCGACAGGTGGCTGGTATTCATTGCATACATGATGGGCCTTTCAGTAGGTATCCACTTGCTGAACTTGCTTGCTATACCTGCCGTTGCAATGGTTTACTACTACAAGCGTTATACACCTACAACATCGGGCAGTATCATTGCCTTTATTGTAGGTTGCGTATTGCTGGCATTCGTACAATTTGGTGTACTGCAAGGTGTACCTATTTTGGCTTCGAAACTGGACTTGTTGTTTGTTAATAGCTTTGGCCTGCCGTTTGATTCCGGTGCGTTGTTCTCTATCGTATTGATAATAGCTGCAATGGTAGCAGGGCTGATGTATGCCAAGAAGAAGAACTGGTATCTGGTACATACAGGTGTACTGTGCATTATCTTCATCGTAATCGGTTTCTCCAGCTATCTGGCACCAATCATCCGTTCTCGCGCCGATGTAGCTATCGACATGACGAACCCTGATAATGCTATTAGCTTAACATCATACATCCAGCGTGAGCAATTCGGTCAGCAGCCATTATTGTTTGGTCCTGACTTTGACAAACGCCCTATTGAATACAAAGACAAAGGCATTCAATACTCTCGTTCTCAGAAAGATGGTAAAGACTACTACGAAGAAGTAGGTAAAAAACTGGAGCCTGAATTTGATGGTGCGGATAAACGTTTCTTCCCTCGTATATGGGACTACAATGATCCGGGACACATTCAATACTATCGCGACTATCTGGGTCTTGAAGAAGGTGAAGCACCTACTGCGGGTGATAACTTTAGGTTCTTCTTTGGCTATCATATGAATTGGATGTGGTGGCGCTACTTTATGTGGAACTACAGCGGCCGCCAGAACGACCTCCAAGGTATGAGCAATGGTAATGCTAAGAGTGGTAACTGGATAACAGGTATATCATTTATAGATAAAAGCATACTGGGCCTGGGCGACCAAAGTAAAATGGCTGACGGTTATGTAAATGACCCTAAGAATAATAAATACAGTGCGGCTAATAACAAACTGTATATGCTGCCTTTCATACTAGGTGTGTTGGGTATGATATTCCAATTCAATAGAAATAAACGCGACGGCATTACCACTGCTACCCTATTCTTCTTTACGGGCATCGCAATCGCTATATATCTGAATATGCCACCACTGCAACCACGTGAGCGTGACTATGCGTTTGCAGGCTCTACTTATGCATTTGCTATATGGATAGGCTTGGGGGTGTTGATGGTGAATGATTGGTTTCAACGTGCTATAAAAGGTGCAGGTGGTGCATACGCCACAATAGCTATATGCTTGCTTGCTGTACCTGCACTGATGGCGAAAGAAGAGTGGGATGACCACGACCGTTCTAAGAAAACTTTGGCACGTGCTACGGCATATAACGTACTGGAATCTTGTGCCCCAAATGCCATCCTCTTCACATTCGGCGATAACGATACATATCCATTGTGGTACCTACAGGAAATTGAAGGTATTCGCAAAGACGTACGCGTTATCAACCTGAGCCTTTTGGGTATAGATTGGTATATAGATCAGCTGAATTACAAAATCAATGATGCTGATGCTGTACCAATGATATGGAAGAAGAAAGATTACACGGGCGACAAAGGCAACTACATACAATACTATGCAAGCCCGCAAGTACCTAAAGACAAATTCATCAATCTGTATGAGGTTTGTAAATTTATGGTAAGCGATGCACAGGAAGCTAAGATTCAGTCTATGGGCGGAACGATGGAAAACTTCTACCCTACTCAAAACTTCTACGTACAGGGTATGAGCAAAGCCGACCTTGTTAAGAACGGACTGGTAGCAGCTGCTGATACTAACAATATCATCAACGATATGGCATTCAAATTCCCTAAAACGGTTGCCTATAAAGATGATCTTGCTACTTTGAATATCATTGCAGCTATAGCACAGGAAGGATGGAAACGCCCGATATACTTTGGCGGCTTCCTGCCATCAGACAACTATCAGGGACTTGATGACTATCTGCGTATGGAAGGTGTAGTATACAGGCTATTGCCTTACCGCCTGACAGACTCGTTGAAAGCTACACAGCAAGATATGGGCTCTGTAGATGTTGAAAAGAGCTACGACCTGTTTAAAAACAAATACATCTGGGGAAATGCAGAACGTAATGATGTATACTATGATGAGAAAAACAGACTGATGTTTGCTGCATATCGTATGAATGTAGGCCGTATAGCAAGTGAGCTGATGGCTAAAGGCAAGAAAAATGAAGCTATTGAAGTATTGAACAAAGTAAAAAACAATATTTCTGAACGCTCATACTTCTACGATGCTACGGCATACTATGTAGCTATGGCATACTACAACTGCGGCGATAAGAAAACAGGTAAAGAAATGACTATGCGCATTGTCAAAAACTGCGAAGACGATGTTAACTACATTCTTTCTTTGGATGATGTAAGAGCAAACAACTTGAAAAACGATGTTCAGAGAGATGCAACTATCATCAACATACTCTCGAACGTGGCAAGGAATAACGGAGATATGGCAACAGCAGATGAGCTGAGTAAGAAAATTGAAATGATCAGTCAGCGTGCTGCGCAAAAGCTCGATTTGCAATCTCAGCCTGTGCAACAACAATAATTGAGTAATTACAAATAGATTACAAATCCCCCTGCATCAAGCGGGGGGATTTTTTATACTTTTGAAAATATAAAAAACCGCAATTAGCTATGCTAAGACTATCAACTCTTATTTTCTTGCTCCTCATCAGCATTAACGGACATACGCAAATCATAAAAAGATATAAACGTTATCCTGCTCCTGCCATTGTTCTGGTAAAACTACCAACCTATGCCAACAGGCTACATACATATGAGAAGGCTAAAAACGTTAAGTATGCAGAACAATTAAAAAAAGATGCCGCCAATATTCAAAGATTAATGATTGCAGACTTCAATAACAACTTCGGTTTTTGCGACTATTATTTCTTTTATGATACTGTAAATGATGCAATTGCAGATAGGCATTTTGCAGGCAATCTGTATGACAAGGACATGAATCTCGTTACATCTTCGCCTATTGCATACGATGACACTACCTATCAAATAGTGCATTATGGTTATTACGTATCTGAATTGACAGAAGTAACGAGTAACCCCAGAAAACTGAAAAGCAAAGAAAACACATACTTTACCGGCACATCCAAACAACGCCTTATAGTATTAAATTACAAATTCGGCAGGCTGCCCGATCCGCTTCCTAACGGTACGTTTTACAGCAAATCGCCAACACTTTATCCCAGCAAATCGAAGAAAAAACGCATACGCGTTGCATCTTACACATCTCCTAAACTTGATTTATATTATACGCCACTAGTGGCTAATCTAAACTATGAGATGGAAAGATATTATAATGAACATAGATTGAACTAATAGAAAAAGCCTCACAAATGTGAGGCTTTTTTCTTGAGGTCCCGAGCGGATTCGAACCGCTGTACGAGCTTTTGCAGAGCTCTGCCTAGCCGCTCGGCCACAGGACCACGAGCGGATTGCAAATGTAGTAAAAAATCGTTTCTTTACAAGAGCTAAAAATAAAAAAATGAATTTGCCGCAAAAATCTTTCGGAGCATCTGAGTTAATACTTACTGATCGCGGCACTATCTACCACCTCAACCTGAAACCTGAACAACTAGCAGACACCGTATTGCTGGTTGGAGACCCTGCACGTGTTGCTGAAGTATCAAAAAGATTTGATAAGATAGAACACAAAACGCAGCACAGAGAATTCATTACACACACAGGCTTTATAGGCAATAAAAGAATAACCGTTATCAGTACTGGTATTGGTACAGATAACATAGATATTGTCATGAACGAATTGGATGCTTTGGTGAATATCGATTTTAAAACACGGAGCATCAAGCCACAAACAAAAAGCCTGAACATCATAAGGCTGGGCACTTGCGGTGCACTGCATGAAGATACCCCTGTAGACAGTATGATAGTATCTTCTTATGCAATAGGCATAGATAATCTTATGCATTACTACAGGCCTGAAAACAATACAGATGAGCAATACATACTGCACGAATTTGCTTTGCATACCAGACTGCAAAACAACCATATCATCCCATACATAGCAGAGGCATCTATCCAACTGCGCAAATATTTCGGCAATCAGTTTTTGCATGGCATTACAGTTACTACACCTGGCTTCTACGGTCCGCAAGCCAGAGCCATGCGTATACCCATCAGCCAACCCAACATGATGGATGCATTGTCAAGTTTCAACAGCCGCAATATGCGCGTACTGAATTTTGAAATGGAGACATCTGCACTTTACGGACTTGGCAAAGTATTTCAGCACCATTGCTTGTCTGTTAGCACAGTCATCAATAACAGAGCAACCAAAACTTTTTCGTGCAATATGCAGCATGCCGTTGATAATATGATCGGATATACCCTAGAAGCCATTCTGTAGTTGCAGAAACATTTAACAGGCAGTACATGCAGCAATAAAACAAATCAACTAATTTTACCCGCATGTATCCTAATTTCGAATTTGCACTTGAGCAATTGACAGGTGCTGATGTGCCGGGCTTCCTGAGCATATTTCAGGTATTCGGCCTGTTTGTTGCATTTGCATTTCTTGCTGCAGCATGGGCACTCACTTCTGAACTGAAACGCAAAGAACAACTAGGCTTGCTACAACCAGTTCTCGGAAATGAAAAAGACAAGAAAACGGGCGAAACAAAACAGGTATGGATATATCCCCACCAGCGTGTTTCAGAAATAGTTATTATTTGTGCAGTAGCGGGGCTTGCCGGTGCAAAGATTTTCAATGCACTGGAAACTTGGAATGATTTTATACAAGACCCGATAGGCAATCTTTTCTCTAGATCAGGACTTACCTTTTATGGAGGCTTGATATGTGCTACACTTGTACTGGTTTACTATGCACGCAAATACAAAATAGGCTTTAAGCACTTGTGCGATGCCGCCGCACCTGCATTGATACTGGGTTATGGTGTTGGCCGTCTGGGCTGTCACTTTTCAGGAGACGGTGACTGGGGTATCTTCAATAGTGCATATATTACCTACCCTGACGGATCACTGCATCTTGCAGCAGCAGGACAATATGAGCAAATGCTGGATATGGCCAAAGGGTATTTTGCCAACAATTTCCCTGGTACAGTACCACATATATATGCTCCTGCACCATCTTGGCTGCCCGATTGGTTGTATGCAATGAACTATGCACACAATGTAAACAGCGAGGGCGTTGCTATAACCAACTGTACAGGCAATTTCTGTGCAGTGTTGCCAGTTGGTGTATTCCCCACTCCACTATACGAGGCTGTAGTTTGTATTGGAATATTCGGCTTCCTGTGGGCAATACGCAGAAAGATAACTGTGCCTTGGCAGATGTTCGGTATCTATCTTGTATTTAATGGCACAGAACGCTTCTTAGTAGAAAAGATTCGTGTGAATACGAAATACGATCTCGGCTTCATCCACCCCACACAGGCAGAGATAATATCTACACTACTGATAATAGCAGGTATATTACTGGTAGTACTCAACCGAAAGAAAGCAACAACAAACACATAAGAAAAAAGCCCCGAATTCGGGGCTTTTCGATATTATGATGCAGGAGTATCAATTGGATCCAAATGACCTGTATTAAGCTCCTTATTAGCCCTTTCTGCGGCTTCTATTGGTACGAAGCTGGATAGTGCCTCGCCTTTATTCTTGCCCACGCGTGTGGTATGTTCATAATGCACTGATGGTTTGCCATCTGCTGTCACGATTGTCCACCCGTCTTCCAATGTCAGTACATCGCGTGTACCAAGGTTTATCATCGGTTCTATAGCAAGTACAGTATTCTCTTTCAAACGCTTACCATCACCACGGCGTCCGTAGTTTGGCACCTGCGGGTCTTCGTGCAGCTTTTTACCTACACCATGTCCTACCAGTTCGCGCACTACACCATAGCCATGCTCACGGTTTGTATAGTTCTCTACTGCAAAAGATATATCGCCAATCCTGTTACCCTCGTGTGCTTCGGCTACAGCTCTTGCAAGCGATTCTTTGGTAACACGCATCAGTTTCAACAATTCAGGCTTCACATTACCTATAGCAAATGTATAAGCATGATCGCCATGATAACCATTCATGTAAACACCACAGTCTACAGAAATAATATCACCATCTTTCAATTCATAATTGCTCGGGAAACCGTGAACAACAACTTCGTTCACAGAAATACAAAGCGAAGCCGGGAATGGGGAATATGAAGGACCATAACCTTTAAAAGAAGGAATACCACCGTTATCACGTATAAACTCCTCTGCCATCTTATCGATAGATGCAGTGGTAATACCGGGCCTTAAAAAGTTTGCCACCTGTGTTAAGGTGGCAGTGACTGTTAAAGCGCTTTTGCGTATTAGTTCAATTTCGTCTTTAGTTCTAATATGTATCATGTACGCTAATCAAAATATTATACTGTAGCTCCTGCACTCTGGCGACCGGTGATGCGTCCTGTTTTCATCAGACCATCGTATTGGCGCATCAGCAGATGGCTTTCAATTTGTTGCAGTGTATCAAGGATAACACCAACACCAATCAGCATTGATGTACCACCAAAAAACGATGCAAAACCACTGGTTACACCCAGTAAACCAGCTATACCAGGAAGAATACCTGCAATAGCAAGGAACATAGCACCCGGAAGTGTAATACGGTCCATGATAGTTGCAATGTAATCAGCTGTTGGTTCTCCAGGTTTCACACCAGGGATAAAACTATTATTGCGTTTCAGGTTATCAGCCATTTCAGTCGGGTTGAATATCAACGCCGTGTAGAAATAAGTGAATGCAATTACCAACACAGCATACATGATATTGTACCACATAGACTGAGGGTTAGACAATGCCTTGATGAAACCTTGTGCAGTTTCGTTTTCACCAAATGCAAAACCTGTAACGGTAGCAGGAATGAAAAGTATAGCTTGCGCAAAGATGATTGGCATTACACCTGAAGAGTTTACTTTCAAAGGTATGAAATCGCGTGCGCCGGAAACTTCTTTAGCAGCGTTGTTACTACCAATGATGCGGCGTGCATAGTTCAGCGGTATTTTACGTGTACCTTGTGTCAGCAATATCAGACCAACGATAACTGCGATAAATACAGCAATCTCAATCAGGAATATCAGCAGACCACCGCCACCACCGATGTTTTTAGCGTCGAACTCTTGTACTATAGAGTGTGGCAAACGAGCAAGGATACCCACCATGATGATGAGAGATGTACCATTACCAATACCTTTATCAGTTATTTTTTCACCCATCCACATTACAAACAATGTACCCGCCGTCAATACAACAACTGTGGATAACCAGAACAGGAATGCACTGAATTCAGGAACAATAGCACCAGCGGTTTGCGTACGGAGGTAAGCGACATAAGCACTTGCCTGAAACGCAGTAACAACAACTGTAAGGTAACGAGTGTATTGATTGATTTTTTTACGACCACTTTCTTCGCGTTGCATTTTAGCAAACTGAGGAATAACAATACCTGCAAGCTGCATAAAGATAGATGCAGAGATATAAGGCATAACACCTAACGCAAATATAGAAGCACGGCTGAAAGCACCGCCAGCAAACATGTTGAACAAGCCCAACAGACCACTTTGGCCGCTGTCTAATGCAAGCATATTAGGGTTGATGCCCGGGAGGGTAATATAGCAACCTACACGGTATACTAATACCAGCAATAGCGTAAACAGGATTCGCTTGCGGAGTTCTTCTATACTCCAGATATTCTTAAGCGTTTCAATTAGTTTCTTCACTTGGAACTGTAGTTAATCAAAAATGAAATGCGAATAAACGATAAAAGACGCATTTTACCAAATGCGTCTTTTAGAAATAGAATTAGCTTAAACCAGTTCTACTGAGCCGCCTGCAGCTTCGATAGCTTGTTTAGCCTTTTCGCTGATAGCGTTGACTTTGAATACCATTTTAGTCTTCATTTCGCCTGCACCAAGGATCTTAACCAGATCTGTGCGGCTGATGAGGCCATTGATATAAAGATTGTCAAGAGAAAACTCCTGAATAGCGTAACGCTCGATCAGGAAATCTAATTGACCCAGATTGAAAACTTTATATTCAACACGGTTCATGTTTTTGAAACCACGTTTTGGCATACGGCGTTGGATTGGCATCTGACCACCTTCGTGACCTACTTTACGACTGTAACCGGTGTTTGACTGAGCACCTTTGTTACCACGTGTAGATGTGCCACCATGGCCGCTACCTTCACCACGACCGATACGTTTTACTTTGTGTACTGAACCTTCTGCAGGTTTGAGATTGTGCAATTGCATAGTTTACAATTTTTGAACTTGCGCGGAATGTAAAACCGCTCGCAAATCAGTTAATGAATTAAGCTTTTACTTCTTCTACTTTCACCAGGTGATTAACGGTACGAACCATACCCAGTATCTGAGGCGTAGCTTCCACTTCTACAGAAGCGTGCATTTTACGCAGGCCCAGCGCTACAAGCGTACGCTTTTGGCGTTCAGGACGGTCAATTCCGCTCTTCGTCTGTGTAATTTTAATTTTAGCCATGACGCTATTATAATTCAAGAGTTAAAATTCGATTATCAAACAACAGTTATTAACCGTTGAATACTTTTTTCAGGCTTACGTTACGTTGTCTTGCAACAGTAACCGGCTCGCGCAGCATACCCAGTGCAACGAAAGTAGCTTTAACCACGTTGTGAGGGTTAGCAGAACCTAAAGACTTAGACAGTACGTCTGTAACACCTGCAGCTTCCAACACAGCGCGCATGCTACCACCTGCGATAACGCCGGTACCGTGTGCAGCTGGTTTAATCAAAACTTTAGCAGCACCTTCTTTAGCAAATTGCTCGTGAGGGATAGTACCATTCATTACCGGTACTTTTATCAGGTTTTTCTTAGCGTCATCTATACCTTTGGTGATGGCTTCCTGTACTTCTTTTGCCTTGCCTAGACCGTGGCCTACCACACCTTGACCATTACCTACAACCACCAATGCAGAAAAGCTGAATGCACGGCCACCTTTAGTGGTTTTTACCACACGGTTGATAGCCACTACCTTTTCATGCAGTTCCAGGTCTCCGGCTTTTACGCGATTTAATTGTGTCTTCGCCATTATATTTCTAAAAGAAAAAGTTAAACAATGTTATAATTAGAATTTCAAACCACCTTCACGTGCGCCGTCTGCTACAGACTTAACACGGCCATGATACAAATAACCACCACGGTCAAAGGTGCAAGCCTCGATACCCAGCGCGATTGCTTTCTGGGCGATTGCTTTACCAACCATTGCAGACTTTTCAGATTTTGTACCTTTTTGCGCAGCGATATCTTTCTGACGAGAGTTTGCAGCAGCCAGTGTTGTGCCTGTTGCGTCATCTATCAGTTGAACGTAGATATCCTTGTTGCTACGGAATACAGAAAGGCGTGGTTTTTGAGCTGTGCCAACAACTTTGGCACGAATGCGCCAACGCAATTTCTGACGGCGGAGTACTTTTGGATCTAATGACATTTTTTATCTATTTTTTTACGGGCTCACGCTGCTTGTGGCTTTGTGGCTACCGAAATGTTTACAAAATTTATAAATACAGTTATCACCCGCTGTTGCGGATGATAACTTTTATTATTTACCAGCAGATTTACCAGCTTTACGACGAACAACCTCACCAACAAAGCGAACACCTTTACCTTTGTACGGTTCCGGTTTACGCAGGCTGCGGATTTTTGCAGCTACTGCACCAAGCAATTGTTTATCGATAGATTCCAGAATAATTTTAGGATTCTGACCTTTTTCTGCAGTTGCAGCAGCTTTGATTTCTTTTGGAAGATCAAAGATGATGTTGTGAGAAAAACCTAAAGCCATATCCAGTTGCTGACCTGTAACAGCAGCACGATAACCCACACCCACCAGCTCAAGTTCAGTTTTAAAACCTTCAGTTACACCAAGCATCATGTTTGACAACAGTGCGCGGTATAAGCCGTGCAGTGCGCGGTGACGTATTTGGTCTGTAGGACGAGTAACATTCAAAGTTTCACCTTCAACTTCAACTTTGATATCGCGGTCGATAGCTTGTTTCAGTTCACCTTTAGGACCTTTGAAGATCACTTCGTTAGCAGGAGTAACAGTAACAGTTACGCCTTTTGCAATTGTAATTGGTTTCTTACCTATACGAGACATTGTCTACTATTTTATTTATTGCAGTAACCCTGATCGATCAGCCTGTATAGGAACCGGCTTAATGTATCAGGGGTACCAGTGTTAAAATCTATTAATAAATGTGGCACATAACTTCACCACCAACGTTGTTTGCACGTGCTTCTTTATCTGTCATTACACCTTTGGATGTAGAAACGATAGCGATACCCAGACCGCTCATTACACGTTTGATTTCTGTTGGCTTTGCGTACTGGCGCAGACCCGGACGGCTAACGCGTTCCAATGCTTTGATTGCAGGTTCCTTTGTTTGAGGATTGTATTTCAAAGCTATTTTGATGATGCCTTGTTTGTTGTCATCTTCAAATTTGTATTTCAGGATATAACCTTTATCATAAAGGATTTCCGTGATACGCTTTTTAACATTCGAAGCAGGGATTTCTACGATGCGGTGACGAGCCATTTGCGCGTTACGGATACGAGTAAGAAAATCTGCTATAGGATCTGTTACCATTTCTTTTGTTGAGTTTTGTAAAGTTTTTAATTGTGTCTGGTTTCGGTTTTGAGTACTACTCTACCCGACCTTGATACGTTATAAATTACCAGCTTGCTTTACGTACACCTGGTATTTTGCCATCCAATGCCATATCGCGGAAAATGTTACGGCAGATACCGAAATGACGCATATATCCTTTAGGACGTCCGGTAAGCTGGCAACGGTTTTTCAAGCGAACTGCTGATGAATTCTTTGGAAGTTTATCCAAAGCAGCATAGTCACCTGCAGCTTTCAGGGCAGCACGCTTTTCAGCGAATTTTGCTACCATAGCTTCGCGTTTGCGTTGGCGGGCTTTTACTGATTCTCTAGCCATTTATTATTAGTTGTTATCTTTTTTAATGTTTTTGAAAGGCAGGCCCAGTTCTTTCAGCAGTTCGTATGCCTCTTCATTAGTACGTGCTGTAGTAACGAAAGTAATATCCATACCACTGATGCGAGTTACCTTATCAATGTTGATTTCCGGGAAGATGATTTGCTCAGTAACACCCATTGTGTAGTTACCACGGCCATCGAATGATTTATCGTTAATACCTTTAAAGTCACGTACACGTGGCAAGGTAACAGCAACAAAACGATCCAGGAATTCGAACATATTTGTATGACGAAGCGTCACGCGGCAGCCAATTGGCATAGCCTTACGCAGCTTGAAGTTCGAGATATCTTTTTTAGACAATGTAGGTACTGCTTTCTGACCAGAGATGTTAGTCATTTCAGTTACCGCGTCGTCTATCAGTTTTTTATCAGAAACAGAACCTTTAACACCTTGGTTCAGGCATATCTTAACCAAACGAGGGCACTGCATAACTGTAGAGTAACCAAACTTTTTCATTAAAGCAGGTACTACTTCGTCTTTATACTTCTTCTGTAAGCGAGGTGTATATGTAGTCGTTGCCATTATTTAATTTCCTCCCCTGATTTTTTAGATATACGTTTAAAACCACCTTCAGTGCGTTCGCGTTTAATGCGAACCGGCGCTTTTTGTTTAGCATCCCACAGCATAACGTTAGAGATATGAATAGTAGCTTCTTCTTTAACGATACCGCCCTGAGGATTTTGCGCGTTTGGTTTCAGATGTTTCGTTACCATGTTTACGCCTTCTATAAGCACACGGCTCTTCTGAGGGTAAACAGCCAACACCTTGCGTGGGTTGCTACGGTCTTTATCATCGCCGGCAATTACTACCACGTTATCACCTTTTTTGATGTTGAATTTTGGTTGAAATCTTTGTTTCACAATGTTATTTTTTTAACGTTGAGGCCTTCACTACCCAAACGGGCGGCAAAGGTACAACAAATTTTACAATACTTCAGGTGCCAATGAAACTATTTTCATATAACCTTTATCGCGCAGCTCACGAGCTACCGGCCCGAAGATACGAGTACCGCGTGGTTCGTCAGAATTGTTCAGCAGTACTACTGCATTGTCATCAAAATTGATGTACGAACCATCTTTACGGCGCAATTTCTTTTTGGTACGAACGATAACAGCTTTAGATACAGTACCTTTTTTGATACCGCCACCTGGCAACGCGTCTTTCACGGTTACCACTATTTTATCTCCGATACCGGCATAGTCCTGGCCCGAGTTACCCAATACACGGATACAAAGTACTTCCTTTGCACCGCTATTGTCTGCTACATTGAGCCTTGATTCTTGTTGTATCATCTCTTAATAAGATTACTTAGCTTTTTCAATAATTTCTACTAGGCGCCAGCGTTTTGTTTTGCTCAACGGGCGTGTTTCCATAATACGAACTGTATCGCCTACACCGGCAGTACTGCTTTCGTCGTGTGCATGGAATTTAGTCGTTTTTTTAACGAACTTTCCGTAAATCGGGTGTTTTACCTTACGCTCTACAGCTACAGTAATGGTTTTTTCCATTTTGCTGCTGCTCACAATCCCGATACGGGTTTTTCTGCTTTTTCTTTCAGTCGTTGTTGACATCTATAAAAAATTTACTTAGAAACCTAATGCTCTTTTGCGTTGTTCCGTCTTCATACGCGCGATGGTACGGCGCAATTGGCGAATAGTAAGCGGATTTTCAATTGGGTTTACCGCATGGCTGAACTTCATTTTCTTCAAACGCAGCTCTTCGTCGCCGATTTTATTATTCAGCGCATCGATATCCAGCGAACGATAATCGTCAACTTTCGCTTTTTTTGCTTTTGCCATTTTAATTTCTATTTGTTATTTATTATGATTTGCAACGATTGAAAGCCGCAAACCTAATTTTACTTTGATTATGCCTCAACGTAGTCTCTGCGTACTACGAATTTGGTTTTGATAGGCAGTTTCTGAGCTGCCAGTTCCAGTGCTTCTTTAGCCACTTGCATAGGTACACCATCAATTTCGAACATGATGCGACCCGGGTGTACTACAGCTGCCCAGAATTCCAGACTACCCTTACCTTTACCCATCCTTACCTCTGCAGGTTTGCGAGTTATTGGTTTGTCAGGGAAAATGCGGATCCAAACGTTACCCTCACGTTTCATGTGGCGGGTAAGAGCCTGACGCGCAGCTTCAATCTGGCGGTTGTTTATCCACTTTGGTTCAAGCGCTTTCAGTCCGAAAGAACCTGCAGCAACCATTGTACCGCGTTGTGCGTTACCTTTGATTCTGCCCTTGTGCGCTTTACGATGTTTCGTCTTTTTTGGTTGTAACATTGTTACAATATTTAAATAGTTGCTCTAATTATTTTACAATTAACGGCCTTTGCCACCACCGCGACGTTCGCCACCACCACGGCGCTCACCGCCACCGCGACGTTCACCACCACGGCCTTCGCCACGCTGACCACCTTCCGGACGGCCACCACCGGCAGCATTGCCACGGTTGTCTGAACCTGCAGAGAAGTTAGGGTTCAAATCACGTTTGCCCAGTACTTCGCCTTTACATATCCATACTTTGATACCGATTTTACCATATACAGTCAGTGCAAATACTGATGCATAGTCGATATCCATACGATATGTATGCAGTGGAGTGCGACCTTGCTTGAACTCTTCAGAACGAGCGATTTCAGCACCACCCAGACGGCCACCTACTTTTATCTTGATACCCTCTGCACCCATGCGCATAGCGGTAGAGATTGCCATTTTCACAGCACGTTTGTAGCTAACACGGCTTTCCAACTGACGAGCGATAGTTTCGCCCACGATGTTCGCATCCAGTTCAGGACGACGGATCTCCATAATGTTGATCTGAACGTCTTCTTTACCAGTGAGTTTTTTCAACTCTTCTTTAATGCGATCAACTTCAGAACCGCCCTTACCTATAATGATACCAGGCTTAGAAGTGTGGATTGTGATGATCAGTTTACCCAGTGTACGCTCAATAACGATGCGAGAAATACCGCCTTTATTGATACGTGCATTCAGGTAAGTACGGATTTTGTGATCCTCTACCAGTTTCTGACCGAAATCCTTTTTCTCGCCAAACCACATTGAGTCCCATCCGCGAACGATACCCAACCTGTTACCTATAGGATTAGTTTTTTGACCCATTCGTTATATTATTAAGTTGAATGTTTAAAAATTATGCGTTAGCTGCTACGGCAGTTTTGCTGTCCACAATAAGAGTTACGTGGTTGCTACGTTTGCGCAACCTGTAGGCACGGCCTTGCGGAGCAGGGTTCATGCGCTTTAATGTACGTCCACCATCTACGAAGATGGTTTTTACATACAGGTTTGCGCCTGCTACGTCAACACCTTCATTTTTAACCCTCCAGTTTGCAATGGCACTCAACAACAGTTTTTCCAAAGGAACAGAAGGATGCTTAGTACTGAATTTCAATGTATTCAGCGCATTTTCTACATGCATACCACGAATCAAATCTGCCAACAGGCGCATTTTGCGCGGCGATGTAGGATAGTTACGTAAACGAGCTACAGCTTCCATTTTATTATTTATTACTTAAGCGATGCCGCCAGAAGATGGCACCAAATTTTATTTAATTAATTATTTACTACCACTATGGCCTTTAAAGTTGCGTGTAGGTGCAAATTCGCCCAGCTTATGGCCAACCATAAATTCAGTTACATAAACAGGTATGAATTTGTTACCGTTGTGTACTGCAAATGTTTGACCAACGAAGTCCGGTGTGATTGTAGAGCGACGGCTCCACGTTTTGATAACACCTTTCTTAGTTTTGCCGTCGTTCATAGCTAAGACTTTCTTGTCCAGCTTTGCATCAACATAAGGTCCTTTTTTAATTGAACGAGCCATTATTCGTTATATTTTATCAGGGAGTCCCTGGTTATTTTTTGTATTTACCTGAAAGTTTTTTACCGTTACGGCGTTGGATGATCAGCTTGTTGCTACCTTTTGTAGTGCTACGTGTGCTTTCACCTTTCGCGTATTTACCTGTACGGCTACGTGGGTGACCGCCAGAAGAACGGCCTTCACCACCACCCATCGGGTGATCTACAGGGTTCATTGCAACACCACGGTTGCGTGGTTTAATACCTTTCCAACGGTTGCGGCCTGCTTTACCCATTGATTGCAGAGCGTGGTCGCTGTTAGAAACTGTACCAACAGTTGCCATACAAGTGCTCAGCACTTTACGCAACTCACCACTTGGCATTTTCAGTACGCAATATTTTTCTTCTTTCGCATTCAGCTGAGCGTAAGTACCTGCAGAGCGCGCCATTGAACCACCTTTACCAGGTTGCATTTCAATGTTGTGAATAACAGTACCCAAAGGCATGTTTTTCAGCAGCAGTGCGTTACCAACTTCAGGCGCTACGCTGTCGCCACTTACTACAGTAGCTCCAACTTCAAGACCCTGAGGGGCGATGATGTAGCGTTTTTCACCATCTGCATAGCTAAGCAATGCGATGAATGCTGAACGGTTAGGATCGTATTCGATAGTTTTAACGGTTGCAGGAATGTCCTTTTTATCGCGTTTGAAATCTACGATACGGTACATTTTCTTGTTGCCACCACCCATGTAGCGCATAGAACGGCGACCTTGAGCGTTACGACCAGCTGTAGACTTTTGAGGCTCCAGCAAGCTTTTTTCCGGCTCATTAGTGGTAACCTCTGCGTAAGCGTTACCTATTCTCCAACGTGTACCGGCTGTTACCGGTTTATATTTACGTAATGCCATTTTCTAATTCTTTATCAAATCTTACGAGAACAAATCGATAGAATCACCCTCTGCAAGAGTTACTGTTGCTTTTTTATAAGAAGATTTCATACCGCTGATAAAACCAGCTTTAGTGAAACGGTTTTTAACTTTACCAGGAACAACGATTGTGTTTACATCTGATACTTTAACACCGTAAAATTCCTCTACAGCTTTTTTGATTTCCAGCTTATTAGCCTTCTTATCCACTACAAAGGTATAGCGGCCGGATTTCTCCATTTGTGTGTTTACTTTCTCAGTAATCACCGGCCTTACCAATACGTTAGTGAGTTTCATTTTATTTAATTATTTCGTGTTACGAAAATTCTTTTCCTAATTAAGCTTCAACAGGAGCTTCGTTAAACATTTTTGCTGCAGTCTCTGTGAATACCAGTACTTGCGCATTTACAAGGTCGTAAGTATTCATATCGCTCAGTACTACTGTTTTGTTCCTGTCGATGTTGCGAGCACTCATGTACAGTTTCGCATCATATTCAGGCATAATGAACAGTGATTTTTGAGTACCGTTGATTTTGCCCAGCATTATAGCGAAATCTTTAGTTTTCGGAGTCTCGATATTCAGATCTTCGATTACAACTATTTTGTTTGCACGTGCTTTGTGAGACAATGCAGACATTTTAGCCAGATCTTTCACCTTACGGTTTACTTTGAAATCGTAACCGTGAGGAAGAGGACCGTTAACAGCACCACCACCTTTATATAAAGGGTTGCGGATGTTACCTTTACGAGAACCACCGGTACCTTTTTGACGGTGCAGCTTCTTAGAAGCACCATGTACTTCGGCACGAGTTTTAGTTTTGTGCGTACCCTGGCGTTGTGCAGCAAGATATTGCTTCACTGCGAGGTATATACAATGATCGTTTGGCTCGATATTGAATATATCTTCCGGCAGCTCTACGCTACGACCGGTTTTCTCACCTTTGCTATTATAAACGTCAACTTGCATGACTTAATTAATTCTGGATTAAAACGATTGAACCATTGTGACCCGGTACAGAACCACTAACAAGGATGTAGTTTTGTTCTGGGAACACTTTAACAACACGCAGTGCTTTGATCTTTACCTGATCGCCACCCATACGGCCAGCCATGCGCATACCTTTAAATACGCGGCTTGGGTATGATGAACCACCGATAGAACCCGGAGCGCGTTGACGATCGTGCTGACCATGCGATGCTTCACCAACACCACTAAATCCGTGACGTTTAACAACACCCTGGAAACCTTTACCTTTAGTGGTACCGATTACACTTACTTTCTCACCTTCTGCGAAGATTTCGCATGTCAGTGATTCACCAACTTGTTTATCAATGGAACAATTACGAATTTCCTTAACTATCGCCTTTGGAGATGTGCTTGCTTTGGCGAAGTGATTGAGGAGTGCCTTAGGAGTGTTTTTCTCTTTAGCTTCTCCGAATGCGATTTGCAACGCATCATAACCGTCGGTATCCACGGTTTTCTTTTGAGTAACCACACAAGGGCCGGCCTCTATGATGGTGCAAGCGGTTTGCTTACCGTTCGGCTCGAACACACTGGTCATGCCGATTTTCTTACCAATAATACCTTTCATTTTCTTATATTTTAGCCTAGCGCCCGGTTGCCTATGTGTGGACCGGGATAAGCTGTTTTTCTAATTTTTTAAAGAACTATAAAGCTTCTATCAAGCTTTAATTTCTACTTCTACGCCGCTTGGCAAATCAAGCTTCGAAAGCGCATCTACTGTGCGTGAAGAAGACGTGTAGATATCCAACAAACGCTTGTGCGTGCAAAGCTGGAACTGCTCACGTGCTTTCTTGTTAACGTGCGGCGAACGCAACACTGTAAAGATCTTCTTCTCTGTTGGCAAAGGAATAGGGCCTGTAACCACTGCTCCTGTATTGCGCACAGTCTTAACGATTTTCTCTGCAGACTTATCAACCAAGCTGTGGTCGTAAGATTTCAGTTTTATTCTGATACGCTGTGACATACTTATAAATAACTTCTAACCCGTAAAATTTGGGACTGCAAAGGTAATGCGTTAATTCTATTCAGACAAAATATTTTAAAGAAATTTTTAAAATTTTCAGGAAAGCTTGTCTGACAAGGGTTGGTTTGTGCAAAAATCGCTTTTTTGCGTCTATTAAATAAATTGATTTCATGACACGCATCTGCTTGATTTTCATATTCTTACCATTTTTCACAAAAGCACAAGACACCACCGTTAGAAAAGATGCTAAATTGGGTAAGACAGAAACATTTATTTACGTAGATAAGCTTCCAAAAGCCAATTATGACATCAATCAATACCTCAGTACACACCTGCGCTTGCCTGAAAATATTAGCTATAATTATTACCCTGAAAAGATCATAACAAGCTTTGTGGTAGAGGCGGACGGCAGTATTTCCAATCCTAAAGTCATCAAACCCACCAATACTTCACTGGACTCTTTAATAAAAACACTGCTACTGAGTATGCCTAAATGGGAACCTGCAGAATATCGCGGAAAGAAAGTACCCGCTAACTATAATTTACCTGTATACATTCACTTGCAATAATCATTTAATACCCGTACTTCTCCTTCCAGCAGTTGCGGAGATATTCTCTGATGCGAGCTTCAGATGCATTATCGCCCGGGTCGTAGAGCTTTACACCCGATATACTTTCCGGCAAAAACTCCATATTGACAAAGTTCCCTTCGTGGCTATGGGCATATTCATAACCCTTGCCATAATCAAGGTTTTTCATCAGCTTGGTTGGTGCATTGCGTATCTGTAATGGTACTGGCAGGTCTCCAGTTTTTGAAACAAGGTCTTGCGCATAGTTGATAGCCATATAGGATGCGTTGCTCTTGGCAGATGATGCCAGATATGTAGCACATTGTGAAAGAATTATCCTGCATTCAGGATAACCAATCATCTCTACCGCCTGAAATGTAGTTGTGGCCAGCAACAGCGCATTTGGATTGGCATTGCCTATATCCTCGCTTGCCAGTATTACCATACGGCGGGCTATGAATTTAGGGTCTTCCCCACCCGCTATCATGCGTGCCAGGTAATATACAGCAGCATTTGGGTCGCTACCGCGTATAGACTTGATGAATGCCGATATGATATCATAATGCTGCTCGCCTGTCTTATCGTACAGTGCCATTTTGCGCTGTACAATATCCTGAACGGCTGCATCTGTTATCAGCTTTTCTTCTCCTGTCAGCGACGTTACAATCAATTCCAAGAGGTTCAACAATCTGCGTCCGTCACCACCACTCAGGCGTAGCAATGCCTCCCATTCCTGCACTTTTACATGCTGTGTTTTCAGCCATTCATCCTGCTCCAGTGCCTGATTCACCATTTCTTTTAATTCATCTTCCGTAAGTGGTTGCAGCACATATACCTGGCAGCGGCTCAGCAAGGCGCCTATTACTTCAAAAGACGGGTTTTCTGTTGTAGCACCAATCAGTGTCACTATACCCTTCTCTACTGCGCCAAGCAAGCTATCTTGTTGCGCTTTGTTAAAGCGGTGTATCTCGTCTATAAACAACAATGCATGCCCCAGCTTCTTTGCAGCATCTATTACACTGCGCACTTCCTTTACTCCACTGTCAATGGCACTGAGCGAAAATATCTGCATTTCGAGTGAATGGGCTATTATCTGCGCAAGCGTTGTCTTTCCCACACCCGGAGGCCCCCAGAATATGATTGAATGTGCTTTGCGGTTTTGTATCATCTGCTCCAGCACCTTGCCCTTGCCAACCAGATGCTGCTGACCTATATAATTAGCCAGTGTTCTGGGACGCATACGTTCTGCCAACGGTGCCTGAATATTGTCTGTCATATAATTAGCAATTCATTAATAGGGATTTAACTAAATTCGCTTCATGCAACGCAAATTACTAATCATTATTGGCCTGATGGGATGTGTTTTGATAACATTTGCCCAAAAGAAGAAAAAGAACAACAATGAAACAACTGCAGCAAAAGCAGATACCAGTATCAATTACAAAGAAGTAGGCGCACCAATGCCCCCACTCAGGGCATTACACATGCAAAATAAAAGTGGCAGCGGAGAGCTGTATACGACTAAAGACATGCCTGCCAAAAAGAATGTGCTAGTAATGATGTATAACCCAACATGCGGTCACTGTCAGGAAGAAACAATTGACATTGCCAAGCATCTGGATGCCTTTAAAAATACAGAAGTATTGCTACTGGCAGATACCGTGATGAAAGAATACATTGATTTCTTTCATTCTTCAACAAAAGTATTTGACTACCCTGAAATAAAGATGCTGCTGGACCATAGTGGATTTATTAAACACACTTTTACATACACATCGTTGCCGCAGATAAACATATATAATAAAGAAAGGAAACTTGTCAGGATATTTTCAGGCGATACTCCGATAGATTCGCTGAAACCATATATCCAATAAAAACAAAGTGTGGCTTAAGCCACACTTTGTTTTTTGATATAATCTCTGATTTTGCGGACATAATCAAAATATCCCCTCTCCATCCTTAGCCAGAAGACTGTAAAGATTACCACACCAATTATACCGAATGTATAAGTATAGATGTGAAGCCCTTTACCTACAGTCATAGTAACTATAGTAGCTATAAATAAGAACAAACAGAATATCATTATCAACAATGGCCCCCCAGAGTCAATTTTGCGCATTTTAGAACTGATCACAATCTGAGTTTTGTCCCCCTTATTACTCAACTCAACATGTGTGATTGGCAAAGTCCTGATTTCGTTTTCCTGTTCTGCATGCGGTATTACCCTGATAATCCTGTCTTTTTCAGACACTTCAAAATCAAGATTGTGAACCTTTACATGCTTTCCGAGTAAACGGACTTTAATGTCATCCGGACGCATTGACGATTGGTACCGGTACGTACGTGAGAATATCATAGGCACTAATTTTTGGTTAAAAGAACTTGTTTACATGAAAGTTAAGCACAATATCTACGCCTTACAATGTGGCTTGGATTAAAATTTGCACTTCTTTTTTAATGTATCCAAAAACTATGCCAAATTAATAATACAAATTACTGATTATCAATTAATTACAAAGAAATGATTAGCTCATTTATGTTATTCACAATTATGTAAAAACTACTGCTAATCAGTTTTGTAAAAACAAACAAAAATCCTTATATTTTATTTCGTACCTATCGATTGATAGTACTGTTGCACCATATTGCGGTAGTATGGTTTCAGTTGTGCAGGTGTGGTTTTGTATTGCTCTGAAAGCTGTTTGTTTTCGTTGATATAACGTTGCAATTCTGCAGGTATCTGCTTGCTTATTTCATCTGCACTTTTTGATGAACGTTTATCATCCTGCTCTTGCTCGCGCAAAGATTTCTCTGCCTGCAAAAGCCTTGTCAATATTTCTTTCTGACGCATCATCATCTCTGCACTCATGCGTTTGTTTACAAGGTCTGTCTCAATTCTATCCATCTTCTCCTGTAACTCTTTCAGCTCTTTTGCATTGCCCATGCCTTTGCTATTCAGCAAGCTATTGAGTTGCTGCAACTGACGTCGGATAGCTGCTTGTTGCTGTGCCATCTGCGCCAGCTTTTGTGCATTGCCGTATTCACCCTCGCTACCTTCTTTATTCTGAGGCTTACCGTCTTTCGATTCCTGTCCTTGCTGCCCTTCTCGCTGTTGCTTGGCATTTTCCATTTGCTGCATAGCATTGCCCAGTTGTTGTTGTTGAGTAATGATATCGCTCAACTGTTTGCCAACACCGGGCTTCGGTGTTTTACCACCGGGATTGTTACACTGTCCTTGCTTGCCTGAAGAGTTGTTTTGCTGACTTTGTTGTTGCATCAAATTCGATAATACTTCATTCAGCATCAATGCCAGATTGTTGGTATGCATCATGGCATACTGCTGTCTTGCCATCACATCTTCACGACGGCGGTTTTCCATCATTTTGATGGCTGCAGCTATATTATTCTCAAGCTCTGTAGTTTCTTTATTGATAGTTGGCGCAAGCTTAAACAGTTCTTTACTGAGTGTAAACAAACTATCGCGTATCATGCGGCTGTTGGCATGCAGGCGTTTTTGCTCTTGCTGATTGGCAATATAGTTTTGCGATGTAGGAGGTGTGTTTTGCACTTTCTTAATAAGTTGCTCCTGATCAAAAGACAAGCGTACCAGATTGGTGAGTATCTGCCTTACTGCTCGTATATCTTTTTTCAACTGCATGGCATTCATACCACCTGCACCCGACTTCAGGCTCTGCGCCATAGACTTCAGATTTTCTGCTGCCTGGCTCTGCGACTTGCTCGATTGGCTTTTCTGCCCCTGCTCCAGTTGCTGCTTGCTATCCTGCATATCCTGCTTAGCATCGTTGGCTTTATCTTTTTCTTTCGCCACATCCTGCTCTTGCTTCATTTCCTTGTTCAGCTCTTCCATCTGCTTCATCTCTTCGCTCATGGCCTGTTCCAGTTCTTTCTTCAAAGCCTCCTGTTCTTTAGACAGTTGCTGATTATCCTTTTTACCTTTATCAGTTTCCGCCTTCAGGTCCAATTGTTTCTCTGCCAGCTTATCCATTTTGTTGGCAAGGTCTTCCATACGCATTTGCATCTCCAGCTTCTTCATCAGCTCCTGCATGCGTTGCAGGTCCATATTAAAGAGTTTATTCTCCTGCTCCAGTTGCTTCATGGTTTCAAAAGCCTTATCCTTGTTCAGGCGCTGCATCAGTTCCTGCAGCTTTTTCATCTGCTCTTTCAGCTCTTTATTCAGCAGATTGTCCATCTGCTTTTGCAGCTCCTGTTGTTTTTCCTTTACATCTTCACTATACTCCTTGTGCTGGCTTTGCTGCACCTGTTCATCCAGACGCTTCTTTACAACTTCCATCTGGTTTTTCAACTGCTGTTGCATGTTGGATAGCTGTTGCAGATTTTGTTTCTGTTCAAAACCCATATCACTACTTTCCAGCATTTTGCTTTGCAGGTCTTTATACTCGTTTTGGATATCTTTTGTTTGCTCAGAGCTATTGTTCAGGCCCGAATTGATTTGCTCTGCATTGGCATTCATGGCAGAGTCAAGCTGTTCAGGGTTGAACATATTATAAGACCTGACCTCGCTACGGGTAGCTTTGGCACCGTGTACACCATCATTATCCCAAGCCTCTATGTAATACTGTAGTTTTTGCCCCGGTTGCAGGTTCAGTGGTTCTACATCAAAGTAATATTGGAATGAGGTTAGAGAACCACCACTTAAAGGTAGCGGTATGCTCTTGCTGGCTATGGGTTGGTTCTTGGCGCTCGTCAGGTCGTAGTGAAACAATACTTTGCTGATACCGTAGTCATCGCCTGCAGTACCTGTTAGTAATATCTGCTTGCCCGATACACTATCTCTGAACTCTTGCATTTGTATTACAGGGTGTTCATCTGGTATCACTCGTACATTGTACCTGTAGCTATCGGTAATATTGGTAGCATTATTGCGCAGCGATAGTACATAACCCGTATCGTTCATAAACCTGAACTGCGAACCAAACAAACTTGCTTGATGCGTCAGCTTGATAGGCTGTCCGTTACCGAAACGAATGAATGCGTCGTCTGTATACTCTGCTATAAATGCCCAACTGATGTATGTACCCACTGGTACGGTAACATCACCCATGCTGGTGCGTAGCTCGTCTTTGCGACCTGTATAATCGGGATAGTCAATCTTTACATTGAATGATTTAAGCACAGGCTTTTGCGCCACACTTATAATATAAGGCTGCGAATTGAAACCTGCAGCAAACAACCTGAAACTGAACTGCTCTGTTATGTTGCGGAATGTGTACTGAAACTCGTTCTTGCCGATAGATTGCATAGACAATTTATCGCTACCCAGCTCTATATACATATCAGCAGGCAGCGCATTGCCTTCTACTGTTACTTGCAGTACATAATCTGCTCCACGAATGGCTTGCAGTTTTTTATTCTTTACTATGAAACGAAACGGTGCAGGTTTCTCGAAAGCTTTGGTTGGTTGCAGCAAACGTTCCGATGCATCAGAGAACACATCGGGCGCAGCTACCAGTATCATTGCAATTACCAATACAAGCGGCAATAGGTATGGTAGGTATTTTTTGTTCTTACCCAAATCTACAGCACTGGCAAAAGGCACTACGGATAGCTGTGCGGCTTTCTGATCTATACTTGCCAATGCCAGCTCGCGGCTTTCATGGCTATCGGCATGGTGGCGCAGTTGCAGTATGTTCAGTAGCTTATCACTTACTTCGGGAAAATGCTTACCCACAATAACGGCTGCCTGCTCGTGGCTTATCTGTTTGCCCAGCTTTGCCATCTTGCTGAGGGGCATAGCCACCCAAACAACCAATGCTGCAAGCCCGGCAACCACAAATAGCGATACAATGCTGATTTTTGCCCATACAGGCAGGTACAGATAATACTCGCCCACAGATACGGTAAGGATATAGGCAAGCAGGCATATAAATAATATGAGCGAACCGCGCAGCAGTTGATTGGCATAATACTTCCTGATGAACGCGTCTAATCTCGATATTAACTCCTCGTAATTGCTCATAAGTTTCGCTACATGCAATATAACGGAAATAAATGTTTCATAAATCCTAAAAATCAACCGTATCCATACCTTTGCATACCTTTTAGGAAGAAGAATATATGATGCTTTTATACCCTGCGCACGCCGCAGATGCTCTGGAGTTTAGTAAGGTAGCCCAATTGTTGAAATTGAAATGCCGTACCGATGCCGCCCGCGAACGGGTGGAATCCTTACGTTTTCATACCCGTATAGAATATGTGGAGAAGGCACTGGTGCAAACACGCGAATACAAGTCGATACTCATGAGTGGGGACTATTTCCCGAACGACTTTACCCGCAATATTGAAAAAGAACTGAAGCTGGTATCACTACCCGGTGCTGTATTGGCTGCAGACCAATTGTTGGCTTTTCAGCAACTGGCACTGAACATACGCGATATACTGAACTGGTTTAAAAACCACGAAGGCCTGTTTGTGAACCTGCGTGCACTGGCAGATAAAATACAGTACGAAAAACAGATAAATGAAACCATCAGCGCGGTAATAGATGAGATGGGTAATGTGCGCGACAATGCATCGCGCGAGCTGATGAGTATACGTGCGGAACTGGCAAGCCGCCGCCAAGACCTCCGCAAGATGTTTGAAGGTGTGCTGCGCAAGCTGAACAAACAGGGTTATCTGGCAGATATTGCCGAGGGCTTTCTGAATGGAAGGCGTGTAGTGGCGGTGTTTGCAGAACATAAACGCATTGTAAAAGGTATTCATCATGGCGAGAGCGATACACAACGTACCGTGTTTATAGAGCCTGAAGAAACCATTGAACTGAATAACGAAGTAGCATCGCTGGAGCGTGCAGAGATGCGCGAGATACAGCGCATACTGGCACAAACCACCGCTACCCTTTCGGGCTGGCATCCGCAATTGGATAGTTATTATCACTTGTGTGGTATCTACGATTTTATACGTGCAAAGGCAATGCTGGCGATGGATATGAATGCAGAGATGCCTCGCCTGAGTCCGCACCCGCATGTAGACCTGATAAAAGCAACCCACCCATTGCTGCTGCTGCACAACAACCGCGAGGGTAAGCCTACCATACCATTATATATATCGCTGAACAGAGATAAACGTGTACTGATAATAAGTGGACCCAATGCAGGTGGCAAGACGGTATCTATGAAAACCGTAGGGCTGCTGCAATTGATGACACAAGCGGGACTGCTGATACCTGCCAGCCCCGATAGCGAGGTGGGCATCTTCAAGCAGATGATGATACACATCGGCGATACGCAGAGCATAGAGCATGAGCTGAGTACCTATAGCGCACACCTGCGCGATATGAAATACTTCATGGATTTTGCCAATGGTAAAACACTGTTCTTTATAGATGAACTGGGTAGCGGGTCTGACCCCAACCTGGGTGGTGCATTTGCAGAGGCTATTGTGGAAGAACTTGCCAAGCGCCATGCCATGGGCATCATCACTACACACTACCTGAACCTGAAAGTAATGGCAGGTAAAGTACAGGGTATCTTTAACGGTGCGATGGCTTTTGACGAGGAAAAGCTGGAACCACTGTACCAACTGACGGTGGGCAAACCGGGTAGCTCTTACACTTTTGCCATAGCACAGCGCAGCGGACTACCTCCTGCAATTATAGACCGTGCAAGACAACTGACAGAGCGCGGACACTTTAAGCTGGATAAGATGCTGCACCAGACAGAGCAGCAAAGCCAGAAGCTTGCCAACAAAGAAAAAGAGATAGATAAACTGCTGAAGAAGAATAAAGAACTGGAAAAAGAATTCAGCGAACTGATAGATAAAGAAAAGAAAGAACAGCAATACAATACACTGCGCCTGCAGAACAAGATAAAGAAAGAAGAACTGGACTACCTGCGCGATATGGAGCGCAAGTTTAAGCAGATAATAACAGACTGGAAGAAGGCCGAAAACAAAGGCGAGGTAATAGCTGCGGCAGAGAATGTACTCTTTAAACGCAAGCAGATAGCAGCCAATGTAGCCGTAGCCAAGAAGGCCGATAAGAACTACGATGTGGTAGGCGGCACACCCAAACTGGGCGATATGGTACGCAACAAAGACAACCACCAGGTGGGCAAGCTTACAGAACTACGCGGCAAAAAAGCCATTGTGCAGATAGGGCAAATGCCATTTAACGTAAGCATAGACGAATGGGTGGTAGTGAAAAAGAAAGAACAGCCACAGGGTAAAAAGAAGAAATAACGCACATTCCATTCCATGGAATGGAATGGCTATGTTTTTAAACTGCACTAATTAATAGTTAATACCACCTCTGTTCCGTTCCGCGGAACGGAACACGTTTGTTTTTAAAAACGTGTTATTTTAAGTTTTATTTACTGGTAATGCTTTCTTTAAGTTTATAATATGGAAGGGTTTGAATTTCTTAGTGACTACTTAACATCAGGGGAGGTTGAATACTTAAATGATAGCATCATTTTTTTCCAAATGTTAGTAACCAATTACCCAATTGGATTCTATCGTATTGATTGGAATCAAGTCAAAAACAAAATTGAATTTTACATTGGGTTAAATTATCCTGAATCAATACAACCTATAAAAGATTGCATTAATAAAATCATCTTGAAATATCTTATAAACGATGATGAATTTGTATACGTTTGTTTTGATGGCATAACGGAAGGTGCATTTAAAATGCGATGGAATACTTTCAAAGAGTATGCTCATGAAATATTAACGACCCCTCAACATACATACGTAATACCAGAAGACGCAAGCTGGTGCCTAAACTATACGTCTGAGAATTATTTATATTTTGGTTATGCGAATCAATAGTTAACATTACCTCTGTTCCGTTCCGCGGAACGGAACACGTTTGTTTTTAAAAACGTGTTTTTGTGATCCGTAGCATTAAGTATATGTATAAAAGAATGTAATTAAAACATCAATTCTATCACTTCACATTCTGCTACCCTATTGGGCCCCTCCATGAAATAACAAATGGTATTCAGTTTTAAATGCTCCTTGTGATAAGGAACTCTATCTTCCACAGATATGAGCATTCTTGCTACACCTTGTGATGGAACAGACGAATTTCTATCTAATATCAAATCTCCTTTCTCATCTTCAAATTGTGGGTATATCATAAATAGGGAATGCGGACCACCAGGGTGATCATACCAGAAGTCGGATCTATAGCCTTGGTACGGCAAAGTCTTTCTACCACCTTCTTGTTCAGTATAAAAGCGATATCTGACTTTGAAGTGTGGCTTTCTTATTTCACTTTCTGTCAATTGCATTAACATAATCTATTGTCAATGATACTAAAATCTGACAAATGTCAATAAATCACTCAACCTCAACAAACAATCTTGAATTGTAAGGTATGTTTCAATTATATTGACAACAAAAAAACGCATTTTCAAGAATAGCGCATTCCATTCCATGGAATGGAATAGGCATAAACTTTTAACTATCAATTAGTGCGTTTTAAAATAAAGCGTGTTCCGTTCCGCGGAACGGAACAAAAACTGCGTTTTCAGGAATAGTGTATTCATTCCATGGAATGGAATGAATACACTTTACATCATATCCTTTACCAATCCACCCAATTTCTTTAATGCACGCTCTACCTGTGGTGTCCATTGCATACCGTAGCTGAGGCGCATACAATTGCGGTAGCGGTCTTGCAGGGTAAACATACTGCCGGGTGCTATGCTTATTTTATGTTGTATGGCTTCGCGATACAGTTCGTAGGTATCTATGCGCTTATCCAGTTCCAGCCATTGTATAAAGCCACCTTTGGGGTTGCTCATCTTCGTCCCTTCCGGAAAGTACTCGCCTATAGCACGAGAGTATTGCAGGCTGTTGCTGTGCAGTGTTTGTCGCAGCTTGCGCAGATGGTGTTCGTACCTGCCCGTTACCAGAAAATTGGCAATAGCAGCCTGCTGCACCGTAGCACTGGTTATGCTGTGGTATAGCTTCAGGCGTTTCACTTTCTCCAGGTATTTGCCGGGAGCCACCCAGCCTACCCTATAGCCCGGTGCCAGTGTTTTAGATACAGAGCTGCACCACAATACGTTGCCTTCCTTATCAAAACTCTTACAAGAGCGTGGTCGGTTTTTACCAAAATACACATCGCCATACAGGTCGTCTTCTATCAGCGGCACACCATGTTTGCTCAGTAGTTTTACGAGAGCTTCTTTCTGCTCATCGGGCATGGTATAGCCCAGCGGGTTGCTGAAGTTCGTAACAAAAAAACATGCTTTTATATTATGCTTCTGCAGCGCCTGTTTAACATCATCGGGGTCAACACCTGTATCGGGATGTGTTGGCAGCTCTACCACCTTCAGCCCTATGCTTTGTGCAAAGCGCAGCGTACCAAAGTACACAGGGCTTTCTACCGCTATGGTATCACCTGGCTTTGTAATGGCCATCAGGCAATAAGATATCGCATTCATGCAGCCGGCAGTGGTTACAAGGTCATCGGCCTTCAGTCCGCTATCCCACTGGCGTGTCCACCTTGCTATCTGTGTACGCAGCAGCGCATTACCCTGTATAGACTCATACGATGTTCCGTTATCGGGCAGGTCTCTCAATGCCTGTGCCATCGCTTTGTTCAGCTTGGGCAGTGGCAGCAATTCGGGAGCAGGTACACTCAGCGAAAACTTCATAATACCCGGCATCACAAAATCATCATACACTTCAGATATAATGGCCTCTACGTTTTTGTTCTTCGTAGTTAATGAAGGATTGCTTTTTTCTAAAGACAATAAAAACTTAGACGGATTATACTTTACATAATACCCACTCTGCGGACGTGACTCTATCAGCCCCTTCCCTTCCAGATGGTAATACGCCTGCAAAACAGTACTCATACTCACTTCCTGCTGTTCGCTCAATCCCCTTACAGACGGCAGTTTATCGCCAATATTCAGCACCCTGTCCATTATCTGCTGCTCTATACCATCTGCTATATGCAGGTATATATGGCCGTCCTTTCCTTTTATTTCTTTCTTCATACAGGAAGTTTGTTAAAAAAACTGTTCTGGTCGAAAATACGAAAATTGTATCTGTTTTGTTTCAAATAATCTATAGACTTTTGCCATGTAGATATTCTATTATCTCTAACTAAGGCACGCTATGTCAAGGCACACTAAAGCACTATTAGCACTATTCTACATCTGCATCATCTGGGGTACCACGTATCTGTCGGGGCGTATTGTAGTGCAGGTATTTCCATCATTTTTATTCGCAGCACTCAGGCAGGTAATATCGGGTATCATAATCATTGCCATTGCATTATTCATCAACAAAAAGGCCGACCTCACCAAAGCAAATATTCTGCATCAGGCAAAAGTGGGCTTCCTGCTTATAACCATGGGCAACGGGCTTGTAATGTGGGGCATGCGTTTTATACCAAGTGGTGTAGCGGCACTGATATGCGGGCTGATGCCACTGAACGCTGTTGTTATAAATATTATACTCACCAAAGAACGCATCAATGGCATTATAATAGCAGGTATGCTAACGGGTTTTGCAGGCATCGCGCTGATATTCAAAGACAATCTTGCAGACCTTACCAACAGCAGTTATCTGTTTGGCATCATAGCTACATTCATTGCTACGTCTTGCTGGTCTTTCGGTAGTGTCATCAATAAAAAGCATGTGTCCGATGTCAACCCCATATTCAATTCGGGAATGCAGCTGATATTTGGTTGTATAGGTTTGTTCATACTCAGCCTTTTTGCCGATAGCTACGAGAACCTCAATTTCTTCCAGCCCAAAGTGATCTGGAACCTTGCCTATCTGGTCATCTTCGGCTCTGTACTGGCATATACATTGTATATGTATGCGCTGAAGGAATTGCCTGTTGGCATTACGACACTCTATGCCTATGTGAATCCACTGGTAGCAGTAGTGCTTGGTTATTTTGTGCTGAACGAACAACTGACATGGTACACAGCACTGGCATTTGCAACCATTGCAGGCGGTGTATATATAGTAAACTACGGTTATCGCCGTAAGCATAAACAGACAGAGGCTGAAAAAGCCGCATTATTAACCATTCCGGAAGCGGAATAAAAAAGTGTATCATATGGAATACGCAATCACAATCACGCCACAGGCAGAGCGCCAGGTAAAGGACACCACATCTATACCTTTCGGGCAGCAGCCTACAGAACACATGTTCATTGCCGAATACAAAGACGGTGAGTGGCACAACAGCCGTATCGTACCATTTACCAACCTTAGCATGAGTCCCTTTGCACTCTGTTTGCACTACGGACAAACGGTGTTTGAAGGTATGAAGGCATTTCTGATGAACGATGGCCGTGTCAATATATTCCGCATGGATAAACACTACGACCGTTTTACAAAATCGCTGGAGCGTATGTGTATGCCAGTGGTACCGAAAGGTCTATTTAATGAAGCAATGCACCAACTGATACAGCTGGATAGCAACTGGATACCGAATGACGAACACGGCTCGCTCTACGTGCGCCCGTTCATGATAGCATCAGAAGACAGGCTTGGTGTGAAGATATCAGACGAATACCTGTTTATGATTGTGTGTACGCCTGCGTATCAGTACTATGCAAAACCACTGAAAGTAAAAGTGGAAGATAAATATGCACGTGCTGCAGATGGTGGTACAGGCTTTGCTAAATGTGGTGGTAACTACGGTGGCGCCTACTACCCTACCAAGCTGGCAAAAGAACAGGGCTACGACCAGGTAATATGGACAGATAGCAAAACACATGAAATGATTGAGGAGTCAGGCACAATGAACCTGATGTTCTTTATAGATAATACACTGCTTACACCACCACTATCAGGTACTATACTGGATGGCATTACCCGCGACTCTTTGCTGACACTGGCTAAAGAAATGGGTATAGCTACAGATGTACGCCCGATAGCACATAAAGAAATACAGGCGGCACTGGAAGCAGGTAAGCGCGTAGAAGCATTTGGTGCAGGCACTGCAGCAGTTATTGCCCCGATAGAAACAATTGCTATAGGTGGAAAGGAATACAACTGCTATACAGGCGAAGATGCTACAATGTACAAACTGCAAAAAGCACTGTACAATGTACGCAAAGGTATGGCTACAGACACACACAACTGGAACTATATAATATAACAAAGCATGCAACCCGTAACGATAGACTATAAAGGCTATACCATAACAACAGATAAAACATTGATGCGCGTTGAAGACATACACCAGTGGTTATCTACAGAGGCATATTGGTGCAAGAAAATACCGTTTGATGTTGTTAAGACCGCATTCGACCATTCTTACTGCATAGGCATATTGAAAGATGGCAAACAGGTAGGCTACGCACGTTTTGTAACAGACTATTCCGTATTTGCTTACCTGGCAGATGTGTATGTAGAAGAAGCACACCGTGGTATAGGGCTTAGTAAAAAGATGATGGAGATACTCATGAATCTTGATTGGGTAAAGAAACTTCGACGCATATCGTTGGCTACGCTGGATGCACACGGGTTGTATGAACAGTTTGGCTTTAAAGCACCTGCGGTACCCGAAAGGCTGATGGAGATAACACGCCCTGCTATATACGGAGACATCACTAATCCTTGTAATTAAACATACTTGCTATGGCTATTCAATATCTTAAAAGCGCAGACAGGCAGTTTCAGATGTATAAGAAACTGGGCGAAGGTGCAATGGCACAGATGACAGATGAGCAACTGTTCATTATGCCAAATGAAGAAAGCAACAGTGTTGCCATCATTGTAAAACACTTGTGGGGCAATATGCTCAGCCGCTGGACGGATTTCCTTACAACGGACGGCGAGAAAGAATGGCGACAACGCGATGCAGAGTTTGAGAACGACATTAACACCCGCGAAGCCCTGATGCAGAAATGGGAAGAAGGCTGGCAATGCCTCTTCAACGCACTGGGCAGCATTACAGACGATGATCTGGAGCGTATTATCTACATCCGCAACGAAGGGCATACCATACTCGAAGCCACCAACAGGCAGATAGCACACTACGCTTACCACGTGGGGCAGATAGTATATATCGCTAAGATGTTCAAAAACGATGGCTGGAATAGTTTATCTATCCCACGCAATAAATCGAACGAATACAACAACAAGAAATTCAGTGAAGAGAAAGGTACACGACATTTTACCGATGAGTGGCTGAAGAAATAAGCTGAACGTCCTGCATAAATAAAGCCTCCTAATCTTTTTAAAGATATACGGAGGCTTTTATTCTATAAAACCGACCAAAGTATTCCTAACTGGTTCTCTTCCATATTTTTGTCTTGCTTATCATGCCCGCATCGGCAGTTATCTGCAGGTTGTTATTCTTATCAATACTGAAAACACCATCCAGAGTTTTACTCTTTGCTGGCAAGTATACGTATCCTTCCCAATCCTTACCTGTATATTTTATCTTCTTCAGCACAACAGTACCTGCTTTCACTTTGGCGTTGGCTTCATTTATCCACACAAGCTTTCCCCAATAGTATTCGCCCTCTTTATACACCTCTATTTTTCGGGTATTCTCTTCATTAACATAGCGCCCAAGGATCTTATCAGATGATTGTTGTGCATATATGGCTGTCGTTACAGCTACAGACATCAATATGGTAAATAGTAAACGCATCAGTTTTTAGCAAACATATTATCAATAACTCAGGCTCACAAAATCATTTCAACGAAACATATTTATACGTCATGCAAACGGAAATGAATAACATAAAAGAAAATCCCCCGCCGTAGCGAGGGATATGTTTCCTAATCTTTATGCTGATGTCTTTGCATTTCTTTTCGCTCTATAAAGTAGGATATAACTAAGCCCAGTCCACCACAAATACCTATCAGCGAGAAATACAGCGCAACTCTATCAGGACCTACTTGAAATCCTTTGTGTGGCATGCTCTCGTCTATGATATATGCCAACAACACCCCCAAGCCAACACCTATAAACAACATACCATATTTCAGGTAGGTAAGTGAGCTAAACTTCCTATAGCTCTCTCTCGGGTTAATCCCCCTTTCAATCAGTGCCATGTTTTCTTTGTTGCGCAAATAGTATATGCCAAATGATGTCACTGCCATGCATACGAACATTACTATCGGTATCATTGCTTTAGTTGCTTCCATATATCTGTTTTTAAAATTATTAATTTGTTGATGAATCTATGACGCAGGCAAATGCCATTCGGTTACAAAACAGGGAAAAATAATTTTCTGTAACCTGTAGCTGGTATTTTGCGTCTTATATCCAAACTATGCATCAGGCACAAGATGTCGATATCATTCAATCTATATTGCAAGGCAATAAAGCAGCCTATGCAGTATTGGTAGAGCGTTATCAGTCTTACGTATATACTATAATCAACAGGCTGATACCAGTCAGGGAAGAGGCAGAAGATGTATCGCAGGAAGTATTTGTAAAAGCTTACCTCTCGCTTGCAGGCTTCAAGGGCACCAGTAAGTTTAGCACATGGCTATATACTATTGCGCATACCACTGCCATATCGCACCTGCGCAAATCTGGTCCCAACGTAGTATTTGCAGACGAAAACACCATGGCAGCTATTACTGATAACCGTACTGCATTTCATCAACCACAACACAACACGCTGCGCAGTGCTGTCAACACATGCATCAAACTGCTGCCACCCGACGATGCCGAAATCATAACCCTGTTTTATATGGCAGAGCAGTCTATAGAAGAAATAGGCGTCATTATGCGAATGGAACCCAATACTGCCAAAGTAAAACTGCACCGTGCAAGACAAAAGTTAAAAGATATTGTAGAGCGCGCCTACGGCAAGGAAAAGACTTTATTATATCGCAATTGATGTAACTTTAATAAGAAGAACATGACACAGGAAGATAACACATATAAAAACCTGATGGATGCACTGGAACCGGAGCAGCCCTCTATGCGTTTTACCAAAAACGTAATGGATGTCATTGAGGGTATGGAAGTTGCTCCTGTCAGCAAACGATATGTAAATCCGTTAGTAGTAAAAGGTATTGCAGCAGTTCTTATCCTGTGTATACTAATATCAATATTTGTAGTGTTTACTGCCGCAGGTTCATTACCTGAATACACAAATAAACTACCTCAACACTTCAGCCTATACTTACTGGGTATCAACATTGTGTTATTAATGATATTGGCAGAACGCTGGCTGAGCAGCAAAAAAAGAATTCAAGACTTGCAAGACAATCGATAGTTATTTTATCAGTATTATAAGGACTGTATCAGTTCCATATCAAATTCCTGAAGACTATTAATTTTGGCATCCGCCAGCGAAAAACGTGCATCTTCATAATGTGCTGCTTCCGGTATGGCTATCACCTTCATACGTGCAGCCTTACCTGCCACTACCCCGTTTATCGAGTCTTCCAATACCAATGACTGAAATGCCGTTGAGTCCAGTTGCTTTGCACAATGCAAAAACACCGCAGGGTGTGGCTTGCCCAGCTCTACCTCATCAGCCGATGATATGCAATCAAAATAATCTTTAATACCAAAATGCTCCACCAATGCATTTATCATGCGGATGGGCGAGGACGACGCAAGGCCTGTTTTAAAACCATTTACCTTCAGCATATCCAATGCCTGTTGCACTCCCGGCATCATGACACCTTGCTTTATGGTCAGTGCTATAATATCGTCCAGTATCTCCTCAGCTACCTCTTGCGATGATTTTCCCTGCCATGGATATTTTACCGACCAAAACTCTGTTACCTCATATATATGAAACCCTCGGGTGTCCTTGAATCGCTCGCGGGTGATGGGGATGCCATGCTTTTGTGCCACCTGCAGCATACTGATACCCCATAGCGGTTCAGTATCAAACAATAAGCCATCCATATCAAATATCACCGTGTTTATCATAAATAAGTCCTGTTGGGGTTGCAAATATCCACTAGTCGGGGGAAATTTTGGGGGAAATTATTCCAATTAAGATTAATTAACATTCATCTATACAAGTCAATCGGTTATTTTTGCCTCAAATTAATAATCTATGAAGCGCAAAGCTTTCTTCTCCTTGATGTTAGGAGCGTCTATGCTAGCTAACACAGCTAAAGCAGAAGGTAACATCAAGTTTACTGAGTTTGACCTGCCAAACGGCCTGCATGTTATTCTGCATGAGGACCACGCCACACCTATTGTATGTGTATCTGTAATGTACCACGTAGGTTCTAAAAACGAAGACCCGCAGCGTACAGGTTTCGCACACTTCTTCGAGCACCTGTTGTTTGAAGGTAGTGCAAACATAGGCCGCGGCGAATACATGAAAATGGTACAGGCAGCAGGTGGTCAGCTAAATGCTAATACATCTCAGGACCGTACATATTATTTTGAAACAATGCCATCAAACCAATTGGAACTGGCATTGTGGATGGAGTCTGAACGTATGTTTCAGGCTAAAATAGACATGGTAGGTGTTGAAACACAACGTAAAGTTGTAAAAGAAGAGAAGAAACAACGCTACGATAATACACCATACGGCCAGTTGCTGAACTGTGTATACGAAAACGCATACACTATCCACCCTTACCGCTGGAGCCCTATCGGTAAAGAGCAATACATCGATCAGGCAAAACTGGAAGAGTTTATGGATTTCTATAAAACCTTCTATGTACCAAACAACGCAGTACTGTCTATTGCAGGCGATCTGGATGTTGCTAAGACTAAAGAAATGATCACTAAATACTTTGGTGAAATTCCTAAAGGCACAAAAGCTATCCCTCGTCCTACAGAAGTAGAACCTAAACAAACTGCTGAAAAACGTGTTGAATTCTTCGACAACGTACAACTGCCTGCTACTATCGTTGCTTATCACACACCAAAAATGGGTACAGACGATTGGTATGCCATGCAATTATTATCTCAACTGTTGTCACAGGGCAAAAGCTCTCGTTTCAATAAAGAAATCGTAGAAAAGCAACAAAAAGGCCTTGCTGTAGGTGCATTTATGATTCCGAACGAAGATCCGGGTGTTGCTTTCATGTATGGTATCACCAACGCAGGTGTTAAACCTGAAGAACTGGAAAAATCTATGTTGGAAGAAGTAGAAAAAGTAAAAACTGCTGTAATCTCTGACGAGGAATATCAGAAGCTGATGAATCAGGCAGAAAACGATTTCGTTTCTCAAAACCAACGTGTATCGGGTATTGCAGAAAACCTGGCTACCTACTATACTTTCTTCGGCAATGCCGACCTGATCAATACAGAGCTGGAGAAATACACTAAAATAACTAAAGAAGACCTGAAGCGTGTTGCGAACAAATACCTCACAAAAGAAAACAGGCTGGTAGTTTATTATTTACCAAAATCGCAACAAAAGAAAGGATAATCCATTTATTTTTCTAAACAAGCTTCAACTGTATTATAAAATGAAAAAGTTAACACTATCTATATTATACGTAGCAGTAGCACTCAGTGCATCTGCACAAAAACTGGACCGCAGCATCCGCCCGAAACCGGGTCCTGCTCCTGAAGTGAAACTGGGCGAGCCTCAAAGCTTCACCCTGCCAAACGGCCTGAAAGTTTTCGTTGTTGAAAAACACAAACTGCCTGTAGTAAGCATAAGCATCCAACTGGATATTAAGCCTGCACTGGAAGGCAACAAAACAGGCTACCGCCAGATGATGTCTGAATTGCTGACAAGTGGCACTAAAACACGTAGCAGCGAACAACTGGCTAAGGAAATAGACTACATGGGTGCTAACATCAGTGCAACAAACGAGAGCGTTTATGCATCGGGCCTGAAAAAGCACGTAGGCAAAATGCTGGAACTGATGTCTGATATCACTATCAATTCAGACTTCAAACAGGATGAACTGGATAAAATCAAAAAGCGTACCCTCTCTGGTCTGGAAGCTAGCAAAAACGAGCCGGATGATATGCTTAATAATGTAAGCGCTGTTGTAAACTTTGGTACACAACACCCTTATGGCGAGGTCACTACAGATGCTACTGTAAATAACATTACACTGGAAGACTGTAAAAAATACTACAGCACATACTTCCGTCCAAATGTTGCATACATGGCTGTGATAGGCGACATTACAGTAGGCGAAGCAAAAGGCATGATTGAGAAACACTTCAAAAACTGGGAAAAAGCTGAAGTACCATCTGCAAACTACAGCAACCCTACAGCTCCGTCTAAAGCTAACGTTGCATTTGTTCCGCGCGAAGGTGCTGTACAAAGCGTTATCAACGTTACTTACCCGATAGACCTGCTGCCAGGTACTCCTGACGTTATTAAAGCACGCGTTACCAACTCTATTCTGGGTGGTGGTTCTAACGGCCGTCTGTTCCTGAACCTGCGTGAAAAACACGCTTGGACATACGGTTCTTACTCTTCTATCAATCAGGACGAACTGAAAGGTAATTTCACTGCATATGCAAAATGCCGCAACGCGGTTAGCGATAGCTCTGTAAACGAAATCATTGCAGAAATGAAACGCCTGCAAAACGAAAAAGTAAGTGCTGAAGAACTGCAAAACCACCTTAGCTATTTGTCTGGTAGCTTTGCTATTGGTCTGGAAAATGCACAAACTATCGCGCAGTATGCTATCAATATCGAGCGTTACAAAATGCCGAAAGATTACTACCAAAATTATCTGAAAAACCTGAACGCAGTAACTGCTGACGATATTCAGATGATTGCACGCAAATATGTGAATGCAGATAAAGCAAACATCGTAGTTGTTGGTGCCAAAGGTGATGTAGATAAATCACTGGTTCGTTTCGATAGCGATGGCAAAATCGACTATTACGACAACTATGGCAATATCCTGAAAAATGCAGAAGCAAAAGCTGCACCTGCAGGTATTACTGTAGATGCCATTCTGAAAAAATATGCTGCTGCTATTGGCGGTGAAAAAGCAATGTCTGGCATCAAAGACATCAAAACTGTCAATAAAGGCATGTTAAGTGTACAAGGCCAGGAAATACCGCTTACCATTACAGAAATGAAGAAATCTCCTAACAAGATGAAATCTGAGGTAGTTGGTATGGGCATGACATTCTCTAAAGAAGTATTTGATGGTACTAAAGGCTACAGAGAGCAACAAGGTAAGCGTACTGATATGACAGCTGAGCAAATGGCTGCGGCAAAAGAAAAAGCTGATATTGCTGCAGATTTGCATCCTGAGAAATACAACAACAAGCGTGTACTGAAAGGCATGGAAAAACTGAATGACAAAGATGCGTACGCTATAGAAGTTACAGATGCAGAAGGTAGTAAATCAACTGAATACTATGATGCACAATCTGGTCTGCTGGTTAAGAAAGTAGAAATTGAAGATGGTGAATCACAAACTATAGAGTATAGTGACTACAAAGAAGTTGCTGGTTCTAATGGCTACAAACTGCCTCATACACTCAAGCTGATGTCTGGTCCGATGACAATTACTGCTAAAACAGAAACTGTTGAAATCAACAAAAACATACCTGACAGCGAGTTCAATTAATCATTAGATTAATTTCAAATACAAAACCACCTCAATACGAGGTGGTTTTTTTGTGCCGATTATAAGCCTATCAGCATTTTTAACCCTAGTTTTTAGATAGCCTTAACTGCCTTTATATTACCTTTGCACAAACCGAAACTGAAAATATGGCAGAGATTCTGCAAAAGGTAATTGAAGAAAACAGGCAAGGTGAGGCTTATGCCCCGTTTGCCGAAGACCCGAATGCATACAGTAAGAAATTTTATATAGAAAGCTATGGTTGCCAGATGAACTTCAGCGATAGCGAAATAGTAGCGTCTATCCTTCATGAAGAAGGCTTTGGTGCTACCCGCAATCTGGAAGAGGCCAACCTGATATTTATCAATACCTGCTCTATCCGCGAAAAGGCAGAGCAGACAGTGCGCAATCGCCTGCAAGCTTTCAAAAAGCTGAAAGACGACCAGCCGGGTATGCTAATTGGTGTATTGGGTTGTATGGCAGAGCGCCTGAAAGCCAAGTTTCTGGAAGAAGAAAAACTGGTAGATATCGTAGTAGGCCCTGATGCCTACCGTAGCCTGCCGGGTTTGATTAGCGAAGCTGAAGGCGGACAGAAAACTGTAAACGTACTGCTGAGCCGCGAAGAAACCTATGCAGATATCTCCCCTGTCCGCTTGGATAGCAATGGTGTTACGGCATTTGTAAGCATCATGCGTGGTTGCAATAATATGTGCACATTCTGCGTAGTACCTTTCACACGTGGCCGCGAGCGCAGCCGCGATGCAGAGAGCATTGTTGCAGAATGTCAGGATTTATTCAACCGTGGCTTCCGCGAAGTTACCCTGCTTGGCCAGAACGTTGACAGCTATTACTATACAACGTCAGACGGCACAGAAATCACTTTCGGCAAATTGCTGGAAATGGTAGCGCTGGTGTCACCATTGTTACGTATCCGTTTCAGTACATCTCACCCTAAAGACATTACGGATGATGTGCTGCATACCATGGCCAAGTACGAAAACATTTGCGAATACATACACCTGCCTGTGCAGAGCGGTAACACCCGCATACTGCAACACATGAACCGCACATACACACGCGAGTGGTATCTGGCAAAAGTGAAACGCATCCGCGAAATAATGCCCGATTGCGGTTTGAGTACCGACGTTATCAGCGGCTTCTGCAGCGAAGCTGAAGAAGAACACCAGGACACAATCAGCCTGATGGAAATAGTTCGTTTCGATATGGCATATATGTTTTCTTACAGCGAGCGCCCGGGCACTCTGGCGGCACGCCGTTACGAAGACGATGTACCCGAAGATGTGAAGAAACGCAGGCTGGAAGAAATCATCAATCTGCAAAACCGTCACTCACGCGAAAGCTATCAGAACGATATCGGTAAAACATTCAAAGTACTGATTGAAGGCGATAGCAAGCGCAGCGATATGGATTGGTGCGGACGCAACTCGCAAAACAAAATGATGGTATTCCCTAAAGGAAACTATCAATTGCAAAAAGGCGACTATGTAAACGTGAAAGTCAATACGGCAACATCCGCTACGTTGATTGGTGAAATAGTTGATTAATAAAAACAGTCATGACGCGAGTATTCCATACTTCCTATTCATGACTTTCGACTGAAAACAATGGAGAATCAAAGCATAAAAAACAGGTTCGGTATCATAGGCAATACGCCTGCGCTGAATCATGCATTGGATACGGCAGTGCAGGTAGCCGCTACAGACCTATCGGTACTGATAGCCGGCGAAAGCGGTGTGGGTAAAGAAGCTTTTTCCAATATCATACATGCACTATCATCACGCAAACACAACCCCTTTATAGCCGTAAACTGCGGCGCCATACCCGAAGGCACTATTGATAGTGAACTCTTCGGCCACGAAAAAGGTTCGTTTACAGGCGCAGTAGATGCCCGTAAGGGTTATTTCGAAACCGTGAATGGCGGTACTATTTTCTTAGATGAAATAGGTGAAATGCCCCTTGGTACACAGGCGCGTTTGTTGCGCGTACTGGAGTCAGGCGAATTCATTCGCGTTGGTTCCTCCAAAGTGCAAAAGACAGATGTACGCGTGATAGCCGCTACCAACCGTGATTTGCTGGAACAGGCACAAAACGGCAAGTTTCGCGAAGACCTGTATTATCGCCTCAGCACAGTACCTATACGTGTACCTGCTTTGAGGGACAGAAAAGAAGACATTCCCCTGCTCTTCCGCAAATTCACATCAGACTTTGCAGAGCGTTATAAAACACAGTCCGTTCAGCTCGATGCCAATGCACAGCAAATGCTGATGAACTACCCCTGGCCCGGCAACGTGCGCGAATTGAAAAATATAGCCGAACAGATTTCGGTACTGAGCACAGAAAAAATGCTGACTGCCGATGCACTGCAACGCTTCCTGCCACAAAACACGGGCAACAGAGGCCTTGCATTGGTGCAACCTGCGGGCGTACCTATACCAAGCCCCAACGCGGCATCCTCATCATCAGACTTCAACTCTACAGAGCGAGATATACTATACAAGTTGTTTTTCGAGTTAAAGAAAGACATGACCGAGATAAAGCAGATGCTATATAATATGGGGCATCAGGGCGCAGGGTTTTCGCCTGTTACTATGCCAGATGCTGCTACATCTATAGTGCCTGCATACGATGTTTCTTCTCCTATGGAACCAATTGTTACACCTGTTAACGCTCCGATAGTATTGCATCCGTCAAGCAATGGCGCAGGCACAGTAGACCATCACGAGGATGTAGAAGAATCGCTAATGCTGGCAGACAGGGAGAAAGAATTCATCATAAAATCGCTGAAAAAGCACAAAGGCCGCCGCCGCGATGCAGCCAACGAATTGGGCATTTCGGAACGTACGCTATACAGAAAGATTAAAGAATACGACATCAAAGATTAATTTTACAGGGTGGTTATCATGCGCAGACTATTAGTACTAATACTTCCTGTCCTGTTACTATGCAGCGGTTGTGGTGTTTACAGCTTCACAGGTGCAAGTATCGAAGGCAAGTCGATTAATATACATACGTTCGATAACCGTGCCCGTAACGTAGTACCCAGCCTCAGCCCCAATCTTACTTCAAAAATCCGTGCACGTATACTTACCCAAACAGGCCTTACACCTGTTGCAGTTGGCGAGGCCGATTATGATATCACAGGCACCATCACGGGCTACGAGGTTACTGTGTCGGGTGTTGCGAATACGCAACAGGCTACCCAAAACAGGCTTACCATTACACTATCTGTAGTATTCAAAAACAAGCTGAACGAGAAAGCAGATTTCACGCAGACTTTCAGCCGTTTTGCAGATTTCCCTGCATCTCAAACAGTAGAGGCGGTAGAATCTTCTTTGATGGAAACGATAGGAAATCAGTTAGCAGACGATATTTTTAATAAAGCATTTGTAAATTGGTAGTAGTTTTACGCTGAAACATGATTACATCTTCTTCCATACAATATATATCGCAGGTACTGGCAGAGCCTCAAAACATTTCAGATACAGACGCTGAAAGCATTGCGGCTTTGATAGAAACTTATCCGTATTTTGTACCAGCAAGGTATATGGATGCAGCCAACAAACATAAAAAAGAGCCTTACAACAACCCGATGATGTCGGTGATGCAGTTGTATATGAGCAATTGGCTGATGTATTGCCAGTTTCTGCAAACAGCTATGAATGGTGCAGATGTAGCAGTACCTGCATCTCCTACACCACAACAAACGCCTGTACAGGCAGCAGAAGCAGTAGCTGAAACTCCTGTTGTAGCGGAAGAAGAAGTAATAACAGTTGAAGAACCTACTATAACGGTTGCAGAAGAACATACTATTGTTGAAGAACCTGTAACTGTAGTTGAAGCAATAGAAATACCTGAACAGGAAGAAGTAAATATTGTAGAAGCAGAAGAGGCATTTGTAACACCTGAGCCGGTTGTTGCAACGCCGGAGCCGCTCTATACACAAAAGAAACCTGTAGCATCGGAAGATGATTATCAGCCCGAAACAGACGAATCTTTTATACTCCCTGTTTATACAGAAGATTATTTCCTGCATCAGGGCATGCAGGTATCTAATAAAATACCCGAAGACCTACCCGGCAAAGAAATTTCTCCTGCCGATGAGGCAAAATCGCTGATGGTGGTAATGAGCTTCTCTGAATGGCTGCTTTACTTCAAAAAACGTAAAGAGCAGGAACAGGAAGAAGTAGAAGGCCAGAAAGCTGTAAAAACCATGTGGCAGAAGGAAAAACTAGCTGCCGCGCTGGAAGAAGAAAACGAGGAAATACCTGAAAAAGTCTTTGAAATGGCGGTTAATTCAATTACCAAAGAAGACGATCTGGTAAGCGAAAGCCTCGCCGAAATCTATTCAAAACAAGGCAAATTTGACAAAGCGATAGAAATGTATCGCAAATTAAGTTTGCGCAATCCGCAAAAAAAGGCTTATTTTGCCCGGAAAATTGAGGTTCTCTTAAAAGAAAAACAATCATGATATCATTCGTAACCATACTTATTATACTGGCTTGTGTAGTACTGGCTTTCTTCGTTCTAATCCAAAACCCAAAAGGTGGTGGCCTTGCAGGTAGCTTCGGCAGCTTGGGCAATCAGGTAATGGGCGTTAAGCAATCTACAGACGTGATGGAAAAAGGCACATGGGGTTCTATGGCTATCATCGCTGCTCTTTGTTTGGTTTCAGTTACTTTCTATACTACACCTAAAGAAGTGAAAGAACTGCAAAAGCAAAAAAGCGGTGCTCCTGCACAGCAACAAGCTCCTGCTCAGGCTCCTGCCGGCGGTGGTGGCAAATAATTAAGCTAAAAATATTTTACTATACCATACCTGCTCTGTAATATTGAGCAGGTATTTTTATTTATGCAGGGCAGAAAACTACTCATTACTATCGGGGCTATTGTAGCTGTGCTTGGCTTGGTTGCAGCCTATCTTTTCTTTGGCAACAACAGCAGCAAGCAAGAACAGTACCTCTACATACCTACAGGTGCCAATTACGATACAGTCACTGCTATTCTGCATCGCGAACATATACTTAACAATAATTGGAGTTTTGAGCAACTGGCAAAGATTGCAGGCTATCCTAAAAAAGTAAAACCCGGACGATACAAAATAACGCAGGGCATGAGCTCTTACCGCATTGTACGCATGCTTCGCTCGGGTAGCCAATCGCCTGTAAAACTTGTTATCAATAAGCTGCGCACCAAGCAAGACTTTGCCAATTTTGTAGCTGCCAATCTTGAGGTAAAAGCCGATAGTATTTTATACCTATTAAATGATACTGCATTTACCAAAGCACACAATGTTGATACCAATACAGCTATGTGTCTGATAATACCCGACACCTACGAGTTTTATTGGAACACTACTGCCTCCAAAGCACTGAGCAAGATAGCAGCCAACTACAAGAAATTCTGGAACGATAATCGCCTGCAAAAAGCTAATACCAAGAACCTATCACCCAACGAAGTGATAACGATGGCGGCCATTGTAGAGGAAGAAACCAATATGGAAGGCGACAAAGGCAATATTGCAAGTGTATACATCAACAGGTTGAAAATTGGTATGCCGTTGCAGGCAGACCCAACCGTGAAATTTGCCATTGGCGATTTCAGCATCAAACGCATCACAGGCAATCATATAACAATCGTATCGCCTTACAATACTTACAAAAATACAGGCCTGCCTCCCGGCCCTATCTGCACGCCATCTAAAAAGACGATAGATGCGGTGCTGAATGCACCGGATACAAAGTATTTATACTTCTGTGCGAAAGAAGATTTCAGTGGCTATAGCAATTTCGCTGCTACACTAAACGAGCATCTAAAGAATGCAAGAGCATATCAACAGGCGCTCGATGCGAGGGGAATACACTAACCCCTACTACTCCATATTATATGTCTGTCTATCTTTTTTGAAGTACACAGCATAATACACACCTAGCACCAGCAAACCGCTACCAAACAACCCGGCAGCATATGGACGCAGGTCTATATCGTTAAATTCGCCCAGCATCCAGGTACTGTTTGCCAGTATCCAGAAGCAAACAGCAATGTTATGATATGCCTCAGCTTTCACCTTTCTCGATTTCCAGAGCAGGTAAAACGCTACACTCACTGTAGGGAAGATCATTATCACCCCACCCGTCTTCCATTCCATAGCCCAGCAAAAATCTTTAATAAGCCACAGTAATATATGGGCATTTTCTATCCAGCGGAATGATGGAGATACATGTATGGTGCGTTGGTGGCGCTTTTGGTGCGTTTCAGGCATAGTGCAAGTTTAGTATCTAATCCTGAATAGGCTATGAATTTAATACACATTTAATTATTATTCATGTTTATATATTTTCATTTCACTATATGCGCTATAGGACGTACCTTTGCACCCGAATTTTAATTAATCTGTTTATAAAACACTCCATAAAATGAGTAAAGTAAAAGTTGCCATCAATGGTTTTGGCCGTATCGGCCGCCTGGCTTTCCGCCAGATCTACAACATGGAAGGTATCGATGTAGTAGCTATCAACGATCTGACACAGCCAAACGTACTGGCTCACTTGTTGAAGTATGATACTGCTCAAGGCCGTTTCGATGTTGAAGTAAAACACACAGACGATGCTATCGTTGTTAATGGCAACACTATCAAAATATACGCTCAGAAAGATCCTGCACAGATTCCTTGGGGTCAGCACGATGTAGACGTTGTGTTGGAATGTACAGGTTTCTTCACAGATGCTGATAAAGCAAAAGCACACATCACTGCAGGCGCTAAGCGTGTAGTTATCTCTGCACCTGCTACAGGCGAATTGAAAACTGTAGTTTACAACGTAAACCACAACATACTGGACGGTAGCGAAACTGTAATCAGTTGCGCTTCTTGTACTACAAACTGTCTGGCACCAATGGCAAAAGTTATGAACGACCAATACGGCATCGTAACTGGTATCATGACTACCATCCACGCTTATACAAACGACCAGAACACACTGGATGCTCCGCACCCTAAAGGTGACCTGCGCCGTGCTCGTGCTGCTGCTTCAAACATCGTTCCTAACTCTACAGGTGCTGCAAAGGCTATCGGCCTGGTACTGCCTGAACTGAAAGGTAAACTGGATGGTAGCGCACAACGTGTACCTACGATTACAGGTTCACTGACTGAACTGGTTTCTGTATTGAGCAAAAAAGTAACTGCTGAAGAAATCAATGCAGCTATGAAAGCAGCTTCAAACGAAAGCTTCGGTTACACAGAAGATGAAATCGTATCTAGCGATATCATCGGTACATCTTTCGGTTCTCTGTTCGATGCTACACAAACTAAAGTAATGACTGTTGGCGATCAGCAACTGGTTAAAACTGTTAGCTGGTACGATAACGAAATGAGCTATGTTTCTCAACTGGTTCGTACTGTTAAGTACTTCGCTGGTCTGATTTCTAAATAATCTCACTAACTATAAGAAACGCTGTCCTCTATGGGCGGCGTTTCTCTTTTTTAAAACAGGTTTACTATGAGCACATTTAACAATCATAATTTCTCAGGACAAAAAGCCCTGATACGTGTAGACTTTAACGTACCTATCAAAGACGGTAACATTACAGATGATACGCGCATGCGTGCTGCCCTGCCTACTATCAAAAAAGTATTGGCAGATGGTGGTGCTGTAGTGCTGATGAGCCACTGGGGCCGTCCGCTGAAAGACATTGAAAAGAAACCACACCTTACACTGGCAGATTTTACACTGAAGCCTGTTGCTGCACACCTGACTACCCTACTGGGTACAGATGTACAGTTTGCAGAAGATTGCATTGGCGATGATGCTGCTGCTAAAGCTGCTGCACTGCAACCGGGTCAGGTACTGCTGCTGGAAAACCTGCGCTACTACAAGCAGGAAGAAAAAGGCGATAAGGAATTTGCAGACAAGCTGGCTACTTATGGCGATGTATATGTAAACGATGCATTCGGTACAGCACACCGCGCACACGCTTCTACTGCTGTGATAGCGGATAGCTTTGCAGCAGGCAAAAAAATGTTTGGCCTGCTGATGGAAGGCGAAGTAGCTGCTGCCGAAAAAGTAATGAACGAAGCGCAGAAACCATTTGTTGCCATCATTGGTGGTGCGAAAGTTTCAGACAAAATACTGATTATAGAAAACCTGCTGGAGAAAGCTACAGACATCATCATTGGTGGTGGTATGGCATATACTTTCTTCAAAGCTATGGGTGGACAGATTGGTAACTCGCTCTGCGAAGATGACCGTCTGGAAACTGCCAGAGAATTGCTGGCAAAAGCAGAAGCGAAAGGTGTGCAAATACACCTGCCACAGGACAGTATTTTTGCAGACAAGTTTGCTGCGGATGCCAACACATCATCTGGTGTTAATACAGAAATACCTGATGGCTGGATGGGTCTTGACATAGGAAACATGGCTTGCCAGACTTTCAGCAAAGTAATACGCGACAGCAAAACCATACTGTGGAACGGCCCTATGGGTGTGTTTGAAATGGAGAAATTTCAGCACGGCACCAAGACCATAGCAGATGCAGTAAAAGCGGCTACTGCAAATGGTGCATTCAGCCTGGTAGGTGGTGGCGACAGCGTTGCAGCCGTAAACAAATTCGGCTATACAAATGATGTTAGCTATGTATCTACAGGTGGCGGTGCCATGCTCGAATTCTTTGAAGGAAAGCAACTACCTGGTATAGCAGCGATTAAGAACTAATCTCTATACAGATTGATATTCAAAGCCCGCCAATTGGCGGGCTTTTTTGTTACAGATAACAGACAATCAGTTTTGCAAATGATATTACTTTTATAACAGATACTTAAACTATGAAATGCTTATTAACCATACTTTTTCTGTGCTTGCAACTTGTTTCATTCAGCCAACAAAAGCTTAAAGGAAAACCCAAAACCTTCGAACAGACATTTCAGTACCTCAACCTGATGTTCGACGATACGTCTAAATATACTTTTATGACCTTGCCTGAAGATATTGCTGTATCAAGATTGCATTTTGGCTTTGGGATGTACCTTAGGAATAGTTGGGGGCTATGGCGACACAGTCCACTACATCAATACTTCGACAGTATTGGTGTCTTTCATGCAGACGATATGTCGGGCATCATTCTTACATCTTACCATAGATACTTAAACAAACGACCAATACTGTTAGACTCTCAAATTAATTACTACAGAACATTCTGGAAAAAAATGAATGTCGACGGATTCAGTTCTTCAGACATGGGCTTTGTTAAGACAGAACCCAAGAAACTTATTAGCTACTATCCTGTTGGTGATACAATATTGATAGGTATTTCCACTACTTATCGCAAATGGTTTACAAATCATTATTCATCAGCTAAAGCTATAGCAATTGTAAAAACTCATGCTATTGATTCAATGCAGGTGGAAATAATTAGTATTAATGTACCCAAAAAACAAGAACCTGAACAAAAGGTCGGAGACATCATTTATGTACGCCCATATTTTTGCGATTTAGTCCCACCAAAAGGTTGGTCATATAAATAGCATTTATCTCAAACATTCATATTCACCTCAGGGATATAGTCATTGCAAATAATAACCCTTGTTAAAACCTGCTTAAAATCTGCCACAACTGATTTATCTCTTTGTTTATTTGACCTAAGATATTCATATTGTAGGCCTTAAGTATACGCGATGGATAACATCTCTCTCAAAAAATGGACACTCTCCACCTTTCTAGGTTGGTTGTTGAGTGTTGTGTTTATACTCATCCTCTCCGGCATATTCGATGGGCTGGGTATAGAAGGTTATCAGTTTTACCTCGGCATTAGTGTAGGGCTCGGTGTGGGGCTCACGCAATGGTTGCGCCTTCGCAAGTATAGCAGCATCGGCATCAAATGGACATGGTACACTGCATTAGGTGCTGGCATCCCCTTCCTAATTTTCGACTTACTGAAGATATACGGCCACATAAATTTCGGTGAACGTTATCTGCTATACAGCGTAAGTGTTGCAGGGCTGTCTGTTGGCATTATGCAATACCTGTTGCTGAGACCATATTCCCAAAAAGCTATCAATTGGATACCTCTCAGCCTCATCGGCTGGATATGTGCAGCGCTTACTGTGCTTGGCATCAATTCATCTATGCAACACATTAAGCAACCGCTATTGGGGCTCATCGTCAACCTATCGTTGATACTGGCAGGTGGTATCGTGCTGGGGCTTATCACAGGTAGTTTTATCAGCAAGCTCAATCTCTCAAAACAATAATCATTATGGCATATTCCGAAAAGATTGCAGACCGCATCCGCGAAGCACTTGCACACATAGATGATGTGGAAGAGAAGTATATGTTTGGCGGTGTGTGCTTTATGGTAAACGGGAAGATGTGCATCGGCGTAGTAAAAGATGATATGATGTGCCGTATAGACCCCGCTGCAGAAGCAGATGCATTAGAGCGTACAGGCGCACGCCCTATGGACTTTACCAGCCGCCCTATGAAGGGTTATGTATATGTAGATGATAGCGGTATGAAGAAGAAATCAGATTTTCAATATTGGGTAGACCTCTGTCTCGACTTTAACACCAGAGCAAAAGCAAGTAAAAAGAAAAAATAATCTTTATGCCTGTAAATGAAACAGTAGCCAACCGCATCCGCGAGGCATTAGCACATATAGAACAACTGGAAGAAAAAACCATGTTCAGCGGCATGTGTTTTATGGTCAATGATAAAATGTGCATCTGTGTCAACGATAAAGAGATTCTTTGCCGTATAGACCCTGATGTATATGAAGCATCGCTTGACAAACCCGGTGTTCGCCCGATGGATATGAAAGGCAAACCGATGAAAGGCTATGTGTATGTAGACTTTGATTACATCAAAAAGAAATCGGACTTACAATATTGGGTAGACCTCTGCCTCAACTTTAATACCAGAGCAAAAGCAAGTAAGAAAAAGAAGCAATAACCTTTATACACACATCACAGATACCAATACTGCCGCATAACACCTATAGCCTAACTTGCATATAAGATGAGTACACGACTGATAACAATAGCAGTATTTGCAGTGGCCTTCCACGCGCAGCTATTGAAGGGAAGACTGGAGGCCGATGGTATTGAGTGCTATATACAGGATGAACATACCGTACAGGTAAATCCTGTACTCTCTAATGCATTGGGTGGTATCAAACTACAGGTAAAAGAAGAAGACGTTCCACTGGCTGTAAACCTGCTGCGCTATTCGGGCTATCGCACTGTTTTCGATACACCACCACAAACCGAAAAGAAAGAAGCACACATACTTATCCGCTTTGCCAAGTTTCTGGCTGCTGCTGCTGCAGTATTGGGGTGGCTCTATTTTGTAGAGTTTGTATAAGCATAAATAGCCCAAAGAATATATATTACCAAACCGATATTTGACTATCTTTCTGCTGTACTAAGATAGTCGCCCTGTCATATGTCAAATAAGAAAACAGCAGAAATATCAAACCCCGATCCTCAACAAATACAGGTAGCAGATATAGGTGTCCGCAACAGCGGCTTCGATAGTCTTCGTGGCATCTTTGCCATCATGGTATTCTTCAGCCATGTAGAGCTGATGAAATACTATAACAAAATGGAACACCTGTTTGAAAATGATGCCCTTTTTCAATTGGGGCGCATAGGAGTTACAGGGTTCTTTGCGCTAAGTGGTTTCCTTATCATTGCCCATTTACTGAAAGTGCGTGATGAAGCTTCAAGTACCACAACCGAAAAAGTAAAAACATTTTACTTCAAGCGTATACTGCGTATCTGGCCACTGTATTACACCATCATCCTGCTGAGCCTGTATGTCTTTCCGCATATATCCGCATTGCATTTCGATATTCCGCCGGAGGCTAAAGATGCCCGCATGAATATAGATCAACTGCAATACTACTATCTCTTCCTGTTGCCGCATGTACCTTTAGCACAACTTACTGTACTTCCATTTGCAGAGCCGGCATGGTCTATTGGAGTAGAAGAAATATTCTACCTGCTGATACCTATTCTTATTTTCTGCACCAAGCGTCTATTGCCCTGGCTTGCAGGTTTGTTCCTCGCTATAGTTATAGGCCGCTATATCGCGTTTTTCAACTCTGAACCTCCTTACGAAGATTTCCTTTTTTGCATCTTTACCCTGTCGCGTTTTGACTGCATACTAGCAGGCTGCATAGCAGGTGTATTATATTACGAGAAGAGGCCAATACTGCAAAAAGTAAATACCGCAGTCTTTGGTGTTACGCTGGCAGTGCTCATTATAAGCATACTCTCAGTCAGCCGTTTCACATACCAGTATTATCACTATGCTATATTGTTTACGATCATCATTGTATATGTAGCACTCAATAGCAAAAACATACTCAATAACAAAGTATTACAGTTCTACGGCAAAATATCCTTCAGCCTGTATATGACGCACGAGATAGTTATCGTACTACTTATCAAAAACTATAATTTCGCGGACGAACCTCCCGTATTGCTTCACCTATGTTCTTTTATTGCTGCTACCGGGCTTGGGTTTATTAGTTACAAAATAATAGAAGAGCCATTTCTGAAACTGAAAAGTAAAGTGGGTAAACAGAAAGCCTTAAATTAGTATGCGCAAAAAGCATCAGGCATATGGAGTTTGGCAGAGTATCTGAACAGGAACTTGAGACTATCAATTTTACACTTCCACCCGACCCTGCAGTTACAACAGAAGTACTGAAAACAGGTAAGGGCAATACACAATTCTGGATAGGCTGTGCCAAATGGGGTCGCAAAGACTGGGTAGGCAAGCTATACCCGCCTGGTACTAAAGACAAAGATTTTCTGGAGCATTATGCGCGTCTCTTCAATTGTATAGAGATGAATGCCACGTTCTACAAATCTCCCGCTCCTGCCGATGTATTGCGTTGGAAGAGCAAAGCACCCAAAGGCTTCAAGTTTTTTCCAAAATTTCCGCAGACCATCACACACCTGAAGCGCCTTAAAAATACCGGTGTGGAAACAGGCGCATTTCTCGAAGCAATTACAGAATTTGGAGATAGCCTTGGCCCCATTTTCCTGATGCCACATCCGCAAATGGGCGTAAAGCATTTTGATACCATCCGTGGTTTTATGGATGATTTTCCGCAAGATGTACCCCTGTTTCTGGAGCTAAGACACGATGATGTATATGCCAATGGCTACGATAACAATGTATTCAACTATCTAAAGACAAACAACCGCGGCACTATCATTACTGATGCGGCAGGCAAGCGCGATTATGTGCATATGCACCTCAGCACACCCGAATGTTTCATACGTTTTGTGGGCAATTCCCTGCACGCAAGCGATTATACCCGTATCGACGACTGGGTGCAGCGCATCAAGATATGGATGGAACAGGGGCTTGAAAAATGCTACTTTTTCATGCACCAGCACGAAGAACTGCATAGCCCGGAACTTATCAAATACCTGATAGAGCAATTGAATCAACATTGCGGTACTACCCTCACCCCACCACGGCTGTATAATGAGGGTACATTATTCTAATTTTTCATATATCTACATCTTTTACACATATCTATATAAATTGACCAAATTCGAGGTTGAGTTATTAAGCAATTAAGATTATCTTCGCCCCGTATTTTAAAAATCGTTTGCAGTCATGAATTTGCATGAATATCAAGCCAAAGAATTATTGAAGCGTTACAACGTACCTACACAAAACGGTGTAGCTGTAGAAACTGTTGACGACGCAGTAAAAGCATACAACCAGATATCTACAGAATCGGGTACAAAATTTGCCGTTGTTAAAGCGCAGATTCATGCCGGTGGCCGTGGTAAGGGTACTATGGTAGAAGTACCTGAGCAAAACGGTGTAAAAGTTATCAAAAGTGCAGAAGATGTTGCTACAGTAGCTAAAAACATACTAGGCAATACACTGGTTACCATCCAGACAGGCCCTGCAGGTAAAAAAGTAAACAAGATTCTGATAGCGCAGGACATGTATTACGATGGCCCTAGCGAACGCAAAGAATTCTACATCTCTATTCTGTTGGATCGTGCTAAGAAACAAAACGTAATCATGTACAGCACCGAAGGTGGTATGGACATTGAAGAAGTAGCACACCACACACCTGAGAAAATATACAAAGAGTGGGTAGCACCAAACATGCCACTGCAAGGTTTTCAGGCTCGTAAAATTGCCTTCAACCTTGGCCTGAGTGGTGAAGCTCACAAAAACATGGTAAAGTTTGTAACTAACCTGTACAATGCATATGTAGGCCTTGACTGTGCGATGTTGGAAATCAACCCGCTGTTCAAATCTGCAGATGATAAAATATTTGCAGTAGACTGCAAAATGAGCCTGGATGACAACGCACTGATGCGTCATGCAGACATCGCAGACATGCGCGATAAGAGTGAAGAAGACCCTACAGAAGTAGAAGCAGGCGAATTCAACCTGAACTACGTAAAACTGGATGGTAACGTAGGTTGTATGGTAAACGGTGCAGGCCTTGCAATGGCTACTATGGATATGATTAAGCTTGCAGGTGGTGAGCCGGCAAACTTCCTGGACGTAGGTGGTACTGCAAACGCACAAACTGTAGAAGCAGGTTTCCGTATCATCATGAAAGACCCTAACGTTAAGGCTATCCTTATCAACATCTTCGGTGGTATAGTTCGTTGCGACAGGGTTGCAGCAGGTGTTATCGAGGCTTACAAAAACCTGGGCAATATTAATATTCCAATCATCGTTCGCCTGCAAGGTACCAATGCCGAAGTAGCGAAAGAACTGATTGAAAACAGTGGTCTGAAAGTACAATCAGCTATCCTGCTGAGCGAGGCTGCAGCACTGGTACAGCAAGCAGTTAGTGCAAACTAATAAGCATAACAAAACCATTTTCAATAGCAAATAGCCACTTATTAAGTGGCTATTTTATTTATATGTAAGTAATCAACTAAACATGTCTTTAAATTGTAAAGATTAAACATATTGAGGCTGTTACTCACTAAACATTTTACAATTACGTTATAGTATTGTATATCAATACTTAGTAATAATAAGTATCTTGCCTAACCCTTTGTTTACGTATATCAATACATTTAAAGGAATTAAGGACAGAATGTTTAAACGTATATTAACCGTCTGCTTGTTTTTCGGTACATCTTATGCCGATGCCCAACAGTTTATCGGTCTCACTACCAACAATTATCCGGCAATCATGCAGTTGCCTTCTAATCCTGCGTTGGTAAATAATGCTCTAACTGGGGCAGAAATCAACCTTATATCTGTAAATGCACTAGCTGGCAACAATGCCTATCAGGTAAGTGGCGCATGGATAATGAAAGGCGATTTTGAAAAAGAAGCCAGAGAAGGATATGAATATGCCAGAATGAGCAATAACCAACGCAAGCGTGCCTGGGCCAATGTAGATATTATGGGCCCGGCAGTTTCTTTTACTGTCAATAAGTTATATCAGGTAGGTATATATACGCGCGCGCGCGCTATTGTTAATGCAGGCAACATCAGCACTGAGCAGTTAAAGGTTTATACAGACGAGAATAATCCTGAATACTACAATCATACTTTAAGTTTCAAAAAAATAGGTGCTTCTGCACACGCATTCGGAGAGGTTGGCATCACTTTAGGTAAGATGCTGCGCGAAGATGAGTATTATAAGCTAAGCGCAGGTGTTACTCTCAAATACTTGATTGGTTATGCCGCTGTAAATGCTTTTGCGGGCGATTTAACATACCAAAGAGTTGGCGATACTGCTTCATATGCAAAAGGTGATATTACTGCACTCTATACATACAATACTGTACCTGGACAAACATCAGACCTTGCGCAACGTGCTGGCCGAGGTGGCATAGGTTTAGATATTGGTATACAATACTCTTACCACCCGTATGTAGAACTTGATAAAAAAGACATCTACAGGTATAAGTTAGGTATAGCCATAACAGATATAGGCAGCGTTGGCTATGTGGGTGATAAAGGGAGTGCTGCATATGCACTGAATGCAGGTAAAACAAACTTGTCAGATCTTGAATTTATTGATGCTGACCAACAAGAATACTCTTACTATCTGAAAAGACAAACAGAGTCTGGCAGATTAAAGCAAAATGAGACAGGAGAAAAATTCAGAATAGGTCTGCCTACTGCTCTGCGCGCCAATTTTGATTACAATGCAGGTGGTGGTCTATTTTTATCTGTCAATACATTGCTGAACTTGAAAGGCAGCAATGGCAGTGTATTCAGGCCTGGCTATGTCGGGTATCTGAACCTGACCCCGAGAATAGACCTTAAGTTCTTCAAATTCGGGCTGCCTATCACCCTGATGCGCTATACAAACCTCAACATGGGTGCCATCGTATATATGGGGCCATTATTTGTTGGTACCAACACGCTCATATCTGCTATTGCAGGCCAGAACATAAGTAATGTCGACGTGTATACCGGTCTTGCTCTTAAACTCACCAAACGAGAAAAAGTAGTAAGGCAACGTACGTTTGATAATGGATATGATGACCCTACAAATGGTATAAAACGATTTATCCCAAGATTCCTGCGCGGTGGTAATGAAGAAAGACGCTCTCGCAGAAACCTTATATGTCCACCGGGAGGAATGAGAAATAACAGTTATAAAAGCTATTATAGCAGATAAAAAAGGATGCTCGTTGAGCATCCTTTTTTTATAAATTCTTTAGGTTACTTATTTCTTTTGAACATAAAAGTTCATAGCCTTAAATGTAACAGTATCGTTAGGATCAGGCACCGGAAGAATTGGTTCAACATTTTTCAACCTACCTTCAAATACACCTCTCATGGTATTATTTTCTACAGCCCTTATAACAGCTTTGAAAATTTCTTTGTCTGTAGGGCTGGCTATATACTTCTTATGCACTTTACGCACAGTATCATAAACAGAATAAGTAAATACAGCACTTGTCAGCGTATCATTTATTCTTGAGCCAACATTATCATTACTTACAGTCAATGATATACTGCGCCAATACACTGTGTCATTCTTGGCTGTAGCCCAAATGGTACGCGTATTATTATCCGCATTTACCGTATAGTAAGCCGGAGAGAACAATACCATTCCTCCATCTATATAGCCCTGCATAGTGCCTATGTATACAAGACCAGGTACTGTAGTGTCTAATGGATTCATAACACCACTTTGGTCCACCTTAGGGTTAGCATCATACTCACCGTTGTTGCACGATGTCATAACAGTAGCGACACCCAATGATAAAAGAGAACCTATAAGAAGTTTTTTCATACTGTATAATTACAAAGTATAAAGATAACAATCAGATTATAATTTCAAAATAGCTGTTTTTCACAGCATGTTATCAGCTTTTGTGCTGCAGCCCCAGCTCATCCAATTGAGCCTTATCTACCGCACTTGGCGCATCCAGCATCACATCCCTGCCAGCATTGTTTTTAGGGAAGGCTATGAAGTCGCGGATGCTTTCCTGGCCACCCAACAGTGCACAAAGCCTGTCGAAGCCAAAGGCTATACCACCATGTGGCGGAGCACCATATTCAAATGCCCCTAACAGGAAGCCAAATTTCTCGTGCGCTTCTTCCTTATCCATACCCAAAGCTGCAAACATCTTCTCCTGCAGGTCTTTCTGATAGATACGGATAGAACCACCACCTATTTCCGTACCATTCAGTACAATATCGTAGGCATTCGCCTTGATTTCGCCAAAACGGGCAGGATTGTTCATCAGCTCTATCTGATCCGGCTTAGGGGATGTAAACGGATGGTGGCGTGCTACCCAGCGGTTCTCTTCTTCAGCGTATTCAAACAGCGGGAAGTCTATGACCCACAAAGGCTTATAATCGTCAGGATTGCGCAGGCCCAGCTTGTTACCCATTTCAAGGCGCAGCTCGCTCATTGCCTTGCGTGTACGCGTTTCGGCGCCCGCCAGTATCAGTATCAGGTCTCCGGCATTTGCACTACAGAACTTAGCTACTTCTTTCAGCTTATCTTCACTGAAGAACTTATCTACACTACTTTTGAAAGTCCCGTTAGCATTACATCTCACATTTACTACCCCACTCATGCCAATCTGCGGACGCTTCACCCATTCAGTTAGTTCATCAAGTTGTTTGCGGGTATATTCGCTTGCGCCAGGAACAGCTATTGCCAATATCGTTTCAGCATCGCTGAACACTTTGAAATCTACCCCATTCAGCACTTCTGCATACACTTTGTTCTCTGCCTTCAGGTTCTGAATCTTCATTTCAAAACGGATATCGGGCTTATCATTGCCGTAGTTCCACATGGCATCATCCCATGTCATACGCGGGAAGTTGTAGTCTATCTCTACCCCTTTCACATCTTTGAAAACATGCTTGAACAGGCCTTCAAATGTGTTAAGAATATCTTCCTGCTCTACAAAGCTCATCTCACAGTCTACCTGTGTAAATTCCGGTTGCCTGTCTGCACGCAAATCCTCGTCGCGGAAACATTTTACTATCTGATAATACCTGTCGTAGCCACTCACCATCAGCAATTGCTTAAATGTCTGCGGGCTTTGCGGTAGTGCGTAAAACTGTCCTTCGTTCATACGGCTAGGTACTACGAAATCGCGCGCACCTTCGGGAGTACTCTTTATCAGGAACGGAGTCTCTATATCCCAGAAGCCCAATGTATCAAGGTAATTGCGCACACTGCGGTTCACTTTATAACGCAGTTCCAGATTGCGTTTCAGCGCGGGCCGGCGCAAATCCAGATAACGATACTTCATCCTCAACTCATCACCACCATCTGTTTCTTCTTCTATTGTAAACGGAGGCGTAGATGCACTATTCATAATAGCAAAATCATTCACCAATATCTCTACATCACCTGTAGGCAGTTTAGGATTTTTATTGCTACGCTCTGCAACAGTACCTTTTACCTGTAATACAAACTCGCGGCCTAGTGGTGTTTCATCAAGACGTGGATTCAGTGCTTCGTTGAACAACAACTGCGTAATACCATAACGGTCTCGCAGATCTACGAAAGTAATGCTACCAAATTTGCGGACGGTTTGTACCCATCCGGCAAGGGTTACTTCTGACCCTTGATTATCCAACCTTAATTCGCCACAAGTATGACTACGATACATATTAAAAATTATAAATAAATATACTGTTTTCTAAGTGCTGCAAGATACACCGAATTAGCGGAATTGACCTTGCACCTACCCTACAAAACGGTTACGAATGGTTGCGGTTTGTTTTGTAACACAATAACTACAATCAAACCAATTAATTTTTTTATGTTTTGTTGCAGTTTGTTGCAGATTTCTACAGTTCATTTTTTTGTTTCCAAACTTCTTAAAACTACTTGTCCTCTCTTAGCAATAAGAGAGGACAAGTACACTACAAATATACAATAAATAAACTATACTTACATCTTATTCCTTCACCACCTTCACATTCATCCTGTCGCCATTGTCTGTGCTCAGCAGCAGCATGTAGTTGCCTGCCGCCAGATGGCTCATGTTCAGCTCCGTGGTTTCACTTGTTGCTGTTGCACTTATCACCACTCTGCCAAGTACATCTGTTAATTGTATTTTTGTCCCTTTTACTACACCCTCTATCATCAGCCTTTCTGTTGCAGGGTTCGGGTATATCTTGAGTTCTTTACCTGTCCAGATACCTGTAATGTTGGTGCCGCCCGTACTCTCTATACTCACTTTTATACAGTTGCTCTTCGCCGTCTTAGGACTCGGACACAAATAACCACTCGTCATCTCTACACATATCAGATCGTTATTGCTCAGTGTGCTCGCACCCCAGATATTGCTGATGGCACCCGTGATGTTAGTTCCGTTTCTCGTCCACTGGTATTTGGGGGTGTTACCCGCGTTTACAGGCGTTGCCGTAAAGTTAATCATCGTGCCGCTCGTTACTGTCGTATTCGGGTTCGCTGTTATGCTTACCAGCGGTGCCAGGTATGGCAGTACATGCATCTTGATGACATTGCTCGTATCTGTATACGTACCCGCACATACGCCATTTGTCGTTACTGTTACATAAAAATCATCCAGATCGCTTACCGATGAGGTGGTATAGCTTGTGCCTCCTGTCAGTACAGGATTGTTGTTTCTGTACCAGGTATACACCGGGCCGCTGCCTACATTGCTTGGCGTAGCTACAAAAGTGATACTGCCTCCCTGACAGATGCTGTCCTTCGGACTCGGGTACAGGTTGACGTTAGGGGCTATTGCAGTGGTGACTGTTGTAGTACCCGCATTCGAGTAACAGCCATTGCGGATGGCTCTTACCGTATACGTGCCTGCCAT